>Ga0210404_10000026_pt1 | contig 249556 bp, 213 predicted proteins | sample IncBWH28MmetaG_FD_155455 | JGI IMG/M metagenome (GOLD analysis project Ga0210404, IMG submission 155455) | Forest soil microbial communities from Barre Woods Harvard Forest LTER site, Petersham, Massachusetts, United States - Inc-BW-H-28-M | ecosystem: Environmental > Terrestrial > Soil >... | reverse complement strand
GAACGCGATCTGCAGCTCTCCCCCTGGCTCGAGCATTACAACTTCCACCGTCCGCATGGTAGTCTCGGTTACGCTCCGCCCATCAGCCGCGCGTCTCCGGTGGGTACAACGTCTTGATAGATCACAGGCACCCTCCGTGGGAATGGTGCAATGCAAAGGCGGGCCACCCGCCCTGCCGCAAGCGTTAAGGAAAGTAGCATCTGGGGCACCCAAAGACAATATTAAATACTTGTACTAAGTGTGTGCCTCACATCAGGTCTTGGACGGTAACCGACTGCCGCTTTCGGTTCAACTAGCACAGAGCCAAAGTGTAAACTCACGTGCAATGAAGAAATCTGCTTTGGGATTGGTGGTGTTGTGCCTGGTGGCGGCGATAGCCACCTTTGCGAAACGCGAGGGTCGATTTTCGGCAGCGGCAGGTGGCGGGTCGAATTGCGTTTCGCTGCTACCCGGCTCCGTTTCTCTGAATTGCGTTCCGTTCTCGGGGCACCTATATGCCGTGGCCGAAATTGATTTGCGGCGCCAGAAAATTATCTTCACGACCTCCAACAACGGCAAGAAAGAAACATTTCCGGAGCTGTTCAGTGGTTTGGCACGCGAGGGCATTAAGCCGCTCCTGATGACGAATGCCGGGATATATGGCACAGACAATCGTCCGCTCGGTTTGCTTATTTCGCCTAAAGGAAAACTGCACGACGCGAACATCGGAACGGATGCTGCGTATGCGAGAGGAAATTTTTCATGGGACAGCGCGGTATTCCAAATTTCAGATGAGGGCGTAGCCTCAATCGTGCCGGTGAGGGATTGGCATAGTAGTCCACATATCGTTGCCGCGACTCAATCTGGTCCACAGCTTGCCGGTATGGGCAAGATCAATGCAAGCATCCCAGTTCACTCCGAGTCTTCATTTCTTCGTACTGCCATTGGGATTGATCGAAAGGATCGACGCCTCGTCTATTTGGTTGTGAGCCGCGAACCGGTGACGCTGTTTGAGTTGGCGGATCTTATGGCGAGCAACCTTCATTGCTCAGAAGCCCTTCACCTTGATGGCGATTTATCCGCCTTCTATCTACCATCCACGTCTGAGAAGTCTTGTTCTCCGACCCCGGCCAAAGAATAGTCACCGTCTTAAGTGTCATCGGCGAATGAATCAAATTCGGAAAACCTTCATTATCAGTACTGAAGGGCTTGGATTCGAAAGGTCAAGGTCAGGCTGATCCTTGCACCGAAGTTGTTATTCACTCCCTAAGGGCGCCAGACATCCGTAGTCGGGCACGGCTGCCCACTCCTCGTCGGATCGCAAACCTTCACCGAACCCAAGTATGAGCGCCACTGCTGGGCCTGGGCATCTGTGGGCTCGAATTTGAAGTGCTTCGTTATCGAGTAGATACTCTCATGACCCTGAATGACCTTGTTGAAGTTGAACTCCTTTTTACCGTCGGGTGAGCCCCCGCATGTTTCATACCATAGGGCGAAAGCATAGCCATCCTCCTGGCCAAAGCTGGAAGAAATCACCTTGCCATCCACGCATGTCTTTGACGGCCCTTGGGTGGCTTTCTGGAACACGGTTGGGGTCCGGTCGACGAGCGCAGGAAAAGACGCCAGGTCGAGCCGCTCTGTCCAGTGTTTGAAGGATTCGCCTTCAGGGTAAAGGCGTTGGAAGATAATTTCTTCTGTTTTTTCGTGATCGCCGATCTGATATCCAGGTGGTGTAGAAGCGAGCAGAACCTCCTGTCCTTTCTGAGGCGCAGTCCAGGATGGGGAGGACATGACGCAAGCTTTCCACTCGGCCACTCCGCCTTCTGCGGGGTCGGAACTGCGATACACCTTGTCGATGATCGAGCTTGCTATGGTGCCATAAATATCGGCGAAGGGCTCATAGGCTTTTTCGGCGGAAGCGCCTGACTTTTTCGATGAGCTTGCAACGTATGCAATGTGGGCGTCTCTGAGGCAGGTGTTGGCGACTCCCATACGGTCGATCGCAACATTGGCTTTTTTCTGGGCGCATGCGTCGAGGTATCGCGCGGAATAAGCGCTAGGGCTGACAAAATTATCAGCGTATACCCTATCCGCAAGGCTCAAGACCGTAGTTTTTGATGGTGAATCGGGTTGCGATTCATATCGCTTTTTCAGGTCTTCGACGTGTACACCCTTTAACTTCTCCTCGGCAAACGCCCAGACCACGCCTCCGACCGCGACGCAATCCGGCATAGCAGCAAGTTCCTGGTCTGTTAATCCTCCTTGTGGCGGAATGCTCTTCACAGGCGGGAGTGGAGGGGGAGTGGATTGCACAACCAGTGGCTTCATGCACGATTGCCACTCATCGAGTCCGGTCTCTGCTCGGGACTTGGACCCCGTATAAATGCGATCAATGATGGAACGTGGAGTCTTTTCATCACCGAGACTGCCAAAATAATGGTAGGCATTTTCGACCGGCTGGCCGTTGGTCCTGTACTCCGCCGCAGTCATCGCGATCATGGAATTCTGCATGCAATAGGCCGCCGAGTTGGAGCGATCCTTTCCGACATCCGCGACGTTCTGGGCACATTCGCCATAGAATGAGACGGCGTAATCCCAGGCGTTGGTAAATGAGTCGCTGTACACTTTGTCAATAATATGAAGGGCCAGACTTTTCAGCGTGTCTTTGAGGCGCCCATCGTAACGCTTCTTGGCGTCTTCGATCTTGACGCCGTTCAGCTTCTGTACGGCATTGGTCCAGGCGGTATCGGTCATGCCTTCACATTCCAGCAAGCCGGAGTATTCCTTGTCCTTGTAGCCAATACTCGGGGGCGTGTTTTGTCCCCACGTATTGCTCGTAAACAAAACGAGAATTGCCGCGCAAACGAAATGCTGCACCTTCATTGAGCCTCCCTCGGCGCAAGCAAGATTATCTATCATCTCCGGTATCCCGTGCACCGGTCATCCTGCCCGGGTAATCTGGGGACAGACGGGACGTTCCCCATTTTTTAGAACTTAGGAATTGGGGACAGTCCCGTCTGTCCCCGGTTTATTTTCCCCGGTTTATTCCCCTTTTCGTTCTAAGCTGCAAGCCCATATCTTATTGCCGCTTCAAGCGTATCGATGTTTATATCCTTTAGAGCTTTAAACCGAATGCAATATCCGGTCACGCTCGCCTTGCCTAGTTTGTTTCCATACGTTTTGGCTAGGTACTTCTTATCTTTGAGACCAAGAATATAGACAGAGATTCCAGTTTTGTTTCCGCTCACACCAATTTGAAAAAACTCTCTACTTTTTCCATTGGCATATTTTATTGTGTGAAATCCATATCCAATCGTGGGGTTGGAAACAGTATGATTTTTGCTGTCTTTACCATCGAAGAACCATAATTTGCATTCTGGTGACACTTGAAGTGTGAGCCGATGCAACTCGCGCATGTCACTGCGTTTTGACTCCGGCTGGCTGGTAATATACTTCTCGATTTGTTCTTGTACGTTCATATGTTCTGCTCCCAAGCTGCGCGCACGAGATTATACGACGTTTAATCCTTCTCCCCGTTGCAAGGGCGGTTTATCGGCGTTCATCCGCGTTCATGGGTGCACCCACTGGATTCGCGCTGGAGAGACTACGAGATGCGAAAAGGGTTTACGCGAAAACCAAAACCGGACGAGCCCGCGACGCCAGGCAAGAACTACATCACGCCAAGCGGGCTGGAGCGCCTGAAAGACGAGCACCGGTTTCTGCTCACCCGGGAACGCCCGGCCGTGACGGAGGTGGTGGCGTGGGCTGCGGGCAACGGCGATCGCAGTGAGAACGCCGACTATCAGTACGGCAAGCGGCGGCTGCGGCAGATCGATGGGCGGATTCGCTTTCTCACGAAGCGAATCGAAGCCGCGGAAGTGGTGGACCCGGAAGCTCCGAGAGCGGGGCAGGCGGCGACGAGGGCATTCTTCGGAGCGACCGTGCGCTATGCCAATGCCGCGGGAGCCGAGCGAGTGGTGAGCATCGTGGGCACCGACGAAATCGATCTCAACCGCAACCACATCAGTTGGGTGTCACCTCTGGGGCGCGCGTTGATGAAGTCGGCAGCGGGTGACAGCGTAGTCCTTCAATTGCCGGGCGATACAGAATACCTGACCGTGCTGGAAGTGTGTTACCAGCGCATCGCTGTGGAACCGTTCCGGGAACCAGCTGGATCCGAGGCCTCGGCAAAGGGACTTCGTCGACGACGCTAATCCACTGACGAAAAAGAGACGAAACGGCACAGGTAGTGAAAGAGCGACGACCGTAATATCGCGCTATTCTTGCGACCTGCGAGCAGTGGAAAATCTTCGAAACCGACACATTTACTTACACATATTGACGCCTTATGCGATATAAGTGCTTTAATATCATGGCGAAATTGGCAGACGCAGCGGACTTAAAATCCGCAGGTCCGAAAGGACTGTGGGGGTTCGATTCCCCTTCCCGGCACCAGCGAACCTGGTGGGTGATTTGCTACGGACGGCCGCTAAGCGCTGGCTTCGCGGGAAGAATTTGTCGTTCTCATTCTCAGGGCCTCCCTAAAGTCCCGTAGTACTTGTTCTTCGCCTTTTAAGACTCTTGTGAGTTCCTGAACGATCTGCAGCAGTTCATTGGGATCTTTTGCATTCAATGCGGCGCTGCACAACTCTCTCCAGTTCCTTCTTTGTCTGTCAGCCATAGCCATTCTCCAATCTCTACGAGGCCGGTTCGAACTCAGGTGTACGATGAGGTCCGCTTAGGTTCATCAAAGTCAACTCCGCTGGAGAGGTTGTGGGCAGCCGGGAGTTGCGTTAGAACCCGGCCGCCCCTATGCTGCCTAGAACCTGAAAGCGATTCCAGCGGAGGGTTGCGCTGTGTGCGTCCAAGTGTCAGTGTTGAGCGCTTTGACGCCGAAGTCGGCATCTTTATATACGTAGCCTCTGTACTCTGCGCGTAGAGACAGGTGTTTGGTCAAAATGTAGTTGGCGCCGGCGCCGTAGACAAAAGTACCTTTCGCCTGCGTATCGGCGCCGGGCAAGAATCCGCCGGCGTTGCCGGTGGGATGGAACACCAGGCTGCCGCCTCCGCCAAGAACGTAAGGACTAAACCTGCTATTGGGGAAGGGAAGATTTACAACCGCGTCAGCAGTGGCGGTGTGCACGTCGGACTGAATTCTGGAGAATCCGCCGGTAGAAAAATATTTCTGGCTATCGCGGTTCCAGCCATAGTTCGCCTCGGCAGAGAGCCAGCGGTTCACGTGATAACGATATCCGACGAGGAAGCCGCCGGTATCGGTTGTGGTCCGCGAGATTCCCTGGCCGTTAGTGTCTTTTGTAAAGAAGCCTGTACCTTGCAGACTGACTTCCGATCGGCTCTCCTGAGCCGTAACGCCGAGGGTGAAGAGCATAACCAAACCTGCAAGCATAAGTGCAGTTCGTCGCATAGTTGATTCCTCCATAGTGTGTGCTCACGATTCCCGCGACCACGATGATCCCGGCGTGTGAATCGTGTCTCGGTATCTGTAAGGGCAATCGAGGAGCCAAAGTCTCACTCAGGGTGGTTCTTCCGGAAATGCTTGCGTGACTGAGACTTGGCGAGACGATACGGAAATTGATAGCTCCGGCATGTCAAGCATGTCGACGCTGGATTTGACAGGTGACAAAGGCTACGACATATTTCTGGAGCCTTGTGGTCTTTCACAACATCAGATCAAATATCTCGGAGTCTCATTCGTCTACGTGATGGCGAGGCTACTGTCTAGTTTGTAAGAGGCGGCAAAGTCAATGGGCACTTTATCCGCAACTCTATCAGCGGAGTACACACAACGCTACGAAGCGCTGCTGCGTGCCACCAATTCAATAGGCACGTGCAGTGATTGTGATACAGCCGGCAACATGGTGGTACAAGCGCTCCGCGAGGTCATCCCCTTTGATTATCTGCAACTCGTCTCCTTTGAGAGTGACACTCGAACAGTATCGTGGCATTTGCTTTACGCCAACGGCGCAAGGCAGAATCTTCATCCGGCGGATGTGGACGTGGAAGGCTCGCCAATCGCATGGGTGCATGAATCTCAGCAACCTCTCGTTACCGCGGACTGGAGTGGGGAGACGCGCTTTGCCAAGCATGCTGAATTTCTGAACGAGCTTGGCATAGCGGCTACCTGCGTGCTTCCGCTGGCCAGGGGAGAACGCCGGCTTGGTGTTTTGAGTATCGGGACCTCGCGTCCGGGCGCTTATCCGGAGGAGGAAGTCCGCTTCCTCGGTGTGGTCGCCGACCAGATTGCGCTGGCGATCGATGCGGCGGTGAACTTTTATCTATCGCAACAAGCACAGGACCGCCTGAAACTGATTCTTGACCTGACGAACCAGGTCGTCTCCAAGTTGAATTTTCCCGAACTGCTCCAGGCAATCTCAGTGAGTGTTCGCCGGGTCATGCACTGTGATGCTGCAGGAATTATTCTGCCCGAACCGGACGGAGTGCACTTACGGAAGCATGCTCTCGACTTCCCCGACAGCAGGGGATTCTTCACCGGAGACCATTTAATTCCGATCGAGGGGTCGGAGATCGGTGAGACCTTTCGGAGTGGAAAAGCTTGGGTGAGGAATCGGCTTGACGCAGGCGAAGTGTCGGCTGAAATGTTCGCCAAGGCATCGGGCGAGGGTATGAATTCATTTTGCCACGTGCCTCTGGTTAGCCGGGATCGTTCACTTGGCGTGCTCGCCGTGGCAAGCAGAGAAGAGAATGCGTTCGATCGGGAAGATGTGTTGTTTCTTACCCAGGTCGCGCAACAGATCGCGATTGGCGTGGAAAACGCTCTGGCCTATGGCGAAATCGCCGATCTGAAGGACAAGCTCGCACAAGAAAAGCTGTACTTGGAGGATGAAATCCGCGGCGAGAAGGACTTTGAAGGGATCGTGGGGCAGAGTTCGGCGCTTCGCCATGTTTTAAACATGGTAGAAACCGTGGCGCCGAATGACTCGACAGTGTTGCTTTTGGGGGAGACCGGTACCGGTAAGGAACTAATTGCTCGTGCCATTCATGATCGCAGCCGGCGCAAAGATCGGACGCTGGTGAAGTTGAATTGCGCCGCGATTCCTACTGGCTTGCTGGAGAGCGAACTCTTTGGACACGAGCGGGGAGCCTTCACCGGCGCGATTACACAAAGGGTTGGCCGGCTCGAACTAGCCGATCAGGGCACGCTCTTCCTCGATGAAGTTGGAGACATCCCGCTCGACATACAGCCAAAGCTGTTGCGGGCGCTACAGGAACGAGAATTTGAGAGGCTGGGCAGCACCAAGACTAAGAAGGTCGACGTGCGGTTGGTGGCGGCGACCAATCGTGATCTCGAAAAAATGATGGAGAATCGCGAATTTCGCAGCGATTTGTATTACCGGCTGAACGTCTTTCCGATTCGCATCCCACCGTTGCGCGAACGGCCAGAGGACATTCCACTCCTGGTCCGCTACTTCACGCAGAAGTACGGCCGATTAATGGACAAGCAGATCGAATCGATTCCCGCGGCGGCCATGAAAAAGCTTTCAAGCTGGCATTGGCCGGGGAATATTCGCGAGTTGGAGAATTTTATCGAGCGGTCCGTGATCCTTACCCATGGTCCTGCTCTGCAAGCTCCAATCGCCGAACTGGGGAACAATGGCAAGGCAATGCCAATCTCTGGAACTCGCGAAGCCAATGAACGCGACGAGGTCGTCCGCATTCTAAAACTCACCAACGGTCGAGTCGCAGGAGCGGACGGAGCAGCGGCCCGCATGGGCCTTAAACGCACGACCCTGATCGCGCGCATGAAGAAGCTGGGAGTCGACCCACGAAGAGTGTCGCAATTGTGAGTTCGGGTTTCTGATCCGTCGTTAACCTCCCAAAAAATCCGCATCTGACGTCGTCAATCTCGACAACTGTCAATTTCCGCTTTGACATTCGTTGACATAGTCCTCCGACAATTCTTCTACCGTCAATGCTTTCAATACGTTGCGGACATCCAGCCTTGGCACGCGGCTTGCACTGACCCTATCCGAGAAGGGTCTGACATGTTCAAGATTTCCATGGTCGAGACACGATCGCAGCGCAAGCTGGTGGTTGAGGGAAGACTCACCGAGCCCTGGGTGCCTGAGCTGGTTGCGACCTGGAGAAGCGCCAGTCGCGATTTGGGCGGGCGCAAGCTGGTGATCGACTTGAACAGTCTGACCGTTATCAGCACCGAGGGAGAAGACGCCATTTTCGATCTTATGAAGCAGGGCGCGAAGTTCTCCTGTGGCAGCATCTGCACAGGGCACATGCTAAAACGGCTGGCGCGGGAGTGCCAGAGCAAGCCGCGACAAGCCATGAACCGAACGCATATGGAGACTGAAACATCAACACGGAGGTGAACATGTCGGATGCAAAGCACATTACCACTCCAGCGCAGTACGCGAGCTGTGCAGATTTCCAAAAAATCTTTGAGGAAGATATGAGCGGTCTTTATCTGCTTTCATTCCTATTGACTGCGGATCGTGAGAAGGCTGAGCAATGCTTTGTCTCGGGGCTTGAGGACGCGGTGGAGGGCAACCCTGTTTTTAAGGAATGGGCGCGATCCTGGGCTCGCCGTGTGATCATCCAGAATGCGGTAAGGGTGATAGAGCCGCGGCCGGCCAAGGGAAGCAGCGATCAAAGTTCTGCTGAAGGCGGCAACAGCGGCGCAATGCCACCGGGCGAGCAGCCATTTGAAATTGCGGCAGTTCTTCGCCTGGAATCGTTTGAACGGTTTGTTTATGTGATGACAGTCCTTGAGCACTATTCCGATCGAGATTCTTCCGTTCTATTGGGTTGCGCGCGGGGGGATGTGCTCAGTGCCCGTACTCGGGCGTTGCAGCAGATCGGCGCCGCGAGCGAATTGCGCAACCTGCAGTCGCCGAATGACAGGTCGCGAAGCCGGGTGACGGGTGACTCCAGGAGTTCTCTACTTCAATTGTTAGTTGGTCCACGGTTAGCGACATCGGCGTAAAGTCTTACGCCATTTTGGGTGGAGAAGAATAAAGCAATAACGCAGGACGTTTCTCTTGAGTCGTGGCTGCTGCGATGAGGGGGTGAGGCCGGGGGCGAGACGCCCCTCCGCAAGCTCAGGGCAGGCTCTCGGGACAGCCGGCGAGACGCCGGCGCTATTTTTTACCAGACGCGGCATACGTTGGCTGCCGGCTTTACCATCGGCTGACCGGGCTTGCAGGAGAATGCTTCCGCGAAATCAGGCATGTTTACCACGACGCCGTTAATGCGGTACCGCGCGGGCGAGTGAGGATCGGTTTTGGCCCGCACGCGCAAGTCTTCGGGACGTTCATTGGCGCAGTCCCACTGCGCGAATCCAACGAAGAAGCGCTGCTCTGGGGTGAGGCCGTCGACGGGTTGAAGGCGCTTATCTTTATTGGCATCTTTCCAGGCAATGTAGGCGAGAATTTCTCCGCCGAGGTCGGCAACGTTTTCGCCCAGGGTAAGTTTGCCGTTGATGTGAACGTCTTCCACTGAGACATAGTCTGAGTATTGATCGTCCACACATTTGGTGCGGGCGTCGAATTTCTCGCGGTCTTCTTTGGTCCACCAATCTTTCAAATTTCCCTTGGAGTCGAATTGGCTGCCTTCGTCGTCGAAGCCGTGGGTAAGTTCGTGGCCGATGGTACCGCCCGTGTTGCCGTAGTTGGGAGCGTCGTCCATTTTCGGGTCGTACAGCGGAGGCTGAAGAACTCCGGCAGGGAAGTTGATGTCATTCATCTGGGGGTTGAAATAGGCATCGACGGTGGGAGCGGAGATGTCCCACTCGCCATGATCGACGGGCTTGCCAATTTTGTTGATGTCGCGGCGGGATTCAAACTGGTGGGCGCGTTCGACATTGCCGGCAAAATCGTCGCGAACGATATTCACGGAGCTGTAGTCGCGCCACTTGTCGGGATAGCCAATCTTGTTGCGAATGCTTGCCAGTTTGGTGAGCGCCTGCTGCTTAGTTTCCGGGCTCATCCAGTCCAGGCCGCGAATGCGCTGGCCCATGGCATCCTCAATTTCTTTCACCATGTCGAGTGTGCTCTGCTTGAGTTCCGGCGAGAAAACCTTGGCTACGTAGACTTGTCCAAGGGCTTCGCCCAGGTCATAGTCAACATATTGCACGCAGCGCTTCCAGCGGGGCTGCTGCTCTTTCGCTCCACGTAAGTACTTGCGGTAGAACTCGAAGTTTTCTTCGACGAACTTAGACGAGAGATAGGGAGAAGAAATGTCGGCAACGTGGAAGCGCAAGTAAGTCTTCCAACTGTCAATGGGTTCGGAGGTGAGGAGGGTGTTGAGTTCTTTGATGAAATCGGGAACATCCACGTTGAGGATAGGAAAGTCGGGATAGTGCATCTCGCGGTAGTATGCGGTCCAGTCGAAGTTGGGGGCGAGTTGAGCGAGATCGGAGACCTTCATTTTGTGGACCAGTTTGTGCGGATCGCGGCGGTCAACGCGGCTCATGGATGCGTTAGCCATCGCGGTTTCGAGATGCATGATGGTTTCGGCATTTTGCCTGGCGACGGTGGGACGGTCGCCAAGGAGTTCGAAAACTTTCTGTACATGCTGGAGGTAGCGCTCGCGGGTTTCTTTCGACTTCGCGTCATCCTTAATGTAGTAATCGCGATCGGGCATGCCGAGGCCGCCCTGATCCACGTCGGCGATTACGTGCTCGGAGTCGTCTGGGTCTTGGGTCGAGCCGGCTGCGAAAAGCATGGAGCTGCTGTAGGAATATCGGGAGTAGGTGAGTTGCAAATGCGCCACCACCGGTGTCAGGTCTTTCGCAGACCTGATGTGCGCGATGGCGTCTAGTTCCGGCTGAATCGCTGCGAGTCCGAGCTTCTCCACCGCTGCCTCATCCATGCAGGCGGCGTAAAAGTCGCCAATCTTTTGCGTGACCGCATTGCGATCAGTGCTGGGCTTCGCCGCTTCCTCCAACATGCTGCGGAGGAAGGTGAGGTTGTCCTGATAAAGCTTGCCATAGACGGACCACGATGTTTGATCGGGCGGGATGGGATTCTTCTTCTGCCAGCCACCGCAGGAATAGGTGTAGAGATCGACGCAGGGATCGACGGACTTGTCCATGGAGGAGAGATCGAGGCTGGGGCTGTAGGGCAGCGAGGGCGAGGTTTGCGCCGCGGAGTTTTGCGGGACGACCAATGAAACAGGTACCGCGAGAAACGGCAACAGAAAGAAAGAGAGCTTTCGCATATTCACCTTGGACGTAAATGGCCGGCAAAAGTAATCGACGATTGGCCCACGAATTCTCCTAAGAAATCAATGGCATCACTCAGCCATCGTCGCCGCGCTTAGCTTATCACGGCGCGCTTTTTGACTTGAGCTTGTTTCTCCGGTAGCCTGAGCATCCGCTATGAATTCGGTCTCGCCAGCAATCTCTGTGCATGGTCTCAAGAAGTCCTACGGCGAGGTCGAGGCCGTGAAGGGAATTGATTTCGAAATCCAGCCGGGAGAAGTGTTTGGCCTGCTGGGCCCCAATGGCGCGGGAAAGACAACAACGGTCGAGATTCTGGAAGGATTGCGTCCGCGCAGTGGAGGGCAGGTTACCGTACTTGGTTTTGACCCGGACCGGCAGCGGCAACGACTCAAGGATCGCATAGGAGTTTGCCTGCAGGCCACGAACCTGCCAGAGAAGATCCGTGTGCGCGAAGCCATGCAGGTGTTTGCATCTTTCTACAGCCGCCATGTCGACCTGAATAAACTTCTGCAACGTCTGCAATTGGAAGAGAAGCGGGACGCATTTTACGGGACGCTTTCCGGCGGGCAGAAACAGCGCCTTGCGCTGGCTCTGGCTTTGATTAACGATCCGCAGCTCGTCTTTCTGGACGAACCCACTACCGGTCTTGATCCGCAGGTGCGGGTTGAGATTCACAAATTACTGGAAGAACTCAAGCAGGAACATCGCACTATCCTGATGACCACGCACTACATCGAAGAGGCGGAACGTCTGTGCGACCGGGTTGCGATTGTCGATGAAGGTCGCATTGTTGTGCTGGACACGCCAGCGCGCCTGCAACAGCAGAGTAAGAGTGCGTCGAGCATCGTTGTGACCTGCGCTACTGCTTTCCCAGAGAACCGTCCGGCTTGGGCGCAGTCTACACAAAGCGTGCTGGATTCCACGGGCAAAACGTTGATTGTGAACTCACGGCGTCCGGCGGCCACGTTGGTGGATCTGGTGAAATGGATCGACCAGAACGGGATGGAGCTGACGGACGTGAGCCTGAAGCAACCCAGCCTGGAAGATGTGTTCATTGAACTCACCGGGAAGAAGCTGCGCGAATGAGAGCCCGCGAATGAAAGCGTACAAAGCACTTATTACGATCGATCTGAAGCTGGCTCTGCGCAACCGGTCGGTAATTTTCTTCAACTATCTTTTCCCACTGGCTTTCTTTTTCATTTTTGGACAAGCAATGCATGGCGAACGCGGCGCCGCCATGACCATTGTGATCTCAATGGTGCTGGTCATCGGGATTCTGGGCAATGGGCTGATGGGCGCGGGCATTCGGGCCGTGCAGGAACGCGAAGCGAACATTCTGCGACGCTACAAAGTTACACCGATCTCGCCGCTTCCCTTGCTGGTTGCCTCAGTTGTGATCGGTTGGATTCTGTATATGCCGAATGTGCTGCTCATCTTCACGCTGGCACATTTCATGTACGGCATGCCATGGCCACGGTCGATGGTTTCCGTTCTGATCTTCGTCACCTTCGCCGTCGTTGGATTTCGCGCCGTGGGTTTGATCATTGCCTCCGTGGTCAACTCGATGCAGGAGAGCCAACTGGTTGTGCAGTTGGTCTACCTTCCCATGCTGTTCTTGAGCGGAGTGACCTTTCCGCCCACCATGTTTCCGATGTGGCTGCAGATCGTGACGTTGTTTTTGCCGGCGACCTACGTGGTGACCGGCATAAAAGGCATGCTACTGGAGAATGAAGGCATCGCAGCGAACACTCAACCGGCGTTGGCGCTCGTCCTCACTGCGTTTGTGGGACTGTTTATTGCATACAAGCTGTTCCGCTGGGAGAAGGAAGAGAAAATTCGTGGTTCGGCCAAGCTCTGGCTATTGGCTGTATTGGCTCCATTCGTGTTGATGGGCTTTTGGCAGATGCGCGTTCGCACCGGCATCGTGAAAAATAAAATCCAGAGCCGGCAGCTTGCACGCGGCGATACGTTTCTAATTCGTGGAGCGCGCATTGTTATCGGCGATGGCAAGACGATCGAGATCGGCTCAGTGCTGGTGCGCGGCGGCAAGATTGCCGAAGTCTATGAGGGAGATGGGCCTGATCCCAAAGCGTTGAAGGCGGAGACAGTGGAAGCGGCTGGAAAGACGATTCTGCCCGGACTGATTGACGTACACGTTCATCTGGGCGCTTCCGGCGGTTTTTATTCCGACCAGAGCAAGCATGATCCAGTCAAAAATATGCAGCGCGAGTTAGCTGCATATCTCTACAGCGGCGTAACCACGGTGCGAAGCGTTGGAGATATGTTGGATGGGGTTCTGAAGCTGCGATCGATGGTAAGCAGCGGTGAGATTCTGGGCTCGGATCTGCAAACCTGCGGCCCTCTATTTACGACCGCAGGTGGGCACGGGACGGAATATTTTAAAGACATACCGGAAAGCGCTCGGGCCGGCCTCGAGAAGCAAGCGCTCCGCATGCCAACTTCTGGTAATGAAGCCCGTCAGCAGGTGGACGAATTGAAGAGGCAGGATGTGGATTGCATCAAGGCCATTCTCGAAGCTGGTGCCGGAAGCCGAGTCTTCAATCGCCTCGATACAGGGTTGTTTGACGCGGTCGCACAACAGGCCCGTGTAGATTCATTGCCCTTGGCGGTCCACACCGGAGATGCCCGCGATGTTGCGGATGCGGTGCAGGCGCAAGCGAACTCAATCGAGCACGGGTCGTTCCGCGAAGAGATTCCAGATGCGGTGTTCGAGCAGATGGCCAAGCAGGGAACGTTCTACGATCCCACGCTGAGTGTGGGAGAAGCCGTCAAGGAGTTTGCAGCGGGAAAGACCGACTTGCTCAAGCGGTCTCTAGTGCGGCAGGTGGGCCCGCCGGAGTTGTTGCACGGAACAGAGGAAGCGATGGTTTCGGCGGACATGGAGGCGATGCGCAAGTCGATGGCGGGGTATCCGACCGACATAGCAATTGCCATCGACAACCTGAAGCGCGCGCAGGCGCACGGAGTTTTGCTGGTGACTGGCAGCGACGCGGGGAATCCTTTGGTGGTCCACGGACCCACCGTGCAACATGAAATGGAACTCTGGGTGCGGGCGGGAATTTCGCCGGCGGTAGCGTTGCAGGCCGCGACCTTGAACGCGGCCCGCCTGCTACGGGCGGACAATCATGTGGGATTGATACGTTCAGGCAATGATGCCGATCTGCTGGTTGTGGATGGCAATCCTCTGGAAGATATAACGGCCACTGAGCGTATCTCGATGGTCGTGTTTAAAGGTGAGCGGCTTGACCGCACGGGGCTGTTCGATCAGTAAGCGCAGGGGGCAGCGTCAAGAATCGTGGATGGTGGTACCGGGGCGAGAATTTCAGTCGTCCCTACCACGACTCGGCTCCTTATTCTTCTCCTTTCCCAGCGCTGACAGCGCGGGGCTATTGTCAGCCGCCCTCCGGGGCGAAGGCCAATACCTCTTCCAATAAATCCGAATTCAGATCTCCTCCGTACTGTATGCGAGGGGCAAGAAATTCAAATCTGAAAAGGATAAAGACAATGAACAGGAAATTTGCAGTAGTGTTGGCAATCGTTGCCATCGCAGTAACGTCCGGTGTGGCCGGGATGAAGAATCCGGTGGTAGGCGGTCAGCAAATGTATCCCACCAAGAACATCATCGAGAACGCGGTGAACTCCGCCGATCACACTACCCTGGTAGCTGCCGTGAAGGCTGCCGGATTGGTGGAAACTCTGGAAGGCGCCGGACCATTCACCGTTTTCGCACCGACCAACGAAGCCTTCGCCAAGCTGCCTGCGGGCACAGTAGATACGCTGCTGAAGCCGGAGAACAAGGGAACGCTGACCAAGGTGCTGACCTATCACGTAGTTTCGGGAAGGTGGAGCGCGGCCGATTTGAAGAAACAGATCAAGGCGGGGAACGGGACCGCGGAACTGACGACTGTGGAAGGCGGCAAGCTGTGGGCGTCCCTGCACGACGGCACTCACATCATGTTGAAAGATGAGAAGGGTGGAACCGCACTGGTGACCATCCCGAATGTGTTTCAATCGAACGGAGTGATTCACGTGATTGACACGGTTGTCATGCCTAACTAATGCTTTCGAGCCAACAACAAAGGCCGCCCTTGCAGGCGGCCTTTGTTCTAATTAGTGCTTATTGACCTAGTGTTTGTTGATCACGCCGAAGTAGCCATCCGTGTCACTGGGGCCCGAGGTGAAGAAAAGCTGGTTCTTCTGGCCGTTGAGTGTCGATCCGCCGCCGAACTCAATGCCCCAGAGTCCGTTAATCTTGATCACTTTGCCGGCAGAAGTTTTGACCGTGCCCACCAGTTTGCCCGTGGTCAGATTGAAGCCATTGATGGTGCCGGTCGACGTGTTGTTTGAGATCAGCAGGGTATTGCTGAGGGTCCCGAAATTCGACGGAGCCACCGCGAATCCCCAGGGCTGGTTCAACGGACTGCCGGAGGCAAAGCGCTTCACGAATGAGCCCGTTTCAGTGAAGATGTCAATGTAGCCGCCAGAGCCGCCCGTGGTGCTGGCATAAGACACGTAGAGTTGGCCGCCGATGTCCTGGATGCCGAAGGGCGCGAAGCCCGGTGGAATGGTTGAGTCGGTGAAGGAGCCGATCAGGCTGAAGGTTCCGTTGTACATATCCACTTTATTGTTGGCGGAATCGGCGGCATACAGAGTGTTGCCTGACGTCTTGCTGGTGATGGCCAGGCCGGTGTAGGAAGCGCCCTTGCTGGTCACGCCGATCAGAGTGGTGCTGGGGTCAAAGCCCGACCAGCCCTGGATGGTGCCGTCCAGAGTGGCAAACAGAAATTCCGACACCCAGTTACTGATCTTGAACTCTTGAGAGCCGTTGTAGACCATTCCGGTTGGCGTCCCCGCACCGGTGCCGCTGGCGGGAGGAATCACTGCCTTAAGGGTTTGGATGTTGCCCGCGCCGTCGTACAGCGTGGTCCAGCCACTGGCTTCGTCGCTGACCCAAAAGGCGCCGCCGGGAGCGTAGGCCAGTCCCCAGCCATTCTTCAGCAGAGTATCTTGATGCTTCGCCTTGCCGGCGAGATCGGAATCCAGGTAAGTGAGTTGATATTGAGCCAAGGCTGCGCTGGAAGCGAACACCAGCACGAGCAGGGCAGGAAGAACGTGAATGCGACCGAGCAGACGCGGCATGCGATTTTCTCCTCAATGGCGTAGAGCGAGTAAGGGGTGGATCAGTGTGCAGGTTCGGGCCTTAGCTATCCAGCCCGAAGTGCGAGGCAATCCTATGCGGGCGGCGTGGCGGATTTGTCATGGAATTGTCAAAGTTTTTCGCATTCCCACCGGGGCGGATACCGGCTTTTGGCGCTCTGGAAGGGCGAATTGGGCCAGTCGATGCTGCCTTTTCACTGAATCGCCTGCTTCCTGTCTGGCACCAGAGAAAAGCGGCGTTCTGGTCGATTGCCAGAACGCCGCCTGAATTTGCAACGTCGAAACCTCAGTCGCAGCCGGGCTTGAAGGTGTGGATGCGACCTGCTTTTCTTACACCCCCGCACTGGCGGCTCTGGCCAATGGAGCGGTGCGTAGCGCTTCCGCCACTCGTCCAAAGTACAACTTGTAGGAGCGATGGATGCCAAACATCACCGGGAAGACCACCAAGGCTGCCTGCCAGCCGAAGTGATGGCTTACCGCGTTGACCATTGACGTCATGCCCGCACTTACAACGTAGTAGGGGAATGAGAGTTGCACGATGCCAAGCCAGACGCGGTGGATCGCTGCACCCTCAGCCACCTTGATGATGCCTGCCACCGGGGCCGTCTGGCCCAGGAAGAAAGCAGCGGTAGCCGAAGCCAGCATCAGCGGTTCCGATGCCCAGGCCGCCTTGCCCAGCCAGCCTGCATTCCAGATCAGGTTGGCCATGCTGGCAGCGAAGGCCATCATGCTGACGTTGAACACCATCTGTTCGGGTTTGAGCTTGCTATTGGGTTTCGGCCAGCACTGCACCACGGTGGACAGGGATGCGATGCAGACAGCTTCTACTGCGCTCAAGTTCACCACTGCCATGAGCAGGAAGGGCAGGTTGACTGACATGTTGCCGTCAATCCCTGGCAGTTTAATCTTCATCCGCGAGGTTGCAGCGGCCAGTGCCAGAATTGCTAGCGCATAGGACGCGTGCAGCGTGTGGCTGGTCAGGCCGGCGTAGATAGTGGCTGCGATCGCCGCAAGTGCCATCAGTCCGATGAATGTTTTCGTTAGCCGTGTATTGGGTTTCATGATTTTCTCCTCTCTTTGGGTTTAATGCACACGGCTACTTTTCATCGCCTGCAACTGAAAACGCACCGTTGGCGCCCTGGGACGCTCCCCAGACGACGCTGCTCGCCGAGTCCGACGACGCACCCCACACTACGCTGAACCCGCTGGTGGTGCTGCTGCCCCAGACTACGGAACTGCCCCAGACTACGGAGCTTCCTGATACGTTTGCTCCCCAAACCACCGACGAACCCCATACCACTGAGGTGCCCCAAACCACGGAACTGCTTGCGACCGTCGCGTTGCCGTTCGATAGGGTAACCGTCCCCGTCGAAGAGTTGTAGACGGCGGTAGGTGAGAGCGCCGATCCCACAGTGGAGGGCGCCAGATCGTTATTGGCTAGCGCGGCCCCAAGATCCAGGTAGCCAGCGCCGACGGTGAACAGGTCATAGTAAGAGGTGTAGGTTTGACCATTCGTCGTATCAGTGGCCGTCGAGGACGTCGGAAAAGTCTTGTAAGCCGTCTTCATCAGACGCGCTTTGACCTGGTCGGGAGTGAGCGAAGAATGTTGCTGCAGCAGCAAGGCTACGGCTCCGGCGACTGCCGGCGTTGCCATACTGGTGCCGCTCAGAATGAAGTAATCGTGGTTGCTATGGTTTCCCGCTACCACGTTGCCGGGGAATTCGGTTTCCAGAGTGCTCGCGTGGGCATCCAGTGAAACCACTAGGTTTCCCGGAGCGAGGATGTCGGGTTTTACCACATGGTCGTAAGTCGTGGGACCCTTCGAGCTGTAGCTCGCAATCTGATCGTCCGTGCGCGAGTATGTGCCCATGGACTTCATTGCGCCCACGGTTAGCACTAACGGATCGTTGCCCGGCGCAGCCACTGTTCCGTAGCCGTTGCTTCCGTTCACGCTGATGCGGCCGAAGTTGCCGGCAGCAGCCACTACGACGATGCCGCTCCTCCAGGCGGATTCCACCGCCTGGCACAGAGGATCCTGTGCGTAGCCCACCGAGAGGCCGCGTCCCAGAGACAGGTTAATCACTTTGATGTTGTAGGTGCTCTTCAGTGCGATCGCCTTCTGAATGGCCGCGATCACCATGCTGTCGCTGCCTGAGCCATTACCGTCAAGCACCCGAAGATCAACCAGGTTGACGTTGGGCGCCACACCGGCCAGCTGGCCGTTCGACCTATAACCGTTCCCGCCAACGATTCCTGCTACGTGCGTTCCGTGACCGTAGAGGTCATACACCAGGTGTCCGTACTGGTTGTAGACGGTCGTCCCGGTGAAATCCTGGTGATAGACAACGCGCGAGTAGGTCTCCGTAGAGTCCCACAGGTCGAGATGGTTGTCATTGATGCCGCTATCGATGACGGCAACGCCGATGCCAGTTCCGTCATAGCCGGAATTCCATGCCGTCGCGACATTCATCGCGGCATCCGTGTAGTCGTCCATCCCTTTCAGAGGATGGTCGATGCTTACGGAGAGCACTTCGGGGTCAGCCTCCAAAGAGGGCAGCGCGTTCACCGGAATGGTGACCGCAACGCCGCCGACCAGGCTGAGTCTGGTACCGATTCGCCCGCCAAATCCCTGCAATCGGCCCACTTGTTCCGGCCGTGGAGCTTGCTTGTACTGCACGATGACCCTCACGGTCTGGCTGGCCGCGGTACGCAAATGAGCTTGCGCAACCACTGCCGTCAGGTCGGGAGCGAATTTGCTGACCGCTGCACGGGTGGTGTTACCGCGTTGAGCGAAAGCAGTTTCCGCAATCAGAAGCAGCAACAGCATGCTTAGGCGCTTTCCCCAAGCAGCGCTGTGGCGCTGGCCTCGATCTTTCTTAGATTTCTGTGTCTGCTGCATTGTTGTCGTCCTTCCTTACAACGAAACGAATGTGACGCAAACCTGCGGTGAGACTCGGCTTATCTTTTTGCACGGGAAGGGCCAACCAGTTTCCCGGAAGATGTTGTAAACACTGGAGATAAGAGTATTGGTTGGGAGGACGTTGGGCCACTCTGTCCTGTGTGGAGGGGCGCGGGACAGTTTGTCACCGTGCTTACTTCAGTTTTTGGGGAAGGTTACCGGCCACGGTTTCGAGGCAATGGCGCGTTCGGAAACAAAAGGGTGTAGGCCGCGCAGAAGGTTCAAGAAATAAAGGATTAAAGAAGAGGATTAGTGTGCTGCGGCCGTTTTCATTTGCAACTGCTCGCCGGCGGAAAACAGGCGCGGAATGGCCGCCATTAATCGCTGCGTGTATTCGTGCTGAGGACTCGTGAAGATTCGTCCCGTCTCTTCACACTCAACGATTTCAGCTTGATGCAGGATGGCGATGCGATCGCAAATCCCTGCTACGGAGGCGAGATCGTGAGAGATGTAAAGAATGGACATCCCGGTGGAGCGGTTGAGTTCGCGAAACAGTGCCAGAATTTCGGATTGCGTGATTACGTCGAGGGCGCTGGTGGCTTCATCGGCAATGAGCAGTGCCGGACGGTGCATGACCGCCATGGCGATGAGCACGCGTTGTGCCTGCCCGACGCTCATCTGGGAAGGATACTTGCGTAGAAAGTCATCGTCGGCGGGCAGGGAAACGCTTTGCAGAGATGTCCGAATCGCAGCCGCGCACTCCGCGCTTGTGCCAGAAGCGTGAGCGCGCCATGACTCTTTGAGCTGGGTTCGGATCTTGAGCGCCGGATTGAGTGACGAAAGAGGGCTCTGCAGCACCAACGCCACAGCTCGCCCGCGAAGGGCACGCAGTTTGTGCTCCGAAAGCTGCAGGAGTTCGGCGTCCTGGAAATGGATCGTACCTTCGACCTGCGCTCGCTTCTTATCAAGCAAACCCAGGATTGCCATAGCCAAAGTGCTCTTGCCGGAGCCGCTTTGTCCGACTAATCCCAATACTTCGCCACGCTGGATCTCGAGCTTTACACCTCGAAGGACGGGCGACTTTCCCGCATAGCGCACAGAAAAGCTGGCTGAGAGCAACGCCTGTTTTTCTGAAGTCTCAGCAGCCATTTGATGTCCCTTCGCGGTTCGTTAGGTTTAAGATCCGTGTCACTCGGCGAAAATCCGTGGCAAGTAACTTCTGTTTACTTGGCTGGCACCGTCAACCATTCCGCATTCCAGTATGTCTGCGGAGACAGAATCACCGGAGCTGCGCCGTGCACCGACGTTGACACTGCCGAGAGTGCGTTCTTGTTGATCAGAAAAATGAAGGGTGCCTGTTCGACCACGATTTCCTGCACGCGGTCGAAAGCTTCCTTCCGTTTTTTCACATCGTTGGTCGAGGCTTGCACGCGCATGAGGCGGTCGATCTCGGCCTCCCACGGAGTTTCTGGAACTTTCTGCTGCGGGTTCCATTGGTGATTCTCCGACGAACTCAGCCAAACATTCATCTCGCCGTTGGGATCGAGGTCCACATTGGTGAGGCCCAGAATGATGGCTTCGTAATCGAAGCTCTGCGTCATGCGTTCAATCAGCGACGGGAAGTCGAGCGTGACTACGTTAACGTGGATGCCGATCTTCTGCAGATCATCCTGAATCAGAACCGCCATGCGCTCCCGGTATTTATTGCCTGCATTCGTGATAATCGAAAACACAACTGCATTGCCGTCTTTGTCTTTTAACGCCCCATTTTCCATGCGGAAGCCTTCGCTCTGCAGCGCTTTCAGCGCTCCCTCCTGGTTATAACCTTGCGGCTTCAGCTTGCTGTTGAACCAGAACTTGTTAGCGGGAGAGAACGGACCGACCGCCGGTTGCGCGTGGCCGTGGAATACCACCCGGCTGAGATCTTCGCGGTTGATCGCCTCCGAAATCGCTCTCCGGAAGTTGGCGGAGTGAAACCAGTTCTTCTTGTAACTGGGAATCGGGGACTTCGCGACCTCGTTGAACCAGAGTTGCTCGCTATCGAGCGACGCTCCGGCATCGTGCACCATTTGCGGCGAAGTCGTGCTCAGCTTGTCGAAGTATTCGCTGTCCAGAGAATTAATCAGGTCCAGCTCACCACGCTTGAAGCGCAGCATTTCGACATCGCGGTTGGGTTGAATATCGAGTTTAATCGAGTCCAGATATGGCAGTTTGTGTCCCTGGCCGTCAGTCTTCCAGTAGTTGGGATTGCGCTGCAGAAGGACTGAAGCGCCGGGCTTATAGTCCGCGACCATGAACGGCCCCAGCACTGCCATTTCTTTTTTCGGGGAGTGCTGAGACAGAATCGCTACTTGATCAAACAGGCGATCCAGCCCGGCGACCGGGGCAGGGAAACGAATCGAGATCTGAGTACGTGTAGTCACGTTGGTTTCAACGTTGCCTGGTCCGGAACGGAAAGCATCTCCCGTGGGCGAATGCAAAGCCGGGTCCATCAATTGCTGGACGGTATAAGCTACATCGTCCGCGGAGAACGGCGTGCCGTCGGAGAAAAGAATCCCGCTCCGCAGACGAAACGAAATCTGGCGTCCATCCTTCGAGACTTTCCACGAAAGCGCCAACGCAGGCTGCAGCTCCTGAGTCTGGCGGTTCACGCGTACCAGAACTCCTCCCGTCAGATAACGGATGGCGCCGGATGCGTCGTCCTCCACCTTGAGAGGATCAAACGTTTTCGGTTCCGCGCGCAGGCAGAATCGCAGTTCACCGCCTTGCGCGACGGCCTGCCCTAGCAGGCATCCCAGGCAGAGCATCGCGATGGCGATTGCTTTCCCACAGGGATTCGTAAGATTCGCAAACCTATTATTGTGGCGTTTCATGCGGCCACCTCCTCCTGCCTGGAAAGCAAGAACTGAAATGAAGTTACGACTACCACCAGCAAAATCAACGATACAAACTTCCACGGCTCTTCTCCCACGGAAACCAGCCCTTCCAACTCCTTCAACAAACTTCCCCATGAAGGCATGGGTTCCGCAACACCGAGTCCCAGGATGCCAAGGTTGGCTTCACTCAGAATGAAGACCGGTATTGAAATCCAAAACTGCGCATACAGCACAGGTTTCATGTTTGGCACTACATGCACCCAGAACAGCCGTTGCGGCGCCACACCAGCAGCTCGCGCCTGCCTGACAAAATCTGAGGCTCGCAACGAACCCGCGCTGGTGCACAGAACGCGTGCTGCGGTCGTCCAGCCGAGAAACCCCAACAGCAGGAACGTCACTAACACTGAAAGCAAGGGCGACACATTTAGCGGCATTAACGCCCGCGCTGTGATCAGCAAAAACAGCCAGGGTAGCGATAGAAATAAATCGGTTACCGCCATTGCCATGCGAGCCCAAGCTCCGCCCAGGTATCCAGCAAGTCCACCTATCAACGCGGCCAGCAACGTTGATAGCAGTGCAGCCGCCGGAGCAAGAAGCAGCGAAATCCGCGTGCCGTAAAGCACACGCGAAAACCGATCGCGGCCAATCGCGTCAGTTCCCAACCAATGCGCGTGCGATGGAGGCGCATCGGCCGCCTCCCGATACTGCTTCGCGTACCCCGCAGGCGCCAGCCAGTTTGCTGCCGCCGACGCACCGAGCACCAGAGCCAAAAGCACGCACGCCAGTTTGCGTCCAAGCGTCATGCTCTTTGTCTCCGAAGCGCATAACCGATTACATCTGCCCCGGAATTGGCCAGCAAGGTTACCAGCGTCACGAGTACCGTGATGTTCACCAGCAAAGGAAGATCGCGAGCCAATGCGGCTTGCCAGGCGAGTTGTCCGATGCCAGGCAGACCGCACAATGCTTCAACTGGGATTGCCGCTCCCACCGCCATGCTCACTGAGACTCCGGCCACAGCCAGCAGTTGTGGCGCGACCACCGGCAATACATGCCAGAAGAGGATTCGTGCTTCTCCCAGACCTTTCGCTCGCGCTGTGACGAGGTGCGGAAGCGAATAGGCCTTCACCAGCAAATTTCTGGTATAGCGATAGGTGTGCGGAAATACGATCAGAGCAATGGCCAACGACCCGGGAACATTCCACAGCACAGAAAGCAGCGCCAAAACTGCGGCAGGAACGCAAAGAAGCATTCCACTTAGGACAGTCGTCAGCGTGTCATACACAGAAAGGCGCAGCCATGCCGCACTCAAGGCTAGCGTCAGAGTCAGCAACCAGGCCAGTCCCAGGCCCATAGTCAGTAAGCGCAGTGTCAGGGGTGCGCGGTCGTGCAGAAGCGTGCGGACGGGTTGGCCGAGCGAGAGCGACGTTCCCAACTCTCCATGCGCGGCCCGCTTCATATAAGAGAAGTAAAATCGGAACACGTTATGATCTTGATGTCTCGCCACACGAATGGCCTGTAGACTCTGTGTGCTGAGGTGAGGATCCAATTGCTGCTCATCCGCATCGAAGCCCGGCGCAAGCCGGACCAGCGTGGCGGAAAGAAAACCTCCGAGAAGAACTGTCGCCAGCATCGTCAAACCATGTCCCGTGACTTTCCCTCGTAGGCCTCGCATTTATTTTCCCGAGGCGCCCTGCGCCAAAATGTCCTGAGTTGCGAATGCCGCTTGCGCGTGATGAACCTGCTTTACCGCGTACATGCGCCGATCCGCTTCGGCCAGTAGGGCCTCCACGTCGTATCCATCCTCCGGACAGAAAACCGTACCGACGCTCAGCGTAATCACCTCGCGACCGCAGGTCTGACGCCCAGCCTCAATGGCAGCCTGATTCAAACGGATTGCCTTTTCCACCGCAGCTTCGGCAGTCAATCCCGGCACCGTGACCACGAATTCATCGCCGCCCATGCGGGCCACGTAGTCATATCCTCGGCACGCTTCCTTCAATCTCAGGCTGAACTCACGCAGCAGTTTGTCTCCTTCGAGGTGCCCGAAGGAATCGTTGATCTTCTTGAGCCCGTCAATGTCACAGACCATCACGGCCAATGAGGTCTTCATACGACGGCAACGCGCTACTTCCTGTGCCAGGTGCATGAACAGTGATCGCGCATTCGGTAACCCGGTCAAGAAGTCAGTGGTCGCCGAGCTTTCCGCTTGTTGATACTTCAGAGCGTTCTCCACGGAGAGTGCAACTTTTGAAGCGACTGCTAAAAGAATCCGCAAATGGTCTGGAGTAAAGGCGTCCTGGGTCGCGTGATACATCGCGAGCACGCCCACGACTCCATTCAATCCCTCCAATGGCACCGCCAGCGCGGAAGACAGAATCACTTTCTTATCTGCGTCTGCCACATAACCGGTTTCTACCTGCGGGTTGCCGTTGATGATGGGCTTGCAATTCTCCGCCACCCAGCCGCATAAACCTTCACCTACGCGAATTTTCAGCGATGACAATACGCGGAAGTTTTCGCCGCTCACGAGTTCCGGCAAGAGCCACCCATTGCGGTTCACGTACACGGCGATGGAATCGTACGGAATCAGTTTGCGCAGACGCATCGACAACACCGAGAGCGTTTCACTCAGACTCAGTGAATTGCCCAGATCCTGGCTGAGTTCGAACATCGCTTGGGCCTCTTGACGCGCCGATGCGATCGAAGTCAGGAAGTCGGTCTCGTTTTCCGTGTTGTCTGTTCCTCGTTCGAAACCTGTAGCTGGAGCCGTCCCTCGCTCGACGTGCATATCTCTTGCAAAACCGGGAATAAAGCCGTCCTCGTGAGTCTGCGCCATTCTTTCCAGGTCGACGAAGCGTCGCTCCAGAACTTCGACTACTTTGGGGTCGAACCACGTTCCTGCGCGTTCTTTCACCGTTTCCATGGCTCGCTCGAGCGGGATGGCTGGGCGATATTGCCGGTCTGAAGCGAGAGCATCCAGGCAGTCGACGACCGAGAGAATCCTGGCGCCGATTGGAATTTCCTCCCCGGATAGTCCCGCCGGATAACCCGAGCCGTCCCAGCGCTCGTGATGCGAACGCACGATCGGAGCCACAGGATACGGGAAGGCGACCCGATCCAGAATCTCGGCACCCACCAGCGGATGCACTTTCATCTTTTCGAACTCTTCCGGAGTGAGCCGGCCGGGCTTGTTAATGATGTGTTCCGGCACGGCGAGCTTGCCAATGTCGTGCAGCAGTGCCGCCGCCCGCAAAGCTTCGATCTCGTCCGAAGAAAGGCCAATCTCTTTGGCGATTTCTACCGCATAAGTTCGCACGCGTTGCAAGTGAGTGTGGGTAGTGTGATCCTTGGCCTCAATGGCCAGCGCCAGAGCTTCAATGGTGCGCATGTTCAGCGAGGCAATCTGCTCCACATGCCGCTTCTCGACTTCTACCCGCTCTTTTTCCGCCTCCAGACGTCCCAGATAGAGACGGTAAGAACGGTACACCCAGTAAATTACCGGCAGCACCAGGAGTGATGTCTGCCAGCCCGCTCTCTGGTTGACAACTCCCACCAGTCCCACGGCGGCCGCGCCCACCAGGTAGTAGGGGAATGACCAGAAGTAGCATTCCTTCCAAACCTTACGGCTCGATTTGCTTTCCGTTAGCGCAATAACCACGGAGATGGGCAGTGTATTTGCCAGGAAAAAAACCATTGCCGCAGCCATTAGTAGAATCGGCCGGTTGCTGCCCACCCTCCCGTCCAGCACGTGGTAGCTGAAGTAGCACAGCGCACTGGCATTGGCCATCATGCCGAACACGTTGAACAAAACTTTGACCGGGTCCAGCCGGTTTCGAGCATGCCAAACGCTTTGCACCAGAGTGGCCGTGCAGCCGATCAGCAGCGTTTCCGGCAGGCTCAACTCCATCACACCGAGAAGAATGAAGAGGAAATTCACCGACATGGTGCCGTCGATGCCCGGCAGTTGTACCTTCAGGCTGGAAGCCAGAACTGCCACCGCCAGGTAACAGGTAAAACGAGCCAGGTCCGCGGATTGCCAGTGCCAAAGGGCATAGCCCAGCACCAGCATCCCGATCGACACGGTGATCCCGACAAATAATTTAGTGCCAGTCGACATTGCTTCGTCGCTTCGTTTGCCGGGGGAGGCGGCAGACTGCTCCGGGCGCGCAAGGAGAGGCCACCTCTCCAGACACACGTGGGAGCAAGCCCGTTCAGTGAAATCCTATGGTTGTTACAGAGTTTTAAGTAGCTTACTGACGTAACCAAATAAAAGCCTGCTTCCACGGTTTGGCAGTTGACGTGACGCGCGATCCTTCCCCCTGCCCATCTGCGCGAAGGTAACCAATTACCTTCGTTATCCATCAGCGCAGCATACTTCCTGCAAGCCCTCCGCTCTGTGGCAAGATCAACTCCAAACGTGCGGGATGCCAACTGCCAATTTCAATTCGCAGCCTCACTCGCTTGCCGAGACTGACTCTGAAGCCAGCAGCCTCAAGGCTGAAACCTCAGAAGCCAGCGCTGGCAAGGCCGTTGCCGGTGTCGCAGTCTGGTCCGCCGATCTTGAAGGTAACGTCACCGGATGCGATCAGGCTGCGTTGAAGATGTTCGGATGTACTCCTGTCGAGATCCTGGGCAAAAAACTTGCAGCATTGGTCTGCCGTGAAAGCAGCGCGGAGTTGCAACAACTGCAGAAGACAATTCTGGCCGCTGTGTTGCAGGACGAACAGTATCACTCTGCGTGCCAGTGTCAAAACAAGGCTGGGAAGTCATTCACAGCCGATTTGTCTGTCATGCTGCTGCGGGATGCCAAATCCGGGCCTTCAGGAATAGTCGCCATACTCACGTCGTTAGAACAAAAATCGAGTCTCAACTCTGTTTCCCGCCAAACGCAAGCCGAGGGAGAAGTTGAAACAGAAGACGAAGCGGCGCATACTCTCGCGCGCGAGATCGATGGGACCAGCTTCATCCTTGCCAGTCCTCTCATGCACCGATTCATGCGCATGGTGGACCGTGTCGCCGGTCATACCGAAAGCGTACTGATCACCGGGGAAACGGGCACCGGCAAGGAATTGATTGCGCGCACGATTCACAAGTCATCCCATCGACACAATCGGCCGTGGGTCGACATCAACTGCGCGGCCCTGCCGGAAAATTTGGTTGAGAGCGAACTGTTCGGCTACGAGAAGGGCGCATTCACCGGCGCCGATTCGTCCAAGCCCGGCCTGTTCGAAATGGCGGACAAGGGAACGCTCTTCCTCGATGAAATCGGCGAACTTCAACTGCAGACGCAGGTCAAACTCTTGCGCGTTCTGGATGGATACCCTTTCTATCGCCTCGGCGGTCACCGTAAGATTCAGGTCGATGTTCGCGTCGTCGCCGCCACCAATCAGGACCTGGATGCCGCGGTCGCCGCAGGCCGTTTTCGCCAGGACCTTTTTCATCGTCTCGGTCAGTTTCAGCTTCGCGTGCCGCCACTAAGGGACCGCCCCGAAGACGTTATCGCCCTGGCCGAACACTTCCTCAGGCTCAAGAATCCACGCAGCTCGTTCGCGGCCGACGCCGTATCGGCGTTGCTCGCCCACGGATGGCCCGGCAATGTTCGAGAATTGCGCAACCTTGTCGCACGAGTAGCGGTGGAGTCAATCCGTCCTGAAATTGAGGCCTCGCAAATTGCGGCCGCGATGTCCGGCAATCCGGTTGCGCAACGTCAGTCCGCGTCCATGCCCGTCGGCAATCTCGACAGCATGGAAGAGCAGATGATTATCCGCGCCCTGGAGCGCAGCGGCGGCCATCGCAGTCAGGCGGCAGAACAGCTTGGAATCTCCCGACGCACTCTCAGCCGAAAGCTCAAGGAATACAACATCAACGTCAATCCTGGCGAGGGCGCCAATTCTTTGGGAGCCATCAGCCTGGAGCAGCAGAAATTCTTTCGCGCCCGCATTCAACTGGACGTGGTGTTGAAGAATCAGCAGGGCGAGGAATGTTCGGTGCAGGGTGTGAACCTGAGTACCGGCGGAATGGGAGTGGATGGCCTGAAGGAACCGACGAAATTTACCGGCGTGCTCGATGTTAGTTTTCCTTTGCCCGATAGCGAAATCATTTTTCGAGCGAAGGCCCGCATCGTATGGTTCGGTGGCGAAGGCCGCGTTGGTCTGCGCTTTGCCGTCATCGATCCCATTCTTTTCGAGCAACTCCAGCACTGGAGCAATCAAAGGATGAAGGACGAAGGCTGGGAGTTACCTGCCCAGCCATAAGAACTTGCTCGAATTTGCGGGTCGTCGTGCAGTCTAATAGGCTGCCGCGATGTCATCCGCCTACAATTCCTACGTCCCCAGGCACGCTCAACCCAGCCTGCCGAAGAGCATGAACGGCCCGCCGGAAATCTTCTGCGCCATCAAACACTAGAACGCGGGAGCCGTTTGCAATTGTGGAAAGACCGCTAGCAGGAAATCCTCGTTGCCGCAGCGCTTGCGCGAACGGGTTGGGTCGATAATTAAGGGAGCGCGCTGCCTCAAAGACGCGATCTTTGGTTTGCTGCGGTATCGAGCGGGACTGCGGCGCCCGATTCAGAATCGCAGAGATCGTGCCCGCAGTCAGCCCAACATGTTTGGCGACCGCCTTCAGCGTAACGGGTTCGATTTTCTTCTCGATGTCTCTTGTACGGTTAATCATTTTCTCCGCCTCATTCCGGTTGTTGGCTGTCGGTCAATGCGGTTCGGGAACTGACGCCAATCCTGGCTTGTTCCGTTTGCACTTTACCTTCGGAGGGAATAGGTACTCGGAATAACGGGGCGAGATGCGGCCGTCGGGGGCCGCGGTACTACTATTCCATTGCAAGATCAATCTGACAGACCGCGCCCGCGAAGTCCAATTGAAAAAACCTATCGCGAGCATGGAACAATCAAGGTCATCGTTAACGCCATCTTGCTCGTCAGTGCACCGGCGCAGGTTGAGGAGTCGGTGGCGCCTTCGCCGGAGGATTCGAGAAGTTCACCTTCGGCACTTCCCTAGACCCAGGTGACGCCTCGAAGTAAGCCTCGTTCGGCTTGAATCCTGCAAAGCCGGCGAAGAAGCTGTTGGGGAACTGCTGCACGTAGGTGTTGTAGTCTCGCAGAATATCGTTGTAGCGTTTGCGTTCGACCGCAATGCGATTCTCCGTCCCCGCCAATTCATCCTGCAGGCGCAGAAAATTCTCGTTCGACTTCAATTGCGGATAGTTTTCCACCACCAGCAGCAGTCGCCCAATCGCGCCATCGAGTTGACCGTTGGCCGCAATCTTCTCTTGCGGAGTACCCGCCGAAAGCAGGGCAGAGCGCGCCTTCGCAATATCGCCAAACACGGTGACTTCCTGCTGCGCGTAGCCTTTCACCGTTTCCACCAGATTAGGAATCAGGTCAGCGCGGCGTTGCAGCACGATGTCGACTTGTGACCAGGCCGCCTTCACCGCCTCATTCTTGCTGACCAGCGTATTTTTCACGCTCACGTACTGGCCAAAGGCAAACAGCACAATCAAAAGTATCAGCGCGATAACCACGATGACCGCGATCAGTCCCTTGTTCATGAGATTTCTCCTCGAAACCAGTGCGCGACAGCTTAAGCAGACTCTACGCTGCCCGAGTCCAGCATTTTATCAACTGCGGCCGCCACCTGCTCCAGCGCAGCCAGATAGCGCGAAAAAACGTTTGTCACGTCGAGCTTCTTGCGTTCCGCTTTCTTCTCTCTCACATCCAGCACCTGCAGGATGCCAGAGGCGTCAAATCCAATCTTCTTGGACAATGCCTGTACCGCCTCGCGCTTCCCAACCGGTGCACCGTGACCCAGCACGATCAGCGCGTGGCGAAAGAGCGTGGCAAACGACGAAACTGATCGTAACAGCAAATCCCACAAGCGTGAGTCGTTGCCCGAAGCCAGCAACAGGTGTTGCCGTAGGAGGGCAATTTTTTCCCGCAGTTCGTATTCCACCTGCACGCGGTGCAGGTTCGCCGGAATAGACAATCCCTGAATTACATCCCCGCCGAAGAGGACCCGATGATGTTGCTGCATGTCGATAAATTCAATCGTAAACACATCGACCGACCGCGCGATCTCGTCGCGGGTCATGAACAAAGGCGGCGGCTGCTTCTGTGCGTCCCACCATTTCACGGCGGGCGACAATGCTTGCAGAGCCGCAAACGAACTGTCGCGTAGCACACAGAAGAGGTTCACATTTGAGAACTCTGGATGATAGTCCCCGGCCGCCGCTGATCCGAACAGGATCACGCTCTCCAGGTTCGCTTCAGCGGCCTTTCGCAGCTGGCTGACGAAATCGTTGATCGTTTTTTCAGGAACCATTTGCTTCCTCACTCACTACCAACTGCTGCTACCCCCGCCGCCACCTGAACTGCCTCCGCCAAATCCGCCAAACCCGCCACCACCGCCACCACCGAATCCGCCCCCACCCCTGTATCCGCCGCCGCCAGACATTCCAGAAAGAAGCATCCAGAAAAGAATCCCCCGAAGCGGAGTAAATAGAATAACCAGCACCACAATAATCAGCAGAATGACTCCACCTGCTGATATCCCTTTACTTGGCCGCCCCACCGCTTCCGCCGGAGGCCGCGCGACATGTTGTGTCGTGAGTTGCACTCCCGCGTCTTGTGCGATGACCTCGGCCACCCGATCCGTCACCAGCAGCAGAGCCTGCCCATAGTTTCCGCTCCGCATGAGCGGGATGGCTTCCCGCTCAAACGCTGTCACCTTCCCATCAGGCAGGATCGGCTCCAGCCCGTAACCAACCTCAATGCGCGCGCGGTGGTCGTCAATGGCATACAGAATCAGCACTCCGCTGTCTTTGGCCTTATTTCCCACTCCCCACTGGTGAAAAAGATCGACCGCGTAACTTTCAATATCGATGCCGTCGAGCGAATGAATCGTCACCACCGCGATCTGCGCATGCGCCTTTTCCTCGATCTGTTTGCAGATCTCATCCATCTGCGCTATCGAGTTCTGATCCAGAACGTGGGCAAAGTCGTTGACATAGTCGGTGGGCTTGAGTTTCGCAACAGGTTCCGCTTGCGCAGCCATAACCAGCAACAGCGTCGCAGCAACACCCAGCCACCATTTTCGGTAAGGATTCATTCGAGGGGAAAATTGTACAGGAGGTCGAGCGAAATAGATTTGTTCGGGAAAGTTTGAGAGCGCCGGTAATCGCCGGCGCTCTCAAAGGAGTTAGCCTCATTACAATAACTACTATTGATTCACTCGCAGCAGCATCAACGTGCCGCTCTCCAGCTTCACATTGTTTTTCTCTGAACTGACCACGGAACCCTGCTCCGCCGGGGATGATTGCAGGACAACGCCGAGTTGGGTAACTCCGCCACATCTTCTTCCTGTGACTTTCAAGGCGCTCCTGCGCTATCATCAAATAGATGTCTGACTCGCACCGGTACCATTCTTTTCAGACCGACGACCCGCGGCTGCAGCCCATTCACGCCAAAGTTCTGGCTGGGGAGCGGCTTCACGCCGAGGATGCCCTAACGCTCTACCGTACCGGCGACATTCTTGCCGTGGGCTGGATGGCCAACCATGTCCGCGAGCGCATGCACGGCGACAAAACATATTTCAATGTCAACCGCCACATCAACCCTACGAACGTTTGCGTCGCGGCCTGCCGCTTGTGTGCCTTCGGCCGCAAGAAAGATTCGCCCGGAGCCTACACCATGGCCCTGGAGGAGGCGTTTGAAACCGCCGCCTCCGGATACAGCGAGGCGGTCACAGAATTTCATATCGTCGGCGGCTTGCATCCCGACCTGCCGTTCCAATATTTTCTTGACCTCTGCTCCGGCCTGAAGCAGCGTTTTCCGCAAGTGCACCTCAAGGCCTTCACTATGGTCGAGGTGGCATATCTCTCGAAGCGCGCCAAGCTTTCCATTCGTGAGACGCTCGAACAACTCAAAGCCTCAGGCGTGGATTCGCTTCCCGGCGGTGGTGCAGAAATATTTGCCGATCGCGTGCGCCACATCATTTGCGACCACAAAATCGATGGCAGCCAGTGGCTCGACACCGCCCGCCTCGCTCACCAGATCGGATTGAAATCGAACGCGACTATGCTCTACGGCCACGTCGAGAACGACGAAGACCGCGTAGACCACCTGCTCAAGCTGCGTGCTTTGCAAGACGAAACCGGCGGCTTCCAGACTTTCATCCCGCTGGCCTTCCATCCCGACAACACGCCCTTGCAGCACCTGCCGAAAACCACCGGTATGCTCGACATCAAACAGATCGCCGTCAGCCGCCTGGTGCTCGATAACTTTCCGCACATCAAATCCTACTGGCAGATGATGACCGCCAAGATTGCGCAGATCTCCCTGCGCTTCGGCGCCGACGACATGGACGGAACGGTAATCGAAGAGAAGATTTACCACGATGCCGGCGCCACCACCCCGCAAGGCATGCGCCGCGAAGAGTTGGAGCGCCTGATCCGCGCCGCCGGCCGCGAGCCTATCGAGCGCGATACACTCTACCGCCCGGTCACGCGCACGGAAACGTCGGTTACGGTCGCGGTGTAGTTCGCAAGACGTGCTGACTTACTTGAAGAACTCGCCCATATCCGTCGCGCTCGCCGCCCCGCCCGGCAGATCCTTCACGCCCATCCCTTCCATCATCAGCCGCAGCGTGCTGTCGTGCTGGTACATCGTTGTCGACTGATACCCGGGTTTCACGTTGGAGCCGATCAGCACGGCTGGCACATGTCCACCGCCATTTTGAAAATCCGTTAGTTCCGATTCATCAAAAACAATAATCAGCAGTGAATTCTGGAAGGCCGGACTTTGAAGCAAGGGCGCAATATTCTTTGACAGCCATTGATCCGCAGCCGCTAGCTGTTGATCGCCAGTGCAAGTAGACAGTCCTGCCGGGCAGCTATGCGCGTCATTCGTGACGTCGGGAACGATGAATCCATAATCGGGCAGCGCGCTGTTCGACATATCCGCAGCCAGCTGAGGAAACGGAACAATATTTCCTGCCTGTGTCGCACTGTTTTGAACATCCGAAAAATAAGAAAACGGATTGTGACGACGAACATAGTTCCCAACGTCCGCCCCCATGTACCCCGGGGAAGGCAGTGATTCCGCATAACACTTCCAGCTTTTTCCCGCGGCCGTCAGCGCGCGCACCACGTTATCCTGCGTGACCACTCCGCTAAAAGAGTCGCCTTGAATGCCGGTTATGGAAAGTCCTTCACCCACGGTCAACTCGAAGTAATTCGGCAGGGAGGGATGTGCGTCCGCGTAGTACTGCGTGGCCAGGCCGTTGGCCGTAATCAGGCCATTCAGATACGGCATATTGCTGTTCCCAACCACATCGCTAAAGCTGTGATTCTCTTCCACAACGATGAACACGTGGGCGAACTGTGGAATATTGCTGGAGCCTCCGCCATTACTTCCGCTGCCGAGGCTGCTTCCGCCGCCACAACCGGCTTGCAGCATAGCAATTACGATCAAACCAACAATGGCAATCCAAGCCTTCATCAAATTCCCCCGGCCCAGCTTGGATGGTTGGTTCTGGCACAGAGTTGCTGACTATATGAAAGTAGAAGGGAAGGTGCCGCACCAATTGACCATAAAAAAACCGGTCCGGGATGCAAGTCCCGGTCCGGCTCGTAAACCGCTAGTGTTGACCTCTAGAGCTTTTCGTAGAACTCGCACGCCGAGCAGGAAATATAAATTCCCCCTGGCACATTGCGCTCGCGGTCTTTCATCCGCTTGACGATGCGCGTGGTCTTGCCGCACTTCGGACAATCTGTGCTCTTGCTCGTGTCCATCACCCTTTTGCGGTCCGCGGTCTTTGCGATCTTCGGCCCTACTGCCATATCGTTTCTCCTGATCTCTTCAGTGTGTGTGCAGCGCTCCGCGGAACTGCCCGTCGCGGATATTGTGGATGGGATCTTTCAGAAACCTTAGCCCGGAAAACTAAACCGGAAAAACCGGAATCCACTCTGGAAGACTCTAGTGCTGCGTCTCGTTCTCTTCCGTCCTTATTTATTTTACAGGAATCTCGAGCTGCCTGTCTCTTCAAGACTCGTTGACCCCGCTCCCTCGGCCCTGCTACCGTCATATGTTTGCAGTTCGGCATGCTCCGCACTCTGCGAAGCGTGTCCAGGTTCCCGTTTCCATCTCATCGCTACGGAGATTGATCATGCCAGCCATCAAATTTAAAGGTGTCGATTTCATCCAGTACGATTCACTGCTCAGCGAAGAAGAGCGCCTCGTTCGCGACACCACCCGCCAGTTCATCGAAGATAATCTCATCCCGATCATCGAAGAGTGCAACCGCGCTGGCCGCTTCCCGCGCGAACTGGTCAAGCCAATGGCCGATCTCGGCTTCTTCGGCGCGTCGCTCAAAGGCTACGGCTGCGCCGGCATGGGCAACGTCGAGTACGGACTGATGACCCAGGAGCTCGAACGCGGCGATTCCGGCGTGCGCAGCTTCGTCAGCGTCCAGTCTGGACTGGTCATGTACCCAATCTACGAATTCGGCAGCGAAGAGCAAAAGCAGACCTGGCTGCCCGCTATGCAGAAGGGCGAAAAGCTCGGCTGCTTCGGACTCACCGAACCCGGCTTCGGTTCCAACCCCGGCGGCATGAAAACCCGCGCCCGCAAAGTTGGCAATGAGTACATTCTCAACGGCGAAAAAATGTGGATTACCTCCGGCTCTATCGCCGACGTCGCTGTGATATGGGCCAAGGTGGAAAACGAGAACGACAAAATCCGCGGCTTCCTCGTCGAAAAAGACCGCCCCGGTTTCACGTCAGACGACGTTCACGGCAAATGGTCGCTGCGTGCCTCGGTGACTTCAGGGCTCTCGATGCAGGATGTTCATATCCCCGAAGCAAACCTGCTGCCGAAAACCGATGGCCTGAAATCGCCACTGATGTGCCTCAATCAGGCCCGCTACGGCATCGCCTGGGGAGCGATTGGCGCCGCCATGTCCTGCTACGACTGCGCTTTGCAATATGCCATCCTGCGCAAGCAATGGCGCGACCAGCCCATCGCCTCGCACCAGCTCGTGCAGGACAAGCTCACCTGGATGATCAGCGAGATCACCAAAGCACAACTGCTCGTGCTGCAAGTCGGCCGCCTCAAAGATGCCGGCAAGGTCGAGCACCAGCACATCTCCATGGCCAAGCGCAACAACGTCTGGATGGCGCTTGAGTGCGCCCGCCTTTCCCGCGACATCCTCGGTGCCAACGGCGTCGCCGACGACTACCCCATCATGCGCCACATGATGAACCTGGAATCGGTCAAGACTTACGAAGGCACGCACGACGTGCACTCGCTGATCATCGGCCAGAGCGTGACCGGGATTGACGCGTTCTAAGGGTTGCATAAATTTCTTGACCGCTAGTACGTAGTGTGTTAAAAAGTCGGGCAGAGTTGCTCTTCCCTCCAGTCTAGGCACTTTTTGTGGCGAAAAGGTAGCCCCTTGTTTTACGGAGGTTTATGAGCACCCTTGTCCCCGCTCAACAACCGCTCTCCTCACCTGACGTACCTGCTCCAGTTCCAGTACAGCCTCGCAAGCGGCACTCCATATTCCTGCCCCTTCCGAAAATGTGGATCGGTATGGCGATAGCCTTCAATTGCCTTCTGTTTCAACTGGCGGGTGTCGAGGGTTTAGTGCTGCTCACCAGCATGCTGGGCTCATGCTATTGGTTGTTTTGCGTTTACCGGATTCACAAAGTACTTGCCCAGTACACGGGGCGCACGTATTCCGTTTCTCCACGAAAAGCCATCGGCTTCCAATTCATTCCCATCTTTGAATACTTCTGGTTCTTTCGATGGACCAAGCGAATGGCAGAATTTATCGACTCTGAATCTGGGAAGCCTGGAATGCCCAAAGTATGGCCGGGAGTGCTGCTGACTGTTACCTCCCTTTTCGGTCTATGGCCTCCATTCAAAAGCGTTCGGCTTTTCTTGATCTTCGGTTTTGGCATGTACCTCACTAGAAAACTAGAGGCCATCCTGCCTGCCGCAAAACAAATGCACCTCAAACGCTGGCAGCAATGGAATCTTTCCATATCGGCGGGTATCGGCGCGGCGTTCAGCTTTGTTCTAGTACAGGCTGTGCGTCACTTTTCGGCCGAAAAATCTACGGAACAACTGCACGACTTGGCAGCTATCTTTCTGGTCTCAATCGGAGTCTTGGTTTTCCTGGAACCCGTCTTTGAAAAGTTGCGCGTGGTGCTGGGTGTTTCGGAGGATCACCCCGCTTTGCAGTCCAACAAACCCTGGATGTTGCGTCTCGGTGTATTCGTAATTCTGGCGCTCACCAGCGCCTTCCATGGCTTGTTGCATTCCGAAATCGAGGGTGCCATCAAAGAGGATTTAACGGGCGTATTGACCATGCTGTTCGCAGCATTGCTCGTTACCGGAGGAGTCACCTATTTCTGGATTGGCGCGTCTCACTGTCACCCATCCCATGCAGCGAGAAGTGGATTGGTTAGCGGAACCGTGCTGGGATTCATAGTCGCATTTGCGGTGTTCGTAGCTCTGGCTCCGCCAGATACCTATGCGGAATCTTCTGCCGAAAAAACCATGCCTGAGAAAGTAGCCCATTACGCAATGCCGTGGGCGCCCTCGCGCATTACCCAGGATGTCGCAAACGGAAAACTGGACGGCAATTCGAGTCTGACGCAGATTGGTGTGATGGCTCTGCCGTGGGCTTTGTTTGGCTTTGCCGGCGGTTTTGCGATTGACAAGCGTTGGGGAAATGGCAAGGCTGAACGTGTGGTCTTCAGCATGTTCGGCGCGGCTTTGTTGTGCGGCCTCGCGCTGTGGACAACTGGACGCATGGCATCCCTGGGGGAAGTGCTGTCCCATTTATCGGTTGTCGCAGGTTGGGGCCTCGCGCTTATCGTGTGTTCTTCGTCGGCAATCTTGGCACCGCCGCAGCTGCCAGACTCTAGCGTCGCGCCGCCGAAGGATGCACCAGCTGTATGTTAGACTGCGCGATGTCTTTTACGGCAGGCGTCGAAAGTTGTTGAAGCTCACGCCGTGGGTTTCTCCCGCGGTGGTTCCACAGCCGTGAACTCCTCCGCGAAGCGCTGCGCATAGTCTTTCAGCAAAGCCGGCACCCGCCTCGGATCGCCCGATCGCAATATCAACCCCGCATGATGATGCTTTTTGATTCGTAAAAACACTTCTGGATCGTTGTACCCCGAAGTATCGGGCTCCTCCTGCCGCGCCAGCGACAGGATCACTCCCGCATACTCCTCGCGCACCGGAGGAAGCTGATAGCTTCCATCCCCTCCAGTCACTTCAATGCGAGCCCACTCCCGCCACAGGTTGATTCCAGTGGCCGCCTCGACCATCTCGTTGATGTAAGCTCCGCCCACGCGCGCCGCACACTCCAGAAAATAAAACTCACCGTCGGCATGCGCCTTGATAAATTCCGTATGCGCCACACCGCGCACCAATCCTAAGGCCGCGATCAAATCTCGATTGATCTCGCGCAGTCCTGCATCCTCTTCGCTGCCCCGTGGAACCGTAAACGTCGTAAAGACGCCTCCGCCCTGCGCCACATTCATTGGCGGCTTGCCGTACTCGCTCACATTGGCGAAGATCACCTCGTTTTCAGACACCACTGAGTCCACGTGATAAACCTCGCCCGGAACAAATCGTTCCAGCAGAAACGACGATTGCTTGTCCCCCAACTGCTCCAGCAACGGCCACAACTCTTCGGCAGCATGAATCTTCTTGATGCCGATCGCCGACGCCTCCTGCCGCGGCTTCAGCACCCACGGCCCCGGCATATGCTCAAGGTAGTAGCAAATGTCTCCGTGATTTACCACCGGAACGAAATCCGGCACCCGCACATCCTGATCGAGCGCTTTCATGCGCATCGCCAGCTTGTCGCGAAAGTAACGCATCGTAGTCAGCCCCATACCGGGGATGCGTAGGTGCTCGCGCAGGGTCGCGGCAGTCTCCATATCGTACTCGTCGAGTGCGACAATGCGGTCAATCTTCTGATTGCGCGCAAGATGCGTCACTGCCTGCACAATGTCTGCAAGAGGAATTTCAGCGGGGAGATAGAACGAATCGTCCAGACTCTCACGCGGCCACCCGGCATCGCGGAGCTTCTCCGCCGTAAGCAGAAGTACGCGGCAGCCCTGGCGCTTGCACTCGCGCATAAACTCCTGCCCCTTCTCGTAGGTGGTGATGCAAAGAAAAGTGAGCGGGCGGGCGTCAGGCATAGCCATATTCCGATTCAGGGTTTTGAGAATATCATGCCAGCGAACGTCTCACTATCGACAGTCTGTTTGGCCACAGCCGTTCTCCTCTAGCCCGCAAAGGCCATGATCGTAGCTCTCCAAGTGCCCCCGGACTTTCTTGTTGCCTTTTTTGCCATTTACGACGATAAATACAGGCGAGTATGTCTATTCGTAGGTGCGCATCTGCTCTACTTGCACTGCTGCCGGCTCTAACCGCAGTCCATGCACAAACCCCGTCGTCTCCTCCTGCTGTCCAGGCTAACTACGCGCAGGAGTCAGCCGTCATCGAATCGATGTCGACCAAAATCGTCTTCGACAATGATGGCGGCTCAACCCGGGTGCAGACCAGTCGCGTTAAAGTGCGGACTGATGGCGGCGTGCAACAGTGGGGACTTCTCAATTTTCCTTTTCAGTCAGCCACGCAGGTCGTGGAAATTGACTACGTGCGTGTGCGCAAAGCCGACGGCAGCACTTTGATTACACCGCCAGACAATGTGCAAGACCTGGATGCCGAAATCACTCGCAGCGCTCCTTTCTACAGCGACCTGAGGGAAAAGCACGTAGCCGTTAAAGGGCTGGGCAAGGGCGATGTTCTCGAATATCAGGCCCATTGGCGCAGCACGAAGCCTCTTATACCCGGACAGTTCTGGTTCATCTATAACTTCCACCACGACGGGGTTGTTCTTGAGGAACGTTTGGAAATCAGTGTCCCGGCTGGCCGGGTAGTTAAGGTGAAGGGACCGCAAGACACTCAGACGGTCACCACCGAGGCCGGTTCCAAAATTTACGCTTGGACTTATTCCCAGCTGCAGGGCGCCAAGGAACCCGGCAGCGAATTGAAGAAGCAAACTCAGGCCGCGCTCGGCCGTCTTCCAGCGCCAGACGTGCAAGTTAGCAGCTTTCGGAGCTGGGACGAAGTAGGACGTTGGTACTGGGACCTGCAAAAAGATCGCATCGAACCCTCCGCCGCGATCCGCGCCAAAGCGGCGGATCTCACCAAGGGTATGACGGATGATTCAGCGAAAATGCGGGCTCTCTATAGCTTTGTGAGCTTGCAATATCGCTACATCGGGATTGCCTTCGGTATTGGGCGCTATCAACCGCACGCCGCCGACGATGTCCTGACTAACAATTATGGCGACTGCAAGGACAAGCACACGCTGCTGGCTTCCTTGCTGAAAGCTTCGGGCATCACGCTCTATCCGGCACTGATCAGTTCGACGTGGAAGCTTGATCCTGATGTTCCCTCGCCGGCGCAATTTGACCATATCATTGGCTACGTTCCCCAAGGCAAAGACGGTATTTGGCTTGACACTACTCCTGAGGTTGCGCCCTTCGGGAATCTGATGATGCCTCTGCGTGATAAGCCGGCACTGGTTATGTCAGGAGACAAGCCAGCGCAGTTGATTACTACGCCTGCCGACCTTGCCTCGCCCGGAACCATCGTCTTCAAGATCGACGGTAAGCTTGCCGACGACGGCACGTTCGACGCCAAGGTGGAAGATACCTTGCGGGGAGACCGCGAGGTTCCCCTACGCTCCGCCTTCCGGCGCGTTCCACAATCGCAGTGGAAAGACTTGGTGCAAGAGATTTCCCAGGCGTTGGGCTACTCGGGAACGGTTAGCGAGGTGAGCGCAAGCACTCCAGAGTTGATGACTGAGCCCTTCCGTTTTTCCTACGCCTACAACCGCAAGAATTATCCTGACTGGAGCGAGCACCACTTCACGGTGCCCGGGCTGCCGTTCTTCATGCCGCAGCTTAAAGATGATGCTACTGACCCAGTATGGCTCGGCTCTCCCGAGGAGATCGTCTCGGAGTCAAGAGTCGAAGTTCCCAGGGGATACAACCTGCAAGTTCCCTCAGACGTGAACCTGAAGTACGATTTCGCGGAATACCGCGCTACCTACTCTCAGGATCACGGCGTGCTCAGCGCGAAGCGACGTCTTGTTGTCAAGCTTCACGAAGTCCCCGTGGCCGAGTTCGACAGCTATCGCAGCTTCGTCAAGAACCTGCAGGATGACGTGTACCGGTACGTACAGACTTCATCCTCCAACACTCCAGCTATCACAAACGCTCCGGCTCCCGGAACCCTCCCCTCCATCATTGGAGGAATGTGGAGCCTTCCCGAAAGTAGTCTGTCGGACGCGAACCGGCTCGAAATTGAGGCTAGAAGTGAAATGAGCAAGCGCGATTTGCCGAACGGGCTCAAAACGCTTAAGCGAGCGGTAAAGGTTGACCCAAAGTTTACCCGTGCCTGGCTGGAGATTGGAACCGCATACATCGTATCCGGTCAAAGGGATCTTGCGCTCGATGCTTTTCGGAGCGCGGTCGATTCCAATCCAAAATCGTTGATCGCACGAAAGAGCTGTGCTTTCTTGCTTACCCTTATGCAACGCCAGGATGCGGCCAGCGATGCTTGGCGGGAGGCCTTGAAGATCGCTCCCGATGATCCGGATGCGAACGTGGGGTTGGGCTCCTTGCTCTTGCGGCAAAAGAACTACAGCGAAGCTCTAATCTATCTTGAAGCCGCGGCGAAAGGCGATGACTCTCCTTCTGCACAGGCCCGACTTGGCTCCGCGTACCTGCAGGCTGGACAGACCGAAAAAGGCACAGCCACCCTGGAAAAAGCACTAGCATCGGGCTCGAAGCCGGAGATTTTGAACACTGTCGCATACGAACTCGCTGAAGCCAATGCCGGCCTTTCCAAGGCTCTGGAATATGCCAAGAAAGCGGTCGACGAACAAGAAGAGGAGTCCTACGATGTAGAAATCTCCAATCTGCTACCGGAAGACCTGGCCTGTACCCGCAAGATCAGTGCGTACTGGGATACCCTGGGATGGGTCTACTTTCGTCTCGGCCGCCTTGATGAAGCGGAAAGTTATCTTCGGGCAGCGTGGCTGCTGTCTCAAACCGCAATCGTTGGCGACCATCTCGGGCAAACCTATGAACAACAAAAGCAAACAGAAAAAGCGATTCACACTTATCGCTTGGTCCTGGCGACGCCCGAGGCGCACTCCTCCGATGCTGCCTGGGAGGAAACACGTCACCGGCTGGAGCACTTGACCAGTGCGAAGGCGCCTGGCCGAATGGAACTGCTCCACATCGATCCCAGCACTTCCGAGTTGAGCCAACTTCGTAGCGCCAAGCTCAAGCGCCTTGTTCCAGGTTCGGCGAGTGCGGAATTTTTCCTGGTCTTCGGTCTGGGTCCGGAGATTGAGGAGGTGCACTTCGTCAGTGGCTCGGAGAAGCTTAAGTCGGCAGAGCAAGTGTTGAAGCAGGCCAAGTTTCAAGTGGCCTTTCCAGCGGGCAGCTATGCGCGCCTTGTCCGCCGCGCGATGGTGGTTTGCTCTGCCGTTACCGGATGTGAAGCGGTCCTTCTCACGCCAGACAGCGTCACTTCCGTGAAGTGACGCGGTGGGGTTGCCGTTCGCCTTCGGCTTGGTACCGTCTTAACACTTAAGACACCTCCTTCGGACTGCACTTCTTGACGAGACCCTCGCGAATAGAGCATCATGCGCGGTGCCGTGCAAGAAATTGGGACGCCCCGCCACGGCACGTGAGAGGACCAACTATGGCGACGCAGAGTCGAACAGAAGGCAAAGCTCGCAGTTTCGGAGAAAACATTGAGAGCGACCTGGCGTCGCGATTTCTGCGTGTGGTCGAGGTTGCAGCGATTGCATCGGCGCGCACCATGGGGCAGGGTGAGCGCAAGCTCTCCGATCAAGTGGCGACTGAAGCCATGCGCCAGACCATGGACTCTATTCCCATGCGCGGCACCATTGTCATCGGTGAGGGCGAGCGCGACGAAGCGCCCATGCTCTATATCGGAGAAAAGGTCGGCGCCGAATTTCCTGATGGACGTGAGGTGCCCGAGGTCGACATCGCCGTCGATCCTCTCGAAGGCACAAACCTCTGCGCCACTGGCGCGCCGGGATCGATCACCGTCCTTGCCGCCTCTGAACGCGGAGGCTTGCTCCATGCTCCCGACTGCTACATGGAGAAAATCGTTGTCGGCCCTTCCTGCAAAAACGCCGTCGATCTCGACGCCCCGGTTGCCGATAACCTAAAGAACATCGCGAAGCGAATGGAACGCGATGTGGAAGATCTGGTCGTGATCGTGCTTGACCGCCCGCGCCACGAGAAGCTGATTGCCGACATTCGCGCCGCCGGCGCGCGTATTCGCCTCATCGGCGATGGCGATCTCTCCGCGGGCATTGCCGCCGCCGTAATCGGCACAGGAGTCCATGCCGTCATGGGCTCTGGTGGTGCGCCCGAAGGCGTGATCACCGCTGCTGCCATCCGCTGCCTCAACGGCTACATGCTCGGTCGTCTCGTGGTGAAGCCCGACCAGGAAGAACGCCTCGCCAAAATGGGCATCAAAGACAAGAAGCGAATCTATGAAGCTGAAGATCTGGCTCCTGGCAAACAACTCATCTTCGCTGCAACCGGCGTAACCGAAGGCGCGCTGCTGAAGGGAGTCCGCTTCTTCGGTGAGGGCACGCGGACTTCTTCCGTCATTCTCACTCTACTCACCGGCAAAGTGCGTTTCATCGAAAGCATCCACTTGGAGAAAGGCCCGGATGTGAAGGTAAGGTTCGCCTAGGGTTTCTCGCAGACTCTAGATTTTATTGTTGCGACGGATTTACTAATCATCTAGACTAATAATCTAGGTGGATAATCGATGAAGACTATCGGACTCTTTGAGGCCAAACAGAAGCTTTCAGAGTTGGTTGAGCGCGCCAGTGAAGGCGAACAGATTGGAATTACGCGTCGCGGCAAACTCGCCGCTATGATTGTTCCCGCTAAAAGCAAAAGGAGCGTGAAGGAAATCTTCGCGGATATCGAAGAAATTCGAAAGAGTGTCAATCGGTCGAAGCGATTCACCATAAAAGAGCTCATTGAAGAAGGCCGGATTTGAAACGGTTTGTCCTTGATGCCTCAGTCAGCCTGGCTTGGTTCCTGGACGATCCCGTTCCGGACCTGGCACTGCGGCTCCGGCGCAACCTGGAAAACGGATCCCGCGCCCTGGTTCCACCGCTTTGGCACTTGGAAATGGCGAACGGGTTCGCGATTGGACAACGCCGCGGTATTCTCAGCGAATCCCGCTCCGATCGCTGTCTAGACGACATTGAGGGACTGATGGCTTCCGTCATCGAGAATAGCGCTGGCACCATTTCACTTCGACAGGCGCTATCGGTTGCCCACGCATTTGGACTGACGGCTTACGACGCGGCTTACCTGGAAACCGCTCGCAGGGAGCATTTGCCGCTTGCCACACTCGATCGGCAACTGAAAGCTGCTGCATCCAAAGCCGGGGTCGAAATCCTTTCCTGAGTCGACTCCCTGAACAAACGTCTCGCTAAAACTCCTTCTACACCTCAGCCTGGCACTTTCGGTTCCGGCGGAAAGTCCTGCGAATATCCCTTGAACATCGCCACTGTCTTCTCCGCTCGCCGCGTGCCATCGTGCACCGCGATCTGGTGCGGCCTGGCGGGTTCGTAGCCTTCCCACAGCGAGACGCCTGCGTAGGCTCCATCTTTGCGCAGGATGTAATACGTCATGTCGACGAAGCGCAGCTTGTTCATATCGCCGTTGTAATTGCGCACGATGCGCTTCAGCGCGTCATTGCCCGCTTCCAGTGGAGACATTCCATGGCGCATGTTCTCGACAATCGTGTGTGCGCCGGCGACTTTGATGTTCTCTTCGCCGCTGCCGGTGGCTCCGGCGGAACCCACGTCCTGGTCCGTGTAGCAGCCGGCGCCGATGATGGGAGAATCGCCACAGCGTCCGGGAAGTTTGTAGCCTAATCCGCTGGTGGTTGTGCAGCCGGAGATTTCTCCTTTCTCATTCAGCGCTGAGCAGTGAATCGTTCCCGTCGGCGGGAACAGCACTTTGTGGATCGCGTCGTGCCGCAACTCAGGCGCAATGCCCAGACTCGCCGCGTGCTCTTCGAGATGGCGATAGCGCTCTTGCCACAATTGTGTGTGAGGCTTGTTGTCATGGGGAGTCGTGTCAGGAGGCTGCCAGTGCGGGTCGGCAAGTCCTGGTCCCCACCAATCTTCGTTCGAGTGATATTCCTTCCACAGCAGCCAGATCTTGCGGGAGTGCTCGGTGAGCAGGTTCTCGCGCGGAAAGCCCATCGCCACCGCGAAGCGCTCTGCGCCTTCACCGACCAGCATCACGTGTCCGGTGTGATCCATCACGGCTTTTGAAACCAGTGACACATTCTTGATGTTGCGCACGCCTCCGACTGAGCCGGCGCGGCGCGTTGGTCCGTGCATGCAGCAGGCGTCGAGTTCGACCACGCCTTCTTCGTTGGGAATTCCGCCGAGGCCAACGCTGGTGTCGTTGGGATCGTCTTCCGGTCCCTTGACCACTTTGAGCGCGGCGTCGAGCGTGTCGCCGCCACTTTTCAGGAAGGCGAATGCGTCGTCGAGATAGTTGAGGCCGTTGTGGGCGCAGACGATGATGGGGCGCTTGTACGATGCGGATTGCGTGTCGTGCGCTTGCGCGGGAGCGTCTTCGGCTTGGGCCCGAGTTCCAACTCCGGCAGCGACTGCTCCTAAAACGGACGTCTTTACGAAATCGCGACGCGAAAATGGCATGACTCCTCTTTCTGGACGGAATCGGGAAGCATATCACGCGGTAAGGGCCGTGGAAGAGCGGCGCTTCAGCGCCCGCGTCAAACTCCAACACTTCAACCGGGCTTTAGCCCAAGCTGCGGCCTGTGGATTTCGGCGGAAAATAATTCTTCGACGATGCTGGTTTGCGGGGACTTGATCGGGCCGTTCGGGCGGTTCTGATTTGGGAAAACGGGGTATACCCCCCTTCCCCCGGTATATTGGAATCAACGACTTACAGCCAAAATGCGATTTGATCTATGGGGCTCAATCACTTACGGGTAAAATCTTGCGCTCAAAGGACTTAGGTCCTGTGCAGCTCCCGCGCGAAGTACCGCCTCCGCCTTGACCATGATGGGCTAATTTAGTTTGGGGTGCATGGTCAGATGTCACAGTGGGTCTGTGGAAGAAAATGCGGCGTTGCTCGTTGACCGTTGCCCTCGAATAGCACGTAGAATTGTGTTGCGCGTGACTGTGCGATTCTCATGAAGACCAAAAGACCCAAGCCGGAAGCCGATCGGCGGAGCGAGCGCAAGACTTACCGCCGCGCACGCAAGCGCGCGCTGGCACGGTTGTGCGAAGGAATGGATCTGTGGTGGACCCCTCCTCACTCCCGTGGCGAGATTCACGAACGCTGATCGGGAGAACCCGGGGGGGCCGACAGGACAGGCAATTAGTGAACGTCCCGTCTCTGTCCCCAGATTCCCACCCAGATTCCCAGATTCGTAATCGTTATTTCGATTTCAATTTCGGCGTGGCTGCATCCACTTCTTTCTTGACCGTTACCGGCTCGTGCTGGCGCTTTCCGCTGGTTTGGCCCGATGCTGCATCTTTCGGGCTATTCGCACTGGAGTTGCTGGCCGCCGCCGCGTCCTTCGTTGTGGCACTCCCGGAACTCTTGGTTGCCGTCAGGTCAGGCGTGCTGTCGCCATTTACGTCTCCCGTGGCAACGTGCGTTGCGGCCTGGCCATTGTTCGAGCCGTTGGTTTTGGCTGCGGCCGATGTGGTCCAGTCATCGTTGACCGTCTTGCCGCCGCTCGTTTTCGCAGTGGCCTGACCACCTGCACCCGCCTCCTGCTGCATTTCAATCGGCTTGTGCATGCGCTTTCCCGCAGTCTGGCTGGAAGCATCCGGCGGCGCGGCCGCTGTCTTTGTGCTCGCCGTCTTTGCGTTCGGCGCCTGGCCTTGATTAGCGCTGGATTGCGCAAAGGCTCCCAGCGATACGCAAACAAATCCCACAAGCAAAATCTTATTCATGTTTTTCTCTCCTCAGTTCACCAAAGATGTGACCAACCACGGACAAATACCGGCTGCCGGAACTTTAGCGGTGAATCCTGCACTCCAATGGAACGATGTTGCGGGGTAATGCCACGGGCAGCAAGTTACTGAGGTACTCGCGCTGATTCTGACGGCTTACTGAGGTAAGCGCCCGGCCGGGGACTGGCCCACCTTTGGTTGTTTATTGCTGGTACCACCGCGACTGAGGCTGCCCCACCTTCCGCGGACGAAATCCGCCGGTTGATCTACGACTACATGAGCTGGGAGATTGTGGTCAACGCTCTCGAAGCCGTGATCCAGGCCTTGGAGATCGAAGCGATATAAGACCTCTTTTTGGGATGCTCTCATCTTGCAAGCGGCAGAGCAATCAGGTGCCGCGATTCTCTACTCGGAGGACTTGGCATGCAAGCAGAGTTACGGGACAATTCGGGTGGTTAACCCGCTGACGGGATAGGTTCACGGAAGCTGGGAAGCCTGCAGAAGACCTCATTTTTGAAATTGGGGAACCTCCCGTCTCCCCGGTTTGTTTTGCCCGGTTTATTTTTGTTTCACCAGTTTCCCTCGTTAACTAGTTGGTCCACCTTCTTGTTGAACACTGCGCGCTGCTGGGGTGTCTGCGGCTTCAGGTCAAGACCCCAAGTCTTTTGCAGTCGTAGAAGGGCCTGCGTTACTTGAACAACGCCCCGTACTTGGTTGCGCTTCATAACTGCGCCAATTGCTTCAGAGTTCTCGCCATCGGGACAGATCGGCATACAGAGCTTCGTCTTCTCTGAATTCTTGTCTCGGTATATCTGGGTCACTGCATACGCAAAATAGTCCGCCGGCTGTGTGAGCAGAGTCCTATCTTTCGGCACGAACTTCCAATTCGCTAACTTTGGAAGGCCCTCGGTTGTTAGGAATTGTGGATCGCACTTCGCCAAACTGGAGAGCATGATATTAACGTGAGGCTCATATTGATCTTGAGCTTCAAACACAATCTCCACGCGGTCATCGGAAGGCACTATTTTAAGCATTTGAATTACGAGAGGGTAAAGTGCGGCCATGTATCCGGCTATGAGCTTCTTGTGAATGGTTCCTTCAACAAGGTCGGCGTAGTCGCTAACGCGGACTCCACCGAGAAGTGGAGTGAGTTCGCACTGGTGCGGGATCGGGCCGAGACGATTCAGTAATTTTTCTATCTTCTTTGGATAGGCCCAGCGGAGCTTTTTCATGTGCAAGCCCTTACGCTTGCCAAGGCCGACTTTCCAGTCGGCAGCCAGTTTCTTCCACTGGTCATCATTACCCAAGAAGCCAGCAATGAACACGTAGGCGTTCGACTCTTGGCCGCTCTCGTCTAGGTATGCAGTTAACACAAATCGCCCCCGCGGAAAATTGTAGCTCAGAAGACTTGTAGTGCGGGAGCGTGTTTTCTGTTGTGGTGGGGCTTTACGACGATCTGCACGTCCTGATCGAGGGCGACGAGGAAGCGCAGAAGGCGCTCCACGGAGAACTGGCGGAAGTCGCCGCGCAGCATTTTGGAGACATCGGGCTGGGGATGCCGAACAGGGCCGCGGCTAGACTTGGTTCCCTCTTTTATGCAAGAAATTGCAACCTATATCATGGTTAGTTAGTGATAACTCTATTGTTTTGAACAAGAAGGTTTGGAATCTAGAACGCAGGCGTTTGACGGGCCCTTGCCGAATAATTGGCGACCCGTCTGTATAAGGTGCCGACTTAGTCTGTATAAGGCGCCGACTTAGTCAGTCCCTTTTCAGAGACCTACGAGCTTCCACTCACCTGTTTGGGAGCGCGCCCACTGGTCGCTGCTGGACAAACTCCGAACATAAGAAAGTCAAGGAGATATGCTATGCGACCTATATTTGTTGTTCTCCTGATCTTCGGGATGGTGGCAGTGTCGGGGGCGGCATTCGCAAACAGCATCTCGGATGTGGTTTTTGTTTCCGGGAAGTTCACCCTGAGCGGACAGAATTTCAACGCCACGATACTGGAGGACGGCAGCGAGTCCGTCAGTGTTCCGATCAAGCGTCTATTCCTGCACGTAGCAGTAGTACTCAAAGAAGCGGACGGAACCCACAGCGACGTGATTTTTTCACAGTCCATAAATGGAGTGAGAACCCTCACGTTCTGCTCCGATCCCTCTTGCGTAATCCCAAGAGGCGACAAGGTTTACACGCTTAAGGAAACCGGTAAAACTCAATTTATTGGAAACTATTTCGGTGTCGCGGCGGGCTATATAACGATTCAGTCGGATGTTCCGGAACCTGGAACGGTGCTGCTGTTCGGCACTGGTTTGGCGGGGTTGGTTCCGGTGGTCCGCCGCAAGCTGCGGATATAGTTTTGCTCTGTCCAGCTTCAGCCGCCCTGCGGGGCGGCTTTTTCCGTTCCGAGAGAGTGTGATTGCGACTTCGTTTGTGCACGATCCTGGGGAAAGATCGAAGTAGGTTCCTCACCGAACCTGGCGCCCGGTTCGGAATGACAAAGAGTTGAGTGGGGACTTGTCGGCTCTTTCTGCATCCCAGCATCAGAAGACTTGCAGGGCGGGGGCGTTCTTTCTGTTGTGGTGGGGCTTTACGACGATCTGCACGTCCTGATCGAGGGCGACGAGGAAGCGCAGAAGGCGCTCCACGCGACGCCCGGAAAAGTCAATTCAGGTACCTCAGCGGCTAAAGCCGTTTCTGGAAACGGCCCTCTAACGCAGCGCTGGAAGCGCTGCTCCACCCAAAGGCGAATCTGTGCGGCACCGCTCAGGGCAGGCTCAAAGTTAGAGGTCGTGCCCTTCCCGGTCCATCCTAGCCTAGAGCTTCGCGTAGGCTTGGATGTAGTCGAGTTTGTCCTCGCCTAGGCCGGGCAGCCCCATCCTTGCGCGTTCCTTGCGCAATGGCGGGATTCCACGAATTAATCCCTTGGGATTTTGATCTCTAAGGTGGAGCGACTACCGGACGGTCAGCGGGCGTTGTCTTGTGCTTCCATGTAGGAGCGCAGGATGGCGTTGATGCGGGTTTGGTACCCTTTGCCGCGCTTTTTGAGCCACTGCACGACATCGTGGTCGACGCGGATAGTGAGGCGGTCCTTTGGTTCGGGTAGGGTGAGTTTGGCGGTGGCCCAGAAGGATTTGCCGAGTTTGGGGATGTCGGAGAAATCGATTTCGGAATCGCGCAGGGCGCGCAGGCGTTTGAAGTCAGTGACGCCTTTGGAGCGGGAGCGTGAGGTGGATTGCGTAGTCTTGCCTTTCATCGCGATGTGCCCTCCTGGCTGAGATGATGCGACGGCGTTTGCCGCGGATTACGTAGACGACTACGATCTCAACGTCTTCCAGAAGACCGATAGCTACTACGCGGTCTTCTTCGTGACTGCGGGCCGCTTTCTCGAATGTCGGTCGTTTGAAAATCCGTATGGCATCCTGGAAGTCGATGTGATGCTTGGCGAGGTTGGACTGGCGCTTGCTCTCGTCCCACTCGAAAAGGATGGTTACGGTCCGTCTCTTTCTTGAGGATATCAGAGTATGTACAGGATGTACATATACATTCGAATCATAATCCCAAGGGATAAGGGATTCTCTCGCGAAACTCGGCAGCGTGGGATTCAGCAAGGGCACGACTGAGGAGGTTGCGGAAAAACTCCTGGCGGACAAGAAATTCGAACACGGGGGCTGAAGCCCGGAATCATTGTGGACGCTACGCGGCGCTGAAGCGCCGCTCTTCCACGGTGGTGCTGGCGGTAGTGGTGCTCCTTCAAGTCAGGGCTAGGGAGAGTCTGGGTCACGTCAAAGGCAGAGTCGAAATCAAAGGCAGAGTCAAAGGCAGCGGACAGGAGTGTCCGCTCCACACGAGCAGTGGACGCAGGTTCCCTTCGGCAAGCTCAGGGCAGGCTCTCACCGGCAAGGAACGCCGGTTCGGAAGGACAAAACGAATGCTATCGCCCACCAGTGGGGGGCTGGCTCACACGCAACGTCAAACCGTAGACATCCGCTTTCCTCTCCACAGCGCCATGCCGGCCAGGCAGTAAACCGCAATGGCAACCAGCAGCAGCGAACGCATTCCAAATACGAGTGAGAGACTTTCCAGCAGTCCCCCGGCTACTGCCCCCAACATATTTGCTCCGAGCGCTGCGCTGGGGGATTTTGCCGCGCGAAATTCAGAAGCGAACAAGATGCCGGCGAATACCACGGGGACGGAGAAAACGACGGTTGCAATCGACCCCGCGAGGACCGGTGATCCTCCGATGCGGTCAAAAGGAAACCAGTAGGCGATGGCGAGGCCCGCAAGCAAAGCGGTCCATGTCCAGAAGGTCCATGTCCAGAACCGGGGCCAGGGTTTCTGGCTGCGTTCGACAACCGCGTTCGCCAGCAACAGGGCGATCAGCAACGCGGAAATTACGATGCCATTCACCTGCCAGATCGTCCCAAAAAAAAGCGCTAAGCGGCTGATCACCTGGGTTTCAAGCAACAGGAAACCCGCACCCATGAAAAAGAAGAAGGGCGACGGAAGGCGCTGTCGAGTTCCTCTGATTCGCGTGTACAGAGCGATCGCGATGAGAATCACGAGGATTCCGATGGAATAGTAGGTGCGCGGAATCCAGCGGCCTTGCTGATACAGATAGGGCCAATCGTCGGTGGTAATTGGAACTGGTTTTTCTCCGATCTTCTCTCCGATCCCAATCGAGTTTTTCTGTACGAATTGGGCGAGCTGCGGGTCGGCTGCGAGGGCTTCCTGCACGCGGTTTCCAGAGGATGCGGCAAAACAGACTGCGGACCAGGAGTAGGTTGATTCCGCGGTAAATACCAGCGGAGCTTTTCCAAAGGTCTGGTGCAGCATCTCGGTAAGGCGCACGGCCAGCCAGGGACGCTCGACGAAGAACTTCACAAAAATTACACCATTCGGGGCCAGATGCCGGCGGGCTTCGAGAAACGATTCCTGGGTATAGACAAAATTGTCGATACGCATGTTGGCGTAGTCGGAAAACTGAGCGTGCGAATCGAGGAGCCCAAACAGTATCAAGTCATACTGCTGCTCGGTGCGCTTCAAAAATGCCCGCGCATCGGTCACATGAATGGACACGCGTGGGGAATCATAGGGATGCTCCGGATGTTCACGCTTGCCTAGTTCTAAAATGGCGCGATCGATTTCGACCGCATCCACGGAGCGGACATCGTGACGCAAAGCAGCGGCAACATCGTTGCCCGTGCCCGAGCCCACAATCAGCACTTTCGCGGCTGGCGGGACAAAACGAAAGGGCAAATTGTAAGGACTCTCGTCTGGCTGTTCCACCAAACCAGGATGCCGGGCCAGAAACTCGTCCGACATATTCACGATCCTCTGGTAAGACGTGTGGTTCACCTGCATGAGTCCGCCGTAAACCTCTCCATCCGCAGCGCGCTCGGGCGTGTATTGGATTTGCTGATAAGGCGTCCACAAGACCTGGGTATCACGGCCCGCTTCGCCGTGCAGTAACAGAACGACCGGAAGGATAAGACTGGCGACGAAAGCAAGGTCCCGGCGCGACGATTGCAGAAATGCGACGCCCAGAAGCACCGTGCCCAGCCAGACTGAAGGTGGCAGCATCAAGAGGCTGACCGCGAAAAACACTAGAATACCCAGCAGGCTGCCCAGTAGGTTCAGAGAATAAGCTCGCAACGTGCTTGGAGCGCGATCCATCTGGCGGCTCACAGTCTGTCCCAGCGGTACAAAAACTGAGACGATCAGCAGGAACAGAGCACCAGCCAGCAGGGCAGACAATCCGAAGCGCATCCAGCTCGCCGAGTGGGCCGAGGACCAGAGTGCAACATCGGGCCCGCCTCCAAGGCTCTGCGAGAGGCCTTCGAGCGGCGCACCGCCCCGCCACGGCATCCGCACCACGAGAAGTAGTCCCAGAAATGCCTTGAGCGCAGTCAGCCACCGCGGCTTTTCCTCCGCCATGGCGCAGCCCAAGCCGAATCCCACGAAGCAAAGCAGGAGAGCCAGATTCTTGAAGTAAGCGAAGACCCAAACCTCCACCGCAATCCAGCGTATGAAGGCAAGTTCGGCAAAAAGTGTGAGAAAGCTGGCCAGCAGGAGGTGTCCGGGACTCCAAGGTTCAGATCGCGCGGCGCCTACTTCGAAAAACGGACTCCCACGCCGTTTCGCTACTGACACGAGGATCCGAAGGCCAACCAGAATCGCTACCGCTAGAAAGAAGGTGAAGAACCGCGAGCTCATGATTGAGGAGACGAACGCGCATTATACCCTCTACCGGCTTCTGGCAAAGGATGGGGGCTGACTCACCTGTACAGCACCAGTCGTCGCAGCTCACACGTGCGGGGCGGCCCCGCCATGGCCAGCGGGACGCCGGAGCTACTTCAGCGACCGGTCATTTGCTCCAGTCGTTCCGGATAGCGGGCGCCTTCCAGTTTAATTTGGGAAGAAGCGGTGTCGAGTTCGCGGAGGTCGTCGGGCGTGAGATCGACCGATAACGATCCGAGGTTTTCCTCCAAACGATGAAGCTTGGTGGTGCCGGGGATGGGGACGATCCAGGGCTTTTGGGCGACGAGCCAGGCGAGCGCGATTTGAGCTGGCGTGGCTTTCTTTTGTTGTGCGAACCTGGTGAGCATATCGACCATAGCTTGATTCGCTTTGCGAGCTTCGGGGCTGAAGCGCGGAACAACGTTGCGGAAGTCGGTGCTGTCGAACTTGGTGTTTTCGTCGATCTTGCCGGTGAGGAAGCCCTTGCCGAGAGGGCTGAAGGGAACGAATCCGATGCCGAGTTCTTCGAGCGTGGGCAAGACTTCTTCTTCGGGACGCCGCCACCAGAGCGAATATTCGCTCTGCAACGCTGTAACCGGCTGAACTTTGTGTGCACGGCGGATGGATTGCACGCCGGCTTCAGAGAGGCCGAAGTGCTTTACTTTGCCTTGCTGAATGAGGTCTTTCACCGCACCCGCAACATCTTCGATGGGCACGTTGGGGTCGACGCGATGCTGGTAGAAGAGATCGATGACATTGGTCCGGAGGCGCTTGAGGGAGGCGTCGGCGACTTCTTTGATGTGTTCGGGGCGGCTGTTGAGGGCAGACCAGCGGGCTTCGCCGCTGGGATCAGGGGCAAAGCCGAACTTGGTGGCGATGATGACTTGATCGCGGATCGGAGCGAGGGCTTCGCCGACGAGTTCTTCGTTGGTGAAGGGGCCATAGACTTCAGCGGTGTCAAAGAAGGTGACGCCGAGTTCGACGGAGCGGCGGATCAGGGAAATCATTTCGGTCTTGTCCGCGGGTAGACCGTAGCCGAAGCTCATGCCCATGCAGCCGAGTCCGAGGGCGGAGACTTCAAGATTGCTTTTTCCGAGTTTGCGGGTTTGCATTAGTGCTCCTTCGGGGAATGGATTGCGCACCTTCCGACAGTGTCGGGAAATAAACCCAAACCGGTGGTGTCAGCGTTCGTGGCGCCCATCCGTCGAAAACCGCGACGGATGGGGCGGCCTCCGTCGTGGTAGTGCAAGCGTGAGCCCGCACCCGCCATGTCAGTCGGGAACTACATCAAGAACGTCATTTGGGATCCGAAACAATATGCTGTACTCGGTTCGGTGCTGTGCCACCGGTATTTCTTCTCCTTATACCGTAGCCCGCCAGGAAGCCAAGGACAGCTAGGACGATCTCCTTACCGCCAGCAATTCCAGCAGCCATACAGCCGAGTCCGCCGATTACCATGACTGCGACGATGCCCATGCCGAACATCACCTCGGCGTGGCTGCACTTTACACGCAGTTGCTCGGTTTCGTCCACGTAAGATTTGGTATCTCGGACTATTGATTTGCCCGGCATACGCGATCCTCGCCGAAAGACGCAAGACTCCTCTTGAGCAACTATCCCTTCGCCGCTCGAAGACGCTCTTCGAGTCCCTTCACTTCAGCATTCAATCCTTCGGGCAGATGGGTGCCGAATTGGGCGAAGTGCTGTTTGATCAATGGCACTTCGGCTTGCCAGCCTTCGATGTCCACGCTTAGGAGTTCGTCCACATGAGTGCCTTTCAGATCGAGGCCGGTTGTATCCAGATCCGCGACTTCGGGAAGGCGTCCGATGGGGGTGTCTTTGGCGTGGACTTTGCCGTCACAGCGCTCGAAGATCCATTTCAGGACGCGGCTGTTTTCGCCGTAGCCGGGCCAGAGGAACTTGCCGCTCTGCTGTTTGTCTTGACGAAACCAGTTGACGTAGAAAATCTTGGGGAGCTTTGCGGTGCTGGTGCGTTCGCCCATCTTGAGCCAGTGGGCGAAGTAGTCGCCCATGTGGTAGCCGCAGAAGGGGAGCATGGCCATGGGGTCGCGGCGGAGGCGTCCTTCTTTGCCGGTGATGGCGGCGGTGGTTTCGCTGCTGACGGTTGCGCCTAAGAAGGTGCCGTGCTGCCAGTTGAAGGCTTCGGTGACGAGAGGAACGATTCCGGCGCGGCGGCCACCGAAGAGGATGGCATCGATGGGAACGCCTTTGGGATCCTCCCATTCGGGGGCGATTACCGGGCACTGGCTGGCGGGGCAGGTGAAGCGGGCGTTGGGGTGGGCGGCTTTGCGGCCGGAGTCGGGGGTCCAGGAGCGGCGCAGCCAGTCGATTAACTTGGCGGGCTTCTGCTCGGTCATTCCTTCCCACCATACGTCGCCGTCGAGGGTCATGGCGCAATTGGTGAAGATGGAATCGTGCGTGACGCTGAGCATGGCGTTGGCGTTTGACTTCATGCTGGTGCCGGGGGCCACGCCGAAGAATCCGTACTCGGGATTAATGGCGTGGAGGCGGCCATCGGCGCCGAATTTCATCCAGGCGATGTCATCGCCGATGGTTTCTACCTTCCAGCCGGGAAGGGTTGGGATCATCATCGACAGGTTGGTCTTGCCGCAGGCTGAAGGAAACGCGCCGGTCATGTATTTCACTTCGCCCTTCGGGCTGATCAGCTTGAGGATCAGCATGTGCTCGGCCATCCAGCCCTCATCACGCGCCTGCACCGAGGCGATGCGCAGGGCGTGGCACTTCTTCCCCAGGAGCGCGTTGCCGCCGTAGCCGGAGCCGTAGGACCAGATCTCACGAGTCTCGGGAAAATGGCAGATGAATTTGTTTTCGGCATTGCAGGGCCAGGTTGCGTTCGGCTGATTGGCGGCGAGCGGAGCTCCGATGGAATGCAGGCCTCGGACGAATTCACCGTCGGAGCCGAGGACATCCAGCACATGGCTGCCGACGCGCGACATGATGTGCATACTGGCGACAACATAGGGGGAGTCGGTGATCTCGACACCAATCTTCGAAATCGGAGAGCCGATCGGGCCCATGCTGTAGGGGACGACGAACATGGTGCGGCCTGTCATGGATCCGGTGAAGAGCGAGGTGAGCTTCTGCTTCATCTTGGCGGGATCTTCCCAGTTGTTGGTGGGGCCCGCCCCTTCTTTAGTGCGGGAGCAGATGAAAGTCTGATCTTCTACGCGGGCAACGTCAGCGGGATCGGAGCGGACCAGGAAGCTGTTGGGGCGCTTGGCGGGATCGAGAGGAATGGCGGTGCCAGTAAGGACCAGGAGCCGCAGCAGCTCCCGATATTCCTTCGGAGAACCATCGCACCAGTGGATGCGGTCGGGTTTGCACATCTGGGCGGCTTCATTGACCCAGCGTTCGAGCCTGGAGTGTCTGGGTTTATTTGCGGCTGCCTCAACTTCAATCGTGGTGGTGGCCATGATATGGAATGTCTCCCGTAGATGAATGCGGATTTTAGAAGCGTCGATGGACACGGCTGCGGCTGGTTGGTCCGTCCGGCGCTTTGAGGTGCGGTGGAATAGGGTCCTCTACCCCAGACACAGCCCTAATATTCTCTCTCACTTGAGGACATTATTCCAGCGAATGATGGTGGAAGGGCCCCTGAAGACCACCCGGTTGATAGGCGGGACGTGGAGGTCGCGTGATCGGTACGCCAGATCATCTTGCTTGGGAGGGGGTATTCGCTGTTCGTATTATTATGGTGTCCGTTGAGCTATGGATCCTCATGCCATCAGCGAGCAGATTGACAGAATCCTGCGCAGCCGGGGTTTCGCCAGTAAGAGCCAGCTGAGGAAGTTGCTGCAAGTTCTGCATCAGAACCTTTTGCATGAAAACAAGGATTCGTCAGCTGGTATGACGAGCGATCAGGTGATCCGCGAACTGTGGCCCACCGAGATTCGAACCAAGCGATCCGCAGATGTGGCGACCGAGATGAATCGGCTGCGCCATGCGCTGAAATCCTATTACGACGGGGAAGGCGCGAGCGATCCGATCACGATCATCCTTCCCAAGCGTGCGGCCGGCGCCATCGAGGGAAGCCGGGGGCAGCCGTGGATCGTGGCGACGCCTCGTGCGGGCACAGAGGATGGGATGCTGGAAGAGCATCCGCCGAGGTCACGAGCGAATCCGGGTGGAGGGCTAGGGCTAAAGAGAACCATCGCAATTGCTGCGCTAGGCGCCGCCCTGTGCATCGCGGCGTTCCTTTCCATCCGAATACTGGCAGTGCACGACGAGCCCAAGGTTGGCCGGCTAGACGGTTCGACGCTGGTGATCATGAATGCGGATGGAAAGGAGCTGTGGAGAAAGAGCTTCCCTGAGGGATTCACGACCGACTGGTACTTCGGGAAGGGCATAGAAACACATATCTGGTTCGGAGACCTGGAGGGCAAGGGCCAGACGAGCGTTCTTTTCCTCTATTCCCCCGCGAACCCGCACTCGCACTCGTCCATGCTGATCTGCTACTCCGATCGAGGCCAGGAGAAATGGCGCTGGACACCCGGGAGAGAGCTACCGGAACTCAATGGGAGTCCGGCAACATTCAGGACTGCGGCCCTTGGGGTACTGAAGGCAACGGATAAGCGAGCTTCACGAATCGTGGTTGCGAGTATCCATGACACCTGGTGGCCCAGTCAGATCGCGCTCATCGATGCCAACGGCAAAACCATCTCGGAGTACTGGCATTCTGGCGCTTTAACTTACATGATCCTGGCTGACTTGGATGGCCATGGCAAAGAGGAGATCGTTGCCACCGGAGTGAGCGAGTATGATCATCAAGCGACCTTGGTGGTGCTTGATCCGGACCGGGTGTTTGGCGCCTCCACCGAGGTGCGGCCTGAGTTTCAAATCCACGGCATGGGGATAGCCCAGGAGAGATTACGCCTGCTGTTTCCGCGGAGCGATCTGAACAGAGCATTGTTCCAGTTCAACTGGGCCACGGAGCCCACAGTGGAACGTGGCAGCGTTCGACTTACGGTGACGGAGTGCATCACCCCACCGGGTTGCCGGATCTGGTACGAATTCGACAAGAACTTTCGTCTGATTGCGGCTTATGCCGGGGGTGACGAATTTCGCAAGGCTCATGCGGAGTTCTATCGAATCGGCAAAGATGCCCATGACCTCAGTGCGGAAGAACAGGCGGCGTTCCAAAAAGTCCGATGCCTGGTGGGATGTAAATCGGCGTTCGTCGAGGTCGGTAACCTTGTCCCATAAGCCCGCACACATCTGGGTATGATTCCAGAAGACACTGAAATACCTCCGATTTCATACCGAGTTCATATCATCTCTAGCCTTCAGCTATTGACCCAACTTGGATCTGCTGCCAGCATGAGCGGACGTTGCACCCGGCAACTGTGCGAGGTATCCCATGAGAAGACTACTGAATGGCGGGCGGGTTCGTTTCGTACATGCTCGAATTCTCGCCTTCGTGTTCTGTGCCACGACGGCAATTCCAGCGACGGCGCAGACCCTCACGACTCTCGTGAGTTTTAACGACATCGATGGGGCTGAACCCAACATACCTTTGGTGCAGGGTCGGGATGGGGACTTCTATGGTATGACCGGTACGGGTGGGGCCAACAACGCTGGCACGGTTTTCAAAGTCACACCTACGGGCACGCTGACCACGCTATACAACTTTTGTTCCCAACCTGGCTGCACGGACGGTATCAACACTCCCCTGATCGCCAGTGGGCTCGTTCTAGGCACCGACGGGAACTTCTACGGGGCAACCACCGAAGGCGGACCCAACAGCACCTGCAACGGGGGGAGCCAGAGCTGCGGCACAGTCTTCAAAATCACCCCAGGGGGTGTGCTGACCACATTGCACAGCTTCAACGGCACAGACGGATCGTTCCCGAACGGGATGGTGCAAGCCACTGACGGGAACTTCTACGGGACCGCTCAGGAAGGCGGCGCCAACGGCGGCGGGACGTTCTTCAAGATGACCCGGAGCGGCACGCTGACCACGCTTTACAACTTTTGCTCCCAAACCAACTGCACGGACGGCGGCGGCCCTTCGAGCGCGCCCGTGCAAGCTATCGACGGGAATTTCTACGGAACAACGTTCGGTGGCGGCTCTGGCCTTGGAGGTGGGACGGTCTACAAGATCACGCCAAAGGGCAAATTCACGACGCTGGTCACGGAGGGCGGGTCCCCTGCCGGCGCGCTGGTTCAAGGCACCGATGGGAACTTTTACGGAACGGGGGCACGCGGCGGAACTGTCTTCAAGATGACCCCGAACGGTACCCTGACGACGCTGGGTGTTATCGGGCAGTACGCCTACGCGGGGTTGGTGCAAGCCACCGACGGAAACTTCTACGGCACAGTGTACGCGCAACCCGGCACGGTCTTCGTCATCACGCCAGGGGGGACAGTGACGACAGAGTACACTTTTTGCTCGCAACCGAATTGCACTGACGGCGACTATCCTCTGGCGGGGCTGATCCAAGGCACCAACGGAAACCTCTACGGCGTAACGATCGTAGGGGGCGCAGATACCGCCTGTAACCTCATTCAGGGTGCTAGCGGCTGTGGCACGGTCTTCATCCTGTCGGTGCCGGGCCTAAGCCCCTTCGTGGAGGCGGTGACCTACTCGGGCAGAGTGGGGGCTACCATCGAGTTCTTAGGGCAAAACTTCACCTCGTCAACCACGGTTTCCTTCAACGGAACTCCGGCTACGCCGAGTGTGAAACCCGGCACTTATCTGACGGCCAAAGTTCCCAGCGGAGCGACCACGGGCTATGTGACCATCACAACCTCGGGCGGCAGCTTGCAGAGCAACAAGATATTCAGGGTGATCCCGTAGGTTGCGAGTCTTGAGATGATGGAAATATCCGCTCTAAGTGAGAATCTATTGGAGCTAGTCAGGCTTGAACCGGCGGCCTCGTCGTTGCGAATTCTCTTCCCGGGCCAAGACGTTGCGACAAAGAAGAAGTCTGAATTGCCGGTGCTCGACGACGAGCGTATAAAGAGCAGTTGTAGGAAGGTCGCTTTTTATGCGCAATCTAGTGATACTTGTGGCTCTCATTTTCTTAGCGCTGGGGGCCACCGGCTTTGGCTCTTTTAGATCGAAGATTTCACAATTACCCGATGGAACAATGTCGGGCAAGACCTATTCGAACGATGCTTTGGGGCTGAGATACGAGGCTCCAACTGGGTGGATTGCGACTGCGGACCCCAAAGGTCCGGTAAGTCTCGATTACCGAGAGCCGGACGGATCCGCGAATCAATGTTCGAAGGTTCTCTTGTCGCTCCACGCTCCTCAACAAGCCGAAGGTAGATTCAACTCCATGGCAACTCTTTTTGCCATCGATCCGGCTTGCTTTTCAGGCGCGAAGTTCCCTAAATCGTTGGAGGATAAGAACAAGATTCAGAAGTTCGCGGACAAAATCGTAAAGGCTTTCTCGAATACTCCCTATATATCCCGGAACGGCGCTGATGTCGACGCAGTTCGCGCAACCGGCCGGTTGATCATAATACTTACGGGAGAAGAAGTGATCGATGCCGTCGAGAGTCGTGATCAAGCAACGAAGGAACAGTTGCATGTGAACACATTGTTCTGCTTGGCAGAATCAAACGGCTACTGGGTCGCATGGACAGCGTTAGCAGACGATTCGTCCAGAGCAGAAATGAAGAATTCCAATGTACAGTTCAAGGTTGCACCATAGCGCTAACTGACGAGATCACCCCACGTCTTGCGAAGCTGCGAGCCCATTCGCGGGTCATGCTGCAAGGGAGCTCGAGGCCTGAGACCTGCTGGCCATGGGCCGAAGGGCCGCTTTTCGGGAACATAGCGGGTGGGTTACGATGCAAACAACGACGCAAATCAGGACAGCGGGAGCAAGTGCCGTGAAGTAACTGAGAATTTGGTGGAGCTAGTCGGGCTCGCAGCACATCCCCATGTTGATAATGCGTAAGTTGTTGATTCGACGTTCGGCCACAATGCCCCAATAGGGCACAATAACCGGTCGGTTGTACAAAAATTGTACAAAAATATTCGTGCGATTCAAGAGAAAACTGCCCGAGATACTGCCTATTCTCATGCGCCACTCAATCCACGATTCTGAGTCGGTTGTATACGAGTCTCGCGCTACTCACTGTCAACTAGATCCCCCAACGATGTTTTTCTCGATTTCTTCAAAGCGCCGAGTTAACTCGTCTGGCCTCATTTTCAGCGCATAACTAATCCTGAAGAATTCGGTTACAGGCATATCCCCCGCCGAGCCACGTTCTAACGCGATCAATCTCCTCAGGGGTAGACCAGCAGTGCGACTGAGTTCTTTGCGGGACACCAGACGTTTCTCTCGGGCCTCTTTGATGGCGAGCCCCATCGCTCTGGAAATGCGTTTGCGATCGAGGCCCTCCATTACAATTCGCGAGCGTTCCTCCGCTTCCTCTATGGAGAACCCGGCGTCAAGACGGGCCTTTTTTAGAGCTTCCCCGAGGGCTTTGCATATGACGTCGTCGCCCGGATATTGAAAGCGGTCTGACATACAATCAATACGACCTAAATATACCACGTATTAAATGAGACGTGGTGTTTATAGTACCTAATCGCTTACAAAAAAGGCGTGCAAAATGAAACCGGATTCTTCAAGGGCTTGGGCAGGCGCATCAAGGCGTTGCGTGAGGACGCAGGATACAGCCAGGAAGACATGATTACCCACGGATACTCGGTACGCTATTGGCAAAAGGTCGAGGCCGGAAAACCAATAACCCTCCGCACTCTACTTCGCATCTGCCGATTGTTCCGTGTCCCAATGTGCGATGTCGTGCGTGGTCTCGACGGAGTTCCGAAGAAGGGTGCGCGAAAGGGGCGATGAGCCAAGGTCTCGTTGGCCTGGGGGAGCACGAGGGGCGCGGCCAGAGCGCCCCTCGAAAATTTTGGGGAGCAGCAAAAAAGAAATGCCCGGACTATGCCGGGCATCTTCAATAAAACCTTGCTGACTGTTGTCTCTAGGTGTCGCCCTTCTGCTGTCTGACGAAGGCTTCCAAGAAGCCCTGTGCGCTGAGGTTGTGGTCCCAAGTGCCAGCGAAGGCAATGTGCTCACGCCTAAGCTTGGCGTTTAGGAGTGTTCGCCCGTCCTCAATAAATGTGGAATACTGCTCGATGCCAGCATAGTCATTCCTCCAGTAAAAGGGCACCAAGCTCATCTGTTCGCCGAACTCCTCGGCTTCAAAGATCATTTCGGGGTCGCGCATCAAATCGCCGTTCTGTTCTCCGTAGTGGGCAACGGAGATCGCGGGCAGACCGTTCGGGCCACGCTCTTGCGTGTCTTCGATGACCAGAGTCATCCACGGTTCGTTCTCAATCCTGATGTGAAATCCCGCTGTCAGAGGGGCGGCAAGTTCCAAGATCATGGCAACGGTTTTCATTGCTGCACCTCCGCAATCGCCGGGGTGCCTACCGCATCCTTGGGGCTGATCGCCCCAAGGATGACGGTGGAAGTGCGCTGCACTACTTCCAAGCTCTCTTTCAGTAGACTGGCATCCCCGTGATAAAGCTGGATGTAGTCACTTGAACCTGATCCGGCCTCAAGTCCCAGAGCGTGACACACGACAAAGGCGACGGCTTCGGCCTCGGTTTCCCGCACAGTCTTGGTTGTGAGAGTGCGGCGCTCGGTTCTGTGCAACATCTCGTGCGCCAGTTCATGCACAAACGTTGCCAGCGTTTCGGAGGGCTCCATGTCCGGCAGAATGCGAATCAAACCGCCGTAAGACATGCCCCGAGCGGGTGCAATCTTGTCGGAGTATTCCAGCTTGATTCCTTGGGCCGTCGTAAAGTCGGCCAACTTGTTCAGCTTGTCGCCTACTTCGCCCTTGAATGTGCTGCCGAGTTCCGGCAGTTCTGCGCCTTCGGTCTGGTCAACATCAAACACGTACACGGCGCGAAAACCCACTAGACGCGGCTCTGGTTTGTCGGTTCTGGCATCGCTCTGCTGGCTCTGGTCTCCGTCGCTGGCATTGCGTTTGTAACCAATCATCGGGGCAAAGATCATGATTCCCTTTTCCCCGCGTCTCACTCTCCGGCCCAACTCGTTCCATGAGCGAATGCCTGCAACTCTGGTAGCGGTCGGACGCTGGCTGGCAATCAATAGAATGTTCTGAAAACTGTAGTTGTGAAATTGCGACATTGCCGTAAGGTAGGCAGAGAGTGCTTCACTGTGTCCGCCTTCCAAAGCCTTCACCAGTGCATCAATGCTGGCCTTAACGAGTTCCTGATTGTTTTTGGTTCTGCTTGTATCCTTCAATAACATTTTTAATCCCCTGTTCCGCCGGGTAGGCTGTTTTTGTCTTTCACTTGAGCGGCAGCGAGACAAAAACAGTTACCGGCGGACACGGGGAAAAACGCAGCGCAGCGAAGGGTGGCAGGGCGCGGGCGTCGGCGCGGTGAGTGCCAAAATGTTTTTGGTTTTTGTTTTGGCGCGAAAGCGGCGCTTAGACCCCGTGACCGTCCGAGCCGTGGCCGAACGGCGCCCACCCGAGCGCAGCGGAGTGAACGAAAGACGCGCAGCAATCAATTTCGTGTCTGATGACCAGGGTCAGCGTGTGGGGTTTTGTCTTATGGGAGTGTTGTGGGTTGATGTCGCAAGGGTTGTAAACATCGCAAATCCACAATGTTGAGTTCGAGGCTGCGGGGAATCTTCCCTTCTTTCCAGAACTTTTGGAAGCCGGGCTTACTCATTAGCACAATGGAGTCATAGCCTTTTCGCAGCGCCGCACGACGTAGCTTTGCGTCGAGCACGAATCGCTTCTCAACGCTTATCTCCGAATGGGACTCAACGCGGCCAATGAGTTTTCTCTCGATTGTGTCATTATCACCAACGACGGGAGACGCTATTGTCACTTTCTCGGGCACGTCGCCAGGTCGTCCGTAAAACTCCGCTTCCTCGAAACTTGAAGCGAGAAACTTCCCCCGTTTCTCGTAGGCGCTGGGGTCTGTCGGCTTGACGTGCCACCAATGCTTCCGGTTAACGTGTTTAATTAGCCTCTGAATATCATCCGGCATCGGGTGCTGGTCCATTTTGCATGATGAACTGCTGAGCAATTCTAACCCGTGTCGGTGGGTCGCCGTGCAGAGTTGTCGGCCAGCATAGTAAGCAGCCTTACCCGGTTCCGATCCGCTTGGGCAGCGATGAGAGAGAATGGACGGTAGTAGTCACATGCCGTTGCAAGTGGCGCGAGCCGAGCGCCCCGGCGCTTTTATTGAATCCGGCAACACAATTGTATTCAGTAAGATAGCAATATAGAATAGGCGCGCATCTTTATGGAAAATAAGCGCCGGACGCAAGTCGAGCCGCGTGAGGTGAAGTGTCCACCACTGCTGAAGTGGCCGGGCGGCAAGCGTAGTCTCCTCAATGTTCTCCTGCCCCTCGTTCCAACGTCCTTTAATCGGTATTTCGAGCCTTTCTTTGGTGGAGGCGCTCTCTTCTTTGCCCTGCAACCAAAAAAGGCACATCTGTCCGACAAGAATGCTGAGCTGATTCACGCTTACTCACAGGTGCGGAACAGACCCGAAGCCGTCATCCGCGAGCTTCGCAGGCTCAGGAATAGCGAAAGGCATTACTACAGCATTCGTTCCAGCGTGCCCCGAGGCGATGTCGCTCGTGCGGCGCGGCTCATTTACCTCATCACCCTGGCGTTCAATGGCATTTATAGGGTGAACCTCAAAGGTGAATTCAATGTTCCTTATGGCTTCAAAACGCACTTGGAGCCATGCGACGAGGAGAGAATCCGCGAAGCAAGTGGGGTTCTGAAGAAGGCTGTCGTTAGAGTGCAAGACTTCGAGAAGGCTCTCAGCGGTGCCGGTAAGGGCGATCTCGTGTACTTGGACCCTCCTTACACAGTTGCGCATGGGAATAACGGATTTATCAAATACAACGCGAAGATTTTTTCCTGGGAAGATCAACTTCGCCTCGCGCGAGTGGCTAAGGAATTAGACGCTAAAGGCTGCACCGTGATTGTGAGTAACGCTGACCACAGTTCCATTCGAAGGCTATACAGTGGGTTTGCCACAACAAGACTCGAACGGAACTCAATCATAGCCGCGTCGAGTGACTTTCGATCCCGCGTTACCGAGCGCATTTTTTACGCGGGAGGGCAGCACGGATGCTGAATAATGTCGTCGGTATTGAAGAACTCGGCGGCCTGGCCAGAGCGAGAGCGCGCGACTACGAAACCAAGACTGTCAATCCTGCTCTGGTCGAGCAACTGGTTGCTGATGGTTGGACCGTAGATAAACGCAACAGGAAGTCCGTCAGGCTTCGCAAGCCGAAGTCGCACGGCAACCATCTTGAAGACCGGGTCTGGACTCTGTTTTATAGGATGCAATTTCCGCTCCTCTCGGGCAAGGGCGGCGCGGAGCTAATTCTTGAACCGAAGAACTCAGAAAGCCCAACGACGCAAATCGACGCTGCCGCTCTCGACAACGAAATTGCACTCGCCATTGAGTGTAAGTCCGCGGAGAACCCAACCAAGCGTGCGCAATTCCAAAACGACCTCGCGAAACATGGCTTGATAAGAGAACGCTTTACGGCTTGCAGTAGGACACAGTTTCCTGCTGCTCACAAACGGCAAGTGGTGTTGGCCATGTTCTTGTCCAATATTTTGCTGAGTGACAATGACCGTACTCGTGCGAAGGATCAGAACATCATGCTGTTCGATGAGCACGATCTTGAGTACTACGAACACTTAGTCAGCCACATTGGTCCTGCGGCTAGATACCAGTTCCTGGCGGACATGCTTCCAGGAAAGACCGTGCCCGGATTGGAGCTCCGATTACCGACTGTTAAGACAAAGATGGGAGGGTTCAACTGCTACTCGTTCTCTATTACGCCCGACTATCTACTGAAGATCTCGTACGTCTCGCACAGGTCCAAAGGGAAGAGGTCGGATGTTAGCACGTACCAGCGCATGCTCAACAAGGGTCGGCTGAACAAGATCAGACAGTACATCACTGACGATGGCATTTTCCCGACCAATATAGTCGTTAACATCGACAAGAATCGGCTGCAATTTGAGCGGATCCATCAGGAAGGCGATCCAGAGGATAGCGGAGTGGCGGGATGGCTCAATATCCGGCCTACATACAAATCTGCCTGGATAATTGACGGTCAACACAGGCTCTTCGCATATTCAGGGCACGAAAGAGCGGCAAAGAGCCGACTTTCAGTTCTCGCTTTCGACGGACTAGCACCCAGTGAGCAGGCAAGACTCTTTATCGACATCAACGCGAAGCAGAAGAGCGTCAAGCAGTCTTTACTTCAAGAACTCTACGCAGAACTGCACTGGGATGCGGACGATGACTCGATTCGAACAAGGGCCATCATTTCCAAGGCAATTCAGGATATGGACAGGGATCCAGAATCGCCGCTTTATCAGCGAATTCAGACGGCGGATGTTGGCAAGGATGATATACGCTGCATTTCGTTGACGAGCCTTTACGGTGCCATAGAGAAGGCTGGATTTCACATTGCGAAGGAAAAGAAGGGACACATTCTCGAATATGGGCCATTTTGGGCTGGTGACAATGATGCCACTTTGAAACGCACAGAGTACGTTCTTAACGAATGGCTAAACACAATCCGTATCGCAACCAGCGAGTGGTGGAACAAGGGTGCTGGCGAGGGCGGTGGACTTGCGATGAACGATGGGGTGATCACCTGTATCAATGTTCTTCGTAGCGTGGTCCATCACCTGGATAACAAGAAGCTGATTCATTTTGACAACGAGGACCTGTTCGAGGTTCTGAAGAAGTACGCTGTTGCGTTCGGCGCGTACCTGGGCGCGTTCTCCGAACAGGAACGGAAAGTATTTAGAGATCTACGAGGCATTCAAGGTCAAACCAGAAGAACGCGAAATTGCCAGCAGGCAATTCGTCAAGCTATTTCCGACTTTAACCCGGCAGGTCTGGATCAGTTCATTCAGCAAGAAAAGGCACAAACAAATATCAAAGGCAAAGAGATCATCGACCGCATCGAACGAATGTTACAGAAGATGGTCTTGGAAGAGCTGCGAAGGGAATGCGGCGATGAAGAGACGGGCTGGTGGATGACAGGCGTGCCGAAAACAGTGCGAGTCAAGGTTAGCGAACGTTTTGAAGAGGACGAAGGAAAGCGAGGCAGCAAAGAGAATTATTTCGATCTGATCGACTACGCAAAGATTGCGTTGCAGAACTGGGAACTGTTTGAGCCGATTCTTGCCTACGAGAAGACAGGTAAGAAGGAGAACAGAATCCATTGGCTCAATGTTGTGAATGAAAAACGGAACATCGTGTCGCACCCGTCCGCCGCCATTACACTGACCGTTGAGGATCTTGCTGCACTGGAGGAATATGAGCGTTGGCTTGCTGCCAAGATTTCGCCAACCACGGCTAGCGAAACCGACACCGCCGTTTCTTACAATGCTCAACCCCTCGCTGCCAAGCAATGACCTGAAGCAAAATCGTCCCAAGTCGGCGAATTGGTAGTTTCCCGGATTAATAACCTATGGCGAAGAAGAAATCTCATTCAGCAATGGACTGGCCTGGTCCTGACAGTTGGTCCAGTGGTGGTGTGTGGCTCGCGTACACACTCTTCTATGGTTTTATGCCGCTTTGGCTAGGTATTCTCGCCGGCCTCGGCTTTTCCAACCAACATATCAGTTGGCCCGATTTCCTTATCCACGGCGAATTTCTAATTTACGCCGCCGCGCTTACGGCAGCCTCTACTCGCTTGATCGCCCGTGACGTAAATACGGGAAGGCCGTTTGCGTTTAGACAAATATTCAACCTCATCTCCAATGCCGTGATCGTGCCGGCTGCGGCCGCATATGCAATTGTCAAAGTGCTCACTTTTCTGAATCTCGCGACTAATATCAAGACCGCATTCATGGTCTGGTTGTCGATTCCGATGGTTCTTGTAAGCGTCCTTTTTTCATTTTTCGTGTTCGTTTTGGATCATCACCGAACTACGACTCCCGTCAATGTTGCTGCGCAAATAAAGAAAGAGGAGGACGATCTTTCCCGTGACTTTGATCAGCTAGAGACAGGTGGTGGAACGGGATCATCTGAGGCCGAAGGGCAGGCCGACCGGGGTGGTCAGAATGGCTGAGGATAACTGGATAACATTCGCCTGCATTCGAATCCATCAGCCGCTAGGGCCTTTCTATATCGGCGTCATCAATAGCGACGACTTGGTTCGGGTTTCCTTCGCTGATCGCCGAAGAATCGAAGGCGGGCAACGCGAGATTGAGGTGGTTTCCGGCCTGCAACGGACGTTGGCTCCTAAACGGGTTGCCGAACTTCGACAATACGTTAATAACGTAGATGCCGCGTTCCCTACCGCGATCATTCTGGCGGTCAATTCAGATGACGCTAAATTCGACGAAGCTACAAATACGATGTCGATCAGAGACGATGAAAAAGTCGCCAAAATAATCGACGGACAGCACCGAATAGAGGGTCTCGTAGGCTATCAAGGAGATGAACGGTTTCAGCTGAATGTGACACTGTTCGTCGATATGGACATGGAGGACCAAGCCATTCTGTTCTCCACCATCAACCTGAAGCAAACACCCGTGACGAAGTCTTTGGTATACGACCTCTTCGATTACGCGCGGACTCGTAGTCCACAAAAGACCTGTCATCAAATTGCCCGCCTCTTGAATGCGCGAGAGGGCAGTCCATTCCATAGAAGGGTAATGATCTTGGGCACCGCGACGGGAAGTCCCAATGAGACTCTAACGCAGGCGGCTTTTATTGACCCGCTGATCAAATACATTTCTCTAGATCCCATGCTCGACCGAGACCTTCTTAAGCGTGGACGAACGCTTGATCTCCTGGACGTGGGAGCTATTCGGGTGAAAAAACTGATATTCCGAAACATGTTCATTCAAGAGCGCGATGCCGAAATAGCTAAAGTCCTTTGGAACTACTTCATGGCTGTCGAGCAGCGGTGGCCGGATTCATGGGGCGGAAAACAGCCAGGCATGATTCTTAACAGAACCACTGGGTACCGCGCGCTGATGAGATTCTTCCCAAACGTCTATTTAACCCTCGGATATGACACGGTATTGCCCACCGCTGAATTCAAGGCGGTGTTCGACCGCGTCACGTTAGGTGATGCTGACTTCACGCCCGAGAACTTCAAACCGGGGACCAGTGGGCAGGCGGCCTTATACCACAGATTGGTACAGGACACTAAGCTTGACGATGATTCGGTTTGGAAGAAACCAAAGCCAGCTTCCAAAACTTAATGGGAGACGCATTTAGTGAATCCTGCGTTGAAGGGGATCTGGGAACACATACGTGATCTGGGCCTCGGCGCTCTTGCGCATGCGCACCGTCATGCAGCGTACGCGGCCATGGAGAACCCTCGGTGGCCAGATCTCTCGGTGTTGCAGGCAGCTCACGCCGCGGAGTTGCTGATCAAGGCGCGCATTGCGCAGGAACACCCGCTCTTGATATTCGAACATCTTCCTCGTTTCACCCAGGCGTCCGGGGCACGGCTTGACTTGCAAGATCTATTCAAGCTGGGACGAACCTTTCAGTGGGTTGACCTCCCAGATCGCCTCTGGGCGGCGACCGGCGTATCTATACCGAACAGAGCTACTTTTGAGAATTTTGGCAAACTCCGCAACGGTATCCAGCATTTTGCTGCGGTACCGGGAAGCGATGCCGGAGAAGAGACGTTGCGGTTTGTCTTCAGCGTCATCGACCCGTTCATTAACGAGTGCTGGGGACTCTTCGCGGTTGATTATGACGAAGACTATGAACCATACGTCTACTTCGTTCACGCGCTGGTCAGTCGTGAGATTCTATTTCTGGTTTCTCCAAAGGCTGCTGCTGAATTTGAAAACTGGGATGTGGATTGGTCAGCTGCGAGTAAGAAGTATCGGAACGAGATGCACGCACGAGTGCGGAAGACAGTGATACCAGGTGCCAGTGGTACGCAGGCAACAGATGTTGTTGATAGGTCGCCACGAGTCAAGCGGCATTAGAGGTTGTTTCGCAGTTCCTGGAATCGGGCCTGCACGTCAACCCATGAGGGATAGGGTCCGTAGCATAGCATTCGGCATTGGGCCTCGTACTCAGGACTGATGATTGCCGCAAGTTCCGCGGGCGGGAACAGCGCGTGGCTGTAGGCAAAACTCATCCCTTCGGGGAAGAAGTAACTCCGGGCGAAGTGAGTTCGGCTGATCTGGTCGTAGTCGGCCTTGATCGCGGCATATTCCGCTGAACGGAGCATGGTCGTAACTTCGGAATGCCCCGACAGTTGGAACAAGTCGTAATAATGGCGGGCGTAGCTGCCGAGAGGTTGTTTGTCTCGCTTGAGCAATTCGACCTTGCCGTGAATGGCGAACATCTTCTCAACGAATGTTCTCCGAAAATGGAGCAGCCGCAGGGAGAACCGCCCTTCGTCCTCTGCGCGTAGAGATTGCTTCTTCTCTTCCAGGAATTGGCCTAAATACGAACGCAATTCCACGATGATGGAAGGTTCACGTCCGCTGGCTGTACCAGCTTCGAGAAACACACGGTTGGCGACCTCGCCTGGCCCGCCGAATCGTTGGGTATAGGAGAATCGGTCGTTCCGACCGAATCCGCCGATGGTTTGACTTTCAGCTTCAACAAACCGCAATGCAGGATGCTGTCCTACGGCATCCCGGAGTTTTTTCAGCTCTCGGTCAATCGCGTTCTTTCCAAGTGCCGGCTGAAACGCTGTCGGATCAAGGAAGATGTCAATGTCTTCAGAAAAACGCTGGATAAGGTTCCATCCCTTGGCCAGACTCGTACCGCCTTTGAAAATGATCTTGCCGCCACTGGCTGTGGCGATGACTCGAAGAGCTTCCGTAACGTAATAGTCTTTCTCGATGATCGCCGGACGCAGGTTCCGCTCGCGGAAGTGTTCTGCGGCTTGAAGGATTGCCTGCTCAAAATCGGGATGCTCAAACAGTCTCAAGCTACTGTTTCTCCTTCGCCTGCCAATTGCTGGCGTTTGGCAATGCTGTGAGCATCCCGAAGTCGAATCGGGACAACGAATTCAGCGAAGCTCGCAAACGCTGCAAAGTCCTGCGAGTGGTGCCAAGCTGCTCCCCCAAAGCACCAAGCATGGCCCGGACGCGCGGGGGTTCAGAATCCGCAACTTTGAGAAGCCGGCTGAGGCGCCCTTGCTCGGATAGAAGGGCCAATAGCTTGCGGATTGTGTCTTCCTGGCTCAACTCGCTAAACTTGGCTCCGCGCCTCAGGATGTCGAGCAGCGCGGCATCCGTTTCGGTGAGGTCGGCCCAAGCCTCGGGTCGCCGCGTATGAATTAGGGTATCGTTGCCAACTAGCTTTCTCGGCAGACTGAGAGCGCTAGTGGCAATCTCACCCTGTCGCGGCATCTGCGTGGTAAGGCCCAGGAGATTGGCAGCGGCCATCCCGGACGGGAACAGCGTCTTTCGTCGTGAGGCCAAGCTGCGAATCGCAGCCGGGTTTGGTCTGCTTTTTCCGAAGGCGGTGTCGCGATTCCGGTAGTAGACACCCTTGCTGAGCCGCTCGATGGTTCCTTGTCGTGTCAGGCGAGAGAGCGCCTGTGCAACCGCTGAGAAGGGGAGACCGAGGAAGTCCTCGAACCGCCAGAGGCGTTCACCGCCTCGTCCGATACGCTGCCGAACCAATCTCATGACACGCTGTGATCGGGCGGGGGGTTTGGCTGCTGTTCCCATGTCCTGACTATGAGCTTTTCGAGTATTTATGTCAAGTTTTTTAGCAATAACACTTGACACAAGAGGGGGGGGCAAGACAGGTTCTAGCAGACGCAATCAGGGCAGGATTTTCCCTGCATCGCCTCCCAGCCCTCTCGCAAGATTATTGGCAGCAGCAACAGAGCGGCAGCGGGATCAGCCCATGAGGTTGTGAAGCTGGCATTCAAGAGCAGCCCGCCCAATGCGATCCAGGCCAGATATGCGCACATCGAACTCTGGACCGCATCCGCCTTCAACGAGCCGCTATTGGTTTTCACAGCAAGACTTCTTTTTTGGGCTGAGAGCCAGGGCATGAAAACGCCTGCTACGATCAGCAGCCCGATGCCTAAGTAGCTTGGCTCGGGTCGAAAGCGTGGATTTGTCAATGCCACAATCGAGCTGCCGAAGATAAATGCGGCGAGGGCGAACAACAAGAGACCGGCGATTCGAGCGGCCCTCTTTTCATTAACGTGTGAGACCTTCTTGAACCGCAAAAACACAACAAATGCTGAGACAAGCTCGATACCGCTGTCCACTCCGAATCCTAACAGCGCCACACTATGGGCACGTAAGGCAGCGAATATTGCAATACCGGCTTCCGCGCACATCCACAGAATCGTGATGAGTTGAAGCGACACGATTTGCTTCTGATATGGGGAGCTGCCTGGTTCGACATATTGGAGTTGCGTATTCAACAGTGTCAATTCTAGCAGCGCGTTTGAAGGCCGCATGATTCAGGAAATGCCCTACTCAAACGGTTGTTGGTTCCTCCCGCTTGTGCAGAGTGTTCCGCCTTAACGCGCGCTCCTTCATCATTACGAAGAAGACCGGCACGAGAATCAGGACGTGAATGGTGGATGTAATCATCCCGCCGACAATCGGCGCGGCGATGGGCTTCATCACGTCCGAGCCGATTCCACTTTCCCAAAGAATCGGCACAAGGCTGGCAAGCACCGCGAAGACTGTCATCAGCTTCGGACGAAGTCTTTGCACTGCTCCTTCAATGGCCGCTTCTTCGACCTCTTTGTTCGTCATCTGCCGACCGGAGGCAAGGCGATGATCTAATGCTTCATGCAAGTACACGACCATGACGACGCCCGTCTCAACGGCAATTCCGAACAGCGCAATGTACCCGACCCAAACGGCCACGCTGAAGTTGTAGCCGAGCAGCCACTGGAGAATCAGTCCGCCGGTCATGGCGTAAAACGTTGGAAGGATCAGCACGAAAGCTTCAGTGACGGAATGAAAGACCATATACAGCAAGAGGAAGATGATAAAGAACACTACAGGCATGATGATCTTCAGCCGCTCTTTGGCCCGAAGCTGGAACTCATATTCGCCTGACCATTGGTAGACATAGCCCGCGGGCAGCTTCAGCTTCTGTGCCAGTGCGTTTGAGGCCTGCTTCACAAAGCCGCCATAGTCTTTTGTATTCAGGTCGATGTAGACATAGCCAGTCAATTGCCCGTCTTCGTCGCGAATCATGGCCGGTCCATGAGAGAACGAGATTTTAGCTACCTGCTCGATTGGGATCTGAGCACCGGACGGAGTAGCGATAAGGACACGGCGCAATTCTTCGACGTTGTCGCGGAAATCGCGCTGATAGCGCACGTTGATTGGGTAGCGTTCGCGCCCTTCGACATTCTCAGCAACATTCATGCCGCCGATGCCTGAGGAGACGGCCTGTTGGACATCGGCAATCGTCAAGCCATATTTCGCCGCTTCGGGACGGTTCACGTCAACGTTCACGTAAAAGCCCTGCGCGACATGCTCCGCGAAGACAGAGCGCACTTGCGGAATGCCAGAGAGGACCTGTTGGATTTGCGACCCGAGCTGCTGAATTCCATCCAGAGACGTGCCTTGAATTTTCATGCCCACTGGCGTCTTGATGCCCGTCAACGCCATATCCAGACGGTTCTCAACCGGCATCGTCCAGGTATTGGTCAGACCAGGAAATTGGAGTTTTTCGTCCATCTCGCGAATTAGTTTCTCGTATGTCATGCCGGGCCGCCACTGTTCACGCGGCTTCAGCATGAGAGTGGTGTCATACATATCGAGAGGAGCATTGTCTGTGGCGCTGTCAGATCGGCCTACAACTCCAAAGACGCTTTCCACCTCGGGAAACGATCGCAGAATTCGGTCCTGTTCTTGCAGAAGCTGTGCGGCCTGGGTGATACCGATTCCCGGCAAGGAGGTTGGCATGTACAAAGACGATCCTTCGAATAGGGGCGGCATGAATTGGCTACCCATCCTGAACATCAGCGGGAATGTGATAAGAAGGAACAGTAGATTGAGCAGCAGGGTCGTTTTCCGGTATTTAAGACAGAATCTCAATACCGGCAGGTACAGAGCCTGAGTAAAACGAGAAATAGGATTTTCAGACTCAGGCCTTAACTTGCCTTTGATGAAGATGACCATCAGTACCGGAACGAGCGTGATTGCCAGCAATGAGGAGAAGCCGACAGCGAGGGTTTTGGTCCATGCCAGCGGCTTGAACATTCGTCCTTCCTGGGCTTCGAGCAGGAAAACCGGAACAAACGACACAACGATGATCAGCAGCGAGAAAAACAACGCCGGCCCAACCTGCTTGGCAGCATCAATCAAAATGCGTCGGCGTTGCGTTTCGGTCACTTCACCCTTTTCACTCATTTCAATCAACGGTTCGTAGGTACTGTGTTCCGCTTCCGCGGCGGTGCTGACCGGGGCCGGATGGTTCCTGGGTGGCTCGGATAAATGACGATAGCCGTTTTCGACCATAACGATTGCGGCGTCCACCAGCACACCGATTGCAAGGGCCAATCCACCAAGCGACATGATGTTGGAGCTGACGTGGAGGTAATACATCGGAATAAACGAGGCGACGACCGCAATAGGAAGGGTGATGATGGGAATCAACGCCGAGCGGAAATGGAACAGGAACACAATGATCACAAAGCTGACGATGATCGCCTCTTCAATCAGGTCTCGTTGCAGCGTTTTAATTGACTCTTGAATCAATCCAGCACGGTCATAGCCCGCGACCACTTCTACTCCGGGTGGGAGAGAGCCTTTAATCTCCGCCAGTTTTTTCTTCACGCCGTTGATTACGTTGAGAGCGTTCAGTCCGTAGCGCATTACGACGATCCCGCCCACCGTTTCGCCCTGCCCCTGCCACTCCGCTACACCTTCCCGAATGTCTGGCCCGAACGAAACAGTGCCAAGATCCTTCATCAAAACCGGTGTTCCGTTCTTGGCGTTGACTGGAACGTTCTCCAGGTCGGCAAGAGACTTCAGGTAACCGAGGCCCCGGATGTAATAACGTGTCCCACTCAGCTCCAGAACGCGACCGCCAACCTCGTTCGTGCTGGTCTTCACGCGGTCAATCACGGTCGAGAGGGGAATGCCATAAGCGAGCAGTTTGTTAGGATCGAGCTGAACTTGATATTGGCGGACGAAACCCCCGATGCTTGCGACCTCGGCGACACCCGGAACGGTTTCGAGCTGGTAGCGCAAATGCCAATCTTGCAAACTCCGCAGATCGGCCAGGCTGTATTTGTGCGTGTGGTCTACCAAGGCGTACTCGTAAACCCAGCCTGCCCCGGTTGCATCCGGACCAATCGCCGGATGAACATTCGCAGGCAATCGGCCTTGGATGGTTTGCAAGTATTCGAGGACCCGAGAACGTGCCCAGTAGATGTCTGTACCATCTTCGAAGACGACGAACACATATGAGTCGTTGAACATGGTCTGGGCGCGCACGGCCTTGACTTGAGGAGCTGCTAGTAACGCGGTGACAATGGGGTAGGTAACTTGGTCTTCGATGATGTCGGGTGGTTCGCCCTCCCACGCCGTGTGAACGATCACTTGCACGTCGGAAATGTCCGGCAGTGCATCCAGGGGAATGCGGTTCATCGACCAGATGCCCGTCATAACCAGCAAGAAAGTTCCGGTAAACACCAGGAATCGATTGCTTGCGCACCACTCAATGATCCACTTGATCACGTTACATTCCTCCTGTGGCGTTCACCGAGAGCTGCTTGTTTGCAATCACAGTCCCGTTCTGCCGAGCGACAATGGAAACCTGCCAAGTTCCGCCCGATCCCAGATCACCTTTGCCTTCATACAAACCATCCCCTTTGTCGGACAGATCAACGCTTGTTTTCATTGCTGCCATTCCCATCGCAGGCATGGCCGCCATGAAGAACGTGATATTTACCTGTGCTCCGCTGATCAGCGCTCCATTGGACCCAATGAGCTTTACGCGGAAAACATTGCTGCCCTTGCGCGGAGGGGTTGGGTCAGTTGTTAGCTCGATCTTGGCCTGGGCCGCACTTGGCTGAGCATTCATCGCGGCAGCAGCGCCCGCTCCCGGAGGAGGCGGAACGAACGCTCCTGCGGCAGCCTGCAACTGGGCCTCGGAGTCAATCAGGAAGTTGGCAGAGGTGACCAGAGATTCGTCTGGCTTGATTCCTTTCAGAACAACGTAGTCATCGCCGGCGCGGGTGCCGAGTTCGACTTCACGAGGCTCAAAGTTGCCCTCGCCCTTGTTGACGAAAACCAGATTGCGGGTGCCGGAGTGGAAAACAGACGATGCAGGTATGGTCAGCCGCTTACCTGCGGGCGCTGCCAGCACGACGTTCACAAACATACCGGGTTTGAGCTTCAGACCCGGATTGGGAAATACAAGACGCGCTCGAACCGTGCGCGTGTTCATGTCCACTTGGGGAAGAATGAAATCTACCCTGCCCTTGAATGTCTTTCCGGGATACGCATCAACTGTTACAGTCGCGGGATCGCCTGGTTTGATTCGTCCAATATCGGTTTGGAAAATCTGCGCGTTTACCCACACGGTCGAGAGATCGGCGACCGTGTAGAGTCTCGACTCCGGTTGCACGTACATGTTGGGCAACGCATTCTTTTCTGTGATGTATCCAGAGACTGGCGAGTTGAAGGTGAGATCAGTAATTACCTTGCCGGTGGTTTCCAGCTTTTCAATCTCACTTGCTGGGACTTCCCACTGCGTGAGCCGTTCACGGGCGGCGGAAAGAAGTGCCTGTGCGCCTGTACTCACGCCGCTCACGGTGCTGGTTCGCACTTGCTCGGAGTTCTTTTTGGCCAGCAGGTATTCCTGCTCGGTCGTCACCAGGTCAGGGCTATAGATAGTGAAAAGCGGTTGCCCCTTGCGGACGTACTGGTAGGTGGCGTCCGCATAAAGCTTGCGAATCCATCCTGGGAAACGGGTCTGTACATAAGCAATGCGGCGCTCATCCACGTCAACATTTCCGGTCACACGCATCTCGGCCTGCACCTGCTTTAGCTCGGCAGTGCCCAGCTTCACTCCAATGCTTTGCAGACGCTGAGGAGTAAGTTGTATCGGGGCCAACGATGGTTCGCTGTTGACTGTCGCTTCTCCCTGAGAAGAATTGCCAGTCGCGCCATTTTCGGCGGTCATTTGTGAGGAATCCTGTTGGCCTGGCTGGGAAGCGGTCGCATGGTGGGAGCGCCACCAAACATAGAGCAGAGCGACCGCCAAAACCCCGTTCAAAGTAATGGCGATGACAAAGGCGCGACGAGTTTTGGGACTGCCTTGTTGGTTCATTGGAAACTCACCCCCGTAAGCATTTCGAGGCGGGCCAGCGCTACTTCGTGCTCGGCCAACTCTCGCTGGTATTCGATCTCAAGGTTTAGGGCATCCATGAAGGCAGACAGCAGGGTTTCAAAATCCTGCCGGTTGGACTGATAGGCGGCCAACGCCGACTGGAACGTGGCATTCGATTGCGGGATCAAGCCCTCTTTGTAGATCTTCAGTTGCTCCTCAGAGGTTTGCGCCACAACGTATTGGTCCTGGACTTCCGCCAGCCGTTGTTGTATTTCCGCTTCAAGTTGCTTGTTCGCCTGATCTCGGCCGGCCTCGGCCTCGGCAAGTTCGGCTTTGCGCCGGCCACGGTTGGGCAACGTAATGCTGAAGCCGGCCATATAGTAATCGCGGAATTTGCGGTCAGTGTTTTGATACATGTACTGAACAGTGAAATCTGGGCGGAAGTCCTTCTTGGCAAGTTGCACCTGCGATTCCGTCTTGGCCACCATTGCCTGCTGAGCCTGAACGGCGGGGTTTTGCTGTCGTGCCAGACTTAGCAAATCAGAAGCGTTGTACGTGAGGCCTCTCGCGGCCAGGGGTTCAGTCTGGATGTCAGGACTCTCCTGCGATCGGTTGAGCAATTGCTTTAATTGAGCTTCAAGCTGTCCCACCTCGCGGTGGTGCATCGTAATTTCCTGAAGGATCTTGGTACGCTGCAACTGGGCCTTCAAGACTTCTTGCTGATTGCCCTGTCCAACGCGATACCGTGATTCGACGATTTGTTCGACATCTTTCAAGAGTTGGTCATTGCGTTCCAGTACGGACAGAGTCTGCTGGAGATATGCCAGTCGGAAGTAAGCAGCCTTGAGCTTGTCGGTTACCGTCCTGCGTACCGACTCGATTTGGACGCGGCGTACATCGGCCTCGCGGTTCGCTATCTGGCCGCGCAAGCCGCGCTTTCCGGGATATGGGATCTCTTGAGAGGCGCCCAAGCCAATGTAGGCAAAGTCACTGTTCGTGTAGCCTGCGAAGGGACGTGGGCTTCCGACAGAGAGATGTTGGAGAGTGACCTGCGTGTCGGGCAACGCGGACGCTTGGCGCGCGACGTGTGTCGCTGCCGCATAACCGTCTTCGGCTACAGCTATTTCGGGGCTGTTCTGCTCGGCCTCGCGGATTAAATCCTTTAGGCTGACGGGAAGGGCTGAACTGTGAGACTGTGGGTCGTCGGCCCCCGCGATACCAGTCTGCTGACTCTGCTGCGCTATACCTGAACTCACCAGTAGCAAGACGATTCCGAGCCAAATAAGTGTGACGCCGCGGCTGCGAGCCCGCGCCAATTGACGCGGAAAAACACAAAGAGCTTTCATCTTTCCTCCAAATCGAAAAAATAGGATCGCGCGGAGACACAAAGGTCCCCGCGCCAGGAAAGCGAAAGCTGACTAGATTCTCAGGACGGAAGTTTCGACGGGTGGTGACTCAGGCGGAGCGTGCGCGTCTGACGAAGTCACAAACTGTGATGCAAGGTTCGGTAGGCCGACTGTTTCACTGACAGGCAGGACAGCTACCGTGGCCTGAGCGGGCGCAGCAATCGAAAGACGCGAGCTGCTGAGGTAGGGATCAGTTTCCCGAACTGTCGTCTTGCAGCAGGAGTGCGAAAAGGGCATCTTTCCGCATTCGCCTGCCATTTTGCGGCAGCATTCTCGTTCTTCAGTCGTAAGCGTAGCGTCCGGCAGCAAACAGGCCATTAGCGGTGACGCAAATATCGAAAGCGCCACCAGCAAGACTGCGAGTTTGCCGACTGATCTCACCTGTGGATATTGTATTGGGTGGCGGGTATCTAATGCAATTGCGGCGTCTTCCGTAGTCGGTCAGTTTGAAATTTACACTGGTTGATGCCGACAAAGAAAGCTGTAGCATCCATTCGGGAGCAAGAGCGGGAGATGTTAAGCAAAGCCCTGAATGCTCCATTGCAGCCAAAAATTAGACCGAAGCTAACTACCACATTCTGGACAGTGCACCAATTATTTGCTCTACTTGAAGCCCACGAATTCCACAGCAAGGCAAAGGAGCGATATGTCAAGAATCATACTTGGCGCGATTTGCGGCTTGGTGTTTGGCGCCATAGACATCGGAATCATGCTGCCAATGAGCTTTCCTGATAAAAAAGCCGCGATCACGGCGGCTTTCATTGCGCGCTTTGGAATAGGATTCGTCATAGGCGCAGCTCGCTTGCCATGGCCCGGCTGGGCGGTTGGTTTGGTATTTGGGCTGTTGCTGAGCATCCCCGATGCCTTAATCACCAAGAGCTATGGGCCTATCATTGGAATGGGCGCTGTTGGCGGAACTATTATCGGCGTGGTTGTCGGGAAATTTGGGCAGTAACCCGAACCCTGTGGAAATCCAAAATGATCCACTACCCGTTTTCCTCGGGAGTTGGTTCAATGCTCAAAGGTCCATGAACTCATACTCATCCCGCTCCGCACTATAAGAGTTCACTCTGAGCGCTTCGACGACGACCCTGCGGCCTCGCACACGGGCGATGTGTAAGATCAAATCGACTGAATTGGCAATATTGCTCCGAATGGCGCGATGAGGCATCTCAATACCGCTTTGGAGGACGCAATCGGCGAACCGGGACAGGGCCTGCCTTGCTGAATTAGCGTGTAGCGTTGAAATGCTGCCAGCGTGCCCTGTATTGAGAGCCTGCAAAAGGTCAAAGGCTTCTCCACCTCTAATTTCACCAACAATGATTCGGTCGGGGCGATGCCTGAGTGAAGCTTTAAGCAAGTCCCGGATGGTCACGCTGGGGATTCCGCTCTGTTCTCGCCGTGCCTCGAAGCGCACGAGATTATCCTTGCGGATGTTCAGCTCAGCAGTATCTTCGATGAGGAGGACGCGGTCAGTATCGGGAACGAAATCCGCCAAAATACCCAACAAGGTTGTCTTGCCCGCCCCGGTTCCACCACTAACAAGAATGTTCTGGCGCTGTACCACCGCATTGTGTAGTGAATCGGCTAATTCTCTCGTCAGTGTTTCGTTCGCAATCAGGTCCGCAATGCGAAAGTTGCGCGTATTGAACTTGCGGATAGTAAGCGTGATTCCATCAATGCTGCATGGGGGGAGGATTGCTGCTACACGGCTTCCGTCCGGCAACCGGGAATCCAATATTGGCTTCGCCTCGGAAATGTCGTCTCCTAGCCGTCGGGCAATGTTCTTCACGGCTGCACAGAGAGCTTGCTCGGAAAGCACGACTCCATTAACTGTTTCGAGCTCGCCGTTTCTCTCGATGAAGATCCGGGAACCAGCATTCACCATAATTTCGGAAATGTCCGGGTCCAGGATCAGATGCTCGATGGGCCTCAGAAATGGCAGGATGGTTTCAAACTGCATAAGACCTCCTTCACAATAGCCCCCGGCTCACTTGGTCGAAATACGAGACATTTGGGTCGAGATAGTACGGCTTCAAGTAGCAGATCGTCGCTGGTTTCGGGTTCAGGCCATCATAGGGAAGGACTACGGCCTGAGCGTTGGCAAGCTCGGCAAGAAACTTCTGGCTGAATCGGTAGTCGAGCCTCATGCTGTAGCTTTTTGAAGCGCTTATGCTGCCTCTATCGGAGACGGTCGTTCCGGTTAGCAGACTCAGCTTTGAATCCTGGCCGGATTCAGAAATGTTGAAAGTCACGAACGGCTGGTCTTCCCGGCCACACAATTCGCTGGCAAACCGGGTTGAGAAGTCGTCCGAGAGTGCCAGGAATATCTTGGTGCGGAACGCCTGTAGAAGCGTTCGGTAACTTTCCCCTGAAAGCGTGGACTTCAAGGAACTGATGCTCTGCGTCGCGACAATGGAAACACATTTCGATTGGCGGGACAGGCTGAAGAACTTTTCATCGCCAATTGGATCGCTTTCCCCGACCGTGGCAAAGGTCTGGTATTCGTCGCACATTAGAAAGACTTGCCGGAAGTATTTTTGCTTGTTCCGCTCCATTTCTGGGACGCGTAGCAAAACAGCCCGTTGAAAATCCAGCTTGAGTAATGTCCCGAGAATTCGGGCAAGACCCGCGTTCAGGGAGATCGGGAAATTCAGAGCGCATATCTTTCCTTGCTCGATGAGCCAATTGAGCGATGGGAGCGGCCTGCCATAGGGGTAGCGCCCGTGTTCGTCCGGTTTGTTGAGTGCGGGATCGTATGTCTGTTTTGGCGGACAGAAAACCCGTTTTACTGCTGGATTGATGTCGAAGAGCGAGAGGAAAATCGAGACGCCTTCGACAATCGAGCTGCGAAGTTTTTTCTCCAGTCCCATCCAATCATCGAAATACCAGCGCTGCACCGCTTCCAATTGCTGCCGCTTAGTATCGTCTACGTCTGTAGGTGCCTGGACCGTGAATCGTTGGCATTCGAGCACGGCTTCTTGCTTTCGTAGCAAGTCGTCCAGTCTGGCCGACGCCGGAGCTTTATACAATTCCCGCTGCTCGTCATATACAAAGCCGAACTCTGAGAACGTGCCGGCAAACTTTTCGTTCCCATATACCTCGGGCGTTACGCAGACATACTCGCGGCTCTCAAACCTGCCCTTTCCCTCCTCAATTCTTTTTTCGAGCTTCGGTGGCGAGATGGCACATTCGTAAACGTCGAAGAAAGTTACATAGTCATACAGCACCTTATGAAGAAGAATGATGTGCTGAAGCATATTCGTGTATGCCTGCTGCCAGAACGGTTCTTTGCCTCGTCCGTACAAATTGTTCAAGAGCGAAGCCACACTGTAGGCCAGTGCTGATGAATCCAGATCGTTATGCAACGGGTTGTAGCGGTATTCGGAATCCAGAGCGACTTCCACGTAGTCATCCTCTCGCCCATGCTGGCGGGCAATCTCCCGGATTTGATGGCAGAAATCTCCTTTGACTTCCAATACCAAACCGCCAATCCGCTTTGCCGGCTCATTTGCTTTATATGCGATCAGTTGCTCCGCAAATGGCCGCATGCAGCAGCTTGTCTTTCCCGTGCCGATGGCACCGAAGACGCCGATGCCCGTATATAGTCCCTTTTCTGGAATGGTCAGCCATTGGGGATTGCTGCCGGGAGCGATCTTCGTTGGATGATGAACCTCCCCTACAATGAGGAACAGATCCTCTCTGAAACTTGGGTCGGGATACGGCGGCAGCGAACTTGTCTTTTGCTTTCTCCTCCGGGCAAAACTCACGACGTACACTCCAGAAAAAGCAGCGGAGTAAATAAAGAACGGAGTCGTGAACAGAAACAGGGTGTAGCTCCCGGCAAGAACTGAGTAGACGAGCGGGTCCCTGAGAGCAATGTATTGCAGGTACAAATTGCCCTGGGGGAATGGATACGCAGAGAAGAGAATCAGCCCGGTCAGGCCCGCAAGGACAAAACTTACAAACGTTCGAGAATTCGTAACTCTCTCCAGCATGACGGCTCACCTCTTCGCTGCGCTGATCGGGACAGCTTTGTCCGGGATCGCAGTTGCGGCGTTGTGAGTTGGTTCTGTGGAAACTCGCTTGCGTGGGCCACGGCGCGGCTGGGCGTCATTCCTGTGGGCCTCGTACCACGGCATGAATTCCGTGTCGCTTTGAAACAGGAATTTCAAAGCGCCGGAAACCACTTGGTCGCCTGTGGCGCCGCTAAACCGGCAATAGGCCCGCAGTCTCTCCAGCACTTCGGTTTCGATTGTGGCTTTGAGTTGAGTCCTTAGTTGTTTTCTTTCGACCTGAATAATTGGCATCTGAGTCTCCTTTTCTATTTATTTGCAGTACTGCGGGGAGCGACCTCCGAAGCCGGTCACGGACACGCCGCGGCCTGCGGCGGGTGGGGTCGCTCCCCGCAGTACTGCTTGACTTACTCTTTCTTCTTGCTCTGCCGTCATGCTGGTAAAGTCCTTTACCTTAAGCTCCTTCCCGAGCATCTGAGTTTGCGTCGAGGTCTGCGGACAAGCCTGCGGGCGCTCCGATGGTCGAAGCCGCAGGCCGCAGGGTACGGGCAACAACGAGATAGGTCTCGAACAGTTGACCCGGCTCAGCCAATTCGCTTCTCTGATCGAGTTCGGGAAGTTTCCCAGTTTGACTCCATGTTCTGTAATGGCTCTCATGATCGGGACCGTTGTATTGCTTCAGTCCGCGCTGCCAATCAATCACATCTTTGTGAGCGAGTTCTTTGAAGCGCTTCTCTTCGGCCATTTTGCGAAGCCAGAAGAATCTGGCTAGCTGTTGCCTCTCTCGCGACTGGCGAGTTGAGGAAAACATCTCCAGGAAAACCCTTTTGGCAGATGAAAAGCTTTGCGTGGAATTCGACACGAAGATCAGCCTGAATTTACCGTTCAGCGACTCAAACAGCGGTTGATATTTCTCAAGGTAGGTGCCGAAACTCTGAAGAGAACGCAGATCGTCCTCAAGGTAGGTAAAATTCACGATCTCCTCATTGGCCGTACCGGACAGGAACAGCGGAGACTTTTCTACGAAATAGCGGTGGGTCTCTGATCCGTTCTGCCCGTGGAAGACCTTTGCAGGCAGAGTCACTTTGCTGATCTGCCGTTTCGCCGTGAAGTACTCAACTTTGACGACTTCCTCTTCGAGGTAGCGTTCCTTCAGGTTGGCCAGGACAAAATCCAGACTGAGCAGCTTGACCGATGCCTTGTCCAACAATCCGTAGCGTCCGGTTCTGCGGTTGCGAGAATGCTCTTTCTCGATTGACGCATACAGATTGCGGGAAAACAGTTGATAGACCTTCTGGGAGCCTCGCTCCGGTAGATGTTCTCTGACGTGTTTCCTTTCTATGGCCTTTCGCAGGAAATCAGTGATTGGCCCTCGGCCAGCAACACCCGCGTATTGTATGAACTGACGCTGCACAAAAAAGCCGGAATGAACGGCCACGATGTAGAGAAACTCGGCTTCGCGTGCTACATATCCGAGTTGGGTCAGGGCCTCGATATGTTTAGCTGGGAAATTCATAAGGACAATACCTCACCAATCAGGTCCTCTCCCCGCTCAGCGGATCTGCCGCGATAGTCCTGGTTGTAGAGTTTGAATCCGGCGGCGGTCTTGGCTGCAATCTGCCGGGCCTTGTAATGGCCCGTCACGCATTCCAGGTCAACTTTGCATTGCTCCTGGTCTTGGGACTCATATTCAACGCGAACGTCGGGCAACTGAATCTTGCCTTTGACGATCTTGAGTCCGTGGGCATCGGCAATTTCCTGCCGTTGCCGTTCCCGTTCTGCCGGAGCAAGATTCTGAATTTTCGCAAGCTGGCGATTGACGGACTTCTTCAATTCAAAATCGAGCACAACCCGTCTTGGCGTACCGCCAGATTTGGCGATCTTCTTCGCTTCTTTCTGGTACACGTCATAAATGGCCGCATCGTGTCGCAATTCCCGCGTCTTCACGATTCCCGAATAAATAGTTTGATCGGGGTTCGTGCGGAAGTTGGCTTCGGTCAGACCCTTTCCTGCCTTGGTAAGCGAGACATAGCTGTCCTTGGCCTTTGAGGCCGGCTGTACGGTCACGAGCCGTTGGTCCGTGAGATTACGCAAATCTTTTCTGAATTGCTCTTCATTGCCGCGATAGACGTGTTTCCGCAAGGACTCAGCGGTGATTGTGCGAAACGCTCCCAGGTCATGAAGCATCGCTGACTGCTTGGAATTCAACCGATAACTGTACCCGCGCAGGTGGTAGGCAGTTCTGCCTTCCTCGGCCTGAGTGTCACGGTCGCTGCGCTGCAGAACCTGCTCTCGCGCTTCCCCGTGTCCTTGCGCGGGCCTCAGCGAATCATCGTCCAATGAACGGCCCATGACTACTCCTCAGACCGCTCACGAATGTCAGCCGAGAGATCGTCTTCTCCGATTCTGAGCTGTTTGTCTACGTAAACTAATTTCTGGCCGGTGTGCTTCAGGAAGAAGCGCCTAGCCAGCAGAAAGAATGCCGCGAACAGATTGCTGAAGAGCAACACGGCATACAGAGCGATGGCCCAGCCGTAATCCCGGAAGATCGGCTGCCGGTAAGGAACAAGAAATCTCAGGCGGTCCATGAGCAGAAAACAGAAGGCGATGAAGAGACTCAATGCAAGTAGTAGTGCGTTGCCAATCATTGCTGCACCTCTGCGTACTCAGACGCAGAAATGCGGCTGCCGATTCGGGTCAGTTGAAAGGAAACATTGTTGTTGAAAGTATTGAACGATTTTGGTCATTCGGATGGAGGCCACTATCCAGCGTCCGAGATTCCTTTCACTCCGTACAACTTTGCGACAAGACCGAGACCCCAGCCGAGCGTATACAACACATAGCTCGCCCAGGTAGCCATCGAGTAGCGCCAAGCAACCGCCGTTCTCATTTTTTCCGCGCTGCTCAAGCGTCGCTCGGTCAATTCTTCACACGAGCTTCGTAGTTTAGCTGCTGCATCCATCACGGCAAATTCTTTGCCTTCGTCTAAGGGCTTACCGTCATAGAAGTTGAGGATCTCTGGACGCTCTTTTTCCTTGATGTCGGTTAACTGACGCTGGAGCATTGCGGTCTCCCTTTGATCAGTCGCGTTCACACTTATAGCCAGTTCCAGGCGGGAAATATTGCTCAGTGCAAAACTCGTCCAGCTGATGTCCCCGTTCGCGATCTCAAAGTACAGCTGCGCGGGCTGAAGCATGTCCTTTGTGGCAAATAGACTTGACGCTCCTTTGCGTCGACCAAAATCGGCAATCTCGTCTCGAAGCAGAAAATTGTTTTCAGCGGAATCGGTCGATTCAACAATTGCCTTCAGATGTTCCCGCAAACCTTCATGTACCATGAACGTAACAAATACAATCAGTCCGCCAATGATGGTGACTAGGCCGCTGTGCTTGGATAGGAATTTCTTCACGCTGAGTCTCATTTTCACCTCAAATGACGATATTTCACGCCTATCCTATCCTGAACTGCGATCCGTGCCTTACATAACACACGTCCTTCAGACAAAACGGGCCGGCGAAGTGCCAGCCCGTCATGGTCCCGAATTGTGAAGTTGTCCTGCTGATCTCATGTGCCGTAGTTCATTCCACTTCTCCCGTTCGACCCATTACGCGCCTGGTTCGACTGCTCAATTTCCTTTTTGATCCATTCTGCGACTTCTGCGGGGCAAAACCGCACTGCACCTTTTACGTGAAAACAAGGAATAAGTCCGGCCTTGGCCATCTTGTAAATGTGCTGCGGGGTAACGCCCAGCATTTTCGCGACCTCAGAAACTTTCAGGGCTTCCTTGCGGTTTTCTAATATCTCGATGAGTCTCATGGCTGTCACACTTTTGAAAAACCGTCCCGGTCATCTCAAAAGCACCTCCGATTCAATCCCCAGATTGTCTTGCCTGAAAGAGACACGAATACATAACTGCCAACACCTTTGGCAGATGAGAGTTGCGCCTTGATTGTGTGGGAGCCTAGAAGAGCAGGGCGGCACGCGATGGGCAAAGGAATGCAAACCCATTGGCACGCGAAAAGTTGCGGTGGCGCACGTCATAACTTCTCACCTGGCGCAGTTCGCGGTCGGATACCCCAGAATGGGGCGCTCCTCATTCGGACACTTAGAAAATTGGATGCCTCGGATACACTTCAAGTAAGACTTTAAATGTCTCGGAATTGTCAAATCTTATCCTTGCTTGAAGGTCGAGTAGTCCAAACCGCCCGTCCAGCGCGGCTTTCAACGTCATCAATCATTTTCAACTGCGTGAGTTAAAGCCGCATTGTGACTTGCGGCGCAAAACTATCAGCAGCTCTTTCGCGTCTGAGTGTGCATACGCGCAACAGACATGCGCGTTCAATGGATGTGCCACATGAATCTGATGCTCACACTCATCTTGCTGCAGAGCGGTAATAGCCCCTGGGAAAACGCGGTCCAGCAGCTTCAGACTGCTTTCACCGGCCCGATTGCCAAGGGCCTCTGCCTCGTCGCCATTGTCGTTGGCGGTCTGATGTTCGCCTTCGGTGAAGGCGGGAATAAGCGAATGTTCGCTGGGATCGTCTTCGGCGTCGGCATGGCGATAGCTGCCGTGAACTTTCTTGCCTGGCTCTTTCCGGGGTCTTAAGGCGAACTGAGGAATGTATGCAGACAGAACGCCGGATTAGCGCCACGCACAAGGCAATCAACAAGCCGCTGACGATCCTCGGCGCGGAACGGAAGCTCTTCTTTGTCGCCCTGGTCATGGGCGCGGCGGTTTTCAACCTCTTCGGCAGTCTACTCGGCGGGCTTTTGCTATTCGGGAGTCTATTCCTGATGGCGCAATGGGCAACGCGAACGGACCCGCAGATCCTGCGAATTCTGCTTAACTCCAGCAAGTTTCGCCGCGAGTATGACCCTGCAAAGTACAGCGATCCGAAGGTGCGGGTGATTGACCATGCTCAGGCTGTCTAAGATCGTCAAGAGCTACAGAGAGACGAGTGCGCTCAACGAGAACGTGAGCGTCTACGGCTTCCTTGACGATCAGGTCTTCTTGACCAAGGGAGGTGATGTCGGCGCGGTGCTGAGAGTCGAGGGAGTCGATTACGAGTGCTTGGATCATAAGCAGACGGACGGTCTGACGAAGCGCCTGGAATCGGCTCTCCGGCTTTTGGGACCGCAGTTCCGTGTCTATCAACTCTTGTTCAAGTCCAGCGGAGAAACGATTCCTCATGGCGCTTACGACAACCCGGTTGTAAGGCAGGCGGTTGATGAACGAACGGCTTTCTTTGAGAAGAAGGCCAGCGACCTATATTCCCTGCGGATTTACTACGTGATCCTGTATGAGGGAGCCAAGCATCACGCGAAGCTTAGCGGAAGCTTGGTGAGGCTTGCTTCAGACCCCAAAGAGGCGGTTGGGGAACTGAAGGGGCTCTTGAGCAGCAAGAAGCAAACGGTCCTGATCGGCAGCGCGATTGAGAAACAGCATCGGTTGCTCCTGCATCAGGTGCGCAGCCTTATTCTTCAGCTCAGTGACTTTGTGAACATCGAAATCGGTGGCAAGCAAGAAGCCTTCTCTGTCCTGAAGCGGCTGCTGAACTTCTCCCCCATGAAGATCGAACATGCGCGCCTGAAATACGACACGCATGTGGATTACTACCTTGCGGATTCCGCCGTTGAGTGCTATCCGGGACACCTTCTGATTGATGACTGCTACGTGAAAGTCCTCACCTTGAAAGAGCCTACCGCCCAAAGCTGGCCCCTGATTCTCCGGCAACTGCTGGAGGTGGGGGCCAGCTACCACATTGTCACGGAATGGAAAGCTCAGGACAATACGGTTGCCCGCAAGCGTATTCAGTCCATGCGGCGTCACTTCCATAACAGTAAGACTTCGCTGTTCAGCCAACTCAAGGCGGACAATTCCACGAATCCCGGCGATTTGCTGGTGGACGATTCCAAGGAATCGCTCGTGCGCAGTCTCGGTGAATGCCTGAAAGAGATCGAATTGAACGGCAACTACTTTGGCGAGTTCTCGCTTACCGTGATCGTGCACGACAAATGCCTCTCAGCGGTCGAAAAAGCTTGCGCCGAGTTTTACAAAGTGTTCTCGATGCACGATGGCCTGCTCTTCGAGGAACGGTACAACCTGCTGAATGCGTTCTTTGCGACCTTGCCGGGGAATCGGCATTTCAATCTCCGTTACCTCTGGCTGCTGAACGCGACCTATGCCGACTATTCATTCCTGTTCACGCTGCATACCGGAGAGCGCCGGAACAAGCACCTGAACGCGGAATATCTGGCGGTCCTCGAAACCAATCACGGTACGCCCTATTTTCTCAATCTGCATTACCAGGACACAGCGCACACGATCGTGCTGGGCCGTACCGGGTCGGGAAAGTCATTCTTCCTGAATTTCCTGATAACGAACTTGCAGAAATACGCTCCTTACACGTTTATTTTCGACTTGGGCGGAAGTTTCCGTAGCATTACCCAGCTCTTCGGTGGCGCTTACCTGAAGGTGAGTGCGGAGCACTCTGAGTTCACCATCAATCCGTTTTCGCTGGAGCCGACACGGGAGAATCTGAATTTCCTGTTTTCTCTGGTGAAGGTGCTGGCCGAAGGGCGCGGGCTTACTCCGCTGAGTCAAGTTGAGGAAAAAGACCTCTATGCTCAGATTCAGAACCTCTATGTCTTGCCCGCGAATTTGCGGACCTTGAGCGTTCTGGCAAACACCCTGCAGAAATCCTTGGCCGTCAAGTTGGAGAAGTGGGTACGCGGCGGCCAATACGAGCAGGTCTTCGACAATGAAAAAGACACTCTCACGCTGTCGCGCTTCCAGTGCTTTGATTTCGAGGGGATGGATCGCTATCCCGAACTGATTGAGCCGCTGCTTTTCTATATCCTGCACCGGGCCAATGCGCATATCTACAGCGCGGAAGCGGTCACGACGTTCAAGACGTTCTTCATTGACGAAGCATGGCGTTTCTTCAGCCATCCTACGATTCGGGCCTACATCGTTGAAGCCCTGAAGACCTGGCGCAAGAAGAATGCCGCGATGATCCTGTCCACGCAGTCGCTTGACGAGTTGGACAAGTCGGAGATCGTGAACGTAGTGATCGAAAGCTGCGCGACCAAGATATTTCTGGCTAACCCGGACATGGACCGAGACTTGTACCGGAACACTTTTCACCTCAATGACAACGAAATCGAGATGATCTCAACGCTCATTCCCAAACGGCAGGCACTGGTAAAACGCCCTGATCTGGCGAAGGTGGTCAATCTTGAGGTGGATGAAAAGAGTTATTGGCTGTATACCAGCGACCCGAACGAGAGCTTCAAGCGTGAACAGGCGTTCCGGGAACATGGGTTTGAAAAAGGTTTGGAAGTTCTGGCAAGGAGTCCTCTATGAAAAAAGCAATCGCAGTTGTTTTCCTCACGGTCCTCTCGGTGATCTCCGCTACCGCTCAGAGCCGGGAAGCCCGAACCGTCAAGTATGCAGCTAAGGACATTGTTCTGATTAGGGCCAAGCTGCGTTACACAACGCTGATCGTTCTGCCTCAGAACGAGAAGATCCTCGATTTCGTCACCGGCGATAAGGATTTCTGGGTTGTAGAAGGCACGCAGAACTTCTGCTACGTCAAGCCCGCCAAGCAAGGCATCAGCACTGATGTCACGCTGATTACGGCGGCGGGTAATGTGTACTCGTTTCTTGTCAAAGAGGTTGGGGAGAGCGATGATCCCGACCTCAAGGTGTTCATTGAGCCGAAGGATCAGTCCATCGTCCAGGCGATGAATGCCCCGCCAAAGTTTGTGCCGTCGAGTGAGGTTGAAGGGTTACGGGTGCAGGCTGCGCTCGCCACAGCCCACGCGGAAAAAGACAAGGACACCTTTCGGGCCGACTACCCGATTAAGAATCTGAAATTCGACTACGGCTTTGACAAGGACAAGAAACCGTTCCTCGTGTCGGCCATTTATCACGACGACAAATTCACCTACATCCGCTCCTCGGCCCAGGAGAAACCGACCTTGTACGAGGTCAAAGACGGGTCGCCGAACCTTATCAACTTCGATTTGAGAGATGGCGTTTACGTCGTCCCCAAAGTTCTCGACTCGGGTTATCTCGTGATCGGCAAGCACAGGATGGATTTCAAGAGGCAGGAGTAGTGCCATGTCGCAAGCTAATGAAACTCAAACCTCGGCGCCCAACGTCCAGGACAAACGAAAGCCCGCTCCCGGAGTGTTGCCGAAGAACGCTCAGACATGGGTAGTGATGGGGTTGACGGCGGTCATCATGCTGATGCTTTGGGTCTCCGGCCCGGCGAAGGGGGCGAAGTCGTCGCAGAAGCCCGATGCCATGAAAGCGGAGACGGTGGTCGGACTCAGCCCAGCAGAAATTGGCGCACGTCTCGAACAGGAACGGCGTGAGCAGCAAATGCCCTCTACGCCTGCACAGCGTCTTCTGAATCGGCAATCGGGGCCTGGGGATTTCGCTCCCGCTGCTGGCAGCCAAGAGGCCGGTACGCCCACGGAACAAGACCCGATAAAACAGGACATCCGTAGGCGCGAGTACACCTCGCGTTTTGCGTCCAGCGTGGCTCTCAGCTATCGCCCTCCCCAACTGAACGAGTCGGCGAGACCTGCGCTGGACCCCCTATCGCAACTGCCAATGGACCTGTCGGCGCTTGAAATGCCTAATCTTCCTGCTGCCTTGGCTGGTAACGCCGTGAGTCCGGGGCAGTCCATCGCTCCTCCGGCGGAGCCGCAGCCCAAGAAGGTCACGCCGAATTTCAATCAGGCAAACGGAAAAGACTATGTGGTCTTTGAAGGCACGGTTCTTGAGACGGTGCTCGTCACTCGCTTGAATGGCGACTTCTCCGGGCCGGTTATCTGTATGTTGACGAACAGTATCTATTCCCACGATGGACAGCGGCTGCTAATTCCCGCCGGCACGAAAGTCATGGGCGAAACCAAGCGGGTGGAAGGCTTCGGCCAGACTCGCCTGGCTGTCGTTTTCCATCGGCTCATCATGCCGGACGGCTATTCGGTTGATCTTGATCAATTCAAGGGCCTGAACCAGATCGGTGAGACCGGCCTCAAGGATAAGGTCAACCATCACTACTTGCAGATTTTCGGAGCGTCCATAGCAGTCGGCGCAATCGCTGGACTGGCTGAGGCCGGGACCAATACGAGCAGCGTCGGTTTGGCGCTGACTCCAGCGGATGCCTACCGCCAAGGCGTGGCCACTAGCCTTGCGCAATCGTCCACGCACATTCTGGACAGGTTCTTGAACCTGCTCCCAACAATAACCATTCGAGAGGGCCATCGCGTGAAGGTTTATCTCACGCAAGACCTCCTCGTCCCTGACTATGCACAACACGAAATGCCCTCGAATCTTTAAAGGAGTATCTATGAAACGCCAAATTGCACTGTTTTCGCTTTTACTGGTTCTGACAGTCAGCCCGGCTCTTGCTCAGTTGGGCAGCGGGATTGTCTACGACCCGACCAATTACAAGAATGCTGTGTTGCGCTATCTCCAATTGCAGCACCAATTGCAGCAGCTCCAGCAGACGTACAACCTCCACATGCAGCAGTACCAGTTCATCCAAGCGCAGGCCCGGCAGCTTCAGAATATGGTGGCTCGGTATCGCGCTATTCCCTCCCAATGGTCGAATCTGAGCGCCAGCAACACCCTGGGCAACACCACCCGGTGGGTGAATGGGATCAACACAGGCAACTATGGAATCGCCCAACAGGGCTATGGCCAAGTCAATCGGTCATTGAGTAGTCCCAACGGCGTCAACACGTATGACGGCCTGAAACAGGCTTACGGGCTAGAAGAACTTTCGGATGGCTCGACCATCAACGGCATGGCCACCATTGGCCAGTTGAGAAATAATGCGCAGCAGCTTGAACTTCACATCAAGCAGCTCGAAGACGATTCGCTTTCGTCTGCGCCTGACCTGAATACGCAGATTGCTGTGCTGAACAAGATCAACGCAGCCAACATCCTGTTGGTCCGCACCATGCAGGACACGAACAAGCTCCTGGCCAGTCTGCTCGAACAGCAGCTCGTCACGACTGAGCGCAACCGCACGTCAGGCGTGGGCAGCATCAACACGGAACTCTATCGTCAGCAGCACTTCACGGATGTCATGAGTTTTACAAGTTCCATGCCTACCCGGCTGCAAACGCCCACAGGGAAGTAGAGGGGAGTGCGTCATGTTCGTGCCCGTTCAAGATCCGCTCACCTCTCTTGAAGACATCATTCGTGGTCTGATGACCTCGAAGCTCGATTTATTCGTGGGGATGGGACAGAACCTGTTCCGTGGTTTTGCCACCATTCTCATTGTCTGGTTCGGCGTGCAGTCGGCGCTTTCAAGTGCGGAAGGCGGCGAAGGGTTCAACTTCACCCGTTTCAGCCGCCTCCTTCTTGTAATCGCCTTTTGCTTTGCGATGGTCAAGTATTACAGCACGCCTATTCCTGGCTTCGGTCTCAGTTTCCCTGATCTGGTTATGCAAGAAGCATCCTCGCTCTCAAACAGCATTGGCATGGACCAAGCGCGCCTGATCGAGACCAAGGTCACTGAGGTGGAACAGGGGATGGAGCAGCCCAGTTCCATCAACTTCCACGAGACTCTCACGTTCGTCGTGTTGTACGTGATCTTGGCGACTGTCCAGGCTGTGGTACTCATGATTATCGGATTCGGGCTGATAGCCCAAGCCGTTCTGCTGCTCGTCGGCCCTGTATTCATTCCGTTCTTCATCGTTCCCAAGATGGATTGGCTCTTCTGGGGTTGGTTCAAGGCGTTTCTTCAGTATTCCTTTTATCAGGTCGTGGCCAGTGCCTTCGTTTACATATTCGGCAAGCTCCTACTGGCGTTTTTTGCCGTTGATATGGGCAGCATGACTGTCGAGCAATGGATGACTGCTTTCCCTGCGATGTTCATCTTCTTGCTGATCGCCATTTACGGGCTGCTGAAGATTCCTGCCCTGACGAATCACCTGTTCAGCGGAGCAGCCGGAGCCGACTCCGGGTTGGCTGCGGCGATGGTCGCGTACATCAGTCGAGGTTAAGGTTCATGGCAGCAGAAGCAAAACAGGATGCCACATTCAACGCCGCCAAGCAGCTCTATGCTGAGCAGTTCGGCGATGCCATTGTCACCAACACTTACCTGAAAATTGCCTTGCTGGTTATGGCTCTGGTCGCCGCGGGCTTGATCTATACGAATGTCAAGACTGTTCGCATGGTCGAGAATTTTAAGCCCCTGGTAATCCGCATCAACGACATTGGTCGCGCGGAAGCGGTCAAATATGACACGCTTGGCTATAAGCCCCAGGATGCAGAGATCAAGTATTTCCTGAGTGAGTTCTGCCAGCTCTATTACAACCGGAACCGCTATACGATTCGTGACAATTTCAAGAAGTCGCTGCTGTTCATGGAAGCCCAGCTCGCGAACAGCGTTGCCGAGGCATACCGGAAAAATCACACAATCGAGGGCTATCTCCAGGACTCCAGCGGCCCTGACATCGACATTGAGGTCGGGAAGGTCTCGATTGAGGACTTGCGCTCGGCTCCGTACAAGGCCACGGTAGACTTTTACGAGATCGCCTATTCTCCGGGCGAGCACGTCGAGATCAAACGAACCCTCTACACGGCCCACTTCGTCTTTCTCTTCCGTGATTCGGTCCCGAACGAACTGATTCAGGTCAACCCGCTCGGCCTGGCAATCACGTATTTCCGCGAAGATGAGGCATTCAAATGAGCGCTTTTGGGTCTCCTCTTCCACCAGCAATACGCCCGCAGAGTGTTTCAGACCAGGCCGCGCCAGACAAGGCGATGGAAAAGCATTATTCATTGGAGCAGATCGGAGAACTCTGGGGCCTGAGCACAAGAACCGTGCGTAAGATGTTTGAAAACGAGCCCGGAATCATTGTGTTTGGGAACGCGGGCAGCCTGAAGAAGCGGCGGTATCTCACACTCAGAATCCCAGAAAGCGTGATGTTAAGAGTTCATCGTCGCCTTCGCAAGGCGAGCTAATCGTCCTTTGGCATCTCGTCCCATAAACCCCCCATTTTAAGCGTCCAGATGCTAGTGACCCCAGCGCGTAAAGTGTTTAGTATTACGTTGCAAATGGTGCGTCAGAGGTGCATTCATGAGTGATTGGACTGTAATAGCCGTAGCCGGGCGAGTGTTGGAACGACTCCTCGTGGTGTTTTTCGCGGGTTTGAGTGTCTATCTCGGATATCGTCTCTTTTTACAGATACCCGATTTTCGTGATTCCAGTGGCGAAGTGAAACTGCCGTCATTGAATCTGAGGGTTACTTTTTCCCGTGTTGGTCCCGGAGTCTTCTTCGCGGTTTTTGGGGTAGCAGTTCTGGTTGCCTCCTACATGCACGGAGTAACTATCGAACCTTCGCCCCAAAACCAAGGAACCGGAAATGAGGCTAAGGCCAAGGCAGGCGGCAGATATCAGGGGGCCGATCCAACGGCAGAAGAACAAGAGGAATCTCTTCGGCGCAGTGTTGTCGCCAAAACGATTGGATCACTAAACGGACTGCAAGCAGTGGTTTCGAAGCAGCGTCTCAATACTGAGGGTCATGATCTAGCTATTCGCGATACCAAGCTCGTTCTCATGGACCTCGTCTGGAACCCACAGTGGGGCAATGCCGCTGTGTTCAAGGATGCGGTCGCCAGCGAAAAAGCAGCGGATGAGCGTACGCTTTCTCAAGGGACACGAGACGCCTTAGTATTTTACCGCCAGAAGGAGCAAGACAAGTGATTGCTCGTCAGATTTGCGCCTTCTGCCTCCTAGCGGTTTTGGTGTTCGCCCCTTCCGGCACGTTTGCCGCTGATCTCACGAGCGCGTACACAGAGAAGGATCTGCTCGTTTGGCAGCCTCGATATGAAACTACTACTCTGCAACTGTACCGAGCCTTGCTCGGCCAAATGATTGGCCAACCTGCCGCGTTAACTGATGATCAGAGGCAGCAATTGGCCAACGTGAAATTACGATTTCCCCTTCCGTCTGAGCAAGTAGGCTCGGAGGCGAGTTTTCGTGGCGACCCGCTTATGTTCTATTCGCGTCCGAACCCGCCGGAGGTAACGCTGCCTGCACTGTCGCTCAAGTTCTTTTCCGATTGGTGTTTGGCTTATGTGTGGTTAGACCAGAATGGGTATGAAATGGGTTCACCGACGATTTACTTGAAGCTAGTCAAGTACAACTCTCCAGCTCGATTTCCAGAAGGCCGATACCCTCCCCTACTGAGTGCGGTCGGAATTCCCGACGACGCTCGCAAAAACCGCGATATCGAACAACGATATTTTCTCGCTTTCAATCACTTGCGGACATTTCTGCTGCTTCATGAATTGGGACATGTATATTACCGACACGGTTCTTCGACAATGGGACGGCAGGCACAGGAAGAGCAAGCAGATATGTTTGCGTTCGAGGCGCTTCTACGCTTACAAACACCGCCGATTGGAGCAGCTCTGTACTTCACTGCGGCTGCGAATTTGCAGCTGAACCGATCTGACTTTCCATCTGAAGCGGAGTGGAAAGAGTATCTCCGCAATCTAAGTCACCCGGCAAATGAAGTGCGCTTGCAACGCGCTAGTGACTACATCAGACAAAATGCAAAGGACTTCGCTGGTGGGAAGGGGGCGACACCGGAGACGAAGGCTGCTGTTCAACAGATTGTCGATAGCTTGGCAGGACTCGCGAAGGCGACTGCCGATCCTGAGTTTCAGATGGTTGCACCGAAATCCCGCCTTGTTGATCTGTCTCCTTTGGCGCTGCGCAAACGTAAGAGTAATTCTCAAGGCAGAGCTAAGCCCTGACTCAGCGCGGCCCCCTGCACACTTTTGTCCCCGGCCATCGACATTTCTGATTCGGCACATCAATATGCGCGTCACATTCAGTTGACGCGTGGAACCGAAACATCGCTCTGGGTAAGCCACTCGCTGTGGACTTGCCAACTCAGCTTCACGCTGTTTTCTAGCTGTTCCTGCCTCGCTTTCACAAATGGCGAGTAGTGCTTCTCCGTGACTTTGACGCTGCTGTGTCCCAACAAGAGCGAGACCTGGTCAATCGGGACTCCTGAGAGCAGCAATTCCACGGCGAACGTATCGCGGAACATGTGAGGGTGGCACCGTTTCGGCGTATCGTCTGGTTTCTTGATCTTCGCCCGCTTGAATAGCCGGCGAAGGGCACGCTGCCATCCTTTCTTCGCGGTTTCGGGGTCGCCGTTGCCACTCCAGAAGAAATAGTTCGGATTCGCGGTTGGCAAGGAGCGCAAGAGTTTCGCAAGTTCAGTTGGAAGCGGCACTCGAACTGGAACTCCGGTCTTGGCCCTGTATAGGAAAAGCTTTCCGTCAGCGCTTAGCTTGTCTTTTTCGAGCGATACGGCATCTCGGATCGCAAGTCCAGACCAGCGCATCAAAAGAATCAACGCACGCATTCTTTCGGGGCGATAGTGAAAGTCGCGTCCTCCGCGCCAGTCTCCATACGCATAGGTCGCATCAACGATGCGGTGAAACTCCTCTCGCGTAAAATAGTCGGTCGGAACGCGCTTCTCTTCCGCCTTCTTCATCTTGAGGGCTGGATTCTTATCGAGCCAATCGTTACTGATGCAGAACTCGAAAAAGCCGATCAGGCGCTCATGCTTGCGGCGAGTGGTATTCGGGCCATTGCCCCACGTTGCACGAAACTTGACCAGATTCGGAGTGGTGAGTTCTCGCAGCAGAGACAGGCCCACGTCCTTCGCCCATGCCAGCAGATGAAATTGAAAGAGAGTCTTGCTCTGGTTCGTGGTTGACTTCGACAAGCAGCGGGCGGCTTCGTCGGATCGATAGGCCGCGACAGCTTCCGCAATCGTGATCGCTGGCGCTGTCTTGCGTGCGCCTGGCCGCGCTGCTTCTTCAAGCTTCCGGGCTTTCTCTTCTGCCTGCTCCCAGGTTCGTGTCTGTGCGCTGGTGCGAAGGAACTCGTGATCTTCGCTGGGAGTGCCCTGAATCCACTTGGGACAGCGGCAACGTCGCCATGCGATGTCGTCGCGGTGCGGGCATTTTTGCGAGTGGCGGGTGTAGACGGAAAGCATCTTTTTCGCTCCTTATAGGAGAGATGCTGTTCCGACTGAAAACTCTCGGTTGTACAAAAATTGTACAAGCCAAATGCGACTCTGTTTAAACCATTGAAACTATTGAGTCAAAATTTGGTGGAGCTAGTCGGGCTCGAACCGACGGCCTCGTCGTTGCGAACGACGCGCTCTCCCAACTGAGCTATAGCCCCACGAAGTGACGAAAGAACTGCTCGACTATTTTAGCAGCGTTCGTTCGTTCGTACCACGAGGCGAAGGGTGATCCGCACCACTTCCGTACTCGCGACTGAACGAAAGAGGCTTGACGAATGCGGGGGCTCCGCGTCTAACCTTATATTAGTGGTGGGCGCGAATGTTTACCGAACTGAATCCCGCGAGTTCCATGCAACGGAGAGTGCTGGCGGGTTCGCTCGCGCTGCATGGAGTGTTCTTCGCGTGGCTGCTGCACGCCGCGGAGCCGCAGTTGTTGCAACCGAATTCGGTGGCGATTGGACGCAATGGGCGAGTGATCAGCCGCCTTTACTTCCCGACGCAGTCACCGGACGACAGCGATACCAGTTCTTCTGACCGGGCAAGCCAAGTCTATCGCCGCCAGCGGATAGGACACGAGAAGCTGGTCTTGAGGCAAACGCCAATGCAGGCGAAATTGCCGCTGCCCGCAGCGCAGTTCTCTCCAGCGGGGGCCGAAGACACTGCAAAAATGGCGACGCTTTCGAAACTCGGGCACGGCGCTCCGGCGGGGCTTCCTTATGGATCGGTGCCGGGTGGGCCGGTGTATGGCGATGAGATCCGTCCGGCGCTGCCGATCGCGACGGCCGATCCGGTGGTGTATCCGTGGCAGCGTCCGGATTCCGAGGGTAAAGTTGTCATCGAAATCACGATCGACGAGAGAGGCGAGATCGTACGCAAGACGGTGCTGCAGAGTCTTGGTCCTGCGCTCGACAACCAATGCCTGGCGGCTCTCGAGAACTGGCACTTCCGTCCGGCGACACACAACGGAATGGCGATTCCGTCGAAGCAGGATGCCATTTTTCCGTTCAAGGCTCGTGGGTAGAGTGCGCCACCGCAGCCGCCATCATGCCCCCACCGGCTCATCGCGTAAGTGCTATGACCTTCAGCCGCTATAATCAGACAGTGCCTGAAAATTTAATTCGTCCAGTTGCATCTGCGGATTTCCCCACCCGGTGGGGCAAGTTTCGCATCTACGGCTTTCGCGCGAAGGCCGGTGCGGGAGGCGAAGTTGAGGAAGCGGTCGCGCTGGTGATGGGCGATGTTCACTCTACGCCGCCGCTGGTCCGCATTCACTCGCAGTGCCTGACCGGAGACGTTTTCCATTCTCTCCGCTGCGATTGCCGGCAACAACTGGAGATGGCGCTGGCGATGATTCGGGATCTGGGAGCGGGCATCCTGATTTACGAACAGCAGGAAGGCCGAGGCATCGGGCTGATGGCGAAACTGCAGGCGTACGAGTTGCAGGATTCCGGCCTGGACACAGTGGAAGCCAATGAGCGGCTGGGATTCAAGGCTGACCATCGTGACTTTGCGCTGCCGGGCGAGATGCTGAAGGCTCTGGGAGTAAGTAAGGTGCGGCTGCTCTCGAATAATCCGGAGAAGGTGGAGGCGCTGGAGCGCGCGGGGGTAGAAGTGGTGGAGCGCGTGCCGTGTGAAGTGGAGCCTAGTCCGCATGCGGAAGAGTATCTGAAGACGAAGAAGGAAAAGCTCGGGCATTTATTTAGTTCGTAGGGCTGAGTCGGTATCGACACGAGCTGTGATGGAAATGCCTTGGAGGGCTGCGAATCGCACCGGCGTGAAAGGGTCCTTCGACTTCGTGACTGCGTCGTTCCGCGAAGCAGTCACTGCGCTCAGGATGACAAACTTTAACTGAGTAATTTTTCCAGGGCAGGCCGATTTTTGGCCGGCAGATCTCGCAATGCGACGCGCGCCAGCGCAACGTAGACTTCCCGGGCACCAGGAACTTTTCCCAATATTTTAAGATGCTTCGCTACTGTCGCCACGTCACCGCGAGCGATGGGGCCGCTGAATGAGGGCGGGGCGCCTAGTCGCGAATAGTTCGCGAGAGTCTGATTCAGAATCGGCAGCATTCTTGCGCGGGCTGCTTGGCGCGGGACTCCGGCGGCTGCGGCGACGCGCTCGGTAGCCGCCAGCAGTGCGGTAAGCAGCGGTGAGGCAAACATTCCCCAGGCGTGATAGGCGTCTTTCTGATCTTTACGAATGGGGAACGCGTGTCCCCGCAAATTCTTAACGACGGCATGAGCGACGCGCACCGCTTTCGGATCGCCTTCAATGGCGAAGGAGACGCCGGCAAGTAGTGGCCGCGAACCGCGAACAAACGTCATCAGGGGATGCACTGAAGCGACGGAAGCTCCACGCTGCCGCAGCACGGAGAGTTCATCGCTGGTAAGGGCTCCGCTGGAATGCAGCGCGACTCTTCCCTTCCAATTCGCATCGTTTGCGAGTGCTGCCGCCGAGCCGGCAATGACGGCATCAGGAACACAAAACCAGACCACATCCGCCGAAACTTGTGCTTCCGCGACGGAAACGGCGGACGCTCCCACTTCTCGCGCTAGCTTTCGGGCCCGCCGCAGGGACGACGGCTGTGCGCGCGAGATGATCTGGTCGATAGCATATCCGGCTCCGCGTAACGCGACAGCCAGAGCGCTGGCTAAATTTCCGGCTCCAACAATTGCGACGCTCGGCTTGGCAGATCGCTTTCCAGCCATGCCCGGCAGGATAGCAGAACCGGCTTCCTGACCGGATGCAATCCCGGCTCGAGCCGTTTGAAGAGCTGGTTCGAGAGACGTGCTTTATATTGTTCCCATGCCAAAAACATCGCGGGCCAAACCAGAAATCAATTCCCGGAAGGATTCGAGCACCAAGGTAAAGCTGATTTCCTCGCGGATGGTCTATCGCGGCCCAGTTTTCTGGGTAACGACCGACCAAGTTCAGGAGCCGGGTGGCGTAAGAGCACGCCGTGACATCATTCATCACACGGGTTCGGTAGTCGTGCTGGCTGTGGATGACTCGGTTTCACCGCCTCGCATATTGCTGGAGCGGCAGTACCGGCATGCGGCGCAGGACTACTTGTGGGAGCTTCCCGCGGGACGCATTGATCCCGGCGAAAAGCCGCTGCCGGCGGCGCAGCGCGAACTCCTTGAGGAGACTGGCTACGCCGCTAACCATTGGCGGCGCATTCTTTATTTCTATGCCAGTCCGGGATTCGTCGACGAAACCATGTCGGTGTACATGGCCACCGGTCTTCGGGCCGGGAAGGCCCAACCAGAGGAGGATGAGGTGATTCTCAAACGGATGGTAGCCCTGCCGGCCGCGGTCGGAATGGTCATGAAGGGGACAATTCGGGACGCCAAAACCATTTCTTCGATCTTGTGGCTGGACCGCCAAGTGCGCGAAAAGCAGTTATAACAAAAGACGGGCTGGCGTCCGGTAGACGACGGCTGGACGTACGATATCCCACCATTTATCTTGACACCCCATCCCAATCGCCCGAAAATGCATCTTAAGTGCGGGCACGTCTTTGGGCTTCCCCCAACTGAAAGACGTGCGGAAAGAGGGGGATTGCGTGGAACGTATGAAAGGCACGGTGAAATGGTTTAACAACGCAAAAGGATACGGGTTCATCGGACGCTCGGATGGTCCCGATGTTTTTGTGCATTACAGCGCCATCACCTCGGAAGGCTATAAGAGCCTGCAGGAAGGCGATACGGTAGAGTTCGAAATCAGCGAAGGACAAAAGGGTCCGCAGGCGGCAAACGTCAGCAAGAGCGCTTAGCTTGGTTGTTCCCGCCAGGCATGCGAGTACTTAGCGCGAGGATGAAGTCTGCTCTCCTCATGAGCCGCCGCGAAATTGTCGCGACCCGCGTGCTCGGGATACGTGCCCGCGCAAAAACGCGCGAGGATGGCTAGCCTATCCCAGGATCGAATCCGCCCCACTCAACCCTTTGTCATTCCTCACCGGGCGCCAACCCCGGTGAGAGACTGCCCTGAGCTTGCCGAAGGGAATCTGCTTCTGCTCGTGTGGAGCGGATACTCCTGTCCGCTGCCTTTGACTTTGTCTTTGTCTTTGACTTTGAATTGAAAGAGCGCACACAGCGTGCAGCACCGTGGAAGAGCGGCGCTTCAGCGCCGCGTAAAGCTCCCAAAATTGAACCGGGCTTCAGCCCGCCCCAGCAAGATCGGGAAGGGCACGACTTCCAGTCGTACCGTACGAGTCCCATAAAAATTAACAGCGGCTTTAGCCGCCAAGCGCGGCAACTTCCGCCAGTTCTCCGTCGAGCGCCTTCTGCGCTTCCTCGTCGCCCTCGATCAGGACGTGCACATCGTCGTAAAGCCCCACCACAACAGAAAAAACGCTCCCGCCCTGCAAGTCTTCTGAGCTACAATTTCCGCGGAGGACACGAACATGATCAGTCCCGCCATGAATGCCAGCCCCGTCCTGATGCGTGACCTGAGATGGTCGCCAGCTGAAAAAGCTATCGCCAGAAAAGTTTACGAGTCGGCGCTGCAGCAGGAGCTAGAAGATGTTATCCGCGAAACGAAGGAGATGGCCGCGAAGATCAAGCAGGTCTCCGACGTTTGGGACCTGGAATATTATCTGACCCAGCGCCGCAAGGAGATTGACCGCGAGTACGATTACCGCTACTCCGTCCTCCCCGAAGTCTTCGGCATTCTCATCCGCAAAGGCCGCCTCCGCACCGAAGACCTACGTGGCCTCGGCGACGACAAGGTCGACTACATCCAAAGCTTACGCGAAGCTCTAGGCTAGGATGGACCGCGAAGGGCACGACTTCCAGTCGCGCCGTAGAATCTGCTTTTGGGTGGAGCAGCGCTTCCAGCGCTGCGTTAGAGGGCCGTTTCCAGAAACGGCTTTAGCCGCTGAGGTACCTGAATTGGCTTATCCGGGCGCCGCATCGAAGCGCCTTCTGCGCTTCCTCGTCGCCCTCGATCAAGACATGCAGATCGTCGTAAAGCCCCACCACGACAGAAAAAACGCCCCCGCGTTGCAGGTCTTCTGAAATTGGATCCAGAAGAGCCAGCAAGACCCCACTCTCCTCTTTGTCATTTCGAGCCGGGCGCTAAACCCGGTGCTGGATTCTCTCACCGCGCGACGACGGAGAATTGGCGGGACCCCGAACCGCTTGCTTCCACCGAGTCTTGCGTCGCCGCTTTCGCTTCATCGGAAATGGATTCTATATCTAACCGGAGCCGCCTGCCTGACGCAAGTAGGTGCTGGGATTAGTCGAACACTCCCATTAGAAGGCTGTCGCCGGACTGCTTCGCCGCGTTCAACATGGTGCTAAAGTCGTCTATTACCTCCTGCGCTGAGCTTAGAGGAGCGATAGCCCGGTCTCGGCAATAAGCGGCAACTGCGTCGGAAGCGCGTGTCATTCGCTCACGATCCTGACCGGATTCAATCAGATGGTTCACCATTTTGTCCGCCTCGGAAGGCGAAAGATATCCGGGCATTAGCCGCAAGCCCCTCGCGAGCGGTTCAGGAACCTGGAAGCCCGCCGCAGTGAGCAGGTTTTCGAGGTACTGCCCGCGGATCCCGGCCTCGGCCTCGGCCGGCTCCCAGGACAGCGCCGCCAGCGCCTCCCGAAGCAGAATGAATCCAGATGGATCTCGCTCGCTTAACGAAGGGGCATGGCGAAGCGAGGGCGTGCCGGACAGGACCACCAATAGCCAGCGAAACTCTTCCTGGTCGTCGCCTCGCGCCATCCACCAATCCGGGTCGAAGCGAATCAGTTCCAAAAAGGAAAGCTGCACCGGCGACGGAGAAACCCTTGCCCGCACCGCTGCCTCGTGCAGGGCCTCTTCGTCTAAGGAGCCGTTTCGCCAGCAGGGTCTACACTGGTCAAGGAATTCGGCTGCCGAAAAGAGAAACGCGTGATGCAAGAGAGCCATACTCGGCGCAATTCCCCGTGCCGGGCCAAATTAGCCGGAGTAAGTTAAGCCGGTCCGGCCCGGTAAACACCTACCATAATAAAAGGGAAGATCGCCACGCGTCTACCAAGCAGCAGGCCTACTGCGGGTAATGGCAGTTAACGCCCTGGCCTAGACCGAACCCATCGGTAAAGTTTGGGTTAGCCCTGGCGTGAGCGCTGAAGTCCGCTCTGGCGGTGGCCTGTTGTTGCCCCCCAAGAAAGATCGACCAATGGCCCACCGGGTTATTATCGAACGTAACAGCATAAGCATGGCCATTAACAGTGATCGTTCCCTGATTCCCTTGCACCGGAGGGTCGTTCGGCATATTAACGACGATGTGTACGTAGCACGGTTTTATAACATTAGCCGCGTGTGCATTAGCCGTCGTGTCGAACAAGGATAGGGTTTCCGGATTGCCAGTAAACGCGAACTGGCCGGGTGGCATGCTTGCATAGCCGGTGTTGACGTTGGCATCGACTCCGCGCAGGATTGTAATGTTGTGCTGCGCTTGTGCCGTACAGGCCAAGGCGAGCGCAAGACTTATAGTGATGACAAGGTACTTTCTGAGCAGGTTATACATGCGTTTGTCCTCGAGTAACAACTAGGACTTATGTTGTTTGAAGCATAGTTACCATCACAATCTGGCCATGTCAACAAGAATCAGCATAACTTTGTGAGTAGTTGCTATGCCTCTGTGCGGTAGCGTCCTAAACACTGTAGATACGACCCGCTGGGGTGAACTCTTTTCCCCGCGTGGTATCCTTCCCGCTTCCGTTCAGAAAGAAGAACTCATGCCATTCTCGCTCCGTGATTTCGTAAAGACGTGCGTTCTAGGGGCGGTCGCCGCCGGGTGCCCCATCCTAGTCGCGTTCTTTGCGACTAGGGTGGGATTCCACGAACGCCGATCCCTTGGGATTTTGATCTCCCAAGCCCGCGCCAGACAAATTGCGCGCGACAACGCACGGGGTCATTTTCGCCAAATACGTCGCTCAGTCACGAAGCAGCAAGGTCGATATGCTGTTGGACATCGTGTTCTCCGTTTCAGATCGTAGGCCGCGAGCCACCCGACCTTGGCTAATTTTATGACTTTGTGGTCGCCACATTAGCCTTCTTTAACCGCAACAGTCGAGTCGGGTTTTGCGGATTCTGGCTAATCGACGATAGCCGATTCCGGAGCCGCACGTCGAACTCTTCAACCCACCTGCCGTGAGCTTCAGCCGTGAACTCTGAAAGACAATCAACTCTTGCTGAGGAATCGACTAGCGCTGCCATTCGTCGGACGCCGGACATCCGATGCAAAACTGTTTTACAGTTTCGCTGCGTGGATCAAAAAATAATCCCTCGCGAGTTTCCGCGCGAGGGATGCGGAGGTTCCGATTTGTAGAACCGCGACTGGACTCCTTATCAGCCTATTAACTGCCGATGCCGGCCGTGGCCTCTTCCTTCGAGCAGCACGAACTTGATGCGACCTTTGGAGGTTGGTACTGTTCCGTTTCGGCGCCGGCATAGCGATCATGGTGGCGGACCCATGCCATGGTGAACACCAACCCGTCTTCGTCCCGGCCTTTTGGGACAAGATCGAGATAGTTGTACGCGCCGATCATCAGGTCGCCGCCGCGCCCATAGGTCGAATAAGTGTGAAAGATTTCTCCGGAGCGGTCCTTGTAGAAGACGCTCGTGCCAGGAGCTTCATCGGCGTTAAATTCTGCCATTTCGTAGTTGTAGTAGACCTTTCCTTTGGCCAATTCCTCTTTCGTAAACGACACGTGATAGTCCCAATTGAAGTCGTTCCCGTATGAGGACGCCCATTTGAAGCGCCAGCCCATGCGCTTCTTGAAGGTTTCGATCTTTGCCAGCGGAGCTCTGGAAACCACCGCCAAGGTTACGTCTCGCTGCGCGAGGTGGATAACCGAGCCGTCGATGTGATCGGAAACCAGAGAGCAACTTGGGCAGCCCTGTTCCCACTCCGGACCGAACATGAAGTGGTATACGATGAGCTGACTGCGATTGCCAAACAGGTCGGACAGCGTTTCTTTGCCGCTGCTCGTGTCAAAGACGTACTCCTTGTCCACTTTGACCCAGGGCATCTCGCGGCGTTGCGCGCTCAGCGCGTCCCGCTGTCGGGTGAAATTCTTTTCCTTGGCCAGCAGCTCCTTGCGAGCGGCGAGCCACTCAGCTTGCGATACAACTTTTGGATGTTCCACTGCGTTCGTCGTCACGCTCAATTCTCCTTATGGTTTTGGTTGAGACTCTTTTCTTCCTTGTCGCTTTTGTTGCGAAGCTTGTTCACGGCAATCGCCGCCAGACCGGTTGTTGTCGTCGCTTTCGCGGCGAGCAGTGCCATGGTTACCAGGCATGCGGGACACATTTGGGGTTTCTCCTTTTACGAATTAAGGGCTCGCCCGGCTAAGTTATTTCTGCTTCCGGGCCCGCTCCGAGCCTCGCTTCGCGCTACTCTTCTCGGCAATGTCCTTAATTCTCAGCAATTCGTCCGACCAGAATTCACGAAACGGGCTTACCCATCTCTCATAGATCTTTCGAATCGGGACCGCGTTCAGTGAATTCATTCGCTGTCTTCCTTCTTCCCGCGTGTTGACCAGGTTGGCTTGGCGGAGCACCTCGAGATGCTTCATCACACCGAAGCGGCTGAGGTGCGGGAACGCTTCCACAAGCTCCGTGGTCTGGCGTGGACCATCTCGCAAAAGATCGAGAATGGCCCGCCGCGTCGGGTCCGACAACGACTTCCAGACTGCGTCCAAGTCATCCGTCATCCCGGCGCGGGCAGGCATGGATTATTCGCAGTCTTTCTTGATCGACTCGAGTATGTGCTTCCATCCCGTGCCGACTCCCTTACGGTGCTGGGGATCGATCATGCCGATCGCGCGATGCCGAAGTGTGACCTTCGAACCTCCCTCGGTCTTCTCGACCTTTACTTCCAGGTGGTTATTCGCGGGGTACGACATGAACATTGGCCCGCTCAGCTCCAGCAGAGTGGGAGGCTTGATCACCTGCACGAATCCCCACAAATGCCCAATTCCGTTGCCCCGGTCGCGGTACCAGCGTCCGCCTGGCTTCACTTCCAGATCGAGTTGCAGCGATTCGCCGTCGGGCCGGGTGTTCCCCTTGCCCAGGCGATGCAGTACCGCTGCGAATGCTTTCTCCGGACTGGCCTTGATATCGATGTGTTGCTCCACGTCCAGCGTCAGGTCTTCGATGTTCATTGTTCTTTCTCCTATCGTTTTGTAACGTGAGTGTATAGTAACGTGAGTATAAGGTCACATCAAGCGAAAAAGTAATTGCGGCGAAGAATTGTCTAAGTGTGCGAGACAGCCGTTCGCTCTCTTCCGTCGATGCTCCAACCCCCTGTACGGTCGTACTCGCTGTGCTATGGACTCCTTCGGGCAAATAGAATAGGTTGGCAGTGGAGAGCGGGAGAGAGCAATGTACTTTGAGCAATTTTATTTAGGCTGTTTGGCGCATGCGTCGTACATGCTGGCTTCGGAGGGCGAGGCTGTGGTGGTGGATCCACAGCGGGACGTGGATATTTATCTGAAGGCGGCGGAGGCCAATCAGGTTTCCATTCGCCACATTCTTGAGACTCATTTGCACGCCGACTTCGTTTCCGGGCATCAGGAGCTTGCGGCCCGAACCGGCGCCCGCATTTATATCGGCGAACAGGCACACGCTACCTTTCCTCACACAGCTTTGCGGGATGGTTTCCAGTTGCAAGCCGGGAAGATTCAGATAACGGCTCTGGAAACCTCGGGGCATACCCCGGAGAGCATGTGCTTTGTGGTCACCGACGAGGAGAAGTCTGCGTCGCCATGGGCGGTGCTGACTGGCGATACTTTGTTTCTAGGCGACGTGGGACGTCCCGATCTTTCCAAGCGTCACACTCCGGTGCAACTGGCGGGGATGCTTTACGACAGCCTCCACGGGAAACTGCTCGCGCTGTCCGATGATGTCCTGGTTTATCCAGCGCATGGGGCCGGGTCGCTGTGTGGGCGCAACATGCGGGCTGAGAGAGTTTCCACGATCGGCACCGAGCGGCTTACGAATTATGCGTTGCAGATCAAGAGCCGGGAAGAGTTCGTAAAGCAGTTGACCAGCAATTTGCCAGCTCGTCCGGCCTACTTTCTGCAGGACGCGGAAATTAATCGTACTGGAGCGGCGGCATTGTCAGACCTGCCGGCATTATCTCCGCTCGAACCTGCTGAGGTGCAAACTATTTTGAGCGACGGTGGAATCGTGCTCGACGTTCGTCCCGGAGATCAGTTTGCCGCACAGCATGTGCCCGGATCAATAAACATTGCTTTGTCGGGACAATTTGCTTCGTGGGCTGGAGCGTTGCTCGGTTTGGGAGCGCGTCCGGTATTGATTGCAGAATCGCAAGATGCGGTGTCGGAAGCGCGCATGAGACTGGCGCGCGTGGGGCTGGAAGATTCTCAAGGATTTCTCAACGGAGGCGTCGAAGCCTGGACGCAGGCCGGACTGCCTTTGGTTGCCATTACACAAATAGATGTTCAAGAACTCGATCGCCAATTGCAAGGCGATGGAACGCAGGTACTCGACGTCCGCCGTGAGCCGGAGTGGGAAGCTGGACACATCGCGGAAGCGTCCTGGTGGCCATTGGATAATTTCAAAATCGCGCCGCCAGAAATTGACCGCAGTCTCTCCATTGCAGTGCATTGCAAAGGCGGCTACCGCAGCATGATCGCCTGTAGCTTGCTGCAAAGGGCCGGCTTTCAGAACGTGGTCAACATAGTTGGTGGCTTCGATGCGTGGCAGCAGGCGAAGCTGCCTGTCGTTACGGAGAAGCCGGTCATTGCATAGTTGGGGCCTAATTGGCTGCGACCGCTCGCAAGCTTGAAACCGCCGCGAACGAATTGCTCCCGTTCTAGCGCTCGGGTTGCGCGGTACCCTTCGTGATGGCTTCATCGAGAAGGATCTTCATCTCGCGGGTAGCCTGGCGCGCCAGTTCGGCTTGCTTCTCGCCGAGTTCGCCTTGCTTTTCTCCCAGCTTTCCTTGCTTTTCCCCCAAAGCGCCCATCTGCTCGCCCAGCTTCGACTGTTGCTCGCCAGCTTGGGATTGAAGATCACCGATCTTGCTTTGCAACTCGCCAATTTCCGACTGAATCCGGCCGACTTGCTCCATGGTGGCGTTGGAATTGAGTTGCTTCAATTCGGCTTTGAGTTTGTCGAGCTCCGCCGTCATGTCGGGAACCTTCACGTGAATCTGCTCCATCTTTGATCCGAGCTCTTCCTGTTGTTTTCCCAGAGCCTCTTGCTCCTTGCCGAGTTCTTCCTCTTTCTTCCCGAGTTCCTCCTCCGGAGCCCAGAGCTTCCTGGCGCGGTCAATCGTGGCCTGGTCGCGAATGACGTAAGGTTTTTCGTCGCGCTCGAACCAGATGAAATCACCGGGGATCTGTTTTCTCAGTTTCTCGACGTGCCGGGCATCTTCTGACGAGCCGGACATCGTGAGCGAATCGCTATTGCCGGTTACGATCACGAAGCGCTGTTCGTCGTCGTAGCCGTAAGCGTAGGAATAACTTGCGGCGGTGGGGGTCCTCGATCTTTTTCTCTGGGCCAGCCAAATTGCAGGAACCGCCGCCACCGGAGCTACGGCAGCCTTCGCATTATCCGGTACAACGACTGCCGTACTGGCGATTGACGGAACGGGAGCCACGGGCGCGGAGGCCGGGACAGTCGCAACTCCTCTGCTGATCGCCGCGGGGAGCGCTGCTGGCGCTGGAGTTGGTTCGGATGCGGAAGATTGAGGAGTGGATTCGGGGGGAGCGGTTGGTTCCGACGGCGGAGCTTGTGCAGGCCGCGAAGCCTGGTCTTGCATAACGGGCAGATGCTGGGGCTCCGCGGCGTAGCTCGCTGGCTTCGCCGAAGCGGTGACATAAATAACGGGAAGCGCGACTGTGAAGACAACAGCGGCAATCGATTTCTTGAGACGCATAGAAGATCCTTTCCAGGCAAGAATTCTTTCCACTCTTTGTTCCGCTTGACCTGCTTTAGCCATCGCAACGCCCTGCCACCACACCCGTCCCGGGGCAGCATGCAGCGCTTCGAAGAAGCTCAGCAGAATTCTGGCGTAGTCGTTTCGATCCGCTCCGCTGGACAAGGCGGCTTCGTCGCTCGCTTGTTCGGCGAGTTCGGCAAGCTGACGATCCAGCCACCAGGCGAGTGGGCTGAACCAGAAAATCGCGCGATGCAGCAGCGAAAGGCGCTGCGTAAGCGCGTCGCGGCGCGCAACGTGCGACATCTCGTGCGCGATGACGGCATCGAGCTTGCTATCGTCCCATTCGCGCCACACTGCGGGCAGCAGAATCGTGGAGCGCATCGCTCCCATGGTGACCGGCACGGCAATCAATTCGGATTGGGCGGAGTGTGGGACGAAATTCAAGCCTAAGGCGCTCGCGCTGGCGGCAATCCTCCGAGCGACCGCAGGGTCGTCAATCGGTTGTGCCGCTTTCATTAACCGGCGCCCATATAGGAATCCCACAAGAAAGCGCGCGAGAAAAAAGAACGCGATCGTGAGATAGATCCCAGTCGCGAGCATGTTCCACGGAATGGGTGACCGCTGAAGCGATGGACCAACCGCTACGCCTTGCGCGACCACAACCTCGCTTGCTGTGGGCGCGGCCCGCACGCCAGCAAGAGTATGCGAAACCTGGACTTCATGGGAGACGACCTCATGGAAGACGGGCTGCGGCGCATGGTGCTTCGTTCCTGGCTGAAGGAAGGCCGGGGAGGGAACTGGCAGTGGCGGCAGGATCCGACCCAGAAAGGGCATGGCGACGGCGGCGTAAAGAACGGCCGTCCAGGCGAAGAGGCGCACAGACGTATTCTTCACCCGAAACGCAACCAAACCCAGCCCAGCGGTGCAACCCAGAACGAGGGCGCGCGCAGCGGGAGTCGCGAGTTGTGCCAGAAGGCTGGTGGACGCTTCGAAGGTGGAAGTGGGCGTCATGTTGTTTCATCCTTCTTTTCGGCGATCTTTTCCCGCGAAGTGTTTCTCGGCAATTTCTTTTTCGCCGATTCTGCGGGCAAGGCGCTCCAGTTGCTTGCGGTCGAGCACAGCATTGTCCACCATGCCGAGCACAAGAGCTTCGGCTGAACCGCCGCAGAAGCGGTCGATAATGCCCTTTACAGCGCGAACCGCCACGTTCTGGCGCGCGTCCGAAGCCTTGTAAATAAACGTGCGGCCTTGAACTTCGTGAGTGAGGTAGCCTTTCTCTTCGAGGCGGCGGAGTACGGTGCGGATGGTCGAATCCTTCATAGGACGCGACGAGGCCAACGCTTCGCGGCAAGCCTCGGCGGTAGATGCGCCATGGATCCAGACGTAATCCATAACCAGCTGTTCGACTTCTCCCAGGTTCTTTAGACGGGCTTGCGTTGTGTTAGTCATTGTAGCGTTACAATATGTAACATACGGATGGGGAGACCGTCAAGAAGAATCGCAGTCTCGGCTTGAACCGTCTCTACACTACATGGGCTTATTAGCCGTGCGCCTTCCTGCAAGATCGAAAAGGCCTACCGCAAGTAGGGCAAAGGAGAGCCACCAAAGGAAATATCCAATCCTGAGGTCTGACCTGCTGGACTCAAGCAAGACAAACCAATGCGCATTAGCGATGAAAGCAATGGCCGCGGCCGCAGCCGACGCAAGCCACAAAGGACGCGATCCGCGCGCAACAACCCATGGCGAACCGAATATGAAGAGCAGCGTCGTCACCGCACTTACGGTTGAAAGCACCGCACCGTACCACGTATCGAAACTGACACCATCGCACGGCCACACCGCGCAAGACGCCAAACGGAAGGCTTGCCACCCGGGCAACCCCTCGGGGAGCCGCACACTATCCTTGACGACGGGAAGGAACCAGGCTGCCGCGTGGAGTAGCCAGGCACCTGAGATCAAAAGATGAGGTCTTCTCATCGTTCTCGCCAAGAAACCTTGGTGATCATCCGATGCAAAGCGTAACAGCGGAGGATTAACGGTGCAAGCATCGTGGAACCGGCAGGGATTTGTTCAACTGTCGTAACATCGCCATTTCGCTCATTGGGTCGCGAGTAAGTAATCGCATGTGGCCAAAGGAAAAAAGGGGGTGGAGCAGGCCTTCCAGGGCCTGCGCTGAAGCCGTCTTTTTGAATCGGGTTTTAGCCCCCGCGGATGTGTAGAATGCAAACCAATCCCCAATGACCTTTCACTCGGCCTGGGTCCAATCACCTGCATTCTGGGGACGAGGAGGCGCCCGTGCTCAGAAACCACTTTCTGCTTGCCGCTACGATCTTCTTCTCGCTATCCCCGACTTGTCACGGGCAGACTCACAACACCGTGGTCGCAACCATCAATTTTCTGCACGCCGTCTTCGACAGTAATGAAGGCAAGAAAGAGTTGCCTGCGATTGGCACGAAAGTATCCCAAGAGAGGCAGCAAAGGATCAAGCAGACCGTGCAGGCCATCCTCGTCAAGATGGCTCCCGTGGTTGCTAAATTCGCAAAGGATAACGGATTGGGAGTCGTCACTGACGCGTCAAAGCAATTGCCCGAGCCGGTAGTCTGGTCCAAGCAACCCGGCGGGGATATTTTGCGAAAACAAGTGGACATTACAAAACTAATCATCGATGACTACAATGGAAGTTCAGTCCATCTCCCGCCCGTGAATGGCGATCAGAGTGTAGAGCTCATCAACCTTGAACGAGCCACCTTCAACACTGATGAAGGTAAACGTGAGTTGGCAGCCATTAGCGACAAGGCCACACCAGAGCAAAAGCAGGAAATATCGCAGCGCATCCTCGTCAAAATGACCCCCTTGATCGCTAAGTTCGCAGGGGATAGTGGGGCCGACATTGTAATTGATATATCGCAGCAGTGGCCTAAGTGCTCGGTTGTGTGGTTCGATAACCGGCTCGACATTACGGAGCGAGTCGTAAGTGCTTACAATGGGCGGTAACGGAAACGGTCTCGGCGACAGCTTGCTCTTGCTGCCCGCCGCGATGGTTGGCGAAAAATCACCATTACGCTCGCTGATCGGAACGTGAACTGAGTTTTGCGGAGGAATTAGATTTCCCTCCCGAACGCGGTAGACTTATAACGAAGCCCTGTAATCGATCCGTGATGAAAACGTCCAAACTAGCGAAATCCTACCGCATCGACGACGGCAAGCATTTCCGGTTGAAAGACTTTGATCCCGCTGACACTGGCCAACTGAAGTCGGAGGAGGAAGCCAAAGACCTCCTGCAAAAAGACATCGAGCGCATGGAGGATTTGCAGGACAAGCTCTACGCCCAAGCCTGCTGGTCAGTGCTGCTGATTTTTCAGGCCATGGATGCGGCTGGCAAAGACGGCACCATCAAGCACGTCATGTCCGGAGTGAATCCCGAAGGCGTGCAGGTGACGTCGTTCAAAGCGCCCTCGGCGACCGAACTGCAGCATGACTTTCTCTGGCGCACCACGCAACACCTGCCGGAGCGAGGTCACATCGGCATTTTCAACCGGTCTTATTACGAAGAGGTGCTTGTGGTGCGCGTGCATCCCGAAGTTCTTGAGGCAGAGAAACTGCCGCCTCCCCTGGTCACGAAGAATATCTGGGAGGAGCGCTTCGAAGATATTCGTTGCTTTGAGCAGCACATGGCGCGCAACGGCACCGTGATCCGCAAGTTCTTTCTGCACCTTTCGAAGAAGGAACAGAAGCGGCGTTTTTTGGCGCGGCTCGATACACCGGAAAAGAACTGGAAGTTCTCTCCCGCAGACGTTCACGAGCGCGAATGTTGGGACGACTATCAGAAAGCCTACGAGGATATGATCTGCCACACAGCGACCAAGGACGCTCCGTGGTACGTCATTCCCGCGGACAATAAGTGGTTCACGCATCTTACAGTCGCCGCAGCGGTTGTTGAAACGCTGAAGGACCTGGATCTTTCCTATCCCAAGGTGGATGCTGCCAAACTCAAAGAGCTTGCGGCGGCTCGGCAAACGCTTCTGAAAAAATGATCTCGGGTCACCTTGGCGAGGGCATGCTTCCCATTTGGCTTATACCGCGTTTAAGATAACAGCATCCATTCTTTCATTTTTCTGTTTCTCGAACCCAGGGGGTATTCGAACATGGTCGGCGCAAATTTGTCTGGCGGAATCAAATCCAGGAAGTCTTCGATAACTTTTTATCTACCGCTGGTTCTGGCGGTAACGGCGCTCTGCACGTTCAACGCGGCCTGGGCTCAGACCAAGCCGGAGCGTCAGTCGAAGGCCGCGAAGCCCACCCCAACCGCGTCATCCACAACCGCCGCGCCTGCCGACCAGAAGTCCCCCGCGGACGAAGAGTCCAGCAAGCCCGAGGACAAGCCTTTCAAAGGCATGAAGTATCGCCTGATCGGTCCCTTCCGCGGAGGTCGCTCGCTGACCGCTGCCGGGATCCCGGGCGACCCCACCACCTACTATTTCGGCGCGACCGGCGGCGGAGTATGGAAATCCACTGATGGTGCTCAATCTTGGTCGCCGGTTTTCGATAAAGAGGGAAGCGGAGACATCGGCAGCATCGCCGTCGCCAACTCCGATCGCAACACCATCTACGTAGGGACCGGAGAGGCCTGCATCCGCGGCAACATTTCTCACGGCGATGGAGTGTACAAGTCTCTTGACGGCGGCAAGACCTGGAAGAACATCGGCCTGCGCGACAGCCGCGCCATCGGCAAAGTCATTATCAATCCCACTAATCCTGACATCGTTTTCGTAGCTGCCCTCGGCCATCCTTACGGTCCGAACACCGAGCGCGGAATTTTCCGCACCACCGACGGCGGCAAGACCTGGGACAAGGTTCTCTATAAAGATGAGAACACCGGCGGCATCGACGTGGCCTTCGACCCGCACAATCCCAACATTTTATTTGCTTCGCTGTGGCAAGCGCGCCGCACCTCATGGAGCATGACTGACGGCGGTCCGGGCAGCGGCCTTTACCGTTCGGCCGACGGCGGCACCACATGGAAGCGCCTCGAAGAGCACGGCTTGCCCAAAGGCCCCTACGGCCGCGTCGGCGTTGCTGTTGCTGCCAACTCCGATCGCATTTACGCTCTGATTGAGGCTCACAATCCCGATGGCGGCCTCTACCGCTCCGACGATGGCGGAGAAACTTGGGACTTCGTCAACCCTAGCCACAGTCTGTGGCAGCGTCCGTGGTATTACATGCACATCATCGCCGATCCTCGCGATGAAAACGTCGTCTACATCATGGATGTGGAAGCCTTCAAATCCACCGACGGCGGCCATCTCTTTAATAAAATAAAAGTTCCTCATGGCGACAATCACGGCCTGTGGATCGATCCCCGCGATACGCGGCGCATGATCGCATCCAACGATGGTGGAGTCACCGTAACGTTGGACGGCGGCAAGAACTGGACCCGTGAAGACAACCAGCCCACGGCGCAGTTCTACCACGTGATCACCGATACGGCTGTACCTTACCGTGTGTATGGCGCGCAGCAGGACTCCGGCACGGTAGCCATCGTCAGCCGCAGCGACGATGGCTCGATCGACCGCAGCGATTGGTATGACGTGGGCGGAGGCGAGGCCGGCTACATTGCGCCTTCTCCCTCCGATCCAAACATTGTTTACGCCGCCGATTATCAGGGCAACATCACGCGCTACGACCGGCATATTGGACAAGTGAAATCCATCACCGAGCAGCCGGAACTCTCTGACGCTCACGGCGCGTTCAGCATGGAGCATCGTTTCCAATGGACCGCTCCCGTGCTGCTCTCCCCGCACGATCCCAACACGCTCTACCACGGCGGCGAACGTCTTTTCAAAACCACCGACGGCGGCGTGCATTGGACGGCGATCAGCCCCGATCTCACGCGCAACGATAAGAGCAAGCAGCAACCCTCGGGTGGCGAAATCACTCTCGACGATACCGGCACGGAATACTACGACACCATCTTTGCCGTCGCCGAATCGCCCCTCACCAAAGGATTGATCTGGGTCGGCACGGACGACGGACTGATCCAACTTACCCGCGATGAAGGAAAGAGTTGGACCAACGTCACGCCCAAAGACATGCCGGAGTGGAGCCGTGTCAGCCAGATTGACGCCTCGCCTCTGGACGCCGGTACGGCTTACGTGGCGGTCGATCGCCACCAGAACGACGACCTGAAGCCCTATATCTACAAAACCAGCGACTATGGCCAGACCTGGACAAAACTAACCAACGGAATTCCCGAAGGCAGCTTCGTGCGCGCTGTCCGCGAAGACCCAAAGAAGCGTGGCCTGCTGTATGCCGGCACCGAAAACGGTGTCTACGTTTCCTTCAACGATGGCGCCAACTGGCGCTCGCTCAAACTGAATCTGCCCACCACGCCCGTGCACGATCTGGTAGTCAAGGGCAACGATCTGGTGGTTGCTACCCACGGTCGCGCCTTCTGGATTCTGGACGACGTAAGTCCTCTGCGCCAGTTCAGCGACGATCTGCTGAAGAAGGACGTTCATCTCTACGCTCCCGATACGGCGTACCGCGTTCAAGCTGGCGCAATAGGAGAGCACCATCCGTCGAAGCGCACTGGACAGAATCCTCCTTCAGGCGCAGTGATTTACTTCTACGTGAAAGACGCGCCCAAAGCAGGCACTGAAACCAGGCTGGAAATTCTGGACGCCTCCGGCAAGCCGATACGAAAATATTCCAGCACCGCAATCCAGCGGCTCGATGAACCCGCCGATCCCGACGACAAGAAGCCTGAAAAAGAAATCAAGGTGGATGCTGGTTTGAATCGCTTTGTCTGGGATTTGCACTACGAAGAGGCACGCCGCGTTCCCGGTTACTACCTCTGGGAGTATGGCAGCGGCGCGCGCGGACCGGTAGCTCTACCCGGCCAGTATCAGGTGCGGCTAACTGTAGGCACTGAGACCCAGGTAGCGCCGTTCGAATTGAAGTTGGATCCTCGCGTGAACGTGAGTCCCGCAGATCTGGCGCAGCAATTCAACATGCTGTCGCAGCTTCGCGAGGAACTGAATAGCGTTTACGACGCGGTGAACCAAATTCAGGATGTACGTTTGCAATTGTCTGGTCTCAAGCGGCGGTTGCCGGAGAACGCCAGCACCAAATCGATCGCGCTCTCGGCCGATGATCTCGAGAAAAAGCTGGTGGCCGTGCGCGATTCCTTAATCAACTTAACGATCAGCGCCAATGAAGACTCCCTGGCCTATCCTCCGCAACTGGACGCCCGGCTGGCTTTCCTCTCCATGGATGTCAGCACTGCGGATTCGGCTCCCACGGAGGCAGAGCAACGGCAATTCGAGAAGCTGACGCGGCAAACCAAGGAGTTGCTCGGCCACTGGGATGACTTGCAGCGCGGCGATTTGGCTGCCTTCCGCAAGCTGACCTCAGAAAACAGTCTTTCCACCGTCGTGGTTCCACCTGCGGGTCAGGCCGCGGAAGCGGAGAATATAGACGCCCATTAATGCCGGGCTTCAATGCCGGGATTCGGCCGATCCTGAAGGGTTTGCGGTCCTTTCCCGATTACCGCGCTCCTATTACTTCCGTGCCAGCTCAATGGCACGGTTGTGCCTTGTGCGCTCTCGCTTCCACTGCTATTTTGCCGATAGTGATGCTGATCCTCCCCTGAGGTGATGGCCGAATCGATGTTGGGGGTGTCTATGAGGTTCATGCATCTGTGTTACGCGGCTCTGGGCTTTGCGGTGGCCCGCTGGGTATTTAAGCGGCAGCCAGTTGTTGATCCCGTATCGCGGTTGCGCTCTTCGGGTCTTCTCTAAAGAGCTTGGGCTAGGGTTAGGGCGCGCGCCCCGTTGCGCCTCCATTTCGTCAGCGCGCGCCCTTTCTATTTCTTCTGCTGCCGTCCTCACACTTAAGTAACCGAGGGTAATCTCGGCTTCTTCGTCTGTCCTCACTACAATCTTCCCAGGACTCCCCTGCGCTGCGGTTCTGCCGATGGGTTGGCAGGGGCTTCTAACATCGCCTGTGCGGACTCCGACTCCAAATCGATTCACCCTGGCCTTGCTACTTTCGGGAATTGCCTTGCTCGCTTTGCCTTCCCGAGCCTCTGCGCAGGAGGGCTCCGAAGCGCCACTGGGGGATGTAGCGCGCAGCTTCCGCAAGAAGCCCGCCGCGCAGACCGTCATCAATGTTGATGACGACAACTTGTCGAAAGCCATGGACGACGCGGCGGCCCGGCACGCGGCGGGCGCTTCGCCGGTGTTTGCGCTCGATGCCCAGAAAAACGATCCGTTGAGAAAGAGCTTCGCCCTCTCCTCTCCCGACGTAACCTGTAGTTTGAACTTCACAGCCAAGACCCCATCGCCGTTCTCTGATCCGCTGTTGCTGGACGATCTGCCGCGCGCCGAGCTCGCCAAGCTCGACGGTCCTGCGACCATCGACGGAGATTCTCTGCAAGTCTCCATGCATAACGGAACTGCCTGGGAGCTGCGCGAGGTGGTCATCGGCCTTACCATCGTCCGGCAATCCGCACCGGTCGAAGCGTCGTCAATCAACCAGGCACGAATTGTTCCCGCTGCTGTCGGCTCGCAGAGTGTTCAGGATTCTTATCAGAAGCAGCCTGATGTAACGATGCTGCTGCACGTGAAAGGATCGGCCGCGCCGTCCTCGACCGCAACCTTTCGCACCTCCTTGAACTTCGCCCTCTTTCCCGACCAGGAATGGCACTGGGCCATCGTGCGCGCAAGGGGAGTTCCACCGCAGGCTCCGCCGGAACTGACGACGCTGATGCAAAGCGAAGCGGCCAGCCAGCCTGCTGCCGCAACTCCCGAGGCCACGAAGCTCGCGCCGCTGACTCCCTCTATATCAAACAAACCGCCATCGAGTCTGGATACTGCGACGCACTGAAATCGAACCTGCCTGTCATCCTGGTCATCCACTGCGTGCGCGGGCGGTGGCGCGGCGGCTGCGCGATCCTCTAACGCTGGCCGGAGGTTTGCGATCCCTTTCTTGTCGGAGGATTTGTTCTTCATAGCGCTCGAGGGCGCTGTTGCTGAGGCGCTCGTTTTCCGATTCTTCTTTCTGCGGTACTCCAACGGTGGCGAGGGCGGCGGCCTGGACCGTGGGGACGGCGAAGGGACCATCGACTGGCGGAGCTGAAGGGTATTGGGGAACTTCCTTGACCATGTCGCTCTCAAAACAGTCGAAATGAACCTTGCTGGAGTGCCTGGCGGCAATGGCGAGGGCGCGGAGGATGAGGCGGGCGCGAGGAACATCGATGTGGTTGCGGACCAGGGCGTTGACGATCTCCATGAGCGAGGCCTGGATCGCCTCCTGGCTCTCGAAATTGGCGATGGGATGGAGACGCGATTTGGGCGGAATGCGGACGCCGCGGATCATGCGCTTGTGGAAATAGCAGAAGACTTCGCCGCGGAGCGAGGGGGAGCCGCAGCGGACTCCGTTGACTTTGATGTGAGAGCAGGCGCGTGTGTTCGGATTGGCTGCCATGTTTGGACCTTTCGAGGGTTTGGTGGTTCGTTTGGTAGATTGATCTTCATGCAGCAAAAATTTTTCGGATAGAGTTTCTAAATCTTTGATAAGGCTGGGGTTAGCGCCGTGGGGGCGGAAGAGGTCCGCGTAAAATCTTGCAAGCAAAGGGTTTGCACGCAAAATCTTGAAAAATAAGGTGTTACGGAGGTCGAATTGGGTGCCGGCGGAGGGTTCGAGGAGTTTCTCGAAGATGATTTCGCGGAGAAGCATACTACTTATAGTTTACTCAGGGCGTCAAGGTCAGATGTCACAGTGGGGCTGTGGAAGGCTGTGGAAAAAAAGGGGGAGACCTTGGTTTAACCCAGTAAACTCAAATTCTCTTCTTAATCTCAGCAACAGGGACCGGTTGGTAAGTGCGAAGGAACGTGACTGCATCCCCTTTGTCGCGGAACGTTGCTTCGACGGAGTCTCCGTTGTTGTATCGAATGCGTATCTCGTAGCGCTGAATGGGGAGCTTGCTAGTAATCTCTTCGTAGCGTTCAATGAACTTGATTGCGTCATCGACAGTCGGAAGCTCTTGTCCCTTGCCGTGCAGTGGCAGGACGGTGATCCGGTCTATCTGGCGCGAGACAACCTTCTCCAAAGATTCGACAAACTGTTCAACATCGCCCTTCTGTGCTCGCAGTAGCCGCCGTGCCAAACCGGTCCGCCTTGCCACAGACATTGCATCATACGCGTCTGCTTTCTTTCTGAAATCCGCGTCTGGGGTGTCTTCGTCGAAGGAAGCATCGATGCCGTAATGTCTGAACGCGACGACGACACTCTCATACGAGAAGTAAAGAACGCAGAACCCGAGGGAACGAAGTTGGTTCAAAGCTCCGTCAGTGAACACGCCCGCAAGAACTACTCCGATGAACGGGCGGGCATTCTTGTACGTCTCTGCCAAGGGGCCAATCGCGCCTTGAATTTCTTGGGCTTTGTTGCGTGAATGCTTCGTATAGCGCCGCCATGCCGTCTCTATGAAAGCGGCAGGGATACCGAGCTTCTCGGCACTGCCGCCTCTTTCGAGGACGAAATCGAGGTCATGCTTGTTCTCGTTGAGGTCAAGCCAGGTGCATCTTTTCCCCGGTCGGCACGGACGTTCCCCCTGCTTGTCCAAATACAGACCGTGTTTTTCCGCGAACTGAGAGAGTAGTGGTGCAACAGCAGCTTCAAGGACTTCACCAATTATCTGCCCGAAACGATGGGCTGGCGATTCGGCCATTGTTAACCCTCAACCCAGAGGTGCCCTTCTTGCAGCGGGACGCGGTGCTTGCGGTTTTTCCACTTGATGTTTCTGTCCCGTGTCTTCTCAAATGTGTAGGATTTGAAGCCTGCGGATACGGCAAGTGTACCCAACCACGGAACAACTGGAACGTAGATTCCGTACGGGGCGGAATCTCCGATGACGAAACATACACGAGACGGACTCACACAGACAGAGCGAAGTGCATGCCACGTCAGCGCCAAATCCCGGAAGTAGCACGCAACCATCAGATGGTAGGTCTTTCTTCCGCCCTTCGTTTCCCTGATCTCCGAAAGCTGACGACAAACCGATTCAAGCTCCCCTCGGATTGGAACCAGCTCAGGAGTCGCAAGGACAGCGTCGAGGTTAATCGTACTTTCGGGGACATGCTGTGAACACGAGCGAATGAGATACTTTCTGACACTTCCCTGTAGGTCACCCCACCCGTCGATCTCTCTCATGAACGACATCTCAAGCCTCGTTGCGTCGGCGTAGTCGTAATTATTCGGGTACGGCGGCGAGGTGACAACCAAATTGATAGCCTTCGGGACGCCCGAGCAGGTGCGGGCATCGCCGAGAAGGAGATTCGCCGGAGGTCCTGAGACGAACGCAGATTGGCGCATGTCGTGATAGATCGTGCGGGAATATTCGGCGAATGCGCTCGTGACGTTGGCTGGGGTCCGCTTCTGCTTCTTTGGCAGGATATATTGCCATTGAGCGGTGCCCGCACTTGAAACCTTTCTCAGTATTGCTATTAATGTCATCCACGCCAATTCGGATGCAGGAGAGTCGTCACGGACGTGCTCAAACCCTCTTCGCAATTTATCGAGATGTACGAGAGCTGTGTCTGAATAGCATTTGCGAATCAGCGGAGGGTAAACTTCTAGGTCTGGTTTGACATCCTCGGCAGCACGCGTCAGCGTTTCAATTTTCCGAAGGTACATCTGCGGATCTGTCCGATAGTAAAGTTTGGCACGTGCTACCCGAAAAACGAAGGGATGTGCTTCCACTCCCCAGCTTTCTGCCCCGCTAGCCTCTGCCGCCAATAGGGTCGTCGCTGAACCTGCGAACGGGTCAAGCGTGATCACTCTGCCCGGCATGGATCGAATGATTGATTCGACCCATGACGCAGAAAAGCCTGCGCTATACCGGAACCAACGATGCACGGGAAGTCCCATGTTCGGAGTAAAGGTCGATGAGACCGGAATGGGAACAACTGGAACGTCGTCCGGAAAAAGTGAAGTCTGTTGCGTAGCCATCACCGCCGCCGATTGTAAGATAACACCGAATTATCCCGCTGCTCTGTGGGAAACTCGGCGTTAGTTCTCAGTCTGTCATGGACTGGAGGGCGAATGCAAGGCGAATACGTGCACTTTGGGTCACGTTTGGGATTGAAGTCAAAACAAGGGCAACGGAAGGAGTGGCCGTTCCCCCTGGGCGTCGCTGCGCTCCGCTGACGGACTTGAATGCGCCCGTCTTTACGTGAGTTGTGGAGCTGTGCGCGAAACCAAGGTTCCTCGCTTCGCTCGGAATGAAAACTTCACGCCAGCCTGAGAAAACTTGTCATGTTAGACTGACCTCAAATACCACTTCCAGGACAGGATTTTGAGGACAAAGACAGATGAAATTTGGCGTCATCATCTTTCCCGGTTCCAACTGCGATCACGACGCGTATTGGACCATTCAACAGGTTTCGAAACAGGCGGCAACTTTCCTGTGGCACGAATCGCATGATCTGGAGAATTGCGACGCCATCATCGTCCCCGGAGGCTTTGCCTATGGCGACTACCTGCGCACGGGCGCGATTGCCAAGTTCTCTCCGGTGATGGATTCGGTGCGCCGCTTCGCCGATAGCGGCGGCCTGGTGCTGGGTATCTGCAACGGGTTTCAGATCCTCTGCGAGGCTGGACTTTTGCCTGGCGCTCTGATGCGCAACACTGGGCTGAAATATGTCTGCAAGCCGGTGCAGGTACGCGTGGAGAATGCGGCCACTCCGTTTACCAATGCGTGTGCGCAGGGAGACGTGCTCACCATCCCGATCGGCCACATGGAAGGGAACTACTTCTGCGACGCGGCGACGCTGGATGAACTGCATCGCGACAACCGCGTAGTGTTTCGCTACGCAACTCCGGCGGGTGAGATTTCTGCCTCGGCCAATCCCAACGGATCGCTGGATAATATCGCAGGCGTCTGCAGCCCTGGCGGGAACGTGGTTGGCATGATGCCGCATCCGGAAAGATCGTCCGAGCCGGAACTTGGCGGGGTGGATGGTATGAAGATTTTCCATTCCATGGTGGGAGCGATGGCCAGCAAGTAATTCTTTCCTAGCCTCGAGTGTTCGATTGCGAACCGATAAATTTGTGTTTGAATATTTATTCGCTAAGTGGTACTGTCACCGCGACCGCTTCCCCAATCGCCCAAACGAACTAAAAACGTTTCACCCAATTCAGGGAGGAGTGTGCCTAATGACCGGGAAACAGATTCTCGATGCCTTTTCTGAAACGTTGATTCAGGATGAGCGAATTTTGACTCCGCGGGAGCGCGAGTTGCTGATGAGCATCCTGCAAAATTCCAGGGCAGCATCCAACGGGAACCCTGAGATTCAATCCGCAGTAGACGCAGCCATAACCCGCTCCGTAGGCGAGACCGTTGCGCAGCGGGCTTTTGCACTGCTCGGCGGAAGCATTGTCGAGCAGATACTTTCAGGTGCGGGCATTCCTGCGGGAATGGAAGAGGGCGTGCCAGTAAACACTGCCCCCGGCGGCCCGCAACCTCCCAGTGGACCGCAGCCACCTTCGGTAAAGCTGCCACCGCTGAAGAATCCGCCGGGGCCGCAGCCGCCGAGCGGACCACAGCCGCCTTCCACCAAATTGCCCCCTTTGAAGAACCCGCCGGGGCCGCAACCTCCGAGCGGGCCGCAACCACCCTCGATTCGCCGGCCTCCGCTTGGCGATCCTCCCGCTACTGGGCCACAGCCGCCAAGCGGACCGCAGCCGCCGAGCCATGGTCTCCGGCCGCTTACGGTGCAACAGCGTGCAGAAGAGTCGACCGGCGTGAGTGTTCTCGATAGGCCTGCCAGTGCGCGAGCGCAGTGCGTCGTACTGGATGAATTCCTGGCGCCGCAGGAACTTGACGAGCTGATTTCCTACACACTGCAACACGAGCCGGATTTCCGGAACAGCGAGATAATTTCGCCCAGCGGAGATCCGGGAGTGACCGACTACAGCCATCGGCGGTCGCGCGTGCTCATGGACCTGGGAAAACATGAGAACGTGATTCTAGATCGAATCCGCGGCGTGTTGCCCCAAGTGCTGAATCAGCTTGGGATGGAAGAGTTTCCGGTCACGCACACGGAAGCTCAGATTACGGCCAGCAACGACGGCGACTTTTTCGGATCGCATTGCGATGATTCGCAGGAGCTGATCGCATCGCGCCGATTGACCTTCGTCTACTTTTTTCACGGAGAGCCGCGGCCATTTGAAGGAGGCGAGCTGCGACTGCACGACTCGCGAGGAGTTGAGCATCACGCCGGTAGCTATCAGAGCGTCGTGCCTCAGCAAAACCAAATCGTGTTTTTCCCGTGCTCGGTGGTGCACGAGATTACACCGGTGAATTGTCCATCGCGGGCATTCGCCGACAGCCGCTTCACGCTAAACGGATGGCTTCACCACTAAGAGACACGGCATGGCTTGAGTGGATGGCAAGCCTGATGGGGGTAGGGTCGCGGCAAACGCTTACTGCGGCGCTGCCCCCCGGGCAATTCCATTGTCTGCTGGATGAACTGCCGCTGCACTTAATCCCGCGGCGGTTCGAATCACAGGGGCAGAATCTTGTTCAAGAGCAGCTGGTTCTCAACCCGCAATGCTCGCTGCTTACTGGTGGCGCGGTGCCCGAGGAATTGGAAGGCCAGCGGGAATTGATTGAAGATTTCAACTTGCAGGGAACAGTGGCTTGGGTGCGTGATCCGGCGACTGAGTCCCTGCAACCTTTTTGGCTGGGTCCGCGACTTGAAGGAGTGGTTTCACGGCTTCGTGCAGGAGAACCGGTGCCCGCGTGGGTTCCTGCTGACGTGCGCATTGTTTTGGCGCTGGCCGGAATCCTGATCACCGCCGATCACGTGGAACGCCGCCGTGCGGGTTGGGTCGAGGTAGTGGGCAAGAAGTCCAGGCAGTTCCAGGAAAAAGGATACGTGCCTTTGGGCAACTTGATTCACCCCTTCCATCTCGCCGCGTTGCGACGTTATTACCGCCACGCCATTCGGCGGGGAGCAATTCGCTTGGGCGACGACCAGAGTTCCAGGCGTTATGTGGCCCACAATGAAAGCGTGGCGCGATTCTTTCATTATCAGATTGCAAATGCAGTCGCCGCCATCGCCGGAGAAGCGATCAAGCCCTCTTATGTGTATCTGGCGTCCTATCTGAGTGGAGCCGAGTTGAAGAAGCACACCGACCGCGAGCAGTGCGAGTTCAGCGTGACACTATGTCTCGATTTTTCTCCCGAGCCGGAGTTGGCAACCTCGTGGCCCATCCGCCTCGACACTGGCAAAGGCACCGTCACGGTTTATCAGTCACTCGGCGATGGCCTGGTTTACCGGGGAACGAAGGTTCCACATTATCGCGGCGTCTTGCCTGAGGGGCAGACATCCACGTCGATTTTCTTTCACTACGTGCCAGTGAATTTTTCAGGGCCTCTGAATTAAGTGGGGGGCGATGGCAGATTTAGCGCAAGCCTGAAACGACGTAGAGCACAGAGAAAACCTGATAGTAACTGTAAGCGAAGCGCGAACCGTCTCGCGTCACCACCACCGGCCCAATTCGCACGACGCCAGTCGTCGTCTCAGGCTGTAATTGCTGAACCATCGTTTTCTCGCCGGTTTGTAAGTTGACTTTGTACACCGGCGTAGGGATTTTCCCGGGAATATATCCATAGACCGATTTGTCATCTTCCGACCATCGGATAGGGGTAAAGTCGGCTTCGAGGCCGGGAATAGACTGCGGCGCACCCCCGGCGATGGGATACACCGCGACGGCTGAACCGCCACTGGAAATCATGAATTGGCTGTCCGGCGAAACGAGTCCTCCGGTTACTCCTTCGGGAGTGAGGGGAACCGGCTTTCTCCCGTCAAGGCTGACCAGATAGCAGCGCACGCCGCGGCCGGGTTCGTTGGCGTTCAGAGTGATGCTTTTTCCGTCGGGAAGGAAATGAGAGGAGCCGTTGTGCACCTCCAGTCCCGCGACCGGAACGTCGACAGGTTGGCCGGGGCCAACGGGGTAAAGTTTGACCCGCACCGGATTACCGTCGAGAATGCCTATGGCCCACTTGCCGTCGGGAGAAAGGCCGCCCGCACTGCCTTCTCCCAGTTGAATGGGAGAACTGCCGTCGATTCTGCGAATGGCCACGGCATAGTCTGCCGGCGCCGCTTCGCTTGCGTCTTCGAACAAAACGGACTGGCCATCGCGCGAGATTTCTTTTGCAATATCCCAGTCGTGCCAGGAAATATCGAGGGTTTTGCCCTTGTCGGCCGAGGTTGCCATGGCCAGGCGTTCCGCGTCGAGGCTAACAAGGGCGCGGCCATCGGGAGCGATGTCCTGCAAAGTCATGCCGGCGGGAATACTCAAGATGGTGCGCATTTTACCGCTGGCATTGACGGCGCGCAGATTGCGGGTGTAACCGCTTACCGCAGCAGTAAACCAGATTTCTTTCCCATCGGCTGACCAGGCCAGGCCGTCCGCTGAATCAAACTTTGGAGTGAGTATGTTGATCTTCCCGGCAGTGTCTACGAGGGCGACGACGCCGCGGTCGTCCCACAGCGACGCATGGTTGATGAATGCAATTTTGTCGCCTTGGGGGGAAAGACGGATGTGGCTGATCCAGCCGCCATCATTCTGAAACAAGACTCGGCCAATCGGGTACTCGATGCGATAGTGCCCGTTGGCATGGTGGACAACGGCCAGTTCGTTGGTCTGGCTCCAGTCTGCCCAGGAAACATCTTCGAGAACTTCACGCGGAGAACCTCCCGCGAGAGGAGCACGTGCCAGCGTACCTTTGTCAATAACTAGATGCGGCGCGTGTACCCCGTGCATGGTGAGGGCGAGCTCTCCATTGCGGGAGAGCGCCAAGAGACTTGCGTCATTAATTTCGAGCGGCTGAGTCAGCAGGGAATCGCCGATGGTGGAAAAGATTTGCAGAGGCTTTTTATTCCAGGCGGCGCCGTAGACGATGGAATGAAAATCGGGAGCGAACCTTGCCGAATAGATGGTGCCTTGTTCATAGGTCAAGCGGTGATAAGACGGAGCCTGCGAAGTGCTCTGCCAACTCTTGACCAGAAGGAACGCTGTCGTCAGGAAAAGTGCAGTAGCCAGAGCCCACGGCACGATCTGGGTACGGGGACGCCGGCTCCGGCGATGAAACGCTCGAACGTTTCCTGAAGCGTCGGCCAGCGTTTCCAGAGCGAAGGCCAAATCGCGCGCCGACTGAAAGCGTTTCTCAGGGTCTTTTTCCAGACAGTGGCAGACGATTTGGCGAAACGACGCGGGGACGCTTGCCTCCTCAAGGTTGGATTCGGGAGGATCCTCGCGAAGCACTGCGGTAATCGTGTCGACTTCGGTCTCACCCCGAAAGGCGCGGCGGCCGGTCAACATTTCGTAAAGGATTGCGCCCAGGCTGAAGAGATCGCTGCGATGATCGACAGCTTTGCCACGCAACTGCTCAGGCGCCATGTAGGCCACGGTGCCAATGACTGAGCCGCTCTTGGTGACTGTGGTGAGTTGCTCGACTGAGCGCTCGTTTTCTTCCCCGGACTGGAGCTTCGCGACTCCGAAGTCGAGAATCTTCACTCGTCCGTCGCCGGTGACAAAGAGATTTTCCGGCTTCAGGTCGCGATGCACGATGCGGCGATCGTGCGCCGCAATAAGTCCTTGAACGATCTGTAGCGCGTAGTCGACAGCTAAACGGACCGGCAGCACTCCCTCTGCCAGCAGTTGGCGCAGAGTTTGGCCCTCCAGTAGTTCACAAACGATGTAAGGCGATCCCTCGTTGACACCGACGTCGTAGATCGCAACGATGTTGGGATGGTTCAGCGCAGCGGCAGCGCGGGCTTCAAGTTCGAAGCGGCGGAGATGATCGGGGTTGGCGCTGGATGCCGGCCGGATCAGCTTTAGAGCGACATCGCGTCCCAGCCTCTCATCCCGGGCGCGGAAAACCTCGCCCATGGCTCCAGAGCCGATTTTTTCGATGACCCGGTAGTGCCCGATAACTTGGCCCGTCATGCAGCAAAAATGCCCCGTTGGCATGTTAGGGGGTAAGCCGATTGCAGTCAATGATCTAGCTACGCCATTAGCAAGGATGCAGGAAACGGTCCGGTCCGCAACTCGCGACCAGCGAAAATGCCGCCATGCTATAATGCGTGTTCGCCTTCGTAAAATAGCGAGGCAGCCTGTGATTTCCTCTAAGGGCGAATTCCGCGTCAACCAAGATTATTGAACACGAGGTCTAGCCATGTCCGGCCATTCAAAGTGGGCCACAATCAAGCACAAGAAGGGCGCGCTGGACGCCAAGCGCGGCAAGATTTTTACCCGCCTCATTAAGGAAATCAGCATTGCCGCGAAGAACGGCGGCGGCGATCCTGATTCCAATCCGCGGCTGCGCGGCGCCATTGTCGCCGCCAAGGCCGAGAACATGCCCGCCGATAACATCAAGCGGGCGATCCAGCGCGGCACCGGCGAATTGCCGGGCGCTACGTACGAGGAATTCTCTCTTGAAGGCTACGGACCGGGCGGCGCGGCGGTGTTGCTCGAAATCAACACCGACAATCGCAATCGGACAGTCAGCGAAATTCGGCATTGCTTCGGCAAGAACGGCGGCAACATGGCCGAGGCGGGCGCGGTTTCCTGGATGTTCCACAAGAAGGGCGACATCATTATTCCGAAGAGCGCTGCGAAAGAGGATGATCTAATGAACATCGTCCTCGAGGCAGGCGGCGAAGATTTAAACGATGATGGCGAGAATTGGGAGATCCTGACCGAGCCTTCGGCATTCGAGACCGTTCTCGAAGCTGTTAAGAAGGCGGGGATCGAACCAGCGTCGTCGAGCGTCGCGATGATTCCGCAGAACTACATCAAGCTGGAAGGTCAGGCGGCGAACACAATGATCCGGCTGATGGAAGCGCTGGAGGATCAGGACGATGTGCAGAACGTACACTCCAACTTCGATATTGACCAGAAGTTGCTGGAGGAAGTGGCTGGCTAGTTGCAGCGGCAGAGTTTTGAAGAGAGCCGTCCCTTGCGGGCGGCTTTCTTTTTGGGCGTTCTTCTTTGGCCCGAGGCAATTAAAAAGTTTTCAACACAACCGTGGATAATTCTGTGGAAAAAGGCGACAGTATCTTTGTAAGTGATTCACGGAGAGATGGTTCTGCACTTTGCACCGGAGCGAGTGCTGGCACTTTTGTGCTGCAACCTCCAGTGAATCGCGATTGCTCACAACGCTTTCATACCGTGAGACCGGATTGAAACTCAGACTCGACAAACTTCTAATCGACCGCGGACTGGCCGCCTCGCGCGAGCGTGCGCAGTCGCTCATTCTCGCGGGAAAGGTGTTGGTGAACGATCAGAAGATCGACAAATCCGGCGCGCAAGTGGAAATGGACGCTGAGGTCCGCATGTTGGGCGAAGATCTCAAGTATGTAAGCCGTGGCGGACTGAAACTGGAGCGCGCCTTGGAATACTGGCACGTCGACGTTGAGCGGAAGCTTTGTCTCGATGTTGGCGCCTCCACGGGTGGGTTTACCGATTGCCTCTTGCAGCATGGGGCGGCTCGCGTGATCGCGGTAGATACCGGCTATGGACAAATGGATTTCAAACTGCGCCAGGATTCCCGGGTGCGGCTGCTGGAAAAAACCAATGCCCGCTACCTGACCGTAGATGTGCTCGCTGAGAAAGTAGATCTGATCGTAGTCGATGTTGCGTTTATTTCCGCCACGCTGGTTATGAATCCCGTAGTGACGGCGGCGTTCCCGCCGTCTGTCGATGAGCGCCGCGGACGGCAGGTGATCGTGCTGGTGAAGCCGCAATTCGAGGTGGGCAGGGAACTGGTGGGGAAGGGAGGAATCGTCCGTGACGAGGCCGCCCAGTTAGAGTCGGTCGAAAAGGTGAGGAGAAGTTTGCTGGAGCTGAAGTGCGCGAGCACTGACGTGATCGATTCGCCCATTCTCGGGGCGGAAGGGAACCGCGAATTTCTGCTCAGGGCTGCATTCTAGTCTTGTTCTCTGGCAGGTTAAGTTTTTGGCTGCAAATTCTGTACAATCCTTCTTTCCTTGTTTCACCATGGCAAGACATCCTTCATCCCCTCCGAAGAAAGTGGCGGCTATCGTCTCTCGTCCCGCGCGAGCGGAGGTTGCCCAAACCGTTCCCCAACTTCTCGCATGGCTTCATGCGCATAGATATGAAGTCATCGTCGACCCCGAGACGGCCAAGTATGCAAACGGTCAGGAGCAGGTGCTGCGCTCGGAAATGTCTTCGCGCCCTTTGGATTTGGTCATTGTGTTGGGCGGTGACGGGACGCTGCTCTCCGCCGTACGCGACACGGCCGCGACCGACGCTCCGCTGCTCGGGGTGAATCTTGGTTCGCTTGGATTTCTTACCGACGTGCCTCTTTCGTCATTGTTTACCATGCTGGAGGAGGTGGCGCAAGGGCGAGCTCCCATCGAACAGCGTTCGCTGATGCAGTGTGATCTGTTGCGCGGCGAAGAAGTTTTGGGAAGTTACAAGGCGTTCAATGATGTCGTGGTCAACAAGACGGCGCTGGCTCGACTGAATAATTACGATCTGTTCGTGGATAAATCGTTCGTCTCAAGCTATCGCGCCGACGGAATGATCGTGGCCACTCCGACCGGCTCGACGGCCTACTCGCTCTCGGCGGGCGGTCCGGTGGTGATGCCGACCGTGAATGCGTTTGTGATCACGCCGGTCGCGCCGCATTCCCTGACGCATCGCCCATTGGTGGTCCCTGATTCGGCGGTGGTCGAGATTTTGTTACGCAGCGATGAGGAAGTTGCCTACTTGAGCCTGGACGGACAGCCGGGCCTCGATCTGAAGGATGGGGACCGGGTGCGCTGCCGTCGCTCCGAGCACAAAATCAGCTTGTTCCGCACCGAGGCTGATTTCTTTCATGTGCTGCGCAGTAAGCTGAAGTGGGGAGAGAGATAGAGTCGGCGGACTTGGCGGTGTTAGTGTGTCTCAGCTATGTGTGTCTCAGCTATAGTTCGGCGGAGAATAGATCCCGTACTCTTTCCCGGCGCCGGATCACTTTAACTGAGTTTCCGTTCACTAGTATCTCTGCGGGGCGTGGGCGGGAGTTGTAGTTTGAGGAGAGCGCCATTCCGTAAGCGCCTGCGTCTAGAATTGCCAGCAACTCACCCTCTTCGATCTTGGGCAGTTCACGATCGCGTGCGAAGAAATCGCCGGACTCGCATATTGGTCCGACAACATCGAGCTTTTCTTTCCTAGTGGATAAGACCCTGGGCCTTACCACTGGAACGATCTCGTGATAAGCGTTATAGAGCGAGGGGCGGATCAGATCGTTCATGGCCGCATCCACCACCAGAAATCGCTTGCCCTCATTCGCTTTTCTGTAGAGGACGGATGTGACCAAGATTCCCGCAGGCCCGATAATCGCCCGTCCCGGTTCGAGCAGCAAATGCACTCCGAGGGCGCGCAAAGGATGGGTGATGGCGCGCGCATAGCTCGCGACATATTCTTCAAAGCCTGCTTCCTCTCCTTGATAGCTAATCCCTAGGCCGCCGCCGATATCGACGTATTGCACGCGGTGGCTGTCGGCGCGCAGTTCGCGAACAAAGTCAGCAACGCGATCCACCGCTTCAGCGAAAGGAGCAACGTACGTGATCTGAGAGCCGATGTGAACGCTGACTCCCGCAACTGTGAGATACCGCACGGCGGAAGCTTTGGCATACAGCGCTCGCGCTGTGGCAAGGGGCACGCCGAATTTATGTTTGTGCAGGCCGGTGGAAATATAGGGATGAGTATCGGCGGCTACGTCTGGATTGACGCGCAGGGCCATGCGTGCGACTTTGCGCAACCGGGCGGCGCACTCGGCCAAGGTCCAGAGTTCCGATTCGCTTTCCACGTTGAAGAGCAGAATTCCGGCTTGCAAGGCAGCCGTCATCTCATCGCGAGTCTTTCCGACTCCCGAGAAGACAATTTTCTTTCCCGCGTGCCGGTCTACTTCGAGAACACGATCGAGCTCTCCGCCCGATACTACGTCGAAGCCGCATCCCTCGCGCGCCAGCAGACGCAGAATGCTTAAATTGGAATTCGCTTTGACGGAGTAACAGATGGTGTGGGGAAAGCTACGAAAGGCACTCTGAAAGGCTGCCAGGCGTTTGCGGATCGTAGTGGCCGAATAGACGTAGAGAGGAGTTCCGTGGCGCCCGGCCAGTGTGGGCACTGCAAGACCTTCGCAATGCAGCACAGCGTCCGCGCGGCGACGTAGAATCCCTTTGCGCTGATCGCGGAAAACGAATCCCGGCGGCCGTTCGGAATAAACGTAGAGAGGTGACGTAACTCTGCTACGCGGGCTCATTTCTGGGTTGAACTTTTATTGGTGGAACTCTGTGACAAGCCACCTTTAACCATGATTGCCACGACGGTTTGATCGTCGAATGTTTCGACGCCGGCGGAATGTTCGGCAGCGGCTTCGAAGAGCGAGTCAACCACACAATTTGCAGACTTTCCGGCACATTCGGCGATAATTTTCTCGACCCGTCCGCGGCCAAATAATTCTCCGCGACGATTCCGCGCATCCAGAATGCCATCGCTGAAGAATACGAACATATCTCCGGGCTTCATCTTGAATCGGAACTCGTCGTAATCGGCGTCGTCGAAAAGGCCAAGTGGCAACCCCGTGGCTTCAATTACCTTGTTCTTTCCTTCATGCACGAACACAGGACGCGGCAAGCCGGAGTTGGCAACAATAAGGGTGCTGTTTTCGTCGTCCCACACGGCATAGATCAGCGAGACGAACTGCGCCTCAATGCGCCGTTCGGCCAGTGACAAGTTAACGGCGGAGAGCATTTCGGCGGGGCCGGGTTCGATGGGTGCGTGCGAGCGCAGGATTCCGCTGACCAGAGCGGCGTAGATGGCGGCTGGAGCCCCTTTTCCGCTGACATCGCCAATCACAATGCCGCATCGCGATAAAGAGTACGGAATGAAGTCGTAGAGGTCTCCACCGATCGCACGCGCCGGAGTGAATTTCGCGGCCAGGTCCAAATGGGCCAGCTTGGGTAAAGTCTGCGGAAGCAGGCGCATCTGCAACTCGCGCGCCAATGACAAGTCGCGTTCCAACCGCCTCTCCTGCCGCGCGATTTCCTCATACAGTTGCGCATTCTCGATGGCGATCGCTACCTGAGCGGCGAGAGTGGTCATGGTGCGGCGGTGTTCGTCGGTGAAAAATCCGCGGCGCGTGTGCTCCAGGTCGAGAACGCCGATGACTTTGTCTTTGTAAATCAAGGGTACCGCCAGCTCCGAGCGCGTCTCCGGATTGCCTTCGATATAGCGCGGGTCTTTGCTGACGTCCCGTACCAGGATCGCCTCCCGGGTTTCCACCGCTTGACCAACTACCCCAAGGCCCAGGGGGATTTCTTTTTTTACGTGCACATTCTCGTTGAAGCGCAACGAAAAACGATGTTGCAGTTTCTCGCCGGAGGAGTCCAGCAGAAGGATGCTGAACATCTGAAAATCGATTAAACGCCGCAGCAGTTCTGCGATGCGGCCGAGCAGTTCGTCGAGGTTCAGGATGGAAGTCAGCTCGCGTGCAATCTCGTTGAGCAGCAGCAGGATTTTTGCTTGCTTGGTGGTGCGGGTGTAGAGCTGGGCATTTTCAATGCCTGCAGCCATGCGCGACGCGATCAGCGTCAGCAGGCGTTTGTGTTCTTCGTTGAAATAGTTTTGATGGCGCGCTTCCAGGTCGATCACACCAATTACGCGATTCTTGGTGGTAAGAGGTACAGCCAGTTCCGACCACACATTGGGCACGGCTGCGATGTATCGGGGGTCTTTGGTGACGTCATCGATAAGAATCGCCTGTCCCAGCTGGACTGCTTGCCCAGTGACGCCTTCGCCCACCTTGATTCGGGAGCGTTCGGCGAATTCCTGCGGATATCCCACCTGAAAACGAAAGCGCAGTTCCTGGGTCTTCTCGTTGAGGAGGAGGATGGCAAAGATCTCATAGTCGATGACTTTGCGCACCACCTCAGCGACCCGGCGGAGGGTTGTATCCAGGTCGAGCGATGTCGACATGACGTCGGATACCTCTAAAAGCAGAGGATCGACCTGCACGTGCTTTTCGTGCTTGCTCAGAACAGAACCCATGTTTTTCTATGATAGCAGCCGTGCTTGCAGTACCCAGTACCCAGTACCTTGTGCCCAGTAAAGAGCAAGGGGGTTCTTGGTTCGAGACTGGTCGATACCGATACTGGGTACTAGGTATTGGGTACTGCAGTTCACTCTCTCGGGACAATGCAGACATCGGCAAGATTGCGATAGCGTTCCGCATAGTCCAGACCGTAGCCCACGACGAATTCATCAGGGATAGTGAAGCCAACATAGTCGCCTTGTAGAGGCAGTTTGCGCCGGGACGGCTTGTCGAGCAGGGCTGCAATTTTCAACGATCGCGGCTGATGGGCCATGAGCAATTTCTTCAGGACGGTAAGCGTCAGGCCGGTGTCGAGGATATCTTCCACGACAATTACGTTCTTATCTTTCATGGACTGGTCGACATCTTTCGTCAGCTTTACTTCGCCGGTGGAATCCCATCCACTCTTGAGTTCCTGCGTGGGAGTGGGACGATTTCCGTAGCTGGAGACCCCGATGAAATCGAAGGTGGCATCCAATTTGACCTGGCGGGCCAAATCGGCGAGGAAAATCGCAGAGCCTTTCAGCACGCCGACGAAGATGACGGGCTGCCCTGCGAAATCACGCGTGATTTCTGCCCCGAGCTCGGCGACCCGCCTGGCAATCTCTTCCCGCGAGATTAGCACCTTGAGTCCTGTCATGGCGTTTCATATTAAACTAAAGTCGCCACCGGTGTGGATTGAGGGGTTTTCTGCGCAATTAACTCTCTGCGAGGTTCAAAGTACGGCTGGATGAGGAGCCATCATTCATGAATCTGAAAGGCATACAGCTTACCTGGTTGGGTCACGCGACATTCCGCATGGTGACTCCCGGCGGCCGAACGATCATCATCGATCCCTGGATCATGAATAATCCCGCATGCCCGGCGTCCGAGAAAAAAGTGAAGCACGTAGACATTCTGCTCGTCACTCATGGTCACGGAGACCATATTGGCGACGCAGTCGAGGTTATCAAGCAGCACGAGCCGCAAGTGGTCGGCATCCCTGAAATGTGCGGGTGGCTGGAGAAGAAAGGCGCGAAGAAAACCTCGATGATGAACAAGGGTGGCACGCAGAAATGCGGCGACATCAAAGTGACGATGGTGCATGCCGATCACTCGTGCGGCATCCAGGATGGCGACCAGCTCATTTACGGTGGTGAGGCCTGCGGCTACGTGATTGAATTCGAGAACGGCGTCAAGATTTACCATGCCGGCGACACGAATGTATTCGGCGACATGGCGATCATCCGTGAGCTGTACGCACCCGAAATTGTGATGCTTCCGATTGGCGACCACTTCACCATGGGGCCGCGCGAGGCTGCTTATGCTTGTAGTTTGCTCAAGCCGAAAACCGTGATTCCCATGCATTTCGGTACGTTCCCGGTATTGACAGGGAGTCCTGCCGAGCTGCATAAACTGGCGCCGGGCGTTGACATCGTCACCATGAAGCCGGGTGTGACTCTTGGGCTGTGAAGGTCTGCAACCGGGAAAGATAAACACGAAATGAAAACTAAACGAAAGCAAGTGGCTCAAAGCGGACCGAAAAAAGAGAGCAAGCCCCGGTGGCGGCACCATACTTTCATCACCACTGGCCCGGTGGATGACTATCTGTACTCCATGCTGCCCCAACGCGGTGAAGTGCTGGAGGAAATGGAAGGATATGCCACCGAGCACAACATTCCGATTGTTGGGCCAGCCGTGGCGCGAGTGCTGCAGCAACTTGCTCTGATGATTAATGCGAAGACGGTGTTCGAGTTGGGCTCGGCCATTGGATACTCGACCATCTGGTGGGCGCAGGCCGTCGGCGACAAAGGCCGGGTCATCTATACCGACGGCGATTCCAAGAACGCGGAACGGGCGCGTGGTTATTTCGAGCGTGACGGTGTTTCCAAGCGCATCACTCTCCATACCGGCGACGCTCTTGAAATCCTCTCAGAGCAGAAGGAGCAATACGACATCATTTTCAACGATGTCGACAAGGAGGACTATCCGCGCGTTCTGCGCCTGGTTTCGCCGCGCTTGCGCAAGGGTGGTCTGTTCATTACCGACAATGTTCTGTGGAGTGGGCGGGTCGCGGAGAAAAAATCGAAGGATCCGCGAACCAAAGCTATCCTCGAGTTCAACCGGCTGCTTTACAACTCGGAAGATTTTTACACGACGATGCTGCCGATTCGCGATGGTCTGGCGGTGGCGTTGAAGAAGTGAGACCAAGCCTGGCGTTGCCGGATAGTGACGGAATCGCGAGCCTTCGGAGGAGTCATCTAATAGCCGAAAATATCTTTGTAGCCACGGACGTCAAGCTGGACTTGCGTTGGAATATGAGCGAAGCATCTTGACGCCAAATCGTCGAGCCCCCTGGCTTCCAGTTTCGCCATAAGCGTTCGGAAGAGATCGGGTAGGTAGATGACATCGTTCCCGGCATATGACATCTGCTCCTGGGAAAGATCAGACTTCAGCCAGTCGGAGATCCGCTGGGTCTTGTCGAGTGACACTCCAAGATATTCCCGAACGAGGGATGCCAAAGTGTGCCGATCGGGGGAGTTCTCTGGCACCAGCAGCTTGGAAGCGATCTTCGTGCAGCCAATGTTAGCCGGCACGACCGCCCAGCGGTAGTAAAGAAACCGGAGATCGAACATGGCATGATGGAAGATCTTTTGCACCCTGGCGTCGGCCAACAGTTCCACTAGACGACAAGGAATTCTATTTTCGTCGATTTTCACGAGTTCGAGGCCCAATTCAGCAGTCCACACCTGGCAAAGTCCGATGCGTTCTGACCGCCAGTCCAGTCCGGAAGTTTCAATGTCCCACGCGATGAGGAGTTGCCGGTTGGCGGCGTCAAAAAATTCCTGTGACACATCGCCCAAGCGCAGCAGCGACTCTCTTGCGAGTGGTCTGCTAGTCGCTAATGCGTTTCGTGCGGTTTGCATCTGTGCGCAAGCCCTCGAATTCAGCGGTCAAATACGCAAATAAGAATCCATCGCGATCACACACGAATGTTGGAACCGGAATGCGCCCCAACCGATGATTGTACAGGGCCAACACCGCTTTCGTGTCAAGCACATAGAAGGAAAAGAGTGGCACGGCTGATGTTAGATAAATCTCCACGCTGCCCTTGGCCTTGCCCTTTTCTCTCATGAAGAATTCTTGCGCCTCTTCGACCTCGCTCTGCATTTCCTCGGGAGTTTTCGCGAACCTAGCCGCCAAACTCGTCATGACAGTAACAACCCCCGGATCAGGCAGTAGAACGCGGAGAGCCGACTCTGGATTGGCAAGAAACTCACCGATGTCGGCGACGTGGGAGTTACGCCAAGTGGCACCGTATGCAACAAAAATATCGAGCCGGCGTGTGGCTTTGAACAATGGTTTCCACGCAACCTCTTGAAATGAGTTCGCTACCGTTTCAATTCCGGCTCGGGCCAGGCTTCGAGACATGCCCACTTTGGCAATGATTTCGTCCGCGAAAGCTCGTTTTCCAGCCAAATCCCAGAACATCGCCAGAGCCACCGATACCCACAATGCGGCTCCCATTTCGTCTAATAAATCAGCTGTCAAGCGATGGCTTTCCTCTATCGCGTGAGCAACGAGCATTGCGCCGATTCCGGCGATAAATGCAAGCAGGGAAAAAACGACTGTCCGCAACGTGAGGCGCTCTTTGACGAGTTGTGGATCCTCAGCCATGGTTCGTGCCCAGCATAAACCGATGGTTCCCGTCGTGCACGGAAAAATTCTAAATCGATTTCACGGGAACCGTCAGCAGGTCTTCCACCAGCCCAACTTCCTTCTGAAGGAAAGGCTCGGCATGGGTCACCCCACCCAGCATTCCATAGAATCGCGCCATGGCGTCGACACGGGTGCGGATTTCGTCATGAGCCGGGAAGAGATCCTTGCCCGCTTCCTGATCGCTGAACTGTGATTTGTATGCCAGGATCGAGGCGAACTTTTTCTCAAACTGTCCAGTAATATCAACCACAAACGTAGGACGCACATCGTAATAGAGCGTGGCATAGATGATTTTGAAAGGCCGATAGGGAGCGAGCGCAGCTGACGGCTGAGAACCAAGATTTAACTTCGCCAAACCCGCCAGAAAACAAGCCTCGTATCCCAACACGGAGCAGGTGTAGTGATCTGGATGCCGTCCCTTCCAGTAGGGAAGAATTACCACGCGGGGGCGAGTCTCGCGGATAACGGCAGCGACTTTCAGCCGGTTCTCCCAGGTATTCTCGACGCGGCCATCGGGGATATCGAGAGCGCGGCGCCAGCTTGCGCCGAGAATTTGTGCAGCGTCTGTGGCTTCGCGCGCGCGATCTTCTGCCGTCCCCCGCGTTCCCGCCTCCCCTTGCGTTAGATCGAGAATGCCGGTTCGCTGCCCGAGCTGCGCGGCTTTCAGCAGCGTACCGCCGCAGGTCTGCTCTACATCGTCACGGTGCGCGGCTATGGCCAGAATGTCGAGCGCTGCTGAAGAAATATCAGTCAAGATTGCCTTGCTCCAGCACCACATTCTCGCGCACGATCAGCCGGTGCGCGGCCATTTCCTTCAAGGTGGGTAGAACGCGAGTCACGTGTTCGTCGGTGTCCACGAAGAAGACGACCACGGGCAGCTTACCTCCGGCTTCCACCATGTGCGCTGTTTTGACCCGCTGGCGTCCCAGAAAGCCGGCGACCGCATGAAAAGCAATGGCGGCATAGACGTTTTCCTGGCGCAGGTAATTCAGAATTTCCATATGCAGCGGCCGGTGACGCCACTGGTCGGCTTCATTCAGATAGATCGTTACTTGCACTGCCATGGTGTCCGCCATTCTATAGCACGCGGGCGAGCGCCATTCCCCCCAGGGCGGCGCCCAGGCAAAGAATGTTGTTGCTTAGAATGTTCACCAGCATCAGTCCCCATTGCCCCTGCTCAAAATAGGCCACGGTCTCGAAGGCGTAGCTGGAGAAGGTGGTGAAGGATCCGCAGAAACCGATCACCACCAGCAATCGCCAGTGCGGATCGATGAGAACGCGTTCGGTCGTCCAGATGAGAAAGAGTCCAACGATAAAGCTGCCGGTGATATTGATGAAGAGCGTTCCGTAGGGAAAGACTGGTCCAAGTTCGCGGGCGGCGACCCGACTGAGCAGATACCGCAGGTTGGCGCCGACGATGGCGGCGATTGAGATAGCGAGAAAGTTTTTTAGCACGGAGTTCTTCCCCCTACAAATCAGTGGCTAAGACTTTGTAGGAGTTATCAGCCTGAATGGCGTTGCGCGATGCAGGCGGTTATGGCGAACTCCATCGCCGTGAGTCATTAGAACATAGGAACCAGGCGATTTGAATATTACTCTCGCTACCGCACTCCGTCACTTCTTTCGCTCGACAAGGTATCGCGCTAATTCCTTCAACGTGTCCGCCCGGTCGCCGAAACTCTGGAGTTCTTCGAAGGCGGCATTTACCAGTGAATCTGCTTTGCGTTCCGATTCCTCAACGCCAAACAATGCCGGGTAGGTTACCTTCTGTGCCGCAGTATCCTTGCCCGCAGTCTTTCCCAGTTGCGCTGAGGTTTGCGTCACGTCGAGTACGTCATCCACAATCTGGAAAGCTAATCCAATCGATTGTCCAAACGCGCGCAACTTTCTGACTTCATTGTCCTTGGCGCCAGCGTAAAGCCCGCCGCTCACCAGACTCGCGGTGATCAGCGCCGCGGTCTTCGCGCGATGAATGTACTCCAGCATCTCTGGGGTGGGACGCGTGTGCTCTGCTTCCAGATCGACGACCTGTCCGCCGATCATGCCATCGATAGTGCCCGTGCCGCGTGCAATCTCTTCGATGATTCGCACTCGCGCTTCTGCCGGACATTCCAACTTCGCCAGAACCTCGTAGGCACGCGTCTGGAGGGCGTCTCCCGCCAGAATCGCCAGAGCTTCGCCGAACACTTTGTGGCAGGTAGGGCGTCCGCGCCGAAGATCGTCGTTATCGAGGGCGGGAAGATCGTCGTGGATCAGCGAATAAGTGTGCAGCATCTCCAACGCCGCACCCAGTTCCTCGATTTTCGAGGGAAAAGACTCCGCGATCATGCGGCTGGCTTCCATGCACAGCACGGGCCGCAAGCGTTTGCCGCCGGCGAACACGCTGTGGCGCATGGCCTTGTGAATGGAGACGGGATGCTCGGTTTCGAGCGGGATGAGCCGGTCCAGCGCCGCGTCTGCTAACGTTCGTCCTTGTTCCAGAGTTTCCTGCAGCATTGAGCAGTGAGTATAACAAGGCGGGCAGGGAATCGCCGATTTGCGACAACAGCGCAAAACCGAATCTTACGAGGTGTACCGCTACGGCATCTTACCTGCAGAGGGTTGTGTGCCCCCATCGTCAGCCTTTGTCAATTGGCGGGAAAGCGCCCCGTCGATAGTCATGGCAAATATTTGGTGTTTCCAGCCAATGGCTTTTTCTGCGGGCGGCTCGTAGGGATCGGGACTCCAAACGACAAACCCGCCTTTCCCGCTCAGTTCCATTAGGACCATCTTGCTATCAGGTGACCACGCGGGTGAAAAGAAGTTGAACTTATCGGAATAAGCAAATCGGGAGGTTTTCCCCGACGGAACATCTAAGATGCCGATTGTCGATTCCGACTGGAGTCCCGTAACAGTGTAGAGGATCTTGTTACCATCGGGTGACCATGCAGGTTCAGAGGCACCGGGTTTCACGGTAGTTAGCTGGGCGACCCCAGTGCCATCTGCGTTGGTCCAGTAGAGTTGGAGAGAACCGCCGCGGGCCGATGCAAATACGATCTTCTTGCCATCGGGTGACCACGAAGGGGAAATCCCGCCACCGCCAGTCAATTTTTTTGGTTCGCTACCGTCAATGTCAACTACGAAAATCTCTGGGAGCTTTCCGACGAAGGAGGAGAAGGCTATTTGCTTTCCGTCCGGTGACCACACAGGCCTGTCCGCGCCAGCACCGCCTCTTAGATGTGTTAATCGTTGCGTGTGGGAACCGTCGGCGTTGCACACATATACTTCGGCACGAGGCTCATCTTTGCTAGAACTAAAGGCAATTCTATTGCCATCTGGCGACCAGGATGGACTAAACCCTTCCAACTTGAGGTCGCGGACATTCCGACCGTCGGAATCCATCGTAAACAACCAACTGCGGGTTTCGTATGTGTAAGTAGCGTGCGTCCGCTTTCGGGCGAATGCTAAGCGGAATGGTTGGGGTGAGTTCCCGGCAATTACAGGATTCGTTTGAGCAAGCGCACACCCAAACACGGCGGGGATAAGCGCGACTGTCGTCAACAAATAGCGCCTAGCCAAGTTTCGTCGGACACCTGCAAAATGAGATGGACTCCCAAGCCGGATTTGATTCCTCATGAAGCGGAATTATACGGCCGAGCTCGTGGTGGGCCAAATGATCGTCGGGCAGGAGAAGCGAGGACGCCTTGCGGCGTCCTGGTGGTTCAATTGGGGGCAATATCGCTTGACCTACGCGACGGCGCTCCTGGCCACAGCCATGCTCCGTAACGCGGAGTGCAAAACATTCTGCACGTCATCAGCCGGGCACACATCGCTGGCACCCGCTTCCAGAGCGGCGATCCACAACTCGTCGTCCGGAATGCGATAGGTACAGACAATTGGCAGGGAAGGGAAATCGTGGTGCAGGTTGCTGACATCGGTCAGACGTGAGTATTCCATATCGAGAATTACGACTTCTGGCCGATTTCCAGCGACGCGCTCGCGGACTTCATCCCGGGAGTGCGCCAGGTGAATCGAATTGAAATGGGAAGAAAGTCCACCGGCCAGAGATTGAGCGAGTTTGGGATCGCTCTCAAGAACAACTGCACTAAAGCCCATAGATCCTCCTGACTTGTACCGTCAGTTACGGCGGACTAGGGCTGCGGGGAAGGGTTCAGAACCGCCACTCCACAGACATTACCACTCACGATCAAGACACGAACGGCATCTACCTGCGGGCAGTTGCCTTCTCAGTCGAGATCTCAAACGGTTCGGCCTGGAGCTTCCCGTTTTTCTTCAGCAGGATTTCCACTTTACCTTCGGCCTGTTCCAGTTCTTTCCGGCAAGTGGATGACAGATGCATGCCTTCCTCGAAAAGAGTTAGCGATGTTTCCAAAGGCACATCTCCCTTTTCCAGTTCCTGGACAATTTTTTCCAGTCGCTGAAGGCACTCTTCAAATTTAGCCAACGGGTTTTGCTCCTTCCGTTATTGTATGCAATCGGGCGCGCTGAGTGTCCAGTATTTTCTTGTAAATATTCCGTGAATGTACTTTCTTTCGTTCCGCAAGGGGAATTTTAAGCGGTCGCGGGAGCCTTCGTCGTTCCTAGAGCCTCCAATACATCCACTGCCGAACTGTAGCGTCCTTGGGGCGCGCTGATTTGGGCCCCCTGCACGGTGTGCCGAACCGCGACCAGCATCTCTCGTGCGATGGCGACGCCTTCCTCCCGGGCCGCTTGCGGCGTGGGCGCTCGTTGCATGCGTTCCAGGATTGAATCCGGCACCGAAACCCGCAGTTCGTTCTTCATGAACTCGGCATTGCGCACGCTGACCAGCGGCCAGATCCCGGCTACGACTGGAATGCGGAATTGTTCGATCCGTTGCAGAAAGCTTTCCAGAAGTCGAATGTCAAAGACCGGTTGGGTCACGGCATATTCCGCGCCAGCTTGCACCTTGAACTCGAACCGCCGAATCTCTTCGTCCAAGTCGGTGAGACCTGGGTTCGCTCCCACGCCGATCACAAAGCCGGTGCCGGCGCCAATTGGGTTTCCGCCCAGGTCCAATCCCAGGTTTAAGTTGTGAACGATGTTGACCAAGCCGATCGCATCCACATCAAACACCGCCGTGGCGTCGGGATAGTTGCCCATCTTCGGAGGATCACCGGTAATGCAGATCAGGTTCCTGATCCCGACCGCGGCCGCACCGAGAAGGTCGCTTTGGATGCACAACACATTCCGATCGCGGCAGGTGTAATGGAGAATGGCTTCAATGCCTGCCTCGCGCTGCATCAACAACGAGAGAGCCTGATTGCTCATGCGCGCCGAGGCCCGCGGACTGTCGGGAATATTTACCGCATCCACTCCAACCGACTTCAGGAATCGCGAGCCCTCCAACTCCTTGCGGATGTCGATGCCTTTCGGGGGCACCACTTCCACCATGGTCACGAACTCGCCGCGAGCCAGTTTTGCTCCCAAGAGCGAACGTTCTTCCAGCGGTTGGGTTGGCTTCGGTTTCGGAGCGGAAGCGCTTCCAACCACCTGGGCGGATGCGATTTTTCCTCTGGCCTCTCCAACTCGCAGAGCGGATTTCATTACACGAATGTGGTCCGGGGTGGTTCCGCAGCATCCGCCAACAATCCGTGCGCCGGCAGCGACAAACTTGCGCGCATAGCTTGCCATGTATTCTGGCGAGCACAAGTAGATATTCCGTCCTTCCACCGAGCGCGGAATGCCTGCATTTGGCTGCGCGGCAAGGGGCAGGGAACTGACGGCTCGCACGCGCTCGATGGCATCCAGCATGGCGACAGGACCCACGCTGCAATTGCAACCGATGACGTCCGCGCCCCAATCTTCCAATCGAGGAGCGAAGTTTTCCGGAGTTGAACCATCCAGGCAGTTGCCATCTTCGTCAATCGTGACCTGCACGACTAGCGGCAATTTTGCGCCCACATCTCTTGCCGCCAGCATGGCTTGATGGAGTTCCTCGAGGTATCCAAAGGTTTCCATCATCAGAACATCGACGCCAGCCTCGGCCAGCGCCTCGATCTGATCCCGGAAAGCCTGCCGCGCTTCTTCAAAAGAGGTTTTCCCTAGTGGTTCAATTCTGGTCCCCAGCGGGCCAACCGATCCTGCAACCCACACATCGAAGCTCTTGGCGGCTTCTTTCGCAAGCCGCGCTCCCGCCCGGTTAATATCACGCACTTTGTCGGCGATACTGTGCCGCGCCAGGCGGAAGGCATTGGCTCCGAAAGTATTCGTTTCAATGATTTCGGCCCCGGCCTGAAGGTAGTCGTGATGAATGGCACGAATCAGGTCGGGTTGCGAGAGATTCAACTCGTCGTAGCAACGGTTGATGAACACGCCCCTGGCGTACAGGAGAGTCCCCATCGCCCCGTCACAGAGAACTGGGGATTGCTTGATCCGGGTAAGAAGGTCAGCCGCCATATGCTTGCTCAGAATACAGGATCACTGCCGGACGTGCATCCAGGCTTCCGTTGCGGTGAAACGTTAGGACGTGACATTGTTTACGATGTGCCGAATGATGAGAACTTTCAGGTCTGCTATAATCCGCTATTTCGCACATAAATCTCCATTTTTCATGTCGTTAGGAGCTTCCTGTTTGAAGAGAGTCGCGCTCGCAGTCGTCGTGGTCCTGGGCAGTGTTAATTTTTTCTCCTGCGGTTCCTACAATAGTTCGGTTTACAAGCCGCCGAGCGGACTCACGACCCGCGTTCTTGCTTCCCAGAGTGTTTCCAGTCCGACGGCACTGCCCGGCCTTTTAATCGTTGATGGAGCCACCGACACATTAGGAAGGGGAGGAATCAGCGCGGGCGGTTCTCCCGGGCTGATGGCAGTATCGCCCAACCGGACTACCTTGCTGGCCTTTGATACGGCGAGCAATGGCGTCGTGGTGGTCAATGCCAGAACTGAAACTTCAACCGGAAGCGTTCAGCTGCCCGGACCTACTACCAGCATGGTGGCACCAGGTACCAATTTCGGCTACGCGGCTGTGCCTGCCGCACCTTTGATTGGATCCCCCCAGGGTGCGGTAGTCGTGATGAATCTTACCGGTGGCGGCATTAGTGCAACCGTCGGAGTTCCCAAAGCGCAGACTCTGGTAGCTAGTCCGGACGGAACCCAGATACTGGTTTTCAGTACTGACTCCGATGCTGTGACGATTTTCTATCCGCTCCTGGTGAACACCCCGAGTCCGGTTACAGTTACGGTGCCCGGATTCGATCGGCCGGTCTTTGGTGTTTTCAGCAGCGACGGCAGCACGGCCTACATCCTGAACTGCGGTCCGGAGTGTGCCAGCGGAACCGCTAGTGCCAGCGTCCAAGCTTTAAACATGGCCACTCTAACCCTAGTTGGAAGCCCAGTTCCCGTTGAGGGCGCAACGATTGGTTGGCTGAACGGTTCCACCCTCTACGTGGCCGGCAACTCCCCAACCAACAACCTTTGTTCTGGCCAGACCACTCTCGCAACGACGTGCGGACGTCTGGACGCCCTAGACCTCGACTCGATGACTGTTACCAACAGTGTCGTGATCACCGACGGCTATCACAATCGCATCGATATGAGCAGCAACGGGCAACTCTTCATCGGTTCGTACAACTGCACCACCATCGGAAATGTAAACAATCCTCAGGGTGAAGTACGCGGCTGCCTTTCCATTTTCGATACCACGATGTCAGGGAATACCACGGCCATCATTCCGCCGGATAATGGCGACGTGACCGCGTTCCAAAGCTTCACCAGCCGAAATGCGGAGTATGTTGCGGAAGGCGGGAACCTGCGCGTTTACGACACCACGAAGGACATTCTTCTGGTGAATAGTTTCATTTCCACTGGAACGGTCACCATTACAGGCAAGATCATTGACGTGAAAGCCATCGACTTCTTCTGATGAAGGTTTGATCGCTAGAGATTATTGAGCAGGTTCCAGAACCAACCGATGCGCGCTGCTTGCTTCCACCGCGTGCGATGTGAAAGGCAACTGAAACGTCGAGCCTTCGTACCAGGCCTTCCATTGATCCATATAGAACGGGCTGAGGAAGTTTCCGCCCTGGCCGGTTACTGTATTCAGAGTCGACTGGTCGAGATCTGCCAGGTTCGCCGTGAAGCGCTCCGATGGACCATGATGGTGGGTCACAGCTTTCACCGTGTACCCGCTGCCTGACTGCTCCTTTAACCCCGGGGCAGCCCAACGACGAACAAAGGGAATCTTCCCCAGCACTGGATGGTCAATTTCCACCGTGTTCATGCCGCCCCAACGCCAAGAAGCAAGATCCTGAGGTGCGGAGGCATCATTGACCGCGGCTTCCACGGCAGCGGCCAGCAGTTCGTTGTAGTTCGGATATTTTTCCGGCAGCCAGCGTTTGGGTTGATGCAGCAGCACATTCTGTAACCACACGGTGCGCATTTGCCAGGCGTAAGTTTTCCAACTCAAAGTGTTCCCCTGCTCTTTTGGATCTTGGGGAGCAGGTCCCAGGTGGGGTTCCAGAAGAAGCCGAGTTAATTCCTGTGCCGAGCGTACTGCGATGGTCGGCGCTGCGGATGAAGCCACCATCCGTCCATCCCAATTGCGCATAAGTTCCGCCGCCTGCTTCGCCCGGCTTGACGATTTCGCAGCATGGTCAATGGCATACACAAAACGTTCCGCCGCGAACAGATCGTTTTCCGAGTGAATATCATTCTCCAGAGCCAGCATGTCCGACGCCGCGAACTTCCGTCCAGTTTCCAGAACGTGATAAATGCGCTCCGTGCGCCACGGCGCTTCCCAATGCGCGCTGATGGAATAGGGATATTCGTCCGGCGTAATGCGTCCATTCGCCGTTGCAATCACTCCCGAAGGTGGGTTGTAAATACTGGGCAATTTCTCGAAAGGAATATAGCCGGTCCATTCGTGAGCATCGTCCGCTCCACTCACGGGAAGACTGCCATCGCCAGAGGCGCGAATGGGGACCCTCCCTGTCGTTTGATAGCCGATGTTGCCGTCAACGTCGGCGTAGACAACATTCTGACCGGGGGCATCGAGTTGCGAAAATGCTTTGCGGAACTCGTCCCAGTTTTGCGCCGTATCCACATCGAAGAACACCATGTGTAACCCGTCATACATAGTCCAGCGCAGCGCCACCTGCCGCGTCTCCCCCGGCAGAATGTCGGTGATGATCGGGCCATGCCGCGTGCTCTTTACGTCTAAGGTGACGTCGGACTGATTCTTGACGTGGATCACTTCTCTCCGGTGTTCCGGTTGCTGCCAGCCCTGCGGCGTCTCGTAGGCTCCCTGTGCGTTGAAATTCTCGATAAACGCATCCGCCACCGTTGGTCCGACATTGGTGAAGCCCCATGCAATGCGCTGATTGTGGCCGACGATTACGTACGGCATACCGGGTAGAGTGACTCCGGCCACGTCCACATTGCCTGATTTGAGGTGGGCTTCATACCAGAGGTTCGGCATCTGGTGCCCAAGATGCATATCGTTGGACAGCAGCGGCTTGCCCGTAACCGTGTGCGCGCCTGAAACTACCCAGTCGTTCGATCCGTTGACTGCCTCAGGAGTATTTTGCGCCCAGATCTCTGTCCCGGTACTCCGCTGACGAGTCACCGAGTTGTCAGGTCCATCATCTTCATCGTCCTCGTCGCCGGTGTTGCCCTGATTCAATTGATCGTTCAAGTCCTCTCGCATCACAGTAGGCGGCCGATCATGCCAGGAACGGTTCACATACAGATCGGCTGTAAGTTCGGGACCCAGCTTGGCCAGCACCTTCTCGCGGGCGAGCATGTCCCCGAAGGTGTAATAGTTAAGATCTTTCACCATCTGGTTCGCGATGACGATGGAGTCTTCTGCCTGCCAGGGCTTAGGCCGATACTTCAAGATGCGGAACTCAATCGGAATGCCGCTTGCGTGGCTCGCGATGAACGCATTGACCCCACGCGCGTAGGCGTCAAAGTAAGAGCGATCTCGTGGACTCGCCATCTGCAACGATTTCTTTGCCGCTGCCCGCAATCCCAGGATGCGTTGCTCGCGGTCGATCTTAAGGGTGTCGTCGCCAAGAATTTCGGAAAGCTCCCCGCCGGCAAAGCGCCGCATGATGTCCATCTGCCACAATCGGTCTTGCGCCGTGACAAAGCCTTGCGCGAAAAATAAATCTTCGAGAGTTGCGGCCTCGATCGCAGGAACGCCGTGGACGTCGCGCGTCACCCTCACCGCCGCTGAAAGCCCCTTCACGCGAATGGTTCCGTCAAGCTGCGGGAGCGCAGCCCGAGCTACGAAATAGGCATAACCCACGGCGCCCGCCGTCAGCATCGCCAGAATCAAGAGCAGCCATAGGACCACCCGTGTTCCGGTCGAACGCCGGGACACGGGTACGCGGGTCGCAACAAAAGTACTCATGCGCAGATTCTAGCAGCCACCATGTCAGATAACACCGTTTGCCAGAGCTGCGTTCCTCTTCGCGTCCTTAGCGGCAGTCCTTCGCGATCTTCACGGTCAAAGGCTTTGGAATCGGTCCAATGCGTCTGCCGTCCACTGAAAATGAATTTCATTTTCAAGATGCGCGATGCTATCCTGACCCTTCATGCTGCAGAAGCGCATCGATGATCAGCCTTCCATCTCGCGCGAGATGGTGCGCGAAGCCCAGGATATCCTTCATCGCCATCTCAAGCGCGTCGGCCTGAAGCAGACGGCGCAGCGGGACACCATCCTGCGCTCGTTTCTGGACACCCGCGACCACCTCTCCACGGACGAACTGCACCGCCTTGTACAGAAGAAAGACGCAGGCATCGGCTACACCACGGTCTACCGCACACTCAAGCTTCTCGCCGAGTGCGGACTCGCCAGTGAAGTTGCCTTCCACGACGGCATCGCCCGCTACGAACACCAGTACAACCGGCGCAGCCATCATCACATGGTCTGCACGGAATGCGGAGGCTCGGTAGAATTTTTCTCTCACGAAGTCGAACAACTGGAGCAGGAGATCGGCCGCCGTCATCACTACACCACGACGCGGCACACTTTCCAGATCTATGGCGTTTGTGAAGATTGCGGGAAACAAGATGGCCGCAAAGAAGACGGCCGCAAGAAGGTCAAAACCGTCTGAAGGATTCTATGCTGATCCCCTGTCCCGACTGTGCCGCCCAAATGCCTGATGCTGCCGCCTTCTGTCCCGGATGCGGCCGCTCCATGCGTGCGGTCGAGCGCGCGCGGGGCACCGTGGGCGTGTTGCCGGAGACTCTGGCCGGCGCCCTCGCCTACTTTCTGCTGCCCGCAATTCTGTTTCTCTTAGTCGAACCCTTCAAAAGAGACCGCTTCGTTCGCTTTCATTCGTTTCAGTGCCTCGGCTTGTGTCTGGTTGGGCTGGTAGTGGGAGCCATGCTTCGGGTAGCCGGTTTCGCACTATTTTTCATTCCTGCGCTCGGACGCCTGTTGTTCCTGCTGGTCTCCATGTTCGTCAGCCTGGCGCTGGTCGCAGTTTGGGTGGTGCTCATTGTGAAAGCGCTGCAAGGCGAGATGTTTAAACTCCCGCTGGTTGGCCCTTTTGCGGGAAGCCATAGTTCTGCCAGTTAGCCCTCTGGAAGGCTGCCCAACTTGTCGATTGCTTCCAACTGTTTTTTCTGCTACCGTGCCGCATCGTTCTTCCGGCCCGGATGCGTGACGCCTGTCTGACACTCGGGTTCAACGGAAATATGAAGGAGGTTCCATGGCATTTTGCAACCGGTGTGGAACGCAGATCGCCGATGGTATGACCACGTGCACGGCCTGCAGCGGCGGCGCTGCCGTCGTTGCACCCGCAGCCGGAGCGGGTCTGGCTGACAACGTCGCGGGCATGCTGGCCTACGTGACCTTCATTCCAGCGATTATTTTTCTCGTGACTCCGCCCTACAACCAGAGCAGGTTCGTCCGCTTCCACTCCTACCAGAGTATTTTTTTCTCTGTGGCCATTTTTGGCATTCAGGTCGCACTCTCGATTTTGACCGTTGTGCCGTTCCTGATTTTCATCACCGGACCTCTGCACCTGCTGGTTGCCCTTGGCGCACTGATTGTCTGGATTATCCTGCTCTTGAAGGCGAATCAGGGACAAATGTACAAGCTGCCCGTGATCGGGGACATGGCCGAGAAACAGGCAGGCTAAGCTGCAATTGATGTTGGAGTTGGTTTTGTTTCAGTCGCCTTTGAAATTCCTCAAACGCCTTCTCCTCGCGCTCGGCGGGTGCGCGGCGATCTCCGCGTCTCAGCCTTTCGTATGAAACGTCGGCAGAGTTGATTCACCGCTCTTGACTTTCTTCTCCTAAGCTGTCATTCCTATTAGCTTTCCCCTGTCGCCCGAAATGTGCTGGATCAGGCTTCTCGGCGGCGGGAAACTTTGTACGACTGGGGTATTGATTGAAAGTAAGAGTCTTCTACCACGACAAATGTTTCGACGGAGCCTGCTCGGCGGCGCTCTTTTCTCGTTTTTACCGCGAGCGCATTCGCGAGGATGCCGACTTCGTCTTCTCCGGCCTGCTGCATCGCGCCGGTGCGCTCTTTGACGAATCCCATTTCGACGGGGACGAAAATGCCATCGTCGATTTTAAATACTCCAGTTCCCCGAAAATAACCTGGTGGTTCGACCACCATGAGAGCGCGTTTCTCTCGCCCGCTGACGCTGCCCACTTTGAACGCGATCAAAGCAACCGGAAGTTCTACGATCCCGATTTCAAGTCGTGCTGCAGTTTCATCGCCATGATTGCGCAGCAGCGCTTCGGCTTCGATCCCGCACCGGTCGCCGATCTCGTGCATTGGACCGATGTCATTGACGGCGCGCTCTATCCTGACGCGAAAACCGCCGTTGAAATGCAGGCCCCGGCCATGAAGCTGACCATGGTCATCGAATCCGCGCCGGACAGATTCGTCCCCAATCTAATTCCACTGCTAGCCAGCAAGTCGCTGGCTGAGATACTGGAAGAGCCTTTTGTGGCGCCGCTCCTGCCTCCGTTGCTTCGCCGTCACGAACTCTCCATCGAAATTCTGAAACAACGCACCGAGTGCGTCGACGGAACCATTTTTTTCGACGTCACCGATCACGAGCTTGAGGGCTACAACAAGTTCGTTCCCTACTATCTCCATCCTGAATCGATTTACAGCGTGGGACTCAGCAAGAGTAGCTTCCGGGTAAAGGTTTCGGTGGGATCAAATCCCTGGGCTCCGGAGGAACCGGTGGTCAATCTGGCCAAGATCTGTGAGCGCTATGGAGGCGGCGGACACGCGCGCGTGGGCGCGATCTCCTTCAACGTGAACCAGCATGCGGCGGCGATCAGGGCTTCGCGCGAGATCGTAAACGAACTTCGCGCCGCGGTACGCTCCCCAAAGAGCTGACGTGGAACGAGGCATTAACCGTGGTACTCTGAGATTTCCTTGCGCGCCGCATGCACTCCCCGGCTATGAAGATCGACCGGCACCGCGCCCAGAGAAATCTGCTGCGAGCGGTGGCCTCCTTCGAGTTCATCAAAGGCATCCTGGTTCTTCTAATCGGTATTGGCGCCATCCTTCTTGTCCACAAAGACGCGTGGGTGATTGCTGAGAGCCTGCTGGCTCTGCTCCACATCAGCACCGACCGCCATTCGGCGCAAATGTTTCTCGATCTCGCTGACAACTTGACCGACGCACGGCTATGGGCGGCGGCAAGACTGGCACTCATCTACGCTGCTTTGCGCTTTGCCGAGGGCTACGGCTTGTGGAAGGAGAGGACGTGGGCGGAGTGGCTCGCATTTGGGTCTGGAACCCTGCTTCTTCCGCTTGAGATCAGAGCCCTATTTCGCGGCATCACGTTTTTACGCTCCGCTGTATTTTTGATTAATATCGCGATCGTTCTCTATATGCTCTTCTTGTTGCGTCAGGGGCGTCTACTCCGACGACAATTACAGTCTGAATCGAAACCCTCAGACCAGAGCGGCAACTGACGCTGCAAGTTGGTTCCGGAGTATGGGAGATTTACGGCCGGGAAGGACTGATGGGATCGTCGCCGTGGCAAAGTGCGAAGCAGGCGAGCGCGGAAATCGCCGCTAATCCGGCCCCTTTCGCCCACGCGCTGTTAAGGATTGCTCCCTTGGCGTTAATTATGTCGACAGGTCTTGCTGCCGCACCGCATTTTTCATCGCGTGTAGCTTGCTCACCCTGATGGACGGTTACATCCCGGTCCGCCGCTTTCTCTTTCTTGTCAGCTGTTCCCCTGTAATGAATGTTGACGTCGTTCTCATACGCGATCACTTCCATTTTTCCGTCCACGTCGATGACGTCATAGCGTGTCCAAGCCTGGTTCACCGGAATGACCGTCATGCAATTCACGCGCACCCTCATTCCGCGCGAAGTGTTTACCTGCACGCTGCCATGGTCGAGAACCAGTTCGTCACCTTCAAACTGCACAATGGTGTCCGGTTGAATGGTAGCGGAGGAGCCGTCGGCGTCGATTTTTGCTTTACTTTCCTTCTGAGTTTGCACGAGATCATGCGGAAAGATCGCTGAGGAACTGGGAGCTAGGTTGCCATTCAGCCATACACCTCCGTCGTTGTGAAGCATCGCCCCGGAGGTCTGGGCCATCACCGATGCCGGCAAGACGACCATCATCACGCCGCAAACGAGATTACGCCACTCACACAACAGGCTTCGCCTCCGCACTAACTGCTTAAGCAAGCCTAACTTGCGGTTATCCTGGCCACAATTGGCTTGTATGGTGACCAGTCCCGGGGCGAACTTGGGGCGATGCGGATCGCAGTGAGACGCTTCTTCTAAGGGAAGTTGTGTAGAACGAATGATCGGAGTTGGGTTAGAAACCGACGAGTCAAAACGCTGGCCTTGGGGTTATAGCCTCTCAGTCCTGAACCGCCCGCAGAGGTATTTTTCGTGAGCCAAGCCCCCGCCAATCCAATCTGCGCAATTTGTCGAAAGCCCGTCTCGCTGGAGTCAGCCAAAGCCGATGAGGACGGGCACACCGTTCATGAGCAATGTTACGTGCTGAAGATGATAGGAAAGCAGGAGTGGACCGGAGGGGAACCTAGGTATGGTTGAACTTGCGCCTACCGCCTATGCTCGAGCGAAATCGATGAAGCCGCGCTGCACGTCGACGCGAATCAGCTTGACTCGGAATTTGTCTCCCACGTCGGCCCCTTGCTGGCCTTGTGCCAATAACCCTTCCACGTGAGGTTGCATCACGCGAACGAAAGTGCCCTTCGGAGTCGCTCCGGTAACCACGGCGTCGAAAATAGCTCCGATGCGGTTCTGCATTGCGACTGCGGCTAAATGTTTGGACATCTGCCGTTCGACTTTTCGCGCCGCGTCTTCCTTCTCGGTGCAGTTTGACGCAATGGCAGAAAGTTCGTCATCCGAGTAGGGATTGTGTTGGCCGGCCAGCATTGCTTTAATCAGCCTCTGCGTAACCACATCCGCGAAGCGCCGGTTCGGCGCGGTGGAATGCGTGTAATCCTGAACTGCCAGACCGAAATGTCCAGGGGCGGGATCACCCGGGCGTTCCAGAACATATTCTCCGGGACCGATCAATTTAATGACCGATAGTGACAAATCGGCAAAATGCTCGGGATCGGCTGCCTTGCGCTTGACAAGAAAATCGTTAAGCGCTTTGGAATCCGGGTTGGCGGGAAGCTTTTCGCCGTAGGTGGCCGCTAGCTGCACAATGCGGTCCCATCGCTCCGGTTGCTTCACGATGCGACGCAGTGAGGAAACTTTTTCAAGCATCCGTGCTACCACGCCATTGGCGGCGATCATAAAATCTTCAATCAATTCGGTGGCGTGGTTCTTCTGCTGCCGCACCATGTCTACTACCTGCTCGTTCAAAACCAGGGCATGCAATTCGTCAGTCTGAAGATTGAGCGCACCGTTTTCAAATCGCCGGGTCTTCAGGCGCTGCGCCACTTCGTCCTGCAGCCGCAGTTGAGCCTGCAAATCTGCTGAGGCTGCCACTTTCGGAGGAGCTGCGGCCGTGCCTTCCAACCACGCTCCCACCGAGTTGTATTGCAGTTGCGCGTGATTTCGAACCACCGCGCGATAAACGTTGCTCGCCGTCACGTGGCCGTTGGCGTCAACCACAAACTCAGTGACCACGCTCAAGCGGTCCTGATCTTCCAGCAGGGAAGTCTTGCCCGTGGAAAGCTCTTCCGGCAACATGGGGAAGTTTCGGATTCCGGTGTAGACGGTAGTGGTTTCCTTGGCGGCGTGTTGATCGATTGGACTTTGCTTCGGCACGAAGGCGTCAAGGTCGGCGATGCCAACCAGAACTCTTGCGTCGCCATTAGGCAATCGCTCCGCAACCTCAATTTGATCGAGATCGCGCGAAGTGTCGTTGTCGATCGAAGACCACAACAGATTCCTTAGATCGCGAACGTCGGCGCCGGCAGCAATGGCGGGAGGATGTGCGCGCAACTGCGCGAGCTGCTGCTCTACGCGGGGAGGGAAATCCGGTTCAAAGCCATTTTGCCGCATCACTTCTTTGGCGATGACTTGCAGATCCACATGCGATGGATTGGCGGTCACTCGGTGACTACCGCCTTCACCAGATTTCGTGGGCGGTCGACGTTATATCCCTTTTTCGTAGCTACATGATAGGCGAACAGTTGCAGCGGAATTACTTCGACAATGGGCAGCAGCAGTTCGGGCGCGGCCGGGACAAAAAACACGTCGTCGGCAATCTCCCCTGCCTCGCGGTCACCTTCGGTCGCTACCGCTACCAGCCGGCCACGCCGCGATTTCACTTCCTTCATCACTTCGAGCGTGCGCCGGTAACGCAGAACCGAATCAGGATCATTGTGGTCGCAGGTGGCAAGTACGACCACCGGAAGGTGCTCATCGACCAGAGCGTTGGGGCCGTGTTTCAGCTCTCCCGCAGGATAGCCTTCGGCGTGCGCGTAGGAGATCTCCTTGAGCTTCAGCGCACCTTCGCGCGCAATCGAGTAGTGAACTCCGCGTCCGAGGTATAGAAACTTTTCTGCCCGATAATGATTTTGGCCAAATTGTTCCGCCAGGTCGTCCCACCGCCGGAGATTCTTCTCGATCGCGTCCGGCAAACGCTGAAGCCGCTGCAAATAAGAACGCGTGACCTCAGTGGTCATGCGGCCCCGCTTTCGCGCCAGGAACAACGCCATCAGATAGACAACTGTGACCTGTGTGGTGAAACTCTTGGTTGCCGGAACGGCCAGTTCCGGGCCAGCTCCCGTGATCAATGCGGCGCTCGCTTCACGGGGGATGGTCGCTTCCGCCACATTGGAAACCGCAATCGTCTTCACTCCACGAGTTAGCGCCTCGCGCTGCGCGGCAATTGTATCCGCGGTTTCGCCGGACTGAGTGACCACCATTACGATCGGATCTACTGCGGCGTGCGTGGAGCGGTAGCAGTACTCACTGGCATATTCCACATCGACTGCCACTCCGGAGAGATCTTCGATCATAATCTCGCCGGCAAGGCCCGCATGGCGGCTCGATCCGCTGGCGGCGATGATCAATTTCTCGAAGGTCAGCAACGCACTTTCAATCGCGTGCAGTTCGCCGGGGAAAAGAATGTCGTCCTTCAGATGCTGCTCAATGGTTTTCGCAATGGCCTGGGGCTGTTCGTAAATCTCCCGGCGCATAGCATGAGCAAAACCGTCGGTTGGGTTCGATCCAGAAGTCTTTGGATTCATGGTTGGCTGCGGCTGAGAGTAAATCATTTGCCGCATTCGGAGCAAACCGCGCCCGGTTCAGCAGTTCGACATCATGCCACTGCAATGTTCTTGAGACAGCGGACTCGTAACTGATAAGATGCGCTGCATTTCTGCTCAGGAGCGATCATGCGACCCTACTTCCTATTCTTCTTCCTGTTTACATCCCTGGCCTTGGCACAGCAATCCGCCCCGACGGCTAAAACTGGGAACAGTCAGGCCTCCAGCGCTGCCGAGTCGAAGCTAAAGGAGAAATTTCAGGCGAAAATTAAGGCGGAATGGGAAGCCCTGAAGCACAAAGACAAAAAAGCCTATGCCGATCTGCTGGCCGACGATTATGAAGGCGTGGAAGCCGATGGCCGGGGCGAGCGCAACAAGATACAAGCCGTAAACGAACTGGCAGACACCAACGTCTACAACTATTCGATGTTTGGATTCAAACTCATTCCGCTCGGCCCTGACGCCACCCTGGTGATCTATGAAATCACCATGGAATTTCCGCCTAAGGCTCAAGTTCGCTACTCGCGCGTATACATCAGCGCGCTCTGGGTGAAGCGCGCCGGCGAATGGAAAGAAGTGCATTACCAGGAAACAAACGTAAAGTAGCCAGCTCCTCTAGTGGGTTCGGTAGTCATTCCCCGCCCCAAGTGTCCGATTTCTTCCCCGCCGTGTCCCTCCATGGATTTCTTTCCTTAGCGGCACCTAAAGACTCTCTTCCTCCGCTAACGGGCCGCCTAATGGAAAACGCTGGACCGACGATAGAGGGTAAAGAGGGAAGTCTTGTTCTGCGCAAGTGCTGTGCGCTGGCCAAGGTGTAGAACGGCTCGCCCGCTAACCTGAGGAGCCTCGGAAAAGGAACGCTGCGAATGAGCGATCTCGACATTGTCCAGGAATTCTTGGCGGAGAGTTACGAAAATCTGGACCGGCTTGACCGCGACCTGGTGGGCTTGGAGAAAAATCCCAAGGACCGGGATGCGCTGGGTGGGGTTTTTCGCACTATTCACACCATCAAGGGGACCTGCGGGTTCCTGGCTTTCAATAAGCTGGAAAAAGTCGCGCATGTCGGTGAGAACTTGCTTACGCTATTACGCGACGGTCAACTAACCCTGAATCCGGAAATTACGACTGGACTTCTGGGAATGGTGGACGCAGTCCGGCAGATGTTGAAAGAGATTGCGTCGACGGGTCGAGACGGCGAAGAAGAATATCCGGAATTGAGGGAAACACTCACTCGACTGCAAACGGTCGCAGCCACAGGCTCTGCCTCTGCCACGCCTACGAGGAACGCTTTGCCAGATTCCGAGTTGAGGTCTCTTCCTGAGTCATTGCTGTCTGCTGCACAGTCGGGTACGAAAGACTGTTCTGTAGAGTCCGCCACACCGGAACCGCAGGCCACGGTTGCAATGCGGCAAGAAAACGATGCCTCGCCCTACAAGCCCGCGCTCGAAAAACTCGGAGGCCTGCTGGTCGAGCGGGGACAGGCGCAGGCGGCCGATATTGTGCGGGCGCTCGAAGATCAAGCGCGCGGCGATCGCCGTCGTCTTGGCGAGATTCTGATACATCGCGGATCAGCCACACAGAAAGATGTCTTGGCAGCACAACAGACTCTGGAAGCGAAAGCCCGCGATACCTTGCCGGAAACCATTCGGGTGGGAGTCAGCCTGCTGGATAAGCTCATGACTCTAGTCGGCGAACTGGTACTCGCTCGCAACCAACTCGTCCAGTTCACCAATGCGCTGGACGATAGCCGGCTCCAGGCTATTTCTGAGCGCATGAACCTCATCGCCACAGAGTTGCAAGAACAGGTAATGAAGACCCGCATGCAGCCTGTCGGCAACATTTGGAGCCAATTTCCGCGCACGGTAAGGGATGTCGCGCTCGGTTGCGGAAAAGAAGTGAACATTGAAATGGAAGGAAAAGAGACGGAACTCGACAAAACGATTATCGAGGCGATCAAAGACCCGCTCACTCACCTGGTCAGAAATTCCGTGGACCATGGCATCGAACTTCCCGAGGAGCGAGTGAAGGCTGGCAAAGAGCGGGCTGGTCGCCTGATTCTCCGCGCGTTTCATGAGGGCGGGCAGGTCATTATCGAGATTAGCGACGACGGGGCAGGATTGAGAGTTGAACGCATACGCCAAAAAGCCATCGAGCGCGCCCTGATCACCGCCGAACAGGCGGCGCGAATGGGTGAGATGGAAATTTTCAACCTGATCTTCCTGCCCGGATTTTCCACCGCGGAAAAAGTGACCAACGTCTCCGGCCGCGGTGTGGGCATGGATGTGGTCAAGACCAATGTCGAGAAAATTGGCGGGACCGTGGATGTGCAATCGACTATGGGCCACGGCACGATCGTGCGTGTGAAAATTCCTCTGACCTTGGCTATCATCCCGGCGCTGGTTGTAAGTTGTGGTGGCGATCGGTATGCCATTCCGCAGGTAAGCCTGCTCGAACTCGTCCGCCTGGAGGCGGATGACTCGGGAAAAGGCGTTGAACTGGTGCACGGAGCGCCAGTCTACCGGCTGCGGGGACGTCTGTTGCCACTGGTGTACCTCAGGCGCGAGTTAAGGCTGGCGACCGATGCGAACTTCGCGGAAGAACAAAGTGGCGTGGTCAACATCGTCGTTTTACAAGCCGATGGACGGCAATTCGGGTTGGTCGTGGACGCGATCAACGACACGGAAGAAATCGTGGTTAAGCCGTTGTGCAAGCAATTAAAGACGCTGAAGACCTTTGCCGGATCGAGCATCATGGGAGATGGCAAGGTGGCGCTCATTCTGGACGTGCTTGGCCTGGCGCAAAGAGGCGGGGTGGTGGGGGAAATGCGCGACCGGGCTCTTTCGGGAAAAAACAGTGAATCGGTGGCCGCCGCTGCTAAGAAACAAACGTTTTTATTGTTTGCCGGACCGGGTGATTCCCGCATGGCTATACCGCTAAGCGAGTTGGCTCGGCTGGAAGAGTTTCCAGTCGCGCAAGTGGAGATGTCGGGCAGGGATTGGGTCACACAATACCGCGGGCAGATATTGCCCTTGATTCGTCTCAATGTCGTTCTCGAAGAGAGGCGAAATAAATTGCGGGCCTTGCAGGTGCTGCCCGAAGTGGATTCGGGCCCGATTCAAGTGCTGGTGCTGAATTACAAAGGCCGATCATTTGGGTTGGTGGTGGAACGGATTTTGGACATTGTCGAAGACCTGGCGGATGTGAGGTCAAAGGCGACCCGGGCTTCCGTGCTCTACACCGTGGTAATCGATAACCGGGTCACGGAGTTGCTGGATATCCCGGCAATCTTGCGGAGTGCGGATTCGGGCGTGGCCCAGTCCAGCGCCGTGGGTCGATCGGCGGAAATTGTGAACTAAACCAGCCGCCGAGCATCTACTGACCCTGCGTAAATTCGTTGCACGATCCTGACATTCAAAAGTCCGTATGTTCTGGGGGAGTCGAGGAAGAGAAATGAAACTTTCACTCGGGAAAAAACTGGGACTGGGATTTGCATGCGTCCTGTCGCTCGCGGTTCTTGGCGCAGTACTCACCTATTCAAGGGCGACCGCCATCAAGCGAACGCATGAACTCATTACGGGCGTGCGCGTACCCACGATTGCTGCCTGCAAGGACTTGCAGAGAGAACTGAATCAGACGCAGAGCAGCGGCAGGCAGGCCATCCTGGCGGGAAACGAGCCGGCCCGTTGGGCAGATGCAAAGAAGAGTTTCGATTCGACGTGGAACGATATTGGGAAGGATGTGGCAAGACTGGACGAGTTGTCACCCCAGTGGTCTTTGAAGGTTAACCGCGACCGCCTCCTCGAAGTGAAGCAGGAGCTTCCCAGCCTCCGGGAAACCCAGGAAGCGCTTATGAGCCAGGCGCGAAGCGGCGCGCACGGTGCAATCGAGAAAGCGGGAAACCGATACGCAGACCAGGCGACGGCGATAACCGAGGCCATTAAGCCGCCCCTCGCCGATATGGCGGATTCTTTCGCTGGACTGATAAAGGAATCCACCGCCCAGATGGAAGCGCAGACCAAGTTAATGAACCAGACCATAACAGTGACCACCTTCGTGGCTCTCGGCATTGGCATCTTCGTTGCAATCTTCGTGAGCCGCGCTATTTCTCACGCAACCCAGTCGGTCTTGCGGCAGGCGGAGGCTATTGCGGCAGGAGACCTCACCCGGGAGGATCTGCAGGTTCGAAGCCAGGACGAACTGGGCAACCTTACCGTGGCGATTAACCAGATGAGTGGAAGTCTAAAGGGAATGATTCTGGCCATCACCCAGACTTCCATGCAGGTGGCAAGTGCCAGCGAGGAGCTTTCCAGCACCAGCCAGCAAATTGCGGCGAACTCCGAGGAAGCTTCGGCTCAGGCGGAAGTGGTTTCGAAGGCAACGCACAACGTAAGCCAAAATCTCCAGACGGTGGCTACGGGCGCGCAAGAAATGGGCACCAGTATCAAAGAGATCGCCAAGAACGCCACCGAGGCCGCCAGGATTGCGACCTCAGCGGTCGCAGCGGCGCAGACTGCGAACACAACCGTCTCGAAGCTGGGCGAGTCATCTGCTGAGATCGGCCAGGTGATCAAGGTCATCACTTCAATCGCCGAGCAAACCAATCTCTTGGCCCTGAACGCGACCATTGAAGCAGCTCGTGCTGGCGAGGCCGGCAAAGGCTTCGCGGTGGTGGCCAACGAAGTCAAGGAGCTGGCCAAGAAGACCGCGAAAGCCACAGAGGACATCAGCCGCAAGATCGAAACAATTCAAGTGGATACGAAGGCTGCCGTAGTGTCTATCACAACGATCACCGAGGTCATTCATCAGATCAACGGGATCTCCAACACGATCGCCACCGCAGTAGAGGAGCAGAATGCCACGACGAACGAGATGGCTCGCAACGTCAGCGAAGCCGCCCACGGCAGCGGCGAAATCACCAACAATATCGCCGGGATGGCACAGGCCGCCGAGAGCACATCGCGGGGCGCCGCAGACACGCAAAAAGCGGCCCAGCAACTGGTGGAAACTTCGGCAGAACTGCGCCGCTTGGTCGAGCAATTCAAAATCAACACCAACGACAATGGGCCTGGAATTATGGCGATCACTAGGCAAAGCAAGGCGGCCCACGCATAAACGACCGCAATGAGCGGAGAAAAGAAATGAAAGTCGTTGCAAAACTGAATGGCGTGGTTGCGGGCTCACTATGCGTGGGGGTCGCTGCCGCAGCCTTCGCGATGTTTCAGGGAGCCGAGCTTGAAGGAAAATACAACTCGCTCCTGGAAAATGAAGTCGCTCAGGTACAACAGGCACTTCGTCTGCAAGTGACCTTCAAAAAGCAAGTTCAAGCCTGGAAAGATATCTTGCTCCGGGGAAGCGATCGGGCGAATCTGGAAAAATATTCCGCCGAATTTTTCACGCTGGAGAAGAAAGTCGATGACAACGCAGCTTCTTTGCACGCCGTCGTCAGTAGCGGCGATGTTCAAAGCAAAATTAGAGAGTTCGGAGAAGCTCACAGACAGCTCGGGCAAAAGTATCGTGCCGGACTCAATCTATTTCGGGAATCGAACGGCAAGGATTTTTCCACCGTCGATAAGATGCTGAAAGGACAGGACCGCCGACCAACCGATCTTATCGACGAAGCCGTGGATCAGCTGCAAAAAGAATACATCGCCAGCCAGGCGCGAATCGCCGCATCGGCCTCGGCTGCGAGGCGCGCCATCATTGTCGCCATTTTCCTTCCATCTTTAGTCGCCTTATGTGCCGGATCCTATTTCAGTCGAAAGATTACAAGGCCGATTCACACTGCCTTAAAGCGGGCAGAGGCGATTGCACTCGGCGATTTATCCGGAGACAAGATCGTGATCGAAAGCGATGATGAACTCGGCGACCTCATCACGGCCATCAATAAGATGAGTATCAACCTGAAGCGGATGATCCTCGGAATCACGAAGAATGCTGTTGAGGTTTCCAGCGCGAGCGAAGAACTCTCTCGCACCAGTCAGCAGATTACCGCCAACTCCCTGGAGACCTCCGCGCAGGCTGCCGTGGTTTCGAAGGCCACAGTACAGGTCAGCCAGAATTTGCAGACGGTGGCTGCCGGAGCGGAAGAGATGGGCACTTGTATCAGGGAAATCGCCAAGAACGCCACCGAGGCCGCGACGGTTGCGAGCTCGGCGGTTACGGCTGCTGAAACCGCAAATGCTACCGTTTTCAAACTCGGCGAATCGTCGGCTGAGATTGGTCACGTCGTGAAAGTCATCACCTCGATTGCGCAGCAGACCAACCTTCTGGCCCTGAATGCGACGATTGAGGCTGCGCGCGCCGGAGAGGCCGGCAAGGGCTTCGCCGTGGTCGCCAACGAAGTGAAAGAGCTCGCCAAGAAAACCGCCAAGGCCACCGAGGACATCAGCCGCAAGATTCAAACCATTCAATCCGATACGAAGGCAGCTGTGGAATCAATTGGCAGCATCACTGAAATAATCAACCATATCAATGGCATCTCCAGCACGATTGCAACCGCAGTCGAAGAGCAAAACGCGACCACCAACGAAATGGCGCGCAACGTCAGCGAAGCCGCTCGCGGCAGCGGCGAGATCACCAGCAACATCGCTGGTGTTGCCGAAGCCGCCGAGAGTACTTCGAGCGGTGCTGGTGATACGCAAAAAGCCGCCCACCAACTGGTGGAAACCTCAGCAGAACTTCGCCGTCTGATTGAGCAATTCAACATCGGCAATGGAGAAAACCGCCGCAAAAGCTCCCTTCTGGAAACTCCTGCCCGTAGCAGGGGCGCCGCCGCAGGAGCCTAAAGCCGAGCGAACCAGCATGAGATAATGGGCCCATCGCGGCCCCGTAGCTCAGATGGATAGAGCAGCGGTTTCCTAAACCGTTGGTCGGCGGTTCGACTCCGCCCGGGGCCCCCATCCCCCACTTAATCCGCCGGTTACCTTCGTGTATGCGGTGCACCGTTATGTGTGCTATGATGTTTTTAACGCTACTGCCACGGTTTGCTCGTGACGCGGTGATCCTCCGGATCAGATTCATCTCCGCTTTTCCTGCCCGCCGTTTATTCAGCGTAAATCAAAAAGTAATGAGCGGCATGGGGACTCACGCTACGTGTGTAACATCAGGCCTCTCCAGAAAGAACAATTAAGAATGACAAGTTTTACGGAACTACCGCTATCTTCTGCTTTGCAGCAGAGGCTGGCGGCTGCTGAATTTATTATCCCTACGCCGATTCAGGCGCAGGCCATTCCTTCCGCCCTCGAGGGCAAAGATGTGCTGGCGACGGCGCAGACCGGAACCGGTAAGACGCTGGCGTTTCTGATCCCGGTGATCGAAATGTTGCAGCGCGAGCCTTCGCAAAAAGTGCGCGTGCTGGTGTTGCTGCCCACGCGTGAACTTGCCATCCAGGTGAATGAAGAGTACGAAAAGCTGCGGGGCAGGGAATTATCCAAAGCCGCGCTGGTGATCGGCGGCGTTTCGGAAAAAACACAGATTCAGGCGGTGCGAGGCGGTTCCAGCCTGGTCATAGCAACTCCCGGCCGTTTGCAGGATTTCATTACCCGCAAGCTGATCGACTTGCGCGAAGTCAAAATTCTCGTACTCGATGAAGCCGACCGCATGCTGGATATGGGCTTTCTGCCGGCCATTCGGCGCATTCTGGCAATCTTGCCGCAACGCCGGCAAACGCTTTGCTTCTCGGCCACGCTTGAACAATCAGTCGCCGGGCTGGTGAACGATTCCATGCGCAACCCGATTCGAGTAGCGATTGGTTCGGTCCTGAAGCCCGTGGAAAGCGTCCGGTTGCAGGCTTACGAAGTACGTCCCGCAGAAAAGGCGGATGTGTTGCGGCAATTGCTGTACTCCGAAAAAGGCCAGACGCTGATCTTTGCCCGCACCAAACGCGGCACCGAACGGCTTGCCAAAGAATTGGTGCGGGAGGGTTTTTCCGCCGCCATGATTCACGGCGACCGTTCGCAATCGCAGCGCAACGCGGCGCTCAGCGGTTTTCAGCAGGGACAGTATCAGGTGCTGGTTGCCACCGACGTGGCGGCTCGCGGCTTGCACATCGACGATGTGGCGCATGTCGTTAACTACGACTTGCCCAAAATGGCGGAGGACTTCATTCATCGCGTTGGGAGAACAGGACGCGCGGGGTCGGAGGGTCTGGCCACTAGTCTTGTAGCCGGCGGCGAGGTCATTGAACTGCGGCACATCGAGCGTGCGTTGAAGCTGAAAATTGAACGCAAGCAAATCGACTGGGCCAACGCCGGTCGGTCCGAGCATGTGGTTCAGAACACGCTGGCCAGCCGCACGCTGACGAAGTTGCCTGGCGAAGTCTTCGCCTAAGAGACGTACCGAACCAGCGCAACGTAAAAGGGGCGCGTCCTCAAGACGCGCCCCAATTTCTTTTGGTGAACTTGTTAAGCGGAACTGTTTTGTAGAACAGCTTAGATAGACTGCCTAGGGCTCGGTCTTTTCCGGTTCGCGTTCCCGCGGCATGCTGGAAATCTCGCGCTCGTCATCTCCCATTTGAAACAACGCGGCTTGCTCGGCGGCATGTCGTTGCAATTCGTCCATATCCAGTTCGCTCGAATCGCTCGGCGTTCCAGCGGGTTCGTCTTTGCGCTGGATACGGCGCTCGGCCTTGTCGCGCTGTTTTTGCTGGCGCGTGTGTTCTTTCTGGCGTTTGGTAAAGCTTGATCGTCCTCGTCCTGGCATTCGAATCTCCAATCGTCAAATTTTGGCAATAGCGGGCTGACGCTTTGCACTTTGGTCTTGCAGGAAGCAGTTCATGCTGATCACTCTTGCCTGGCTCGCGGTTTGACGCGAATCAGCAGCGTTCCAATAGATGAGGTTCTTACCAGCGCGGTTCGCGCGGTTGACGAGCATGGCCCTGATAGTCGTCTCGACTGCCGCCACCACCACCACCGCCAAAACGCTTTCCACCGCCTCCGCCGCCACGAGGCGAGTCGGTCTTGGGTTTCGCTTCATTGATTTTCAAGGCCCGGCCGGCCAGTTCGGTTCCATTCAACGCCGCGACAGCCTTATCAGCTTCTGCCGGATTCGTCATTTCCACGAAGGCGAAGCCGCGGGCGCGGCCCGTTTCGCGGTCGGTCACAATGCTGACTTTCTCGACTGCTCCATGCGCTTCAAACAAGCCGCGCAGTTCCGGTTCCGTGGTGCTGTGGGGTAAGTTGCCGACGTAAAGATTCTTCATAGTATTTCTTCCTTCTCTATTTCAGTAGCAGCCACTTGTGGCGCTGCCGTTTCAGTTGCAAAAAGGTTGGGCGCGATGGTTTCGGGAGTGGAATGCAGTTCGAAGGCAGCCTCGGTCCACCGCGAGGGCCGTGGTGTTTCGCGTATGGCGCGCGTACGGGCTTCGCTCACAGCGCGGACGCTGGAAATCTTCTTGCACGCTTCCAGAATTCCCCATCGCTGTGTTGGCCCTGCCGAAGTCTGCGCGATCAACTCCGCGACGAGTTCTCTGTGTAATGCGTCAGCGTCGGGTTCGGACGACCCTCCGTCCGCATGCGGCGCAGCCGCAAGATATTCCGGTCCTCCCACGAAAAAAGCGATTCTCTGAGGAGGAGTCGCGCTGCGCAGATCGGTGCAGAATTTGTCCCGCGTGTCGGTCTCCGCGGACGCGTTGATGAGGACCAGATTGTACAAATCGGCACGCCACCAGCCGCGCGCTTCCACCACATCCGCGGCGCAATCCACCTCGATGCCGAGCTTTCTCATCACGTCGGCCCGCAAGTCGCGCTTCGTCTGCGAAGTGTCCAGCAGCAATACGCGCTTCTTTTTTGCCGGAATGTGCTCCGCTGTAGAAAGCAAGGCCGTAAGCGGAGCGGTCAAGCGCTCTTCTCCTTCAAATTCTCAGCTTTGGCAGGTGCTACCAGGTTCTTTCCGGCCAATTCTTTCAACATCTTCCCATTGCTAAGGCGTCGGCTGATCTTCTGCCTGCGCCGGCGGTTAAATCTGGCTTTATCGCCGTTGACTCCGGACATATGTTCTCTCTCCTGCCATATAGGCTGGTTTACGTGCTTTCCGGCAATTCCCGCTAAAAACGCTGTTTCTTGAATTGAAGGTCGTGAATTGGAAGGCCTTGACCCCACGAAATTCTTAGATGTGACACGTTGCTCGCCTTTCAGGGAATTTCTCAATCGCGAAGGCGCGACGTGCTGTCAGGGTGTCTTCGAGGTCAAGGTCTTTAGTATACGCCCCATTGCTGAATATTGCCGAGCTTTGCTTCGCACCTAGGGCGCGGAGGGGCTTACGCTGGTGCTATGGCTGGAGCTTTTGCAAAGCAGGATGCATAGCAGAACAGCGCCTCCGGCGCCCGCGCCAATCTCAAGCCACTTCGTGTTCAGGCTACCCGCGGTTTCCGGACGCAGCGCGGCTCCGCACATGAGTGCCTCATCGCGCGTCGCATCGTGTCCCTCATGCACTGTGGCCGACTGAGTACTGTCATCGCTGGTCGCTTTCTTTAGAGCGGCGCCCCGGCTGATGTTCACATCATTCTTGTGGGCGACGACTTGCACCGTGCCGCTTACGTCGGTGACATCGTATTGCGTTCGCTCGGTCGAAACAGGCTCTACTTTGATGCAGTTCACATGCACGCTCATCGACGTGGATGTCCCCACCGCTAGGCCGCCGTGCTCCAGTTCCAGGAAAGTTCCTTGAAACTTTACGATCGATTCCGGCTGAATCAGTACGGAGGACCCCTCCGCATCGAGATTGGCAACAAATCCGGGCTTGGTCTCCACCAAGTCTCCCGGAAAGACGACCGTGGACGCCGATACCTCCAGGCCGTTGACCCAAACGCCGCCATCGCTATGCAGTACGGCGGACTTCGTGTCCGCCGCCGTCAGCGTTAGCGGGCACAAGAAGACCATCATCCAGCAGACAAGATTGCGTAAGACACAGACACTCATCGTCAATCGACACTTCCAGCCATCTAACAGAATGTTAGAGAGCGTGCAGCGGGTCGTCTATTAGCTTTCTGGATGCGGCTTGGAGAAGGAGTCAATCGCGAAGCGGGCAACTTGCTCTCTTGCATTGCGAACTCCGGTATGCTGACGTAGGTGGTCGAACAGTAACATGGAACGAAAATCTCCTGACGCTCCGGTAATCGAGTTTCGCGATGTCGCTTACACTCTGCCGAACGGCACGGAACTGCTTTCAGGATTAAGTCTTCAAGTGCAACGCGGCGAGACGCTCGTACTGCTGGGACGCAGTGGATCCGGGAAAACAACTTCCCTGAAGCTGATTAACCGCTTGCTCATCCCCTCCGGCGGAGAAGTGTATGTGAATGGCGCCTCCACCTCGACAACCGATGTCATTCGGTTGCGCCGCGGCATCGGCTACGTGATCCAGGACGTGGGCCTGTTCCCGCATTTCACGGTGGAACGTAACATCGGTCTCGTTCCGCGGATCGAGGGCTGGGCACCCGATCGCATCCGGCTTCGGGTTGAGGAATTGTTGAAGTTGGTTGGACTCGACGCCGGAATCACCTCGCGCTATCCTCACCAACTTTCAGGCGGACAGCGCCAGCGCGTAGGAGTGGCGCGAGCGCTCGCCGCCGATCCTGAAATCCTCTTGATGGATGAGCCCTTCGGCGCGATCGACGCACTCACTCGCGATCAACTCCAGCACGAGTTTCTTTCCCTGCAACAGCGCCTTGGCAAGACAGTCGTTTTCGTCACTCACGACCTGCGCGAAGCGTTGCGGCTCGGTTCGCGCATTGCGCTGCTGGAGGCCGGCCGGTTGGTCGTGGTTCTCTCCCCGGAAGAATTCCTGCGATCCACAGACCAGCTCGCGGCGGCTTACGTGCGCGCTTTCGGAGACGGACTGGACTCGGTGGCAAGTCGAGGCGCCTCATGAACCTCGTCCACTTCTTTCTGCAAAATCACGAGCAGATTCTCGAACTCACGCTGGAGCACCTCTGGCTGGTGGGCGTCTCAACTGTGCTCGCGGTGCTGGCGGGCATACCGCTGGGCATCATGAGCGCGCACTGGCCGGCGTGGAATAAGCCGGTGCTGGGAGCGGCCAATATCATCCAGACCATTCCCAGTCTTGCCCTCTTCGGATTCCTGCTGCCGGTGCCCTGGCTCGGCGATCGTGCGGACCGCCTGGCGATTCTGGCGCTGACTCTCTACGCCCTGCTGCCGGTGATTCGCAATACCTACACTGGAATCCGCGGTGTCGATCCGGCGGTCCTCGAAGCCGGGCGCGGCATGGGACTCACTCCGCGCCAGCTTTTATTTCAGGTCGAGTTACCACTGGCTCTAAGCGTCATTCTTTCCGGCGTGCGCGTCGCGGTTGTGGTTTCCGTGGGACTGGCCACCATCGCCGCTGCCATCGGCGCCGGAGGTCTGGGCGAATTTATTTTTCGCGGCCTGGCGATGGTGAACAATCAACTCATCCTCGCCGGCGCAATTCCCGCTGCCGTTCTGGCGTTGACTGCCGATTTCGGCCTGGGCTGGCTGGAGAAACGCTTACGTCCGCGATGAAGCGCAATCGAATCACCCGCCAGGTCTGCGACGCAAGCCGCCGCTGTCTTTCGGCATGCCTGCTTCTCGCCACCCTCACGCTGTTCTCCTCGTGCACCCCTTCGCACTCCGATCGCATCGTCATCGGTTCCAAGAACTTCACCGAGTCACTGATCCTCGGCGAACTTCTGGCGCAGCAGATCGAATCGCACACTCATTTGAAAGTGGAGCGCCGCTTCTATCTCGCTGGAACTTACATTTGTCAGCAGTCAATCCTGGCTGGGCGCATCGATATTTATCCCGAATACACCGGCACCGCATTGACCGCCATCCTGAAGCAAGAGGTTGGAGGCGATAGGTCGCAAGTCTATCAACGGGTGAAGAGCGCCTATGAAAGCCGTCTGGGACTTACCCTTGGTCCGCCCTTCGGCTTCAACGATACTTTCGCGATGGAGATTCGCGGAGAAGACGCGCGGCGCCTGAATCTCAAGACTCTGTCGCAAGCGGCTGCCTTCGCTCCGCAATGGCACGCCGGCTTCGGCTACGAATTCATGGAGCGTCCCGATGGCTATCCCGGGCTTGCCGCCGCCTATGGCCTGCACTTCGCAGCGTCACCCCGCGTAATGGATCTTGGCCTGCTTGCCCCCGCCTTGAAGAATCGTCAGATTGATATTGCTGCCGGCAATGCCACCGACGGGCTGATTCCTGCGCTCGATCTCTTCGTCCTCGAAGACGACCGCCATTATTTCCCGCCCTACGAAGCGGTAGCGGTCATTCGTCAGCAAACCCTGCAACAGCATCCCGAAGTTGCCGAGGCGATCGCCGCATTCGGCGGCAAGATTTCCGACCAGGAAATGCAGCAACTCAACTACGCGCTCGATGGCCAGCACCGCGACGTGAAAGATGTCGCCCACGAATTTCTACGAAGCAAAAGTTTAGTTCCATAACACGCAATGAACCCCGCGCGAAACTGTGAGGTTCAAATCATGAGCCTCAAATCATGAGGCTCAAATCAGCAAATCCCCTTGCAAAGTCAGCACTGCATTCCCCCGCAGAATCACGCGCTCACTGCGCACTTCGCACCACAGTTCGCCTCCGCGCTCCGAAATCTGCCGCGCATGCAACTTCGTCTTTCTCAACCGTTTGGCCCAATACGGCGCCAATGAGCAATGCGTCGAGCCGGTCACAGGGTCTTCCGGGATGCCGTAACTGGGAGCGAAGTAGCGCGACACAAAATCGCAATCCTTGCCCGGAGCCGTTACCGCAACTCCTGCGGGATGAAGTTCTTCCAGCAATCGCAAGTCTGGACGAAGCCTTCTCACCTCCTCGTCGTCTTCGAACACAGCAAAGTAATTGTCTTCAATCTGCACCACCTCGGCGGGAACTTTCCCCAGCCCTCTGCTCAAAGCAGCCGGCGGATCCGTACAAGCCCACGGCGCCAGCGCAGGGAAGTCCATCGCCAGCAGAGCGCCGTCGCGGGTGACCGTAAGAGCGCCACTGGCGCGCGTTTCGAAACGCACAGAATCGCGTTTCGTTTCTAGAATTTGCAGAATCACAAATGCCGAGGCCAGCGTCGCATGACCGCACAGCTTCACTTCGCTGCGAGGCGTAAACCAGCGCAACTCGTACTGCTCTCCCCGAGGCACAAAAAAAGCCGTCTCCGAAAGATTGTTTTCAGCTGCGACCGCCTGCAACAATCCGTCATCTAACCACTCTGCCAGCGGACATACTGCCGCCGGATTGCCCGCGAAAGGCTTGGTAGTAAAGGCGTTAAGGTGATATAGCCGTAGGGCCATCACCCTATGGTACTCGACCGCGCCGGGAGCTTAACATACCCGCACTGTAAGCGTTGCGCGGTCGCAATCGTCACTTTGGTGCCAGTCGCAGATCGAGGAGATTTCGATGCCAGCCACGCACAGCGACGCTTTTGTCCATGATGACCTGCTTCACAACGTAGCCCCTCACGATCTGATGGCGCGGCTCGCTGACGCCCGTCAACGCACCGACGACCTCTTCGCCATCGTCAAGCCCGATTCTTTGTATGACCGCCCCATCGCCGAGCGTCACCGCATCGTCTTTTATATCGGTCATCTGGAAGCCTTCGACTGGAATCTTTTTCACGAACGCGTTCTCGGACTCAAAAGTTTTCATCCTGAGCTTGACCGGCTCTTCGCCTTCGGAATCGATCCCGTCGGTGGGGGATTGCCCACTGATCAGCCTTCGGACTGGCCCTCGCTCACCGCCATCCGTGACTATGTGAGAAAGATTCGATCAACTCTCGACGCGAAACTCGCTGACGCTCTCGCCGATTCTGTCCCTCCCACTGCCGACGGATTTCCCCTCAGCACTTTGCTGAATGTAGCCATCGAGCACCGTCTGATGCACGCCGAAACACTGGCGTACATGCTGCATCAGATGCCGCTTGAGAAAAAAATTCCGCACGTCGAATCGCTCACTCTGATTTCTCCCGCACTCTCTCGTCGCAGTATCGAAATTCCCGCAGGTCAGGTTACAATCGGGCTCCCGCGCGACATCGGACTCTTCGGCTGGGACAACGAGTATGAAGCTTTTGGCGTCGACGTCCCCGCCTTTGCCATCGATCAGTTCCAGGTAACCAACGAACAGTATCTCGAGTTCATGAATGCCGGAGGCTACGAAACGCCTGCATTCTGGAACGAGGACAATCACGAAGATTGGGACTGGAAGTCCAGCCACGGAATTTCGCATCCCGCTTTCTGGCGGCGCGAGGGTAATCAGTGGCTGTATCGCACCATGTTCAATGAGTTCCCGCTGCCGATGAGTTGGCCGGTCTATGTGAGTCAGGCGGAGGCGAAAGCCTATGCGCACTGGGCAGGGAAGTCGTTGCCCACCGAAGCGGAGTGGCAGCGCGCCGCCTACGCAACAGAAAATGGTGACGAGCGGCAATATCCTTGGGGCTCCGCTCAACCGGCGGAACAGTACGGTAACTTTGATTTCGCACGCTGGAGTCCCGCGCCGGTAAATGCTTTCCCCCAAGGTCAGAGCGCCTTCGGCGTACATGGAATGTTAGGTAATGGCTGGGAGTGGATTGCCACTGAGTTCGCGCCATTCCCCGGATTTGAGCCCTTCCCGTTCTACCGCGGATACTCCGCCGATTTTTTTGACGGCAAACACTTCGTCCTGAAGGGCGGATCGGCGCGCACGGCTGCCTGCATGTTGCGCCCCAGCTTCCGCAACTGGTTCCAGGCTCACTACCAATTTGCCTACACCGGATTTCGTTGCGTGAAACGCTGACAGATATGAAACTTAGACTTAGGAAATGCCGGCTGATGAAACGCTGACTCGCAGACGCTGTTGAACGACAAAGGGGACCCAATATGCTGACTCAAGCCATCACGCCGCAGGCGACATATGAATTCGCCGCAGACGTACGCGCCGGCCTTACTAAGCCCGGCCAGAAGGAACTCCTGTCGAAATATTTGTATGATGACGTCGGCTCGGCTCTTTTCGAAGTCATTTGCCAACTGCCGGAGTACGGGCTCACTCGCGCCGATGAGCGCTTACTGCGGCGCCATGCTCATGACATCGTTCAACGGCTTGCCACTCCCGTCTCTGTAGCCGAACTGGGTAGTGGCAGCGGCAGAAAAACTCGCCACATTCTTGAAGCTCTTTGCCGCCGCCAGCGCACTTCGTACTATCCCATTGAGATTTCTCCCACTGCGCTCGCCATGTGTGAACGCGAACTGCGGGATATCGAGTCCATCAGCATTCTGGGTTTCGAGCGGGAGTATCTCGACGGATTGCTTGAAGTGGCCGCGCAGCGCTTGCCCGGCCAGCACCTTCTTGTCTTGTTTCTCGGGAGCACCATCGGAAACTTTGACCGGCCTGCAGGAATTAAATTTCTAGCTGAGGTGCGCCAGATTCTTCAACCCGGCGACTCGCTTCTTCTCGGCACCGATCTGGAGAAATCCAGCGCTCAACTTCTGGCCGCATACGACGACGAACTTGGCGTAACCGCTGCGTTTAATCTGAACCTCCTGGCCCGCATCAACCGCGAACTGGATGCTGATTTCGACGTGACTCACTTCGGACACGTCGCCAAAATCAACTACGCGACCCGCAGCGTTGAAATGCACTTGCGCTCCCTTTGTCAGCAGACCGTCAATATTCCGGCCGCTGAACTGGCTGTCGAGTTTCTCGCAGGCGAAACCATCTGGACCGAAAGCAGCCACAAGTATTCGCTGCAAGAGGTATTTTCCATGTCCCGCACCGCTGGTTTTCGCTGCGAAGCGCAATGGATCGATGAGCAATGGCCCTTCGCCGAGAACCTGCTCGTGGCGGAATAGCTGCCGAAAAGCTACAAAAGAATTTTAAGAAGTCCGCAATCATCCCTTCGGCTGCATAGTTTTCTCCCGCCACGTTCACACTAAAACCTCAACAATTGTTATGAAGAAGCATTACTCGTCGGAGGCTACGTCAGGAACGCCATAGACTTTCCCGAGAAGCCCCAGGCACCACCCGAGAGAAAATAATACCCAGCTAATGCGCCAAGCGTAGTCGGCATACCGCTCGTGTTTTGTCCTCAAATCCTCTGCGTCATGCAGTAATTGCGTGGTCATTCCCTCAGTGATCTTGCGCAGCGATTCTGCCGAGTTGAAGAGAGTCTCTTCCCTCACCAATAAGGATGGGTTGTCATCAGCACTTTTTTCATCATAGTGAAGATCTTCCGCACGTTGTCGCTGAGCTGGTTTCAATTCGTCTAATTGCTTTCGTATGTTCTCCGTCTCCTCCTCCAGTTCGGAAATCGCGCGTTGGTAGTCAGTGCTTGCCGGCATCTTGTCTGCAAGGATTGTGAGGTTCGACAACGTCAGCTGTGCCTTGGACATGTTGTTGAGCACAGCATTGTCGATGTTCTCGCTCCATTCAAGGTAAAACGTGTCTTTCGTCGGCGCATACGGGTTCGACAGGTTGATGCTCGTTTTATTGGCGTTGTCGCCTCCGAGAGCTCTTCCCGCATGAAGTGAGTAGAAATATTGGGCCATCTCTATCGCCTCACCAGTTTTCCTCCAATATTCTCCGAGTCCTTCTTTGATGACGAAGGTCAGAAACACGATGAGCGCACCGAAGAACACGAGCAAGTGAGCGTGGGATGTGCACCATGCTTTAAGTTTCGCTCTCATACTCCCTCCATTGAAGATTTCGCCTGGCATTGTAAGCGGAAGTAAAACTTTGTAAACACTCTGGTTTTGCACGTTTCACAATGTAGATTAATAAAGGATGAATACTAGGCATACCAGAGCAATCGTCAAACCCTCTTTACCGGTCGTATTATTCGCTGCGAGCTTGGCCCCGGTCATTCAACCGCCGCCGTGCCTTGCGGCGAGTTCAATCCAGCAAGCTCAGCAGTCCTCCACGCGCGCGGTCGCCAAGCGCATCGGCGCCATCAAAGCCATCAACGGAACTGAAATAACGCTCACTCCAGAGACCGGTGCCGACGTCAAGATTTCGGTTCAGCCCGCTGCGAAAATCGTACGTATTGCTCCGGGCGAGGTAAACGTAAACAATGTCACCCCGATCCAGTTGCAGGATTTGCAAGTAGGCGACCTGATTCGCGCCACTGGCTGGGCTTCTGACGAGAATCCTTTTCCTGTTCTGAAGATTGTGGTGATGAAGCATACAGAGGTTGAAGCGCGCCATCAACAAGACTTGCAGGATTGGCAGAAGCGCGGAGTAGGTGGACTGGTGAGCGCCGTCGATGCGTCCGGTGGAATCGTCACGATCTCCGTGGTTAGTTTCTCGGGAAAAAAAGAACTCGTCATCCGTACCTCCAGGACAACTATGATTCGACGTTACGCGCTGGATTCCGTGAAGTTTGACGATGCAAAAGCTGGCACGCTGCAGGAAATTCATCCCGGCGATCAGCTGCGCGCTCGTGGCGATCGAAAAGCCGACGGCACTGAACTGGCCGCCGAGGAAATTGTTTCGGGATCGTTCCGCAATATTGCCGGGACCGTGAACTCCGTCGATGCCAGTGCCGGCACGCTTAGCGTGCATGATCTGTTGTCCAAGAAAAATGTGGTGGTGAGAGTTACAACGGATTCGCAACTGCGCCAGTTACCTCCGGAGATGGCACAACGAATTGCCACACGCTTGAAGGGCGGTACGGCGGGGACGCCAGGAGCCAGTGCATCGGGGCCAGTTCCCAGTCAAAGCTCCGGCCAGATCGCTTCCGGACAAACGTCTCCTGCGCCGTCGCCCGCAGCTGAGGGCGGCAGCGCGCATGGCAATGGCATGGGCGGACGCTCCGGTGGCTCTCCGGACTTACAGCAGATGCTCAGTCGTATGCCCGCTGCTTCGCTCGCTGACTTGCACAAAGGCGATGCCGTAATGCTCGTGTCGACCGAGGGAACCACCGGGACCGGCACAGCGATCCAATTGCTCAGCGGCGTCGAGCCGATTTTGCAAGCCTCGCCCTCAGCCGGACAGGCCATGATGCTTGCGCCTTGGAGCCTGGGCGGTCCCTCCGGTGATGCGGGGGGGCCGTAGCTAGATTTACGCGCACGCAAGTCGCATTCAGCATTCATAAGGAAAACATGTTGTGGAACGGAAGATCGCAATGAAGGTATGGAAGTGTGTCTGTTTTGCATTCATCATTTTGTCGTTGCAGCTGTGTGCCGCTTTCTCGCAAACCGTCGCGACGCAGTCGAGCCCCGGCAGTTTGCGCGGGCAGGTGACCGATCCCTCAGGCGCTGCCATCGCTCACGCCGATGTCGTCCTTACCCCGGCGGCCGCTTCCGCGGCTCTCATCAAAACCCAGACCGATGGCCAGGGAGCGTACGAATTCAAAGCCCTCGATCCCGGCCAGTACTCGCTCACCGTGGCAGCTTCCGGATTTTCGCTTTACGAAAATGACAGCATCGTTGTCGCCGCCGGTCAGCCGCTGCGCCTCAATGTTGCTATGAAGATCGAAGTCGAGCAGGAAAAAATTCAAGTCTCCGACACTGTACCGACCGTCGATGTGAATCCCGCCAACAATGCTGGAGCCATCGTGATCTCCGGCAAGGAACTCGAGGCTCTGCCCGACGATCCCGACGAATTGCTCACCGACTTGCAGGCACTGGCTGGACCTTCTGCCGGTCCCAATGGCGGACAAATGTATATCGACGGCTTCACCGCCGGGCAGCTTCCCCCCAAATCCTCCATCCGCGAGATTCGCATCAATTCCAATCCTTTCTCCGCCGAATACGACAAGCTCGGTTACGGACGCATTGAAGTCTTCACCAAGCCCGGCACCGACAAATTTCATGGCCAGTTCTTGGTCAACGGGAATGACTCGGCGTTCAATTCCTCCGACCCCTTTGCCGGCCCTGAGTCCGGCTATTACACCGCGCAGTACAACGGAAACATTGGCGGTCCGATCACCAAGACGTCGTCCTTCTTTTTGAATGTTGACCGCAGAAATATTAATGACCTCGCAGCCATCGACGCCGTAACACTCGATCCAAACCTTAACCCGTTTCAGACCCTTGAGTCCGCACCCAATCCGCGCCAACGCACCAACATCAGCCTCCGTTACGACTCGGCGCTCAGCAAGAACAACACCCTCACTGCTCGCTATCAGTACTATCGCGACACGCAGACCAACAACGGTATAGGACAGACCGTGCTGCCGTCGCAGGCCTACGATTCCACCTCCACCGAGCAGACTTTGCAGGTCGGCGACACGCAGGTCTTTGGCTCGAAGATCATCAACGAAACGCGTTTCCAGTACTTGCGGGATTCCGATGGCCAGAATGCTTTGGATTCGAATCCGGCCGTGAATGTGCTGGGCTCGTTTAAAGGTGGAGGTAATGGCGAGATCAGCACCGATCACCAGAATCATTACGAATTTCAGAACTACACGTCGGTGATTCATGGAAATCACACCATCAAGTTCGGAGGCCGCGCTCGCGTGGTAACTGACGCCAGCAATTCCAACGCTGGCTTCAACGGAACCTTCACTTTCTCATCACTGTGTTCGCAGGTGACATCTCCTTCCAATCCCGCCTGCCTGAATCAACCGGTTGCTCCCGGAATGTACGAATATGCGGTTCAGCAACTGCAAGCGGGCGCGACTGATGCGCCGGCAACGCAGTTGACGTTCACCCAAGGTTCTCCGTTAGCCACAGTTACGGTGTTCGACATTGAGCCCTATGTTCAGGATGACTGGCGCGTGCGCTCGAACATCACTTTCAGCTTTGGTTTGCGCTACGAAGCGCAGAACCACATTCGCGACCACGTGGACTTGGCACCCCGTCTCGGCATTGCGTGGGGAGTCGGCGGACGCAGCGGTCCGCCCAAAGTTGTTATTCGTGGTGGAGCGGGTATTTTCTACGACCGCTTTCAGGAAACGCAAATTCTGCAGGCGGAGCGGCTGAATGGCATCACGCAGCAGCAATACGTTATTCAGAATCCCACATGCTTTCCGGGACTCGACAAACCTCTCAACACCGCCATTACGAACTGCGGGCCTATCAACTCCAGCACGTCCACGATCTATCAACTCAATCCTTCCCTCCACGCTCCTTACACGTTGCAATCGGCAATCAGTGCGGAGCGCCAGCTCAGCAAGTCTGCAACTCTCTCCGTCACGTATCTGAACTCTCGCGGCTTCGATCAACTTCTCAGCATCAACGCCAACGCGCCTTTCCCAGGCACAACCTGCTATCCGAACTGTCCGACTCCGGCGAATGGAAATCTTTACCAGTACGTTTCCGAAGGTGTGTTCCGCCAGAATCAGTTGATCGTGAACACGAACATTCGCGCCGGCACTAAGCTGCAACTGTTTGGCTACTACACGCTGAACTACGCCAAAAGCGACGCCGGCGGAGTGAGCAGCTTTGCCTCAAACTCCTATGACATCAGCCAGGATTACGGCCGCTCATCATTCGATACACGTCATCGCTTATTTCTCGGCGGATCGATTGCCATGCCGTATGCTATTCGCCTCAGTCCGTTCATGGTGGCGAGTTCCGGTTCTCCATTCAACATCACCAGCGGAAACGATTTGAATGGCGATTCGATTTTTAACGATCGTCCAGGATTGGTTTCGACAGCTACCTGTCCTACGGTGGTGAATCCCGCGGCCGGTTCGAGCGTCTACTGCACGCCTTTGGGCACGTTCGACGCCGCGCCAACTCCCGGCGAAAAAATTACCCCCATTTATTACGGCACAGGTCCAACACACGTTACGCTCAACCTTCGGTTGAGCAAGACCTTCGGATTCGGCCCCAAGTTGAAGCCCGGCGGAAGCGGGCAGCGCAATCAGGGTGATGGACCTGGCGGGGGTGGTGGCGGGGGAGGCCGCGGCGGTGGTGGGCCACGGGGACCGCTGTTTGGCGGAGGAGGCGGGCCGATGATGGGAAGCGCTGCTTCGGATCGGCGCTACAGTCTTACGCTCAGTGCTTCCGCGAGGAACGTCTTTAACAAGGTGAACTTCGGCAATCCTGGGGGAGTTTTGGGATCGCCGTTCTTCGACAGGTTTAACAGTCTTCAGGGCGGTCCATTTTCGACTGGCGTGGCGGTTCGGCGAATCGACTTGCAGGCGAGCATCAGCTTCTGATCGCTCATGCTTTCCAGGTACGTTTACTTTTCCATGAGGCAGGTTATTCTGGATTAGGGCCTGAGCGCTCACGGGCCTTTGATTAATTGTTTGTCTCCGCTCACTACTACAAGACGCAAGTTTCTTATCAGGGCCGCGGCTGCCGCTGGCGCGGTGGCGCTGGTTGGCGACTCCATTCTGCTGGAGCCGAACCGGCCGCGGGTGGTGCGGCGGGACTTTTCGCTGGCACGGTGGCCGGAGCGGCTCAATGGGTTCACCGTCGCGCTGCTTAGCGATTTCCACTTCGATCCGTATTTTTCCAAGCACCCGCTGCATGCCGCGATCCCGATGGTGAATGATCTTCATCCGGATCTGATCGTTCTTACCGGAGACTTCGTTACCGCTCCGTTGATTGGAGACGATCGCAAAGCCGCGTTCGAGGCCGAACCGTGCGCGCAGCTGCTGCGGCAAATGAATGCGCCGCACAGGTTGTGGGCGGTGCTGGGCAATCACGACGAGGCTACCGATCATCGACATGTAACGCATGCTCTCCAGGCGCAGAACATTCAAGTGCTGGCGAACCAATCGCAGGCCATCGAGCACGATGGCGCGCGCTTCTGGCTGGCCGGAGTGAACGATGTGCTCAGCAAAACCGCCGACTTGCCGAAGACGCTGCGTCCCGTGCCCGCGAATGAGGCGGTGATTCTTCTGGCGCATGAACCGGACTATGCCGATCAAGTCGCAAAATTTCCCATCGATCTGCAACTCTCGGGACACTCGCATGGCGGGCAAATCAGAATTCCGCTTCTGCCTCCGCTATATCTGCCCACGCTGGGGAAGAAATATATTTTGGGTACATACCGCATCGGAGCGCTCACGCTCTACACCAACGCCGGGCTGGGAACCATCGGTGTGCCGGCGCGGCTAAACTGTCCTCCGGAAATCACGCTGCTGACGCTGCGCCGCGCGCGCCTGCCCGCACCACCACAACCCACGTAGCGACAGCCGCCTCGGCTGTCGAGCGGAGCGCAGCGACGCCCCACCCACCGAAACGTTCCACCCATAAAAATTCGTGGATCACTCTATTCCCCCTGTCATCCTGAGCGGAGAAATTGCTTCGCGAAGCGAAGCAATTTCGCAGTCGAAGGATCTCTACCCTTCTACCGCCTCCTCGGCTCCACAAGGAATTTCAACCACTGCCCTTGGGGGAGTCGGCCCTCTTGTGCGGCACCACGACAGAGGCTGCCGCACCTTTTCGCGCTTTTCGAAAGAGCCTACCCTGAGCCTAGTCGAAGGGTGCGCATTCCGAAGCTGCGGAGAAGTAATAACCAATCCTAACTTGGAGGAGTCGATGGCAACCCACCCTTCAAAAGGACGACCACCCGCGCCCCCTCGTTTCTGTTGGTCATCTGACATATGTTGAGATATACTTCTGCGCCAAGCGACCGCATAACGCCACTGCGAACCTGAGTAGGCCATGAGTTGCTCACAGCAAGTCCTTATCGAGGATCAGCTCTTTCGTGTCTTAAGGCCTGACGAAACGCCTGAGACAAAGAAAGACTGGGCAATGGTTTTCGTCCACGGATTTCTCGGCGATGCTCAGGACACCTGGACGGCTCCCCAGGCAAGCGAGTCTTTTCCATGCCTGCTAGCCACAGACGATCAGTTGACTGACTACGACGTATACCTCTTTCAATACCCGACGAAAAAATTGGCCCCTCCGTCTGTCGACAACATAGCCGTCCAGCTCGGGTTCGCGGTTAGGCAGCACCTTTCTCATGCTCGCGTCATTTTCATCGCACATAGCATGGGGGGCTTGGTCTGCATGCGGTATATCCTCAACTTGTTGGCTGAGCGACAAAGCCAAGCGATGGGCGGGCTGCTCACTTACGGAACCCCGATGACGGGCGTCGAGTGGGCGAAGTACGCGCAATGGCTGCTGGGCGCGGGTTCATTGGTGAAGCTACCCGTCCTGGGCTGGATTTCCAAACTGCTAAGAAATAATAAGCAAGTAGAGGATCTGACGACGGGTGGCGAATTTATCGAGCACCTGAATGGCGATTGGGTGCTCCGTGTCGTTAACGGAGGCAACGAAAAAGAACCGGCGAACCAGCGGGCATGGCTTCCCGTCCGCGTCGTGAGCGGTAACGATGACTGGGTCGTGAAAGAATCGTCCGCCTACGGCTTCTACTCCAAGATTGACTGGGAGAACCTCAACGAGAGTCACATTGAGCTCGTTAAGCCCGCGAATCGCGAGCGTCTGAGCTATCAGATAGCCCGGGAGTTTCTCCTCAGCTGCCGCAACCGTATGCATCCACAATCCCTCGCGAAGCTTCGCCGACAACTCGATAGCATCGCGAGTCTGCAACAGGGCAAGTTCATAGAGAACTGGGAGTTCGAACTCAGTTTCGGTACAGGCGAGTTTGAGGAGGGCAAAGGCCCATTCGGCCTGGCTGGTTTCCGTCCCTTCGCAGTTAAGCGATGCTCGTACCGCTTTCTCTTAAAGAAGGGCTCAGTCAAGTTCGGTATTGCCCTGGGAGACATCGCCGGCAACGCCGTCTGGAGAAAGAACGACGATCTTGTCTTCCTCCATAGCATCCGACTGGGTGCGCTTTCGCTCGAACAGAGCGATACCGTCCGCCGCCTGCTAAGGGATGCGTTCGGTAATGGCGAAAGCGGCTGGAGTCGCGTGTTCGCCGATGTCAGCCTTCGGGTCCGGCATTCGGTAGAAGATTCCTGGCACGAGCTGGAGGCTGGTTTTCTGGAAGAGGAGAGCGACGGCATGGTCCGCAGTTACAAGCTGCCTGAAGGAGCTTTCGGCCTAATAGGTCAAAAAGTCTTTATGGACATCAGATTCACTGGGGTGTTGCCGGTCTCTGTCACAGACTATACGGTTTTGTTTCCTTGGCTATGTGATAGTTTCAATGCAAGGGTTACCGTGGATGGTAAGCCCTCTTACCTCATCAATAGCCAAGCGATGCGCGGGGACCCGCGACTTTTGAGCCGGCGCGAGCCACAGAGTGGGATCGAATATTCTTCCGAAGACCTTATCCTTCCTGGTTCGTCCATCCACTTCGAGTGGGGCTTTGAGAACAGGAGAACGACATGAACGGTGGAGGCAAACCTGGTAGTAGCATCGTTGAGTGGAATCCCTTTACGGGTCAGGGGCTGATCACAGGAGCTACCGGAGTTCACAGGTTCAGTGCGCGGGACTCCAGCGCTAGATTGCTGGCGGCGTTGAGTGCGGTGGCGATTCCGCCCGGGTCAGTAGCGGTGACATTCGACCTCGCGCCCGATAACGTAGCAATTAACGTTGACCTCGCGGCAGGAATCGACGTTGCGGCCTCAGATTTCGACTAATCGATGGATGCTCCATCCTTTGCGCCCCCTTACAAAGGCGGGCGGCCCGACTGCCTGCCCCATCCTTGCGCAAAGGGTGGGATTCCACGCCCCTCAACCCCTTGGTATTTTGACCACAACCCCCTCTTTTCCACAGCCCCAATGTTCACCTAACCTTGACTCTCGTCCACGCCCACGAAACAATCAGTTTTATAGCTTAACAAAGCTATAACGCACAGCTAACTCCTTGGGGCTCAAGATTTTGCCCCTAACTGATTGCAAACAATAGATTAAATCGCAAAATCCCGCCAAACCCATGATTCCAATAGACCGTGGGCGAGGGGGTAGGAGGCCGTCATGCCAAGTTTCCCAAATCGGTGCCAGCATCTCAAAGTCAATGGCACACAGTGCGGATCGCCCGCCCTGCGCCGTAACCGTTTCTGCTACTTCCACAAACTCCACCACGAAGAAATCGTCGAACTCACTCTTGACCGTGCCAAAGACGCTCGCGCGCGCCGCCGCAAAGTCAGCATCACGCTCCCCGTCCTCGAAGACGCCAACTCCATCCAGGTGTCGCTCATGCAGATCATGCGCCTCATCATCACCGGACAAATCGACGGCAAGACCGCCGGACTCCTTCTCTACGCGCTGCAAACCGCCAGCAGCAACCTCCCGCGTACCCGCTTCGAGCCTTACCGCCACGAAGTAATCCTCGACGTAAAGGCCGTCGGTCGAACTCCGCTCGACTCCAACATCTGGGAAGACGAAGACTTCCTCGACGACGAAGAAGAGGATGAAGATGCCGAAAACCCCGACCCGCGGCCGAATTTCACCCCTCGCGCTCCCGAAGAAGCCCGCAACCAGGCTGAACTCGACCGCTGGGCCAAGGTGGAAGCCGATCGTCTCGCCATCCTCGGCGCCAAACAGCGCGCAGCCGAAGACAAGATCGAACGGATGGAAGACGCGCTCTACGCCGAAGGCGAGGAGGCACGCGCGCTGGCGGAAGCCAGAGAAATTGCCAGACTGCGGGCCTTAAATCGCGCCCCGGCAAGCACAACTCCCGCAGCCATCATCACCACTGCCGGCCACGCCGTTCTCCCCACAAAAACTACGCCGCAACAAAATAAACGCCCTGCAGGCAAGGAAGGCCTCGACGAAGTAAGAAAAAAAGTGAGGGCCCAAATCAGAGAAGCGCTCCCAGCGATCGCCGCCGCCGTCAAAGCGAATGGAGGTCACATCGAATGAAATCAAAAGTGTGAAGTGGGCGACGCAACATCGCAGGAGAATTCACAGCAGCAGATTCCTCCTGTCTCGCTGCGCTCGCGCGTCGGAATGACAGGGGTGGAAACGTCGCGTCTATTTTTTCTCCACAATAACGTGGGTGGCGTTTTCTCCGGCGACGGTGCGAACGGGATTGAATCCGAGTTCGGAGAGATTGATTGCGGAGAATAAATGTTCGCCTTCGCCAAGGAAGACGGGCGAAATGGCTAGATGCATTTCGTCGATCTGACCGGCCATCAGGTACTGGCGAATGACGGAGACGCCACCGCCGATACGAACATCTTTGCCATTGGCGGCCGCTTTTGCCTGCTGGAGGGCGGAGTCGGCTCCAGTGGTGACGAAGTAAAAAGTAGTGCCGCCTGCCATTGGCAGCGGAGGGCGAGCATGATGCGTGAGCACAAAGACCGGAGTGTGGTACGGAGGATTGTCGCCCCACCAGCCTTTCCAGGAATCGTCGGGCCACGGTCCGCGGACTGGGCCGAACATATTCCGGCCGAGGATCCATGCGCCGACACCTTCAAAAGATTGCTCGGCAAATTGGTTGTCGACGCCGTGGGTGCCTCCGCTCTGGCCAAACATCTTCTTAAACATCTCAGTGTGCCGAAGCCATCCGTGCAATTCGAATCCGCGCACGCCGAGAGGATTGCTGAGATCTTGCCGGGGTCCGGCGCCAAAGCCGTCGATGGAAATGGAAAACGCGGCAACTCTAACTTTACTCATAGAGTGATTGTATTCAAGGTGAGGTTGTGGGTGGAAAGCGGGGAGAAAAATTAAGTTTCGCCAGAAAAGCAGATTCCTCCTGGCTCGCTGCGCTCGCGCGTCGGAATGACAAAAGTTGCTGCGCTCGGGCGTCGGAATGAACAGACAAAGTACATCGGGTTGGCGTTGGTTCGCGGGCGGATATATGCAATTGACTTCACATGGAGGGGTTGCGGCAGGCGTGGCTGGCGCTTAAGGGACTGATAATGCGATGGTTAGATTGAGCTAGGCATGGCGGCAAAATTGCCGATAGGATAGACAGCGTCTTGGGAGGGATGTCGGCTGCGTTGCTGACACGGTGCGAGGGCGAGACGCCCCTTCGGCAGGCTCAGGGCAGGCTCTCGCGACAGCCGGCGAGGACGCCGGCGCTACGAAAGGTTCGTGACATGTTTCGCATCTGGCCTTGGTTCTTGATTCTTGCTCTTACATCGATCTGCATGGCTTCCGTGCAGAGTCCGTCTTCGTCTACCTCTTCATCTTTATCTTTGCGCCAAGCTGTGTTGGTGGAGCGCGAACACCAGGTGTGGAAGACTCCCAAACGCGCCGCCGAGTTTAGCGACATTCCGCATGTGAGCGCGCGGTCGCGCTGCGAAGACACGCAGCCGCCCCAGGCATTGACGACTCCCGATCCTATGCTGCTTCCGGCTGCCGTGGGAGCGAAGGTGAAGGTGAGCTTTATTGTGGGGGCGGATGGGCGGGTGCACAGTCCTCTTATTCTGCAAAGCGCCGGACCAGTGGGCGACCGGAATGTGCTGCGAACAGTGCGTACGTGGAGGTATCGTCCGGCAACCTGCAATGGGGTGCCGACGGAAGCGGAAGGGAAGATCGAGTTTTCGCGGCGCTGACTTCCGCCACTTGGGGCGACAAACCCCGTCGAGCTTCGCTCGACCCTTCGGCTTCGCTCAGGGCAAGCTAGCCTAGGGGCGGCTGTCCCGCATAAATTTATTGCTTTATTACTCTCGGCGAGTCATTCCGGTCCGCTGGTAACCTGCCGCGGCGATGCTGTTGCGCTAGAATTGGTCAAGAGTAGGCAGGCATCCTCTTGGATAAAGATAAAGACAGAAAATTCGGCAAGTCTTCCGCCGCCACCTCTGCGTCGGAATCCGACATCTCGAATGATCCGCCGAGCGATGTGCCGAGAGTCGGGCCGCACAATCGCGCGCTGGGGGAGATTTACCAGCGGCTGTATCCGGAGATGCGACGGCCCAAGCCGAATCAGGAAGCCATTGCGGAGGCGCTGCACGCCATGCAGCGGCTGACCATGGAGGCGGATTCGGAAGCGGCGTCGGAGGATGCGGCGCTGGAGTCTGCCGCCGACTCGCACGATGCTTGCCGCGTTTGCGGACATCAGAATCGTGTGGGGAACAAGTTCTGCGGAGCTTGCGGCGTTGCTCTCGGGAACGAGCCACAGCAGCCACGGATGCCAGCAACGCATAAGTCGTCAATGCCCGCTCCGCCAATCGAAGCGTCGCCGGTTAAGGCGTCGCTGCCTGTCGCGGAAGAGTTGCCACAAACTACTCCACCCGCACCGGAAGGGGAAGATGAGGTTCATCCGGCTGCGGGTGCGCCTGCGGGAACGCACCACTATCACCATCACTACCATCACCATTATTTTCAGGGTGGAAGGGGAGACGATTCAGTCGCGGCGGCGCGGCCGAATGCTCCAGAGAGTGCGCGGGAAGCGGACCGCATGCGAGTGGCCGCTGCAGCGAAGGGCGAACCGATGAGCCGGAGCGAGGCTGCGGTGCGGCGGCTTACACAGGAGTGGGTTCTGGCCTGCAACACGCGGCAACTGGATGAGCTGATTGAATTGTATGCGGCGGACGCGCTGGTGCTGAGGTCGAATCTGCCGCCGATTCGCGGCGCGATGGCGGTGCGGGAGTTCTTTCATGCGTCGCTTGAAGCCGGCTTGGGAGAAGTGGCGGTGGATCCGATGCGGGTGGAAGTTGTCGGCGACATGGCGCACGAAGTGGGACGCTATAGCGCTTTGGTCCCGGGAACCGCGGGCAAACGACGTGAAGAGCGCGGCAAGTATCTGTGGGTCTTTGCCAAGCAGGCGAGCGGCGAGTGGAAGCTGGTCTCGGAATGCTGGTCGAGCGATTTGACGCTTTCGGGAGCAGAGTCGGATGTGCCGAAGGCGGTGGTCTCTACGGCGAAGGCGCAGCCGCGGAGGGGGTAGGTAGTACCTAGTAGCCAGTACCTGGTACCGAGTAAGACAGATTGGTAATTAACTACTGCACTCCCAGCTTTCCCAACTCTTCTTGCAACTGTTGCAGCGTTTGCATCTGAATCGTGCGCATGCCAAGCTTCGCGGCGCATTCCAGATTCAGCGCGCGGTCGTCGATGAAGCAGCATTCTTCCGGATTTACCTGCGTGAGCTCGATCGCGAGATGGTAGATGCCGCTCTCCGGCTTGCGGAGTCCGACGAAGCAGGAGCTGACGAAGAGGCGGAAGATATCGCGGAAGCCGAATTTGTCGATCCGGTGCAGGTTCAGTTCGCGGGATTCGTTGTTGATCGTGCCCATGAAGTATTTGCCGGAATCGGCCAGGGCACGCGTGAAGGCGAGAACGTCCGGCATGGGCTGCGACAGCGAGAACATGTAATTGCGAAACTCGTCGCGGGTGAAGGGACGGTTGCGGTAAAAGACGGTGCGCTCGAGATATTCGTCAAGCGTGATCTTGCCGCGCTCAAATGACGAGACCACCATTTCGTGCCGCGAGTGAAATTCCTCTTCGTCGAGACGAAAGTGCTCGAGCGCAGCCATGCGTTGCGTATGGTCCCACGCGTTGGTGAGGAGAACTCCTCCAACATCCCAGAAGATGGCGTGAATTTCAGGCACTGATGAAATCTCCTCTTCTTGTCATTCCCGAGCCGTTCTTTGGCGAGGAATCTGCTTTTGACTTTCAGCACTGCTCTCGATCAAGAGTGTAGATCAATTCCTGGCGGGTGAATTCGGAAGAAGACTTGAAGGGCGAAGGCCTGCAACGGTGAGCGGCGTTCCATTTTGGAACGAGTTTACCTTTTAGTACCTCCTACCCCCCCTCCCCCCGGTCTATTGGAATCATCGATTTAGGGACAAAATGCGAAATAATATACTGGAATCAACGGCTTACGGGCAAAATCTTGAGCCGCAAGGACTTAGCGGATTTCTGGGGCCGCAAGTCGTTTGGAATGTGCGGACGCTCCGGACGGGCTCGCGCTCGAAATCGCCCGATTTCGGGGGAATGTGCGCAAAGTTAGGCCGGAGTTTCATTATCTCGCTGCTATTATATTTTGAAAGAGCTAATGCTTATAGGGAATAGGATCGGTTATCTCGTGGTCAAAGTCAAGGGAAATGTGCGCGCGATTATCGTCCTCTAAAGACTCTCCAGGTAGCGGAGAAGGTCCGTTCCTCGAATATCCTCGATTTCCATTTCTCTCGCGATGCGCCAGTTTTCGGACTTCGACCATGAGGGTGCGCCCTCTTCCAATTTTTCAAATTCCGATAAGGCGCGATACTTTGTGCCTTTCACCTTCTTGACAGCGTTGTCCGAGAGGTAGTTTTCGGTCGCTCGCCGCTCCAGCACATGGCAGGGGATCTCCGCTCTGCGGCAGACTTCCTGAAAAGCCTGTCGACTCGCGCTGAGCAGTGCACCCGCAGCTTGACGCTCACTATCGATTATCGCAACGATCTGTGGAGATATTCTCCTTAGTTCTTGTAATTCCAGCTCTCTATCGCCGTTGATGAAGCTCGCCCCTCCCAGCGGAACCATGACCATGCGATGTTCCTTCTTCAACAAGCGGAGAAACTGCTGCATCGTCCGAACCTCTGTTGGACCCTCAACGAGCAGGATTCGTTCGAACCCGAGGTCTTTATATCCGGAGAATCCGAGCTCGCCGACGAAGTCGGATAGCCGCGGCAACGATTCGAGGGGGGAGACTTCGCTCTCGCTCTGGGCCAGCCGACGAACCGCATACACTCTCTCTGCTCCCGCACGCGCCAAGCCCATGCTGTGCGTTGAGAAGAGCACCCCGCTCTCGGAATACGAGGCCAGCGTTGTTAGGAAGTCGATTTGGAGTGACGGATGGAGGTTCAGTTCGGGTTCGTCAATCAATATGTAGGACGGTTTCTTAATCGCCGCGTTCGCGAGCACGATCATGAATTGCGCTAGACCTGATCCGATTTCATTAAGTACATAGCTCTTACCGTTTACAAATACTTGAAGGGTTTGATCGTCGGGGGATGGGTTGATTTCGAGCCGTTCAAATTCAAAAACTCTGGCTATATCTTCGGAGAGACGCCAAGCAGCCTCGTTATGGCGGCGAGTTGGCCCAGTCTTGTATGCTCTCCATGATTTTACGAATGATTGCCCGACTTGGATGTCGAAGTAGTCTTGCCCCGTCCCGACGTTGATGGCGTTCCGGAACGGCCCAATGTACAGCGCCCTCTGGAGGGCGGTGCAACAGTTGATGAATGACCCGAGATCCGCGTGGGTTTCGGTCGCCACGTTGGGGATCGTACCAGGGGAAAACGTAAACAGGTTATTGCGGCCGAAGGAGATCCCAGCTGACCTGTTTGCCTGCTGTCCGTGTATGAAGAATGCCACACTGAATTCATTTCGGGGCCTCAAAACTGAAATAATGAGTTTTGCCTTGCCGTGATTCGGCACACTGAACTCGATTTCAATAGCGAGGTCGCGGGTATTACCGTCGCAGAACAGGTCGGCCAAGTCTCGCACGGATGGAGCCCGGTTAAAGCCCCGGAGGCCTCCAGACCGTAAGAGGTTCGTCAGCTCATCTGGATTCGATAGGATCTGAAATAGTCCCCTGAACTCGTAGAAAAATCGCAGTAAGGAAGACTTGCCAGAATTATTCGAACCGACGAACGCTGTGAATCCGGGTCGCACTGTCAGGCGAGCCGGTCGAGAGTCGGGAAAACATCGATAGTTCTTTATCGTGAAGTCCATCACATTGCCACCGCAGTTCGCTCAGAATGGAAGGCTAGCACGGCCTGCGCCACATAGGAAGTTCCTACGTCATGCATGCTGGCCACGGCGAAAAGCAGGTTCCTCACCGGGCTTTCAGCCCGATTCGGAGTGACATCCCATTGTTGGAGGAGTGCGCCTTTTTGGAGTTATACTTCGCGGCGAGATGTGGGTGACCTGCCTCAAGGTGGGTGAGAGGAGCAACACTTATGGCTTGTGAAGAGAAGGTGTGTTGGATCAAGGAGTACACGTTCGTATCCGTCACGGTTGAGAAGATTGCGGACCGTTCACCGGACAAGTTTTCTCAGGACGGCCAGGACGAGGCCAAGAGAGTGCTGGAAGGCGTCGCGAGGAGCGCGCTAGGAAAAATAGAGTCGGGCTGTGGCGACGATGACTGCAAGTGTCACAAAGTATTTTCGTTTCCGCCCACAGAGGTTACTTCAGACATCAGTCATGAGGGAATGGTGGGCGGAGCACTTACGAAGGTTGAAGGGAAAATGATTCGCTCATTGACGCTCAGCTTGGGCTCGTGCGAGCGCAAAAAGTGGTATTAGCGGGAGTCAGCCTCGTACAGAGTCGAGGTTCCGAGGTCAAGATCAAAGGCGACGGACAGGAGTGTCCGTCACACACGGCATCGAGCGTCCCGGCGAAAGGCAAGTTCCTCGCCGGGCTTTCAGCCCGACTCGGAATGACATCCTTAGCTTGAGATGAGCTGCCTCTGCGAACGTTACGGACGTAACGCGCGAACCCAGCCGTTCTTATGGCACTCTAAGAATCGCAGTGACCAAGCCATATCAAAGCGATTACATCGATTTGGACAAGGGACGCGATGGCTATCTTAATTCGCCAACCGCGTACGGTTCCGGCTCAAAGCCCGCTGCGAAGCCCAGTGGCAAGGGTTATTTCCTGAGCATTGCCGCGGAGGAACGTTGCGGAAGCCTGATCGCAGCCGGCGGGACAATATGGGCGGCTTACGTTGCAACGACAGACTATGCCGGCTTGTGGCGCATGCAAATCATGCCGCCGGGTCCGGTGGAAGTTTGCGTGTTGGGCGTTCTTGCTTGGCTCCATGCCAAATGGCGGCGCTCCATGAAAGTCAATTGAAGGCCTGATCTTCCAGAAAACTTGAACGCAAACAGAGTCCGTTTTTCCAAAGGGCCGCTTGGAGTTCCGTGTTAAAAACTAGTCTTTCGCCCCTTTGGGGCTTGTTCCTTTCCCAGTTCCTACCCACGGCTTGCGCCGTGGGCTGCATTCTGACGCCGCTTCGCGGCTAAAATCCGTGGCGGACCATTGTTAGTGTTTGTAGACCGTCGTGTCGGGATGGTAGTTGCGCCAGTCGAACCAGTAGTCTTTTAGTGCGGGAATACGGTCGAGGCACTTTCCTTGCGCGGCGCCGGAAATCGCGCAGCCCTGGAAGTTCCACTGGCTGGCGGTCGTGGTATCCAGCATTGCCCAGTCTTTTTTCTCTGGAGCTTCCGCCTGCAGGAAGAATTCTGCATCTTTGCCGTCGATGCGGGTGACGAAGACGCGGAATGACTTGCCGTCGGGGCCGAGCGCCAGAAGCAGCGGCGTGCCGTTGACGCGATCGAGAATGGGAGATTGCTTCGCGAAAGTTTCCCAGGGATAAGCGCGGGCGGCACCCTTGACAGCGACTCCAATGACGACGTCGCGCGATTTTAGTTCGGTGCCGGGAAAGCTGATGACCACGGGCAACTTGGCTACATCGGGCTCCCAGTTGGGGTCGTACTCTTTTGTGTACTTCGCGACCGGCGCCAGCACATGCCCGGAGGGAGATTCGCTTCTCCACTGGCCGAAGGAGAGTTCGTCGCTGAGGACGAGTTCGAGCGCTGCGCCTTGCAGCGGGCCGTAGAGGGCCTTGCCGGTGATTTGCTGCCACCAGGTTCCGGTCTCGCGATCGCGCATCAGGAAATTCTGATTGTTGATTCCTGCCAGATAAAAGTGCAGCACTCTTCCGTTCACGGTTCGCTTCCACACCAGACCGGTGTGACAGAGCGTTCAATAGGTTACTGCGATGGGCACGCCCGCGACCACGTCGTTGAGCACGTGATGGTAGGCCATCTGGCTAATGGGATAGGCGCGGGCATCGTCGCTGAGGCGGACGGCAAGGATCATTTCTTTTGGATCGAGCTTGCTGGCGGATTGCGCGACGAACTGAGCGCCAGAAATAGGATGGAACATCCACTCGAAATAGTTGAGGCGGGCCATCACTGTCGAAAAAGCAACTACTACCAGGGTCAACGCGACCAGTGATTTAAGCCAGCGATTGGAGTATCTCCAGAGCAGGAGGCCGAAGACGAAGCTAATGATGGCGGCGATCAGTGTGCCTGCCGGAGCACGATCGCGGAGGGCCATTGCGATCAGAAGTCCGCGTGGCGACTGATGCGAGAAGGGACGGATGATGAATGCGGGGATGAAGAACAGAGCGATGGCGGTGAGGGCGAACAGGACGAATGCGATCCAGAGGCCGCGCGTAGTTCGAGGAGCGGATGGAATGCGCAGTGGCGTCGTCGATGGCAAAGATGCGCTCATAGATTTTTGAATAACGTCCCTAGAGATTTTAGAGGTGAATGTTACGGGAAGGGAAGAGGCGGCGGAATAATACAAAACAATGAGGCAGGAGTGCGGGAGGGGCTGCGGCCCGATGAACCTGGGCCGCCGGACAGCCCCTTCGACTGCGCTCAGGGCAGGCTCGGCGAAGCTGTCCCTACATGGGCTGTGGCGACCGCGCAAGAAAAAACCGGTCCGCGAGGGCGGACCGGGGTCGTGATTACGTTTGTGAATCTTATTGTGGTGTGAAGTTTTGGTGATAGCTCAAACTCACCACGTCCTGGAACATTGGTGTTCCGGGAGGCAGATTGTTCGGGTTTAGGAATTGCGTGTCGAAAAAGTAATTCCGCTGAGGAGCGCCATACACCACGTTGCAGCACTTGAAAATGCCCGTGTTGTATTGCGAATAGAACATGCTGATCAGCGAACCTGTGTAGTTCACCTGCGCGCCGTTAGCGCCCCGGGCTTCGAGGTAGCGCAGGAAGTTGTGCATGCCGCCATCGGTGCCGAAGTCCTGCAGTGGGATAGCCTTGGCCCATCCTGGCTCGGGGAACGGAACGCTTTTACCGGCGGCGATTGCCATGCGGTAATGGCTGGTATTTCCAGGGCGAGCAGCGGATTGTCCTGGATATTCGAAGCTTTCGACATCGGTCCAGCCCGTATTCGAGGTTGGCAGTGTAGCTCCCGACGGCGGGTTTGAGAGCAGCGTAACCGAATCCGCAATGATTGAAGCTGCAGAGTGCGGAGTGGTGGTGACGTTGCCGCTGGGCCAGTAGGGATCGGTCGGGCCGCTGTTGTAATCTCCCCAAACATAGACGGGTTCTTCCGACGCGACCGTGAAGCCGTCGCCGGTTTGCCCAATTGGGGGGTGTGGCAAGTAGCTAACCGCGGCGGCGCTCATGCCACCATCCACGAGGCGTAGCACGTGACGGGGACCGGTGACCATATTGTTTTGCGGTGATCCGGCGCCGGTATACGGTCCAAATAAGACCGCGCCGGCGGCGTTCCGGATGTAGTTGTTGCAGTTCACTTGATTTGCGTTCGACGCGGGCGGGTTGGCGGGAATCGGGAAATAGGGCTGGCTCATCAAGGCGCCGCTCAATCCGAATCCGGCGGCCAGGTACTTTTCACCCCAGTTGTCGAAGAAGCCGTCAGCGTTCACATCCTCTGGCGAGAACGCGTAGTAGCTTGCTGGTTCAAGCGCGTTGTCTGGCACACCCGTGGACGAGGGGGAGTTGATCGTATCTTCCAGGCCGGACATTCCGGTCATGCCGTTATAAAGACCGATGGCGGTGGGGTGAGGATCGGCGATCATGCCGCGATGATCGGCGAAGTAGACGATGTAACCGTTAAAGTTCGAGTTGACCACCGCCGGGCCGTGACCGCTGTTATAGACGCCAGTTTTCTGCAACCAGAGCCACAGGTTGCCCACATCCAACTCCACCGCGTTCATGACTCCGTTTGGGCTGCACGCGGTAAAGACCTGGGTGCCATTGACGTTAGTCGTATTGGTTAGCCGGGCTCCGTTGTCCCGGGGCTCGCCTTCGCGCGAATCGTAGAAGTTGATGGGAATCCAGTTATAGGCGGTCGAAGTCAGCGAGGGATCGTTCGCTGTTGCTTCATAGGCGCTGCCGACTCCAACTCCCTGGTTGAGTTGCTGAAGAATCAGAATGGCGGGCCCAACCGGGTTGTAACATTGACCCGCTGGAAGGGTTGGGTAGACAGAGCAAGCTGGGTTTGGTCCACCGGGGTTGTAGGGAGCGGTCGGGGGCGTGTTGTAAGGACGACCGAAACCGTAGGAAAGCCATTCCTGAGTGACGCCGACCCACGCACCGGCCGTGGTTTGATATTCAACCCGCAGGAATGGTCCGCCGCAAGGGCCGGGGAGGTTGGTGGTGACGTCTCCCAGCAAAGGCCAAGGACTGGAACATCCAGCGATGGCGGGAAGAACCCACCCGTTGGCGCCGGTTTTTGCGGTCGCATAGTACATATACTGGCCCGCACCGGGAATGCCGGCAGTGAGTGTCTGGTAGCCGCCTGAAGTAGGCAGAACCAGCTGTACGTCGTTGGCATCGAGCGCTCCGGCGCCGCGGTCTGGGTGAAGATCGGCGAGGGTGTCAGCCATCAGTATCCGGATGGACGCCTCGCTGTAGAGGCGGGAGCTGGCGAGCAGCGGCGTATCGGTCGCTTGTTTGCGACGAATGATTTCGATGGCGCCAACCGCGTCCGCCTGGACGAACGGTAGTTGCAGTTTGGTGGCGCCGGTCAATCCGGTGGTAATGAAGCTGGCGAAATTAACCGTGGAAGTTCCCTTCCAGCCAGGGACAGCTGCGCCTCCGCAGTTGGAGGTGCAACTGGCCGGGGGCGGAGGAGGCGGGAATCCGCCAGCCCAACTGCCGTTGGGAAGGGCGTTGCAGTTCGCAGCTGGTCCAGACCCTGGGGCGGGGGGACACGCGGCGCCGGCGCTGGGCACGTAAACGGATCCCGTATAGTTGGTGCCGGTCGGCCACCCATTCTCCAGTTGGTCCGTTACCACCTGGCCAACCGCGGCGATCTTATCAGTGAAGGTTAAACTGGATCCGGAAGCAAGAAACAAATTACCGTTGGCATGAACCCGCCCGCCGAAGTTGAAGTTCGGACCGGCGAAGTAATCGCAGTCGCCATCGCAGAACACGCCGAACTCAAAGGCGGGAAGCAAAGCCACTTCTACGGTACGAGTGAGGTTGACGGCCGCGCCCGTGGGGTTGATGGAGCTATTGCTAGTGACCTCGCCCGCACTGGCGGCGCGTATGGCGGTTACTTGCAGCGTGAACGGGATGAGCGATGCCACCATGCCCTGGTCAGAGCCGGAGCCCACGATGTCCCACGAACCACAAGGGTTTGGAGAGTTCGGGCAAGGTGTTCCATTGCTCTGGTTGGGCGGCCAGTTAATGGTCTCAAGATAGTTCATGTTGGTGATGTTTGAGCCAGTAACCGTGGTTGGATAATTTGTGGCAGCGGTGAGGGCGGTAATGGCTGCGGCATTGGGACTTTGCGAGGTTTGATACAACTGAGAGAGTTGGGCCGTGAGGTTCTCGATGCCGGCCTCGGCGCCATAATACGCGAGGTTGTTCTCCAGGTCGTTGTTGCCCATGCGCTGTTCGCCGGTGACCAGGAACAACAGACCTACGGCCAAGCCCGACAACAGCAGCGTCAGCAGAAGCGCTGCAATGAGCGTGAAGCCCCGCGAATCTCGTTTACTCATTCTCATCTTGCTCCCTCCAATATCAAAACCCAGACGGCAGACAGCCATCACTGGCATACGGTGGTGCTGGAACTATAGGAATTGCAGAAACTCATATTGCGAGCGCTGACCGAACTGGCCAGATACATGCTTTGAGACCTGTTGTTTCCCTGAGTCAAACCCTGTCCCATGATCCAAATATTGACTTTCTGAATGAGGGCGGGAGATTGTCCTGCGCCGATCGGATTGGCTTGATTGGCATTCATCAGGCCGGTGGTGGAGCTGATTACGTCATAGCTGAATTGCAGGTTAATGATGTTATCGGCAATCGGGACGGCATTCAGGCCGTTGACCTGGCGCATCAAGCGCGGAGTTTGAACGGTTCCACCCGCGGCAGGAACTTGCAGGAAATAAGTGACGGCATAGAGCCGGCAGACGGTGGTGACAGTGCCAGCCCCCATGGCGGCGGCAACCGTAAGCAGGCTATTGGCGCCGCCCTGGTTGAAATTGAGTGCATCTGGAGAGGCGAAGTTGATGGCTCCGCCGCCGGGCGGAAGGCCAGTGATCTCACCGACAGCCGCGGCGGTTTGTGCCAAGCTCGTACCCCCGGCGCCGGTACCGTTGCCGGGACTGCTGACGATGAACAACAGCAGGTCGCCGACGTTGAGGCCGCCGGGAGCGAGGATGTTATTGGGCTGCGTCCCCCCATTGATCACAGTCACCGTGGCCGATGCCGGACTGACTGGAAACGTAAAATTGAAGTTCGTCAGCGGAAAGTTGTAGTCGCAATAGATGGAGGTGATGCTGTCGTTCACGGCGGCAGGAGCGCTGGTGATGACCGCACCGTTCTGCACGCCGTTGGCGAAGCCGGGCAGGATGCCGTACATGTAATTCCTGACGCCGGTGCCGCTATTGGGGTACACATCGCCGGGAACATAGCAGGTGCCACCTTGATTGCAGGCGACCGATGTGGGGGTGCCGCTGGCCATTTGGAGGCCGCCGGTGGGCAGCCCGGCGCCTGCCATGCTGATGTCCTTGGTCATCAAGTCGATGGCGGCGCGCATGTTCTGCTGAGTATCGGCGCGCTGGGTCACGGTGAACATGGCGTTCATGCCCACGCGAAACACGCTGGTCATCGCCGCCATCAGGATCAGGCCAATGACCGAGGCGATCATCAATTCCAGCAGGGTGAAGCCGCGTTGCGATTTTGAGATGCGCGTGTTCATAGTGTTTATCGGGCTCAGTGATAGCTGGAGACCAGTCCATTCACGGTGTAGCTCCGGTTGTATCCCCATCTGCCGGGCTTACTGTAAGTAATCGTGATGGTGATCCCAATCAGGTTTGTATTCACTCCGCCGCCTTGGGCAGGAGGCAGGAAAATTGTGTTGAATGAGATGGTGCGGGTAAAGTTGGTGAGGCTGACCGTTTCGTCGTCCGCTGTACCGAGAACGCCGTCGGGACCGGGCAGGACCAGGCACTCGATTCCGCCTGGGCATGCGGCGCCGGTGTCAGGAGCGGTGCAGGCGACGTCATCGGCTGTGCCGACGATGCCGTCGGCTCCAGCGCAGAGCAAGTTCTGGGCGCCCGACAGGAAGATTCCGCCGTTGGCGATGTTTTGGATGGCGGCAAAAGGAAGCTGCTGACTATTGCGAGCCGTGTAGATGCTTTCCATGGCGTCCAGCGCTTTGTGGCGGGCGATCAGATCCTCCTGGGCCCACTCGGTTGCGCTGATGGCAGTGCCAAAAGCCAAAATTACGGCGAGCAGGCCTACGGTCAAGACCACCATGGCGATCATGACTTCGAGCAGCGAGAAGCCGCGCTGGGCCCGATGTTTCCCGATGGATTTCTTTGCTTGCGTCATTGTTGCACCCAAGAGAGAACGCCTGCGATCCTATCCAGCCGCCAGCCGCGGATTCTGCCGGTCGCTCCCCATACCGTGACCGCGCGCGAAGTCGTGACGGCACCGCCGCCTTGCGTCATGTAAATAATTCCGTTACTGAAATTGCCGAGGTTGTCTTGTGCAGAGCCGTCGGGCATGAAAACGACGTAATTCAGAGGAACACCCGGCGTGGATTCGAAGTCGATGGGAGGAGCACCGGCGCCAAAGCCATCCGGCGTGGAGGCGGGGAACCCACCTTGTATGCCGTAGCTAATGTCAGCCGGTATCGAATAAGTGATCACTTGCTGGAGCGGCTGCGCGATTCCTCCCACGGCGGGAGGCTGGTACTGGATTTGAATTGTGCCCGCCGGAAATCCACCCGGATTGAAATTGACGTAGTATTGATGACTTTGAGAAATTGCCAGGTTGCGGGTGTTACGCAGGGCCATCAGCGTAATGTCATAGCCTTTGTTAACATGGCTCCCGCGCAGAAGGGGCTTCAAGGCCATGTAACTGACTCCAGCCATAATCAGGGAAATGGAGATCGTAATCATCAGTTCCAGCAGCGAGAACCCGTTGTTTTTGCGCGATGCCATAAGTTCTTCCCGATGGAAAGTTTTGCCTCGTCGTCCCCAGATATGAATCAATGCAACCTCTGCCGTGCGGACCTTCACAAGCCCTAACCGGTCATTGTCGCGGACAGCCCAACCGGCGCCGCAATTCAAGTTTCGGCATTCTTGATCCTAGGGGTGAGGAACGACAGCGTCAAAGCACCACAGGTCAACGAAGGACTATTGGTCTTTTGTAATGCGATTGGTGACTGAGGTCACAGGGATTGAGGGCAGTGGAGTTAGAAGATTTCCACGAGAATACAGGACGGCAGAAATGACAAAGGTAACTTGTGGGAGGAACGTTGGGACCCTACGATTGGGCAGGTATGAACCTCACATCGTTAATGGTCTGCGCGGACGCGGCAGCGGTGCAAGAACTGCGCCAAGTTCTAGATGAGTTGAAGATTCAGGTAGAAGTATGTCCCAATGTTGTGCGCGCAGCGGTGCGGCTAGCACAGGATCGTTTCGACCTGATCATCATTGACTGCGCAAAGCAGTCGGACGTGATTAGTTTGTTGCAGGAGAGCCGCACCTCGATCGTGAATGCAAATTCGCTGGCCGTGGTTGTGGTGGAGGGTCAAGAAAGCATCCGGGAAATGTTTGCGCTGGGGGTGAACTTTGTTCTGTACAAGCCGGTTTCCTATGAGCGCGTGTTGAGCACGCTGCGGGCGGCGCAAGGAGTGTTATTCCGCGACAAGCGGCGTAAGGCGCGGGCCACGGTTCACACCCAGGCAACCATTGACTACGCGGGCGTAGAGAATGATCGCGCAACCTTGGTGGATCTGGCGGAAGATGGCATGGCAGTTAATTTCGGCAAGCGGCTGCCGCCAACCTGCAAAGTATATTTTCAATTTCAACTGCCGGGGCAGTCGGCGACGCTGCGGCTTTCGGGTGTGGTGATGTGGCAGGATTGGAACGGGCGTGCGGGCGTGCAATTTGTGGATGTGCCAAGGACTTCGCGGCGCATTCTGACCGAATGGTTGCAGAGCAATCTGGCGAACGCTCCGAAGCGGGAACTGGCTGACGAAGCGGTGCAGGTCGAGCATTCGATCCGTCCGAGCGAAGAGGCGATGGCGGCGAGTGCGGGTGCGAATTCGAGTAGCGAAAAGAAAGAAGCGAAGAGTCACGATCGGGATGCGCTGAATCGATTGCGTTCGGAGCCGACCAACCGGCGCGGGCAGACGCGATACGCGTGCCGGCTGGGAGCGGAAGTCTATCAGCAGGGAAGTTCGGTGCGGAACTATTGCCATCTGAGCGATCTGAGCCCGGGCGGATGCTATCTGGAAATGTCGCTGGCTTTTCCCGCGGCAACACCGGTTGAAATTACGGTGCGCACGCAGGAAATGAAATTGCGCTTGAGTGGATTGGTGAGAGCTTCGCATCCTGGCTACGGGATGGGAGTGTCGTTCAAGCTGAATACCAAGGATGAACGGCAGGGTGTGCAGCAGTTGATTGATTTTGTGGCGGCTGCTGCGGAGAAGGCTTAGTCGCGAGTACCTAGTACCTAGTACTCGCTCTTCAGTTCTCAGTTCTCAACCTCGAATGCGTTTTCTGGTTGTGGATTTCTACCCAAGAATAAAGTGTCGATGAGGATTCCTGAATCAGGAATTCCTGCGTTCGCGAGTGGTACCCCCTACCCCACCATACTTCTGAAAGTCTTGTCCAGCGCGGGTTTCGCAGGATGGGTGTGTCAAAATCTTGAGAACGAAACACTTAGGGCTGGGTTAGTCGGTCTCTCTGGACCGTCACGGCCTCGACCATGATCGCGCAAGTTCGACAGCGGGTACAAGGTCAGATGTCACAGGGGGCGTTGGGAATATTTAGAAGCGAGGGTTTCTTGAGTCAAGCAGATTCCTCGCGATAACCCAAGCGTTTGGGATATGATAGGATTTCAATGTGCCGACAGTTCTACGATTTGATGGACTGCGCGCAGTAGTTTACCCGAACGACCACCGGCCGGCTCACGTGCATGTGATCGGAAGAGGGTGCGAGGCTGTCTTCACCCTGAACTGCCCGGCTGGGCCGGCTGCGGTTCGGGAAAACTATGGATTCTCGCGGCGAGAAATCTCGAGCATCGAGCGAGTCTTGACGAATCACATAGAAGTGCTGTGCGGCGCATGGGAGAATATTCATGGCAGGATATGACAAGTTCGAAATGGCAAATCGACGCGGGGAGCGCATGCGAGCGTCGGTTCCCAAGGCAATCGCGGCGCACTATGACCGGGCCACTGGACGCATTGTGATTCATCTCAGTTCGAGGCTCGATGTAAGTTTTTCGCCGCGGGACGCGCAGGGATTGGAAAACGCCAAGCCGTCGGATCTGGATGAAATCGAGATCAGCCCTTCGCGCTTGGGCATTCACTTTCCCAAGCTGGATGCGGATCTCTATCTGCCGAGTCTGCTGGAGGGATTTCTTGGGTCAAGGCGATGGATGGCGTCGCGTCTGGGCCGAGTTGGCGGCAAGGCGAGGAGCGCAGCCAAGCGCGCCGCTGCTAAAGCGAACGGGCGGATGGGTGGGAGGCCGAAGAAGGCGGTGGGAGGCTGAGTCAGCGCAATACAAGCGGAGCGTTAGCGCAACGGAGCTACAATCATGCTGTCTGCCAGCATCGCGCCCACCCCTTCGACAGGCTCCAGGCAGGCTCTCGCAAAGAACGCGAGGATGGGGCACCCGGCATGCACGATTCGTGGCTGAGGATTTCTCATTAAATAGATTGTTGGCAACTTCCGCCTTCATGGGGCGTAATTGTGGCTCCGGGACCATTGCGGATAGAAGCCAATGAGTCCGAAGAGCGGACCGGGCAGAAGCAGCCAGGCAACATCCGCGCCCAAGCGATTGAAGAGACCTGTGACGATGGCGATGGAAACGATGGTGATGGCGAAGCCGATCGAAATCTGGATAGCCAGTGCGGCGCCGACCAGAGAGCGAGAACACGCGAGAGCCGAGAGGGCGGAGAATTGGGGCGAGTCGGCAATCACTGCGGCTCCCCAGACGATGAGCAGCGCTAAAAGCGCCAGTGGCGGGAGTATGCGCCAAGCGAGCGCAAAGATAAGACAACAAAGTCCCGATAGTGAAAGCGCTATGGCGGCCACGCGTGCGCAGCCCCACCTGTGGGTGAGGAGACCGCCCACGACGCATCCCAACGCGCCTGAACCGATGATGGCGAATGCCAGTCCGGAGACTTTGAGGTTGCCCAGGTTCACGTTGAGCGATGTGCGGACGATGAGCAAGGGAACGATGGTCCAGAAGGCGTAGAGTTCCCACATGTGGCCGAAGTAGCCCAGAGCGGCAGCGCGAAAGTCACGTGACGCGAATGCTCCGAGAACACCCGCCATGCGGACGCCTGGCATAGCTTTGCGAAGCGCGAGGTGAGGCCCGTCTCCAAGAAGGTAGATGAGTAAAGCTGCTACGGCCGCCAACGCGGAGGAAGTTCCGATCACATATTGCCATTTCCATGCTGCTCCGATTTGCCGCAGGCCGTGAGGAAGAGCAGTGCCGAGCGTGAGCATGCCAACGAGATAGGCGAGGGCGGAGCCAGTCCGCTCGGGGACCCAGCTCACAACCAACTTCATGCCGATCGGATAGATTCCCGCAAGGCAGATACCGACTGCAAACCGGAAGACAGCGGCGCTGGCAATGCCGCTGGAAAGCCATGCGAAGCAAGCATTGAAGGCTGCGCCGAGTAGGGCACACACGGGGAAGATCCTGCTGGCGGGGAAGCGGTCCGCCAATCCGGTGAGCGCAAAAACCAGCGTACCGAGAATGAAGCCTAACTGTACTGCGCTGGTGAGAGTTCCGATGTCGGAAACGCTCGCGCCCCAGGCCCGGCGCAGGTCGTCGGCGGCACTGTTGGCGCTGAACCAGAGCGAAGTGCCCAGCAGTTGTGCAATTGCGATGGTTGCCACCGGGGCGAAGCGCGGGAGGACGACCTCAGGCGGATTTGCGACCGCTTCATTCATATTCGATTAGGCAAGACGCGCTTTGCCCAACTTGTCTTAGCCCGCTGCTACCTCCTGGTAGAGACTTCGTCGGCGACGGCTCTCTTGAAATAATCCAGCGACAATTTCAAGCCTTCTTCCAATTGAATCTTTGGTTCCCAACCTAGCAGTTGGCGGGCTTTGGTGATGTCGGGGCAGCGCTGTTTGGGGTCGTCGGGCGGGAGGGGTTCGTAGGTGATTTTGCTTTTTGATCCGGTCACTTTGATTACGTGCCGGGCGCATTCGAGGATGGTGAATTCGTTGGGGTTGCCGATGTTGACGGGCAAATGTTCGTCCGATTTTGCCAGGCGGAGGAAGCCATCGATTTCGTCGCTGACGTAGCAGAAGCTGCGGGTCTGGCTGCCGGTGCCGTAGACGGTGAGCGGATGGTTGCGCAGGGCTTGCTTCATGAAGTTGGGGACGACGCGTCCGTCGTTGAGCTGCATGCGGGGGCCGTAGGTGTTGAAGATGCGGACGATGCGCGTATCCACTTTGTGATAGCGGTGATAAGCCATGGTGACGGATTCGGTGAAGCGCTTGGCTTCGTCGTAGACAGAGCGCGGGCCGATGGAGTTTACGTTGCCCCAGTAGGTTTCTTTTTGGGGATGCTCGAGAGGGTCGCCGTAGCACTCGGAGGTGGAGGAGACGAGATACTTGGCGTTGTATTTCCGCGCGACTTCGAGGGCGTTGAAAGTTCCGAGCGATCCGACGCGCAGCGTGGGGATGCCGTGGATAGTGTAATCGACGGGGCTGGCGGGGCTGGCGAAGTGGAAGACGTAATCGACGTGGCCCACGTCGAAGGGTTCGCAAATGTCTTTTTCTATAAGCTCGAAGGCCGAGTCGTTCCGAAAGTGTTCAAGATTGGCGCGGCGTCCGGTGAGCAGATTGTCGACGACGACTACATGCCAGCCTTCGCCGAGCAGGGCATCGCAGAGATGCGATCCGAGGAAGCCGGCTCCTCCGGTGACCAGAGCGCGTTTTGGGCTCATGCTTTGTGGGTGCCGTTTTTTAAGGCGGCGGGTGCGGCTTCGGGATGCGAGGCGGCACGGCCTACGCTGTAGTAAGTGAAGCCGTTGGCTGCCATCACCTCGGGATCATACAGGTTGCGGCCGTCGATCACGATGGGGTATTTGAGTTCCTGGTTGAGGCGGCGGAGGTCGAGGTTGGCGAACTCCTCCCACTCGGTGAGGATGAGTAGTGCGTCGGCGCCGTGCGCGGCTTCGTAGGCGGAGCCGGCGAACTTGATGCCCGAGTTCATCACTTGCTGGGCGCGCTCCATGGCGGCGGGATCGTAGGCGGTGATCTTGCAGCCTTCCTGCAAAAGAGACTGCACAATAAGGATGGCGGGGGATTCGCGAATATCGTCAGTGCCGCCTTTGAAGGCGAGGCCGAGGACTCCGATGTGTTTGCCGCGAAGAGTCCAGAGGGCGCTGCGCACTTTGCGCAGAAAGCGGTCGCGCTGATCTTCGTTGATGCGCATGACTTCGTCGAGCAGGCGGAAGTCGTATCCGCACTCGCGGGCGACGGCGCGGAAGGCCATGACATCTTTCGGAAAGCAGGAGCCGCCGTACCCGATGCCGGGATTGAGGAAGCGCGGGCCGATGCGGGAGTCTGATCCGATACCGTGAGTAACTTGATTCACGTCCGCGCCAACGGTTTCGCAGATGGAGGCGACGGCATTGATGAAAGAAATCTTCATAGCGAGGAAGGCGTTGGAGGCGTGCTTGATCATCTCCGCGCTCTGGGTGCTGGTGACGATAATGGGAGCGGGGATGGAAGTGCGGTCAGGTTGCGGGATGGCGTCGGGCTGTTTGTAATAAGTGCCGCTGGTGAGCGGAGTATAGACTTCGCGGAGGACGGCGGCGCAGCGATCGTTGTTGCAGCCGACGAGAATGCGGTCGGGGAAAAGAAAGTCGGTGACGGCGGTGCCTTCGCGGAGGAACTCAGGGTTCGAGGCGACGTCGAAGGAGTCGGGGTCGGCGCCGTTGCGCAGAATGATTTTGCGGATCCACTCGCTGGTGTAGACGGGGACGGTGCTTTTCTCGACGACGACTTTGTATCCGTTGATGGCGCCGGAAATTTCGCGGGCGACCATTTCGACATAGGAGAGGTCGGCGTCGCCACGGTCGGTAGGCGGAGTGCCGACGGCGACGACAATGGCGGCACTGGCGCGGACCGCTTCCTGCAGGTCGGCGGAGAATTCGAGACGATGTCCGCGATGACGGTTCAAGAGCTCGGGCAGGAATTTTTCGTGGATGGGAACCTGGCCGTCTTTCAAGGCGGCGAGCTTGGCGTCGTCGTTGTCGACGAGAATGACGTCGTGGCCGAGATCCGCAAAGCAGGCGCCAGCGACTAAGCCAACGTATCCGGAACCGACGACAGCGATCCGCATGTTCAGACTCCAGGCCGAGGAATGGGAGTGAGTTTGGACGTTTTAGAACAGCCGCGGGATGAGAGCGGAGAAAGTTGGGAGAGCATGTTCGATGGCCGCAAGATGTGGAGATTCTAACATTTCTTATTGAGCACGAAGGGGGTTAGGGGGGCGAAGGGGCAGAGTTTTCTGGCGAATGCTGCCAATTTGGGAAGGGAAAAGCCTTTAACCGCCAAGGACGCGAAGAACGGCCGCGAAGGTCGCAAAGGACATCTTTGTTGAAGGAGACGGTGCGAACAGGAGGAAGGCGAAGATGCGGCTTCTTTCTGGCTGTTCGGAGCGAGGGGAAGCGGTGTAAAATCCGCGGCAGAGCAACTGAGCCTGCCGACATGGCTGACCGCATCATCCCGAACCCTGAATCCTCCGGCCTGCAGGGGACGAGTTCGGGTTCTGAATCCGATCTGAGAGAACTGGCTGCGTTGTTTGCGGCGCACAGTGGCGGCAGCTTTTCGGCGGAAGTGGCGGCGGATCTGGCGCTGGATATTGTGCTCAGCGAAATTGTGGAGCAGGCTTGTCTGGCGACGGGCGCGACTGGGGCGGCGATCATTTTGGAACGCGACGGGGAGATGGTGTGCCGCGCCAGCAGCGGGGCGAATGCTCCGGAGATGGGAGCACGGTTGAGCAGCAAGGCTGGGCTGACGGCGGAGTGCATCCGGACGCAGCAAATGCAACGGTGCGAAGATGCGCTGATCGATCCGCGGGCGGATACGGAGGCTTCGCGGGACTTGGGAGTGCGCTCGCTATTGATTCTGCCTTTGCTGCGGAACGGCGGGCTGTTGGGCGTACTGGAAGCTCTTTCGTCGCGGGCGGGAGCGTTTGGCGAGCGGGATGAAGTCACGCTGGAGGCGCTGGGGCAACAGATATTAAAGAACCTGGCGCACGCCAGCGAAGCTGCCGCGGGAGCAGCGATTCACACGACTGAGGCGGGTGAGTTGAGGGGATCTGCGGAAGCGGTTCCGGCTGTGTTTTTGGATGGGAATGCGTCTGGTTCCGTGCCGGCAGAATCGCCGATGAACTCGCAGAAAGAGGATGAAGTTGCGGCGGAGGTTCTGGCGCAGGCTCCGCGGAGTCGGGTTGATATTGTGACGGTCGCCTTGAGCGCAGCGGTTGTGATTTGCGCGGTACTGTTGGCGACGCTGGTGGGTTTGCGGGTGAGCTCGCGCAAGACTGATGGTAAGCGCGCGCCGGTGAGTGCGAGTGCATCGCGCACAGGAGCGGGTGAAACGAATCTGGCATCGACTCAGAGTGCTGAAGCAAGTACAGTGCCGGCCGCGGTTGGTTCGAAAGTCGAAACGAGAGTCGATGCGAAAAATACGGTGAAAGCTGCGGGGACGAATCCAACTCGTTCCGGTGAGGCTGTTCCTCCGGAAGGGGGTTTATTCGTTTATGAAAATGGAAAGGAAGTTTTTCGCATGCCGCCAGCCGTTCCGGTAGAACGAGCGGGAATTGTCGAGGTATCGCCGGAAGGCAGCCCTTTGCATCGAGTGGAGCCGGAGTATCCGGAAGCAGCGCGGGAGCAGGGAATTCAAGGGGCGGTTGTGTTGGATGTGCGCATTGGGCGCGACGGTGCGGTGCAGGATGTGAAAGTAGTGAGCGGGCAGCAAGTGCTGGCCGATGCCGCGATTGCGGCAGTGAAGCAGTGGAGATTCAAGCCTCAGGTTCGGGCGGGGCAGGCGGTCGAGATGCAAACAAGAGTTACGCTGAATTTCAAACTGCCCAGGTAGTTCTCATTCGTACGCCTGCCCCTATTTTCCTGTGCGTTTTATGAACTCCGCCCCTGCAATTGGTTTCTAAGGCAGGTCCGAAGTACCCACCACGGTGCCACTGTCATTGACTCCTGAGGCAGAGCTGTTGTTCCCGCCGAGGGTTCCCATATCTGTGATCGTACCAGCTGCACTCCACAAAACAGCGTGACTGGATGTGTCGCCGGTGACGGTGGAGTTGCCTACGATCTGACCCGACTTGTTGATACCGAGCGCTTGACTCACATTGCCACCGAGGCTTGAGAGGTTCCGCGAGCCATGGGCTTTCGTCCATGAGTATGCGGTACTCACGGCGGAAGGGTTGCTCCAGTTACCGACCACGGTGCCGGAGCGATTGATAGCGTATGCCCAGGCGCGGTCTCCACCAAGGTTGCGTATCGTCTTCATGCCCGCGGCCGGGGACCAGATGAAGGCTTGGTATTGCGGAGTGTGGCCGAGAGAATAGCCGACGACCTGGCCGGATGCGCCAACGCCGGTGGCGTGGCTCAGGCTGCCGTTCAAGGTTCCGAGGTCTTGCATCCCGCCGGATTGCGTCCAGAAAAAAGCGTGAATGGCGTTTGAAGGGATGGAAGTAAATCCGGCGACCTGGCCGCTATCGTTGATCGCGGAAGCGCCGCTGCCTGAATTGCCGCCAAGGTTGCCCAGGTCTTGCATGCCACCAGAACTGGTCCACAGAAAAGCGTCGGAGAGGCCATCGGCGAGAGACGACTGTCCGACAACCTGGCCGCTAGTGTTAATGGCGGTAGCGATGCTGTCGCCAGTTCCTCCGAGCGTGCCGAGGTCTTGCATGCCGCCAGTGGAGGTCCACAGGAAGGCGGCGAGGGAACCATTACTCCGGTTGGTGGCGCCAACGACCTGTCCACTGTTGTTGATGCCGAAAGCATAACTATTTTTTCCGCCCAGGGTTCCGATGTCTTGCATGCCGCCGGTGGAGGTCCAGACAAAAGCGTGTTGTGTCGATTGAGCGATGGTTAACGGCGCGAGCAAGAAAAGCATTCCCGCCCAGATTGTGGTTCGGATTGAACGTGTCAATTGATTCCCCCTCAGTTGAAGTGTTGTGAGTGTGCCGCTCGACAACGAATGTCGAGAGCGAAACAGAGTGACGTTGAAGCGGTGGGGAGCCGCCTCAACGTAAAAAGAGTCCAGCGTACCAAAGGGGCCTAGTGGCTACAGCCCCATTGGGCGAAACGATCGCCTCCCAGCCTTACAGCGAATTCAAGAACGCCAGCAAGTTGCCTTCGTCTGTGGGATTCAAAGCCTCGTAGTTCGAGAGAACCGCGGCTGCTTCGCCGCCGTGCCGGCGGATCGCGGCATCGCTGGTTGTCGATGCATTGTCATGCATCAGGCCACCGGATTTGGCGAGAATATTGTGAAGACCCCATAAGGGAGCAGTTCTCCACATGGAGAGAGTAGCCTGGCCAGTTCCGTTGGGCTGGAAGGGAATGCCGCCAGAATCTCCGTTGCCCATATCGTGGAGGAGAAAATCCGAATAGGGAGTGAAGGTGACGTTGCTGAGAGAGTTGATGACGACAGTCTGGCGTCCTCCCGTTTGTTTTAACGTGACGTTGGCTGGCGTGGTGAAATTCTGGATGTGACAAACGCTGCAACCGATGTTGTTGAATACAGCGAGGCCGGCCTGAATCTGCGGATTGGGAGGCTGAGGAGGTATCGGAGCCAGGAGCGCGATGAATTGCGTCATCTTGATCATGTTGGTCTGAGCCACGTCCTGCGGGGCGTTGGGATCAGATTGGCAGGCGCTTGGATACGACAGGCCCTGGGGCAGATGTTCATTCGGGTTGAACTGGCTGGGTATTCCGAACGGCCCGGAGTTCGTAGTGATGCCCAGTTCGTTGAATTCAGCGTGAGCATTGAACTGGAACAGAGAAACCTCGTTCAATTTCTGTCCGAATTTTCCAGGGCGAATCACTCCGTTCTCGTCTGGGACCATGTTCGCCATGCCCGTGATGCCGTAGGGCTTGCTAATGCCGACGTTGGCGAGAATGGCGGAGTCGGGAATGTTATCGACCAGGCCTAAGCCGAAAAGCTGCGGCGAGCGCACTTGACTAACGACGGTCGCATCCGTGGGCACGACTTCATGAGGCAAGTTTTGCGCCGTACCTCCGCCGGATGCGGCCAAGCCCGAAGTCGTGGCGGTGTAGGTGAACGTGGTTGACGAAGGGATTTTGGTGATGGGGAAGACCCCGTTATAGCCGGAGACACCCACATTTTGGATCTGCGCCATTTGCCCAACGGCAAATAAGTGGTTCGCAGTTGTGGTGATGGTCACGGTGGTTCCAGACTCGGTGGCGCCGCTCGGCGACTTGGCAATGTTCATCTGATTGCAGGCGGGCAACTCGCCGAACGTGGAGTTGGAAATGCCGTGCAATATGGGCCCGCCTTCATTCTCGGGGAAATTTCCGTTGCCATCGAGATAGTTGAAGGTGTTATCGGGATTCCACTTGCCGTAACGGGTGCCGGTGACGTTGCTGGTGTCGCCGGCGGTTCCGGTGAGCACGTTCGTACCAGCGCCGTGACAGGTGAAGCAGCCGGCTCGAGTGGAGACTGGACCGAGTCCACGGATGGGGTCCCATTTAATGGCGAAGAGGTTGTAGCCACCATTGAAGAAACCGGTTTGGGTGGAACTGAGCCCGGCAAGCGGGCCGCCGAACTGACCGACGGTTGGAGGCGGAGGTGGAGGAGGCGCGCAATCGGTAGGGCACGTGGCTTCTACTTTGTAGATGAGACGGGTTGGGACGGCGAGAACGACAAGAACGATTAGTGCCAGCAATGCTGGCAGGCGAAGCGAGCGCGGCTTCATAAAGAGCTCCTTTTACGCGTGGCAACACGTCAGACGCGATTCCAAAAAAAATGGTTGCGAGCATGACGCGGGGGGAAGGAGAAAGCTTTGGGGGAAAATCGTCGCGGACAGAAGTTGAATGCAGTTCTGCTGCTGGGCAGCTTGGTGCCGAAAGGAGGTTGTCTTCTGGGTGCCGAAGACGCGACCCATCGAACCGTGGTAAGCGAAAATTTGCGAAAGCAGCGGCACTACCTTCACCGACTAACTAAGGGCCCGGTAAGTAATTTGCATTGTGCAATCGAAAAATACATCTGTCAAGCGTGCAAGAACTTGCAATACCGGGCGATTCACAGGTAATAACGGAAGAACCCGGTAAGAAAGCCGAAGATATGAGTGCGAAGTTGCAATTGCTTGCATGCTATTGCCGTCGTGAACGAGGAATTTAGTGACGACAGAGGGACAAGCTCCGCTCGAACAGGGATGAAAGTCCCACGCTTGCCGGAGGAACGCAAGTGATGACGGCTGATGGTGTTGCAAAGGAGTCGACACAAGCGACTAGGGCCTTCCTTCTCCAGTAAAGCGATTTTAATTTCGGTGCAAGAACCATTGGAGTGAGGTCTTTCTTCACTAGTGCTTTTTACCTCTTGCAGGAACTTGCAGGTATCGTTAGACTGACTTCACTGTTACATGCAACAAGCCACCAAGTGGTGGTTCGGTATTACATCCCCCCTAATAAAACTACTTGAGAAAGCGTTCGGGTAGTGTCGTCTCTTGTCTTAACCATAAGCACATTCGCGTTCATTTTTTCCATAGGGCGGAATGTGACTGAGAGGGCGGAGCTATGAACGGCGAGGCGGAATTGATGGATGAGAGCAATGTGGCCGAGGCTGGATTGCTCACGCAATCGCGCTGGTATGCGGTTCGTACCCGCTCCCGCCACGAAAAGCTAGTCGCCCGTCAGTTGGAGACACAAGGCATCGAGTCATTCCTTCCATTAATTACCCAAACCCACAAATGGAGCGACCGCAGCAAGCAAGTAGAGACGCCTTTGTTTTCGGGCTATGCCTTCCTGCGAATGGTTCTATCCCCTGACGATCGCGTCCGGGTGCTGCGGACCCAAGGTGTAGTGAGCTTTGTGGGAGTGCAAGGTTCTGGAACTCCCATCCCCGATCATCAAATCGAAGACATACGGACGCTGGTCGCCAGCCGAGTTCCTTACGAGGAACGTCCGTTCCTTCGCGTGGGCCAGCGGGTGCGGGTGCGCGGCGGGGCGCTGGACGGCATGCAAGGCATTTTAGTGGCGGAGAATGGCGACCACAGCCTGGTGATATCGGTGGAGCCAATTCAAAGATCGTTATGTGTCCGAGTGGCAGGTTACGAAGTTGAAGCAGTTTAGAGTTCCTTTTCCCCCAGAGAAAAACCACACACAAAAGAAGTTGTTACGAGGCCTAGTCCTATGAATCAACTCGAAAATAAAGCCAAGACGAACCGGAACGGCAACGGCAGCCAACTCGCTGGAATCGAGACGCCTGACAGTCCGATTGCGACCGATCACTCTCAGGGTGATCAGCTACAGGGTGAGCCGGTCTCTGCCGATCATCTTCAGGTGGAGTCTGCGAACAAAGATCCGCACTTCTCCTTGCGCAGCCTGAGGGCGGAGGCGGAAATTTACGCCATCAGCCGCACGCTGGAGTACACGGGATGGAACCGCAGACGGGCGGCGCAGCTGCTGTCCATCAGCTATCGCGGGATTCTGTACAAGATTCGGCAGCACAACCTTACGCCTGGACCCGGCCGGGAAGTGGTGGCCTTGGGGCAGACGGTTAAGGTCGAGTAGCCGCCGGGTTAGTGTGGGAGCGGCCGCCGCAGTGGCCGGACGATGGCTCTCTACCCGACTGCCGTCTTCGATGGCGAGTTCGGCAAGGCTGTCTTTTTAAATGCGCCCGGCGCGAAGATTAATGATTTGCTTGAAAGATGGAGGTTGGCAATGATGATCACGAGTTCAGGTTGGATGAAACGAGTGTTGGTGCTGGCAACGGCAGCGGTTTGCAGTGCAATATGCGCAGCGCAAACTGAAGCGAACGCCGCACCAGGGCCGAATGCGAGCGTTGCTGCGCCCGAGGCTGCGAAGCCGACGGCAGACAGCACTCAGTTCAAGTCGCGCAACGTACGTTACCGAATCGAGGCCGGCGATACCTTCGACTTGACCTTTGAGCTGAGTCCTGAATTCAACCAGACCGCGGTCGCGGTGCAACCGGACGGTTTCGTCACCCTGCGGGGAGTGGGCGATATTAAGGTTGCCGGGCAAACAGTACCGGAGTTAACATCAACGCTGCGTCAGGCTTACGGGAAAATCCTGAATAATCCCCTGATCTCGGTCGTGCTGAAGGAATTTGAAAAGCCGTACTTTATTGCCTCCGGGCAGGTGGCCAAGCCGGGCAAGTACGAGATGCACGGAAACATGACGGTCACCCAGGCGATAGCAATTGCCGGAGACTTTCAAAGCAGCGCCAAGCACTCACAGGTGGTTCTGTTCCGCCGGGTCGACGACCAGTGGACCGAAGCGAAGCTGATCGACGTAAAGAAGATGGAAAAGAACCGTGACTTGCGCGAAGACCCGTTTCTACACTCCGGCGATATGCTTTATGTGCCGAAGAGCATCATGTCGAAAGTCGACCGGTTTATTCCGAATTTGAGCATGGGCTCGTACTTGCCGTTGACAATTCCGTAGAGGCGACAAGCCGCGGCTGGACATTCTTAATTGCTGACTCGAAAACGACTGAAGATTTGAAAAGCAGTACGGAGAAAACTATGAATCAACCAACTTCTGTGAACGGACACCGGTCCTATTCTTTTACCGCGAGAGATGTGGTCGCGATTGGCTTTCGCCACCAGCGGGTCATGGTCCTGTGTTTCATCGGTGTCGTTCTGGGCGTGATGCTTTCCGCAGTGTTCCTGCCGGTGAAATACCGGGCTGAGACTAAACTGCTGGTGAAGCGTGAACGCGTGGATCCCGTCATCAGTCCCGAACAAAATGCTCCCATGATGTTCAAGGACACGGTGGGCGAAGAAGAGATCAACTCCGAAGTGGAATTGATTCAGAGCCAGGACGTTCTGCAAAAGGTGGTCACCACCTGCGGACTGGATGCCAAGAAACTTCTGTCGGGCATACTGCATCCGGGCGAGACTCCGCAGCAGCGCCTGGATCGGGCGATTCTGCAATTGCGGGGAGACCTGCAGCTGGAAGTGATCAAGAAGACCAACGTGATCAGCATCGCGTATGAGTCGCATAAGCCGGAACTGGCGCAGAAGGTACTGGCCACTCTAGACAAGGCTTATCTCGACAAGCACCTTGAAGTGCACCATCCGCCCGGACAGGTTGAGTTCTTCGACCAGGAAGCCGATCAGTACAAGAAGGAGCTGATGTCGGTGGAAGCCCAGATGAGCAAGTTTTCTGGTGAGCTGAATGGCGTCGCTCCAAACATTCAACGGGACATGGTGCTGCAGAAGCTTGCCGACTTCAATAGTTCTCTGGACACGACTCGCGCGTCTATTGCCGAGGGCCAGAAGCGGATCGGGGATCTGGAAGGCCAGCTCAAGTCCACACCAACGCGTTTGACTACCCAAGTGAAGAAGGGTGACAACGCGCAGGTGCTGCAGAATCTGAAGTCGACGTTGTTAACGCTGGAGATGAAGCGGACGGAATTGCTGACCAAGTATCAGCCGACCTATCCGCTGGTAGTGGAAATCGACAAGCAGATTGCGGACACACATTCGGCACTGACGCTGGAAGAGACATCGCCGGTGAAGGAAGAAACCACTGATCAGAATTCGACTTATGCCTGGGTGGTTTCGGAACTGGCCAAGGCGAAAAGCGATGTGGCCGGACAGGAAGCCCGCGAGACCGCACTGCACGCCATTGTGAACGTTTACATGGCACAGGCGCGCAAACTGGACGAGCAGGGAATTCTGCAAGGCGACTTGATGCGTACGCAGAAAGCGGATGAAGCGAACTACCTGCTTTACACGAAGAAGCGGGAAGAAGCTCGGATTTCCGACGCTCTCGACCGCACGCGCATTCTGAATGTATCGATTGCGCAGGCGCCGGGGATTCCAAGCTTGCCTACGCGCTCGCCGTGGATCTTTGGCGTGGTGGCGTGCCTGCTGGCTTCGGCCGTAAGCCTAGGAGTGGTCTTCGCCCTCGACTACGCCGATCAATCGTTCCGGACGCCGACCGAAGTAATGTCCGAGCTGAGGATTCCAGTGCTGGCCGCGGTTCCTTCCCACAGAACTATGGGGAGCAGCCTGACAAAGACTGGGAACGGGCACGGAAACGGCAATGGTCATGGCAATGGGAGCGGCAAAGCGCACACCGCCGCGGACGAAGCCGTATATGAAGTGAACAGCAAACCTCGCAACCCAAATCTTCAGGACAGAAGGTACTAAGATGTTTATAGAATTTTTTGGCTTGCGAGAACAGCCTTTCGGTGTATCTCCAGATCCCAGGTATCTTTATCTGGGTCCGGCACACCGGGAAGCGTTGGCGTCGCTTTATTACGGGATTGAAGCGAATCGCGGATTCCTGTCACTGGTGGCGCGGCCGGGCATGGGAAAGACGACGTTGCTCTTTCACTTGCTGGCAAAATTCGCGCACACGGCGCGCACCGCTTTCATCTTTCAAACCCAGTGCAACTCGCGCGAGTTCATGCGGTTTCTACTGGCGGAGATTGGCATTGAGAACGATGTGCAGGACTTTGTCCGCATGCACGAGCAGTTCAACCGCTGCCTGGTGCAGGAAGCGCGGGCCGGCCGCCGCTTTATTGTGGTGATCGACGAAGCGCAGAATCTGGATGCATCGGTACTGGAGACGGTGCGGCTGCTTTCGGACTTCGAAACTCCGCAGGCCAAGCTGCTGCAAATCATTCTGGTGGGTCAGCCCACGCTGGCCGACAAGCTGGCCAGTCCGGCGCTCACGCAATTGCGGCAAAGGATCACATCTCTGAATGGATTGAGTCCGCTGACTCCTCAAGAGACTTCGCGCTTCATCGCCCACCGCTTGCAGGTGGCGGGATATAAAGGTCAGGGCTTGTTCTCGCTGGATGCGCTGGAATTGATTGCGCAAGCCAGTGAGGGCATTCCTCGGCAGATCAACAATTACTGCTTCCATTCGCTGTCGCTGGCTTGTGCCGAGCGCAAGAAGACGGTGGACAGCGCCATTGTGCTGGAAGTGATGAACGATCTGGATATTTCGCGGTTCATGACGGAAGTCGAGGCGCCGCTGACAACGTCAAGACTGTCGTCGTCGGGTAGTTTAAGTCCGAGTTCAATCGGTCCTCTACCGCCACAGCAAGATGGCAGAGAGGCTTATCAACCTTTAGCCAATCCACTCGCAGCCGACTCGTTGAGTCCTGCGGAAGCAGTACAGCATATGAAGGACGTAGCACGGTTGCTGCAGAACTGGCGCAGCGGGCTGGTGCGTCCCCCTGACACGCAACCCAGTTAACGGAAAGCTCCCGCAGAAGAAGCTTCCGGGAAAGCCGTGGGCCCAAGGAGTTTATGAGCAAGAATTTTGAACTGATGCAAAACCTCGGTAAGGAACGGGACATGTTCCAGACCGCCACCGCACCTTTGCCCATCGAACCTTTGCCGGTCGCGCGACGCGTCGGCGAAGTCAAGCCGCCTGTCGATTTGAAGCCGCTGGAGTTGAAGATGGAAGAAGGGCAGAGGGACGAGATTTTCAAGCTGGTGCAACGCGTATTTTTTGCTCCGGGAACCGACGGATCGCGTCTGGTGGTGGTATCGGGGACGGAATCCGGAAACGGCTGCAGCTGGATTTGCGCCCGCATGGCGGAGGTTCTGGCGGCGCAGGTTTCCGCCACGGTTTGCGTGGTGGATGCAAATCTGCGCTCTCCGGGGCTGCATCGAGAATTTGGCGTGCCCAACCACTATGGGTTGGCGGACGCGCTGGTGGTACACGATCCGGTGCGCGGGTTCGTAACACAGTTGTCTCGTTCGAATCTGTGGTTGCTGAGTTGTGGCGCGGACAGCGAGAAATCGCAAACCTTGCTGGGCTCCGAACGTATGCGCGCGTTGTTGCCGGAGTTGCAGCGAGAGTTCGACTATGTCCTGATCGACGCTCCGCCACTGCGGGGAGGCGACGACACGATCATGCTGGGGCGCAATGCAGAAGGCGTGGTGCTGGTGCTGCGGGCGAACGCTTCGCGGCGCGAGACGGCGCGCAAGGCCGTACACGATCTTGAGACTGCCAATGTCCGGGTGCTGGGCGCAGTGCTCAATCACCGCACGTTCCCGGTTCCAGAAAAAATCTACAAGAAACTCTAGTCTGATCTTTATAGGCCGGACCCAAAAAAACGAAAATGTTCGAGAACCTACGGGAAGATTTAAACCGGGCGATGCGGGAAACCCGCACCGACCCCGATTGGAAGCCGAGCCTGGGAAAGCGGCTGGAGGTCATGGTCCGGCACTCGACCTGGCCGGTGCTGGCCTACCGCTATTCACGCTGGGCGCGCCGTGTGAGAATTCCTTTGGTCGGATTGTTGCTGCGGATTTCTGGGTTGTTCTTCCGCAAATGGGTGGAGGTATTCACCAGCGTGCATATCGATGTGCGGGCCGACATTGGGCCAGGGTTTGTAATTCACTCGGTGTACGCGATTAATCTTGGCGCGACGAAGATTGGGAAGAATTTCACGATAGCGACCGGATGTTTGATTTCGCACGCCTGCCGCGGCATCGGCGATGACGTTTATTTTGGGCCGGGAGCCAAGCTGGTGGGTGATGCCAAAATCGGCAGCAATGTGGTGATCGCGGCCAACAGCCTGGTTCTGACCGATGTGCGCAGTAACATGATGGTTATGGGAGTTCCGGCGCGCATTAAATTGGCAGGCGGCCGGCCACAACGGTTTGTGAAGAAGGAAGAAGCCGTAAAGGCGCCGGCGGAAGTGAAGGCAGTGGCTGTTGCGTCTCCCGAGCCACAACGCACGGCGGCTTCGGTATCGGTATAGAGCCCTCAGGGGCTGAAGCCCTCATTCTTATCAAGCTTTAACGGCGCGGCTGAAGCCGCGCCCTTTCAAAACTTTATACGAATTATTACAAAGCTCAAGGGTACTTGGGCCGGATAGAACAGGAGAAAGACAAGCCTTGGACTTTGCATGGAGTGAAGAGCAAGCCGCGTTTCGCAAGGAAGTGTTACGGTTCGCCAAAGAAGAGCTGAAAGACGACATCATTGAGCGGGATAAGAACGAGGAGTTTTCCCAGGACCTTTGGCAGAAATGCGCCAAGTTCGGCATTCAAGGTTTGCCGATTCCGGCGGAGTATGGCGGCGGCGGCGCGGATACACTGACGACGGTTTGCGCGCTGGAAGCTTTAGGCTACGGGTGTATGGACAATGGCCTGATCTTCTCCATTAACGCGCACATGTGGAGTTCGGAGATTCCGATCTGGTCGTTTGGGACGGAAGAGCAGAAACGCAAATATCTTCCTGGGCTGGTGAGCGGAGGCTTGGGTCTGCATGCGATGACGGAGCCGGGTTCGGGTTCCGATGCCTACAGTTTGAAGACTCGCGCGGAGCGCAAGGGCGATAAGTATGTGCTGAACGGATCAAAGACGTTCAGCAGCAACGCTCCGAACGCAGATGTAACGATCGTTTTCGCGAACCTCGATTTCAGCAAGGGCGGGAATGGCGTTACGGCATTTCTGGTGGACAAGGATACGCCGGGCTTCACGGTGGGCCGCAAGCTGCACAAGATGGGATTGCGGACTTCGCCGATGGCGGAGATTTCGTTGCAGGACTGCGAGATTCCGGTTTCGAATCTGCTGGGAAAAGAATTTGGCGGGCAGGCGGTTTTCACTTCGTCGATGGAGTGGGAGCGGATTTGCATTCTGGCGAGCCATCTGGGCGCGATGCAGCGCATCATGGAAACCTGCGTGAAGTACGCCAAAGAGCGCAAGCAGTTTGGCGAAGCGATTGGGAAATTTCCGGCGATCTCAAACATGATTGCCGACATGGATGTGCGGATCGAAACCGGACGGCTGGCGCTGTATAAGGCGGCATGGCTGAAGAGCCAGGGCCGGCATCCGTTGCGCGAAGCCTCCATTGCAAAGTTGTACGTCGCTGAAGCCTGCGTGCAGAGCTGCCTGGACGCTATTCAGATTCACGGCGGGTATGGCTACACCACGGAATATCATCTCGAGCGCGAATTGCGGGACGCGATTGCGGGGACCATCTATTCCGGAACATCGCAGGTGCATCGGGTGATCATCGCTAACATGCTCGGGTTGTAATTTTTCTATTTTTTCCTAAAAGGTTCTTACTTCCCCCAAAGGTTCGGTTCGTGATGTCGATCAAAATCTAACCAATGGGGCCAGGTTCTAAGTTATGGCATACGTACTGCAGCAATTGTTGAGCAAGAGCGCGAAGGCTTATCCGGATAAGACGGCGGTGTGGGCTCGCGGCCGCAGCATCACCTACCGCGAACTGGAAGAGCGGTCGAACCAGATGGCGCACCTGCTGCGCAAGCAGGGAATCCAGAAGGGCGACCGCGTTGGACTGTTCTTTCCCAAGTGCGTAGAGTCCGTGATCAGCATGCTGGGTGTGCTGAAGGCGGGCGGAGTCTATGTGCCGCTTGATCCGCAGGCACCGGCCGATCGTGTGGGCTACATCATCAGCAACTGCGGCATCCGGGTCCTGATCACGAATCACGAAAAGCGGGCGGCGCTGACTGCTGAGACTTTGGATTTGCTGGAAAGCTGCATCTCAACCGATCAGGCGGAGAACGGAAAAGGTGGCAAGCTGATTCCCTGGTCACATCTCGCCGAGTTTCCGGCGGACCACGCTCCGGTGGTGAACCTGATTGAGACCGATCTTGCCTACATCCTCTATACGTCGGGTTCGACGGGGCGTCCAAAGGGCGTGATGATTTCGCACCAGAACGCGCTGACGTTTGTGGAGTGGTGTGCGGAAGAATTTCACGTACGCAGCGAAGATCGCCTCTCGAATCATGCGCCGCTGCACTTCGATCTTTCGGTGTTCGATGTTTACAACACGCTGGAAGCGGGGGCGACTGTTTACCTGATTACCGAAGACCTCGCGGTGTTTCCCACCAGCCTGGCGAATTTCATCGTCGAGCAGCAGATCACGATCTGGTACTCGGTGCCATCGGCTCTGATGCTTCTGCTGCTGCATGCTCGGCTGACGCAGGACAAGCTGAAGAGCATTCGTATCATTCTTTTCGCCGGCGAAGTTTTCCCGATGAAGTACTTGCGGCAACTGGCGGAGATGGCTCCGGCTGCGGAGCTCTACAATCTGTACGGGCCTACCGAAACCAACGTTTGTACGTATTACAAAGTGGAGCGCGAGCGGCTGGTGAGCCTGGAGAAACTACCAATCGGCATTGCCTGCGCGAACACCGACGCGTTTGCCGTAACCGATGATGGAAAGCGCGCCGCGCAAGGCGAAAGCGGAGAGTTGTATGTGCGCGGGCCGGGCGTCACATACGGATATTGGGCCGATCAGGAGAAGACGCAGAAGATGTGCGTGCCCAACCGTTTCGAGCAGAATTTCGAAGAAAAAATGTACCGCACCGGCGATCTGGTGACGGTGGCTGAGGACGGCAACTTTTATTTCCAGGGCCGCCGCGACAGCATGATCAAGAGCCGCGGATACCGCATTGAACTGGGAGAGATTGAGAGCGCTTTGCTTAGCCATCCCGGAGTGCGGGAAGCGGCGGTGCTGGCGGTGCCGGATGAAATCGTCGGAAACCGGTTGCGGGCCGTGGTTTCTCTTATCGAGCTGGATTCGCTTAAGGCTCTGGACCTGCAACAGCACTGTGCGACCAAGGTTCCGAAATATATGATTCCGGAGTTCATCGATCTGTGCAGCGAACTGCCCAAGACTTCGACGGGAAAGATCGATCGAGTGAAGTTGGCGTCTGAGCCGGCCATGGCACGTTAGATTTCAAAGTGGGAAAATCGGCACGAAAGAGCCATTCATTTTTAGCGGTACAACGAAGTAAAATCATCGCACTCTAAAAGAGAGGGAACATGATCGAGCAGGCAGAAGTAAAAGACCGAATTCGGGAGTACATTGTCGAAGAGTTCGCCAAGAGCAAGGGCATCAACCAGGTTTCGGACCAGGAAGTGCTGGCCAAGAATGGCATCATCGATTCGATGGGCATTTTCCGCCTGGTGGCGTTTTTGGAAGAGACCTTCAACGTCCGCATTGGCGATGAAGAGATCACCAACGACAATCTGGAGAGCATCGACGCCATTGAGCGGCTGGTGATTTCCAAGTCGAAGAAATAAGCCGGCTCGCCGGCTCCGCGGCATCGAACGGGCAGCATCCCCATGTTGCCCTAAGTTTTTTCAGCATTAGTTAATCTTCCCCCCTACAACGCACCAATTCTGGTAGCACGTATTTCAGGATTACTCATGGGCGTGAATCGTAAAGTCTTCTCGAATGGGTTGAAGGTATTTGACTTGCTGCTGATGGTGGCGGCCTTCGTCGTGTCCACACTGCCCTTGTTCCACCGTGTGGGCAGATTCAGTCTGGCCGAGTTCTTCGAGATGCGGGTGAAACTCGGGAACCTGGTCTTATTCATGGGCTTTCTGCTCGCCTGGCACGTTCTGTTCAGCGTGTTTGGGCTGTACGCCTCGAAGCGTATGTCGCGGCGATGGGAAGAGGCGAGAGACATTGCGGCAGCCACAACCTTAGGCACGTGCATGATCGCGGCCTCAGCGCTGCTGTTCCGGATCTGGGTGGTCAATCGGGTATTTCTGTTACTGTTCTGGATTCTGACCACGAGTCTGGTAATTCTAAGCCGGACGGTGATTCGGGCCTCGCTGGCCTATGCCCGCCGGCATGGCCGGAATACGCGCAACCTGCTGGTGATTGGAACCAATGCGCGGGCCGTGACGCTGGTCGAAAAAATTCAAAGCAAACCGGAATTGGGCTACCGCATTCTCGGATTTGCGGATGAGGAATGGGCCGGCTCAGAAGAGTTCAGGAAGCAGGGACATTCTTTGGTCGCCGACCTGGAAGGACTTCCGACTTATGTACGGCGCAATGTAGTGGACGAAGTAGTGCTGGCCCTGCCGATACGCTCCTATCACACGGTAGCTTCCGTGATTGCAAGCGCGTGCGAGCAACAGGGGATTATCGTCCGCTTCATGCCGAACATCTTCGACCTGAAAGAAGCCAAGCATCGCACGGATGAACTGGGTCATGACGAAGGGCTGGTCAGCCATGACAGCACCATCGCAGACGCCTGGGGATTGGCCATCAAGCGCGCCATCGACATCGTGGTGTCGACGACAGCGATCGTTCTTTTGTCGCCGGTCATTGTATTGACAGCGTTGCTGGTGAAGTTAAGCTCTCCCGGGCCCATCTTCTTTGTCCAGAAGCGGCTGGGGCGGAACAAGAGGATGTTCGAGATTTACAAGTTCCGGACGATGGTGGTCGATGCGGAGAAGCGTCTTAAGGATCTCGAACACAAGAACGAGGCTGACGGAGCGGTGTTTAAAATCAAGAACGATCCGCGGGTCACGCCACTAGGGCGTTTCCTGCGGAAGACGAGCATCGACGAACTTCCACAGCTGTTTAACGTGCTGAAGGGCGACATGAGCCTGGTCGGCCCGCGCCCGCTGCAAGTGCGGGATTACGAGCTGTTTGAAACCTTCTGCCAGGACTGGCAGCGGAGACGGTTCAGCGTTCGTCCGGGAATCACCTGCCTGTGGCAGATCAAAGGGCGCAGTTCGATTCCCTTCGAGAAGTGGATGGAGTTAGACTTGCAGTACATTCGCAACTGGTCATTGTGGCTGGATCTGGAAATTCTTGCTAAAACTGTGCCGGCAGTTCTGAAAGGCTCTGGGGCCGCGTAAGAGTCCCAAGCATTGAAGTAAGTCCCCTAAAATCCTTGAGTCTTCGAGTGGAAATGCCGACAAAGAATGTGTTGCACGCATCGGAGCCCCCCTGCGTTGCCGAATTGGTGACACAGCAAGCGGCAGCGAATCCAGACGCGATGGCGGTCTGCGCCAGTCGCGACGTTGTCTCATACGGTGAACTGGAGAGCCAGTCGAACCGTTTGGCGAATTATCTCCGGACGGCGGGTGTAGGCCGGGATGTTGCGGTAGGCCTTTATTTAGAGCGCTCGCCCTCCATGGTGGTAGCTGCGTTGGCGATTCTGAAAGCCGGCGGCGCCTACATTCCTTTGGATCCGGTTCAGCCGGTGGCGCGCCTGGCGTTCATGCTGAATGATTCTGGCGCGCGGGTGGTGGTCAGCACGACAGAGCTGGCGCAGAGGTTGGCGCCGGACTCATGGAAAGTCGTTACTCTGGATGGTGACGCGAAGAAAATTGCCGCTCACTCCGACACTCAGCCCGAGGGGGCAGCCCGGCCGGAGGATCTGGCCTACGTTATTTATACGTCCGGTTCTACGGGACAGCCCAAGGGAGTGGAGGTTCCGCACTCCGGCCTGTCGAACTTGGTAGCGTGGCATCAGCGCGCCTTTCAAGTGACCTCGACGGATCGCGCCAGCGCTCTGGCGTCGTTAGGTTTCGATGCCGCGGTCTGGGAGTTGTGGCCGTATCTGGCGAGCGGAGCCAGCGTGCATGTTCCGGAGGAGTTGGTCCGAAGCGACGCTAAAGCGCTGCGCGACTGGATGGTCTCCCAAGGCATTACCATTTCGTTTGCCGCCACGGCGATGGCGGAGAACCTGATGCAGTTGGAGTGGCCGAAAACCACTGCGCTGCGATTTCTGCTTACCGGCGCGGACACTCTTAAAAAATATCCCTCGCTGCGGCTGCCCTTTGTGCTGGTAAATAACTACGGCCCTACCGAGGGCACGGTAGTCAGCACTTCAGGCGTGATCGCGCCGGAACCCACTGCTGATCAGCCGCCTTCGATTGGCCGTCCGATTGATGGAGTTGAGATTCATATCCTCGACGATCGCCAGCAGCCTGTGGCCGAAGGAACGAAGGGCGAAATCTACATCGGAGGAGCAGGCCTGGCGCGGGGATATCGAAACCGTCCCGACCTGACGGCCGAGCGCTTTGTTCCGAATCCTTTCAACGCGGAAGCCGGGGCGCGTTTGTATAGAACCGGCGATGTGGCGCGCCGGTTGCCCAACGGGCAGATTGCATTCCTGGGACGAATCGATGAGCAGGTCAAGATTCGCGGCTACCGGGTTGAGCCCAATGAGATCGCTATGGTTCTGGGCCAGCACCCAATGGTGCAAACCAGCGTGGTGACCGCACGGGAAGATGCGCCTGGCGAGAAGGAACTGATTGCTTACGTTGTGCTCGCTCCGGGCGCGAAGCTGAACGCCGGAGAGTTGCGCGACCACCTCCGGAAGCGCCTGCCCGACTACATGGTTCCGGCGGAATTTGTGGCTATCCCAAGCGTACCGGCCACGGCGAATGGAAAACTGGATCGTGCGGCGTTGCCCGCTCCCAGCGGCTCCCGCCCACACACTGAGACCTATGTCGAGCCGCGCACCGCGGTGGAAGAAGAATTGGTAAGAATTCTGGCTCCGTTGCTGAAGATCGAGCGCGTAGGAGTGAACGACAACTTCTTTCTGCTCGGCGGCCATTCTCTACTCGGCACACAGTTAATCGCGAGAATCAGCGAAACGTTTGGAGTTGAACTTACCTTGCTGAAGTTGTTCGATCATCCCACCGTCGCCGAAATGTCCTCGGAAATCGAGGAACTGATCCTGCTTAAAGTTGCCAGCAGCGAAGCCGAATTTTCAGGAGACCGCAACCGCAGTGTCGTCTAGCCCAAAAATTCCCCGCATGGAAAACCGGGATTCGGTGTTGAGCCTGTATCACCTGCTTGATCCGGAGGTGCTGGCCAATCCGTATCCGTTGTTCCATCGCTTGCGCTCGGAAGATCCCGTGCACTGGGATCCGTTTCTGCATGCCTGGGTGGTGACGCGCTACCCGGACGTGCTGGAAGTGCTTTTGAATTTTTCCGCCGATCGTACACCTACACCCGCACAGCTTGATGAGATGGGGCTGTCGTCGCTGAGTCCCATTGCGCGCGTGATGGTAAAGCAGATGCTGTTCCTGGACGCTCCGGCGCATACGCGGTTGCGCGGGTTGTCGTCGAAGGCATTTACTCCCGCGCGAGTCGAGGAGTTGCGCGGGCACATTCAGGATATCGTCAATCATTTGTTGGATGGGATCCAGACGAAAAGCGAAATGGATGTGATTGCCGAGCTAGCCGAGCCACTGCCAGCGATCGTTACAGCGGAGATGCTCGGGGTTCCGACCAGCGATCATGTGAAGTTGAAATTGTGGTCGGCGGATTTCGCGGAGATGCTGGGTAACTTCCAGCACAATCCGGAGCGGTATCCGCAGGTGCTGAAAGCGGTCGCAAACCTGACGGAATATTTCCAGAATGCGATCCGCGAACAGCGGGAGCATCCGCGGCCGGGACTGATCCATTCGCTGCTGATGGCCGAGATCGATGGCGACCGGCTGACGGAAGAAGAAGTGATCGCCAACTGCATCGTGACCATGGTGGGCGGGCAGGAAACCACCACGAACTTGATTGGAAACGGATTGCTCACGTTGCTGCGCAATCCCGCGGAGCTGGAAAAACTGCGCCACGATCCTTCACTGATTCCGTCGGCGGTGGAGGAAATGCTGCGCTATGAAAGTCCCAGCCAGCATACGGCGCGCATGTGCCCCTCCGACCGCGAGATCGGCGGCAAGCTGATTCAAAAGCGGCAGGCGGTGATTGCAGTGATGGCAGCGGCCAATCGCGATCCGGAACGCTTTCCTGACCCCGACCGGTTCGACATCACGCGTAAAGACAATCGGCATCTGGCGTTTGGCTACGCGGCGCATTTTTGTTTTGGCGCTCCACTGGCGCGGGTGGAAGGTCAGGTCGTCTTCGAGGCGTTATTGCGGCGGCTTACCGATATCCGGTTGTTGCCCGAACCGATCGAGTGGCGTTCGAACCTGGGATTGCGCGGGCTAAAGTCATTGAAGGTGAAATTCGGCCAATTTTCTGATGCGAGCCGGGGCGTGGCACAGAGCTTGAGCGCGCCAGTTTCTTCGGAGCGTTGTCCATTTGACCATGCTGCCGCCACAAAGCAGGAAGAAAAGTCCAATCAAAAGCTGGCGGCCACCGTAGACGAGAAGCAGGAGCGAATCCGGAAATACTTACAGGCCCGGAGCGCACAGAAATCCGCCGATACTGCCGCGATTGCCCACAACGAACGCGGCCCGGCGCCGCTGTCGTTTGCGCAGGAACAGATCTGGCTGCACGGGCAGTTTGCCAAGGATCTCTACAACGAGTCGGTTACGGTCTACCGCAAGGGGCCGCTCGACCTGCCGACTCTGCAACGCGCCCTCGCCGAAATCATCCGCCGCCATGAAGCGTGGCGCACGACTTTCAAAGCCATCGACGGGCAGCCGATGCAGATCGTACAGCCGCCTTTCCAGCCCAGCATCGAAGCGGTGGATCTGCGGCAGTTCGCTTCCGATCAACGAGAGGCCGAAGCGCTACGGCGGGCACGCGAGCAGGCCAGAGTGCCGTATGACATGGAGCGCGGGCCGTTATTGCGCGCCATGCTGGTGAGGCTGGGGGAGGAGGAGTACCGTTTTTATCTCTTCCTGCACCACATTATTTTCGACGGCTTCTCCATCTATCGCGTGTTTCTGCCGGAACTGGTGACCGTCTACAACGCGTTTCTTGCGGGACAGCTTTCGCCACTTACGGAACTGCGGTTGCAGTACGCAGACTTCGCCCACTGGCAGCGGAAATCGCTCGGCAGCGCGCAGTTGATCGACTCGCGAGCTTACTGGTCGGCGCAGCTGGATGACGATGTTCCCGTACTGGAATTGCCAACAGACCATTCGCGGCCGGCGATGCAGAGTTTTCGCGGGGCCATGCAGCGCTTCGCGTTTTCCAAGAAGCTTTCCGACCGGTTGCACGAGTTGGCGCAGCGCGAGAACACGAGTTTTTTCACCACGATTCTTGCCGGCTTTGCCGCCTTACTGCGCCGCTACAGTTCGCAGCAGGATTTTGTCATCGGCACCGTCACCTCAGGGCGCAAACGTTCCGAGCTCGAAGCGCTGCTCGGCTGTTTTCAGAATCCTTTGGCGTTGCGCATGAAGTTGGCGGGCGATCCGAGTTTTCGCGAACTGCTGGCTCATGCGCGGGAAGTCACGCTGGGAGCGCTTTCTCACGACGATGCTCCGTTTGAGCGGCTGGTGGAAGAACTCTCAGTGCGCCGGGATACCAGCCGCAATCCTATGTTTGCCGTGATGTTTTCTCTGGTGCCGCCGACTGCGACGTTTGAAGCGGGATGGGACTTAAACCAGCTTGATCTTGAGATTGGCACCGCGAAGTTTGATCTTGATCTGGAACTCGACGACCGGCCCGACGGCCTGTTTGGCCGTTTCGTTTACAGCACCGACTTGTTCGACGCCAGCACGATGCAGCGCATGGCGGGACATTTCGAGACCATGCTGGAAGCGATCGTTGCCGACCCCGAACAGAAGCTTTCGTATTTGCCGATGTTGACCGGGGCAGAGAAGCAGCAACTGACCGAGTGGAACAACACCGACGCTGAATTTCCCCGCCAGACCTGCGTGCACGAACTGGTGGAAACGCAGACTGCGCGCACTCCGAACGCAATCGCCGTCGAACATGCCGACCAGCGATTGACGTATCGCGAGCTCGAGCAGCGCGCCAACCAGTTGGCGCATTTTCTGAAGCAGCGTGGAGTCGGACCCGAATCCAGGGTGGGAATCTGCCTGCGGCGTTCGCTCGAGCTGCCGGTGGCTTTGCTCGGCGTTCTCAAGGCGGGTGCGGCTTGCGTGCCGCTCGATCCGGCGTATCCGAAAGAACGTCTGGCTTACATGCTGGAAGACTCGGAAACTTCGCTGGTGCTGACGCAGCCCGGTCTGCTGGCAGAAGTTACAGACTTCGACGCAGAGATTGTGACGCTGGATGCGGACTGGACTTCGTTCTCACACGAGAGTTCGGAAAACCTGAGCCGCGAGGTCACGCCGGAAAATCTGGCGTATGTCATCTACACTTCGGGCTCGACCGGTAAGCCGCGCGGTGTTCTGCTTAGTCATCGTGGGTTAGTGAATCACAATACGGCGGCGGTTGATTTGTTCGGCATTACTTCGGCAGACCGGATGGCGCAGTTCGCATCGATCTCCTTCGACATTGCGATTGAAGAAATCTTTCCGACTTGGATTGCCGGCGGGACTCTGGTGATTCGCGAAGAGGACGCGTCGTTGGCCGTAGGCGACTTTCTGCGCTGGGTAAACGAGCGCAAGGTCACTGTGCTCGATCTACCGACGGCTTACTGGCACGAACTGGTGGGCGAACTCTCCGAATCGGCGATGCAATTGCCTGCGAGTTTGCGCATTGTGATTGTGGGCGGAGAGAAGGCATCTTCGGCGGCGCTAGCGGCGTGGCACAAGCTGGCTGGTTCGCGCGTGCGATGGGTGAATACCTACGGGCCGACAGAGACCAGCGTGATTGTGACCGCGTTTGAGCCGACGGACTGGGAAAATATTTCCGCGATTCTCCCCATTGGCCGGCCGATTGCCAACACAAAGATTCACATCCTCGATGAAAACCTGCAGCAATTGCCGGTTGGACTTCCCGGAGATTTGTTCGTAGCGGGACCGGGATTGGCTCGTGGATATCTGAACCGGCCGGAAATTACGGCGGAGAAATTCATTCGAGATCCTTTCAGCAACCAACCCGAAGCCCGGATGTATAAGACTGGAGATCGCGCGCGCTATCTGGCGAGCGGCGAGATTGAATTTGCCGGACGCACCGACGATCAGGTAAAGATTCGCGGCTATCGCGTGGAGCTGAAAGAGATCGAATCGGTATTGGGATCGTATCCTGGGGTTCGCGAAGTGGTGGTGATTGCTCGTGAAAGCGCGCGAGAGCATGGTCCGGTCGACAAGCATCTCGCGGCGTATGTGGTACCGTCCCGCGAACAAGCGCCGACCGGCAGCGAGCTAAGGGCCTACCTAAAGCAGAAGCTCCCGGATTACATGGTGCCTTCCGCATTCGTCCTGCTGGAGGCGATGCCGAAGACGCCCAATGGCAAAGTGGATCGTCGCGGAATGCCAGCTCCCAAGCCGGCCGATTTCGCGGCGGCAAATGAATATGTCGCGCCGACGGACGATCTGGAAAAGCAGTTGATAAAAATTTGGGCTACGGTGTTGGGCAAGGATGCCATCGGAATTCGCGATAATTTCTTCGATCTTGGCGGACATTCTTTGCTGGCAGCGCGGCTTATGCATCGCATCGAGCAGACACTCGGACAACGGCTGCCGCTGGCGGCATTGTTGCAGGCGCCTACGGTCGAACAACTCGCGGCGCAACTTCGGCAGGAAGGCTGGTCAGCGTCGTGGTCTTCGCTGGTGGCGATTCAGCCGGAGGGTTCGCGCCCGCCATTTTTCTGTGTGCACGGTGTCGGCGGCAATGTTCTCGGCTTCCGTGATCTGGCGCGACATATCGGGAATGACCAACCGTTCTATGCTTTGCAACCACAGGGTCTGGATGGCAAACGTCCCTGCTTGACCAGCGTTGCGGAAATGGCGGAGCGCTACATTCGAGAGATTCGGCGAGTACAGCCGGAAGGGCCGTACCGCATCGGAGGTTATTCTTTCGGCGGACTCGTGGCATACGAGATGGCACAGCAGCTTCGCACTCAGGAGCAGGAAATCAGCTTGCTCGCGCTGTTCGATACGTACCCGGGCAAAATGGAATCCAGGGCTTCGCAGATGCGCAACCTCTCCAAGCTTCCCCTGAAGGAGGCTGTGACTTTTATCGTGAAAAAAGGCAGCTTCGTTCTAATGACGCTGCAGAAACGTCTCGAACTGCGCATGCTGCCGCGCGCCTTGCGCAATGTGCGCCAGGCTTGCGCCCGGGCGGCCGCGGGATACGACGTTCAGCCCTACGACGGACAGGTGACCCTGTTTCGGGTAAAAGAAAAATCGGCAGGCAGTCTGGACGATCCGTACGCGATTTGGTGGCGCGTGGCTGCGGGCGGAGTCGACCTCCGGGAAATTAGCGGCGACCATCTCAGCTTGCTGAAAGAACCACAGGTCAGGCTGTTGGCCGAGGAGTTGAACAGTGCGCTCGAACATTCCGCCGTATCTCCCTCCCCAGAGAGTTCGCTGGTAGCGGCCGTGAGCTATTAAGTCGGGCACGCTCCAGATATATCCGCTGAAAAATTAACCATCAGAAATCAAGTTCGCCGACAAAAAATGAGTTCCTCAAACACAGAAGAATTGCTCGACCCGGAAGTGTGCTGCGACGCCGGCGAAGCCGCCGCGCCGTCGGACGGAGCGCACGGCGCCGGTCGCGGCAAGTTCGCCCGCTGGATCACCAAGGGCGGCCTGGCGATTGTCGATCAGGGGCTGATTTCCGGCTCTAATTTTCTGATCGGCATTTTGCTGGCGCGCTGGTTGATGCCCGAAGCTTATGGCGCGTTTGCGCTAGCGTTTTCGGTTTTCCTGCTGCTCTCTTACGTGTACCAATCGTTTCTGGCAGAGCCGCAGGCGGTGTTTAGCGGATCGGCGTATAGCGGATCGCTGCGCGGATATTTGAAAACACTGTTGGGCATTCATCTGATTCTGACTTTCTTCGGCGTAGTCCTGCTGGGAGGGGCGGCGGCGATTGCCGCAATGTTGGGCAAGAGCGCTGGTCTGCCGGGAGCGCTGGCCGGAGTCGCGATCGCTTCTCCCTGCATCCTGTTTTTCTGGCTAATGCGCCGTTCCTTCTATATGAATATGGCGCCGGGCCGCGCCGCCGTGGGCGCGTTCCTTTATTTCGTTGTGGTGACCGGCGGATTGTTCGTCGCCTACAAGAAGTCGCTGATCTCTCCGTTCTCCGCGTACCTGCTAATGGCGATCGGAGCACTGGGCACTGGCTTCTACCTTCTCTCCCAAATCAATAAAGTGCTGCCTCCGGATACGGCGACTCCGCCCACGCGGAGCGAAGCGTGGCACAAACATTGGGAGTATGGCCGGTGGGCGCTGGCGGTTTCCGTCGTCACCTGGATTCCTTATTACATGTACTACCCGCTGGTGAGCGCATTTGGCGGCATGGCGCAGGCCGGGCAGTTGCGAGCGTTGATGAACCTGTCGCTGCCCATGGAGCAAAGCTACACGGCGCTCTCAATTCTTTTTTTGCCGTACGCGGCGAGGGTGTGCCGGGAAAAAGGTTTGTCGAGTGCAGGGCCTCTAGTCCGGCGGATAACGTTTCTTTTCGTAGTGGGGGCAGTGGCTTACTGGGCCGTTCTGATTCCTTTCAAGGGGCCGGTATTTCACCTGCTATATGGCGGTAAGTATCTGGAAGTCGCGCACTTCATTCCCTATGTAGCCCTGGGAACCACCATGTGGGCCGCGGCGTTTGGTCCCGCGATTTTGTTGCGGGCCATCGAGTCGCCCGATTCCATTTTTTATGCCCGCCTGGTGGCGAGCGCGCTTTCGTTGGCAATCGGAGTTCCGGCTACGAAATGGTTTGGATTGTGGGGGGTAGTGTGGAGCGTCATCGTAGCCAACTTCGCGGCGTTTCTGATTTCGTTGTACATCTTGAACCGCAAGTCGAAATCAGTTCCGATATTGAATCCAGTCTTGCAGGGTGAGGCATAGATACATATGAATCTTAAAGAACTGCGTTACAAAGCATCGCGAACCGGACTGCGCGCCCCGAAGGCATGGTGGGAGCACCGCGGCATGAACGATAATGACGTGCTTTTTGCGTCATTCGAGCGCTCGGGCAACACCTGGCTGCGCTTCGTCCTGATGGAAATTATCACTACGGGTGACGCGGGATTTTTGAATGTGAACCAGGTCCTCCCGGAGATGGGGACACACCGTGACGGGCAACGCGTTTTGGCGAATGGCGGCCGCTTCATCAAGACTCATGAATCGTATCGCTCACAGTACAAGCGCGCAATTTATCTGATGCGCGATCTGCGCGACGTCATGCTTTCCAACTGGGCGCGGGACAAGGAGATGGGCTTCTCCGAATATTTCGATCATGGCAAAGGCATGGACGGGTACGTCGAAGCATTCCTGCAGGGAAAGGTGACGCGGTTCGGCTCATGGCAGTCGCATGTGGATTCCTGGCTGAATAGCCCGCTGGCGAAGAGTGGAAACCTGCTGGTGGTTCGTTACGAAGATTTGCGTGCCGACACGGAAACCGGGTTGGTGGAGATGCTCGATTTCCTCGGCATTCAGAGCGACCGTGATCGCATCCGCCGGGCCGTCGAAAACAATTCGCTGCGCAACATGCGCGAGAAGGAGGAGAAGGCAAAGAACTCCGGGGCCACTTTGGGGAAGGGAACTCTGCTGCGCAAACACCGCGTCGACAAGGAAGATGCCCGCTTCGTCCGTACGGGTTCGGTCGGCGGATGGCGCGCAAAATTGAGCGACACGCAAATCGAGATGGTGAAGCGCTATGCGGGCGAAGCCTTGCTGCGAGCTGGGTATCCGGCCGGTCTCGACATGCCGGCGCAGCGCGAAGAGGTTACTTCGGAAGTCCGGGCGTAACCGAAAGCGCATGCCTTTGGTACTCAAGCAAATTGGTTATGTTCTGGCGATGATGATGCTGTTGTCTCTATCTGCCTTTCCCCAGGCGAAAGACGACGCATCCGGAAACGAAACCTTGCGCCAGGCTGCCGCGAAGTCCAATTTCTGGGTAGGCACGACAATTCAGGGCAGGATGTGGAATCACGATCCGGAATACAAACCAGTGCTGGCTCGGGATTTCAACGCCGCGGTTTCGATTGTGTTTCAGGGAATCACGCAGCCGCAGCGGGGCCGGTTTAATTTCGATGGCATGGACGAGGCCATGAGCTTCGCCAAGCAGCACAACATGAAGCTCATGGGACACAGCCTGGTGTACAGAAATGCTAACTCAGCGCCATGGCTAAACTTTAGTAACCCATCCTGTGGCGGGTGGTCGGCTAAAGAGTTGGATCAGGTCCTGAGGGAGCACATTCAGGCCATTGTCCACCATGGCGGCGACACGTACTATTCATGGGAAGTGGTGAATGAGCCCACCGAACCTGCCCACAACGGCTGCTGGTCGCGCATTCTGGGCGAAGATCAATACATGGTGAAAGCTTTTCAATACGCCCGTGAGGCGAATCCAAATGCGTTGCTCATCCTGAACGATACGTTTGGGCAGGGTGGAATCGACAAGACTCGGTCCGATGAATTCTTCGCCCTAGTCAAGCGATTGAAAGATGCGGGCGCTCCGGTCGATGCGGTGGGGACGGAAATGCACTGGGAGATGCCGCAACTACGCACGGGGTATCTGGACGAATTCAAGGACTTTCTCGCCAGCGCGCGCAAGGCCGGCGTCAAGGTGCATGTCACTGAGATGGACGTTTACCAGGGTTCGACAAATTCTTCGGAAGCTTTCGCCAAGCAGAAAGAAATTTTCTACAACGTGGTTCACACCTGCTTGCTGGACACGAATTGCATTGGCTTCATGACCTGGGGCATTGCCGACCGCTACACCTGGCTGCGCACTACTGACTGGAAGAATATGCCGGACGCGAAGCCGGTGCTGTTTGACGACGACTATAAGAAGAAGCCCGCTTACTACGGAGTAATGCAGGCGTTAAAAGAAGGGCGATAAGATAAAGATGAGCTTCACCGTTCTAGATCGGGCACAAGAGCACTCACTGGATGCGCCCCGGCGCAATCCGTTGTGGGTGATTCTGTTTTTTGTGCTGATCGGGTTTTCCATCGCGGTCGTCATCTCGCTGCTCGCTGGCTCGACTCCCTACGGAGTCTTGATCGCCTCTGGTTCGATACTGCTTGCGATTCCTGTGATTCTTTTGATGATGAAGGCGGTACCGCAGGGATGGGCTAAAGTCCGAGTTCTGCGGCAGAACTGGACCTGGTGGCATCCGCTCTGGTTCTTCATTTTCTTCAGCATGCTGGTGTTCCGCATCCGTGACGTAGGAGCGGCCAAAGCGAATCCTCTGGATGCCTGGGCAATGACACGCGTTCTTCCGGAAGTGTTTGTATCCCTTGCCTTGATCATCCGCCTGCTTTTGAAAAAGCCCAACTGGCTGCGAGCGTTGTTCACCGGAATTCCGGGAGCGATGGCGATCTACTGCCTGGTCTGCGTGGCTTCATCCGCATGGTCGGTGAACGCTTCATGGACGGCTTACAAATCGCTGGAGTTTCTGGCGGACGTTTCGCTGCTCGCCGCGGTGGTAGCTACTGCTGACTCGTCGCTCACCTATCAAAATCTTCTGGATTGGACATTGACGTTCTACGGACTGTCGCTGGTTGGAGTCTGGATCAATCTTCCGATCTGGCCGACCGAAGCGATGGACGGCGGCCGCCTCACGGGAGTCGTGCCGGTCGAAGCCTCGAACAGCGTGGGAACGTCGGGCGCTGTCTTATGCCTGGTTGCGTTGTGTCGTCTAATGCCGTTGTTTGGCCGTGCCAAGAGCCGCGCATGGTACATCCTCCTATTCATCTTCGGACTGATCTCCATGGTGCTGTCGCAGACCAGAAATTCGGAGGCGGCTTTCATGTTTGCCGTCGGCCTGGTTGTTCTTTTTCAGCGGCAGTTGCGGAAATTTGTACTCGTCAGCACCGCGGTGCTCGCACCTTTTGTGATTGTGTCTGTACTCATCAGCCAGCGCATGTGGGTAAAGGGTGGCGATCTGATCTTGAGCTTTGCCGAGCGCGACCAATCTTCCGGCGCGATCGGTTCTTTGAGCGGACGTACTGCATGGTGGGCCTACGGCATGGAGCAGTTGGCGCATCATCCGTTCACCGGACTGGGAGCCTACGCCGCGGGACGCTTCGCCGTGCTCGGCAAGCTCGGAGTCGGTGCGGCGGCCATGATGCACAGCGACTGGATTGAAGTGGCCATCGGCACCAGCTTCTGGGGCCTCATTCCTTTTGCTGGCGCGCTGATTGCCGCCTGGTGGATGCTGATCAAATGCATCCGCAGCAACGCTTTTTCCCCCGAACAACGCCAGCTCGCGCTGGAATGCTTCGCTTTACTTGGCATGCTCACCGTGCACTCGTTCTTCAACGATGAGCTGAGCTGGCATTGCCCTCTCCTGTATTTCGCAATTCTCGGTTACGCCGAGTTTATTCGGGTGCAGCGAAAAGCTGAGCCCGAGCATGTGCCGACAGAGGGTCGGCTCTGGCAGTCCGCCACAACTGCCTGATCGGACTTTCGTGAAGCAAGTTTTTGCTGGAAGACGTATTGCAACAATCAGAAGCATCACAAAATAGTTTTTACAGTCCGCAAACAAAAAAACTCTTAGGGGGAGTTAACGAAATGCAAAATAAGACTCGAATTCTGGTAACTGGTGCCGGTGGATTCATTGGCCATCACCTTGTCAAGCGGTTGAAGGCCGATGGTCACTGGGTTCGCGGCGTTGATATTAAAATGCCTGAGTATGAGAAGTCCGCTGCCGACGATTTCCGGCAGCTCGACCTGCGCCTCTGGGAAAACTGCCTGGAAGCGACCCAGGACATCGATCAGGTCTACAACCTGGCCGCCGATATGGGCGGAATCGGTTACATCACCGCATTCCTCGCCGACATCTCGAAGAACAACATTCTGATCAATGCGCACATGCTCGAAGCCAGCAAGCAGAATGACGTCAAGCGCTTCCTATTCTCGTCTTCGGCTTGCGTGTACGCGCAGTCGAAACAGTTGTCGGCGGACGTCACCCCGCTGAAGGAAGAAGACGCGTATCCTGCGGAGCCCGAGCCGGGTTACGGCTGGGAAAAACTCTTCGCCGAAGAGCTCTGCCGTTACTACTATCACGACTACAAGTTCGAGACGCGCATCGTGCGCTTCCACAACGTGTACGGTCCTCTCGGCACCTACGATGGCGGCAAGGAAAAGTCTCCGGCAGCAATTTCACGCAAAGTTGCGAAAGCCACTAACGGCGGCGAGATTGAAATCTGGGGCGACGGCGATCAGACACGTTCCTACATGTACGTGGATGATTGCGTGGAAGGCCTGATCCGCCTGATGGCTTCAAATCACCGCGAAGCGCTCAACCTCGGCACCGACGAGATGGTGAGCATCAATCACCTGGTCGACATGATCTGCGGCATCGCCGGCAAGAAGTTGACCAAGCGTCACGATCTCACCAAGCCCCAGGGCGTTCGCGGACGCAACAGCGACAACACACTGCTGCGCAAAGTGCTGGGTTGGGAGCCGAACATGCCTCTCGAAAAAGGACTGGCGATCACCTACAAGTGGATCTCCAGCGAACTGAAGAAAAAGGAAGTCGGCGAGTTGGCTGAAGTTGCCGGCGACTAACTGCGATCACAACTCCGGGTCGAATACGGCTATGTCCACTCCAACCACCAACGATTGCGTAAGCATTCTGGGCGTGAAGGTTCATGCTACTGACATGGACCGTGCTCTGGCGCTGGTTGAATCCGCTCTGGCGAGCGGTGACAAAGGCTATGTCTGCGTCACTGGTGTGCAGGGCGTGATGGAAGCCCAGGTCGATTCCAACCTGAAACGCATCATCAATCATTCGGTTCTCACCACACCCGACGGACGCCCTACCGTCTGGGTGGGGTGGCTCCGGGGATTTTTCAAAATGCGTCAGGTCACCGGGCCTGACATAATGTTACGGCTCTGCGCGCTTTCGGTAGAGAAGGGCTACACGCATTTCTTTTATGGTGGCAACGACGGCGTCGCCGAGCAACTGAAAGATTCGCTCACACAGCGTTTTCCGGGCATGAAGGTGGTGGGCACGTACACGCCTCCATTTCGCGCTCTGAATGCTGACGAAGAAGCCGATCTTATTAGGATGGTCGCGGAGACCAAGCCGGATTTCTTTTGGGTGGGTTTGAGCACGCCGAAGCAGGAAAGATTTATGGACCAGTATCTCTCCAAACTCGACGCCAAGCTGATGTTCGGCGTGGGCGCGGCCTTCGATATTCACACGGGACGAATCAAAGATGCTCCTTATTGGATGAAGGTCACCGGCGTTCAATGGATGCATCGCATCTATCAAGATCCGGCTCGCTTGTGGCGGCGCTATCTGGTCAATAATCCCAAGTTCGTCTACCGCATCACGCTGGAACTGCTGGGAATTGCAAAGCAGGAAGGCGCGGCCGAGTCGCAAACAACTTAGGCCACCGATCTTCACGGATCGTCACGGATAAAACTTTTTTTTGTTGATCCTGTTCTTATTTGATCCGTGTGAATCCGTGCAAATCCGTGGCCAACTGACGTACGTATGAGAGTTTTAATCGTACACGGGGCCTATCAGCAGTTCGGCGGCGAAGATTCAGTAGTGCGGGCAGAGCGGGAATTGCTCGAGCGCCACGGCGACGAGGTGCTGCTCTACTCGCGGCATAACGACGAGACGAAGACTTTCAACATTTTTCAAAAAGCCGCCTTCTTCCCGCAGAGCGTGTATTCCTGGAGGAGCGGCGGCGAAATTGCCGACGCGGTCCACAGCTTCAAGCCCGACGTAGCTTTCATTCATAACGTTTATCCGTTGCTCTCGCCGTCGGTATATCACAAACTGCATTCGCTGGGAGTGCCCGCAGTTCAGGTGCTGCACAACTTTCGACCGTTTTGTCCGAACGGTTTTTACTACACGCAAGGGCAAATTTGCGAAGCCTGCCGCGACGGTAATTATCTGAATGCAGTGCGCAAGCGCTGCTACAAAGACAGTTACGTTTTCAGCGGGCTGTACGCTCTAACACTCGGGTCAAACCGGCTCGCGGGAATGGTGGACAAGGTCGCCGGATTTATCTGTTTGACTGAGTTCTTCAAGATCAAAATGCGGGAAGCGGGTGTGCCGGATTCCAAACTTTTTGTCCGTCCTAACTTTGTGTATGCGCCGCCGCTGCCGGAGGCGGGCGATGCCGGTAAGTACGCGATGTTCATGGGCCGGTTGTCCCCGGAAAAGGGCTGCTGGACTCTGATTCATGCTTTCGAGCGGGTGCCGCAGATTCTTTTGAAGATTGTTGGAACTGGGCCGCTCGAACAAGAGTTGAAAGACTACGTCAGCAAGAAGGGAATCGGCAACATTGAATTCCTCGGGTTCAAGAGTGGCGACGAGAAGTGGCAGCTTTTGCGTAACTCTCTTTGCCTGGTCGTGCCGTCGGAGTGGTACGAAAATTTTCCTGTGACCGTGCTGGAAGCGTTCATGGCCGCCAAGCCGGTAGTGGCCGCGCGCATGGGCGGCTTGCCCTACATTGTAGAAGACGGGCAATCGGGTCTGCTGTTTGAATCTGGCAAGCCGGAAGAGTTGGCACAAAAAATTCAGCGCCTGGTGGATGATCCCGCCGCCGCGGTTCGAATGGGCGTCCGCGCACGAAGTTTGAGCGAGACCAAGTATGGTCCGGAGCAAGGCTACAGCAATCTGATGAATATTTTCTCGCAGGTCCAAGCTACAGCATGACTACTGCCGTTGACATCACGACTGAGGACCAGAGTGTGCCGCAAACTTCCCGGCAACGCTCCGAACCGATGAGCGCAGGTCCGGTTTTTGTCGTTGGCATGTGGCGCTCTGGTACATCGCTCTTATACGCGCTGTTGAACCAGCATCCGCAGATCAGCCTGATGTACGAATCGGATCTGCCTCTGCTCTCGTCACTCTTTGTGCTGCCGCGAAAAAGTTCTTCCTGGATTCCGAAGGTTGATTCGTGGAATGGAGCGTTGACGCGGCATAAGATCGATGCCTCCGCAATTCCGGAAGATACAGTCGGCCTGCCCAACGCCTTTCGTGAAGTTGCGCAGCAGTACGCCAGAAAGAAAGGGGCGAATATCTGGGGATGCAAGTCGCCCAACTATTACGACTGCATGAACAAACTGGCGGATTGCTTCCCTGAGGCGAAGTTCATTGTGATCTGGCGCGATCCTGCGGACGTGGTTCGCAGCATCGTGCGCGCCGCGAAGAAATCTCCCTGGTTTGCCCGTCCTGGCATGGATCTGCGGGCCCTACTCGGTTGTGAACGAATGAAGCGGGAGGCGGACCAGTTGGTGCGCCGTGGCGCAGCTATTCATCAGCTTCAATATGACGACCTGGTGAAGGAGCCGGTCGCAACCCTGACCGCTATTTGCGATTTCATCGGCATACCTTTCGATCCGAGGATGAACTCTCTCGAGGGCGCGGATCGCTCCGCAATTTATAACGGCGATCACCACTCCATGGTGAAAAGTTCAACCATTGTGGCCGATCACGAGCGCCCCGAAGTGCTTTCGCCGGGTTTCAAAAGCAAGGTAGAGCGCTATATCACTTTCTGGCGCGAAAAATATCAAGGGGAGTGGCCGGTCAACGCCGCCGTCAGTCAGGGCATCCGGTCCGCGACCTGGCTAGAACGCACTCGCGACCGGGCGCGGCACGCCCAGCTTCGTTCTCTCGACTTGATCGTTCCGGTTTTGTATACGCTGGTCCCGATCGTGCTTTGGCAAAAATATCGGCAGGTGAAATCACGGTACCTGCAAGTTGAGGTTGATCCGCTGAAGCGAAAGAGTTAGCCAGTCCGAAATAAGTTAGACAAAGTGAATTCTGAAACATTGGGTATTTCTTTCTCCGCCAGATTGAAAATGCAACTGCGGCAATCGGCAATACAAATTCCGGACCAGACCTTCAACAGGGAGCGTCATCCATTGACTCGATCGGCAAAATTCACAGCGGTTATCGCCTGCCTGATTTCTCTTCTGGGCGCCTTCTCATTTGCCCAGAGCGGAACCATGAGCACGTTTGCCGGACTGAACACGGTTGTGAACAAGACGAGCCCAACTGCCGCGCCCGACATCACTATTGCCGTTGGAACTCTGGAATACTGCGAGCACGTCAACAGCTCTTATCAATGCTGGTATAAGAGCGGAACGCAGGCCAATCAACCAGTACATTTTCTGGGCACCAGCAATCCCAAGAACGATTCCGGCCCCTGGAGCCAGAACAGCAACAACAGCGGAAACACTCCGAATTGTCCCACGGCATTTACTCCCAATTCGCAGTTACTGCACGACAACGTCTACAACCTTTGGATTCTCGAGAAGCGCATCACTTCCATGCTGAATGGCCACAACTACATGTGCGTGGCGATTTCAAACGTGGAGGATGTTGCTTCTACTTCTCCGGCGTTCGGGTGGTTTGCTTTCGAATACGATTTGGACCTCGTGATCCCCACCAACTCGCGCGGAAACTTTTATTACCCCGATTATCCACAGTCGGGATTGTGGCAAACCTCCACCAGCACCACGCCGCCTTACACCGCCGCAACCGACCAGGCGATGTGGATCACCTACGACCTGCAAGATATAAACAATGCCAGCAACATCAACGGAGTGCTGGTCTGCGCTGTTGACCTGGCTGGCCTTCGCGCCAGCACGGCGAGTCCATGGAACAACAATTCAAAGACTCCGGCGTGCGTCGTGGCTCACCCGCTCGCGACTTTTAACCAGCGCCGCAGTTGGGTTCCGGCCAACAACTCCGACACCACGCCTCCAATTTCGGCCGACGGGGAAATGTTCACGTATATGATCGAGCCGCCGAAGGATGGCCACAGCTATCTGACGGACCCCAATCACACGCAAGGCGTTGAGCAGTGGACCATTAACTGGTCGGCGCCAACTCCTACACCGATGTTCGTGAACAGTTGGGACTTGGCCTCAACACAAGCGGGGGGAGATCAGCTGGGTTGTTTCACTCCCAGCAGTTACTACAACACGGTTTGTATTCCGCAGCCTTCCACTGCGACTACAGGAATTCACATCGATTCCGTTGCCGATCGCATGCAGCAATTCTTCCATTACACCTCGAATGGCGGAACGGGAAGCGTTTGGACCTCCGCCCACGCCATTCAGATTGTCCCGAGTTCGAGTAGTCTGACGCAGACTGAAGCGGATGTTCGTATTCTGCAGCGCAATGTCGCGCCGCCCAATGCCGTCTATCTTTCGGCAGACTATCGCATTCTTGATCCAGTCGATTCCAGCGTTTACGTTTTCCTGCCCAGTGTGGTGCGCGACAAAGCGGGCAATCTGCAGGGCATCCTGGGGATTTCAGGCAGCGGCCCGAGCCAGCATCCGGGTCTGGACAGCTGGAATTTCATCCCCAGCACGCTCACTTCCGGCACCTACGGTTACATTGCGAGTCCAGTCAACGATGGCGATGCCGAAGACATGGATAACTTGAACTACCGCTGGGGAGATTGGTACAGCGCGGTGCTTGATCCGAGCGACGGGTGCACCGTTTGGGTGGCGGGAGAATATCTGCCCGTGAACCGGACCTCAGAACCTTACTGGTACAGCGAGATGGCTAAGCTGCCACCGATGAGCACATGCTCCGGAGGGCCAGTTTCTCTCTCCAGCGTCAGTCTGAATTTCGGCAATCAGCAAGTTGGCGTGAAGAGTTCGCCACTCGTTGAGACCGTAACCAACAACCAGACTGTATCCCTGAACATCACCGGTATCTCTGCTGGCGGGGACTTTACCCAAACCAACACCTGCGGAAACCCGGTCCCGCCGAACGGGAACTGTACCATCAGCGTCTATTTCACTCCGTCCACCACCGGCACTCGTACTGGCACGCTCACCATTACAGATGATGCCAGCAACAGTCCACAAACGGCCTCGCTTACCGGCGTAGGAGCGAGTTCGTCGGTATCCATAACGCCGAGCAGCCTGACCTTCAGCTCACAGGTTCTGAACACAACCAGTGCCGGCCAGAAAGTTACGGTAACCAACAACGGCTTTGTAAACATCACAGTGAACTCGGTGGCCGCCAGTGGCGACTATGCGCAAACCGGTACCTGCTCCGGCACGACACTTACGCCGGGACAAAATTGCTCGATCACGGTCACCTTCACTCCGGTAGTCACCGGAACTGTAGCGGGCACCTTGACCATCAATGACACGGTCATGGGCGCGCCGCATCTGGTCAGCCTCACGGGCACGGGGCAAATTCCGGTTTCAATATCGTCGAACCTTTCTTTTGCGGCCACCAACGTCGGAAGCACGGCTCCGGCGCAGAACATGACCGTGACCAACAATCAAAGCAGCACGCTGAATTACACGTTTGCGACCAGCGGGGATTTCTCGGCTGTGGGCAACGGCTCGTCTCCATGTAACGGAACGTTGAACGCCAAAGCCAAGTGCACCGTAGCCGTAAGCTTCACGCCGACCACGAATGGATTGATTAAAGGCGCCTTGACGATTACTCCGAATGGCGCTGGAAGTCCGATTGCTGCGGGAGGTATGACTGGCACCGGACAGAACGGTCCCAGTTCGCCGTTAACCTTTAGCCCAGCGAGCCAGAGCTACGGAAACATAGTTCTGAACACTTCCAGCTCAAAGACCACCACCATCAAGAACGTAAGTTCGGCCACCGTGAACCTGACCAGCATCACGGGCAGCGGATTCTACACCGCGACTCCAAGCGGCTCGACCCCATGCGGAACCACGCTGAATGCCGGGGCTTCGTGCACAATTACGGTGACGTTCACTCCAACCATACTTGGCTCCAGCATCGGTGGAGTGACGGTGATTGACAATGCTTCGATCACCACGCAGGTGCAGAACGAGTCGGGCACGGGCATTCTTGCGGTCACCCTGTCGCCAACCTCGCTTTCCTTTGGGACGGTCTCCGTGGGAAATACCAGTGCTGTGAAGGTGATCACGGTCACCAACAATACGCCGACAGCGCTCCCTATCAACAGCGTGGCGGCGAGCGGCGATTACATTGCGACCACAGGCGGAAGTCTGCCCTGCGGCGCCAATATCCCTGCCAACAGTATTTGCACGCTGGGAGTGCAGTTCAGCCCGACCGTGACCGGAACGATTAGCGGAGTGCTCACGCTCAGCTATTCCGGAGGTTCGTCACCGCAGAATGTAACCCTGACAGGTACTGGTCAATAGAGAAGTCGCTACAAAACTCAAAGGGCCCGCCACAATGTGGCGGGCCCTTTTGCTTTTAATGAACGTTTGCTGACTGCTGCAGCGGCTAGTTAGTGTGCTCCCACAACCTTCGCTGCGGCCTCGAAGGCCTGCTGATATTCCTTGTGGTGGTGATCATAATCTGGATTGCCGGGATCGTAGGCGATTAGCCAATCCTGAACGTAGATTTCAAAGATTTGGGTTCGAAGCTTGAGCGCAAACGGCAGCAGATCGACCATCGAACCGACACGGCCGCTACCGTCAGGATCGCTTTGTTTGACCGTCTGCAACTCCAGCGGAACTTTACCCGCGGCTTCGCGGAACATGCGACACCAATCGACGGCGCAAGGGGTGCCGGATTGATCGGCGCGTGCATCGTCGATGGATAAGCCCTGGCTGCCGATGGCAATCTTGTTGCGGACGGCGCGCCGCGCTACGGCGTCGGCAAATTCAATATTTTTCGGATTGCCAAAGCTGTTGATCCCCACCATCAGTTGCCGGGGCGAATTTAGAGACGCCTCATAGTCGAGCATGTCCATGATGTACCTCGTCCATCTCTCGGGCGTGAACCCCTTGTTCTTCAGCGCGTACATACAGGCCGGGAAAGTTTCTCCCCCTAGGCCTAAACCGAACCGGATATATCCCACTGAGGAATTGCTTCCGTAGTGTTGAACAATGGCAGCCATGAACTCGCGGTAGTTCTCCACAAACCCTCTTTCCCAGAAGACGGGCACTTCGCCGGCATTCTCGCAGGTTACGGATTGCACCTGCTTGAAGACATAGTCGGGCGTGACTCTGCGCCGTCCGCCATAACCCGTCGCCCAGGAAATCAGGTTCACTTCTTTGCCGGCTTTGATCCAGGGCTGCAGTTGCTCGTCAACTTTAGAAAAATCGTAGCGGGGATTGGCACCGGGGCCGCGGTCGATTTCATTCCACACCAGATAGGTGTTGGCGCCGCATACGACTGGATTGTGCAGCAGAAATTCATCGGCTTTGACATTCATCTTCACGTTGGGAAAGAGAATGGCAAATAGTCCGTGCGGCCCGTCAGGCACGGCCAGGGTGGTGAGTCTGTCGGTGCAGCTGGGAAATCCGGCGCTTGCTTTGGAAGTGGCGGGCAGAGTCTGCGCCTTGGCGGGAATGGCAGCCAGTGCGAGGCAGAATGCCCAAGCCATCGTGCAGGCAAGGTTAGCGATCTTCTTCATGAGTGCGTCCTCTGTCGTGGTTTTCTCCTACAGTTGCGTGGGCTGACATCCGCCGCAGTATCTCCAGTACTGGCTGTTGGCTCAGCAACAGGCGCGGCTCGAATTCATCCACGGTCATCCAGTGTGGCGATCCTTCCCAGGAATTCTTGAGTTCGCCGGTCGTCTGCACTGCAAATACCGAAATGTTGCAGGGCACATCTGCATCGCTGAAGTAGCTGAGTCTCAATTCTCCTTCAGTGACAATCAATCCTGTTTCTTCCTGAATCTCGCGGCGCACCGTGTCCTCGGCGGCCTCTTTCCACGAGCAGATTCCTCCCGGCAGGCAGAATCCGCGGCCGTCGTTGCGATGGATGATCAGGAATTGTCCGTCTCGTTGGACGATGCCGAGCGCCGCTCGCAGCTTCCCGAAAAGCGGGAACCAGCGATAGAGAACGAAGCAAGTGCGCGCGACAATCCAGAAGAGCCGGCGCTTGAGATTGTCCAGCACAGTCCGCAAGTGAAAAGTCTAGCATGCAGGTTATATCTCCTTCGCCACGTTTGGACTTGTGGTGATGGTGCAGTTTGAAATTAAAACTGCACACTAGCGGGCTTGTTCTATGTCCACATTCACCCACATGCAGAGCACCCTGCATATGCAGAATTCTGCATCTTGACCTGCGGCGCAATCGATATGAGAATAGCTGCGCTGCCGAGACGGTTCTTTGATCCACTGCCTGAACCGCATTCGTTGCGCTACAGCTTAAGGATACTTTTCATGAAGTCCGTCTGCTTCCTCTGTTTGTTTGTTAGTACGGCACTCCTTGCCCAATCAGATCCCTCTCCGGTTACTGGCTTGATGCGAAAGGTACCTCACGGCAGTGAGTTCCAGCCTGAGCATAAGGCTCAAGGCAAACTTCTCGAAGATTACGGACGGTTGCCACTGTGCTTTGAGCCGAGCGTGGGTCAGATCGGTGGCCATTCGGATGAATCGGTAAGCTTCTTCTCGAGAGGCGCGGGATACGACCTCTTCCTTACGAAGGAAAGCGCTATCTTGTCACTGCAGCAGAAGCAATTGAAGGGTGGATCGAATGTTGTGCTTCACATGCAATTGCCGGGAGCACGGCCGGACACGGTCATTACCGGAACCGATCCACTTCCGGGCAAGACCAATTACCTGCGCGGCAGCGATCCGAAGAAGTGGAATACGAATATCACGAACTACGCCAAGGTCCGCTACGAGAATATTTTCGACGGAGTCGACCTGGTCTACTACGGAAACCAAGGGCAACTGGAATATGACTTTCTAGTGGCAGCGGGCGCGGATGCAAAGGCCATCCACATGGCATTCAAGGGCGCGCGCGGAATTCGTGTTGATCGGCATACCGGCGATCTGGTTGTGAACATGGGGCAGGGAATTCAAGACGTTCGCTTTCGGAGACCAGTCGCCTACCAGGAAGAAGCAAAGCCGGGGGCAGGTAAGCATTTTGTCGCGGCAAACTACACGCTTGATGCAAGAAACCGGGTTAGCTTTCAACTTGGAGCCTACGATCATCGCAAGACTTTGCTCATCGATCCGACGCTCAGCTATTCCACTTACTTGGGAGGCAGCAGCAACGACTACGGAGCCAGCATTGCCATAGACAGCAGCGGCAGTGCCTACGTAACTGGCTACACGAACTCGATCACTTTCCCGGTGACAGCTGGAGCTTTTCAAACCACGTGCGGCGGCGGTTGCAGTGGAACCACCGTGGATGCGTTCGTCACCAAGCTCGATCCCACGGGCTCATCCATTATTTATTCCACGTATCTGGGTGGAGCGGGAAACGATTACGGAAATGGCATTGTGCTGGACGCGGCCGGCAATGCTTACATTGTGGGGCAAACTTTTTCGGCGGACTTTCCTACGACTGCGGGCGCATTTCAAACCAGTTGTGGCAGCGGCAGTTGTGCGAAGGGTGACGCCTTCATCGCGGAGTTAAATTCGACCGGTTCGGCGCTCGTCTATTCCACTTATCTGGGCGGCAGCAGCGTCAATCAAGGCAATGGCATTGCCTTGGACGCGGCGAACAATGCTTACTTGACTGGGTACACTCAGTCCCTCGATTTTCCCACGACTCCGGGGGCATTCCAGACCTCGTGCAATTGTTCCAAGAATTCCAGTGTCTTCGTGACGGAATTAAATTCTACGGGTACCGCGTTGGTCTATTCGACCTATCTAGGCGGGAACAATGTGGACGTTGGCTACCAGATCGCTTTGGATTCTTCCAACAACGCTTTTGTGACCGGCTATGCGACGTCGACAAACTTTCCGACTACGGCGGGAGCGTTTCAAACTACTATCGCTGCAAACAAAGCGGCGTTTGTCACGAAACTGAATCCTACCGGCTCAGCGTTGGTTTATTCCACCTACCTGGGCGGGAGTTCGAGCATTTTGAACACTCCTTGTGAAGCTTGCGGGACCAGCATTGCCGTTGATAGCGCTGGAAACGCTTACGTATGTGGCTTGACCGCGGAGTCGACTTTCCCCATTACGCCGGGAGCTTACCAGTCTGTCTTCATGAGCACTACGAAAGGGCATGACGCGTTCATCACCAAGCTGAATCCAACGGGTACGGCATTAGTATTTTCAACGTACCTGGGCGGGACTCAGGATGACGGAGCGACGGGTATTGGCCTAGACGCATCGGGAAACGTTTGGCTGAAGGGCAATACCCAGTCGAGCGATTTTCCGGTAACGCCGGGAGCCTTTCAAACTGTACTGGGCGGCTTGTTCGACTCGTACGTAGCTGAGTTGGATCCGACGGGTTCGCAGCTGCTGTACTCCTCATACATCGGTGGCGCGGGCACGGAGTTTGGTGGGGCTACGCGAGTGCTTGCTCTGGATAGTCAGTCTCCGCCGAACGTTTACGTCACCGGCTATACCAACTCAACAAACTTTCCGACGACTGCGGGATCGTTTCAACCGGCCTCAGCTGGAGCCAATGATGCATTCGTGAGCAAGTTTTCTCCCAGCCCAAACGTTGGGTTGGCGCCGGTCAGCCTTGGCTTTGGAAACCAGAATGATGGCACCACAAGCCCTCCTCAAAGTGTGACCCTGACCAATACCGGTAATCAGACATTGAATGTAACTGGCATCGCGATTATGGGAACCAACAGCAAGGACTTTGCAGAAACCAATAGTTGCGGGAGTCTGGCGCCGCTAGCTACCTGCACTTTAAGTGTGACTTTTAGTCCCACAATTGTTGGGAATGAAAGCGCCAACGTGTCCATCACCGATAATGCTTCAAATAGTCCGCAGTCAGTGCCTTTGGCCGGAACCGGCGTTATGGGGTCCGCGCCATCCGTGACGCTTTCTACCGGTAACCTGACATTCGCTACGCAATTAGTGGGCACAAGCAGTGCGTCGCAAGTTGTAACCCTGACCAACACCGGCAATGCAACGCTGACCATCACGAGCCTCACATCCAGCGGAGATTTCGCGCAGACTAATACCTGTGGATCAAGCGTAGCAGCGGGAGCGAACTGCACGATCACCGTGACATTTACTCCCACGAACATCAACACACGAAGTGGCGCGATCACCATCGTGGACAACGCGGCGGGAAGTCCGCAGAGCGTGACACTCACAGGGAAGGGAACCTACGTGTTGCTGGCGCCCACCAACCTGAATTTTGGGAAGGTGACGGTCGGAATGTCGAGTTCGCCTCAGAGCATTACGTTCACCAACACCTCCAAGCGGGCGATGACCATTCGAAGCGTGACCATCATAGGAATGAACAGCACAGATTTTTCTCAAACCAATACCTGCGGGACGAGTGTGGCTGGGGGAGCGAGTTGTTCAATAAGCGTAACCTTCAAACCGACAGCGACCGGCACGCGCAGAGGATCCGTATCGATTGCAGATACAGGCGGCGCGAGTCCGCAGACGGTTTCACTGGTCGGAACGGGACAATAGGAACGGTCTTTGTTCTAATAATAAGGACCCGCACCGTTAGGATGCGGGGCCTTTATTTATTGTTTCCTATCAGTTTGCGTAGTGACAGCTAATGCAGCACCACCGGCTTAATCCCGAGCGGAACCACGCCGCCGGAAATTCCGATCGGAGTGCTGGCGGTGGTCATGTCCTGATAGTGCGTCCAGTTCGGCGCGACCGTTTGGTTCGCAGTGGTGCAAGAACCGTTGGCGCAGCTTTGCGCGGTGTCCCACATGATCAGATACGATGTGCCTGACTTTGTAATTCCGCAGGACCATACTGTGCCGACGGCAGCGCAGGGGGTAGAAAGCGTCGATCCGTATAGCCAGTTGTAGGCCTGTTGATACGAGGTCTGCACCGAAGTGGGCGAAATCGATTCCCACGTGTACCAGTGCATTGCTGTAATGCCGAGCGACCAGTTGATCAGCAGGTAGCGAGGCATGAAGGAAGCTTTCATGTCAGCATCGGTGTAGGCGTTGGTAAACCCTGATTTCGAATACGATGCTTCTCCATTCCACAGCGGCTTCGCCAGCTCTGCAGGTTGCAGAATCGCTTTGATGTTCGATAGATACCACTGCATGGCTGACTCAGGTGTGCAAGGAACTGGGGCCGGGCAGTTATTGCCGGTTTCGTTTCCTGGCTTCAGGTGGAAGTTGATGATGTCCACTGCGGCGGCAATGGCATTCGGCGGGTTTGGACATGGCAGGCGATATCCTGTGGGAGAAGCGCTGCAATAGAGTTCGTTCTGCCCGTACGTGATTGCGACACCCTTGCCGTGGGCCGCGGCCATCACGATTTTGGCCGTGGGATCGATGGCTTTTGCGGTGCAGGGAGTCGCAGTGCCATCGCCATTTTGATGGATCACGCCGCGTCCGGTGATGATGCAGTTCGCATCCTCTGTGAGGCGGGCAAGTTGCGCGATGCTGCCACCCCAAAAAGCCTGCGTATCAGGCTCATTCCAGATTTCCCAGTAGGCGATGTGGGCATGCGTCTGCAGGTAAGTGGGATCGTTGGCGTGGCTGGCGATGGCGATGATCCACGCCTTCCAGATGGCGTTGGATCCGCTACCGTCGGTATTCAAGTCATTGGGAGCATCACATTCGCCGCCGCCGCCGCCCGAGTTGGCAGTGGCGTAATTGCAATTCATGTCCGACGGTGCGGAGCTGGCCCACGGCGGCGTTCGCGCCAGGGTGTACATCCCCTCCATAACACCGTTGGTATAGGCTCGGGCCAAAGCCGAATCTAGTGAAGTGAAGGTGAATACCCCCGAGGCGGTATTGATCGACGGCCACTGCAATGGCGGAGAATCCCAAAAGCGCTGCATCCCGAAGTTCACAGTGGGGAAATTGCTCGCCGAGGTGTTGTTCTCGGTAAATCCGAAGAGCGCCGCATTATTGGCCTGGCCATTTCCATTCGAGCTGACAATCAGCGCGAGTGCCTGCGCGGTGGTTTGCTGCGGCGATGCTGAGTCCGCCACCTGGATGGTGAAATTAAATGTGCCGGACTGGCTGGTTGTGCCCGAGACCGATCCCGTGGATTGCACGGCCATTCCGCTGGGCAGAGTGCCGGAACTCACACTCCAGCTGTAAGGCGGCTTGCCGCCTGTGGCGTTGAGCGCGTTCAAATACGGCGTTCCCGCGGTAGCCGCAGACAAAGCTGTTGTCGCGATGATAAGCGGTGGAGGCGGTGGAGCGGTGATGGTAACCAATGCCGATGCGGACTTGGTTGAATCCGCCGCACTGGTGGCGATCACAGTTGCGGTAGAATCGGTCGTGACTGTGGAGGCCTGATAGAGGCCGCTTGTGGAGACGCTGCCCGCACTTGCAGCCCATGTCACAGCGGTGTTCGCCGTATTCATTACCAGCGCGGTGAAGGGAACCGTTCCGCCGGAGGCCACGGTGGCCGCCGCCGGAGTCACCGTGATTACTACCGCTGCAGACACCGTGATCTGGAAGGTTTGCGATCCGGCCACTTTATTGGAGTCGGTCACGTTGACACCGAAACTGAAAGTCCCAGTTGCAGCCGGTGTGCCGGAGACGGTTCCGCTGCTCGTACTGAGCAACAGCCCGGCCGGCAGTTGTCCTGACGAGATGGCGAAGGTGTAAGGCGCAGTGCCGCCGCCCACCGTCAGCGCGACGTTGTAACTGGTTCCGGCAACAGCAGGAATGAAATTGCCGGTGAGAGTTAGCGGAATGGCGGTGATGGTTAGCATTGCTAATGCGGACTTGGTTGGGTCCGCCACGCTAGTGGCGGTCACAGTTGCGCCTGAGTTCGCTTTGACAGTTGCCGCCTGATAGAGACCGGATGTAGAAATAGTGCCACTTGTAGCTGTCCAGGTTACGCTCTGGTTCGATGAATTCGTTACGAGAGCGGTGAATGAAGTAGTTCCAGCAGATTGCACGGTCGCGGTTGCTGGAGTGACGGTGACCACCACCGCGGGCGAAACGGTGATCTGAAAGGTTTGCGATCCTGAAACCTTATTGGTGTCTGTGACGTTGACGCCGAAACTGAATGTGCCGGTCGTCGTAGGCGTACCGGAGATGGTTCCGCTGCTCGTCGAGAGCAACAGTCCGGCAGGCATCTGCCCTGATGAGATTGCGAAGGTGAAAGGTGCGGTGCCGCCGCCCACTACTAGCGGCACGCTGTAGCTCAACCCCACTTGAGCCGGGACGAAGTTTCCCGTAAGGGTCAACGGAAGTGCAGTCACTGTGACCGCGGCTGATGCGGATTTGCTGGCATCCACGGAACTGGTTGCGGTCACGGTTGCGGTTGAATTTGCTTTGACGCTTGGCGCCTGATACAGACCGGCCGAGGAGATGGTTCCGGCCGTGGCCGACCACGTAACCGTTTGGTTCGATGAGTTGGATACTGTCGAGCTAAAGGCTACCGTTCCACTTGAAGCCACGGTTGCCGTGCCCGGGTTTATGCTCACGGTGATGGCTCCCGAAACTATGATCGAAAAACGTTGTGATCCACCATGACCCTTTGCATCCGTAACGTAAATTCCGAAATTGGATGTACCGGTTGCGCTGGGTGTGCCGGAAACCACACCAGTCGTCTTGCCCAGAGCCAGGCCGGAAGGCAATGCTCCCCAGGAAATCGCGAATGTGTAAGGCGCGGTCCCACCTGTTCCAACCAGCGTCACGCTGTAATGCGCGCCCACTTCAGCCGGAACAAAGTTGCCGGAGACGCCTAAGTGAGTGGCTGCGTAAGCATTGGGTAATGCCAGGGAAAGCAACGCGGCGATCAAGATACAACCGAATATGCTTTTGTAAGATGACCTTGGCTTAACAGCCGGAAGAAGTGCGGCGGATTGCATTTGTACTGCCTCTCGAATGGGGGTTCGACCGATGCTCGATTACGAAGCACCTTGAGAGGACTCTAGAGTCGGAGCAGAGCAGTTCACAGATACCGAAGGAACACAAGCGTGCGTAATTGAAGATTAAAAACAGCTAAATCGATGGAACCTCGAGGTGAAATTAATTTCATCATCGCAAAAGAAGATGCCCCATTTTTCCCGGGAAAAAATGGGGCATCTTCTTTTTTCTTACCTTTTTCGTCTTCTACTGCAGCACTACCGGCTTAATTCCCACCGGTACAACGTGTCCCGAGATTGTACTGGGGCTGCTTGCAGTGGTCATGTCCTGATATTGCGTCCACTGCGATGCCACCGTCTGGTTTCCCATAGTGCAGGAACCGCTCGAGCAGCTTTGCGCCGTATCCCACATGATCTGATACTGCTTGCCAGATTGCGTGATGCCGCACGACCACACTGTGCCGCTTGAAGTGCACGGGGTGGAGAGCGACGAGTTTGCCAGCCAGTTATAAGTCTGCTGGTAAGCCGTCTGCACGGAAGCCGGTTGTGCGACCAGTTCGTTCCAGTCGTACCAGGCGACTCCAGAGATATTAAGCGACCAGTGCAACAGATAAAAGCGCGCCATGAAAGAAGCGGCCATATCCGGATCGGTGTAGGCATTGGTGAAGCCCTTTTCCGCGTAGGAAGCTTCGCCATTCCACAAAGGCTTCGCCAGTTCGGCGGGTTGCAGGATGCTGTGAATGTTCGACAGGTACCACTGCATCGCTGACTCTGGCGTGCAAGGAGTTGGCGCCGGACAGTTGTTGCCGCTCTCGTTGCCCGGCTTCATGTGGAAGTTAATGATGTCGACCGCGGTCGCGATTGCATTGGCCGGAATCGGACAAGGCAACTGATATCCATTGGGCGAAGCGTTGCAATACAGCTGATTCTGCGCGTAGGTGATGGCTCCGTTCTTGGCGTGACCGGATGACATCACAATCTGCGCTGCGGGATCGATCGGGGTCGCAGTGCATGGAGTCGCGGCGCCATTTCCATTTTCATGGATCACACCACGGCCGGTGATGATGCAGTTCGCATCTTCTGTAAGACGAGCCAACTGCGCAAAACTTCCCGACCAGAAAGGCTGGTTGTCAGGCTCGTTCCATATCTCCCAGTATTCGATGTGAGCGTGCGTCTGCAAATATGTGGAATTGTTTACGTGCGTTGCGATGGCCGTGATCCACGCCTTCCAAATTGCGTTCGCTCCACTGCCGTCGGCGTTCAGATCGACGGGCGCATCACACTCACCCAAGCCACCACCGGAGGCTGCCGTGGTGTAGTGGCACGACGCATCCGCGGGATTCGAGCTGGCCCACGGTGGAGTGCGGGCGAGCGTGTACATGCCTTCCAGTACCCCGCTGGAGTATCCCTTCGCCAGGGCTGCATCGAGGTTGGTGAAATCAAACACGCCCGACGCCGTATTGATCGATGGCCACTGCAGCGGTGGCGAATCCCAGAAACGCTGCATCCCGTAACTCACGGTCGGGAAGTTTTTGGCTTGCGTGCTGGTATCCGTGAAACCAAACAGGCTTGCCGGAGGCAGTGGGCCGCCGCCTTTTGAACTGCTTACAGTCAGCGAAAGAGCGCGAGTGGCGGCTTGCTTCGGAGAAGACGAATCTGACGCCTGCACCGTGATCGTGAACTGGCCGGTCTGCGAGGTTGTTCCCGAGATCGATCCAGACGACTGTAATGCGATTCCTGCTGGCAGCGTGCCTGAGACTAGCGTCCAACTGTAAGGAGCTTGTCCGCCAGTTACGCTCAATGCATTCGAGTAGGCGCTTCCGGCAGTCGCGCCAGATAACGATGTCGTGGTAATGCTCAGCGTTGGCGGCGGCGCTGAGGCAGTCACAGTAACCGTTGCCTTCCCGGAGGCAGTTGGTGCGGCTACGCTGGTCGCGGTCACAATTGCGGTGGTAGTTGAAGTGACCGTGGGCGCTTGGTAAAGACCCGAATTCGAAATCGATCCCGGCGAAGCGGACCAGTTTACGGCCACATTTGCCGTATTGCTGACGAGAGCAGTGAACTGCTTGGTCGCGCCCGATGACATCGTCGCGGTTGCCGGGATAACGCTCACCGTTACGATGACAGCGTTGACTGTTAGCGTGAGAGATTTAGTTGCCGTTTGTCGTGGCGACGAAGAGTCCGCTACTTGGACAGTGAAGCTGAATTGTCCGGCCTGACTGGTAGTTCCAGAGATCGATCCTGACGACTGCACTGCAATTCCCGAAGGCAGCGTGCCGGAGGTTAACGTCCAACTATAAGGAGACTTGCCGCCCGTCGCGCTCAATGCATTCGAGTACGAGCTTCCGGTAGTCGCGCCAGATAAAGATGTTGTGGTAATGATGAGTGTTGGGGGCGGCCCTGAAGCTGCAGTGATAGTAACCGTTGATTTTCCCAACTTGGTTGGGTCCGCAACGCTGGTCGCGGTAACTGTCGCATTCGTGTTGGCACTCACAGTGGGCGCCGTGTAGAGGCCGGAGTTTGAGATTGTTCCCAAGGACGCCGTCCAGGTGACCGCCACATTCGACGTATTGCTGACGAGAGCAGTGAACTGCTGGGTCGCGCCGGATGCCACAGTCGCCGTCAGTGGTGTTACGGCCACCGCGACGCTTCCGTTATTCGAAACTGTCACCTGAAATGCATGTGAGGCGGAATTCGACGTCGAGTCCGTAGCCGCTACAGTGAAGCTGAAAGATCCCGTGCTGCTCGGCATTCCCGAGATGGTGCCGGTGGTC
>Ga0210404_10000023_pt1 | contig 284866 bp, 251 predicted proteins | sample IncBWH28MmetaG_FD_155455 | JGI IMG/M metagenome (GOLD analysis project Ga0210404, IMG submission 155455) | Forest soil microbial communities from Barre Woods Harvard Forest LTER site, Petersham, Massachusetts, United States - Inc-BW-H-28-M | ecosystem: Environmental > Terrestrial > Soil >... | reverse complement strand
GGCGTGTCTTCGACGGACGAAAGATTGCCATATCCCGCATTGTTAATGACCACATCCAGCGAGCCAAATACATCGACCGCCGCCATTACCGCGTTTGCTGCTGCTGCTTCGTCGGTCACATCCATTGCGAAGAGCTTGACCTGATCTCCATATCGTTCCGACAGATCAGCCAGCGACTTAATGTCCCGAGCTGTCGCCAACACTTTATTGCCCGCAGCGAGGCCCGCTTCAACAATTGCACGACCCAGACCACGAGAACTGCCGGTGACTAACCATATCTGCGCCATTCATCCTCCTCTATCAAGCCACCCCCGGATATTCTGGAGCTTGCCTCGCTTTCATTTATACGCCGAGACCAAACGAGAAGAGTGTTGTTGGAAGGTATCGCTACAGCATCCATTTAGCAAAGCTTGGCTGTGACCACCTATAATGACGCGATGGCATCGGTAGAGCAAAGCTCCGAGCAGGCTCGGCAGGAACAGGCCGCCCGCCTTCTGGTTGACACGATCCCCACGCTCGCATGGTCAGCGCGTTCGGATGGCTCCGTGGACTTCTTCAATCAGAGATGGCTCGACTATACCGGCCTCTCCGCCGAACAAGCGCGTGATTGGGGCTGGACGGTTGCCGTTCACCCAGACGACCTGAACGCCCTAGTAGATTACTGGCGATCTGTTCTCGCTTCTGGAGAACCAGGTGAAATTGAAGGACGCCTACGACAGTTCGATGGCGCGTATCGCTGGTTTCTTTTTCGCGCGACACCATCGTTCGACAGCGATGCAAGGATTGTCAAATGGTTCGGAACGAATACCGACATCGAAGACCGGAAGCGCGCCGAATGCTTGCTCGCTGGAGAGAACCATGTTCTCGAAATGACTGCCCAGGGCAATTCGCTAGAATCCATTCTCGAAGCCCTATGCCAAGTCGTAGAGGAGAATGCCAGCGGATGTCTTTGCAGCGTCATATTGATCGATCCCAACGGCTCGAAAATCCAGCAGGCGTTTGCTCCGAGCCTGCCTTCCAGCTATAACGATCGGTTTCGCGGCATTCCGGTGGATCGCGAAGGAGGGCCTTGCACTGAGGCAGCGCGACGCAAGACCCAAGTGATCGTGTCGGACGTGGCTTCGGATACGAGATGGGAAACGTACGGATGGCGCACGGCCGCGTTGGCGCACGGCCTAAGAGCATGCTGGTCGACCACAATACTGGCGCCGAATGGGCTTGTGCTGGGCACTTTCGCGATCTATTGGCGCGAGCCGCGCACGCCAAGCGAATACGACCAAAAGATCATCGAGCAGATTACGCATCTCGCGGCGGTTGCAATTGAGCGTAAGCGCAACGAGGCGGCGCTCCAAGAGAGTGAGCAACGCTTCCGTCGGATCGTCGACACCGTTCCTGGCTTTGTATGTACCTTAACTCCGGCGGGCGAAGTCGAACTGGTCAACCGCCAGGTCTTGGAATATTTCGGCAAGACAACTGAGGAACTCAAAAACTGGGGGACCAGCAACGTTGTCCATCCAGAGGACCTTCCTCGCGTGATCGATGCGTGGAAGCGCTCGGTCGAAACCGGGCAGCCGTATGATCTTGAACTCCGGCAGCGCCGTGCTGATGGTGTATTCCGCTGGTTCCAATCTCGCGCCTTCCCAGCGCGGGACCCGGAAGGCCGTGTCACCAGTTGGTACATGTTGTTGACGGACATCGACGACCGGAAGCGGGCTGAGGATACCCTGCGATCGAATGAGCAGAGCCTACGCCTGATCGTCGACAGCATTCCTGGGTTTGTGTCCACCGCGAATGCGGCGGGCGAGGTCGAACTTGTCAACCGTCAAGCCTTGGAATATTTCGGCAAGACGACCGAGGAATTGAAGAATTGGGCCACGAGCGACGCCCTCCATCCGGATGATCTTCCTCGCCTGACCGACGCCTATAGGCACTCGATCGAAACTGGGCAGCCGCGTGATGTGGAGGCTCGTAGCCGTGGAGCCGATGGCGTATACCGTTGGTTTCACCTGCGATCTCGCCCTCAGCTTGATGCCGAAGGTCGCGTTGTCCGTTGGTACACTTTGGCCACGGATATCGACAAGCGTAAGCGCGCTGAAGCTCAATTAGAGAAGGCTTTCGAAGAAATCAAGCGGCTGAAAGACCGCCTTCACGACGAGAACGTTGCCCTCAGGGAGGAAATCGATCAGGCGTTCATGTTTGAGGAAATCGTGGGCTCCTCTCCCGCCTTGAAAACGGTCATCGCTAGCATTGTGAAAGTCGCTCCCACCGACTCTACGGTGCTGATTACCGGCGAAACAGGAACGGGAAAGGAACTGGTTGCGCGCGCTATACATAAGAGTTCGCAGCGTGCTAGCCATCCTTTTATTACTGTGAATTGCTCCGCAATTCCTCCTTCGCTCATCGCGTCAGAATTGTTTGGCCACGAGAAGGGGGCGTTCACCGGCGCTCTGCAACGCCGACAAGGCCGTTTTGAGTTGGCGAACTCGGGCACGATTTTTCTCGATGAAATCGGCGAGCTTCCCGCGGAAACTCAGATTGCACTGCTTCGGGTCCTCCAGGAGCGTCGATTTGAACGAGTGGGAGGTAGCCGCATCATTTCCACTAACGTTCGAATTATCGCCGCTACTAACCGCGATTTGGCGGCGGCCATTGCTTCAGGAACATTTCGCGCCGACCTCTTCTACCGGCTGAACGTTTTCCCGATTGATCTGCCGCCTCTGCGGCAACGCAAGGAAGACATTCCCATGCTGGTCGAGTACTTTGTGAAGCGATATGCCGAGAAGGCGGGAAAGCAAATCAGCAGGATTGACAAAAATGCGCTGAAGCTCTGCCAGTCCTACGTTTGGCCGGGAAACATTCGCGAACTCCAAAATATCATCGAGAGATCCGTAATCCTCTGCACCGGAGATATTCTTCGGATCGATGAGGCCTGGCTTTCAAGCCAGAACGCACCTCGCCCAAAGGCGTCCGGTCCTCTCACAGAGAACCTCCAGAGCTTTGAGAAAGAACTCATCGAAGCGGCTCTTGCGGAAAGCAAAGGAAAGGTAGCTGGGCCAAATGGAGCGGCTGCCAAACTCGGAATTCCGCGGTCGACGCTGGATTTGAGAATCAAACAGCTCAGCATAAACAAAAACACTGTTCGCTAACCCCCTCGTTAAACTCCCAGGATTCTGGCACTTCCTAATATCCTGTCACTCCAATTTCCTTTTCGAGCTGTGTTTTCAATGAAATCCAGTTGGGCACTCGGTTGCACTGCTCGTGACTGTTGCTCGGATGAAAGGAATGCCGTGCGGCCCAGCCGCGACTGCGATGTGGCCTGATCCATGACTTTCAGGATTGAGACTGCGACGCGAGGGAGATTCACAGTGTTCATCCTGAGTGGCCGAATCGAAACCCAGGCAATAGCCGAGCTCAGGAGGCTCTTTAAACTCCAAACGGAGTACCGCTACATCGTTTTCGATCTGAAAGACGTGAGTCTGGTCAGTCGCGACGTGATGGGCTTTCTCGCTGGTTGTGAAGCGGATGGGGTGAAACTTGAGAACTGCACTCCATATCTTCGCGAATGGATGGAAAGGGAAAAGGATTGAGTGGTAGCGATCTTCATCCACGGCAGTCAACTTTTAAGATAGGAACTGGATATGGATAGTGTTCAAGACAAGGCGGCCAACACCAAGGAGATGCCTAAGCGCAATTTCCCAGTAGTCCCGACAACAAAAATTCTGGCTATCGGGCAATTCACGAAGCCTCCAACGCCGGAGCAAATAAAGGAGTTCTTTCCGAAAGAAGTGCCGGCTACGCTTCGACTGTATCTGGCTGGCAAGATCGACCAATGGTGGATACGCCAGACGCAGACAGGCGCCGTGTTCCTCTTGAACGTGACCTCGCTCGAAGAGGCACGTGCCCTGATGGAAAAGTTGCCATTGGGCCAAGCCGGCCTTATGAAGCACGAGTTCATCGAACTTGGTCCGCTGACCCCACTTCATCTCCTTCTCACTGATGGCGAGTCCACAGCCAGTAAATAGTGTGTCAGTCGCGATGAACGCGGCGTGCGCGAGGTTTGTCGTCGCCTGACGAAATGCAATACGAAAGGCAAGTTGAAACCTAAAGGAGAGACAAATGAGGGGTACGTACAGATGAAAGGCACATCAAAAGCAGCGGAAGTCTCAGCGCCGGACCTCGCGATGTTGGCAATCGAAGCCCACGGCGGCCTTGAACGCTGGAAACGTTTCACCACGCTTTCAGTCCACGGGATCAATGGTGGTGTGTTCTGGGGCGCGAAGGGCAAAGCCGGAGTCCTGGGTGACGTGACGGTCACAGTTGAGCTTCGCAACGAGAAGGTTTCCCACTGGCCATTCGGTTCCAGTGATCGAAGGTCTCGCTTCGAACCTCAACGGGTTGCGCTCGAGAACGCAAACGGTGAAGTGCTTGAAGAACTCCTTCAACCCAGATCATCGTTCAAGGGACATACTTTCGAGACCCCCTGGAGTGATTTACAACTCGCATACTTCGCGGGATGCGCGATGTGGACTTACATGAACACTCCGTTTTTCCTTGCCAGACCCGGTGTCGAATCTGAGGAAATCGAGCCATGGCAAGAAGCCGGCGAAACGTGGCGTCGTCTGAAAGTCCGCTTCCCAGCCGATATCGCGACCCACAGTACAGAGCAGACACTGTACTTCGATCAGCAAGGATTGTTAAAGAGGCACGACTACCACGTCGAGATCAGCGGCAACATAGGGGCGGCACACTACGTCTCCGATATCAAGGAATTTTCCGGCATTGTCTTGCCGACGAAGCATAGGATCTTCGGTCTCCAGCCAGACGGCCATCCCTCCCCCGAACCCTTGGTCGTGTCGATCGATGTGGACGAGATTGTCTTGTTTTAAGAGGCCTAACCCGCCGAGATCGCTGGTTGTTTTGAAAGAGCCCGAAGGAGGGCAATCGTGAGTTCGAGAACCGTCAGTTCGACAGCAACGGAAAGCAACACCACCGCTCCGACGCAGTTCGTCACGGCGGGAGACAACAAATATGCCTACCGTCAGTTCGGATCAGGTCCCGGACTTCCGCTGTTATTTCTCCAGCATTTCACCGGCACGCTAGACGGCTGGGACCCCGCTGTCACCGACCCTCTCGCGATAGGTCGGTCCGTCATTTTATTCGAGAGCGCCGGCATCGGGCGGTCTAACGGAAAGGTACCAACGACCGTTGCCGGTATGGCGAGTCACGCCCTGAGGTTTCTCGACGCGCTCGGGCTAAATCGGGTGGATGTGATTGGTTTCTCACTCGGTGGCATGGTTGCGCAGGTGATCGCATTGCAACGGCCTTCACTCTTTCGAAGGATCATCCTAACCGGGACGGGCCCTGAGGGAGGCGTTGGCGTCGCTATGGACAGACCTGAGCTTCTGAAGATCTTTGTAGATCAACAGATGCCCATGAGTGAAAAGCTATTGAAGCTTTTTTTTGCAACCACAGAAACTAGCCAATCCGCTGGGCGCGAGTTCGTGCAACGGCTTGCGCAACGCACAGCGGATAAGGACACCCCCACCACCGCGGAGGCAGCCGGAGCCCAACTCGCCGCGATGTCTGCTTGGGAGAAGTCCAGCGGCGAGCCTTACGCTGACCTGAAGAAGATCACGCAGCCAGCGTTGGTTACAAACGGGAATCACGACATCATGATTCCCACAGTGAACTCATTCACACTCAGCGAGCATCTGCCCAACGCGCAGCTCATCATTTATCCAGATTCTGGTCACGGATCGTTATTTCAGCACGCTGGCACATTCACCGGTCATGTATCCGAGTTTCTCGATCGGAAGTGACGAACTTACGGTTAAACCGGATGAGAAAAGGCACTCGAAAATGAAAGACACATACAAGGCAGTAGAAGTCTATGAGCCGGGCAAGCTTCGAGTTGTGGAACGGCCGGTCGCTGAACCTGGGGCAGGTCAGGTTCGGATCCGGGTGGAAGCATGCGGAATTTGTCACACCGACGCGGCCACGGTGATGGGAGTCTATCCCGGTTTGACTCTTCCGCGTGTTCCTGGACACGAAGTGGTCGGCCGCATCGAAGCCCTGGGCACCGGAGTGTCGAGATGGAAAGTAGGCCAACGGATTGGTGTTGGTCTCATTGCCGGAGAAGACGGAATGTGTGAACCATGCCGTCGCGGAGACATCGTAAATTGTCAAAACCCTGTGACGTCCGGAGTCACCGTGGACGGCGGCTATGCGGAAGTGATGATCGCGGAGGCCCGTGGCATCTCGTCTGTTCCGGATGAGCTAACGTCCGCAGAAGCTGCTCCTTTGCTCTGCGCGGGCATCACGACCTACAACGCTCTGCGCAATGCCGGTTTGCGCGCCGGAGATCTCGTCGCTGTGCAGGGCATTGGTGGCCTCGGGCATCTTGGCGTCCAGTTCGCGCGGCACATGGGATTCCGTACCGTGGCAATCGGGCGTGGACGCGACAAGGAAAAGCTGGCGAAAGACTTGGGCGCGCACGTCTACATCGACGCTGCTGCCGAGGATGCAGCCGCGGTACTGCGGCGCATGGGCGGGGCAAGAGCAATTCTCGCAACAGGAACCAGTGGTGACGCCATGGGATCGCTTGTGTCCGGTCTTGCAGCCCGCGGAAAATTGATTGTGGTTGGTGTACCGCAGGACCGGATCCAATTGAATGCATTCCCGCTTGTGTTTGGAGGGCGCTCGATCCATGGCAGCCTGACGGGCACGCCCATTGATGGGGAAGACACTCTTGCCTTCAGCGTCCTGGAGAATATTCGCCCGATGATCGAGACATTTCCTCTCGAACAGGCTGCCGATGCTTACGCTCGGATGATACAAGGCAAAGCGCGGTTCCGCGTGGTGCTGGTTACGAAAGTCGCTTAGAGTACAGGGAATGCGGCATGAGAGGAGAAGTCGCAGCGCCGAACAACAGCAATTTAATCATAAGGAAGAAGGAGATGAGTATGTCATCGAAACCGAAGGGAAACGCAGAGCCGCACGCGATCTCGGCCCAGGCGGTGCAGACGGGAGAGGCTTCTGTCGGGAGCGCGGAGCGTGACAAGGAAATCAGATGTCGCGCATACAAAATCTATCTCGAACGCGGCGAACAACCTGGCCGTGAGTTGGACGATTGGCTCCAAGTCGAACGCGAACTCGAAGGTGGGGTGCTTGCGCAGGCGGGCTAGGAAGCTGATCTGCCACAAAGCAGAGGAGGACAGACATGAGATCCGAAAGTTCGAGACCTAAGTTCCTTGCGAGCATCATCACGGCCATGGCTCTCTTTCTGATTATTGGAGTCCGGCTTGTGACACGTGCCGAATCGAAGACCTCGCACAACGAAACATCGGCTCAGGCCGGTGACTCGACCCAGGAGAAAATAGCCCGGGCGATGTCGGCGGGGCCCGATAACGTTTCTACGTCCGCACAAATCATCGATACAGACGCGCAGGGCAAGATGGTAGTTCTGCGCCAGGGGAACAACGGGTTGACCTGTATGCCAGGAAATCCTAAGGTTGTTGGCGAACCGCCCATGTGTGTCGATGCGGCTTCGATGCAGTGGTTCGCTGACGCCAAAGCTCACAAACCTAAACCAACCAACACAGTTCCTGGCATCACCTACATGCTGGCCGGGGCCTCTCAGCGGAGCGATTCAGATCCAAATGACACGACCAGCATGCCCATCGACGTGGGTCCCCACTGGATGATCATGTGGCCGTTCGATCCGAAAACTACCGGACTGCCAACCACGCACAAGCCGACCGGCGCGTACATCATGTGGGCCGGATCGCCTTACGCACATGTGCACATCATGGGGCGCCCATAAAACGGTTCAGCACGTCGGGGCGTTCCATGGTCATGAACTATGGTCATGAACTGTGGTTGAAACAGATCGCCAGTTAAGCAGCGGGTTCTATTCGGGAATTTTTGACAGTCGGGTGCAATCGCGAAGGAATCGTATTGTCCACTTGATGGAGAAGGGCATATGAACGATCACAGTAAACAAGAATCCGTCAATTCCCGTCGTTCGTTCATTGGCGTAGTGGCAGCCGCTGCTGCCTTCACAAGAACAACGTTTGGCAGGGGTCTTGAACGCGAAAGTCTGCTGGTTCCAGCAAGTCCATCGACGCCTCGGTATACGGAGCATCGTATTTCGCGAGACGGCGTTTCCCTTCATGTAGAAGACCACGGTAGCGGTAAGCCGGTGCTCTTACTACATGGGTGGCCGGACTCTTCGTATCTTTGGCGCAACCAGATTCCATTCCTTGTCGCGAATGGCTTCCGCGCCATCGCATCTGACCAGCGTGGCTTCGGGCGCTCCGATCGCCCGGAAGGAGTGGCTGCATATTCCCTGCAGAACGCGGTCGCCGATTTGGTCGGTATTCTCGACGCGCTAGGTATCGACGCAGCCGACATTGTTGCTCACGACTGGGGAGCCTCTGTGGCATGGCTGACGGCTACTGCCCACCCGAATCGCGTTCGCAGGCTTGTCGTTCTTTCGGTGCCACATCCACTTGCGCCATATACGTTGCGGCAGCGGGAGATGGCTTGGTACATGCTGTTTTTCCAGTTCGAGGGCATTGCGGAGGCGTGGCTGCAGCGCGACAACTGGGCGCTGTTCCGGGAAATGCTCCGAGGCAATGGTGATATCGATCGTTACATCTCAGATCTGTCCCGACCAGATGCTCTAAAGGCATCGCTCAACTGGTACCGCGCGAACCTCGCGCCGCGCCTGCCGGAGCCGCCTCCCAAACTGCCGCCCGTGGAAGCTCCAACTCTCGGCATCTGGTCCTCAAACGATCACTACCTCGACGGTGAACGCATGAAGATGTCGGGACAATTCGTGAAAGCACGGTGGCGCTACGAGCAGATTGATGACGCCAGCCACTGGACGCCACTCGACGCGCCCGACCGGCTGAACCAGCTCCTCATTGAGTGGCTGGGCTGAAGTGAGAAAAAATTGGCATAGCGCGATAATCCCCCGAGAATTGCAGCTGAATGCAGGGGGCGTGCTTTTTTTGCAACGCCGGTTGCATTGCGTTACTCAATAAGAATGAGCGCCATCTTCATTGTTGAGCTGAAAGGGAAAACATATGCCGAATCGAAAGTTCGCAGTGCAACGAAGCCAGGCACCGGCTAAGAAGTCCGGAGAATTCCTGATCGGAAACGATCTTCGTGTTACCCGATTGGGATTCGGCGCGATGCGAATCACGGGAGATGGAGTTTGGGGCGAGCCCGCAGACCGGGCGGAGGCTATTCGGGTTTTGCGGCGCGCCGTCGAGTTGGGAATCAATTTTATCGACACCGCGGACTCATATGGTCCCGGCGTGAGTGAAGAGATCATCGCTGAAGCGCTGCATCCCTATCCAGCAGGCCTGGTAATCGCCACCAAAGGCGGTTACGCGCGGCCAGGTCCCAACCAATGGGTTGAAGACGGACGACCAGAACACCTGAGAGCCGCCTGCGAAGCCAGCCTCCGCCGGTTGCGGTTGGACCAAATTGATCTTTATCAGTTGCATCGAATCGATCCCAAGGTGCCAGTAGAAGACCAACTCGGTGCCCTGAGGCACTTGCGGGCGCACGGAAAAATCAAACACATCGGTTTATCGGAAGTGAGCGTCAAGCAGATTCAGCATGCGCGAACCATTGTTCCGATTGTGAGCGTTCAGAATCGTTACAGCATCACCGACCGCGGATCGGAAGATGTTCTGGAATACTGCGAACAAGAAAAGCTGGGATTTATTCCGTGGTTTCCGCTGGCGGCTGGTCGTATTTCCGGCTCCGAGAGTCCTATTGGTCGTATCGCCGCGCAATGGGAAGCTACCCCATCCCAGGTGGCTCTGGCATGGCTGCTAGCTCGATCTCCAGTCATGCTGCCGATCCCCGGAACCTCCAGGCTCGAACACCTCGAAGAAAATGTGGCGGCAGCGGAGTTAAAGATTGACGCAAACAAAATGCAGGAACTAGATCATATGGCGCGTGCCAGCTAGGAACCGGTGGCAACGGCCTAGGCAGATAACTATGCAAATCGGCATGATTTGCTCCCGGATTCGCCGGGAGGACGCCTGCATCTTCCTGGTATGACTTTCATCCAAAACAGGGTGCATTTACGCTATAGTCCCTTCTAGCCGAAGCGTGGAGTTGATGGATGTTTGAGAGCATTCTCTGCCAGGTAACGGAATATGATCCTGACGTCCTTGAGTCCCTGATTGGGCTCGCGGTGGAAATTGCTCGCGAGGGTCGGGAGGGAAGACGGGTAGGCACGCTTTTTACACTCGGGGATGAGAGTGCCGTGCTCGCGAAATCCAGGCCGTTGATTTTGGATCCGTTGTTGGGGCATCCGGAGTCTTCGCGGCACGTCACCAATCTAAATTTACGCGGAACTATCAAGGAATTGGCGCAGTTGGACGGCGGGTTCGTGGTCAGTCGGGAAGGAATTGTCCTTTCCGCGTGCCGCTACCTTGATGCCGTAGCCGCACAAGTGGACGTGCCGTTGGGACTCGGCAGCCGTCACATTGCTGCCGCCAACATGAGCGCAGTTACCAAAGCTGTGGGAATTGTCGTCTCTGAGAGCTCGGTGGTGCGACTTTTCTGTCATGGACAACTGGTCGGCGAAATCATTCCCGAGGTTTGGATGATGGATCACTCCGCCCACCTGCGTGGTACCGCGAAGAGGGAACAAGTCGGCGAACTGACGATTCTGACACCAAATCTGCAACCAGCTTCGACCGCGAAGTGAAGGTGATTCACGCCAATTGGGAACTGAGAGCATGACAACGCTGAAGGAATTCAGATGTGAAGTCTGTGGACTCGTCACCACCAATCCCATCCACTGGTTCGTGATTCGATGTGGAGATACCGAGCTTACCGTGCAAAGGTGGAATTCTGAAACCGCCAACGCGGCCGGAGCACGGCACTACTGCGGAGAAGCTCACGCCGAAGTATACATCAGTCGATGGTTTGACTCGGTGTGCGCGCCGCCGAAGCCAAGTTTTGCCTAGCACTCCAACGGTTTCTGCAACGGCGCCGGATTCGGTCAGACGAACCTTCGACTTAAGCCTTCGCCAGTGTGAACGATGTTAAGAAGGGAGAGAGAAAATGCCAGTTTCCTTCGAGAGGGACATTAAACCGCTGTTCAGGCAGATCGATATCGACCACATGAACAAATATAACGTTCTGCTCGACAACTACCCCTACATGTCGGATCCTTCAAACGATCACGGCAATGCTCAAGGCGTCGAGGACACTCTGGCAAACCAATCCATGCCTCCCGGTGGCCCTTACTGGAGCAATGAGCAGTTGCTCCTTTACAAGCAGTGGAGAAGCGACGGATACAGGCCTTAATCCATAATAAGTTCTGGCTTGATCAGCGCCTGACGATTGGGCGCTGACGGTCGGAGCGCACGCATCTTGGCTACCGCCCGCGATACAGGGTCAAGGGGGCAAGGCCGGTTGACCGATACCGCTGAAGAGAACTTGAGGGCGCGAGGCTCATCGAGCTTGTGGCGACCCCTGCGTGTGTCGACCTTCCGCAATCTGTTGGTCGCAGATGTGGTTTCCGATATCGGCGCTTTCATGCAGAACGTTGGGGCTGCATGGCTGATGGTGTCACTCGGTGCTGGGCCGATCTACGTGGCGCTCACCCAGACGGCTGCTTCGCTACCATATTTTCTGCTGGCCCTTCCAGCCGGGTCAGCCGGAGATATCTTTGACCGCCGCAAATTGGTTCTGGCCACCGAGTCGTGGATGATGGGCGTAGCTCTGCTTCTCGCAGGCTTGACCATCGCTGGTTTCATGTCGCCCTGGTTGCTGCTGGTATTGACGTTTGCGCTTTCCGCCGGAGATGCGTTCGAAACACCGACATGGCGTGCAATTCTGCCGGAACTGGTGGCCAAGGACGACCTGGCAGCGGCATCGGCGCTCAACGGGATCGAATTCAATCTCGCCCGGGCGGTTGGGCCTGCACTCGCGGGCATAGTCATATCCGTCGCGGGCGTCGCCACGGCATTCGTCGCGAACTTTGTGTCGTTTTTCGGCGTCATTCTGGTGGTTGCAAGGTGGAAGAGGCCGATTCGCAAGCGGACCGCGCCACCGGAAACGTTGACGGGAGCGACTGTCGCCGCCATTCGCTACGTCCGCCACTCGCCCACGATCCTCACCGTGGTGGTTCGGGCAGGCATAGTAATGTTCTTCTCAAGCGCCCTCTTTGCATTACTGCCGACCGTTGCCCGGAGCGTGAATGAGACCGCAATCGGGTACGGGATATTGCTCGGATGCTTTGGGGCGGGGGCAATTGGCGGCGCATTGATAATGCAATCAGCCCGTGCCAGATGGTCCACGGAAGTCGTTGTTTCGACTGGAGTGGTGATCTTAGGGTTGGTGATCGTAACGATCAGTGGCTTACACAGATTGAGCACACTTGCTCCTGTGATGCTCGTGGGCGGTGCGGCCTGGGTAACTTTCATCTCCCTGATCAGTGCTCTGGTGCAGAACCTTGCCCCGGACTGGGTACGAGCACGAGTGCTTGCAATCTTCATCCTCGTTTATCAGGGGAGCTACGCGCTCGGGAGCGCCTCTTGGGGCGCAGTGGCCCAACGAGCAGGCATCCGAGTCGCTCTTGTGTGTGCCGGAGCTGGAACAATTGGGTGTGTGACATTGGTGCTCTTCGCAAAACTTCCTGATTCGACCACGGATCTGAGTCCATGGAACCACTGGCGCATGCCGGTTGTCGTCAGAGAGGCTGCAGCTGACCTTCACCGGGGACCGGTGTTGGTGGCGGTCGAATACACTGTCATTCGAGAACGCGAAGCGGAGTTCGTGGAGGCAATCCATCAATATGCTCGCATTCGGCGTCGCGATGGGGCTTATCGGTGGGGTATCTACCGTGATACTGAAGTCGCGAACCGCTATCTGGAGATATTCCTCGTGAATTCGTGGGCGGAGCATCTGCGACAACACGAACGGCAAACCCAGGCGGACCGCGAAGTGGAGCAACGCCTATCGAGCTACGTCGCCCGCGACCCGGAGGTACGTCATCTGATCTACGCAAATTCGATCGAAATATAGCCCGGAACAGACGGCGTCGCCCGGCTTTGATGCACCTACGCTCCGCTGGCGTCAGCAAGCGGCTAAGCCGACGATAGCTGCAGCAAAGCCCGGAGTCGCGACCGGGCCACGGGGGAGGCCTACACCCTGGCGCATCACCTCACTGTCGACGGTGACAAGCGACAGCTGATGATCGACGCGCTACGCTACTACGACACGTTTGCAAAGATAAGCGGCGCTTGGCTGTTTGCGGAGCGTCTGCTATATGTCGACTGGCTGGAGGAGCGTCCTCTGTCATGACTGAAATTAGCAACGCTGCGGGGCTGTCGATGAACATTCCAACAGCAGGCCAGAAGCACGTTGTCATCGTAGGCGCGACTGGAATGGTCGGTGGATACGCCCTTCGCTCTGCGCTCGAGAACCCTGCCACCGCAAGTGTGACTGCTATCGGGCGCAGGAAGCTCGGCATCTCGCACGCCAAGCTGAAAGAGGTTCTGCATCAAGACTTCGCGGACTGCTCCGCACTCGCGGAGCCGCTCTCGGGTCAGGATGCAGCAGTGTTTTGCCTGGGCACGTATACCGGAGCTGTATCGGAGGCAGAGCTCCGCACCATAACGGTGGACTACACGATCGAGTTCGCGCGAGTTCTCCGCCTCAGCAGTCCCGACGCGGCATTCTCATTCCTAAGCGGGGGTGGAGCCGACCCAACGGGACGAAGTCGCATTCCCTACGCGCGCTACAAGGGTGAGGCCGAGAAGGCACTACTTGCGGTGGGATTTCCAAGCGTTTACATCTTCCGGCCGGCGTACATCTACCCCGTGGATCCCCGGAAGGAGCCGAATTTCAGCTACCGGCTGTTACGCGCGATCTACCCGTTCTTTCGGGTGGTGTTCCCCAACCAGGTGATTCGGGCCGACGACTTGGCCGGAGCCATGGTCGATGTCGTTGTCCGAGGAGCAGGAAAGAGCCGCAGCCTGGTTCTCGAGAACCGTGACATCCGGGCGATGGTTTCACTCCCGATTGTGTCCAGATAGTCGGCAACCGTTCCCTTGGGACTATTTTAGGGTTACCGTGATTCGCGCTGTGCTACGACTCAGATGGCCCGCGCATGGTTCAAAAGGAGCCCGTTGCCCGGAGCGCCTTCTTCAATTGTTCCAAGAGGCTTGTCGAGCCAACCTCTGCTCCCACCTAGCCATGTGGCGGATGCGCCTTCCGTGGCTATCCTCGATCCTGTTCTCACAGTTCCAGAAAGGGGTTTTGCTAGACATGGCCAATTCAATACTAGAAACAATTTCAAGCGAATTTGCGTCTGCTGCGGAGAAGGTGGGCAGTAGCGTGGTTGCCGTCCATGCCCGACGCTGGATGCCGACTAGTGGCATCGAATGGAAGAAGGGTGTGGTCGTAACGGTTCATCACGGTGTGCAGCGCGACGAAGAAATCAACGTTCTGCTCGGTAGTGGTCGCGCAGTTTCCGCGAAATTGGCCGGACGGGATCCCAGCACGGACATAGCTGTCCTAAGGATCGAGGAAGGATCTTCGAGTGCGCCCCAACTCGGCGACTCGACAAGCTTGAGGCTCGGCCATCTAGTTCTCGCGCTCGGCCGCACGCGGCGCGGGGATCTGGTGGCGAGTAGCGGGATCATTGGCGGCATCAGCGGCGAGTGGAGGAACCGGCGAGGGGGACAACTCGATCAGCACATCAGGCTCGACCTCGCCTTGTATCCGGGATTTTCCGGCGGACCGCTACTGAATGCCAAAGGCGAAGTTGTTGGCATTAATACGCGGGGCCTAGCCCACGGACGAGCCGTCACGGTGCCGGTGGCAACCGTCAATCGCGTGGTCGAAGAACTCCTGAAAAAAGGGCATATCGCTCGGCCCTATTTGGGCATTGCTATGCAACCGGTGGAGGTTCCGGAAAATATGCGCTGGAAGCTGCCTGCTGAGGCCCGAGTCGGGCTCCTTGTCATACACGTGGAAAATGGTGCGCCCGCAGAAAATGCCGGAGTGTTGCTGGGAGATGTTCTTTTCGAAGTGGGCGGAAAGGCAGTCGAACACGTGGATGACATCCAAGCCTCGCTTGCCATAGCAAAAATTGGTGATGTCCTGCAAATTAGGGTGATTCGAGCGGGCGAGATCAAGCCGGTGTCAATCACTTTGGGCAAGAGGGCGCGATAACGAATGTCGAAGCGAAACGGCGGAGGTGCGATTCGAATCGCAGTGATGGCGACCTCCGCCGTTCGCCGGGCTAAGCTCGAAAGCATCGTCCGCAGCCACGCTGAGTTCCAGCTCGCGGGAAGTTTTGGGGCGGTGGCGAGTCTGATGTCATTTGCCCGTAGCACCGAACTGGATGTGATTGTCATCGACTCCGATTTGATCCACGATCTATTAGTTCAGCCGACATCGGGCGGCGCGATTGTTCTGCTCACGGAGGTCAGCCACGCGCGGTCGATCTCGCGCTTATTGCGGAGCGGCGTGCGCGCGATTCTTTCCAGAGAGAACGACCCGGACGACGTTCTCTCCGCCATTTATGCCGCCTATGATGGACTGGTGTTGCTGAGCACAGCGACCGCAGAGAGTCTGGCTGCCGTTTACGGCGACCTGCCGCTGGAGGTTGAAGAGGAATTGTCCGAAGAGATCACCTCCCGCGAAACCGATGTACTTAGAATGTTAGCGGAGGGACTCGTCAACAAAGATATTGCGGCTCGTCTCGGTATCTCCGAGCATACGGTCAAGTTCCACATCAGCTCGATTCTTGACAAACTGGGTGCTTCCACCCGCACCGAAGCGGTTACCCTGGGAATCCGGCGCGGGCTAATTCCGATCTGAACTCTTTGGTCTTCATCCCATCAATAACTTCTGTGTGGCACGTCACTCGTCAAGGATCTCTGGCCGTGCGCGAAGGGTCGCGCAACGGACACACCGCGATTGGTTTGGCACCGGGGAGTTCCCGTTTCCAAAAGCCGGAGGGCGTCGCGAGTAAGTTTGCCAGCTCGGAGAGGCAGCGCATCGCCGCACGGTGACTACGTCTCAAGCAGCGCGCCGAGTACCTCGGGCCAGCGAGTTTCGAAGTCGCTGTCTCGTTGGAGTCCGCGCTCTAACAGAGTTTGGATTCGTTGCTGTGCTTCAGGCCACGTCAGTGCGGTCTCAAACGAGGTGATGGCGTCGAGGAGCCGGTCGGCGGACGGCAACGAGACCTGGTTGACGAGATTCTTCGCGGCCGCGATGGCACGCCGGTCGAAGGAGGCGATCCGGCGCGCGAGCGCGTCGACGAAGCCGTCCAGCTCGGCGTCTGGAAGTGCCCGGTTGACGTATCCGTATCGTTCCGCTGTGTCGCCGTCGAAATCGTTCGCGCCGAGAACGATTTCGAGCGCCCGACCGCGCCCGACCAGATGTGGAAGCCGTTCCGCACCGCCGCCTCCGGGATGCAGTCCCACTCCGACTTCGGGTTGGCCGAGTCGCGTGTTCTCGCGCGACGCGAAGCGCATGTCGCAGGCGAGGACGAACTCGCTGCTCACGCCCCGGACACAGCCTCGGATCTTCGCGATGCTGACTACCGGGGACTTGGTGAGACGCACGAACGTATCCATCAGGATCGGGAGGCCCGAAGCCCCGACAGCAGTCATGATGTTCCCTATCTTGCCGGTCAAATCAAAGTGGGCAAGGTAAAACTCGGGGTTTGCGCTTTCGAATACGACGACCCGCAGGCTCGGGCTGGCGTCCATTCGCGCGAGCAGATCCTGTAGGGCTTCGAATATGCTGGCGTCTACGATGTTGAAAGGCGGGTAATCGAACACAACCCTCCAGTACGCAGACGTTTCCTCGATGGCCCGCACGTGCTCCGCTAATTCAGTCATGGGTCACGGGTTAACTCTAAGCTCTTGCGCGCGTGCTCTCTTGCAGAATTTTGCTGGTTTTGTTGTTTATTGCCAAAAAATGAGTCGCACTTACCGATCAAAGGAAATGGGGCCTTCCGCCATAAGCGCTAACCTAAAGAATTACTTCCGCTTTGCCCGTCACTCGCTCATAACAAACTCTTTCGATCCTCAGCTCATCGAGGTTTTCCTTTAGACAGCGACGACTGCCGACCATCACCTGATCTCCGATGGCGAACAACGAAATCGGCCGTCGGACTAGACCTTTCAAAACTGGAGGTTAGCGCACGTTTCCATGATTTTCCGTGGATGGGGCGAAATTTTGCTTGACAATAAACACTTACTTATATAAGTTATACGTTATGTATGATCTCGATGCTGCTTTCTCTGCTTTGGCCGACCCCACGCGTCGGGCGATTCTTGCGCGCCTTGCCAAGGGGGAGGCCACCGTCAATGAATTGGCAGAGCCGTTCGAGATGACGCAACCCGCAATCTCCCAGCACCTGAAGGTGCTCGAAGATGCGGGACTAATCGTTCGCCGAGTCGAGGGTACGAAGCGCCCTCGTCGGCTCGCAAAAGCGGGTATTGAAGCGATGGACCAATGGCTCGCAATGCTGCGAAAAGCCCTTGAGACAAACTACGACCGGCTGGACGAACTTCTGGCGGGGATGGAAAAACACAAGAAAGGAGAAAAGCGATGAGCAAGATGACGCTGAAGACCGAAGGAGATACCCACGTGATTGTGACAAGGCGCTTCACTGCGCCTCCAGAAGCCGTGTACCGCGCCCATACCGATCCGAAATTAATCCAGAAATGGTTGCTTGGCCCGGAAGGTTGGACGATGCCGGTCTGCATCAACGAGGCGAAGGCTGGCGGCAAGTTCCGATACGAATGGACGAATGGCAAGGGCGGTGGATTTCACATCACTGGCGAATACTTGGAGTTGGAGCCTTATAACAGGATCGTACATGTCGAGCGCATGCACCTGCCGGATCCCACGCCAGACAACCATATTGAAACGCGATTTGAAGCCGACGGCGCAGGAACGCTGATGACCATGCGAATGACGCTGCCCGATGATAAGACGCGCGCGGCGATGCTTGCAACAGGTATGGAACGTGGAATGGAAGCGAGCTACGTTCGCCTGGAAGGAATGCTCTAGCCCTTACCAGCTAGGGAGGAATGTCAAGGCCGAATATAGGGAGGTTCAGCATGATTTACAAAATATCGGGCAGTATCACATTGATGTTGGCCCTGTTGGTCCTTGGTGCATGGAACTTCCACACGACCGTCAGCACGGAACGTACCTTCAACGCCCCTGAAGCGGAGGTATGGAGGATTTGGAACGATGCGGACTCTATTAAGAAGTGGTGGGGGCCCAAGAGCTACACTGCACTCGTCGTCCGGAACGACGTGCGAGAGGGTGGCAGCTATCTTTGGGCGATGAAATCTGAGCAAGGAAGGATGTTTTGGAACACCGGAACCTACAAGGAAGTCGTCGCAAACAAGAAAATCGTGTCAACGATGTCTTTCTCTAACGAGAACGGGAAAACAATTCCCGGCTCGCAAGTATCGGTTCCTGGGCAGTGGCCTAACGAGATCACCGTTATCGTTGAATTCAGTGAATCTGAGGGGAAGGCCAGAGTCACTGTTACAGAAGTAGGCATTCCCCTCATCGCGTACGCCCTGTTGAAGATTGGTTGGGCTCAGCAGTTTGACAAGATTCAATTGTTGCTCTGAAGAAAGGTAACTCGTCTTTTGCCAACTTCCGGTTTGTCGGCTATCCGGAAGCTACCGCCCACAAAAGCGCCGGGTGGTCAACTTCTAGCCCGCCCTGCTTAAGTTAGCGCTTACGGGGCCCCACTCTGGGAAATGCTTGTCGTGTAATGCCGTCGCCATCTTCCGGGGCTGACCCCGACGAGTTGGCGGAATGTCCGCGTGAACGCTGCCTGGTCATTAAATCCCGACCGAATCGCGATGTCGATCAGCGACATGCTGGTCTGGCTCATCAATTTCTTTGCGTGGTCAATGCGATGCTGCATCAGCCACCGGTGCGTGGATGCGCCGAACGAGGTTTTGAATGAGCGGGCAAAGTGGCTGACGGAAAGTCCACATTCGCGTGCAACGTCAGAGAGCCGGATGCGGGCATGCATGTTCTCATGAAGAAGTTCCGACGCTCGGCGTTTCTGCCATGGCGACAAGCCTCCCTTTGAGTGCCGCGCTACTCTCTGGTGTACACCATATTGCTGGATGAGATGTGCTCCGAGGATGAGGCTGAATTGATCGAGGGCAAGCACAGAGGGAGCATCGTTCCGCCCAAGGAACGGAAGAATGCTCTTGGTGATTTGGGCCACAACTAGATCATCTTCGAGCACTACCATGCGATAGTCATTTACACGGCCAAAACCGAGATCCTCGGCGGTGTCATCTAGCCCCTGACGAGGAACAGAATAGTGAACGTAATCGAACGGACAGCCTGCCCAGCACCTTGGCTGTGAATCGAAATCGATGACATTGGAGCGAAACGGGTGAACGACGGATGTAGGAATGAGCTTGTCTGATGCCCACACATGGTAGCTTGATGATGGCAGAGACTTAAGGGAGATCGAGACTAGGAGAGCCGGGACAGGCGATAACTTTGTGATTCGGTCAGGAAGCCCAGCCGGCGACTGGAGCCGGGTGATCGTAAAGGTCCCCGGAGTACGAAACTGCGAGGGAACGGGGGACTTCCCGTCCAATTGAATGAATGTTGTAAAGGGAGCTTCGGATGAAGTCTGCGGAGTATTATCTGGCTTCGGCGATGCGTTCTTGCCCATCGCGACCTCCGTTGCAGAACAAACGGTCGTGTATAGGATGACAGGTTTGCCTTAAGATTGCATCCATACAAGCCAACTGCGGCCAAAGTTTAAAAGGAAGCCTCTATGCACGACGATGTGACAAAAAGACGATGCTCCTGGGTCGGAGATAATCCGCTGATGCTCCAATATCATGATCGCGAGTGGGGTGTCCCCGTCCACAATGACCGCAAGCACTTTGAATTTCTCGTGCTTGAAGCTGCGCAGGCCGGGTTGAGCTGGACGATCGTTCTGAAGAAGCGGGAAGGTTATCGTCGCGCTTTCGATGGGTTTGATCCGGAGAAAGTCGCGCGTTATTCGGTTCGACGAATCGAGAAGCTCGTATTAAATCCTGAAATCATTCGCAACCGAATGAAGATCGAGGCCGCAGTGCGCAACGCACGCACGTTTCTCAAAATCCAGGAAGAGTTTGGAAGCTTCGACTCCTATTGCTGGCGATTCGTTGACGGACAGCCAAAGCTTAACCGGTGGAAGATCATGCGACAGATCCCTGCAACTTCTGTCGAATCCGATGCGTTCAGCAAGGACCTCAAGCATCGCGGATTCAGTTTCGTTGGTTCGACGGTACTGTATGCCCACATGCAGGCCGTTGGAATGGTAAACGATCACCTCGTAGATTGTTTCCGTTATCGGGAGATCCGGCAGAATCGGAAGACTTGATCTTCCATGCTCAAGAAGAGTGTCGAGGTGGCATTGAAAAGAGATAAGTCCGTGATCTCCTAGCGCAACACTAGAGTGGTTATCTCCCTTAGCACACGGGTTCCTGAGCGGATTGTCGGCAAACAGGAACTTACAATAGATCCCTGCCCAAGAATGGCAGTGCGAAGACCGAGCATCCATTTCGCGCCTGCCACTTCCTGCCAGGAATAATCGGTCGTTCGAATTGGTTCGTGACCGGCGAGAAGGAAAACAGTGAGAGAAGCCCGGCGGAGAACCCGCCTCTGTAAAATGCCATTGTATGAAATTAAGATGTATCTGTAAACAATTGATAATAAACGATATAGTGGTGGAGGCGGCGGGAGTCGAACTAATCACTCTGTTGACAGCACGTAAGTTATTGATTCTAGGAAGTGCTACAAGGGCGAAAAGGGCCCCATTGCCCGATCCATTGTACGTTTATTGTACGAAAATGCTTTTCGCTCAGGAGTGCCACAGAAACCACATAGCGAAGACAGTATCCCATAGATTCGCTGGGATGGATCGGGAAAAAGCACCCGCTTACGGCTCCGGATGGTTGATCCTCCTCCTGATAGCGCGCGCAGATTCAAGGACTTAACTTCTCGGTTGGTTCGTAGAGCGCAGCCTTTGCCAAGTTGCGTTCGAAGGCAATCCTGGTAGCCTATGACTGACGAGAGCGCAGAAAAGGCTCATCTGAAACCCTGAGCGCTAAGGAGCGGCGGGAGGGTCTGAGAGTTGAACCATTAGTTTGCCATTATTGGAACCGTCGAATAATTTGTTGATCGCCGCTGGTGCAGACTCGAGACCGCGGACGATATCCACCCGATACTTTAGCTGGCCTGCGCTGTGCCACTGCGTGAAGTTACTCACCATTTCCTTTAGTTTCGAAGAGTAATCAGTTGCGAGGAAACCTTGGATCTTGAGGCGCTTGCTGATTACCAGGGCAAAGTTGGAGGGTCCCGGAACGGGTGCCGTGGCGTTGTACTGCGAGATCAGGCCGCAAAGCACCACGCGACCAAAGGTGTTCATGAGGTAGAGCGCGCTTTCCAAGATTTCTCCACCGACGTTCTCGAAATAAATATCCACTCCGTTCGCACACGCAGCCTTCAACTGTTTCTTGTAGTTCTCGTCTTTGTAGTTCACAGCAGCGTCGAAAGCGAGTTCCTCTCGTAGCCAATTGCACTTCTCGTCGGTTCCGGCGATGCCGACTACACGAAGTCCCTTGATCTTGCCGATCTGGCCGACGAGTGATCCGACCGAACCTGCGGCGCCGGAGATCAGGAGAGTTTCGCCGCTCTTGGGCTGTCCCACTTCCAAAAGTCCACCGTAGGCGGTTAAGCCAGCCAGTCCAAACAGTCCAAGGCAAGCCGAAAATGGAAGTCCGCTCTCCGGCAACTTCGTCACAGCTTCACCATTGGAAAGCAGATATTCTTGCCAGCCGAACATCCCTTGGACTCGATCACCGGCGGCAAACTTTGGATGATTTGATTTCTCCACTATTCCAATAGCCAACCCGCGCATGATTTCGCCAATCTGCACGGGCGGAACGTAAGACGGACGGTCAATCAGCCACCCGCGCATCGCTGGATCTAGCGAGAGATACACGCTGCGAATCAGAAGCTGGGCCTCCCCCGGCTCCGGTATCGGTTGGGACACAAGCTCGAAGTTGTCAGCTTTAATCAGCCCCGTGGGCCGCGATTTGAGCCGCCATTGGCGGTTTACCGGGATAGCAGTAGCCATAGTGGAGGACGAGTAGTGTCAGACCGTGTAGCGCGCAGCGGCCAGAAGTCGGCCAGCAATATTGCGCCGCAGTGCAACTCCATCGAGCGGATCGTAGTTGGCAAAGCCCCGCAGAGTCGCCATATTCTCCCGCAGGGCGTGGCCAGCCGAGCAGGCGCCGATGACATTTCGCGCCGAGACTTCTACTCGATCCATGGCCTCACGCAAAAACACGGCGCACATGTCGGCGGCATTGTTCCCTTTGCCCGAGGCTGCAAGCTTGCCACTTCGAAGCAAGGTCGACTCCATCGCGAAAACTTCCATGACGATGTCGGAAATATTCATCACAATCTCCTGCTGTTTTTCCAACTCGGCCCCGTATTTTTGATAGCCAATCCCGATCGTGAACAGCGCAATCTTCTTCGCGCTCTGCACAAGCCGCGCGTCTTCATCTTTGTCGGTGCTCGCAGAGTCCGTTGCCCCATTGCCAGGCCCGCCGACTACCGCCTGAACAGCGGGGATAAGCCCCAATTGCCCACGGGCAGCGCGTTTCAGCAGCATTCCCGTTATGAGGAGCCGGTTGATTTCGTTGGTACCTTCGAAGATCCGGTTGATTCGCGAATCACGGTAAGCCCGTTCGACCGCATAATCTTGATGGTAGCCATAGCCGCCGTGGATTTGCACGCCTTCATCGACAACGTAATCCAGCATCTCGGAGGCATACACCTTAATCATCGAGCACTCCGCGGCGTACTCTTCGACGGCTTTGAGCTCGGTTTGTGAATCCGCGTGCTTGTCGTGAGTGGACTGCGCCAATTGGCTCTCGATGAGTCCCACCACGCGCCACACCATGGATTCCACCGCGAACGTGCGAATCGCCATCTCCGCCAGCTTATGCTGGATGGCGCCGAACTCGGCGATCGCCGATCCGAATGCTCTGCGTTCTTGGGCGTATTTCAAGCAGATGGCGAGCACGTTTTTTGCTCCACCCACTGCACCAGGGCCGAGTTTCAACCGGCCGATGTTCAGGATATTAAACGCGATGATATGCCCGCGCCCAATTTCGCCAAGCACGTTTTCGACCGGAACCCGGACGTTGTCAAAATACACCGCCGTGGTCGAGCTGCCCTTGATGCCCATCTTGTGTTCTTCGGCGCCGCTGGTCACGCCGGGAAAGCTGCGCTCCACCAGGAACGCCGTGAACTTCTCGCCTCCTACTTTAGCGAATACGGTAAAGAGGTCTGCCGCGCCTCCATTGGTGATCCACATCTTCTGTCCGTTGAGGACGTAGTATTTGCCGTCTGCGCTGAGATCCGCCCGGGTACGCACGGCGAGAGCATCGGAGCCGGCCAGCGGTTCCGTTAGCGCGTAAGCGGCCAACAGCTCAACCTTCGCCAGCTTCGGAAGATATCTCCGCTTCTGTTCTTCGTTGCCAAAGAAAAGAACGGGCAGCGTACCGATCCCGGTATGGGAGGAGTGCCAGGACCCGTAAGAAGCGTCCCGGGCCAGATGCTCACCCGCGATCATTACAGACGGCAGGTCCATTTCCATGCCGCCGAATTTCTCGGGGATCGGTATCGCGGCGAGTCCCAGCTCGGCTGCTTTGCGAAGCACGCTTAACGCGACCCCAGGAGTCTGCTGGCGGATCGCCTCGAGATGAGGTTCCACCTCATTCGTCCAGAATTGGTCGACCGTGCGGGCTATTGCAAGGTGTTCTTCGTTCAGATCTTCGGCCGTGAAAATTTCGTTGGGCGAGCGATCCTCAATGAGGAACGCGCCGCCTTTAACTTGAAGAGGAGTTGCCGCGGCAGTTGTCATCATCTTCCCCCGGGTCGAACGATTGCGATGCCACACGCGCAAATCTGTGACTGCAATGCTGATATCCCGATGTTGCGAAGTCACAGCTCGCAACCCAGCCGATTCACCTCATCCGTCCTGATGGAGAGAATCGCGTTCTCAAATTGTGTTAGTCTATATCAGATATGAGTAACTAACGTCAATATGGAACGCAAACATTGAACACCGGCGGCGCCGAACTGCGATTGGATCGCGATTTGTGAGAACAGCCAATCGAAGCTTCCATTGTTAGAATCGATCCGGTGTTGAGCATCGAACCGGTTAGCGTGTCCTGCAACCCTGATCAGGAGAATATACGACTATGGCTCGTGTTGAAGTTGCCGCCCCGCAAAGAAGTCGGAATCATAGGAACTCGGTGAAGCGAAATGCATCAGCGCAGATCCACCCAGCGCAGATCCACGAGATCCCAGGGCTTCGGGAACGAAAAAAGGCGCGACTTCGTCAGCAAATTATCGACACAGCCATCCGATTGTTCCGCAAACAGGGCTACGAGAAGACTCGCATCGATGACATCGTCAAAATTCTAGAAATCAGCCAGCCGACTTTCTTCCGGTATTTCCCCAGCAAGGACGCTGTTTTACGGGATGTGGGTAAGCGTGGCTTCGAGTGCATAGCGGAGCGCCTCAAATCGGAACTTTCCACCAAGGCTGATACCGCCGAGCGCTTGCATCGCCTGTATCACGCCATGGCGCTCGAAGCGGAAGCCGACCGGCCTCTGTGGAAAGCGGTCGTGCTGTCGGGTGCGATGGATCCGGTGCGTTCTCCGGAAGTGCGCGGAGTCGAGGGAGTTGCGATCAGCCGGCTGCGGGAAATTCTGGCGCAGGGTCAGGAACGCGGCGAAATCACAAGCGTGTTCCCCGTGGTGCATCTCGCGGAATTCATGGAGGCCCTTTACCACACCGTGGTCCGCCAGTGGACCGTTGACCTGACAGGACCCCACAAACTCACTGAGCGCGTGGATAGCGCCGTTGAGTTTTTCCTGCGCGGTGTTAAGCCGTGATTGGTTCCTGGACCAGTCTGCTCTCCCCGTTCTTGCAAGGCTAAAGGTAAATGAAAGCAGCTATCCTGCACGATTTCAAGAAGCCGCTCTCGATCGAGGAAGTGGAACGCCCTCATCCCGAAGCAGATGAAGTTTTGATCCAGGTGGAAGCCTGTGGTGCCTGCCATTCCGACTTGCACGTGGCTGATGGAGATTGGACACAGCTGGCGGGAATCGTGAAGAGACCGCTGATTCTCGGCCACGAAATTGCCGGTCACATAGTGGAGAAAGGCCCGGCAGTGCACGATTTGCAAATCGGCGATCGCGTCGGCGTGCCCTGGATTCACTGGAGCTGCGGTGAGTGCGAATTCTGCCGCGAAGGAAACGAAAACTTGTGCAGCCGGCAGAAGATCACAGGTGTCACCGTTGACGGTGGTTACGCCGAATTTGTGAAGGCGCCGGCAACTCACGCGCTGAAAATTCCAGATGGTCTTTCTGCGCTCGAAGCCGCCCCGCTTTTTTGTGCTGGACTCACGGTTTATCGCGCCCTGAAGGGCGCCGGGATTGTGCCCGGTCAGCGCCTGGCTGTTTTCGGCATAGGTGGCCTGGGGCACCTTGCAGTGCAGTTCGGACGGGCCTTTGGCGCAGAGGTGACCGCGATCGACATTTTGCCGGAGAAGCTTGAACTCGCCAGATCCTTTGGCGCCTCCGACACGCTCAATGCTGCTACCACGGATGCGGCTAAACAGTTGCGCCGCAAAGGTGGAATCCACGTGTCACTTGTTACCTCCGCCGCAAAGGCGGCTTATGACACAGCTTTTTCCTGTCTCCGGCCCGGCGGTACTCTGCTCGTCGTGGGCTTGCCCGCTGAAAACATCTGTTTCCCGCCCATTCTGATGGCAGCACGAGAAGTCCGGATCCATGCATCAACGGTGGGTACTCGGCAAGACTTGCGGGAGGTACTCGCCATGGCTGGCGCCGGGAAAATACGCTGCCACGTGGCTAAGCGGCCGCTTGCTGAAGCCAACGAGGCGCTGGATCTGTTGCGCCAAGGCAAAGTCTCCGGCCGAATCGTCCTGACTCCCTAAGGGGCTGGCGGCGGGAATCCAACGAGGTCGGAGTTTCGTCCTGCGCATCGTCGCCATTTCCGAACGACTATCGCCTTGCCGCCATCGAATTATCGGGGCGCGGGAATGTCGATGTTTCACTTCTTGACGTTAGTGACTCTTATGTGATACTTACTCTCACAATCTGCGGTTTCTTTGGACACGATTTGAATTCTTGATCGGAAGACGAAATGGGCAGTTGGATCACAATTGACGGCTTTTAGGGTTGTCGCGGCATCGGGCGGGATCTAGGTAGTTGCTCAGCGTTGGGGAATACGCCGGACCAATGTGGCGAAGTGCAGATACTTCCGTAAGGAGAATCCTAATGAAGTCACTCGCATGTACGTTTGTGTGCTTGCTGTTGGTAGCCAGTGTGGCCCAGGCGCAGGGCGTCGGCTCGTCGGGAGAGATCACTGGGACCGTGACCGACGCCTCCGGCGCTGTTTTACCCAAGGTTACGGTCAATGTGGTCGAGACCCAGACCGGCCTTAAGCGCACCGCCATGACGAGTGGCACGGGTCAGTACCGGGTAGTCGGGCTGTCGCCGGCCACTTACGACGTCAGCGTTGAAATGCATGGGTTTGCGACGGAGATTCGAAGAGAGGTCACCATCGCCATTGGACAGACGGTCACCTCCGATTTCAAGATGAAACCGTCGCAAGTGGCGACGGTGGTCGAGGTCACGGACCAGCCGCCCGTGGTGGAAACAGAACGCGGGAGCCAGGCGGACAGGATCTCACAGCAGTACATCGCCGACCTGCCCATTGACCGGCGCGATTATCTTACGTTTACGCTGCTTGCGCCTGGCGTTTCCGATGCCACCCGGTTGGCGGGGGATCAGGATTTTAGAGTCAAGCAGACGCCGCAAAGCGGTTTATCGTTCTACGGCAGCAATGGCCGCGGAAATAGCATCACGGTGGACGGTGGCGAGACCTCAGGCGACAGCGGGGGACAGCGCCTGACGGTAAGCCAGGATACGGTGCAGGAATTTCAAATCAACCGCAGCAACTACGCCGCGGACTTGGGGTCAGCCACAGGCGCCTCCATCAACATTGTGACCAAGTCGGGCACCAACAATGCGCATGGCAGCCTTTATGGTTTTTTCCGCAACGATGCCATGGACGCCCGCGACCCATTCGCCTTCAACTCGGCCCTGGCGACGGACCCGACTTTCTCTAATTTCAACACCACTTCTATGGGCCATCCGATTAAGAATTCGCTCAGCCGCCAACAGTACGGCGGCGCCATCGGCCTCCCCATCCAGAAAGACAAAACCTTCCTGTTCGCTTCTTTCGAAGGCCTGCGGCAGAACTCACAGAATTCAGTTCCGCTTTTGACGGACAGCTCGATCTTCGCCGGACCCTCCGCGGCGGCAACCGCGAACCCCTTTCGGCGGAGTGATCCGAGGTTTGGGCAACAGGCAGTTGTCACCACGCTGGCGACTTCATCGGCGTCGAGCGTGACTTGCTTCCCGGGCGTAACCCTGCCGCCTGCTCTTTGCGCTTTTGCTCTCCAGAGCGTCCTGGCGGTAAACCCGAGTCCTGGTTCGAACCCATTCGTGTCGCCGGGCCAGGCCGCGGTGAATGGTTTCCTAGTAAACCAGTTTGAGACCCAAGGTGGAGTCTTTCCTTACGACACGCGGGAATACCTGGCCTCGGGCCGTTTGGATCACCGGTTTAATGTGAACAACGAGGTTTCTGTTACCTACAGGTATGGGCACGACGTGGAGCAGTCGCCGGACGTGCAGTCTCTGACCGCTTTTTCGGCGGGCAGTTCGATCCACAACTACGATAATAATCTGCAAGCCGCCTGGTACCGCCAGTTCACGCCGACAATGCAGAACGAGGCCCGGGTGCAGTTGAATTACTACAGCTTTAGAGTGATTCCTAACGAGCCGGGACAAGTGGGGCTTCAGATTCCCAGTTTCATCAACAATTTGGGAACGAACATTTTCCTTCCCAACATTAGCATCCTGCGCCGCTACGAATTCGCAGACAATTTTACCGTGATCCGCGGCCATCACACCTTTAAGTTCGGCGGTAGCGAGCTGCTCCGCGGCAATCACACGGAATCGCACACTTTTTTCCCGGGCCGCTTTGTGTTCGGGTCGCTGCCCGGTTTTTTGATCAGCCCGTGCTTAGCTCCCACCCCGCTCCCGCCAGCCCCGAACCCCTGCGCGGGAGGAACCATCGCATCAGGCGCCGGCATCAATCCGCTGCAATCGGCATCGTTCGGGCTGCCTCAGGTTTATCAGCAGGGTTTCGGAAATCCCACCTACCCGTATTACACGCGGCCGCTGACAGACCTCTACGCCCAGGACTCTTGGAAGATTACACCAAGCTTCACTCTGAACTACGGTCTGCGCTACACACTGGACACGCAGTTCACCCCTTTGAGCACATATAAGAAGGATTTTGCTCCTCGGGTTTCCTTCGCCTGGGATCCCTTCAAGGATCACAAGACAGTGATCCGGGGCGGATACGGAATCTTTTACGGGCCGGTGGATGTGCAGATCCCCGACGTCGACTTGAGCTTGGGAGTTGTGAACGGCAACAAGTCTGCGGTAGAGAACAGCTCAGGTGCCGGTCAGGTGGCAAACCTGACGGGGACCTGCGGATTCTCCCAGTTCGGCGTGACGATTATCCCCGGTAGCGGCTCCAGCCCGTGCAACCGGGAGATTTCTATTTATGTAGATCCGCTCGGTGGGGTTCCGGCTTTAGGCTTAAAAGGTCCGGAGGTTATGTTCCCGACGCTCTTTGCAGGGGGAGCACCGAACAACTTAATTGCTTGCACCACCCCGGCCCCGGGGAATGCTGCCTGCATCACGCCGGCTGCGGTGGCCCAGTTCGGCATCGATGTTAGGAATAGCGGTCCCGTCGGTCCGCTGCAGGTGGTTTTCGTGAACCAGCCGGGCTATCGTCCGCCGATCGCACAGCAGGCTTCGTTTGGAATTGAACGCGAGATCGGACCTGGTTTTTCGATTTCTCTCAGCGGTATCTACTCGCATACCCAGCGACTTCCTGTCGCCATCGATACCAATCTGCTGCCGGCGCCGTTCACCACGGCCTCTGCAACTTTGGCCAATGGTCGGACGGTCTCCTATACTTATCGCAACTGGAATACCGGAGCGGCCGATCCGCTGGGAGGCACTGAGGGACTGCCCTGTGCCACCCCTCCCGGTGTTCCCGATCCCTGCGTCGTGAACGCGCTGGTTGTGCAGAACAACCAATATACCTCCGCGGCATACGCTCTTTACGAAGGCGGTATCGTGGAGGTCAAGAAGCGCTTCAGCGATCACTTCACATTGTTCGGGAATTACACCTACAGTAAGGGCTTTGACACGTCCACGGATTTCAACTCCGACTACGGTCCCCAGGATCCGACGAACCTCAACTTGGATCGGGCTCTTTCCGAATTTGACGAGCGGCACAAAGTGGTGATCGCGGGAGTGATCGACAGCCCCTGGAAACAGAGCATCTTGTCTGGTTTCCAACTGGCTCCGATTTTCTCCTACCACAGCGGACATCCTTTCAACCTGCTCGCGGGAGGAGAGGTGAACGGGGACAATCACACCACCAACGAACGTCCCATCGGAGCGCCGCGCGACACAGGTCTGGGCCCCAACTATGTCGACTTCGACATGCGCCTGAGCTGGCGGCACAAACTGGGCGAGAGGGCTAACCTGCAGATCACCGCGGAAGGATTCAACTTGGCGAACCGGACGAACTTTGCCAGCGTAAACAACGAGGTAAGCCCTCTTTTCGGTCTTAGCCCGGGGTTCACAACGTTCAATGTAAGTGGAGTTCGACCCGGGACCATTGTGAATGGGCAAGCAGCTACGCCCAGCGTGCCGCTGACTTTCACTTCGGCTTTTCCGAAACGCCAGATCCAACTCGGCCTGCGGTTGACGTTTTGACTAGGAGCACTGACTGGGAGCGCCGATGGCGTTCGTCGAGAATCAGGGAGTCAAGATTTATTGGGATGAACAAGGCCAAGGTGAGCCGGTTTTGCTTATCATGGGACTGGCTTACCCATCGCAAATGTGGTATCGGACGCGACCCCTTTTGGCGTCGCGCTACCGGACCCTGGTCCTCGACAACCGTGGCATAGGGCAGAGCGATGTGCCCCCGGGACCATATCCCATCGCGCTGATGGCGTCCGATGTCAAAGCGGTGATGGATGCCGCCGGCATCGAAAGTGCGCATGTATTCGGCGTCTCCATGGGTGGCATGATTGCGCAGGAGTTTGCGCTGCAATACCCGAAGCGAGTGCTGTCGCTGATACTGGGCTGCACTGCGGCGGGCGGGCCCACCGCAGTGCGCGCCGAACCGGAGGCGATTCAGATGCTGATGAGGCGGGAGAAGATGAGCCCGGAGCAAGCTGCTGAAGCCTCCGTGCCGTTTATCTACGATCCGGCGACTCCGCGGGAACGGATTGATGAAGACATTGCGATTCGCAGGCCATGGTTTCCAAGCGCAGCGGGATACGCAGCGCAGTTGCAGGGAATCCTCGGCTGGGAGGCCTACAGCCGCCTCAACCAGATCGTCGCTCCTACACTCGTGATCCACGGCGAGTCCGACCGGTTGATTCCGCCAGGAAACGCCAAATTGATTGCAGAGCGAATCCCCGGCGCGAAGCTCGTGATGATTCCGCATGCCAGCCATCTCTTCTTAACTGACCAGACGGAAGTTTCACACCACGCTACTCTGCAATTTCTTAACGAGCAGGCCGGAAGTGCGGCAAGCGATGCCGGGTCGGAGAAGGAGAAGGTTTCATGTTAAAGGAGGCCGCCAGCACCACGCGGGATTCCACGGTGAATGTGAAGCAGCTTTTCGATCTAACCGGACGCGTTGCAATCGTCACCGGAGGGTCAATCGGACTGGGCCGCCAAATGGCGGAGGGTCTGGCGGAAATGGGCGCCGACCTGGTGTTGTGCGCTCGCAAGCAGGAACGCTGCCATCAGGCCGCCGAAGAATTGCAGCAACTCGGCGTCAAAGCCATTGCCCTTGGCTGCGATGTCAAGAATCCGGACAGTATTCAGGAGATGGTGGAAGCGACCCTCTCTCAGTTCGGGCGAATCGATGTACTCATCAATAACGCGGGAATATCCTGGGGCGCTCCCGTCGAGGAGATGCGGCTCGAGGATTGGAACAAGGTCATCGAGACGAACCTGACCGGAACTTTTCTGTGCGCCCAGGCGGTCGGCAAAGTCATGATCCGCCAAGGCAGGGGTGAGAACAGCGCGTGCAAGAACAGCGCGGGAAAAATCATTAATATTGCGTCAGTGGCTGGACTGGGTGGGGCTCCTGCGGAACTTCCAGCCATTGGCTATCACGCCAGCAAGGGTGGGGTCATCAGTTTTACCAAAGACTTGGCCTGCAAATGGGCAAGTCACAACATTCAGGTAAATGCAATTGCTCCAGGTTGGTTTCCCACACACATGTCGAACCGCGTCCTGGAGCACCATGAGGAGCTTTTTCTCTCGCACATTCCGTTGCGGCGTTTTGGCAATGAACATGACTTGAAAGGAGCTGCTGTGTTTCTCGCCTCTGCCGCCTCGAACTATGTCACCGGTCACGTGCTGGTGGTGGATGGAGGTCAGTCCGCCTGGTAAGCGGCGAGATGAGGCCATGAATATTCCGCTTACCCCCGTACGATTCCTGCGTTATGCCGAACAGCAGTTCCCCGGCAAGACCGCCGTGGTTTGCGGAGACCGTCGTTTCACTTACGCGCAGTTCGGTGAACGTGCCAGCCGTCTCGCCGGTGCTCTGCGCGAAGCGGGGGTGAAAGCGGGCGACCGGGTTGCATTTCTCAGCCTGAATTGCCATCGGCTTCTCGAAGCGTATTACGGCGTACTGGAAGCCGGCGCGGTGTTGCTCCCGTTGAACTTCCGGCTCGCTCCTCGGGAGCTGGCCTACATTCTGAATGATGCCGGGGTGAAAGTGCTCTTCCTGGAAAAAGAATTCGCTGAGGTCGTGGATTCTTTTCGTCAAAGTGTTTCAACTGTGCAGACTTTCTTCATGCTTGACGCTGCACCGCAGGGAGCCTGGCTCTCGCCAGGAAATTATGAAGACATTCTGGCGGCGGCGACGCCTTACCGGGCGGATGTGATGGACTTCGACGAAAACTCTTTGGCTGAACTGTTCTACACCAGCGGCACGAGCGCCGATCCCAAGGGAGTGATGCTGACCCACCGAAATGTTTATCTCCACGCTCTATCGGTTATTGTGACGTTCATGACCAAGCCGGATAGCGTAAATCTGCATACAATTCCACTGTTCCATGCCAACGGTTGGGGCACGGCACATTCGATCACGTTCATGGGCGGAACGCATGTCATGCTTCAGCGCTTTACCTGCGCGGAAGTCTTCCAGTTGATCCAGCGCGAGCGCGTCAACTCGCTGAGCCTTGTGCCGATCATGGCAACGGCATTGGTGAATTCGCCAGACCGGCAAAAATACGACTTGAGCAGTCTGGAGTGGATTTCGATCGGAGGAGCGGCTTCTTCTCCAACCTTGGTGCGCGAGACCGAGGAAAAGCTTGGCTGCGCGTGTTTTGCTGGATACGGCCTAACGGAAACTGCGCCGGTTCTCTCCACCGCCAAACTGAAGCCGGGAGAGCAATTCGATGGCGGAGAGCTTTACGTGGCACGAGCGATGACCGGGTACGCGATTCCGGGCGTGGAACTTCGGGTCGTGGACTTCGAGGACAACGATGTCGCCCGCGACGGAAAAACCATGGGGGAGATTGTCGCTCGTTCCGATGGTGTTATGCAGGGCTACTGGCAACAGCCAGCGGCCACGGCAGAAGCGATGCGCGGTGGCTGGTTTCATACCGGAGACATGGCCACCATCAGCGAGGATGGACGCATCCTCATCGCTGATCGCAAGAAAGACATTATTGTCAGCGGCGGTGAGAACATTTCATCGCTCGAAGTGGAGAAGGCGCTCCTGGCGCATCCTGCGGTTTACGAGGCTGCCGTCATTCCAGTTCCTGACGAAAAATGGGGCGAAGTGCCCAAGGGGCTGGTTGTAGCGAAACCCGGATCAAACCCAACGGAAGCGGAACTGCTCGAATTCTGCCGCGCTCGTATTGCCCACTTCAAGTGCCCGCGGTCGATCGAGTTCCTGGAGAGCCTGCCCAAGACTGCTACCGGGAAAATCCTGAAAAAAGGATTGCGCAAGAAGTATTGGAGCGAACAGGAACCCAGCGCACGAATTTACGACGCGCAAATGAACCTTTGAAGATGCTGGAGAGAGTTCAGTGCCATGGACGATCTAGTTCAACTCACCAGAGATAAAGACGTCGCAATTATCACCATCAATAACCCGCCAGTGAACGCTTTGAGCCCTGGGGTCGCGAAGGCGATTGCCCAAGCCATTGAGCAGGTAAGCAAGGACGATGCGATAAAGGCCGTAGTGCTGATTGGTGGCGGCCGTACGTTCATCGCCGGCGCGGACATAAAGGAATTCGGCAAGATCACATCTGGCAAGACGCAACGAGGCGCAGGCCTGCTTCCGCTCCTGCTTCAGATAGAAGATGTGCGAAAACCAGTGGTGGTGGTCATCCATGGCTCTGCCTTTGGTGGCGGTCTGGAACTGGCGATGGCCGGCCACTATCGTGTGGCGGCTCCGAATGCACAGCTGGGTCAGCCCGAAGTGAAACTGGGCATTATTCCCGGCGCAGGTGGCACCCAGCGGCTGCCTCGGCTGGTGGGCGTCGCCAAGGCCGTTGAGATGTGCGCAGAAGGCAATCCGATTACCGCTCAGGAGGCGCTGAAACTCGGTCTCGTCGATCAGCTGATCGAAGGCGATCTGCTGGCGGGCGCCATAGCTTTCTCGCGCGACATTGCGGCGAAACCACTGCGCAAAACTCGCGAGCGGAACGAAAGAGATAAACTCGGTGTTCTCGAGCAGAACGCATCGGTCTTTGCTGCCGCGCGCGAAAAGGCTCACACCAAACAACGTGGCATGATGTCGCCGCTAGCGGCCATCGATGCGGTGGAAGCCGCCACCAGACTGTCTTTTGAAGAAGGATGCCAGCTGGAACGAAAACTGTTCGACGACTGCCTTTTTTCCGATCAATCCAAGGCCCTCATTTATGCGTTTTTCGGCGAACGCGAAGTAGCCAAGATCCCCGGCATACCAAAAGAGACTGCTCTTCTCCCAGTGAACTCGGTTGCAGTGGTCGGCGCCGGAACCATGGGCGGCGGAATCGCGATGGTCTTTGCTAATGCTGGGTTTCCCGTGTTGCTCAAAGAGGCTGACCAGCCGGCGCTGGACCGTGGCATCGAGGTCATTCGGAAGAACTATGCAAGTTCAGTCAAGCGCGGCCGGCTTACGCAGCAATTCGTGGATGAACGCCTGCAACTTATCAAGCCAACGCTCAGCTACGACGATTTCGGCAAGGTCGATATGGTCGTCGAGGCCGTGTTCGAGGGCATGGCGCTCAAGAAAGAAGTCTTCGGCCAGTTGGATCGCGTGTGCCGGCCAGGCGCGATCCTGGCGAGTAACACATCAACGCTCGACATAGACGAGATAGCCTCAGCCACTTCGCGGCCCGTTGCCGTCATTGGCACGCATTTTTTCAGCCCGGCGAATATTATGCGGCTGCTCGAGATCGTGCGCGGCAAGGCGAGCAGCAAAGAAGTGATCGCGACCTGCATGCAACTCTCTAAGAAATTGGGGAAAGTCGGGGTGCTCGTCGGCAACTGCCGGGGCTTTGTGGGAAATCGCATGTTCGGCCCCTATCGCCGTGAAGCGCAGTTCCTGGTGGAGGAAGGCGCCAGTATCGAATCCGTGGACAAGGCGCTGTTCGACTTCGGCATGGCGATGGGGCCCATGGCTACTGGCGATCTGGCAGGTCTTGACGTGGGCTGGCGTATCCGGAAGGAGTACCGGCACCTTGAGAAGCCTGGAGTGCGTCAGCCGTTCGCGGAGGACCGCCTCTGCGAACTTGGGCGCTACGGCCAGAAAACCGCTGCGGGCTGGTACAAGTACGACGAGAACCGGCGTCCGATTCTCGATCCTGAAGTCAACGAGATGGTTCGCAGGTGGTCCGGCGAAGCCGGCATCGCGCAACGCAAGCCTTCATCCGAAGAGATCGTAGACCGCTGTGTCTATGCCCTGGTGAATGAGGGCGCCCGCATCCTCGAGGAGGGCATCGCCCTGCGCGCCGCCGACATCGACATCATTTATCTAAACGGCTACGGATTCCCGGCCTATCGCGGCGGTCCAATGTGGTATGCGGATACCGTGGGACTGGATAAGGTCCACCGCCGCATCTCAGAATTTCATCAACAGCACGGCGAACTCTGGGAACCTGCCCCTGTGTTGAAGCGTCTGGCCGAGGAAGGGAAGACCTTCGCCGAACTGAACCGGGAACGGGCCGTGATGGCGTAAGAATTAAGAGCACGACTGCGAGCTTAGTAACCCGATCGCCACGGATGAGACGCGTTGCGGGTTTTCGCTCGTGGCGTTTGATTGTCCAAGCGGGAGAAGATATGCGAGAAGCGGTAGTAGTTGCCAGCTCGCGGACCGGGCTGGCGAAATCGTTCCGCGGTTCGTTCAACATAACCCGCCCCGAAGATCTGGCAGCACATTGCATCAAGGATGTCCTGCGCAAGGTGCCGCAGCTTGACGCGGCCGAAATAGACGACGTCGTGTTGGGATGCGCACAACCGCACGGTCCGCAGAGTCACAACATCGCCCGCACTTCCGCAATGCTGGCCGGGCTTCCCACTTCGGTCGCGGGCACGACCATAAACCGGTTTTGCTCGTCGGGATTGCAGGCGATTGCCGTGGCCTCGCACCAGATCATCAGCGAGGGCGTGGAGGCGGCGATTGGTGGCGGCGTCGAGAGTATCAGCATGACGCCGTCTGCCGGCAATCCTCACCCGGAACTGCAGAAACAATTGCCCGGGTTGTACATGGGCATGGGTGACACCGCGGAAATCGTCGCCAAGCGCTACAAGGTGAGCCGGGAGAAGCAGGACGAGTACGCCCTGCTGAGCCAGCAGCGCACCGCTCGCGCTCAACGAGAAGGTTTTTTCGAGGGCGAGATCGCGCCCATGAAGGTCACGATGGCGCTCCTCGATAAGAAAACTGGTGAGGCGGTTGGGACACGGGAGGTCTGCTGCGACCACGACGAGTGCAATCGGCCCGACACCACGCTGGAAGGCCTGCTCGCACTGAAGCCTCACTTTGATCCGCACAGTGGCGAGGGCACCGTGACGGCCGGCAACTCCTCGCAACTTTCCGACGGCGCTTCGGCAACACTGTTGATGTCCCGCCAGCGCGCTGATCAGCTGGGTGTGCCCTACAAGCTGGTGTTTCGCGGATTTCAAGTTGCGGGTTGTGATCCGGACGAAATGGGCATCGGTCCCGTCTTCGCGGTGCCCAAGCTGCTCAAGCGCACCGGCCTGGAGATGGATGATATCGGCCTCTGGGAACTGAACGAGGCTTTTGCGGTGCAGGTGATCTACTGCCGCGACCGCCTGGGAATAAATCCCGAAAAGTTGAACGTTAATGGCGGGTCCATCTCCATCGGTCATCCGTTTGGCATGACCGGTTCGCGGATGGTCGGAACGCTCGCCAATGAAATGGCGCGCCGGAAAGCGCGCTACGGCATCGTGACCATGTGCATCGGCGGCGGGCAAGGTGCTGCCGGTCTGTTCGAAGCGGTTCGTTAATTTGAATTTGAATTTGCGGAATCCTACTTCTGATGGAGGAATCAGAGATGAAAAACAGCGAAAAGGCGAACACGCGGCTCGATCACTGTGAGTTTATTTCCAGACTGCTTTTTGCAGCGGCGTCTGTCTGCATCTTCACGCTGATCTCGGCAGCGACCGCATCAGCGGACAACTCATCCCACCGCCCGACTGCTATCACTGAAAGTGGACTCGTGGTTGGCTCAACCACGGATGGGGGAAACGAATTTCTCGGTATCCCGTACGCGGCTCCGCCGGTGGGAGCGCTGCGCTGGAGGCCGCCGCAACCCTTCGGATCCTTTCCCGGATCTGTCCTCCAAGCAAATCAATTCGGTAGTGCGTGCACGCAACCTGGAGGGATCGGCCGCGAGAATTGCCTGTTCCTCAATGTCTACACGCCGCCGACGGAATCGGGTGATAGAAAAGGACACGGCCTGCCTGTGATGTTTTGGATTCACGGCGGCGGACTCATTAACGGGAGCAGCACCCCTTACAACCCCGAACGACTCGTGAAAGAGGGGGTGATTGTTGTCACAATTAATTACCGCCTGGGTTATTTGGGATTCTTTGCCCAGTCCGCGATCGATGCCGAAGGGCATCTCAGCGGCAACTACGGGTTGATGGATCAGCAATTCGCACTCGGGTGGGTTCGCAGGAACATCGCGAGTTTTGGCGGCGATCCGGATCGAGTCACAATATTCGGCGAGTCGGCAGGCGGACAAAGCGTCTATGCCCAGCTCGCATCTCCCCTTGCCGCCGGCATGTTCCGTGGAGCGATATCGGAAAGCGGATCCTATGTGGAATTCCAAGACTACTTTTCGAACATTGTTACGCTGGCGGTGGGAGAAACGCAGGGTACCACAGCCGTGCCGTCCGGCGCCGCCATTGCAGATAGTGTCGGATGCACGAACCAGACAGGGTCCTGTCTGCGTGCCGTGCCCGCCGCGACCATGGTCGCAGCCGAGCCTTTTCCTTTATACCCGTTCGTGGATGGAACGCTGCTCACACAGACGATGAGCGCAGCATTTGCCAGCGGCCAATTCAATCAAGTGCCGGTGATCTCGGGCACCAATCACGATGAATATAGATTGTTCGTCGCTCTGAACTACGACCTCGTAGGAAATCCAATACTGACTTCGGCGGAGTACGATACTGCTGTTACTGCTTTGTGGGGACCGACCCTGGCGCCGACCGTCCTTGCCTTGTACCCATTTGGCAGTTACCCGACCGGCGGTGAGGCATTGGGGGCCTCGGGTACGGACGGAGTCTTTAGCTGTCCGGCCCGCGTTGCGGATCAGTCACTGGCGAAATTTGTGCCGACCTATACCTATGAGTTCAATGATGAGAACGCGCCCCCGGCTCAATCTGATTTTGGCGGATTGTTAACCTTCCCGTTGGGAGCCTACCATTCTGCAGAGGTCCCTTACCTATTCAAGACGGGCAATGTTTTCGGACTGCCGGAGTCACTTTCGCCCAAGCAAAGGCGGCTCTCCCATGCGATGGTCAGCTACTGGACCCAGTTCGCGAAGACGGGAGACCCAAACTCTTCCAGTGAGCCGCTCTGGTCTCCGTACAGCGCGTTGACTGACCAGTTCCAATCTTTGATACCACCGGTGCCAGTAGTCGAGTCCAACTTTGATACTGGTCACCTGTGCTCAGTCTTTTGGAACACTTTTTAGCAGCGAGCAATAGGCGGGGGCGCGGCGCCTTACCGGAGTGTTCGCGCGTCCGCCTTATTGCTCTAACCGCGGGGACAGCCGGAACTGCTGATCCCGTCAATCATCTGAAGCAAACGAAATTACAAAAAGATGCCCGCTACCCCGTCAACCGAAGCAACAACCGCCGCTGCTCAGACCACCGCTGACTCGACCGCGCATTCATTGCGGTACGCGTGGTACGTCGTCGGAGTCCTAACGCTTCTGTATGCATTCTCGTTCATCGACCGCCAGATCTTCAGTCTGTTGGTCGGCCCGCTTCGTCGCGACTTACACATCGGCGACGCTAAGATGAGTTTGCTGATCGGATTCAGCTTCGCACTGTTTTATACATTCTTCGGAATCCCTCTCGGCAGGCTGGCTGACATTTACAGCCGCAGGCTGATCATCGCGGCCGGCCTGGTACTGTGGAGCGGGTTCACAGCCAGTTGTGGACTGGCGCAAACGTTCGAAGCAATGCTTTTGTTGCGCATGGGCGTCGGGGTGGGAGAAGCAGCGCTTTCCCCGGCTGCCTATTCGCTGATCACCGATTATTTTCCTCGCGAGCGGCTGGCTACGGCGCTTAGCGTCTACTCGATGGGCATCTACGTTGGCTCTGGCATGGCTTACTTGCTGGGCGGACTGGTTGTTGCCTACGCATCGACTCAGGCCATCTGGACGATCCCCCTGCTCGAAGCCGTGCATCCCTGGCAGATCATCTTTCTCCTGGTTGGCCTTCCCGGCATTGCAGTAGCACCGCTACTCTTCACAGTGAAAGAGCCTGCCGTACGCCACGGAGCTAGCCGACGGTCGACTGTTCCGATGAGGCAGGTATTGTCATACATCTTCGAAAACCGGCGGACGTTTTTGCTCCACAATATTGGGTTTGGGCTACTCGCGCTCTCTTCATACGCCAGCGCCGCTTGGGTGCCGGAATTCTATCGGCGGCACTTTCACTGGACCATCGGATCCGTCGGCGTAATTTACGGTTCCTGCGTCGCGGTCTTTGGCTGCATTGGAATCGTCAGTGCTGGACGGTTCGCCGATTACTTGCGCAAACGCGGCCGAGGCAACGCGACCTTGTTCGTAGGTATGCTGATCGGATTAGTCTGGCTGCCCGTCAACTGTCTTTTGTACCTGGCGCCCTCTGCGACTTGGGCCACGATCTGGCTGGTTCCCGGATGCGCACTCGCGGCCGCTCCGTTCGGCATCGCCCCCGCCGCGATTCAGCAGATGATGCCGGCCACCATGCGCGGACAGGCCTCGGCTGTGTATCTGTTTTCTATCAACCTCATCGGGCTCGGAATCGGACCTACCGCTGTGGGAGCATTAACGCAATACGTATTTCGAAGCGACGAAGCCGTGCGATACTCGCTGGTGATCGTGACATCTGTCGCGTGTGCGCTCGCTGCGGCGGTCCTCTATGGAGCTTTGAAACCGTTCGTTGCCAGTCTCGAGCGGGTGCGCGTTTGGAATGCCGCGCATTCTGGTTGAAACCGGGGGGTTGAAACCGGGGAAGGAACGTACATCATCCCGAAGATCATGGACAGCGGATACACCGACTAGTCGAGCTGAGTCACTCCAGTGGCCCCCTAACGGCCTCAGTTGCAAGCTGCATTTGAAGAATGTTCAGTTTGGATGTAAGTATTGGCAAGCGCTATAGGCGCAATCCGTGCTGCTGGGGTTTGGATCGCAAGCAGTTGTAAAATCGTCGTCGTGAGCGGGGCTACGGTCATCGAAAAGACCCCCTCGCAAGGTTAGACTCAGGCCTCCGTCCTCTGATTTCCGGACGTCGCCGCTCCTCTTCAGAACCGGCGTCGAGTCCCAGACACTCCTCGAGCAATCCCTGTTTGCACAGCGGTTAACGATGACGGGATATTCCGCATAAACCGACTCGCCGGTTTGTCTCCATGTACCCTGAGTAGTTTCATAGCCGCTGCGGGAATAGGTCAGTAACCCGCCCGAGAGGAAGCTTAGTCGGTCATCAGGATCAGGTCTACGGAAAGCGGATAGTCGACAGAGAGACTTTCCCGTCAGGTCGGTCGTGTGCGTCGAATCATCCTCCTTCTGCGCTGCAGGTCGCCCACGCGGGTTGCTTACCCCATTCAGCCCTTTTAGGCGCACCCGGGCTAGACCTGCGTATTCCCCGTTCGGGTACTTTTGCAGGTACAGCTCCAACTCTGCGGCGTCGCTCTTATTGATCTCCTGCCAATAGGCTCTGTCGCCGTCTTGCCCGGGTGATGCCCCAATAGCTTGAGGGCTCGAATCACCGCTGTTTCGGGGTCCGCTGGAGGCAACGGCATCGAACTCTGACGCCGTGGCTCGTTTGGTCGAGAAGTTCCCACCGGGAACCATGTGCAGTGTGATGGCCATCTCGGCAACCGTGCCGGGGCGAGGTGCCACCGAGAACATTGCCGACTTTCGATAGCTGTACTGACCGGCGGCGCTGCCGTAACGGACGACGAAGAAATACTCCCCCGGCTCAACGGCAATGGCCCGCCGCTCGCCGTTCGGCACGGAGACAGTCTGCGAAGAAGTGCCAACGAGCTTGACAAGCGCGGCTCGTCCAGAGAGGTTTTCGAACACGATGTGATTGGCATCATCGTTCTGCGCTCCCAATGGAGAGGGGACGATGAGGAACGCATACAGCATCAGGCACAGCAAACAATTCCGCATTTCGCATTCCTCCGGCAAACTGGTAGGCACCAACCAGGGACACCCGCTCCTAATCGGGCGCCCGCTCTCCGGCCCACACGTACTCGCTCACTTTGTACGGGTGCTGTCCCGCGTAATACCCGAGTTCGCTCTTGCCCTTTGCCTGTAATCTTCCATTGCCCAGCAATTCAACAGTTATTGTGTGCCTGTCGGGGCCTTCCCTACAGTCTGCCGAGTACATGGTTGGCCCTGTCTTGATCACCGCGTTCGCGCAAAGGCCGGGTTGCGTATTGGACATGACGCAGCGGTCGGAGGATTGGCAGTGGATCGGTTCACGGTGTCGGGGGAAGGGACCGCCGCTCGTTACTTGAAACACCCTTCCATCCGGCGTGAATTCAGTCTGTTTGTAGGTTTCAACTATCCACCAATACCCAGCTAGGGCGCCCGTTTGCGGATCGCCGCTGGTTTCGTTGTCGGTTGCTCCCTTGGACTGACAGGGTTTTTTCGTGAAAGCGGGAATGTAGCCGCCCCCCGGATATTTGTCTGCAAGTGATGCCCCTAGCACGTCTCCCTTGGAAAGAAGCCGCTGTTCTCGCTCTAATGCTGCGATGAAATCAGGGTTTATGCAGGGCTGACCCTTGAGTGCCTCGATACCCTGATCCGGGTCCACGATGGCTGCCCCTGCCCCGACGCGGGCGGCTGCGCTTGAGTTGGACGCTGCAGCCTTTTTCAGTATCCGCTGCGCTACCTGACCTTGGTCGATTCTGTGATTTGCAAGCCACTCCTGAAACGCCTGATTGTCTGCACCAGGATTGCCGTGGAGATTCGTAAGTATTTCCCCCCACTCGGCGAGTCTCTGGGGATCCTTGCCTTCCAATCTGATCAACTGCTGGAACAGTTTATCCCGCGTCTCTATCATCTGCGCCCGCTCCCGAAGAACCAGGTACAGTTCCCAGAAGTCGCTGACTGCATCAATTACCGGCACGCCGTTGCTGACCGCATTTCCTATGGCATTGTTCCTAATATCCTCGGCGAACAGGCCTATGATTTCCTCTAGGGCGTTCGACAAGGCCTGCGCATAATCCCGGCTCCCGATGGCCCTTGCCAAGGCGACGTGCTGATCCAACTGAAGCAATTGCACGAGCGCTCCGCCTCCAACTAAATCAGCTGCCAATTTGGTTTCGAGTACAAGGTCGTCGTTGATGCCAGCCTGGATGGCCTGATCGAGCTTATTTAGTTGCTGCCGCGTTTGAGCGATTCCAGGCTGCAACGACCTTTGCGTTCCCGCTTGCGCCGAGGCAAGGGGAGGCAAGAGCGTAGATAGAACGAAAATCATCGTGGCGGGGCGGGTCCAAGCTCTAGCCATTCGATCCTCCCGTGGAGATTTCTAGGGGGCCCGATTGTTGTGGTCCGAAGTTTTGTTGAAGACGATAGCCCCGGGCGCTCTCTCTGTCAATAGCAGGCCGACGCAAATTCGCTAAGCGGAGAATCCACGGCTGGGGAGGCCGGGGACAGACAGTCCCAGTTCTTAAGGCGGAGTTATTTCGGTTACGATAGACCCATTGTCTGTCGGAGTAGGGTCTGAGCGTCCGGCCCGGTGCCCCCAGGTTCAAATGAAACCGTCGCTCAGAAAGGAAAAGTCGCATGAAACACACCGAAAGCACCTCATCGGCTCGGGTACCTAACAAGAAAACGCAGCCTGAGGAATTTGATCTGAGTAATTCGGGGACGAGTAATTCGGGGACAGACGGGACGTTCACCATTCACTTACCCTCATAAAGATATCGTGGGACCCGCTTTTTCCACAGCCGCCTTGTGACATCCGCCCTTGCGCTCGACCCCCGATTCGTTCCATCATTGTCCCGGCAGAGGAAGTAGACGCAGCAATATCGGTAAGGACGCTCGCGGTCAAAAATCGGCCCGTAAGTCCCATGCTTTCAAGATTTTGACTTATAAGACCTTTGTTATGAAGATTTTGCGAGGAATTTTGCAGGTCGAAGTCGGTAAGTTGCTGATTCTAGATATTTTGCAAGATCGAGGGGGGAGGGGGGTAGGGTAACCAAAAGATAAACTTACAGCCCAGAACGGGACAGGCTCGCGCGTTTGGAATGCCGCGCATTCTGGTAGTGTCCCAATTTGATTAGGACACGACCCGCATTCTGGTTAAGTTGACATCTCGTGGAAGACACTCTCCGTCGGAAAGGCTTATCTCGAGTGCATCTCGATACTGCCCCCGTTCGCCCAGGCGAAGAACTGAATCTATCTTCATTGGCCGATTGGCTGCGCGGACGAATCGCAGGCGCTGAACGAGGTATCACGCTCGAACAGTTTCCGAGCGGGCACTCGAACCTTACATATTTGTTGCAGATTGACGGGCTCGAGTACGTCCTGAGGCGCGGCCCTCTGGGGCCAGTCGCCCCGAAAGCTCACGACATGGGGCGTGAGTTTCGAGTGCTTCAGATGGTGCATCCGCATTTTCGAGAAGCTCCAAACGTCTTTCACTTGTGCGAGGATACAGCGGTGCTGGGGTCTGTGTTCTTCCTGATGGAGCGGCGGCACGGGCTTATCTTGCGGGACGAGATTCCGCCACAACTGGCGAAGATGCCGAATTATGCCGAGCGAGCCAGCCAGGGATTTGTCGATTGCCTGATACGCCTGCACGCCATCGACATTTCCCGCGCCGGTTTGATTGCCCTCGGTAAGCCGGAAGGATTTCTTGAACGCCAAGTACAGGGTTGGGCAGATCGTTGGAAACGGGCCACAACGGATGACATGCCGAAGATGGATGGCGTGATTCGATGGCTCATCGATCACCGGCCGTCTTCTCCCGCGCCCACCCTGGTGCATAACGATTACAAGTTGGATAACGTCATGTTCATGCTCAGCGAACACTCCGCCGAGCGCATCGAGATTGACGCGGTGCTCGATTGGGAGATGGCGACGGTAGGCGATCCATTGGCCGATCTGGGCTTGACGTTGTGTTACTGGGCTTGGGTTGAGGCGCCGCAACTGCGCGCTCGCGGAGTGCCCTCGCTCACATCGCAGCCCGGTTGGTACACACGAGATCAGTTCGTTCAGCGTTATGCGGAGGGAACCGGACGCGACCTCTCGCAGATCGGTTACTACGAAGTACTTGGCATCTTCAAGCTGGCAGTGATTCTGCAGCAGATTTACTATCGCTTCCGGCGTGGCCAGACGCAAGACACACGATTTCAGAACTTCGGAGACCGCGTGAAGGGATTGGTGGAATTGGCGGATTCGCTCGCGGGGAAATCCACTTGAGCACCGTCTATCTCGTGCGCCATGGGCAGGCGGGCACGCGCGACGCTTACGATTCGCTTTCCGAGTTGGGAGAGCGTCAGGCACGGCTGTTGGGCGAGCACTTCATTTCACAGGGAGTCCGATTTACCTCCGCATATGCAGGAGCACTGACGCGGCAGCAGCAAACCGCCGAGCAGATCAGCGCGGCCTATGGCGACGCGGGGATTAGCTTCCCTACAGTTCGCGTCGATCCGGGATGGGATGAATTCGATCTGGGGCGAGTGTATCGCGAGATTGCTCCGCTCCTGGCTGCCGAAGATCCGGAATTTCTGCGCGAATACGACGAAATGCGCGAGCAGGTTCGCGCTAGCCAGGGCGCGCACGGGGCACGAATTCATCGCAAATGGATGCCTTGCGATACCAAAGTGGTGGAGGCATGGCTTGCCGGTCGTTATCCCTATAGCGGCGAAACCTGGGACCAGTTTCGTGAGCGCGTTGCGGCCTGCCGGTTGAAGATGGAGCGGCAAGAGAATGAAGCGCGGCAAGGGAATGACGCGCGGCAAGAGAACATTCTCGTGGTTACCTCAGCCACGCCGCTTGCCATATGGACTGGCCTGTCACTGGAGATTTCCGATGAGCGGATCATGCGGCTCGCCGGGGCAGTGTATAACGCATCCTACACAATCCTGCGTTTGCGAAAACAGCGGCTACGGTTATTTACCTTTAATGCGGTGCCGCACCTCGCCGCCCCGGGGCTGTGCACCCACCGCTAAGGGGATTCCGCGGTAGTGGGGCTGTTTGCGAGCACCCCCCTGTCATCCAGGAGTAAGAGCGAATCCCCCAAGCTGACTTCCCATTACCAATCCGGCCCACTTCCTCGAAGCCCATTTCTGGCCAACTTCGGGATCGCCAACAATTCGGGAGTTGAGCAACACAACCGGCATCCGTCGGCAGTGAAGCGCGACGCCGCGCAAGATCCGAGACGGGGGATACACCAATCCGGCGTGTCGGCGCGCCGACTCGGAGCGTGCGCAGCGCAGACATTATTCGTAAAGCCAGGGCTTGTAGCAGATCTCCACGTTGTAGCCGTCGGGATCGAGCACATTGGCCGCGTAATAGCGGGGATCCCACTGCGGCCGCAGCCCTGGCGCGCCATTATTCTTGCCGCCATTGGCAAGCGCTGCCTCGTAGGCCTTGTTCACCGCCGCCTCGTTCTTCGCGGCGAACGCGACGTAAAGCTCGGCGCAGGTGGTCTTTGAGGCCTTCAGCCAGAAGCCCGGAATGCCCGGCTCGCCAAAGCCCGTAAGATCGGGATAGCCGGCCTGCGCCTGGAAGTGCCAGCGCTCGGACTTACCGAGCGGGCCGAGCATGGCGCCGTAGAAGGTTTCCGAGCGCTTCAGGTCGGTCACGGGAAGATAGATATGGTCAATCATTGTACCTCCAGAGTGTTCGTAACCCCATGCTTTGAGTAACACTCAAAGCCAGAGGTTTATGCTGATTGCCCCATCAGATAGCATCGGGCGCGAGCTGAAGCTATTCGCCTGAAGATCGGTTGGGCGGCCGTCCGTCTCATCGAGTGTCTTCTCGCGGGTAAATGTCAAGTAGGCGCTCATTTCTGGTGTTCTCCTGAAGGCGTTTTACTTGTTGCCGCCGTTCGCGAATATGATTTCTCCCGTGAGCCACCCCGCATCATCCGAGGCAAGAAATGTAGCCACGCGCGCGATGTCCTCAGGTTGGCCGACGCGGCCCAGCGACGTACTCGCGATTATCTGCTTCTTAAACTCCGTTCCCATGACGCCCGCCGCGTACGCACCCTCCGTTTCGGTTCCACCGGGATTGAGAGCGTTAACGCGGATTTTTCTGGGGCCGAACTCTTTTGAGAGCACGCGCGTCAAGCCATTGACAGCGCTCTTTGACGCCACGTAGATCGAAAGGGTCGGGTAGGCAGCGACACTGGCCGTCGATGCGATGTTGATTATGCTGCCGCCTTCCGCCCCGAAGACCGGCAAAGCGGCTTCAATCATGAGGAACGTGCCGAGCACGTTCGTGTTGAACTGCCGGTGAAATTCCTGCTCGCTGAACTGCTCGAATGGCGCAAACGAGAAGACGCCCGCGTTGTTCACGAGCACATCAAGGCGCCCGAAGGCTTTTGTCGCCTCCGCGACGAGGCGTTGCGCGTCGGACCTCTGCGCCACGTCGCCTTGCACGGCGACGGCCCGCCCGCCTTTGCCGGTGATCTCGCGCACCACCCGCTCCGCGCCCGCTTGATCGCGTGCGTAATTCACGATCACCGCGGCACCTTCCGCGGCGAAAGCCTTTGCAATACCTGCTCCGATTCCTTTTGAAGCGCCTGTCACTATCGCAACCTTATTGTCGAGCCGTTTCATGATGGGTTCCTTTCTTCCATGCGATTTGCCACGCTGACCGTTTCACTCGCCCGTAAATGGACCACGAAATAGGAAACCGCCAGTTTCGTTTCTACACTGCAATAGATGCTTGTCAAAATAAAACGAAACAATTATTTTCGTAAGTGGAGCCGTGGTGATGAAAGGACCTAAAACCAAGATCGCACCAAGACCCCGCGGTCGGCCAAGGAGTGAACACGCCCGGCAGGAAATCTTGGAAGCCGCTTACAAGCTGCTGAGAGACAAAGGTTTCAACGCTGTCGGCTCACACGAGATAGCACAGGCAGCCGGCGTGAGCAGTGCCACGCTATACCGCTGGTGGAAGTCGAAGGAAGAAATCCTGTTTGACGCCTGCTTTGAACGCATGAAACCTATTCTTGCGATTCCTGAGACTGGTTCCGGCTTGACGCGGCTTCGCCGCTATGTCCTGCGTGCGACTGAGTTCCTGGTATCAGAAGAGGGTGCGGTCATGGCTCGCGTCTTTACTGGTATCCACGAGGATAAGCGACTCCGGCAGGCGTTCTTGGAGAGATATGTCAAGCACAGACGTCAGGTCCAACGCAGAATCATCGAAGACGCTATTGTGTCCTGCGAACTGAAGTCGACGACGGATCCAGAGTTGCTGATCGACGTGCTTACTGGACCCCTGTTCTTCCGCTGGCTGCAGGGACACGCTCCGCTTGATAAAGGCTTTGCTAAAAGCATCCTTGACAGCGTGATTCCCGCCTTTAAGCCACACTGATTAAGCTCCGACACATTCGGAGCCGAATCAGTACCGAGCAACTCCGCGATCTCTGCAAAACAAGCTAGTTCGCGGATTGTCGGCAAACAGGAACTTATCCAGAAATGCCCTTGTGAAAAGTCGGACGACATCGAGCAGGTCGGCACTCAGAAGCAAATCTGATCTGGGTTAGTAACGATAAGTCGGCTAGTATGGAGTGATCGTCGAAAAATCAAGCCTTACTCCCCAGAGGTCGGCTTGTGGGAAGTTCGCTGGGATCAGTACTGATAAACGCGCTGGTGTTGACCAATCCGATCAACTCCCGGTTGGTCGGCTAGAACAAAACCGCTGCCTCACATGTAGTAGCGAACTACCCACTCCGCTACGCAGCACGGCTTGTCGCTGCCCTGGACTTCCACTCTCGCATCAAAGACTGCTTCCAGCGCATCAGGCACGTCTTTTAGCGATTGAAGAGTGAAGCGAACCCGAATCTTCGAGTCGCCGCGGACAGCAGAAGGAAATCGAACTCGATTCAAGCCGTAGTTGACGCTCATGCGGACACCGCCCCGGATCTGAATTGCCTCCTTCATAAACCGGCTCAGCAGCGACAAGGTCAAGAACCCGTGAGCAATCGTGGTCCCATAGGGAGACTCACGCGCGGCACGTTCGCGGTCCACGTGGATCCACTGGCGATCCTCGGTAACTTCGGCAAACTGTTCAATTCGTTCCTGGGCGATGGGGAACCAGTCCGTAGGGGTGAGTTCGCGACCTACCAAATCTCTTAAGGAATGGGGTGTTTCCAGGACAAGCGGCACTGGTGTCTCCTCCCGATTTTGCCGCATCTCTTATCTCTTATCTCTTATCTCTTATCTCTGTCGAAAAAGATTCACACCAGAGGTGGAGCAGGAACTACTACTACTTGGAAGTGGGCTGTTTTGAATTTTCACGCTGTTAGTTTCTTTGTTAATGCTGCCCACCCGTTTGCGTTCAGGTATTGCGTGAAGTCCCGCAAAGGCTCATTGCGGACGCCCTCTTCAATTTGTGATAGGTCATGACCCAGACCTCTTATCTCCCAGCAGCACTTGCTTCGCGTGGAGCAAAGATAGATTTGGAGCGTTTTCTCAGTGTGGAGCTTCGTCATGCGCTGGTGCAGTTCAGCCTTGGGAATGACCACAAAGTCTGGCTTGCTTTTGAAGCCGTGCAAAACAGAAACCCAAAACTCAGCGCGAGAATCCTTGAGTTTGGCTCTGTTCAGCGGGAACCAACTGAAGCCGCGGAGCGATTCCCGCAGCACGGCGGATTCCCACGGCAAGAAGTCTTTCCCATACTTTGCTTGGAGCGAAACGGTGCGGCGGTTTTCGCGGTCGGTTACCAGCAAGTCGATGCCAGTGTCCTTCGTCGGTATCCAAACATTGAATCCCAGTCGCTGCTGCACGTGAAGGCCAACTAGGTATTCCCCGGCGTGGATCGTGAACATTGGTCTCATAGAAAGTGAATCGAGAATATCAATTTTCATCAGCCGAACACACGGCTAGTGGAATCGCATCCCGAGCAAGGTATTGAACGGCACGCTGGTTAAGGAATCGCGAAGTTGTCGAAGGGTCATTTCTTGTCACCCAAGACCTGCGGCACACTCCACTTCCTGAGTTCCAGCTTCGCGACAGCTTCGGTGTGCACTTCGTCCGGGCCATCGGCCAAACGCAGTGTGCGCACATTCGCCCAGGCACCGGCCAGAAAGGTATCCTGAGAGACGCCCGCACCTCCGTGAGCCTGAATCGCGCGGTCCAACACCCGCAGACAGGCATTCGGCGCCACGACTTTGATCATTGCGATCTCGGCGCGTGCTTCTTTGTTTCCGACCGTGTCCATCATGTAGGCCGCTTTCAGAGTCAGAAGGCGTGCCTGCTCGATCTCCATGCGGGATCGCGCAATGTCGGCCCGTAGGGTGCCTTGCTCGGCCAGAGGCTTACCAAAGGCCACCCGCGCCTGCACTCGCTTGCACATGGTTTCAAGGGCCCGCTCGGCCACGCCAATGCAGCGCATGCAGTGGTGAATGCGCCCCGGACCCAGCCGCCCTTGGGCAATTTCGAAGCCTCGTCCTTCGCCGAGTAACATGTTCGAGACGGGCACGCGAACATTTTCAAAAGTGATCTCGCCGTGTCCGTGCGGCGCATGGTCATAGCCGAACACCGTCAGCATGCGCTCAATCTTTAGCCCGGCGCTATCCATCGGCACCAGCACCATCGACTGCTGTTTATGGAGCAGGGCCGAGCGATCCGTCTTTTTTTGGTCAGGTCGGTCTGTGTCAGGTCGGTCTGTGTCAGGTCGGTCTGTGTCAGGTCGGCCCGTTTCAGTTCGGCCCATGAAGATCGCGACCTTGCAGCGCGGATCGCCTGCTCCAGAGGACCACCACTTGCGGCCATTAATGACATACTCGTCGCCCTGCCGAACAATACTCGCCTGGATGTTGGTTGCATCCGATGAGGCGACCCCGGGTTCCGTCATCGAGAAGCACGATCGAATCTCACCTGCAAGCAGGGGCTTGAGCCAGCGCTCTTTTTGCTCCGCGGTGCCGTAGCGGGCGAGCACTTCCATGTTGCCGGTGTCCGGCGCCGAGCAGTTGAACACCTCAGGAGCAATAAAACTGCGCCCCATAATCTCGGCCAGAGGTGCATATTCGAGGTTCGTCAACCCCGCCCCATGCTCCTCATCCGGCAGGAACAGATTCCACAGGCCCGCGGCGCGGGCTTTGGGCTTGAGCTCCTCAATTACGGCCGGCGGCGACCAGCGGTTGCGCTCAATCTCGTCGTGGTGGCGCCGCTCATTCGGATAAATGTGCTCATCCATGAAAACCTGCAAGCGCCGTTGCAGGTCCTTCACTTTGCTGCTGGACGAGAAATCCATGTCTGCCGCCTGTCTCCTATTTACCAGTGAAAGCAGCGGGGCGCTTCTGCACAAAGTGCGCGACACCCTCTTTGAAATCCTCTGTGCGGAAACACGCCATCATCTCGCGCACGGAAATGTCGAAAGCTTCCGCGAGCGGTTGCGACATGGCCTCGTATACCTGGCGCTTGATGATGCGCAACGAGCGCGGGCTCACCGTGGAAGCCAGTTCCTGGGCAGACTCATGGACTTTTTCGAGAAAGGTTTCGTGGGGAAAAACTCGATTCACCCCCCCATGCGCAGTGCTTCGGCGGCATCGATGGTCCGGGCAGAAAACAGCAGGTCGAGCGCGTTTGCAATTCCAATGATCCGAGGCAACATCCACGCCATTCCATACTCGGCAATCAGCCCGCGCCGCGCGAATGTGGTGCTGAAGCGGCTTCGATCCGAGGCTAGCCGCAGATCGCAATAGAGAGTGATAACCAAACCAAGGCCAACCACCGGCCCGTTGATGGCGGCAATCACCGGCTTCCCGATCGCCGGGAAATACGAGTATTTCTTCTGAAAATCCGGGGCCGCGCCTTCACGGCGGTTGGCGCCGTCGTGCAAAACCTGCTCGCGGCCCCGATCATCCAAGCCGCGATCCGCCACCGCGCTCAATAGAGACATGTCAGCGCCTGCGCAAAAGCCCCGCCCAGCGCCTGTCAATACGATCACGCGGACCTGATCGTCCTGCTCGGCGTTCTCCATGTGCGAACGCACTTCGCTTTCCATCAGCGCCGTCCAGGCGTTGAGTTTGTCTGGCCGATTCAAAGTAATCGTGGCCACTCGATTGGCTACGTTATAGAGCGTCTCCTGAGTTGGCATGACGCGCGATTATATAGAATCAGGTTGCGTTAGTCACTATCATGTCATAGCGACTATCGAGATACGGAAGAGATCAGTCGAATTAATTGACGCATACTCGCGGGATCCCGTGGGCCCACAAGAGGGCACTTGAAGTAGAACGAACGATCGTGCATTCCCCAGCATTGCGGCGAACCGGAACGCACGTAGATCCTCCCCTAGCACTGCAGTGCGAAAACCCAATCACTCCAATTTCTCCCCAGCTATTCATGCCAGGAATAATCCGATCGTCGATTGGCTCGTAGTTGGCGAGAAGGAAGACCGTTAAACGTCGGGTGGGGAACCCGCCTCTGCAGATCGGTATTGTACGAAATCAAAACCTGTCCGTAAGTAATTGATAATAAATGAGATATTGGTGGAGGCGGCGGGAGTCGAACCCGCGTCCGAAAATGTTACTGGTCAAGAGACTACATGCTTATTCGCGTTCATGCCCCAGGCGTTTGCCGCCATTGCTGACGGTTCCCCCGGGACGTTCGCGGCCCACGCTCAGAACGGACAAGAAACGCTAGCCGCTAGCCTGTGATCTTAACCTCTCTCCCCAGACGTAGAAGAGAAGAGCAGCCCTCTGTGTGACGCTCGCTCACCGCCCAAGGGCGAAGCGGTGGAGAGCGGCTGCCTAATTAATTAGGCTGCGTATGCCATTTGTTGATTGGCAATTATCATTTTGCACGCGATTACGGGTGTGTGCACCCCGGCATGCCTCTTGGCCGCAAGCATCTCCGTCGAAGCCGTGACGCCCCCACTGGTGGGTATGGCCATACAAAGAACAAAGCCCCGAAAGGCCACTTCCAATCTAGGATTGACGTGATTAGATGTCAATCACGTTTATAGATGACGAAAGACCCGCATCGGTCGCTGGTTGAAAACATCAAAATCGTGCGCTCGCTAATCCCTCCGAGGTCAATGACCTATCATATGCGTTGTGTGTTGGAGCGTCGAATGGAAATCGTCAAGCGCAAAGAGCAATTCTTCGAGCCAGACCCGCGAAGTCGGAGCCTGGGTCCGCCGTTGGATAATCAATATGAAATGCTAAGCTACTTTCGGCTCCATGATGGAGTGCCAGATTCAATTCGTAGCTACATGAATTCGATTGTAACTCTATGGTTGTATGGCTGGTTTTATTATCCTTTTTACACGATAGTAATCTTCTCGGTGCAACTGCGGTGGAAATGGCTTTACAGGAACGATTTCCTGAAAAGCGTGGCAAGGGGCTGAAGAAGCTGCTCCAAACCGCAAAAGATGCTGGACTACTACATGATGATGGATTCCCTAGTCTCAAGTATCGCCGTGAGGATGCAGCAATGCCGGACGAACAAATAAGCGCTGAGATACCAGCTCAACTTAAAAAGCCTTATGCGGATGTGCTAATCGAAACCTTGCCAAAAATTAGAAACAGATTCGCACATCCTGAGATGCACACCATAATCCCGCCCGGCATGACAGTGGGTGGATGAATTGATTGTGGCCTCCGAGATCATAAATCAACTGTGGCCTGGTCCCTCTCGGGATTGAGTCCTCACCGCATGAATCAATCCCAGTCCTTCCAACTTTTACAGCTGCTGCATACTCCAACACGATCTTCAGAAGTCCGCCAACTCTGGCACGCTAAAAAATGGAATGCGGGTGGGAGCGGCATCGCCCAGCCCGTGCAAGCCCCCGAGATACACCGTGTGCTGGCCGTAGCGTTTATTGATCTTGTCCATAATGATGCTCACGGTCTCGCGTTTCTCATCATCGAAGAATCCTAAAGTATGAAGCTCATCTGGAATGAGGTCGAAGAGCCATACGCCGACATGTACCGGAGTATGCGAGGGACAATCCTTCCAGAGTTCGCGAAAGTGATCTTGCAGGGTCATCGTGTCGCGGCAGACATAGATGTTCCGATGAGCGTTCCATCCCGATGGTTCGGTGCTGTTCTTAATTTCCCGTCCCCAATGCGTAAATGCAACTGTGATCCCAATCCCTCGCGCCCATAGGTTCAAGCGGCGCAATTTAATGGCAGCATTGCTTAGCAACTTCAATCCAACCAGGTAAGCTTGTTCCTTCGTCCGGTATTTCGGCGCCAGCACATGCTGTTTACCGATGCTCTTGCGCGGGGAGTCTGCCTTCTCCTTCCAATCCTCCCCTTGCAGCCAATACCACATGGTCTCTCCCTGCACGCTGCCCCAAATATCCCGCATCTGTTGGGAGGAAAGTTTGCAAAGCTGTTCCACCGTTGTGATGCCCCGATTATGCAGCCGATGTTCCATGGCATGGCTGATTCCCACCACGTCGCGCAATTTCATGCAGTGCAGCGCATGCGGCAGGTCTTTTTTTAGTAATATGGTCAACCCATCCGGCTTGCAGAGGTCGGCCGCGGTCTTGGCGAGATAACAATTAGACGCAAGGCCAATTGAGCAACGCAAAGCCACGCCAAGATTGCGCAGAGACTGCTTGATTCGGTAGCCCAGCGTGGTGGCGTTCGGCAGAAATCGTTCGCGGCCCATCAACTGACAAGCCATTTCGTCCACGGAGAAGGCCTTATAAACCGGCAAATGCTCTTCCATGGCCTGGATGATCTTTTGTTGATACTCCACATACAGTTTCGGCCGGGCCACTACAAGATTTATATGCGGACATAGGGTCTTGGCATCCTTTACCGAAGTGCCGGTCCTTACGCCATAAGCTTTGGCCTCATAGCTTGCTGCCAGGCAGCACGTGGAATCGGTGTCCACGGCCACAACGCCTACGGGCCGTCCCCGCAGCTCCGTCCGGTCCTGCTGCTCAACCGAGGCGAAATAAGAGTTGAGGTCGAGGAAAAGCCAATTGACGGTGGGATATTGGCCTTCGGGAAATGCTGGTAAAGAGGCAGGCATGACTAGGCGGACAGCCTAGCATAAAAGCGAATAAAAAGCGAATAAAAACCCTTGGATATTAACCTCTTTACGAATGCGTTATGCTTTTTGAAGTAACCAAATGACGAGAGAAGAAATGCACCGCCGATTTGCAGAGCTTAGTGCCGATCTTGCACAATTGACGGGCGATTTTCCCCAAAAGATGCTCTGCCCTCTCTGCCTCACGCCGATGCCCGAAGAATGGATTGATTTGGAAGAACCACAAATCACCGAAGAACATATCATTCCTGAAACGCTCGGTGGACGTCCGCCGTTCGTCACCCTGACGTGTAAGGATTGCAACAGTACGCATGGGGCAAAACTCGATTCTCATCTGATCCAGATGATACGGGCGCATGATTCTCTCGCGGGAGTTGGTACCAAACCGCTCTATGGTCGGATGCATCTGGCCGGCAAGTCACATCCGATAGACATCAACTTTAACGCAGCCACAAAAACTCTAGAGACTAAGATGAGGCGCGGCCACCCTGCAGTCCCCACCCAAGTTCGAGAGTTTTTTACGGACAACCCTGGCACTTTGGATAACCCCATCACCATCAAACATGAAGTAACTTTGGAATACATTCCGGATCGCGCGAACCTTGCATTGCTGCGAATAGGCTACCTGGCAATATTCAAACAACTACGATATAGGTACATTCTTTCTTCAGCGGTTGATGTAATCAGGCAAATCATAATGAAATATGAAACTCCACCGATTGAACTTCGAAATATTGTGTTCGGAATGCAAAACATATCGCCCGCGCCTGCAGGGCGCATACAGTTTTACTCTGTGAAGAACGGCGTCGGCATATTGGTAGTGATGACACTCGTTGCTGATACTAAACAGCATTATTACGGCACGACTATGCCGAATCCCGATCTGGAGCCAGCTAAAGTTTTTCAAACCCTTTCCGAGGCGGCTGCCTCTATAGGGAAACGCCATACCGACATCAGTTAACGCCTGAATTCCTCAAGCCGTGCCTTCACCTCCGGCCACTCGCTGTCCAATATGCTGAAGTAGACCGAGTCGCGCACGCGGCCCGTCCAGGTCAGCACGTGGCGGCGCAGTATTCCTTCTTCTTTTGCGCCGATGCGCAAAATAGCATTGCGCGATTTCTGATTCAGCGCGTCCGTTTTCAATTCCACGCGAAAGCATTGCCATATTTCGAAGGCGTGCCGCAGCATCAGATATTTGGCTTCGGTGTTGACGGCCGTGCGTTGCCACTCTGGCGCAATCCAGGTGGAGCCGATTTCAACTCGCCGGTTGGCGCGATCAATGTTCATGAAGCGGGTGCTGCCGATCACTCGGCGTGAACTGCGCTCCACGGTGGCAAAGACGATCGACTCCCCGCGCTCTTGCTCTTGAAAAGCCTTTTCCACCAGCCGATGAAAATCCTCGCGCGTCTTCATGCGGTAGGGAATCCATTGAAAGATATCGTCGAGAGCGTCTTTGGCAACGTTCCACAAAGCCTCGGCGTGTTCTGCGCGTATCGGCTCCAGGCAGACGACAGAGCCTTCCAAACTGATGGGCGTAGCGATGTCTAACGGAGCGCTTACCAAACTCATTTTGCAAATCCTTCCTGCGAAAATCCATTATCTTGCATCTTGCGCATGTTTGCGGCATCTCAATTACGACGCCGTGTCTGTAGAGTCCTATCTGTAGAATGAAGAAGCGTTGACCCCCAATGATCTCATCCGTCCAATGTTGTACAGTCCAAAGATGTCAGGAGAGTCCGCGGTGAAAGCGCAGTGTCTGCCGTTCAGCCAAATCCCGCACACCTCCCGCCTGTTTACGGACTTCCTTTCCTACTCGCCGCATGTTCAGCCTTTCTATCCTCATTCTCCGCATTTCAATGAGTGGATGAAGGCAGAGGCTTCTGGAATCGAATACGATTCTTCGCGCCGGGAGCGTGTCACCGCCATTCTGGAGCGGCAGAACAAGTCCTGGAATGCTTCGCCGCAAACTCTGGCGAACCTTACGCGCCTCCGCCAGGGCGCGGCAGCCATTGTCACCGGACAGCAAGTTGGGTTCTTCGGCGGACCGATGTTCGCCATCTACAAGGCTCTGACAGCCGTGAAACTGGCAGAAGAAGCAACGGCTGCAGGCGTGAATGCGGTTCCAGTTTTCTGGCTGGCCACTTCGGACCACGATCTGGCCGAAGTGAATCATGTTGCAATGCCCGGCCCTGACGGTCTTCTTCGTACGCTTTTGACGAGCAGCCACGGTGTTCCAGACGCTCCGGTGAGTGACGTACTGTTCGACCAAGAAATTTTGCCGGTTGTGGACGAGGCCGCCGCACTCCTTGGAGAGTCTGAGGCTGCGCAATTTTTGCGCGAAGCCTACAGTCCCGGCGAGACCCTGGGTTCCGCCTACGCGCGCTTGTATGCGCGCCTGTTTGCGGAGTGGGGAGTGATTCTGCTGGACGCAGCGGATCCGGAGTTGCATCGCGTTGCCGCGCCTATTTATCGATCTGCCATCGAACGCGCCGAGGAACTAGATGCCGCGCTGCTCGCGCGCGGTCAGGTTCTCGAGAAGGCTGGTTACCATCAGCAGGTGAAAGTTACGGAGTCGTCGGTGCTGCTTTTCGCCGTGCACGAAGGTGCGCGCACTCCGATCCACCGCCGGGGAGGACCGAACAAGACCGCCGAGTTTTTTATCGGAATCGGATCGGCAGCGGAGAAACTTTCCTCCGGCCAACTTTTAGACCGCATTGCATCAGCGCCGGAAAAGTTCAGCCCAAACGTACTGCTGCGTCCGGTCGTGCAGGACTATCTTCTGCCCACGCTGGCTTATTCCGGTGGCGCGGCCGAAGCCGCCTATTTTGTGCAGGTGGGCGCGGTGTATGAAAAATTGCTGGGGCGAGTGACGCCGATCTTGCCTCGCTTCTCTGCAACGTTGGTCGAGCCTAAGGTACAGCGTTGGTTGCGGCAGTATGGAATTACGGTGCAAGATACGTTTCACGGCCCCGAAGCTCTTCGGCAAAAACTGGCCGCACACACTCTGCCCTCGGATCTGCAAGCCGCCTTCGAGGGCGCGAAAAAGTCAGTGGAAGAATCGTTTGCCGGATTGCAGGAAGCGCTGGCCAAGCTGGATCCTACCCTGGTGGAAGCCAGCCAGACCGGCGCTTCCAAAATTCACTACCAGCTTGACCGGTTGAAGGAACGTGCCATGGCGGCCGAGTTGCGCCGCAGCGAAGTTGTGACCCGTCATGCCGAAGCGTTGAGCCACGCGCTTTACCCGGGGAACGCCCTTCAAGAGCGGGGCATTGCCGGCATTTATTTTGTGGCCCGCCACGGCGCCGAATTGCTGCGCAGCCTGCACGACGCCTTGCGGACAGATTGTCACGACCATCAGATTCTGGAGTTGTAAACCGTAGGTGGTCAGTTGCAATCAGTGACTGTCGCTCGTCGCCAGATAAGTTCCCAGTCCAATCATAACGACGCCGGTCGCGGTTCTTTGCCTGCGACGGAAGACCGCCGAAGAGCGAATCTTTTTCCCCAACGGCCCCGCCAACAAGATCACGATCAGATCTGCGGAAGTATTCAGCACCACCGAAACCGTTCCCAGCAGCACGAATTGCAAGAACACATGTCCCACACTGCGGTTGACGAATTGCGGGATGAACGAAAGAAAGAACAACGCAGTCTTAGGATTCAGAACTTCTGTCGCCACGCCCTGCCACAGCGGGTTTCGAGCCATCGGGTTGGCTGCGAAGAGAGCATCACCCAAGAGCTTTTCATCGCTTTCTCCTTCTCTCCTGGCCTCGACAATCATCTTCACGCCGAGGAAGCACAAGTAGGCCGCACCCGCATATTTCACCGTGGCAAAGGCCATCGCGGAGCGTGCCAGGATCACGGAGACACCGAGCGCTGCGGCAAAGACATGCACCATGCCTCCGAGAAACGTGCCCAGCGCGGAGAGCACGCCTTCACGCTTCCCTCCGGCCAGACTTCTGGCCAGCACGTAAAGCATTCCCGGACCGGGCGCAATGGCGAGCAACAAGGCCGCGGTTAAGAACAAGAACAATCGTGGGGAATCGAACATGATGGAAGATTCTCCGACAAAGCGTTATTGCTGCAGCCAGCTTTCGAGCTGCGTCAGTGACTCCACCCGAGCCACTTCGCGGTCGCGATAAGCACCGGAGACATCGAGCAACACCGCATCCATTCCCGCATTGCGCGCACCGAGATAGTCCACGGAGTAAACGTCGCCCACATACAAGCTCTCCTCGGCACGTGCCATCATTTGGCTGAGCGCCGCCTCGAAGATTTCCGCGCGCGGCTTTTCAACACCCACAATTCCCGAGTCGGTGATGCTCTCGAAGCAATCGGCGATGCCACAGCGGGAGAGTATGCGTTCGATTCCCCCGTCGGCATTGGAGATTACGGCGATGCGGAACTGCTGGGCGATTCGTTCCAGCGCTTCACGCGTGCCGGAGAGTATTTGATCCCAGTTGGCCGAGTTCTGCGTGTTCTCAACCAGCGTGTCGCGGACACCGGTGTCCTGGCCGAGGTCCTCGAGCAAGTGAGTGTGGAACGTCCACCAGAAACTGTGATCGACTCCGCCCGCCTGCATGCCTTCGTCGAATTCCTGCTTCGTACGGCGCTCCAGCGCCTGCCATTGTTCCAGCGTGGGATGATGGTCTTGTGAAATGGGGGCAAGCATCTTGGCGCGGTTAGGGAAAAGTAGCGTATTGCCTACATCGAAAAAGATGACGCGCCGTTCGGCCATGAATCCATCTTACTAAACGTCGGGAGGGGCACAGTTTCCGAGCAGCTCTTGTCTTCTCAGCGATCTCTGCGGCCTTTCTCTGCAGCCTTTCTTTGCGTCCTCAACGGTTAAAAGCTTTTGCCGTCCGTGACGAGTGCTGGGAAAAAATGTAATATCCAACACTTGAGGGAGAGATAGCATCCTTTACCGGTCTGGCCACATGCCTCTCGCTTCCACAACCCTGATGTCAGTGCTCACGCGCAGCGCGCGTACCGCACTGTCCATACCCAAACTCTTGTCCACTCACTCTTTCCTGGCGGCGAGCCTGATGCTGTTGCAGGGTCATTCCACCCGGCGAAACAATGTTTACAACATTCTCTGGGCGGTCGTCTTCGGCTTTGCGACGCTGAACATCCTCAGTCTGGCGGCCCGGCGTTTTGAGCCCAACCGCCGCGGAATGACCTTCGGCGAGTTAATGGCTGTATTGGTGGTTCTGCTTTCCATCTTCCTTTTGGGCTGGGAGTTGCTGGGCCTCATTCACATCTTTCCCATTAAACTTCACCGCTAATTCGGTTGGTTTGAAACATCCCATGTCGACCCAATTTGCGGTATGATTCGCAAAATGGCGAAGAGTCCCCCCACGATCGAAGTCACCTGTCCCTGCTGCAGTGCGCTGTTGAAAGTTGATACCGCAACCGCAGAAGTAATCGCCCACACCGCTGCCGTGAAGCCCCGCATGTTCAACGACATGGAGGAAGCCGCGCGCGCCATGAAAGAACAAGACAGCCGCCGCGAATCGATCTTCCGGCAGTCGGTAGAGGCGCAAAAGCATGCCTCCGAGTTGTTGGATAAAAAGTTTCAGGAGGCGGTCAAGAAAGCCAAGGAATCTCCGGACACCGGCCGGCCAATCCGCGACTTCGACTTGGACTAAGAACAGTGGTCAGTGGCCAGTGATAAGAAAAAATCCGACTGACCACTACTGACTGACCACTGCTTATGACACTTCTGCTCGGCCATCGTGGCGCCCGTGTTGAGAAAAACATCCCCGAAAACACCCTGGCCTCGTTTGACCTCGCGCTGGCCCACGGCTGCGACGGTTTTGAATTTGATGTGCGCCTTACGGCCGATGGACAGGCTGTCATTTGCCACGATGCAACAATCGGCCGCCGGAAGATTGCCGAATCGCCGGCACAGGCGTTGAACCTTCCCACCTTGCGCGAAGTTCTCACTCGCTATCAAGGCGCCGCCTTCCTTGACGTCGAACTGAAAGTTGCTGGTCTGGAGCAAATCACGGTCGACTTGCTTCGCGAACTAGCTCCCGCTCGCGGAGTGGTGGTTTCATCGTTTCTTCCCGAAGTATTGCGGGCTATACACGCCTTGGACGCCAGCCTCCCACTTGGCCTTATCTGCGAAACCCGTGAGGAACTCGGTCGCTGGCCCGGCTTGCCAGTCGAGTACGTGATTCCGAATCACAAGTTGTTGCGCAAGAATGTCCTATCGCAGTTGAAGGCTGCGGGTAAGAAAATCCTCGTATGGACCGTAAACCTTCCCGTCGACATGAGGGGCTTGGCAAAAGCAGGTGTGGACGGCATTATTTCCGACGACCCTGGACTTCTCGTGCTTACGCTGCGCGGGAAGACAAGCCGTTAGTCGGCAGCGGCTTCCAGCGCGGCATTGACGCGTCCGACCGGCCGCAAAAACGCGGTGCGCTCCATCTCGAAAGCTTCCAGGTTGGCGCCCATAGTGTGATCGTTCCAGCCGAGCACGGCGCCGATGCGCAATGCCGCTTCGCGGCTGCACGATTCTGACCAGCACGCTCCCAGCGCCACCGGCACGCGGCGTAACAACACGTCGCCCAAAGTCACCGCGTATTCTCTGCGATAAGCCTCCACGACTTCGGCAATCACGTGCGAAGTGTGCCGGCAGATCGGCGCCCGCAAATCCGCGCTCACCAGCGCCGTTCGCGCGATGTCGCCCGCACGCTTGCCGTGCCATTCCACCATTCCTCGCGCCGTCTCCTCGCTAACCGATCCAATGCGCGCGATCTCGAGCACGGCATCGTCCAGCATGGGATCGAGCGCAGGACCCGGGCCCACGGCTAGCGTACTCGGGTCGGAAGCGCTCAATCCAATTTTCCGCGCGCACTCGCGTGCCAGCGCCGCCGCCGTAGTAAGCTTTCCGCCAATCACGGAAATCATGCGGGTAGCGCCGTCATCGGTATGATCGTGCAGGATGTGTTGCCGCGTCACGGCCGAAGGCTGGTTATTCGGCGAATACGGCAGCGGCCGGATTCCCGCAAAGGCATGCTTCACGCTCTGCGCTGAGATCTTTGCCTTGGGAAACAATTGCGCTGCTGATCGCACCAAATAACTGATCTCCTCCGCCGAAGGAGCCGTTCTTCCCGGATCGCCACTGTCGGCGACTTCCGTGGTTCCCACCAGAATCTGATCGTTCCAGGGAATCACAAAGATGGGACGACCATCCACCGCCTCGGTATAGACCGCCGCGCTCGGCGCACCCGGAAATCGCGGCAGCACAATGTGGGAACCGCGCACGCCGCCAAGCATCGGCTTCGCCATACGAATCGACGAGCGCTGGCACATCCGGTCAGCCCACGGTCCACTACAGTTGATCACCCAGGCGGCATCCACGCGCTGGTCGCGTCCTGCAATCTGGTCGCGCAGCAACACGCCCTTGGTGCGGCCATGGGCTACGTCTATCGCCAGCGCCTCCATGTGATTGCGGACAATCGCTCCCGCCTCCACTGCCTCCATCAACCATTCCGCCACCAGTCTCTCGGGAAATTCGCATTGCGCGTCTTCGTAATTGAAAAACGACCAGCGATGGCCCGCGTCCAGCGCCCGCTCCAACTGCTTCATCTCCATTGCCCTAGAGTTTTTGCTCGGGGCCTTGCCGGCAAGACGCTGGTACAGCCACAATCCCGCGCGCACCTTCAACGCACTTCTCTGCGAAGCCTCGTTCAGAAGCAGCAGAAAGTGCATGGGATGAACCAGATGAGATCTCTCTTGCAGCAGCCTCTCCCTCTCCCGCAGCGACTCCCGAACTAGTCCTATCTCGCCGTGCTCCAGGTAGCGCAATCCGCCGTGAATAATTCGAGTCGACCGGCTGGTGACTCCTGATGCAAAATCGTTTTGCTCTATCAACAGCGTATGCTTGCCCGCGCGAGCACACTCCCTCGCCACGGCCACGCCGTTGATGCCTCCGCCAATCACGACCACATGGAAGTGTTGGCCCTCTAGAGACGACCGTGGGTTAACCGCTAAGGCCATAAATAACAATCAGATGCATGAGGTATCGAAAGTGAATAATGAGCCTGCGTATGGACTCGACCCCACTAAGTTTTGACGTTCTTAACTGTTAAGTTTGATCGTTCCGCTTCGCGGCGAGAAGGTAACCTTAGTACCGCGAAATGCCCGTCCAGAAGTCGCATAAAGGCTACACGAACGGTCTAAAAACAACACTAGCCCAGCGGATTGCCGCCGGGCTAGTCTGAAATCGTGCTTCAGCTTGCGGAAGCTAAGCGGCCTTGCGCTCCGACTGCGCACTCCCTTGCTACAGTTTTTCCCTTAAGAGTATTAGCCAAGGAGTCCTTCTTTAAATTGCATCGCTGTTGATTTGATGCGACGTCCACCCGTGCGGTTTATCGCGAATCTCAGTGGCGGTTCTTTGCTTGTGATGTTGCATTTGTCTTTCTCTGCGACCTTCGCGGCCTTTCTTTGCGAACTCGGCGGTTAAACGCTTCTAGCTGCAAGACTCCACCGTACCCAGAAAGCGTTCAATTGCCCGCTCTCCTCCGCCTCATTTAAAGTGGTTGCGATGTCCTCAACCGGAGAACTTTTCGAACGCGCCGTCGCTATCATGGAGCGCCTGCGGGCACCTGGCGGTTGCCCCTGGGATCGCGAGCAAACCTTTGATTCCATCAAGCCCTACACGCTGGAAGAAACCTACGAAGTCCTCGAAGCCGTCGACAATCGCGATTGGGAGGAACTTCCCGGAGAACTCGGCGACTTGCTCCTGCAAGTGCTCTTCTACTCAGAGATGGCGAAAGAGCAGGGAACATTTTCCATCGACAACGTTCTTGACCGCCTCTCGCGCAAGCTGATCGACCGCCACCCTCACGTCTTCGCCGATACGAAAGCCGACACCTCGGCGGAAGTAAAACGAAATTGGGAAGCCTTGAAAGGAGAGGAACGGAAAAAGCGCACCAAAGAAAGTGAGACTGCTGGCGATGCAGAAGGGAAGCCTGCGCCCTCCATTCTGGGCAGCATCTCTTCCTCCATGCCATCGTTGCTCGAAGCTCACAAACTCAGCTCGCGTGCGGCTCAAGTTGGTTTCGATTGGCCCAACATCGAGGGCCTGTTCGATAAACTGGGCGAAGAGACCGCCGAACTTCGCCAGCACCTGCGCGAGTTTCCCGCCCCCGGCCCGCGCCCGGAAGGCCGCGGTGTTGCCGGTTCCGGCCGCCAAGACATTCCCGACGATCTACGACTCCGTCTGGAAGAAGAAGTCGGCGATCTCTTCTTCGTGATGGTCAACGTCTCTCGCTATCTCACGCTCGATCCTGAATCCGCGCTGCGCAAGACCAACCGCAAGTTCCGCCGCCGCTTTCAATGGATGGAGCAACGCCTGCACGAAAACGGCAAAACCCCGGAAGCCGTATCGATGGACGAACTCGAATCCCTCTGGCAACAGGCCAAGCAACACGAAAGGCAATCGTGAGCCCCGACGCCATCGTGATTCGCCGCTGCCAGGGACTTGACGAACTGCGGGCCTGTGTCACCCTGCAAAAAGAAATCTGGAACTTCACCGATGCAGAACTGGTCCCTCTGCGAATGTTCGTAGTCGCGGAAAAGGTCGGCGGCCAGGTAATGGGCGCGTTCGACGGCAGTGAAATGGTGGGCTTCGCACTCTCCGTACCCGGCACGCGCTCCGGCCAGCTATATCTCCACTCCCACATGCTGGCCGTCCGCAAAGACCACCGCAATGGAGGACTGGGTCGCCGCCTCAAGCTCTTGCAGCGCGACGACGCTCTGGCCCGCGGCATCGAACTCATTGAGTGGACCTTCGATCCTCTTGAGATCAAGAACTCCTACCTGAATATCGAAAAGCTGGGAGCCATTGCGCGCCGCTACAACCTCAACCAGTACGGAATCACATCGTCACCTTTGCAGGGCGGACTGCCCAGCGACCGGCTCATTGCCGAGTGGTGGCTGAAGTCCAGGCGCGTTGAAACCTTGCTGAAGACGGGAAAAAATCCTGCCTTTGATCAACAAACTGCCATCGAGATTCCCGCGCAAATTTATGACTGGAAGGCATCGCCGGAAACTCGCAGCCAGGCGCAGCAAGTGCAGGAACGCAACCGCGATCAATTTCTCCAAGCCTTCGACAAAGGTCTCGCAGTCCTCGGGTACGATCGCGACGCCGCCGGCAACGGCAAATTCCTGCTCGGCAACTGGGATGAGAAATTGTCGTACGCGTCGGAGGAACAGTAGCCAGTACCTAGAAAAGCGACAAAGAGCGGGGCCATGCAAAATCGTCTCCACGGCGTTCTTACTGGGTACTCGGTACTGGGTACTATCGCACCGTGGTAGATTAAAACGCTCAAGACAACTAATGAAGATTGAAGCCATTACCCTTCGCGAGATTCAAATGCCGCTCGTCCATTTCTTCGAGACGAGCTTTGGACGCACCTATAGCCGCCGCATTGTTCTACTGACGGCGCATTGCGACGGCGTCAATGGTTGGAGCGAATGCGTCGCCGGCGAAGATCCCTTCTACAGCAGTGAGTGGACCGAAAGCGCATTCCTCACGCTCACTCGCTATCTGGTTCCCACCGTGCTAGGACGCACTCTCGAATCCGCTCGCGACTGCGCGCCGCTTCTCTCCCGGGTGCGCGGCCACCGCATGGCCAAAGCCGCCCTCGAAAACGCGTTATGGGACGCCGAGGCCAAACAGAAAAGCCTACCTCTGTGGAAGCTGCTAGGCGGCGCTCGCACAGAAATTTCCTGTGGTGTCTCCATCGGCATTCAAGATTCTGTCGAGCAACTGCTCGACAAGATCGAAATCGAATTGGCCGCCGGCTATCGCCGCATCAAAGTCAAAGTAAAGCCGGGCTGGGACGTGAATGTCCTCGAAAAAATCCGCTCGCGCTGGGCCGATATCACGTTAAGTTGCGACGCCAACTCCGCCTACACCCTCGATCAAGTCGAGCACCTGCGCAGCTTCGATCAGTTCAACCTGCTGATGATCGAGCAACCGCTCTGGGACGATGACATTTTCTACCACGCCCGGTTGCAAAAAGAACTGCGCACCCCAATCTGCCTGGATGAATCGATCGTCGGCGCGCGCACCGCGGCCATTGCGGTTGAGACCGGCGCATGCCGCATCATCAATATCAAGGTCGGGCGCGTCGGTGGGTTCAGCGAGGCTATAAAAATCCACGATCTCTGCCACGCCCAGAAGATTCCAGTCTGGTGTGGCGGCATGCTCGAATCAGGCATTGGACGCGCTCACAACATCGCTCTTTCCACGCTGGAGAATTTCACTCTGCCCGGCGACGTCGCTGCCTCCAAGCGCTACTGGAAGGAAGACATCATCGACCCCGAAGTGGAAGTATCACCCCAAGGAATGATCGCGATCAGCGAGCAGCCCGGAACCGGCTATCGCATCAGAGAAGACCTGATCGAGAAGCTGACCGTAAAGAAGGAAACGCTGCGGGCGCGAGCGTGACGGTGGAAGGCATTTCAGGAATGATGGCTGGTGTAATCGCCTGATTTCGACACTTATCGGGCCCGTTATAATTCACTCCGATGGCCAGCGACGCCTTTCTCTCGTGGGCGAACCGGACCGTGCTTCGCACGGGCCGCGAGGAACCCTACCTGTCGATCCAGGACATCGTCGTTTTCGTCCGTGATCTGGAAGTGAGTAAGCGGTTCTACTTGCAACAGCTGGGCTTCGAACTCCTCACAGAACAGCGGCTTCCCACCGGCGAACGCTGGATCGAGGTGGCGCCTCCTGACGGTAGCGCGAATCTAGCGCTAGTTGAACCAAAGCCTGAAGCGCCGGAATACCAACTGATTGGCGGCTACCGCTGGGTCCTGTTCATGACCGAAGACGTCCACGCCAAGTACAAAGAATGGAGTGAACGTGGTGTTCGTTTCTTAAGTGGTCCGGAGACGCCGGGGTGGGGCGGCACCTATGCGCGTTTTGAGGATCCGGACGGGAATGCGTTTGGCCTGGAAGGCTTCGATGAGGTGAGGCAAAGCCTGGAGTCGCGCCGGCAGGCGCACGCCGAGAAACTCGAATCCGAACGCCGCACCGCGCAGGAACTGGAAATAGCGCGGCAGGTGCAGGCGCGGTTGTTTCCGCAGATTCAGCCGGAGTTGAAAACGGTCGAGTACGCGGGAATCTGCGTGCAGGCGCGTCAGGTGGGAGGGGATTATTTCGATTTCTTGAATCTCGGGCCGCAGCGGCTGGGGTTGATCATTGGCGATGTTTCCGGCAAGGGGATCGCCGCTGCGCTGCTGATGGCGAATTTACAGGCCAGCCTGCGGAGCCAGTCGGCGCTAGCCTTCGATCAGCCCGAGGCGTTGCTCCGCTCTGTGAACCGCCTGTTCTATGACAATACCGGCGACAGTGCCTATGCCTCGCTTTTGTTTGCCGATTACGACGAGGCGGCGGGGCGACTGCGCTACGTCAATTGCGGCCATTTGTCAGGTCTCCTGGTAAGAAGCGACGGCAAGGTGGACCGGCTGGAGTCCACCAGCACGCTGCTCGGACTGTTCAGAGAGTGGAATTGCTCGATGCGGGAGCAGGAGCTTTCTCCCGGGGACGTGCTTGCCCTTTACACTGATGGCATCACCGAAGCCTGTAACGAGCAAGGAGAGGAATTTGGCGAGCGGTGCCTGATTGAATCGCTTCAGCAACATCGGGACCTGCCGTGCCAGGCTTTGTTGACCGCAATTGTGGATGGTGTTCGGCGATTCAGTTTTCAGGAACAACACGACGACATCACGGCGATCGTCGCGAAGTTCAAGGCTACTAGCTGACGTGTCGGCCTCCAAACGTTATTGGAAGGAAGACATCATCGATCCGGAAGTGGAAGTGTCACCGCAGGGAATGATTGCAATCAGCGACCAGCCCGGAACGGGCTATCGCATCAGAGAGGATCTGATCGAGAAGTTGACGGTAAGGAAGGAAACGCTGCGGGCGCGATCGTGACGGTGGAAGGCATCTCGCGAGTGACAGTTGGAGTAAATCGCTGCTTTCATCCCTGATGTTACTTTCGCAGAAAACTCGGTGCGATGACCGTAACGCACAAAAGAGCTATCCAGATCATCGCCACCGTATAGCGAATGTGCATATACCACTTAGATTTCGTATTTACAGAAAAATAGTTTTCATAACCATCACACTTGTCTCGAAGGATCTTCTGTTCAATGAACATTAGGTATTCTTTGATGAAGAGCATTCTCTCGCCCAGCACGATGGCTCGGAAGGCGGCGAGCATAACGAGCGGCACTCCTATATACCATGGTGCTCCGTGGACATCGTGGGTTGCCAGCCAAGCGTAGAGGGCTGCAACCGCTGTGATGGCGGCTATTTCTAGCTTACGAGCTTCTTCTCCAAGCGAAACTCGCTCCTCGTGCAGCATTTTGTACAGCTCCAGGTAATCGCCGCCGGGCACTTTCGATTCTGCAGCTTTCTCTGTTACCATATCCTCACACATCCCAATCCGGATATAGTCTCACAAAACGAATACAGCGGATATATGGATCGACCTAATGGTTTCGGGCCTTTCCTTGCTCGTGCTGGCAGTACTAGCCCGTGAAACCATGACTGTGAGATCGAGACGGTCGGCCGTAAATCGCCATTACACTCACTAACCGATTTTGGTCCCTAGTGCGCCTTCGGGCCCGTCGCCGCTACTCCCGCCTTATGATTCTCAGCCAGCTTCGCCTCTTCCGCCTTCAGCATCTCCACTCCCTGGCCAAATGTAGTGTCGGCAGGCACGCGCCGGAAGTCGCTGAACACCTCGTCAGATTTGATAGCGATACTCTTGAAAAAAAGAATCTTGCCGGTAAAGGCCAACGACATGTGCGAGATGTCCCATGAGCCATCGCCAACATCGCGCTGCTCGACCAAAAAATGTCCGCCCTTGTCGAGATGCCCCAGGATTCCCCAGCCGAAGCCGACCTCCTTGCCCAGAGTGCCGTCGATTCTGGCGACCCTGCGCGCCGCGGAGTCAATCAGAACATATCCCTGCATGCCCTCGAGCACCTGCTCCACACGGGATGGCGGCTGGTAGGCCGGGTTGGGGTGGAATTTCAAACGCACCAGCCGCGCCCCATCTTTGCCCAGGTCCGTCGTGCCTTTCTCCTCGCCGTCATAGTCGTAGATAAAGGCGTCAGGCAAGGCTCTTACGATGCGCATGGTGCGCTCGGCGGTCTCCTGCTCCTGCGAATGCTTGCGGCGAAGCTGCTCGGGATTACTTACAAGTCCCGCCAGGCGGTCTTCTTCGTTGCGCATTTGTTCCGGGGTAAGCGGCTTGTCGTTGTAGGCAATGGTGATGCCGCCCATGGCCTCGCGCGTTTCCACATAAAGCCGGGTCTGCGAGCCCTGCGGGGTCTGCTTGCGCGCGCGGAACAGGTGCTTGATGGAGGCGTCACTGGAGGCCGTCACCTCGTTGGCCACCGCCGCCCGCACCAGTTCGATGGGAGAAGGCGAATCCTGAGCGGAATTGCTGGGGACGTCGGAGCCAAAGGCAGTTGTCCCCGTCCCCAGCAGCCCACTGAGCAAAACCACCTTCGTTATGCGAGCCAGATCCTTCGCTTTCATCCTGTCCACTCTCCTAGTGTAACAATTGAGTATTGGCGTGGTGGCGCGGAACTTGCCGCGCACTCCGTGCCTTGCGTATAGTCGTTGCAGTGAGCGGCCTTCCGGTTTGCCTGCGAATTCTGATTCGGAGAGCAAACTCGCACGGATTCCGTTGCACAGATCCCTGTTCCACGGATCTTCGTTCCACCAGGAGAGCGTCCAATGAGCGCACCCGCCAGCGGGTTGGCACAAATCGGCAAGTCGGTCTTCGTCAAGGGCGAACTTTCCGGAAGTGAAGATTTATATGTCGACGGCCAAGTCGAGGGCAGCATCGCCCTCAAAGCCAATAACTTGACGGTCGGCCCTAACGGCCAGGTCAAAGCTAGTGTTGAGGCCAAGGGCGTCGTCGTTCAAGGCAGGGTGGAAGGCAATATTTCGGCCAGCGACCGCGTCGAGTTGCGCAAATCCGCCAACGTCGTCGGGGATATTTCTACGCAACATATCTCTATTGAAGAAGGCGCGTACTTGAAGGGGAAAGTCGAGATTCAGCGCGCGGACGGCAAGTAAAGCGGCAGATTCGAGGATTGCATTTGAGCACTTCCGCGCTCACAATTGAAGGAATTAGTGCAGAGGTTATGAAGTCAGAATGTCGTCAGTCTCGCAGAATTTCATGAAACTTTTTCGCGGCTCATCTGGATCGGAAACCGTCCCGGAACCATCCTCGCAGAAGTTATCCCGCCGCTCCAGCGGTTTGGGAGAGTTGTCGCGCACCTGGGCATCCGCCGAAGGCCTGTGTATCCTGGACTTGGGCTCGACCTCGCCCACGAACATCCGCCTGTTCACCGGACGCGGCCACAGAATTTACAGCGAAGATCTCCTCACCTCCTCCACCGACCCCGAACTTCTCACCAAAGATGAGCAGGGAGCGGTGGTTCTCGACAGCCGCAAATTTCTTGCCGACAATCTGGTTTATCCCGCCGCGCACTTCGACGTTGTTCTCTGCTGGAACCTGCCCGACTATCTCGACGAAAGTCTGGTGAAGCCGGTGGTAGGACGCTTATGGTCTGTGCTGAAACCCGGGGGGATGCTTCTGGCCTTCTTCCACACGCGCGACGCCGGCCCCGACTCCCCTTGTCATCGCTTCCACATCGTCGGCACCGATACTCTGGAGATGACAAAAATTGTTCTGCGCCGCGAAGCCCGCCGCGGCCCCACTGGCGCGGTTCATACCGCCATTACCGATGGCTTCCAGTTGCAGCGAGTCTTCAACAACCGCCACATCGAAACTCTGTTCCGCGATTTCGCTTCCATCAAGTTCTTCCTCGCCCGCGACAACATCAGGGAAGTGCTGGTGGTCCGGTAGTAGCGCCGGCATCCTGCCGGCTGTCCCGAGGGCGTCTCGCCCTCGGCGCGGCTGGCGAAGACGCCCGCCGGACAGCCGCCGGGACGGCGGCGCTACTTCCACACAATCACTCCCATCCGGAAAAGATAATTACGTGAGATCTCCACGCGTGCCTCAGCAGGTAAAGCAGACGCGATCATGCTTCGCATTTCGTCCGGAACATACGCCCGCCGAACCGAAGTCAACCCGTCCAGCCACGCCACGCGGCAGCGCATGATGGGATAGCTGGCATACACCAGCGCCAGATGCATCGGATGCCGCACCAGATCATTAATCAGAAGGGCGTGCCGGCTCACCCGCAGGCCCTCGCGTAAAAACCGCGCGAGCTGTTGCGCGTTCAGATGATGGGTGAACAGGCTGCAACTCACCATATCGAAAGCTGCGTCCGCAAAGGGTAACCCCAGTGCATCGCCCACAACGCTATGGTTTCCCGCGGGAAGATGCGATCGTGCCCGGTCGAGCAGCGTCACGTCCAATGTGACCCCGTGCCGCGCCACACCGCGGCGTACGGCTTTCGGGACTTCACCCGACCCCGCCGCCACTTCCAGCAATGAAAGATGATTGCTGCCGCAAATGCAAGCCACACGCTCCACCATCTTCTGTGTAGTGGTGACGCCGCCGAACCAGCGATTCACCCGCCCAATATCCCGCAGCGAAGTCTCCACGTCGGCGGGAGAACAATCGTCGGAATCGAGAATTTCAGGAGCGTCCACTCGCTGCATGATTTTGCCGATTGCTTAGAGAGAGGAAGGGCTCGATTCAACTGCGGCTTTGCACGCCGCCGCGGATCACACCTCGGCCAGTTCTTCTTCCAGCAACTGCTTGTTATACAGGTCGCTGTAGTAGCCGTTCAAGGCGAGCAGTTCGTCGTGCGTGCCCAATTCCACGATGCGGCCATCGTGCAGCACGGCAATGCGGTCGGCATTGCGCACCGTCGAAACCCTGTGGGAGATGAAAATCGTGGTGCGCCCCTGCATCACTTCTCGCAGGTGATTCAGAATTTTGTCTTCAGTATGCGTGTCGACACTGGAGAGCGCGTCATCCAGTATGAGAATGCGCGGGTTGCGGATCAAAGCACGCGCAATCGCCGTTCGCTGCTTCTGCCCTCCCGAGAGCGTGATGCCGCGCTCGCCCACCATGGTCTGATATTTGTCGGGGAAGCTCTCAATGTCCTGCGCGATGTTGGCGGCTTCGGCGGCTTCGTGAATCTCCTGATCGGTGGCCGACTCCACGCCCAGCGCAATGTTTTCCCGGATGCGGTCGCTAAACAGAAAAGTTTCCTGCGGAACAAAGCCAATATTCCTGCGCAGCGACTCCAGTGAAAACTCCCGCACCGGCTTGCCGTCGACCAGCACCATCCCCGGCTCGGCGTCGTAAATTCGTGGGATTAAATTGACCAGCGTCGTCTTCCCCGAACCGGTCGGACCTACAATCGCCATGCTGCTGCCCGCGGGAATCCGCAGGTTCAGATCGTGCAGCACCGGCTTTCCGTTGTAGCTAAACGTCAGCCCGCGGAATTCGATCTCGCCCTCTACAGGGAGATGAAGTACTCCAGCTTTATCTTTAATCTCGGGCTCTTCGTGCAGAATCTCATTCAGCCGGATCAGCGACGCCGTCCCCCGCTGGAAAATGGTGACCACCCAGCCCAGCGCAATCACGGGAAACGTGAGCTGCATCATGTAAATGTTGAAGGCGGCGAAGCCGCCAATCTCCATGCGCCCGGCCAACACCTCGCGCCCGCCAATCCACAGGACAAGCACCACGGCCAGCCCGAGCATCAACTCCAGCGTGGGCCACAGCATGCCCATCAGCCGGACCAGCTTCAGGCTGCGACCAATGTATTCCTGATTCGCACTCTCAAAGGCCTCGATCTCCGCCTCTTCCTGTACATAGGCGCGAATCACGCGCGCTCCGGAGAAATTCTCTTGCGCCCGCGCCGATATGTCGGAGAACATCGCCTGAATGCGCTCAAAGCGCTCGTGAATTCTCCGTCCAAAATATTGAATAACCACACTGACCACGGGCAGCGGCAAGAACGCATAGAACGTCAGCCTGGGACTGATGCGCCCCATGAAGGTCAGCGCCGCCGCGGTAAACACGAGCGTATTCGCCGAATACATGATCGCGGGCCCCAGCAGCATGCGTACGGCATTCAGGTCGTTGGTCACGCGAGCCATAATGTCGCCGGTCCGCATGCGCTGGTAGTAGGAGTAGGAAAGTGTTTCGAGGTGTTTAAACAGATCATTGCGCAGGTCGAACTCAATGTCGCGCGAGATGCCGATCACGATCCAGCGCGTTAGAAATAGGAAGATGCCGCGCACCGCCGCAACCTCGAGCATCTGCAATGCGAAGTGCAGCAGCTTCGCAGACGTGACCCCTGTGTGGAGATCGTCCACCGCATGCCGGATCACCTGCGGCAGTAGCACCCACGCCCCATTGCTCAGCAAAATGCAGAAAATGCCCGCCACAAAGCCCCAGCGGTAACGCTTCAGGTAAGGCAGCAGCGGTCGCATACTCTTTGGGATCATGCAGGTTGTGTAGATGAAATTTTAACAGGACGGGGTGCAGGATTTGTAACGGTGTTCCCTGCAGGATAGGCCGAGAGCACGAGGGAAAGATCTCCAACGAAGGACGCTAAAGATTCGTATCAGGGTATGCCTTCAGGCATACCGAAAATTCCCGCCTGTCGATCCCGCCTTCAGGCGCTGTGCTTGGCGGCGATTCCCACGGAATCGTTCTGCGCCGGTTGTAAACTCGTGGCGGCAAAAATATCTCTTCCGAATGCCACCACGCTGACCACTACCAGCGCCAATCCCCAGGCGGCGAAGAAAATCCATCCCGCGACGAAGATGAAGACTTGAGCCAGATCCACGGCCGACCTCCAGGTGGATATGTCAGGAATGCCGGGGCCAAACTTACGCGGGGCCAGGCCGAGCGCCCAACCCCGCGCCGCTTTTGGGAATTACTCCTCCGACGGAGCGCCCTGCATGTGTTTTTGCATGCGCGCTTCGTGGTTCGCTTCGAACTCCTTCATCTTGGTCTGCTGCTCTGGAGTGAGCAGTTGATACAGTTCGTTGTGGATGCGCGTCTCCTGCACCTTCATCTGCACCAGAGTCTGCGCCTGCTGCGAAACCAGGGCCTGCACCTTGCCGTCATCGTACGTGCCTTCCACATACTGCCGGAGTTGCTGATCCAACTGGTGAACCTGCATCATCAGCGGCTTCATGGTGGCGTGCTCTTTGTGCATGACGGTCTTCATCTGGGTGCGCTGCGCGTCGGTCAGGTCCAGATATTTCGCGAAGAAGCCCATCATGTGGCCTTCATGGCCTTCCATGCCCATGCCCATTCCCATTCCGTGTTCGTGTGGTGACGGAGCGGTAGACGAATCCGCGGTTTGAGCGTTAACAACGGCAGTGCCCAACATCATTGCGAGGGCTGCTACGAGGAACCGAAAACGAATCGATTTCATAAAATTCTTCACTCCTGAATATCTTGTTCCTTCCCGGAACCTGGGGCTTGTTTGCTTACAATGATAAGAACACGGTTCGGACGGAAAAGTGGTAAAAAGTCGGTCAAGCCGAGTAAAGTTTTGTCAAAAAGAAGCACTGCGGTAATCATTGCGAATTTGACAATTCTTTACCCCGAACTGGCCGCTAACGGTGCACAATGAAGACTGCAAAGATGGAACGCATTCTTATCATCGATGACGACGTTGAACTCTGCACCCTCGTCGGCGAATACTTGCAAGCAGAAGGATTCACGGTGGAAGCGGTGCACGACGGCGAGAGCGGATTGCAGCGCGCCACCGCCGAACAGTACCTGCTGGTGGTCCTTGATGTGATGTTGCCCGGCATCAACGGCTTTGAAGTGCTGCGCCGCATCCGCGCCACCTCGCGTCTGCCAGTGTTGCTGCTCACGGCGCGCGGTGAAGATGTCGATCGCATTGTCGGTCTCGAAATCGGCGCCGATGACTATCTGCCTAAACCTTTTAATCCGCGGGAGCTGGTGGCTCGCATTCGCGCCATTCTGCGCCGCACTCGCAACGATAAATCCACGCAGGCCCCGCCGGATATCGTCCGCGTCGGTGAGATTGAACTCGATCCGGCCGCGCGCAGCGTCCGCCGCGACGGCCAGCCCGTCGATCTCACCTCCGTCGAATTCAATCTTTTGGAAGTGCTGCTGCGCGAGGCCGGCCGCGTAGTTCCGCGCGAGCGTCTGGTGAATGCGGTGCTCAGCCGCAAGTTCTCTCCTTTCGACCGCAGCATCGACATGCATGTCAGCAAGGTCCGTAAGAAACTGGGAGATACGGACAACGACGAGCACATCAAGACGATCCGCGGCGTGGGCTACATCTTTGCCCGTCCCCGCGAAAAGACCGGGGACAAGGTGAAGAGCACGACATGAAGAGCCTGTTCCTCAAGATTTTTCTCTCCTTCTGGCTGGCCCAGGCGTTATTCCTGGTGCTGGCGATTCTGGTAACGCTGGCCTTCCGTCCGCGTGCTTCCAGTTGGGAGGGTCTGCTAGCCACTGCACTGAACGAATCGGTCAATACTTACGAGCAGAACGGTAGAACAGGTCTTCGGGACTATCTGGAAAATCTGGAGAGGACGCAGCATGTTCGCGCGTTTCTCTATAACGAAAACATGGAAGAGGTTGCGCACCGCGGTGCGCCCGAGTGGGCCCTGCGGGTGGCGAGCGGAGGGTCGCGCATTCCGCACGAAGGCTTCATTTTTCCCACACCGCCTCCCGTGCTGCGCGATTCGCGCGCTTCCTCCGACGGGCTGCATCATTACACGCTGGTGCTTTCTCCTCCACCTGGCCCGCGGCTTTTCTTGGGCCCGAAAGGCCTGCCCATCCCCGGGCTCTTCATCGCGATCATTTCGTCCGGAGTGGTCTGTTACTTTCTGGCATGGTTGCTGACCATGCCGGTGGTGCGCCTGCGCGCCGCGACCCGGCGATTGGCCGCGGGAGATCTCTCAGCCCGCGCTGGCGCTCCCAGCGTGCGAAGACGTGACGAAGTGGCCGGCTTGATGCGGGATTTTGACACCATGGCAAGTCGCTTGGAAGCTTTGGTCAAGGCTCAATCGCGCCTGCTCAATGACATCTCTCACGAGTTGCGTTCGCCTCTGGCGCGCTTGAATGTGGCTCTGGGCTTGGCGCGGCAGCGCTCTGGAGCCGAAAGCGCGGCCATGCTGGAGCGCATTGAACTCGAGGCCGCCCGACTCAACGAACTCATTGGCCGATTGTTGACACTGGCGCGCATGGAAGATGGGGAGCAGAGCATCCCTTCCAGGCCAGTCTTGCTGGATGAGATCGTACTGACCATTGCCGAAGACGCCGAATTCGAAGCGCAGGCCCGGCATTGTCACGTACGCAGTGAAATCCCGGCGGGAAGCTGGGTAGTGCGCGGCGATGCCTCGCTGCTGCACAGCGCCATTGAGAATGTGGTGCGCAACGCCATCCGCTACACGCGCGAAGGCACCACGGTCGAAATCCATCTGGAGAAAGAGCGAGTCAGCGGCGGGCATGAGGCAGTGGTTCGAGTCACTGACTGCGGCGATGGCGTTCCTCCCGATGCGCTGGAGAAATTGTTTCAACCCTTCTACCGTCTCGACGACGCTCGCGGGCGGCAAACCGGAGGAGTGGGACTTGGCCTGGCGATCACGGAGCGTGCAGTGCGCTTCCATGGCGGCAAAGTTTCGGCCAGCAATCGTGCCGAGGGCGGGCTGATGGTGGAGATCCGCCTGCCCATGATGCCGGGTGGCGCTCGTATTGAACAAATTCCTGAGTCGATTCCGGTGAGCCGTGAGGCATAAATCCCGTCATTTTGACCGCCTCCTTGTAATCCATTCCAGGCTAACGAGTTAGAGGAGTTTCCTCTGGTGTCCTGCACATATTAGCTACAAGATATTATACCAAAACCTGTAGACTCTGCCGCGCCGGGCGGTGAAATGCCATTTCGTTCGTCGCGCAGGATGACCATTGCGGGGCTGGAAATGGCCCTAGAATCCACGATCACCCGTTCGGGAGGGACAGGGTCACCCCTGACTTAAAAGCCCGTCCTGGGCCTTCTAATCGCCGTTTTCATAATTATCAACAACTTACACCTACTTTCAATAACTTAGGGATAATCAGGACTAGTACCCAGTACCGAGTGCCCAGTAAAAGCCACGTTGGGACTTTCGCACGGCCTCGTTTTTCTTAAACCGGCGCAAGTTCGTGCTGGAGAACTGGAACCGGGTACTGGGCACTAGGTACTGGCTACTGCTTCTCAGGCAACTCGGAGCCCCTATGGCGGTTCTTAACTGCTGGCGGCGGTTTGCTCTTCCCACGCATTCCTGATACATAAATGAATGGTAATTCCCGCCTTCAATTAGGGTTTACGCCCGGAGCGTGGCGGCCGGGGAGTGCAGACGAGCGTTCATAGGAGATCAAGCGAAGCATGCGGACAAGGTTTACCTGGATTGCGGCGGTTCTGGTTCTTTTATCAATCGGCTTCGTGATGGCGTGCAGCACCAAGTACTCCCATTCCTCCAATGGTTTGCTGGTCGTTCCCAGCCGCGACTCCCAAGTGATGCAGACCTTCAGCATTGATCTCAGCAATGGCCGCGTTCAGCAGATCAACAACGTAAACGGCCCACCGGTGACGGGATTGCCGTCTTCGGTGATTCTCGATCCGGCCGGCACCTATGCCTACGTGTCCACTACGGTGGACTGCACTCCGACCAACCCTGTGGCCAACACTTCGCTGACCGCGGTGCAGGGCGCGATTCTGGCTTACAAAATAAATTCCGACGGCACGTTGGCCACCGGCAACGCTCCAGTATTTTTGCCCGGCAATCCGGCCTATCCCAGCACTTTTCCGCCCTGCGGCCTGGACGATGCCAGCAATCCAAATGGGGGCAATCAGGCCGCCGGCATGACCATGGACTCGGCCGGCAAGTTCCTCTTCGTGGCCATGTCACAGGGAAGCGCGATTTATACCACCAACACGAACGTGACGCCGCCCACTGAAACCACGGTGACGCTGCCCTCATTAGGCATCGCGGTGTATTCCATCGGCGCCAATGGCAGCCTAAGCCCAGTCCCAGGTTCGCCTTTTGCTGTACCCGCAACAGCGGGACAGGCTGCCACTCCGTCGGCGCTGGCTTTAACTTTCACCGCCTTCCCCGCGCTGTATGCTCCTTGCTCCTCGCAGACCGCGCCGGCGACCGAGAATCTTTATGTGACGGATTCCGTCAATAACATGCTGTTCAATTACATGGTCAGCTCGAGCGGCAGCTTGAGCCTGGTCCCGACCGGGACGAATCCGATTGCGACAGGCACGGTGCCTTCGGGCGTGGCCGTGGATCCCTGTGATCGCTTCGTCTACGTAACGAACATGAGCAACAACAACGTGAGCGCCTACACGATTTGCAGCGCGATCAATCTGACGGCGCAGCCGCCTTGCCTGAACGCGGACTTCAGCCTGAATCCGGTGCAGGGTTCGCCCTTCAGTGCCGCGGACCATCCTGGACCCATCGCGGTGGATGCCTACGCTAGCTACGTCTACGTGGTGGATACGGGTTCGAGCCAGATCACCGGATTCCGCATCAGCGCCGGGAATGGTTCGTTGGCAAGTTTCACGACGGTGGCTACCAACTCGGAGCCGAATTCGATTGCGATCCGCAGCGATGACAGTTGGCTCTTCGTGGCCAACACCACTGGCAACAATGTTTCGGAGTTCGGGATTACACCAGCCTCGGGAGCCTTGACCCTGCAGACGGCAGTTACCACGTTGAACTATCCTTCGGGCGTGGCGGTGAAGTAATTTCCCGCCCGCCCCGGACGAATGCGTCCGGGGCTACGTGGGAATTTTCAATATCAGATAAGAGCCCACCAGCGCAAAGATTAAATCTGGCGACCACGCGGCCAGCGCGGGCGGCAGCTCGCTGACGTCACCCATAGCCTCGAACAGCCGCGATACCACGGTGTAGACCAGGGCAATTCCCACCGCGACGGCGACGCCGGTAATCGCTCCCTTCTTCGCGGCTGACATGGAAAACGGGATGGCGATCACTGCCATAATCAGCGTTACCAGCGGGTAAGAGAGCTTTCTATACAACTGGACGCGCAGCTTGACTACGTCGAAGCCGCTCTGCTGCAAGTCGCGAATGTAGCGGCGCAGTTCTTCGTAATTCATCTCGGAGTATTGCTTTACTTCCTTCTTGAAATAAGAGGGCTCTTCGCCGAGTTGGGGGAAGGTGGAGACGTCGAAGGTGTGATAGTCGGCGATGGCGGCGTTGCGCAAGGAGCGCTGCCAGCCTTGTTCGTAGATCCACCGGTTCATGCTGTCGGCCCAGTGTGCGCGGTCGGCGTGAATGCGCTGCGTGATGGCGAACCTGGCGGGATCGATCTGGAAAATGCTGAGGTTGGCGAACTGGTTCCGGTCGGCGTCGAAGAACTGGTAGTAGTAAATGTCATTGTTCTGCCCGAAAATCCAGCGCCGGTCGGGACGCAGATAGGTCTGCGGCGGTTTGCCCTTGATCAGGTTGTGCAGTGCCTCTTGCCGCTTGTTGGTGTGGGGCAGATAGAACTGGTCGGCAAAAAATAATCCCGACGCCAGGATGGCTGCCGCCGAAAGTACCGGCGTGACAATGCGGTAGACGCTGGTTCCAGTCGCCTTGATCGCTGTAATTTCATTCGAACGGTTCATCAATCCGAAAGTGATCAGCACCGCCAGCAGCATGATGAGCGGCGCAACGCTATAAAGCAGGTAGGGAGCTACGTTGAGCAGGTAGGCCGCGACCACGAGAGCAGGCGTCTGATTGCGCAGAATGTCGCCCAGCAGTTCGAAGAGCGTGAAGACTAACAGCAGAACGAGAAACGCGGAGACGATCATTCCCAGATAAAGGAAGAAATCGCGCAGGACGTAGTCATCGATCAGCGTGGGGAAGCTGGCACTGAAGACCCGCCGCCGGGTGGAGGCGCGCTCGAAAGCATTAGTATCTCTGCGCCAGCGCTTGCGCTCCTGAGCAGGGCCGGTTGCTGTAGCGTCGCTGCGCTTCCATACCAGCCGGATCGCCGATAGCGACAACGGGCGCCGCTCGGCTTGCCACAGCAGAAATAAAGCTGCCGCAAAGAATACGATGTTGGCCAGCCACGCGCCGAATCCCGGGCTTACTCTGCCTTGCTTGGCCAGCGAAACTCCTATCAGAGAGACGAAGTAGTAGACGAACACCAGCGCGATCGTAAGCACGAACCCGCCGGACTTGCCGCTCTTCTTCGACGAGAGTCCTAAAGGGATTCCAACCATGGCCAGCACCAAACAGGCCGTGGGTAGCGCGAATCGATTGTGAAACTCGATCAAGTACAAGCGCGCCGTTGGCGCATCGACGCTGGCGGCGCGGTCGTGGAGCGCCCAGGTGCCCATGGCTTTATAAGGAAGCTGTTCGTCGGATTTATTCTCGGTGGGAGGCAGTTCGATGGGAATATCGGTCTGCTCAAAGCTGGAGATCTGATAGTGATCGGCCTGCGTGGGATCGGTTTCGTGACTGGACCCATTCACCAGATGCAGATGCAGACGATCTTGACCCTCCGGAACCAGGATGCCTTCCTGAGCCAGCGTGATGCGGGGATTGGAGGCGTCGGAGATGTCGGCGAGAAAGACTCCCTTCCAGACTGCGCCGCCCTGGGCGCTGTGCACATCCTGCACATAGAGGACGAGTTTGGGAAATCCTTCATAAAAGACGCGCGGTTGTACTTCGAAGGAAACCTGCGAGCCCTTGAGTTGCTCTTCCAGATGTCCCAATGAGGCGAGCGACCAGGGCGCAACATACACCGAATTTCCCAGCGCGAGCAGCCATGCGGCAGCGACAAAAATTGCCAGCACACGGCCAAAATTCCAAACGCCCATGCCGCTGGCGCGCATGGCAGTAATTTCGCTGTCGGCGGCCAGCCGGCTCAGGCCGATCAGAATCCCAACCAGCACGCTCATGGGGATGGTGTAGGTGAGCGCAAGAGGAACGGTGTAGAAGAAAATTTCCGCGATGCTGGGCAGTGTGGCGCTGGCCCGGACTACCAGTTCGAGAATGCGTCCGAGGTCGCGGGAGAACAGCACAAACGTGAAGATAGCCGCGCCGATCAAGGCGTGCGAGGAGACTTCGCGGAGTATGTAGCGGGTCAGAATCCGCATGAGAGCGCGTGCTGAGGGCAGAATAGCATGTAGGAAGTAGATAGGGATGGATCAGGGAGCGACCTTGTTTGCGCCGCTCCCATCTCTATTCCAAATTCGATTCGGACAGCGGCCCCGTATCGAGACCCTCACTCTATGCACGTGCTCAAACCGGAAGCTACCAGGGCCGGCACGTACTTGACCCCTTCCTCTGCCTCGGTGCCGGTCGCCGAAAACCCAGCCCTCGCTGGGGTGTATTGATCCACCAACCACGAAAGACCCTGTCCGTGTTCTTGTGTTGAACTGCATGATGCTGTCGTGGGGGCTGCGGCTCCCGGTTGTCCTAAGACACCGCCCAAGGTACCTAGTCCTGAAATCACGGAGCCAGACGTTGGCGAGGAAAAAGTCGCTACGGCGCCGTTCTCCTCCCCCACAAAGAGGAGTTCCGGCTCATAACCTGGCGGGATAGCGCCATTGACAGAGCCTCCTCCCGTCCCTTCCTGAGCAGAAGGAGCTCCGACTATGTAAGATCCATTTGGGATCGGGTAAGTCTTGGAATCGTTGTTGCCGCTGCCCAGCAACGTTGTCATGTGCACAATGTCGCTCAATATTCCAGACGTGACTGTAGATTCGAGCAATATCTGTGGAAAGCCCTGAGTCAGAAGTACCCACCTTGCACTCGCATCACACTGCACACCTCTTCCGCTCAATAGATTCTCGATGCAGTACACCGGTCTGGCCTGCCAAGTCCCCGACACCTGTGCCAGTTGAACCGCATTCTGAAACCAGTAAGTGGGCTCATTCGTGCTCGTCGGTGTGGAAACATAGAAATTCTGCTGGATCGAGAAACAGTTGTTGCCGCTGGGTTCGCAGGTTTGGTCGCTATTGACGGTCACGGCAGAAATTTGAACGGAATTCACCACGCCAGTAACAGTCGACCCCTGTCCACTGAAAGACGCCTGTGGGCCCGTGTCATCGGTGTCGTTCGTATTCCAGACCGCAATTGTGATGGGGTCACCGGTCTGATAGGTGGCGCAGCTCTGACCGTAACCACTGCCGAACCCCTCGATTATGATTAGCGTATCTGACCACTTTTGGTAGTTAAGGTTGACCGGGTCGCTCCCGTGACCAAATCTTGATCCCCCAGCGTTGAATAGAGAGGAACTCGCCCCACAGTGTGTGCGGAAGTCGATAAACTCGAAGAAGTTCAGATCGCCCGAGAAACCGTTGCTTCCCGTCCATGGCTGTGACCCGAAACCGGAACCGTTGACGATGATCCAGAGGTTACTGCTGCTACCCCAAAGTTCGACGCCAGTGATTTGGACTGAGGTTGAAGGAACATTACCTCCCCAAGTTGCGCCGATGCCGGAGCTTGAGTTCCATACCGCTACTCCAATCGAATCTCCAGCGTTGCCTCCAAAACCTGACACTGTTATCGACGTGTCTGACCAGCTCTCATATTTCAAAACATTCGAGTCGCCGATATAGCCCCACTCTCCGTGGCCAAGCTGGGCATTGTCGCCGACGCGGAAGTTAGATACATCGCCCGTGTAGGGAAGGGGAACGGTTGGTTGCCCAAACCCGGCACCCGCAATGGTTAATGTGTATGGAGACCCACTTGAGAAACTGACCGAAGCAATCTGAGGAGTCTGTGCAAAAGCACGGGCCCAGGTCAGTGCTAACAAAGTGGACAGTAGGAATGCCGCATTGGCCACTCCCAAGGCGCGACTCAGCTTGACTTGTTTCACAAATAACCTCCAAGTTGTTTTTCTCCGAATCGCCTTTTAGCCTTGATCGGAGAAGTTTTCAGGTTTTTGGACCTTGACGAGGGCCAATTCTGGCTGTAGGCTTTTCAGGCCGCAAGCGAAAGATGCGTCGTTTTGACGACATCTGACGACAGGCGTCGGGCTGTTCCCCATCCCGTTAGGTTCGCCGATGCCAGAGAACCAGAAGATGACTTCCTGGAAGGAGATCTCCTCTTTCTTGGGACGGGACGTGCGCACCGTGCAGCGCTGGGAAAAGGAAAGCGGTTTGCCCGTGCATCGCGTTCCGGGCTCAAGAGGGCGAACGGTCTTCGCCTATTCGCATGAAATCGACGATTGGCTTCGAGATACGAACGCCAACGCTAGCCGAGACTCGCAAGCCCAAGACGGGGGCGGGGCGAGCGAAACCAGATCGTGGGTGATTTCCGCAATAGTCGTCGGCGTGGTACTTGTGGCCGCCGGTTTGGTCGTCTTCGCCTTGCGGACACACAAGGGTCGCGAAGGCAGCTATGCACCTTCATCCAACGACAGGCTGTCTGCACCACTCACCGAACCGGCCATTACTTACGTCTCGGGGATCCTGCCACGTCCCGACCAAACGATCATGATCAAAGGGCGCGATTTCGGTAGCTATGTTTCGTTTACGAATATGGATACGCCGTACCTTGCAATCAGAGACCTGAGTGCGAATTGGGCCGCTGGTCGGATCATTGACCGAAACCGAGATGACGTCACTCTGAGCGTCGCTAGTTGGACCGACTCGGAAATTATTGTGACGGGTTTGGCTGGAGCATACGGCCAGAATGGATGGACACTAAGTTCGGGCGACGAAATTGATGTCGCGGTCTGGAACCCGCAGACCGGTGCCGGACCGGCAATCTACAGAGTGGTGTGTGGACGGCGGTGATATCGGGTGCCGAGTTTTTATCCCGCTTTTAGGAACAATGCCCCCAGCGGCGGGAGCGTGAGTTTCAGCGACCAGGGGCGTCCGTGCTCGGGCACTTCTTCGGCGTGCACTCCGCCCATGTTGCCTGTCCCGGTGCCGCCGTATTCCAAGGCGTCGCTATTGAGCAACTCGCGCCAGTAGCCACCTGCGGGCACGCCCACGCGGTAGCCGACGCGCGTGATCGGCGTGAAATTACAGACGATGAGAATCGTATCCTTAGAGGACTCACTCTTGCGCAGCAGCGAAATCGTGCTGGTTAAATGGTCGTTGCAATCCACCCACTCAAAGCCTGCGGGATTGTTATCGAGCACGTGCATCGCCGGTTCGCTGCGGTAAAGCCGGTTCAACTGGCCGACCCAGTTCTGCATCCCGCTGTGAGTTGCATACTGAAGCACGTGCCACTCCAGGCTGGTGTCATGCGCCCATTCGCGCACCTGGCCGAATTCATCGCCCATGAACAGCAACTTCTTTCCCGGCTGCGCGTACATGTAGCCGAACAGAAGTCGTAGATTGGCGAAGCGAGCTTTCTCGTCACCGGGCATTTTGCCGATCAGCGATCCTTTGCCGTGGACCACTTCATCGTGCGACAGCGGCAGCACAAAATTTTCCTGAAACGAATACAGCATGCGGAAGGTGAGCTTGCTGTGGTGATACTTGCGATGAATGGGATCCTGTTTGAAGTATTCGAGCGTGTCGTGCATCCATCCCATGTCCCACTTCATGCCGAAGCCGAGGCCGCCGAGGTAGACCGGGCGCGAAACCATGGGCCACGAAGTGGATTCTTCCGCCGTCGTCTGAATGGCTGGATGCTCTTTGTAGGCTTCCTGATTGAAGCGGCGTAGGAAGTCGATGGCTTCGAGATTTTCGCGGCCGCCGAACTTGTTGGGAATCCATTCACCCTGCTTACGGGAGTAATCGAGATAAAGCGTCGAAGCCACTGCATCTACGCGCAGGCCGTCGATGTGATACTTGTCCAGCCAAAACATGGCGCTCGACATCAGAAAGCTGCGGACTTCGGTGCGTCCGTAGTTGAAGATGTGCGTCTTCCAGTCGGGATGAAAACCTTGGCGCGAATCAGCGTGCTCGTAGAGATGTGTACCGTCGAAATAGGCTAGGCCGTGAGCGTCGGAAGGGAAGTGCGAGGGCACCCAATCGAGAATCACGGCGATGCCGTGCTGGTGGAGGTAATCCACCAGATACATGAAATCCTGCGGCGTGCCGTAGCGCGATGTCGGCGCGAAGTAGCCGGTGGTCTGATATCCCCAGGAGCCGTAGAAGGGATGCTCCATCACCGGGAGAAATTCGACGTGTGTGAAGCCCATGCGCCCGACATACTCGGCGAGGCGAGGCGCGGTTTCGCGGTAGGTGAGCGGACGATTGTGCTCCTCGGGAACACGCATCCACGAGCCGAGGTGAACTTCATAAATGGAATGCGGCGCGCGCAGCGAGTTGCGCGCAGCACGATTTCTCATCCACTCATCGTCGCTCCACGTGTAGTTGAGGTCCCAAACTACCGAAGCGGTGCGTGGCGGCTTTTCATGCAGAACGCCGAGCGGATCGGCTTTGTCGACGTGGTAGCCGTGACTCCGTGACTCGATGTGAAATTTGTAGAGCGCGCCTTTCGTCACTCCGGGGACGAAGCCTTCCCAGATGCCAGAGCTGCCGCGGGGAACCAGCAAATCGGCGCGCGAGCCCCACTCGTTGAAGCTGCCGATCACCGAAACCATTCGCGCATTCGGCGCCCACACGCTGAAGAATGCGCCATCGATGCCATTGCGCGAGACCAGATGCGCGCCCATGGTTTCATGGAGGCGATAGTTGCTGCCTTCGTTGAAGAGATAAAGGTCTTGGTCGGAGAGCAGGGTCATGCGGTCAGCGGCGGGGGTGGGGACGTCAGGCATTTCCGGGTTCTAGTGTACCGGAAGACTCCGATCAGCTGCCTTGGTTGCGATCAGAGAAAACGAATTCCCATGCTAGACTAAATTCTCCGCTCATGCCCGCCCTGCGTCTTATCCTTCTCTGGCATCAGCACCAGCCTTTCTACAAGGATTTGGTGACCGGGGAATACCGCCTGCCTTGGGTGCGCCTCCACGCATTGAAGGATTATTACGGCATGGTCAAACTGCTGGATGAGTTTCCCAATGTTCACCAGAACTTCAATCTGGTGCCGTCGCTGATCACGCAAATTCAGGATTACGTTGCGGGGACGGCGCAGGATCCGTTTCTGACGGTTGCGGCCAAGCCAGCGAAGGATTTGACGCAGAAAGAGCGGCTGTTCGCCTTGCAGTATCTTTTTCAGGCGAACCACGCGAACGTGATCGGACGCTATCCGCGTTACCGGGAGTTGTTGGAGCGCTTACGCGAGCACAAGTATTCGGCAGAGAAAGCGGAAAAATATTTCGAGCCACAGCACTTCACCGATTTGCAGGTGCTGTCGCAAATTGCATGGTTCGACGAATTCTTTCTGGAAGACAAAGACATTGCTGCGCTCATCAAGAAAGAGCGCAACTACTCGCTCGAAGACCAGAGTTTCGTGATCAGGCGAGAAAGGGAATTGCTGGCCAAGGTGCTTCCAGCGTATGCCGACGCCGCGAAGAAAGGCTCGATCGAGATTTCGGCGACGCCTTTCTATCATCCCATTCTTCCTCTAGTCTGCGATACGAATGTGGGCGCGGTTTCGTCGCCTGGACTGCCGCTGCCGCAGAATCGTTTTCGCCATCCGGAAGATGCGCGCGAGCAACTGGTACGCGCGCTCGACTTTCATCAACAAGTCTTCGGCGTGCGGCCGCAGGGCGTGTGGCCGTCGGAGGGCAGCGTCTCCGACGAAACGCTTTCCATTGCGCACAGTCTTGGCGTCAAATGGATGGCCACAGACGAAGGCGTGCTCGGGCGAAGCACGGGCGTGTTCTTTCAGCGCGATGGCAACGGCCGTCTGCCGGCTCATATGGCCGAGCGCCTCTATAACATTCATCGCTATGAAAACGGCGAGACCGCCATGCACATGGTGTTTCGCGATCACACCATTTCTGACCTGATCGGTTTCGTCTATTCGGGTATGGATCCGGGCGATGCTGCGGGACATCTGCTGCGCAACATCAAAGATGCCGCGCAGCCGGTGCTGGCGCAGGGCCGTGATGCGGTGGTGTCGGTGATCCTCGATGGCGAAAATGCGTGGGAATACTATCCCAAGTCAGGTCGGGAATTTCTGCGGCGGTTCTACGGCGCGTTGCAGCATGAGGACGGGCTTGAAGCGGTAACCGTGTCAGAAGCAATTGCCCGCCATCGTAATGTTTCGCCATTAAAGTCGCTGGTGCCAGGCTCGTGGATCAATGCCAACTTCAACGTATGGATTGGCGCTCCCGAGGACAATCGCGCCTGGGACTACCTGCATCACGCGCGCGAATTTTATGCGCAACATGCCAGTCACGCCACCGAGGTGCAACGGAAACTGGCTTTCGAAGAAATCCTGATTGCCGAGGGCAGCGACTGGAACTGGTGGTATGGGCCTGAGCATCACTCGGCCAACGACCGCGATTTCGACGAGCTTTACCGCAAACATCTGTCCAACGTCTATCAGGCTCTGGGAGCGGCGCCGCCGGATTATCTTTCGCAACCGATCACGGGTACCGAGGTGCGCCCGGCGTTCACACCGCAGACGGCTTATATTCATCCCCACATTAGCGGCGACAAGATTCGTTATTTTGAGTGGATGGGCGCGGCCATCTTTACTGCCGATCATCGCGCCGGCGCGATGCACGGCAAACAGTTTCTGTTGGATTCGGTTTATGCGGGCATCGACAGCGAGTTCGTTTACGGTCGATTGGATTTCGCCGGGACGGTTCCGGACATGGAGTTCGATCTGGTGGTGAATCTGGAATCGTGGGCCAACGGCGAGCCGCGGGCGCGGCGCACGCTGCGTCTGGATGCCACAGTGCGGGATCACAAGCTGGCCGGGTGGAAGGTTGAGGGTCGAGAAGAGTTGGGGGAAGAGGCTTCGTCAAAGAGTGAAGAGACCGCAAAAGCAGCGCTTGTGCGCAATTTTGAATTCCGGCTGCCGCTCAGTTGGCTGCTGGCGGCGCCGGCCGAGGGAGCCGGTGCGAACGTGCAAGAAGATCACAAGGCCTCCGCTACGGCTGTGGCTGCAACCAGCCGCATTCGATTGCGCTTCAGTCTCTGGCACAATCGTTTGCCGGTGGACGCATTACCAATGGAAGGGTGGATTGAGCTGCAGGTAGTGAGTGAGTGGGAGTTGGGGGCGGTGTAATTGGCGGGAAGCTCGTTTGCAGAATTGAGTGACTCAGGGAAAGTCGATAATCTCGAAAATCTTTTCGTTGTCCAAATCAAGCGTGCCGGGTCTTTTCGACCGAACAATGGGAAGCTTGACACGGCGCGGTTTGGGACTACGCGTAGTCAGAAATGTTTCTAGCGCTCGAACGATCAACTCGTCGGCAGTGGAACCTCCCGCTTTGGCTTTTTCAAGCAACTTCGAGCGAAGGTCTTTAGGAATCTCGATTTTGATTCTCACCAACAGATTGTCCCACGCATCGGCGTTGGCGCACAGACAAAAATGCCGGAAGCATCAGCTCCCGGCATGAACAGAAAACAACTGATTTTACTGTCCCGAACTCGCTACCGCCGGCGTCATAGTCAACGGCCGGTTGAGTTCAAGCGTGAGCATCGTGCCGGCCATCATTGTGGCGGAACGATGCTTGCTGAGCCAGTGTGCGCCGGTCGAGCCCGCCCCAACCACTCCGCCGATCACGATTCCCGGAGGGCCGCCGAGCAGGCCACCAATCAGCATTCCGCCTGCGGTGCCGCCGCCGGCTTCCAGTTTGTCGCGGCGATCGTGCCCTGAACCTTTGAACTCGCCCTCCTGATTGACGTCGGTCCCTGGGATGTTGGTGTCGACCAGAGTTGCGTCCAAGAAGAAATGCTCGCCGTTCGGCAGAACGAGAGACTCAGCCAAAATACCGATGGTTGGCTTGCCTGAGATGCGGCGGGGTTCGCTCACCCGGGTGACGCGGCCTTCTACAATTGCTCCGGCCGGGATTACCGTTCTGCCGTTGAGCACCACAGGTTGAGTCAAGCGAGCCTGAAACTGGTCCCCAGCTTTATTGCTGAAAGTGGCAAGGGTGGTCTCCAGCTTCGCCATCAAAGCGGTGCCGGCGGGCACGGGGGAACTGGTCTGCGCAGCAGCCATGGCCGCGACTAGTAAGAGGCAAGGTAGAACCGTCCACTTCTTCATACTGTCCTCCGGTGTTGCAAACACTAAGGTGGTGCGATTGTTGTTCTGACTCTAGACCACCCGGATGTCGGGAACAATATGCAGCCGGGTTCGGGAACCAGCGAAGGCAAGGGGGCGGGCAGTGCTGTTCCTGTCCCGCTCTGAAAACGGCGATGCATTTGGTCGCGGTCAATCGGAGTGACAGCGCCATCCATCCGCTATAATCGTGAGTTTCGTAATCGCTCATGGGCAAATACTAGAGGCGTTGGTTGTTGGCTCACCGACGACCAAGTTCTTATACGTACCCTCCCAACCGCACTGCGGGTGGATGACGATTCACGACCATAAACCCAGATGGGAAAGGCATGCACATTATGACGAATATTTCGGCAATCATTGGACGCGAGGTGCTGGATTCACGCGGCAATCCTACGGTAGAAGCAGAAGTGCAACTGGCGAGCGGAACTTATGGACAAGCCATCGTCCCCAGCGGAGCCTCGACCGGAGAGCACGAAGCTGTTGAACTACGCGACGGAGACATGGCGCGTTTTCTCGGCAAAGGCGTTCTAAAGGCGGTCGAGAACGTAAACGGCGAAATTGCCGCGGCGCTGGCCAACTGGGATGCCTCCGATCAGCGCGGGCTCGACCAGAAAATGATTGAGTTGGACGGCACTGAGACCAAGGCGAGGTTGGGAGCCAACGCGATTCTCGCGGTCTCGATGGCGGCCGCGCGGGCGTCAGCGGCGGAGTACGGCCTGCCGCTCTACCGCTACCTTGGAGGCGCAGGCGCCAACGTTCTGCCCACGCCCATGATGAATATTCTGAACGGCGGAGCGCACGCCGACAACAACGTCGACTTCCAGGAATTCATGGTGATGCCCGTGGGCGCGCCCTCGTTTTCGGAAGCGCTGCGCTGGGGCGTGGAAGTTTTCCATACGCTCAAGGGAGTGCTGAAGAAGCGCGGCTACAACACCGCCGTCGGTGACGAAGGCGGATTCGCGCCTTCCGTGAAATCGAATGTGGAAGCCATCGAAGTGGTGCTGGAGGCCATTCAACAGGCCGGCTACAAGCCGGGAGAAGAAATTGCCATCGCTCTCGACCCCGCCGCCAGCGAGTTCTATCAGGATAGCAAATACGTTTTCAAGAAATCCGACAAGTCGGCCAAGAGCTCCGACGAAATGGTGAAATTCTGGTCGAAGTGGGCCAACGACTATCCCATCGTGTCGCTGGAAGACGGGCTGGCGGAAGGCGATTGGGAGGGCTGGGCGAATCTGACCAAAGAGCTCGGCGGCAAAATTCAGTTGGTCGGCGACGACTTGTTCGTCACCAATGTTCAGTTCCTGCAGGAGGGAATCGACAAAGGCGTGGCAAATTCTATTTTGATTAAAGTCAACCAGATCGGAACTGTGAGCGAGACTCTCGATGCGATCGATCTTGCGCGCCGCAACGGCTACACGTCGATCATCTCTCATCGCTCCGGCGAAACCGAAGACACGTTCATCGCCGACCTCGCCGTCGCCACCGGCGCAGGTCAGATCAAAACCGGCTCTGCCTCTCGAACAGATCGTGTCGCCAAATACAACCAGTTGCTGAGGATTGAAGCGGAGTTGGGAGATGGGGCGCGGTTTCTGGGGATTAAATCGCTGAATTATATGAAAGGTTGAAAACAACCGCCTGCCCGAATATCATGAGGCCCGTCCGGAGCAGACTCCGGAAAGACATGCTGCGACCTCTTCGTACGGGTCGTACATCGTACGCTTAAGCGGAAAGAGTGAGCAAGTATGGTGGCGTTGCGGGCGAACATAGCTTTTCTCTTCCTATTCCTTGCCTATGTAGTGCAGTCCTTCGTAGTAAGACATAGGCTTGTCAACGCCGTAACCGGAAACTCTCCTTGGAAGAGTTTAAGCGACTTATGGATATTCATTGCGATGTCACTAGTTATTCCGATCCTTATAGGAGTACTTCCGGATTTGTTCGGTGTTTCCGGCGATACTCCCCCGGTCGCTCAGATGGGATTTCTAACTCTATACTTTGGCGTAAGGTTCATGATCGCCTATCTCATTACGATTGTGACTTTAGAACTGGCTCTGCAAGCCCAGGCTTTTCAGCAAGGAAAAGATAATCCTTGGTTCGGGTTGCTGGTCACGAACCTAGGCTTCGACATCGTCTCCATCCTTGTTTTCCAGATGTTTAAATCCACCTTGAGCACTGGATCTTCCGCAGGGCGCTCCGTTCCTGTCTTTTTTGTAATGTGTGCCCTCCCCACCGTTCTTACGGGCGTGATCGTCGTTTGTGGATCATACTCGGCGCTGACCACTGGAGATTCACGATGAGCGAGACCTCGAGCGGATCAATATTGAGAATAGTTCTTCACCCTGCAACCACTATAGTATTTGCAATTGTCGGCGTAATCTTGGGAATAGTTGTTATCAGAAACAGCGCCAAAGAAGAATCGATGAGTGCGTATAGGGACAAGACATATAGTGAACAGGTTCGGGACATCAACGATCTAAAGTCTGAGGTCAGCGCGTTACAAATACAGGATAAGAACTTACAAAAAACGGTTGAGGGCCTAAGGGAGAGGCTTGCTGCGGTTGAAAGTAAACTTCTCGCTAAACGCAAACAGGCGGATAAGAAGCAAACAGGGCAGGCTCAATCCTCGCACCATTCACACTAGCGACTCCCCGTAGCTTACGGGGGATAGAGTTGAGGGGGTACCCGGGTGATCGGATCGCCCCAAAGTTAGCCTACTCGTTCGTAATCGTCACCTTATTCCCGTCAAGCTTGGTAAAGGTGATGCTGAATTTCTCGTTGTAGCACTGGGCTCTATCCTGGAGCATGCTGATGGCCAGGGCCTCACCCAGAGTCATCGACCAATCGGTGTCCGTGCGCCAATGGATGCCAGCGAGGACGCCGTGGCCAAAGCTAACGTTGCGCGCGAGTTTGTTCAGTTCGGTGCCCACTGTGATCTGGCCCGCATCCGAGCCGGTGTAGGCTCCTAACGACAGTCCATCACTAGAGGGAACCTGCGGGTTAGGGATCACGTAAGTCTCGTCGAAGAAAAACTTCAGGAATGTGATGCAGGCGCCGGCGACCGTTCCGTGACCGGTGGGATACGACGGATGGGTTGGCGAACCCTCTGGAAAAGGCTGCGAGAGCAGGTACGTTCCATACTTGCTGAAGCTTTGCGCGACAGCCTGTGAATTCAGGACGTTGCTGTTCAGCGTGGCTTTGATCTTGTGCTGGTTGCCGCTGAGGATCTGGTGCAGAACACCTCCGCCGGCTTCGGGACGATGGGTCAGGTGAATCAGCCACTTCTGGTACCAGACGCGATTGAGGGCGCGGGCCGCGCACTCGCCTTGGGAAGCGGCGTAATCCGGGCCACCGAAAGTACCGAAGCCATTCTGTGTGCGCGAGCCGATATAGGGATTGCCGGGGTTCGGAGGCGCTTTCAGAGTCTGCAACACCAGAAAGGCAATCAGATATCCCTGATAGAGCACGTCGGCGTGAGTCCACGCGGAGAGTCCGCGGCCGTCATGCAAGTAACGGCGAGTGGAATCGACTTGGTTGCTGAGCCCGGTGGTGATGCCGTTCTGCACCTGCAGGAACGTGGTGGTGTCGGTCATGTAGTCGATGCCCGGCAGGTAGGTGTTCATCAACTGGTCGATGGGCTGCTGGCCAAAGCTGGTGGGCGTGATCATCAACTGCGACATGTAGGGGCCGATGGTTTCGCCGGGGAACGTGCCGCGGAACAGAAGATTGGGAGTAACGTTGCCTAAATTGTCTCTGGGGCCGCGGTAGCTGGACTGGGCGGTAAGTTCAGCGGCGGCGGCGATGGCAGTGGCGTTGGAGGCGTAGTCGGTGAAAGCGACATCGCGCAATAGCGAGGCCCAATACATCTCGATCAACTGCGTGCCATATGCCGCGCTGGAGATTTGATCGAACGGCGGGACAACGGGGAATCCCGTGGGATCGTTCGGCGACGGGGCATTGCCGAACTGCACCGAGTCGAGGCCTTCCATGTCGTAGCAATAGGAACCTTGCGGGCCGTTCTGGGTTCGGGTGCCTCCGATGATGATGGCTTCGAAGTCGCTGTTCTTGCCGCTCTTCAGAGCTTTCTTGAAAGAAGACCACGCTGCGGGATTCACTACGCCGATGTCATCTTGCAGCAGGCCTTTGCTGTAGCTGGCGGAATGGTCGGAATAACGGTTCTCGTCGCCGTTGGTGGTGTGCGGCGGAACGGCTACCAGAGAGTCTGCCGTGGCGGCGGCCAGGCGAAGTGCCAGGGATTTGGTCACGCGGGCATTGAACGACGGCGGGATCCCGCTGGAGCCGGTGGCAGCAGTGGATTGGGCGGCGACGACACGAGTTTTTCCGAGGACTCCGGCCGCAACCGTGGCGGTAGCGGCGGTGCCTAACTTACCCAGGAAGTTGCGGCGGCTGGCAGAGCGAACTTCTGCCGCGCTGTTTTCCGGCGAAGAAGGTTGGGTTTGGGACGAAGGATCGACGCCACCGTCAGTCTGGGAGGATAGGGTCATTTGCTGTTCCTTTTGTGAACGTTCAAGAGACGCGAAGCCTAGCTTTTGCCTTCTGGGAGCAAGAAACTTATGGTGCGGGTTCTATCCTGATTGGGTTCCCGAGGTCAAGGGGTCTAATTACTCTGACCGGGAGAGCAGATTCGTAGGGTGGGCTTCGAAGTCCTCATGGTCCTGAGTTTGCATTGACTTAGTCCACGACTAAGCTATAATAACTCTATGGAAGTGAACATCCACGAAGCCAAGACCCACTTTTCGCGCCTGTTGGAGCGTGTGGCTCTCGGCGAAGAAGTCATCATCGCCAAAGCTGGGAGGCCCGTGGCGAAGCTGGTGCCCCTGGACGAACCGAAGCGCAGGTTTCTGGGCTCGGCTAAAGGGGAATTCACCGTTCCCGATGATTTCAACGATCCTTTACCTAAGGAGATCGAGGACCTTTTCTGGGAATGAGAGCGCTCCTCGATACGCACACTTTTCTGTGGGCAATTTCGGACGATCCCAGACTCTCCCGCCGCGCACAACAAACATTCACCGGTCCCAACGACCTCTGGGTAAGCGTGGCTAGCATTTGGGAGATCTTAATCAAAGTGAAAGCCGGCAAGCTTCCTGTGCCTCTTCCCGCCGGCCCCTATCTGGTTAAGAAACTAGGTGAGAACCGGATTGAAGTTCTCCCCATCAAACTGGATCATGTCCTGAGAATTGAAAGCCTGGTGGTGCATCATCGCGACCCCTTCGACCGCATCTTGATTGCGCAAAGTCTCGAGGAAAAGCTTCCGATTGTTACCTCCGATCCCTGGTTTGATCGTTATCCTGTTCGAGTGATCTGGTAAGCGCCCCAAAAGTGAGACAGCTAACTTTATTCTAAGGAGTAGCCTTCGCCCTTATGCCTAGACCGAAACCACTCGTCCTCATCATCCTCGATGGCTGGGGATACCGTGCCGAGACCAAAGCCAACGCGATCGCGCTCGCGCGCAAGCCAACGTACGACCGGCTTCTGCGCGAATATCCCAACACCCTGATTCACACCAGCGGACCCTTCGTCGGCCTGCCCGAAGGACAGATGGGCAACAGCGAAGTGGGGCACCTCAACATTGGCGCCGGCCGGATCGTTCACATGGACATTACTCGCATCGATTTGATGATCCAGAATGGCGAATTCTTCTCGCATCCTGTATTGCTCGCAGCGATGAAGCATGCCCGCGTGGGAGAGCGCAGGCTGCATCTGTTCGGCCTGGTTTCCGACGGTGGAGTTCACTCGCAGCAGGCTCATCTTTACGCTCTGTTGAAGATGGCGAAGCAGAACGGCGTTGACCGCGTCTTCGTCCACGCCTTTATGGATGGACGCGACACTCTGCCTACCAACGGCGCTGGGTATCTGGAACAATTGCAACAGAAGATACGCGAATACAACTCCGGCAGAATTGCCAGCGTGAATGGCCGTTATTATGCGATGGACCGCGACCGCCGCTGGGAGCGCATCGCGAAAGCCTACAACGCCATGGTCTTTGCCGATGCCGAAGGTGGTAAGTGTTCCGATCCGGTCCAGGGAATGAAAGATGCCTACAACCGCGGTGTGACCGATGAATTTTGTGTGCCTTTCGTCTGTACCGACAAGAACGGCCAGCCGCTGGCCCGCATTCGCGATGAAGATGCCTGCCTTTGTTTCAACTTCCGCGCCGACCGAGTCCGCCAGATTACGCGGGCACTGGCACGAAACAGCGGTTTGAACGAAAAAGGGGGCAGCGATCTGCCCGGGGCGGCCGATCTTGACGCAACAATCGCGCGTGACCGCGTGCCGAAAAATCTGCACTACGTATGCATGACGCGCTATGACAAGAACTTCAGCCTACCGATGGTCATTCCGCCGGAATCAATGGCCAACATTCTGGCGAATGTAATGGGGGGCTTGAACATGCGGAACCTGCGTGTCGCCGAGACGGAAAAATACGCGCACGTTACATATTTTTTTAATGGCGGCGTGGAGCAGCCATTTCCTGGCGAAGAGCGCGTGATGGTGCAGTCGCCGAAAGTCGCAACCTATGATCTGAAGCCGGAGATGAGCGCCGCCGGAATTGCCGACGCTGTCATCAAGGCCACAGAAGAGGGAACGTTCGACGTGGTGATCGTCAACTTCGCCAACGCAGACATGGTAGGCCACTCCGGCCAGATCGAGCCCACGGTGAAGGCCGTGGAAACCGTGGACGCCTGTTTAGGTCGAATCGAATCCGCCATCCGCGCCAAAGGCGGTGCGATGTTGATCACCGCCGATCATGGCAATGCTGAAATGATGATCGATCCCGTAACCGGAGGACCGCACACGGCGCACACGACCAACCCGGTGCCCTTCATCGTAGTGGCGGAGGATGGGAAGCAATTCACGCTGAAGCCCAACGGCTCTCTCCGGGACATCTCTCCGACCATGCTCGGCATGCTCGGCGTTGATGAACCGAAGGATATGACGGGAGCGGATCTGCGCGCCTTCTTGAAGACGAAATAAAAAAATCGCAGACTTGCCTGAAGTGTCAACGGATTTCGAAATCAATCGGCTTCGACCGTAGAAACGGTTGCAGCTTGATAGAGTATTTGTCCGCGCGTCAGACAGCTCGTGCCTTTTCCGTTCATCTCGAAGCGAACCATCCCTGTTTCGTCAGCGCAGAAGGTTTTCATCCCAGCATCAGAGTCCGTCGGAACCGCCAGCACCTGAAATTTGGAGGAGGGATTGCCGCTGCAACCTGTGAGCGAGATTCGGTATCCGCTGGATTCATCCAATCCCAAACCCGGATTCTCCGTCTCGGAAACTTGATCGGAATGCTCTGCCGCCACAGTCCTAGCGAACAATTCGGTCAACTTGCAGGAGTATCCATGATCGGCGCGTGTGGACGCGTAACGAATTTCGGCTGCGGCGATCATGTTGACACGGGACGAAGCCATATTCTCCTCGGACTCGTCTTCCTTCCTGCGCACTCCCCTCAAATAGTCAGGATCCGTAAGAGGCACGTGTGCGGCCAGAGTCGCTTCCGTCAGTCTCCAAATATCTTTTTCCTGAGTCAGGGTGAAAATCAGTCGCGGGATGACCGGCAGGAATTCCGGCTCTCCGTCGTTGTACACATGAATGGAGAGTTCAATCTCGTCGCTTTCCCCCATCAGATTGTCACGCTCGATAATCACCTCGGTCTTAACCTTCCGTTTGCCTTCCTCTTGTTCCGATACCAGCAGCGTGGGACCCTCGTCGAAGGTTTGTACATGTCCCTGGGCGGCCAGTTGTTGCCCAAGCATGGAAATCTTCTGCACCATGGAAGTCGCTGGGTTCTCGCCCTTGCGGACGAGTGCCTGGCTCGCCACACTGGGAAGGTGTTTCAGGAACGCGTCAGGACTCTTGCCCATGAACATCTCGATCACGGCCTGACGCGCGGTCTGGGGTGGTGGAGTTTGAGATGTTGACGGTGAGGTCTGAGCGGTCGAGGCAATGCTGATCGCAAATGCAGCCATCAGGACGAAGCAAGCATTTCTCATGGCGCCCTCCGCAAGCCGTGGGGTCTCGGTTAACAGCAGCAAGGCCAGCACCAGCAAACTACCTTCTAAGACTCCAATGGCTGCTTCGAAGTTCCTGTCCACTCCTTAGATGCTGGAACGGATACTTCGGACGTTCTTGCGGGGCGACATTACAGCCGGCATGCGACAGCTCAAGATGCTTTGGTTCTAGACCATGACGGCTCTAGCGTGGCTGCCTCGCTCTTCGTGCTACAGTTTTCTCGCGAGTATTTTCATGACGAATCCCATGGAGCCACAGACTATCCTGATTCACCTGGCGCTAAAGCTGGGTGTGGCTGCCGCCGTTTCCAGCAGCCTGGTGCGTTCCAAGGAGTTCAAAAAACTGCTGTTTCGCGAAGAGCGCTCGTTTCGGCAGAAGGTGTACCTGGTATTGTGCATGGCACTGCCGATCATGGTCGGCGTCTGGATTCGCCTTTCCGTTCCCAGTTTCCTCGCGGGCGACCTGAGTTTTGAAACTGCCCTTCTGCTGGGGGTGATCGGCGGACGTTGGGCCGGATCCCTTGGCGGCGCGTTGATGGGCATTCCCGCGCTGCTGCATGGCGAGTGGGCGGCGCTACCCTTCGATGTCCTCTGCGGTTTTGTCGCTGGCCAGCTGCGGACCATGGCCGCCGACAAGGACGACATCTGGTCGTTCTCGCCGTTTATCGATCAGAGCATCTTTCGATTGATCCGGCGCAATCTGCCGCGTCCGCGGCTGTTCGACTGGCAGATCATGTTCTTCACCACTGTCATCGCCTTACGCTTTGTGCAGACAGAACTGGCGCGCACCTTCCCGCATTCCATTTTCAGCCTGGAGAGCCCCGGCAATATTTACGTCTGGGCTGCAATCTACGCCGCCTCAGTGACCGCGATCGGCATTGAGATCAAGATCTTCAACAGTGTACGCATTCAGATCAAGCTGGAAGAGCAGGAGCGCTTGCTGCTGCACGCGCGCATGGAGGCGCTGCAGAACCAGATCAATCCTCACTTCCTTTTCAATACGCTGAACTCGATCTCGTCGCTCGTGCGCTTCGATCCCGAAAAAGCGCGCGACGTGATTTCGAAGCTCGCGACCATACTGCGGCGTTTGCTCAACAGCGCTGACTCATTTGTGCCTCTGCGCGAGGAAGTCGAATTCATCGACAACTATCTGGATATTGAAGTCGTCCGGTTCGGGCCCGAAAAGCTGCGCGTGGTGAAAGAACTTGACCCGGCGTCGCTGGATGTGATGGTTCCCAGCATGCTCTTGCAGCCGCTGGTGGAGAACTCGATCAAGCACGGCCTTTCTTCGATGATCGAAGGCGGCAGCATTTACCTGCGCAGCCGCTTGTCCGAGACCGGGCTGGTGATTGAAGTCGAAGATGACGGGGTCGGCATGGCGGCTACTCAAGTGGAGGACTCCACCAGCACGCGAGGAACGGGAATTGGTATGGCCAACGTTTCTGAACGGCTGGAAGTTTTGTATGGAGATACGGCGCGGATGACCATCGACAGCCACGAAGGGAAGGGAACGCTGGTGCGGATTCGCCTGCCGCTCTTGCAAGCGATGGGAGCGGTCCCGGAAGCTTTTTACGAAGAGCGCTCGACCACGCGCCGGTAAAAGGCTTCGTATTGCGGAACAATCTTGCTGGAGCAGAACCGGGATTTGGCGACGGCACGGGCAGCCTTTCCCATGACTCGCAGCGCATTTTCGTCACTCAACAATTCGATCGCATACCGGGCCATCGTATCCACGTCGCCCACATCGGCCAAGTAGCCGCTGGTCCCATGTTCGATCACCTCCGGCACGCCGCCGGTGCGGGTAGCAATCGGCACCACTTCGCAAGCCATCGCCTCCAGCGCCGCCAGGCCGAAGGATTCCAACTCACTCGGCATGAGCAGCACATCGGCAACCCCTAACTTCTCTTCCACCTGATCCTGCTTTCCCAGGAAGAGCACATCCTCGTGGATTCCTTTTTGTACGGCCAGCCACTCGGCCACCGAACGGTCCGGACCGTCGCCGATCAGCAGAAGCTTGGACGGCATCTGCTTGCGCACGCGGTCAAAGATCTCGATCACATCCGAAAGCCGTTTTACCGGACGGAAGTTGGAAAGATGTACCAGCAACTTCTCACCCTTCGCTGCATACTCCGAGCGCAGTTCCTCGGGGGCCGGGTTCCGCACATACACATCGCAATTCACCGAGTTGTAAATCACCTCGATCTCTTTCTTCACGTCCAGCACCCTCATCGTGCGGTCGCGCAAGTAATTCGAAATCGCGGTAACGCCGTCGCTCTGGTCGATGGAATAACGCGTGATGGGTAAGTAAGAACGGTCCAGGCCGACCAGTGTAATGTCGGTGCCGTGCAGCGTGGTCACGAAAGGCAGGCGGCGTCCGCGCGGGCCGTCGCCCAGCATCTGCCGTGCCAGCAGCGCACTCACCGAGTGTGGAATCGCATAGTGAACGTGGAGGAGATCGAGATCGTACAACTGCGCAACCTCGGCCATGCGCGTAGCCAGCGCCAAATCATAGGGCGGATAGTCGAATAACGGATACCGCGAAACTTCGACTTCGTGATAATGAATGTTGGGCTCTTCACCGCGAAGCCGGATGGGCTGGGCGTAAGAGATGAAATGAATTTCGTGGCCGCGCTGCGCCAATTCCAACCCCAACTCCGTGGCCACAACGCCGCTGCCGCCGTAGGTGGGATAACACGTAATCCCGATCTTCATTCCGCGAGGCCGCCCTTTCCCTGTCAGTTCCTAGAGGTTCTGTAATTCGATGGCTGGAAACAATAGAGGATGCAGATTCTACAGGGATGAGAGCTGTGGTGCGCGCAAAAAAAGCGAAGAGAATGAGGAGTTACTCGCCAGTTTTCGTACCGGGCTTGGTAAGACCGGGGTCCAGTTTGTCGAGGTGAGCCTGAAAGCGAATTTTGGTTTCGTCTGGCAGACCCGTGAATTCAATGCCCATGCCTACTCCGGGGTCACGCGTCCGAACCGAGGCGGTGGCGACCACGTGCTCCTGGTCAATCCAGAAATCTACCTTGAGAACGGACTGCAGAGTCAACGGCATAGCCGTCTCAACATAACAACCGTTTCCGCTGATGTCGGTGGCGCTCACTCGCATGGGCGTATTCACGCGCTCATCGCGGAATTCCAAAGGAAATGAGATTCGATGTCGTTGAAATCTCCGGCGATTGTCGGCCGTGGGTACCACGATGTTGGCTCGTATCTCCACCGGCAGTTGCGAGATCCAGGGGCACTCCTGATCGGCAACCAGCTGAACCCCAACCTGAATTTTCTTCAAGCCCCCGGCTTCCAGAACCCAAACCACCTTGCAGCGGGCCTTCTTGGTCTCGTATTGCACTCCGATGACATCGCCCACCTTTAATTCTTGCTCCAGGCCGTTGATGCAGGCTCCGGTAGCGCTCACATTCTGGGCGACCGCATTCTGATGGAAGGGTTGGTTGTTCGAGCCCATTCCCCACACACGTACGCGCAGGTCTAACGTAGCTCGCGGGGCTGCCCCAGAGGCAGACATGGTCAAAGCCTTTCAGTGAAACTTGTTAGGCGGTTCTAACGCATCATAACCTTGGCGAGGGTAATGCTTAAGATTACGGAAGTACCCCGACAAGGTCGTCCTTCTGAAGCGGCACCAGACTACGGGTTCTTGCCCGTCGGAATCAAGTCTGCGGGAATCAGGTCGCGGTACGAAATCAATTCGATCCCCTGCTTCAACAAGACTTGCCGGGCCTCTGGCATGGTTAAAAGGCGCAACTCGGTCTCGCGCGATTCGCGCAGACGAGTCTTGGCCGCTTTGAGGTCGTCATCGTTAAAACCGGGATGACAAACGAACTCCCATGTGCCCTCGGGGATGAGTTCGGCCATGGCGCGGAATAATTGCTCATCGAGCGATCCCGTTACGACAACCCCGAGCGTGCCATCGGGAGTAAGCATGCCCCCTTGTCGGATTGCATTGCGGAACTTGACGGAGAGGGTGTGGAGAATCCGCACCTCGGCAGAGCGAGTCCAAAGACTGGGCCGCCTAAACAGATCGCTCGCTTTCAGCGGCCGCCGCGGACCGAACGGATTACGCAGCGCATGCACGCCGCACGCCCGCGCCGCCCGCAGCAAAGGCCGAAGCACTGAAGGAAACAGATGCGTATGCTTGTGCGTGTCCACGTGCGAGACGTGAATTCCGGCCGACTGCAACTTTCGAATCTGTGCCACCGCTTCGGATTCGATTTCCTCCCCATCCAGACGTCCGGCCAGCGCACGAGCGGCGAAAGACTTCAGTCCATCGCGGAAGCGCGCACCGCCGGAAGATGCAGAAGTCGAAGACTTAGGAATAAGGGAAGGGATTTGTTTCGCTTCCAGCACAGGCTCTCCATCGATGAGTACGATGTGGCAACCGACGCTGAGACGAGGAATGGTCTTAGCGCGGCACACTGCGTCCTCAAACGCCCGCCCGTTGGCCATCAGCGTGGAGGAAGTCACAATCCCGCTGGTGTGAGCCAGGGCGATCGCACGATTCACGCCCGCGGTGAAGCCGAAGTCATCGGCGTTGACAATCAAACGGCGCACCGCGTCAGTCTAGCAGGGGGAGAAGTGATTCTGGCGCCACCGAAATCGTTGAAGCGGAACAAAAGCAATCCGTGTTTCGCGCTTCGAGTCTTCGCACGCGATGAAGAAGCGATCATGAATCAGGCGAGCACGCAGTTCGCGTTTGACCGATTTTTCGCCGCTCGCGTATACTCACTGAAGCGCGGTTCGCGCGGATGCCCCTCAATTGAGTTCCAATCGGCGCGTCGCCTATCCTGGGAAAGTGCAAAGGGATTCTGGTCGCGCCAGGCAGAAGTACGAGGGGCGGTTAGCTCAGTTGGTTAGAGCGCCTGCCTTACAAGCAGGAGGTCGCAGGTTCGAGTCCTGCACTGCCCACCAGTCCGGCATTCCGTTTAAAGTGGGGACGTAGTTCAGTTGGTTAGAACGCTCCTTTCTCACCGTCACAATGATGTAAGCGATTTAAAAATCAGCAACTTAGTACAACCAACATCTGTTCGCCGTGTCACGGTGTCTGCCATTTCCCTGCATTTCCGAAAACTTGTTGTCCGTTTTCTTGAAGTTCCTGACGTCTTCCTCCTCCGAGATCGAAGTGCGTCACGTATGGCGAACAGTTTTTCGTCAAGAACTGATCGCCGAACTTTTCGATGAGGAGAGCTAATGGGAATGCCGGAACTCGAAATTTATTCCATGATTGGCGCGGGAGGTTTCGCAAGGTTAGTCGCCGCCTTTTATCGACAAGTCCCTCAAGACGACCCTGTATGGCGCTGGAAGGAATATCGGTTGTCGTCGTGCCCACGGTTTCGTCGGAGACATCCGCGCCGTCCACCTCGATGCGGGCAGTCCGGCCGAAACGGCCGCCAAAGGAGATTGACGAATAGCCGGCTTTTGTAGGGTCGAAATTTTGACCGTCCTGAATCTGGACGCCGGGTTCAAGCTGGGCAAGATCAAGAAAGTTCCGACCGTTTACTGGCAGATTTGCGATCTGGGTAGGAGTGAGTACGCCCTGCACCGTGGCTTGGATAGTATTGACCTGGAGATCGGAAGCCGAAACGTCGACTGTCTCCGACGAATCGCCCACTACAAGCGTCGCGTTCCCATTCGCCGTTTGGTCAACCTTTACCGTAATCGGCAATCGGGTAGTTTTAAAACTCCTGGCTTCGATCCTTACGACATAGTCCGCCGGTTTCAGAAAAGCGAACGTGTAGGCGCCAGCGGAATTTGTATTGACGGAAGCAGTCTGACCGGTGGCGGTGTTCGTAATAGACACGATGGCGCCGGTCACAAGAGCTCCGCTTGGGTCGGTAACGGTCCCTTGGATGCCTCCGGTCGAAACTGTGGTCTGGGAAAATCCCGAAACAACAAGGCCAAGGAGAGCGACGAGGATCGCGCCGCGTACCCGAATTGTTCGAATTTGTCGTCCAACCACGGGCAACGCGATCGCGAGAATGCGCTTGATAGGCGAGCGCGTACGAGTCCCGGTTGCCAACATGTCTTCCCCCAGAATCGTCGGATGGCATGTGGGGAGTATTCTACTCTTGCCTGGAACGCTCCACGCTCAAAAGAGCGACTGCCGGACATTTGTTCGAGAGCGATTCCGACCGTTGTCGCGAGAAAGCTATGGATCACGAATATCAAAACGTTTTCTACCATAGCGAAGCGCATCGATAGATCGAATGCCCGGTCCTAGAACAGCGAGCGCAGCTCCCAAAGCTCCCAACAGAATGTTACTTCGCACCTGAGTTGTTCCGAGAAACCCGAAACAAACCTCAACGAGGATCACCAGCGTTCCGGCGATAGGTGTCCACAATCCCAATATCAGCAGCGTCCCAGCTCCAATCGCCGCCGATTGTAGGATCGTGGCTTGCAGGTCAGGCCCTGTCCGGAGAGCAACGACTCCGTCATAAATCAGCAGAATACCCGCGACCAGCCTGAGCAGGAGCAGAGCAGCTCCAGGCCATCCATTGGGAAACATGGAGAATAGGCGTTGCAGAGCAGTGAATCCTCTGTCTTGGGGTGTAACTGCCACGCCCAAGAAAACTGCAATTCTTGAGGCAGTTCGCGGTCCCAAAGGACTCACGAACGCCTATAAATCGATCAGCGTACCCGGACGCCCACGGCAATCAATAGCCCAAAAGGAGTTGGTCTCAAGCAACCCTCTTGAGGGGGGCATTGCACAGACTCGAAGAGCGATCATTGCTTGCTGCAGCGTCTAAACAACGTACGGAATAGACGCCAGAGGGCAACGTGGTAGACGAGCCGTAATTCCGATAACATTTCAATCCTGTGGAGTCTGCTGAATTCTGTTGCTGGGGTTCATGAAACGACTGAGACCATCTGTAGGCTGGAAGAAATCGTCTGACACAGCGTGTCCAGGAGAGTTGCGCGTGCAACTTTACCGACGAGAAACACGTAAACCAACACCGCGCGAATGGAGGGCCATCTCTGCGCTTGCATTACTCCTCATCGTCTTATCTACATCTCTTTCGGCGGCTCAAGGGTACAATCCGACGACTCCCAAGACGGTCACCGCTGAAGTGCATCGTGGCATCCCACGGTCCATGCGAATTCCAGCAATCGATGGCGACGATATCCGATTCTCCCGACTGTCGACCGCTCAAGGACTCTCCCAAACCCAAGTTAATGAAATCGTACAGGACGATCAAGGATTCATCTGGTTCGGGACTCAATATGGTTTGGATCGGTACGACGGATATGAATTCAAGGTGTTCACACATGATCCTGCGCACGCGAACAGCCTCAGCTGTGTTTATATCCACTCGTTATTTAAGGATCGTTCTGGAGCGCTTTGGGTGGGCTGCGATCAGTTTCTGGACAGGTTCGACGGTGTTCACGAAACTTTCACTCACTATCGGATCGAAGCAGGTGAAGTAGGGACCTATGTTGGCGATATCAGTCAGGATCGCACCGGCATGCTTTGGTTGGCAACAGGAAGTGGCTTGTTTCGGTTGAACCCGGATACGGCTCAGATCATCCACTACGTTCACGATCCCGCAAACCCAACCAGCCTTGGCAGCAACCAGGTCAGATATACGTTGGAAGATCGGACTGGCCGATTCTGGGTAGCGGACGGGGAGAATCTGGACGAGTTCGATCGTGAGAGTGGAAGAGTTCTCTCGCGGGTCCGTCTGAGTGAGGGTCTAAGGTTAATTTCGTTTTATGAAGATCACCTCGGCGTCTTTTGGATTACGTACATCACGAGTAGCACTGGAAGCGGACTAGCTGTTCTGGATCGATCCACAAATAGCCTAATTCCTTATTCAATCTATGACAGGAGGTCTGGTAAGGAATTACCCGCTGGAGTCATGGCGGCAACGGAAGATAACAGCCAAACGCTTTGGTTGGCCAGTTTTGGCGCGGGGTTACTGAAGCTCGACAGAGAGCGTGGCGTTTTCATTCGGTATCGAAACTATCCAGAGAATCCTGAGAGCATCACAGAAGACCGTGTGATGTCGCTGTGCGGGGACCGCGAAGGAAATGTTTGGGCGGGCTTCAACGCGAGCGAACCCAACTTTTTCCGTACCGAAAGGGCGCCGTTCATGCCTCTGGTTACCCGAAACAATCCCCGCAGCCACGGCGAAAACATTGTAGGTGCCGTCTATGAAGACCACGACCAGATTTTGTGGATGGCGACGACAGGAGCGCTAAATCGCATCAATCGAAGATCTGGAGAGTCCACCGCTTATCAGCCTCCCGGACAAGGACTGTCGAGCGATGTAATTGCGATCACCGAAGATCCGGGCGGTGGTCTCTGGATCGGAACCTATGGCGCGGGATTAAGCCGGTTCGATCGGAGGACTGGGCGATTTAAGACCTTTCTGCACAAACCAGAAAACCCATCCAGTTTGAGCAACAACATAGTGAGCCGGATGCTGATCGATCATGCGGGCACCATGTGGGTCGGAACCTACAATGGTCTTGATCGATTTGACCCTCAGAGCGAGAGCTTCGTTGTCTACAAGCAAGATACTAAGAGTGACGACGAGGTGTATGCCAATTTTAGTGAGGACAAGAGCGGGTTCCTCTGGATGGGCGGCTTTCGAGGTTTGAACCGTTTCGATCCGAAGACTGCTCAATTCACCGTCTATGCACACAGAGTGGATGACCCCAGTTCTTTGAGTGACAACGTCGTTACCTCAACTTATGTAGACCATTCGGGAAACCTTTGGGTCAGCACGGAAAATGGCTTGAACCAGCTGAATCGTGAAAGCGGGACATTCACCCACTACTACGTGAAGGATGGTTTGCCCAGCAACGCCGTGAGCTGCATTCTCGAAGACCAGTTCGGCATGCTCTGGATGAGCACAAACCGCGGGCTGTCCAGGTTCGATCCCGTCGCAAATAGATTCACGAACTACTCTACCGTTGACGGCCTGCCTGGCAATGACTTTACGGGGTGGGACGCCTGCTCTAAGAGTCCTAGGGGAGAGATGTTTTTCGGTGGGTTTAGCGGCGGGGTCGCTTTTTTCCCCAATAAAGTGATCAATACATCGTACCCGCTGCCCCTGGTTCTGACCGATTTCCAACTCGCTGGGCATTCGGTAGAGGTTGGAGCCAACTCCCCACTCGGGAAGTCCATCAGCTACACCAGCGATGTCACACTCACTCACGACCAAAACATCTTTTCACTGAGTTTCGCTGCACTCACTTATTTCAATCCAGATGCCAACCGCTATCGATACAAACTTCAGGGGTTGGATCGGGACTGGATTGAGGTTGGCAGTGACCGAAGGCTCGCGAGCTACACGACGTTGCCAGCCGGCAAATACACATTTCATGTACAGAGCGCAACCAGACAAGGAGTTTGGAACGAGCCTGGCCTGGCACTAGGAATCACCATATTACCGCCGTGGTGGGACACATTTTGGTTCAGATTACTGTGGATTGTGGCGACCATTAGCATCCTGTGGACGCTCTATCTTATTCGGCTCAAGCAAATGGAGGCAGAGATTCGGGCCAGGATAGAAGAGCGACTCGGTGAACGAGAGCGGATTGCGCGGGAGTTGCACGATACTCTCCTGCAGGGTATACAAGGCCTAATTTTGCGTTTCCAAGCTGTAGCCGAACGAATACCTGCGTCAGAACCTGCCCGGCAGATGATCGAGAAAGTCCTCGACCGAGCCGACGAAGTACTCGTGGAAGGACGAGATCGCGTTAAGAATCTGCGCCTCAACGCACAAATGAAGACCTTACGAGAGGCTCTTACTGAGGTTATCAAGGACCTTGCTGTCAGTAAAGGCGTTGAATTCAGTGTTGTGGTAGAGGGAGATGCGCGCAAGCTTAACCCACTCGTCCGAGACGAAGCCTATTGGATCGGACACGAGGCACTGGTAAACGCGCTGCACCATGCGCGAGCAAAACGCATTGAAGTTGAAATTGCATACGATCCATCGCACTTGCGTTTGCGGATTCGTGATGACGGTTCTGGCATCGATCCTAAGATTATCGAGGCCGGCGGCAAACCCGGCCACTGGGGAATGCGAGGAATGCGGGAACGCGCCGCGAAAATCGGCGCGCACCTGGAAACTTGGAGCCGGCCCGGAGCTGGGACTGAGCTAGAATTGAGGATTCCCGGATCCGTTGCTTACAACGCTCCGGGGAACGGTTCGCTGTGGCGAACGCTCCGCCAACTGTGGCATGAGGAGATGCCCGATGATGCCGATCAAAGTTCTAACCGTTGACGACCATCCTATTCTCAGAGAGGGGATAGCGGCAATCATCGAAAATCACGCTGACATCGTCTTGGTCGGCGAAGCTGGTAATGGTCGTGAGGCGATCGAATCCTTCCGCAAGTTGCATCCCGACATAACGCTCATGGATTTAGTGATGCCGGAGATGAATGGCATCGTCGCCACCATCGCTATTCGAAAAGAATTTCCGAATGCTCGCATCGTCGTGCTGACGACATATAAAGGTGATGTCCAAGCCGCTCAGGCTCTCGATGCCGGAGCTTGTGGATACCTTCTCAAAAGCACTCTGAGGAAGGATCTCGTAGATACAATCCGCGGCGTGCACGCGGGCCAGAAGCGAATTCCACCTGAGATTGCTCTTGCCATGGCAGAACATCATTCCTCTGACACTCTTAGCGAACGCGAACTACAAGTGCTGCAACAAGTCGCAGCGGGAAATGCAAATAAAATTGTCGCAGCGAACCTTTATATCTCGGAAGACACCGTGAAAGGCCATGTGAAGGCGATCCTGGCTAAACTCGGAGCCAACGACCGCACTCATGCGGTAACCATTGCACTTAAGCGCGGAATCATTTCGTTGGAAGAATGAATTGATTTGCTCGTTCAGATAGCTTCATCCCGCAGAAATCATCGAAACAGGCTCAGCCCCACGCAAAGAAGAATGAACCACTGTGTCACGACCTCGCACCTTACGTTATCAAAGGCATTTCGAGCCTTTCCTCTAGATCAAAAGAACAGTAACTAGTTTTGATGCACTGGTGGCAGAGTGCACGCTCACCCGAAAGAGGTGCTCCGTCTCGACTCGATTTGGTCTTCCGCAGGTTGAAAATCGGCTTTACAGTGAGCAGCGAAATCAGGCTATGGCGAACATCCGTCGGGCTTACAGAAAGCTGGGATGCCCAAGAAATAAGAAAGGAGAACGAAATGAAACCTAACTCGAGAAACGTGATGACGAAGCTTTATGCCGTTGCTGCACTCGCTTCTATGCTGATGGGTGCGACTCTGAACGCTGCCGCGGCGGGTCCTGCGCCGACTGGCATCAAGAACGTGGTTTTGGTGCACGGCGCATTCGCCGATGGCTCCGGCTGGGAAGCCGTCGCCAAGATCCTTGAGAAGGATGGCTACACAGTGTCGGTAGCGCAGCCCCCCGAGACCTCGTACGCCGACGACCAAAAATACACGAAAGCCGCAATCGACGCCATGGGCGGGCCGGTCGTCCTGGTCGGCCACAGCTACGGCGGGTCCATTATCAGCGAAGCCGGCAACGATCCAAATGTTGCGGCACTGGTCTACATTGCTGCATTTGCGCTCGATGAAGGTGAGAGCTGCGCGTCGATCGAAACAGCGGTGCCACAAGCCTCCAAGGCATTCAAGCCGGATAGCAATGGGAACTGGTGGATAGAACAGGACCATTTCGCGGCTGACTTCGCAGCGGATATTCCCCCAGCCGAGTCCCACTACATGGCTATATCGCAGGTGCCGATCTCCACTGACTCGTTTACCCACAAGGTCACGAGTCCCGCCTGGAGGAACAAGCCGACGTGGTACATGGTGGCCAGCTCAGACCGATCGATCAATCCCCAGCAGGAGCGGATGATGGCGAAACGCGCCAAGGCCAAGACCGTCGAAGTGAATGCCAGCCATGTGGCCTACATGTCTCACCCGAAGGAAACGGCCAAGCTTATCGAAGAGGCTGCTACCTCAGCGTCAGCCACTCAGTAATTCCTCAAACATAAGGAAAACAAAATGAAACGGAGAACAAAATGAAACCTACGCAAACCAAACCTAGCATCGTGTTCTGTCACGGAATCTGGGCCGACGGCTCGTGCTTCAACAAGGTGATCCCCACGCTTCAGGCCGAAGGCTACGAGGTGATCGCCGCCCAATATGGCCTCGACTCACAGGCAGCTGACGTCGCCGCAACCAAGCGCACGCTAGGGCGGGTGAGCAGCCCGGCCATCCTCGTCGGCCACTCTTATGGCGGTGCCGTCATCACCGCTGCTGGAACGGATGATCGCGTTGTCGGGCTGGTTTACATCGCCGCGGTCGCTCCCGACGCTCATGAAACCGTGCAGAGCCAGCTCGACAAGTACCCCACACCAATCTTCGGCCACATCGAGGTTGCCGACGGACGGGTCTGGATGCTCCCGGAAGGCGCTAAGGATTTCGCCGGTGACCTTCCGGAGCAGGAGCAGAAGGTCGTCTGGGCCACCCACTTCGCCCCCGATGCGGACCTGTTCAACCAGAAGGTTGACGGTACCGCATGGAAGTCGAAGCCGAGCTGGTCCATCGTTGCCACCGAGGATCGCACCGTCCATCCCGAACTGGAACGCTTCCTCGCCAAGCGCATGGGCGCCACGACCGTCGAGGTGAAGAGCAGCCACGTGGCCATGCTGTCGCAGCCACAACTCGTGATCGATGTGATCCGAAAAGCGGCAAAAGCCGCTCAGGGAGCCACGGTAGCAGCGTAAAGTGCCTCTTTGTCGGCCCAGCGTGTGCCCGCCGGCCAAACCTCGCTCGCTCGGAGTGGGCCTCCGCCGATCCTGACGACATCGGCGGAGGCCCGGATGAAAGTGGTCGTTTCAGGAGTACACAATGAAAGATCACATCACCATAGAAGGACATGACGGCGCGTTTGCCGCCTATATCGCGCGGCCGAAGACTTTGCCGGCTCCCGCCGTTGTCGTTCTGCAGGAGCTGTTCGGGGTGAACGCCGACATCCGCAAGACCTGCGACGAACTGGCAGAACAAGGCTTCCTTGCGGTTGCGCCAGACCTGTTCTGGCGGCAGGAGCCAGGCGTCGACTTGAACGTCACCTCCGAAGCCGACTGGCAACACGGTCTTCGCCTCTATTCGGCTTATGACAGAGACGCGGGCGTAAGGGACATAAAGGAAACCATCGACGCAGTACGCAGTCTCCCGGAATGTAACGGTAAGGTTGCCTTGCTCGGCTATTGCCTCGGCGCGCTGATGGTTTTCATGACAGCCGTGCGCAACGACGGCATCGACGCCGCGGTCTGGTATCACGGCGCCGATACTGAGAAATATCTGGGAGAAGTCGATGGGCTTCATGCGCCCCTTCTCATGCATGTAGCCGAGGAGGATGAGTTCATTTCCAAGGCTGCGCAAGCGGAGATCAAAGCGGCACTTGCTAAGAAACCAAGCGCGACGGTCTACAGCTATCCGGGTCAGAGTCATGCCTTCTCTCGCCATAACGGAAAACACTACAACGCGACCGCGGCTCACCTTGCCAACGGGCGGACGAGCGAATTTCTACATCAACAACTGCGGTGACTTTGGGTCGCTCCAGAGGTTGCGAGCGACTCGATCGCCTTCGCCTTCCGTCAGAACGGCATTTTCGCCGAGCTGAAAAGCGCAGTCGGAAATGAGTTGAGCAAAGCAGGACTAATGCTGTTTACGCAGCTTGATCAAGGCGGCCGTGTGTAAAAGAGATTCGAGATGATAAGAAAAATCGAGATAGAGCGGTTCAGTCTGACGACTTCCAAGGCGTTCAATGAAGTAATAGCCGGTGTGAACGCCGCCATCGGTCATCCGGATATGGCTGAATTTGGGAGATCAACACACGAGGCACGTTCTTTTGCCGAACTGAAAAGCGCAGTTGAGAAAGGTTTGAGCAAAGCAGGACTGATGCTGTTTATGCAGCTTGATCAAGGCGCAGTTCTGCAGAAAGAAATGGGTCAAGACACACCTCGAATCATCCGCTTTCTTATCGGCAACCCTCTCATCATGAAGGAAATGGCGAAGCATGTTCCGGACGCGGGCTCTTACGCGCCGGTCACAGTCCTGGTGGATGAGCGCGCCGATGGCGTACATCTGTCGTATGACAGGATGGCGAGCTTCTTAGTGCCTTATGGGAATCGCGACGCGCTAGAGGTCGCCCGGAATCTGGATAAGAAAATCGAGGATCTCTTACGGCAGGCTGCCGCTTGAGTTCTACCAATTGCATTTGCTCTTCGATAGGCATTTCAATGAGCAGGTAGAGCTATGTTGGCTCGTACGGCGGTAGGCTTGATCCGTTGGTTCGCAGCCGGCACTATGAGTTGTTGTGCGGGATTCTGCCAGGGCGCGGCTCATAGTTCTGCGTTTGCGTAAGAATTGATCTCACAGTTCAAACAGACTTCTTCGAATTTTGGCGTCGTCCATTCCATGGCTTTCTCCTAGTAACCTGACTGCTCCCTTAACTTTCGAAACGCGGAACGCATTTCCTCGACAAAAATGTCCGGCTGTTCGAACGCGGCGAAATGGCCGCCGTGCTCTGCCTCGTTCCAGTAGATGAGATTCGAATAGGTCTGCTCGGCCCAACTTTTTGGAGCACGATATATCTCTCGCGGGAAGACGGTTGCGGCCACAGGCAAGGTGAGCTTGCCTCCTGAAAACGAACCGCTCCTATTCTCCCAGTAGATCCGTGCTGACGATGCCGCGGTGTTTGTGAACCAGTAGAGAGAAATGTCGTCGAGCATCTGATCCCGCGACAGCGCGTCTTCGGGAGAGCCCTTGTTGTCAGTCCAACTGTAAAACTTTTCGTAGATCCACATCGCCTGGCCCGCCGGCGAATCCGAGAGCGCATATCCGATCGTCTGCGGCCGAGTCGCTTGTTGGCGCCAGTAGCCGTTGCCGTCGCCTAGGAAGAGTTTGGCACCATCGACCGCTCGCTGCTCTTCGGGACTGAGATGCTCTGGCATTTCCGCAGGAAACACGAATTGCCAATTGAGATGTATTCCAGCGAGTCCGGGGGGAAGAAGATGCCCGAGCGCCGTCGTTACTCCCGCGCCCCAGTCTCCCCCCTGTGCGACCCACCGCTTGTAGCCAAGCCGCTGCATCAGCAGACTCCATGCGGAGGCGATGCGGGGGAGGTTCCATCCCGGGTTGGTTGGCTTGTCAGAAAATCCAAATCCCGGAAGCGACGGAACGACTACATGGAATGCGTCCTGTGCGCGACCACCATGCTCGGTCGGGTTCGTAAGGGGCCGAATGATCTTCATGAACTCCACAATCGATCCAGGCCAGCCATGGGTCAGAACGATTGGTAACGCATCGGGATGTGGTGAGCGTACGTGGATAAAATGAATGCCCAGTCCATCGATGGATGTCCGAAAGTTTGGAAACGAGTTCAGCTCTGTCTCGAAGCGTCGCCAGTCATAACGAGATTCCCAATACTCAATCAGCGATTTTGCATGAGCGAGGGGAACTCCCTGGGACCAGTCCTTGACTGACTGTTGGTTGGGAAATCGGGTAGCTCGCAAGCGCGCCCGAAGATCGTCAATGGCTTCCTGCGGAACCGAAATATGAAATAGACGTACTTGTTCGGTAGCCTCTGGTAACTGCAATCCTAGTGTTTTTGGCATAACTGTATTTCCTTTCAAAAACGCCCCGGCGCCTTCCGCCTCATGACTGCTTAAGACCCGTCAGGTTGGTGCCCCATTCGAGGATCGGCAAGTTCCACTCAACGTCCACCTTGTCGAGAAATTTCTTGGTGTTCTCGATATAGGCCTTTCGGTAAGGCTTCGTCCCCTGGGTCGCGTCGAACTCCGCGCGTGTTCCTTTCCACAGTTCGTAGAGCACGAACTGATTCGGCCGTTCTGGAGTCTCGTGAAGAATGCCCATGATGAATTCGGGTTCCTTTGCACAACGGTCAAGCATGCCTTTTATCTCGACAAGAAGCCCCTCTTTCTGGCTGGGTTTGATTTGGTAATGGACGCTCAGTGAGGTCGTTGCTCGTTGCGTCATAGTCGTTCCTTTCGAAATGTTGTACCCATGAAAACCTCCTTCTTTGGAACCACAGGCCGAGGGCAGACGAGGTTAGCCTCGTCTGCCATGAAGCTTCTAGGCGCCCTTGAGTTGTGGGACACCTAACAGCTGCGTCTCCCACAAGAACACAGAACCAGTAGCGCCGGCATGGTCGATAAAAAGCTGAGCGACTTCTCCCAGGTGCTCTGAGCGCGCCCAATCACGCTGAAGTTCTCCTGCCATCCCAAGCCAGGTAATGGGTTGAGCTCCGGCAGCCATCATGCGGCGGATTGCCATATCGTGTGCTTCCGGAGTGACGCCGCCCGAGGCGTCTGTGACGACGTACACGTCGTAGCCGTCACCCATTGCATGGATAGCGGGCATTGCGAGACACATCTCCGTCCAGAGCGCGGCCATGACCAGCTTCTTCCGGCCCGTCTTCTTCACCGCCTCGACGACCCGTCGGTCCTCCCAACAGTTGATGAAAGTGCGATTAATCGTCTTCTGATCCGGAAAAACTGCCTGGACCTGCTTGAAAATTAGTCCCCCGCGTTCCTCGTTGACTGTGGTGAGAATCGTCGGAATACCATAAGCCTTCGCGGTTTTGGCTAGAGCTGTGACGTTGTTGATCACGATTGTGGGGTCGTGACTGTTTACGTTTGCCAACTGGAAAGGTTGGTGGTCAATGAGGAGTAAGACACAATTCTCCGGTGTTAGAAGAGCGTCGAGACCGACTTTTGGAAATTGTTGCATCAGGTGTGTTCCTTTCTATGAATCGGCGTTGGCCACCAAAATTCGTGCGGCTATCTGGTCACTCGTTTCCGCAATCACCGCATCTGTGAAAAGCTCTTGCGCAATTCGGCAACGAACAGATCGGGCTGCTCAAGCGCGGCGAAGTGACCGCCCTTCGGAACCTCGTTCCAGTAGAAGAGCTTCGAATAGGTCTGGTCGCCCCACACCTTCGGCGGTGTGAAAAAGTCGCCTTTGAAGATGCTGACCGCGACCGGCAGTTCGAGGGGCATTCGGGCGAAATCCTTCGCGAAACTCTCGTAATAGAGCCGCGCAGAGGATGCAGCCGTGTCGGTCAGCCAGTAAAGCGTGATGTCATCCAACATGTGATCGAGAGAGATGGCCTCTGTGGGATCACCCTTGTTGTCGCTCCATGCCTGAAACTTCTCGTAGATCCACATTGCTTGCCCAACCGGCGAATCGGCCAGACCGTAGCCCAATGTCTGGGGTCGGGTTCCCTGGATCAGTCCATAAGCAGATCCATCGCTCCCATACTTGCCGAGTTGAGCCAGCGCCGGCTGTTCGGCGGCTGTATAGCCGCCGGGCCCCGGTGGTGGAGGTGGGAAGAGAATCGGAAGATTCAGATGAATGGCGACAAGCCCCGCGGGCTGCTGCTTTGCCATCCAGCTCGTTACGCCAGCGCCCCAATCGCCGCCCTGCGCAACATAGTGGTTGTAGCCCAGGCGCGCCATCAGCACTGCCCAGGCGCTAGCAATGCGCGGAAGACGCCACCCCGGTTCTGTCGGTTTGTCCGAAAAGCCAAACCCGGGGAGAGAGGGAATTACGACGTGAAAGGCTTCATCGGCTTTACCACCGTGGGCCGTCGGGTCCACGAGAGGAGCAACGACCTGCATAAACTCGATGATCGACCCGGGCCAGCCATGCGTCAGTATGATTGGCAGGGCATTCTCGTGCTTCGATCGAACGTGAATGAAGTAAATACCTAGACCGTCAACTTGTGTACGAAACTGTGACAGCCCATTCAGTGCGCTTTCAATGCGACGCCAATCGTAGCGAGTGCGCCAGTATTCAGTGAGTGCTTGTGCTTTAGCCAGCGGCACACCCTGCGACCAATCCGTTACCGGTTCCTTGTCCGGCCAGCGAGCATTGGCAAGTCTCTTTTTAAGATCGTCCAGCGCTGCCTGTGGTACGTGGACCTTGAAGGGAGTGACATCATTTGTCGCCGGGGGAATCACGAACTGCGCAGCCTTGTCGGAGCTCGCGTGGGCACTTATTGGCCCCAGACCGGCGGACAATATACCGGCACCACCGGTTGCGGCAGCCGCAAGTATGAACTGACGGCGCGAGACGAGCGTCGGAACTCCTGCTTTGTTTTCTAAGTCGCTGTTCATAAGTTGCTCCCGAACGTCAATTGAATGCAGTGCTTCATCAGCGTCAGGATCGGTTGCAGCATCCTGATACTTCGTTTTCGGTTGTTCAGAGCTAACGAAGTTTGAAAACCAGCAACGTACCGGCCTTCGGAACCACCGTTTTCGTCCCCTGAATCTCGTCGATGCCATTTTGAAGGCCTCGAGCGTCAAGGTCCCAGCCCGTAGTGACTGCGACATATTGTTCCCCATCGACCTCGAATGACGTTGGAACGCCGATTGCCCCAGAGGGCAGCGGGAAGCTCCACAGCACATCGCCAGTGCGGGCGTTAAACGCTCTGAACAAGCGATCGGGAGTCCCGCCGGCGAAGAGGATGTCCCCGCCCGTGACCAGAAGGGGCGACCAGAGGATCGTCTTGAAATTGTGCTGCCAAACTCGCTTGCCGGTGTTTAGGTCCCAGGCCTGAAGTTCTCCCATGTGATCAGAGGCGCCAGCGCCGGTGCGGACCGATCCGAAGATGCTGTCGACGTCGTACCCCACATAAAACCCCTTGGCGTCAGCCTCTGGGACCTCACCTTTTGGGAGATACGCGCACACGTTGTTGTTCGCCGGGATGTAGAGAAGTTTCGTCTGCGGGCTCCAAGCCTCGGGCGGCCAGTCTTTGCCGCCGCCAATGCTCGGGCAGAACTCGGCCCCCTGGTGCGCTCCCGGTCGCTTGGACTCGTCGACCGTGGGTCGACCGGTCTTCGGGTCAATTGACGTAAAGACGTTGTTATTGGCGAACGGGAAGGCGTGCAGGAACTTGAGGTCATCGCGATCCAAAATCCAAAGGTAGCCATTCCGACCCGCGTGTGTGGCCGTCTTCGTGAGCTTCCCGTCGACCTCCGTGTCGATCAGGAGAGGTGCCGAGACTTCATCCCAGTCAAACGAATCATGCGGCGTGTACTGGTGATAGCTCTTGATCTTGCCGGTGTCGGCGTCGAGAGCGAGCGTCGAGTCCGTGTAGAGGTTGTCGCCGGGCCGGTCGTCGGCGACCCACGGGCCCGGATTCCCCGTACCCCAGTAGGTTGTGTTCGAGGCAGGATCATAGACCCCGGTAATCCAGGTCGATCCGCCGCCTCGTTTGTAGGTCTCGCCTTTCCAGGTGTCGCCACCCGGCTCGTTTGGCGCAGGCACGGTATAAGTCTTCCAGATGCGTTTTCCGGTGAGCGCGTCGAAGGCGCTCACTGAGCCCCGAACACCGAGCTCGCCACCCGAGTAGCCGGCGATGATTTTGCCGCGCACCGCAAGCGGCGCCAAGGTCGAGTAGCAACCCGTCTTGTAGTCATCGAGCGGGACGTTCCAGACCTCCTTGCCCGTCGCGGCGTCAAGAGCCACGAGGGCGCAATCCGTAGTCGCCATGTAGACGTAGTCACCGTAAAGCGCGACGCCGCGGTTGGTCGGATGGAGCTGGAACAAGCCGTCCGGGTACTTCCTTGTGTACCGCCACAGTTGGGTGCTGGTCTTGGCGTCAAGAGCTATGATGTTATTTTGAGGCGTTGTTATGAACATACGCCCGTGATTGACGATCGCCGCCGTTTCGTGAGCGCCAAGTAGGTCAGTACTCATCGACCATGCCAGCGATAGCTTGTGAATGTTGTTCGACGTGATCTCCTTCAGCGGGCTGAAACCCCAGCCGTCATATGTACGCCGATACATGAGCCAATCGCCCGCTTCCGGATGCTGGAGCCGTTCGTCCGTCACGGTTGGGTAAGCCGTCGACTCAACATGTGCGCCTTGCGCGTGCACGCCACGTGCGGCGAAGAATGCAATAGGCAGGCTTAGCCAAAACGCCAGGTACGACACGCGCTGAAACCTCATTTACTGTCTTCCTTTCGCAATGGAACGCCGTAGATTCGAAAAGGCAAAGAAGGCGATAAGTTCTTCTTCGAAGGATCGAAAAAAAAGGCTAGTTGGCCCTCACTGACCCACGCTGTCGTGCCAATCCGAGTAACCGACGTCGGAGTCACGAAACCGTCATGAATCGGCGTAACGGCGAAGGCGTCGCCTCTGATCACGACGCGATCTAATCTTCCTGAACCCTCGATCAACAGGAAGCTGTTGTCTCCGAGACTTCGGAGAGCATCGGGAAATTGCAGGTGACGGTTACCGGAGAGTTTCGTGACGCGCCCGGCTCTTCCATCCTTGACTTCCACACGCGAAAGTTCGCCCGCCGTGTAGGTCGTCACGTAAAGATTGCCATCGCTGCCGAAAGCGATCCCATCGAGCCCGGCACCACCGCTTTGAGGCGGAGAAAACGCAGAATCCTGCACGAACACGTCAAAGGTTGTGGCGCCGGCAGAGAGTTTGAGGATGGTGGGATTTGCGCTGTCGGTGACGTATACGGATCCCTTCGCGTCCACGGTGATGTCATTGCAGTACGCGTGTGAGCCGGGCAGCGAGAAACTGTGTTTTGCATCTCCTTTGTTAAGGTCGAAACTTTTCAACGCGCTCCATGTATCACTTCCCGCTGCAGATCCGCCCAACGCACTCAAGTCGTTCGAGCAGGCCCAGAGCGTGCTCGATGCCTCGTCCGCGAAGACTCCCAAGATCGAGCGTGAGCCCGCTGCGCCCGGCTGGATGAATACGGTGCTCTCGGCCGTCCGCGGATTGACGCGCACGATTCCACCATCCCCCACGCGCCCGACAAAGAGCACACCATCGGAAGTCGATGTGATGCTCTCTGGAAAGGCTTTCGTCCCTGGAACGGGAATTGATTCGACCTTCTGCGTTGCGGCTTGAACTGTAAAATTCAGCACTAAGGCGAGGATTGCAAGCTGGGGTGAACACCGAACGCGCTTGGACACAATCACCCTCCCCAAGCGGTTGTCCATTGAGAAAGATATAGGGCGCTCGGATCTTGTGGCCTTCAAACAGCACGAAATCGTCGAGCGGATTTCATCCGGACAATCCAGGTCGCCGCGGTCAGTGTCTGCCTGAATCCTCATGGCGTACACATGAGGCAATTACAGGTCCAGCGTAAAATGCTGAATTCAAAAGATTGGACAGCTGCGTTAATGGTGGAATCTCGCCAATGGCAGGATCCTGGCAAACACAGAGCGCCGAATTACATTGTTTCATCGGCTCGGGTTTTCGGCCTTCCGAAGCTTGGGGGACAACGTATTTCAGGTCGGGAAGTTGAGCTTCTTCAATAACGCGGCGTATCGCGGATCGTGGCGCAAGCTCTTCAGTAGGGGTTCCACTTTTGTTTGGATCAGACCGGCATCGCGTTCGCCGTAAGCACGGTCTAGCCACTCGAACGCTTCGTCGAACTGGTTCCGGAAAGCATAAACCTCGGCGATGTGGAACGAATTGCTTGGATGTATCGCAATTAACTCACTCAATGCGGCGTCCGACTCCTTCTCTCGACCAAGCGCGTGGTAAGCAATCGCATACAGAAACGCACGTTCGTTGTCGTACCGTACGAGCTCGATTTTCGGCAAGGCATCCTCAGGCCGCCCCTGCATCACATAGATTTTGCTTAACAGGATAGGGCCGGTCCAAATATCGGGGTTCAGTTCGAGCGCCTTCTTGCAATCCGCTGCGGCTTGGCTTAGCTGGCCCATGAAAAACTCGGTCTCTGCAAGGATCTGCCAACTTCCTGCATTGAGCGGATCCAGGTCAACAGCTCGGCGGTTCAATCGAAGAGCTTCGTCAAAGCGGCCGAGAAGACGAGCTGAGCTAGCCGCCATGCTCACAGCCTCGGGATTTCCGGGTTCGACTTCAAGCGCCCGCTGGTAGGAAGCATCCGCTCCAGCCCAATCGAAGTCGACCTGCTGTTTAATCCGTCCCATTTGGTCATGGGCCGCTGCCAGGTTCGGGTTCAGCGCCAAAGCCCGTTCAACTGCTTCACGAGCAAGCCGGAAACCCTCCTCACTGGGAATAAGACCTCTGTGGGCTTGCCACTTGCGCACGCGAGACAATCCGACCCAAGCCAACGCATAGGAGGGATCAAGCTGCGTCGCCCGTTCATAGTACTTCCCAGCCATCTCCGTATCTTTGTCGCTGTTCCGCTCAAAGAAGTAGTACCCCTGCAAGTAGGCATCGAAGGCTTCGGGATTGACTGGGTGCGGCTGCTCCAATTCTGCTTGTTGCTGCGAAGTCAAACGCAGCCGGATCTCCTGCGCAACGGCCTTGGCTACATCGTCTTCGATGGTAAGAATGTCTTTTGCCGGATAGTCATAATCCTGTGACCAGAGATGAGTTTGGTCCTTCACCTGAATCAGCTGAGAGGTAAGGCGTATGTGATTTCCGCTTTCGCGGAGGCTGTTTTCCAGCACATACTGTACAGAAAGATCGCGCCCGATCTGGTCCAGGCGTGTGTCCTTGTGCTTGTATCCCATCACGGACGTTCGCGCGATCACACCTAATTGTTCCGGCTTCAGCCGGCCTAACTCTGAAATCGTCTCCTCCGTCAGACCATCCGCAAGGTAATCCTTATCGGGGTCGCCGGTGAGATTTTCAAACGGCAGCACAGCGAGCATGATCTTTTCCGATCGCGCTCGTGCTGTAGCTTGAAAGCGCCGCCAAGTCATGTAACCGGCGACGACTAAAATCACAGCACACGCAGCCACGACCGCAGCTTTCCCCCAATGTTTTGGCGCTCCCGGTTCTCGCTCACCCTTCGGGCCTTCGACCCTGGGTAGCGTTTCGGCGAGCGATCCAAGTGGGCCCTGAGCGGCTGTCGACTTCTGTTGCCATTCGACCGGTGCGATGAGTCTGTATCCGCGACGTGCCAGAGTTTCAATGTACTTGGGGTGGTCGGCATCGTCTGCGAGCGCCTTGCGCAGGATCGCCATGGCAACGTTAATGCTTCTTTCGTAGTCCACGAAGGTGTCGTTCGGCCAAAGGATCTGCCGTATTTCCTGACGGGTAACCATTTGGCCTTGCCGCTCCACCAGAATTCGCAGAATGCGGAAGGGTTGCTCGCGGAGCAGGACCTTTGCAGACTCAGGTTCCACAGGCTCCGTTCCGATCGACACAAGTTCCCCGGTTCGGACATTGAACTCAAATGTTCCAAATCGGACTCGCTCGACGAAATTGGTCGACTCCTCATTCATACGTCGGATCTAAACTCCCTTGCGTGTTCACGTCACTACCGCCGTCTAACTCATTGATCGGCAGACAGATAATGGAAATAACCGCAAAATAATGCCTAAGTGCATTTACCTCCGAAGCAGGAAAGAGTCAAAGTCACGTCAATACGGACCACGGGAGAAAGGCGCTGAGCCTCCAAGGTGGCGTCTGTGATGCGATTTGCTCGGTTGGATCATAGGAGAAGAGATAATTCTGTTTGGCGCCGCAAATCCCCGGTCCACCTGCTGAAATTCGGAAACGTCAAAGGCAAACTTCATGGCAAGCCAGATCATAGTTTTCCCCGTAGGGTCTGAAAGTGTCAAGCCAACCCTCGAATCCGAGGAGAGGCTCCAGGAAAACGTCGCCCTGCGAGAAGAAGTCGACAAAGCTTCGATGCTCGAGGAGATCGTTGGCGCCTCGCCAACGTTGATGGCGGTGCTCTCTCGCGCGTGCAAGGTCGCTGTCAGCGACTCGACGGTACTCATCACCGGCGAGACCGGCACAGGGAAGGAACTCGTCGCGCGAGCGATTCACCGGCGGTCTCGGCGTGCCTCACGAGCGTTCGTGGCCGTCAACTGCGCGGCCATTCCGCGCGACTTAATTTCTTCGGAGCTCTTCGGTCATGAGAAAGGCGCGTTCACCGGGGCCGTGCAACGGCGACTCGGTCGGTTCGAGCTGGCGAACGGTGGCACGATCTTCCTCGACGAAGTGGGCGAACTGTCGTCCGAAACACAGGTGGCGTTGCTGCGCGTCCTGCAAGAGAGGGAATTCGAACGCGTTGGGGGACGAGAGCAAATCCGGGTCGATGTTCGCGTCATCGCCGCAACGAACCGAGATTTGACAGCTGCGGTGGCGGACGGAACGTTCCGTCAGGACCTGTTTTATCGGCTCAACGTGTTTCCCCTCGAAATGCCTCCGTTGCGGGAACGGCGAGAAGACATTCCCATGCTGGTGGAGTACTTCATCGGTGGGTACGCGCGGAGGGCCGGGAAGACATTCCGACGGGTCAGCAAACGGACACTCGACTGTCTGCAATCCTATCCATGGCCCGGAAACGTTCGCGAGCTGCAAAACGTCATCGAGCGGTCCGTGATCGTCTCGGAGACCGACGAATTCACAGTCGACGAGAGCTGGTTGTCCCAGCGGGGTCGGCGATTAGGAGCCGGGGTCGGGTTGTCCAGCTCGCTCGCCGCGCACGAGAAGGCGATCGTCGAGGATGCGCTGCGCGCAAGCCGCGGGCGCGTATTCGGGGCCTCAGGAGCAGCGGCCCGCCTCGGGATTCCACGTTCGACGCTTGAATCGAGGATTCGCGCGCTAAAGATTGACAAGAGACGTTTTCGCACGCTAGCGAGCATTTCGTAACGCTGCCGCTGTGCAGTTTTTCACCATTGTCGAGATCTCGTCCGTCTGGCATGAACTGACATGCTTCAGATTCAGTCGCTTTCCATTGGAGCGGCAAATGCATTCCGAACCATCGTGCCCTTGCTGAAGATTCAACTTGATTGCCGGACACCCGCAATACTCCGGCGGTGCTGTCGCCCGACTCATGATTGAAGCGCCAAACGTGCAGCTGCGAAAAATGCGAGCCATTTCTGTTGTACGGGTGAGAGCCGAGTGCAAATAGTGTTCAGGATCTCAGAGCTGCTGATATTGCTTGTGGTCATTGCAGGGGCGAATCAAATGATAGGGCAAGAAAAACCGGCTTCGCTTCCGCGCCCCTTATATCCGCTTCCTCGTTATGAAGAGGATTGGAGCTTGCTGTCCGATCCGGCGAAACGCGACGACTTTTGGGATCCGATCAAATTCATCCCGCTTAATGAGGATAGAAACGTTTTCCTGTCGTTCGGCGGGGAGTTCCGCGAGACCTATGAGCGCTTTCACCATACGAATTTTGGCCTCAGCCCCGATGACCCGGACGGTTATCTTCTACAGCGCTATTTGTTTCACGTCGACTTCCACGCAGGACAGCGATTTCGATTTTTCGGAGAACTCAACAGCTCACTCGAAGACGGACGAACCGGAGGTCCGCGCCCTTTAGACAAAGACAAACTCGACGTGCACCAGGGCTTCCTTGAATTTGTACTACTAAAGCCACAGGGAAATTCTTCACTGACCCTGCGCATTGGGCGCCATGAGATGGCCTTTGGCTCTGGTCGAATGATCGACTTGCGGGAAGGGCCTAATGTGCCACTCAGTTTCGACGGCTTTCGGCTGTCTTGGAAATCTCCAGGGTGGCAGGTTGACGGATTCGCAACCCGGCCGGTTCAAAACAAGCCTGGAGTCTTCGACGATCCGCCCCAGCACGATTTCGCTTTTTGGGGCCTTTATGCAACTCATCCCCTAGGTCAAACGCAACGAAAAACGCTCGATTTCTACTATCTGGGTTTGGATTTAAAACACGCGGTATTCAACCAAGGGGCAGGACATGAGAAGCGCCACACTCTGGGTGCGCGTGTTTGGGGCGAGCGTGGACCGTGGGCTTACGATGCCGAAGCGATGTATCAGTTCGGCAACTTTGCGTGCCCTTCTGTCTGAAGAGAGGAGGCTTTTTCGAAGGCGCAAAAGCTTTTTGCGAGGAGTTGGCCGTAAACACTCGACCAAGGCTGGCCTGCGAAAGTCAGCGGTATGGGGGAAGACGAAGGTGTGCGCAAACGCCGGGTGTTCCAGTGGTCGAAACAGGCGAGGGACCTGGCCAGAGAATACAAACAGAGAATGATCGCCGGCCAGCATCTCGCTCAGGCCGACCGCAGCGTGTTGGCCGCAAGGCTGGTAGAGATCTCTGGGAACCCGCGGGAAGCCTGTTTGCGCTTCTTGTGCCGTTCAGGGGTAGCACAAAAGCGATCCTATCGCGAATGGACCAAACCTGAACAACGACGGCTTCTTGACCTGATCACTACGATGCCGGTGGACGAGGCGGCGAAGATTCTTCGGCGGCCACCTGGTTCGGTCCGCTCGATGCTGCACCGTCTTGGCATCGGTGGGCGAACTGGCCGGGAGTGGTTCACCAAGTTCTCGCTGTCGCGGGCGCTGCACACCCGGCCCGAGGAGATTCAGAAATGGATCGATCGCGGATGGCTAAAGTCCCGCTCTCTTTCTTCTGCTGGCTTGCAAGCCAAAATCATCTACGCGGATGACTTCTGCCAGTTCGTAAAAGAGCATGGTCACGCAGCGGTGAGCCGGCGCCTTTCTCACGATGCACTTTGGTTTGTGCAGAACTACGTGTTTCCACCCAGCCACGCGGAACTACTGTCGGTAAGGGGAACATACAAAAAGCATGATGGAGGCCGTGAGACAAACGAGAACGCCGAGCCTCAATTGGACAGTGGTTCCGAAGGTGAGACCGAGTAGGAAAGCTCGAGCCTGCTTGTAACAGCGAGTTTGCGCATGGTCGACGCCCACACGCGGGCAAGTTGTTGTGTGGATTTCGACAGGTGATAGCCGCTGTTTGACACCAGCGCGTTCCTGCCGTAAAGTTCCAACCATCAGCGAGTTGACTAGGCGAAAAGAGTAGGATCTTTTCGACACGAGGGGGCTCCTTCTCGCTGCTTCCCTGGAAAATCTGAGTTGGCGTGCGCCGTTATCGACTACAGGCGGTGCCGGGAGTATTGCCCTCTCAAGGACGCCGGGCATCTGTTTTCGCGAAACAGGAGGGTTTGTGTCGCGACTGACAAAGCACCTAGTATGGACGGCGATTGATGAGCCCGCGCCAGAGAATGTGCGCACGCAATTTGGGCTCATTGCGACTTCCCGCATCGCCACCACGGCCACGCCAAGCGTCGCCACGGCGGTGCAGTGCCCCGAGACTATTCATCTCGACATCACCCTTCCCGAGCGGGAGCAGGCTGTCTATCTGCTGCATGTTGGGGCTGAAGTGGAACATGCGCTTATGGCGCAGTATCTCTATGCTGCATACTCTCTGGGCGGCTCCCAGCTGTCTGAGGAACAACAAAAGCTGGTGCGACAATGGCGCGACGTGATTGTGCAGATTGCTCGCGAAGAGATGGCCCATTGGGCAACGGTTGAGAATATTCTGACCTTGCTCGACGCGCCGCTAAACTTTGCGCGAGAAGATTTTCCGATTCCACGAGATCTTTATCCCTTCGATTTTGAGCTGGAACCTCTAACCAAGAGATCCCTGGGCAAGTACGTACTCGCCGAGATGCCAACGGAAGATGTCGTCAAGAAACTGGGCCTAGAAAAGAAGATTGACGAGATCCACAAGTATGTGGGCGGGGCTTCGGCTCACGATAAGTGCACAGTGCATCGGGTCGGGATCATTTACAGCACCATTGTCGCGCTGTTCCAACCGCCCGTAAGCCCGCAGGAGCCACCCAAGGACCCGCCGGCATTCATCCGTTCCGAAGATATTCTTGCCGAATCCAAACGCTTTCAAGTACGACCCGAAGAGTGGGGTCTGGGCTACAACGACCTATTGATTGGAACCGCATTGGACCGCGGGACCGCCGCGGACGCCATTGCAGCGATCTCAATCCAGGGAGAAGGTTCCGATATCGACAATCTTCAGACTTCGCATTTCGGTCTTTTCCTCGATATCTACGACAAATTCCCGGATGAAGATGGATGGCGCCCCACGCGCCCCGTCGCACGCAATCCAACCACCGACGATGATGCTCCGCCCGATCGCAGGATTACGCATCCGCTGGCTTTGCGCTGGGCTGAGCTCTTCAATCTGCGTTATCGCATGCTGCTGATGTTCCTGGTTCATTCGTTTGATATTGAAGCTCCCGTAGGCCCGTCGCAACGCACGTCGCGCGGCCTTCTGATTTCGTGGGCGTTTGGCGAAATGTATAACCTTCGCTCCATCGCAAATATTCTCATGGACCTCCCGCTGCGTAAGGATGCGGGAGGGCTGCTCGCCGGCCCTCCCTTTGAGATGCCGTATTCTCTCGCGCTTGCATCGCGCGAGTCTGGTCGCTGGCGGCAGCATCGCGACATGCTGCGGGCTTCAGAGTTGTGCATCGCCGGCCTGGAAGAAGATACCGCTCATACTGGCTATCTGAAAGGGCTGCGAACTGCGGACCACGACGCGATGGATCAGATCACCATATTGCTCGGAGGGCTGTGATCATGGCGGAGATTACGGAAATTCGGATACTGCCGCCGTTCGCGATTGCCCGCCTTGGGTCATCAGCGGACCCCATGGATAACTACTGCCTGGAGATCGTCGATCCCATTGGACCGCGGCATATCACCCACGCCGAGACTTTGCTGGTGGACCGCCAGACGGCCGAGGCACGCGCCAAGGCCAGACCGTTTGAGGTGAAGTTTCGTGATGCTGATGGCAATGTCAGGCCAGTAGCTCCATTCCTGGAGGTCTGGGCACTGCTTGCGGGGAGCGACGAACTCGTTCCGTTGACGCTTGATGTTCTGCGGCAATCTGGGCTCACACCCGCGGATGTGAAATGGAGCGTCCAGACCGCGAACATCAAAGCCTTCCGGCGCACCGGAGATTCGAACGATCGGATACTGGCCCAGACCGGACTCTTCAACGACCATGGCGTAAAACCGCTGTGCGGAGAATGTTTCAATTTTTTGGACAAGCAGTCGATCTCTCTAGGGTCAGTCCAATACATCAAACCGAACGCGGCATTTCCCGAAATCCGATTGCGCTTCACCCCGGCGGCGGGCAAGGTATATGGCCCGCCGCCTCCCGACGGCAAACCTCCGGACGGGAACCTCGCGGGCGAAGTCTACGACGCGCGTAAGGGGCATTGGAGGGGGTGGAAGGATCCCGCAGATCCTAAAACAGAACCCATCCTGGATATTCGGAGAGTCACAAATCCCGGAAATGTTTACGCGGGGACCGATTTATCGGATGGATCTCATCGACTGAGTTGGGGCTATTTGGATGATGAGTGCGATGGCATCGTCGACGTCGAAATTACAGTAGGTGGCAAACGATTGAATGCGTATGCGCGCATTGCGGCTGGCCCGCCAACGTTCGCTCCCGACAGCCTGCCTTTGCGGACCGTCTACGACGAACTGGAACAGGCCATGTACGGACCCGAGTTGGAGTCGGAGGTGACCAGAGAAGAGGTGGAGCAGGTCAAGCAGATCGTGCGGCGTGCCCTAGAGACAGTGCGCCTGATGAACACCGCTCAGATGAATAAGTACTCAAGCCAGCGGGGCGTCGGCATGGCGCGCATGGACAACCTAGACGTAAAGCGGGCGCCCACGGCAATCCTAGATCCCACCGTTGCCGATTCACTGGCGATTCGATCGAGGCACGAGCGCGTCCTGCTGGCGCTCGAAAGCGGATCGCTCGCTTGGTTTGCCCGCGTGTTGCGGGAGCACGATGAGGTCGGTGATCTCACCGACGACGGGAGAAAGAAGATGCCAGCGTTGATGCGCGGCGCCGATGCCAGGCATCTTGCGCTGACGCGCAGGCAAGTCAACAAGGTGCGCGCGGCGGCTGAGTACGTCTTGCGCAACACGCCCGCGGAGGGTCGCAAATGACCGAGCCGATTAAAGCCAAGAACCTAACCGCGCAACTCCAATATCGGGGCACGGGAAACCCGCCTACCACGCATCCGCACTCGGCGATTTCAAATGCGTTTCCAGGTTTGGAAATGGATTTCCGCAACATCTGGCGGCGGATTCTCAAGGGCCTGCAACTGCACGAAGCGAGCAACCTGGTGGTGGCGGTGGATGAGGATGCCGATCCCCAACTGCGAATGCTTGCGTCGGGATGGCGGCTCATGTACATCGCGGATGCGAAGGTGATGGCGACGGTGAAGGGGCCACTGATCGCGGGCGGCCCAACTGTCGAACTTCCCGACACCACATTTCAAGAGACGATCATGCCGCTCGAATGGTCCAACGCACTGGCCGAAGTACTGTGCGAACACGCCGGGCGACGAGTGCACTGTAAATTTCAAAACGTTCTCGACATGACGCAGCCTCTGGCGGAGTTTGACATCGAACTACGACCCTTCTTTGCAACTTCCAAGGTGAATGGCGAGCTCATGAAACAGCCGGTGATTTCACGAGAGTTGGCACCGCCGGGAGAATTGACGCAGAGCTTGTGCTCACCTTGGCAGAGCGACTATCGCGAATGCGCCTGCTTCTACTGGGCCGCCAATCGACCTGATTACGTGAACGTAGAGGCGGGGCCGGACGGCGCCAGTACCGGCAACAACTGGATGCAGAGGGACCGCACACCGGAGACGCCTAAGGTCTACCTGCCCGACGATTGGATGGATCCGGCCTTGGTGAACTACCTGGACCTGTACCGTCATTGGGAGAAGTCTCTGCGGTTTGTCATTGGTGGGAAGGACGAAGATCCTCCGCTACCGAGCGAGGACAAATAATTGCTAGTGCAAATTCAAAACGCGGAAGCCGTTCACTCAGAGATGCCCCACACCTGGGACCGGGACTTTCGTCTTTTTGATACCGAGTTCGGCCATCACCTCTTCATGGTGAATGGCTCGCGGGTGTACAGCGTCCCAGAAGAACTGATTGCGGCGTTGAACGCGACGCCGGGAGGGAAGGGTGAGATCCTAGCATCGCACGGGCTCACCGCCGCGCCTTACATCGACGATGAACCTCTGCGGGACCCGGCTGTGCGGGCAATCTCGCTGGCAATTGCACAAAGCTGCAACCTGGGCTGTGCTTACTGTTACGCGCAGCAAGGAAGTTTTGGCGGAGCGGCCAGAGCGATGGACCGAAGCGCGGCTCTGGGCGCGATCGATCTCCTGCTTGCTGACGCCGGACCCGGAGATCGCGTGCAGGTTACTTATCTCGGCGGCGAGCCTCTGGCCAACCGTGGGTTGCTGCGCGAAAGCGCGGGCTACGCGCTCGAACTTGCGGCGCGCAAGGATGTCGAAGTACGTTTTTCCATTACGACCAACGGTACCCTCCTGACTGCCGAGGATGGTGAATTCTTCGAGCGGCATAGTTTTGCCGTAACCGTGAGTTTGGACGGCGATGCTGAAATGCACGACCGTCTCCGTCCGTTCAAGGACGGCAGGGGCAGTTATCAGCGAACCATGAGCCGCGTGCAGCCTCTTCTCCAGCGGCAGCACCGCATGCAGGTGTCCGCACGCGTCACCGTGACGCCGCAAAACTTGGAACTTCGCAACACGTTGGGATCTTTTATCCGCATGGGATTTCACAGTGTGGGATTTTCTCCCATGCTCAGTTCGCCTGACGGCGCCCAACAAATGAGTTCCACCGATCTGCGGGAGATGCTGCGCCAGATGATCGACTGTGGCACAGAGTTTGAACGGCGTGTGCTACAAGGTGATCGCTATCCTTTTCTGAACATGGTCAACGCGGTGCGCGAGATCCACAAAGGTACACACCGACCCTATCCCTGTGGAGCCGGAGCAGGATATCTCGGAGTCTCAGCCGACGGTGGGCTTTACGCCTGCCATCGTTTTGTTGGCGATGAAGCAGGCGAAATGGGCGATCTTGGGGGCGGGATCGATCAAGACAAGCGCAATCGGTGGCTGGCGGAGCGCCATGTGCATTTTCAATCACCTTGCCGCGAATGCTGGGCACGCTATCTTTGCGGAGGCGGATGTCACCACGAGGTCCTACAACGCGGACGTCCCGCCTGTGACTACATTCGCGGGTGGTTGGAATATTGTCTGCAGGCATACATCCGACTTCTGGAGAAGCGTCCGGAGTATTTCTCTTCATGAGTGAGCGTTTGAACGCGGACATCTGCGTGATGGGCGGAGGCCCTGCCGGGGCCGCAGTCGCCGCACGATTGAGCCAGCTCGGGCACTCCGTGGTGGTGGTTGAGAAACAAATCTTCCCCCGGGCACATGTCGGTGAATCGGTGACGCCAGGCGTCCTGCCATTGCTGGATGTCCTCGGAATTAGGGAACGAATCGAACGTCAGGACTTCCCGCGACCTGAGCGCGTCCTGTCGTACTGGCCGCCTCATCGCGGCTACAAATCCATTGGTCCTGTTCCGGGTTTCCAGGTGGATCGAGCGAAGTTCGACATGGTGATGCTCGATGCAGCGCGGGAGGCTGGCGCAATCGTCCTAGAGGGCTCTCACCTTCTGCGTCGAGAGCAGACGTCCACTCACGGCTGGAATCTCACAATCGCTTGGCGCGGGAAACTTGTCTTTGTGGAGAGCTGCTTTGTGATCGATGCTACCGGCAGGCGTGGCCTGATGGGCGGCAAGAAGCGACGCTACGGAAAGCCGACGTTTGCTCTGTGGAAGTATTGGCGTGCTTGCCCGATATCCGGTCGCGAAACGCGCGTGGAGGCTGGTGCAGAGCAGTGGTATTGGGGAGCGCCATTGCCCGATGGAACCTTCAACGCAACCGTATTCATCGATACCGAGCGCTTTAAACATGATTTGCAACGCCTTGGAAGCGTGGAAAGCGTTTATCAACATCTCTTGATGGAATCAGAACTGATGGCGGGTTGCTCGCAAGGGCATTCCATCCGCCCGGCAACGGTTTGTGATGTGACGTGCTATGCGGATGATGATCCGGTTTTGTGCAACCTAATTAAGGTCGGTGAAGCCTTGTTTTCTGTAGATCCGTTGTCATCGCAGGGCGTCCAGACGGCTCTTGGGACCGGGTTGCACGCAGCCGCGGTTGTCCACACGGTTTTGCGACGCTCCGGGGATCAGAAGATCGCGGAACAATTCTATCGCGAGCGACAGCTAGAGGCAGTTGCGTTTCACCGCTCGACAGCGGCCTACTTGTACAGCCAGGTTGCGTTGGAGCGAGCAGCACAGTTCTGGCAGGAACGAGCAGGTGAACAGGCCAGACATCAAGAAAGGAGTGTGATTCCCGCTATGAGGCCTAGCGGGAAAATGCCTACAGGACGAACGAGGGTGAAACTGGCGCCAGAGATTCAGATTGTCTCCCTACCTTGTTTGGAAGGAGATTTCATCGTCACGCGGTCGGCGGTGGCCCATCCGGATTGGGCGAGGCCGACGGTCTTTTTGGGCGGTGTTGCAATCGCCCCTTTGCTGAACTGCTTGCGCACAACCCTTACGGTTGAAGAGACTCTGAGGGCATGGTCACAGAAAATACACAAGGACCATATCACGGGAGTTCTCGGTTGGCTGTGGGGAAACGGTTTGATTATCGAAGGCAGTTGAATCAGTCGGAGTTCTTTGGTGAGCAATCCGCCCATGCGACCGCGAAAAATTCATAACCTAATCGAGGTGCCTGGTGGATCCGGTGACGGTCAAATTCGTTCAGCTTATTGGTGCGGAAATCTTCGGCGCGATCTTGGCCTTGTTCGGAATATTTCTGTTTTTCCGAGGAATTACGGGCAAGAGCGACTTTGTGCTCGAAGGCAAGGGGTTGAAAGCCAAGCTCACAAACAGCGCGCCCGGTACAGTCATCTGCCTGATCGGCGTAGGCCTAATCGCCTTTTCTCTGCACTCCAGCAGCGTCATCCGCGAGCAATCGACGCTACCAGTCGAACGAGTTCTTGATGTTTGGCTCGCGAATAGCTACAGAGTCACCGAGCCGATGAATACCGAACAAGTCATCGATACGATTGTGGGGCGTGGAGAGAATGTCCGATTCACAAACAACGAAATCACCCTTTCGTTGCCGATGACACTGGGGCAAATCGCCCAAAAGGAATTAGCCAGCACCAAATATTGGCACATTCTCGCTGCCATCAATAAGGACCGTCACTACTATACGTTCTCGTCGGCTGCGGAGGACACTCAGATCCAGAAGGGCGCGCTTGTGCAAGTCTGGGCTGTTTCCAAGTACAACGGGATGGATGAGAGAACGAGAGTTCAGGTGACCGCAGTCGACAGGGCGCGCGGGTACGACGAATTGTTGGCCCTCGCACGTTCCGACCGACCATTCGCGGAGACGTTTTCCGAGGAATCGTTTCGGCATTTTCATAGAGAAGAACTGGACCTCAGTCTGGAACAGACAAGTCCGGGGAATGTTCGGAATCTGCGCGAGTTGAGCCTCAAGCTCTACGGAGATCCGAAATACTGGCCCATCATCGTGTGGGCCAACAGAGACACTTTGCCGAAAGGGGCTGGTGAAGACACTCGTGTGACAACGGACCAGCTTTTATCTGTACCGAGGTTTATGGGTTGGCCGCGCTAGCGTTTGATCGAATTTTTTCGAATTACCCTTTGAGGATTTTCGAACGACGCCATTTCTATCAATCGGAAATCGCTTAACCTCGCTCGCAGTTCTTATCCATTCAAGCGCTTTTCAAGGCTCACGATGGATCCGATGATCGCCCCGAATGCTGGAACCTCGCCGAATATCATCCCGGACATTGCATTGTAGTCTTGCTCGAGTTGGGCAAGCATTTCATGGTGAGGTGCGAGGGCGTAGCTGCCAGGAGCGGCAATCGCGAGGTCGAAGTCGGGCCGGTTGAAGAACATGCGGGCATGTTGAACACAGTCGGCAGCCATAGCGTTGTCCTGTGCAAAGCCTTCCCCGGCATCCGAAGCGAGCAGCCGATGAACATCATAATAATGACGTGAAACCCGCTGACCTCCGCCGCGTAGTTCGCCTCGACGGTCCCACCATCGCCGGAGGCCGTGGAGGATAACGACTTTGTCCCAGAACGTGCGGCCGGGATCAACCGTAGTAATGTTCGGCACCGCCAGATCTGTCTCAGCGAGATCTGGGGCTACGTACGGAGTTAGAGTTCGCGCGGCATGTGGGTCAAGGGCTGATTTCGCACCCGCTTCAATCTTTACAACATTTATCCCGGTCCCGGCGGGGCAAGCTCTCTCCACACCCGTCCGGACTGATCCACCCACAGTCTTTCAGACGCCGTCGAGACCTCCCAGAGTGGGTAGAACGGAGACCGCGTCGCCCGGCTTGGCTTCCAGACCAGGCGCGTCTCCACGGGTTGTGCGCAGTTTGCGATTTCGACCGCGCGGTCGTCCTTTATCAGCCAGGGTTGCCCGACGCGTTCCACCGCCGCACGCGCCATCACGCTTCCGTCCATGGCATCTACCATCACCGCCGCGCCAGGTCCACCCGGCTCGCCAAAGTGCACGAGGAAGTAAGGGTGTTGCCCATCTAGCCGCTCCACAAGGTGCGCGGCGGCAGGCAGGCCCGATACCTTGGCTGCATCCGCCGCTACTCTGACGGCTCGTTCTTCCGAAATGCGCGCGCCCCTCACATTGTTAGATTCCACGATCTCCCGTGTGCAGCGATGTGAAAATCGCTCCATCTGTCCTTACGTAGATGCGCTCGCTTCCAATGGTGAACATGTGGAATGGGTACATCGGCGATAGCGATTCCCGGCAAGGCATCCACACCAGCCTCGGGTACTGGCACAGCGCCTCTCGCCGCACCGGAATGCGTACGCCACCATCCGGAAGCTCCACAATCTTCCCGATGATCGATTTCGCCACCTCTTCGGCGGACCCGAACCGGAGCAGGTTACTCTCCGGGTTGGCGTGTACTGCCGACTGCATGTAGAGCCCCGACTTCGCGTCCACCGCCACCGCCAGCGTGTTGAATGAGCCTTCGGTCGCCGGAACAATCCAGTAGAAGGTATCCGGCAGATCTAGCCGCTGCACCAGCACGGCCTCTCCAAATTTGGCGCGGCCCAACGCCCGACTGTAGTGGTCGCGCGTGGCCAGCCCGTAAGCCTTCAGGCTCTCTTCTGCGCGCGCGGTAGCCTGGGCGGCCCGCAACAGCTCGCCCCGGTAATCGAGCGGCTTCATCAGCGGCCGCGAAGGCACGCCGCGCAAGGTCGGTGGCGGTGCAGGATCGGCAACTGCCACAAATTTCCCGCCCCAATAGCCACCGGGAATCCCGGTCATATAGGTGCTCTGCCAGGTGCTGTAGCTTATATTCTCGTTGGCCAGCCCGCGACTGCCGCCTGTGCCGCATCCGTCCGTGCCGTCCGCGTGCGGGGGTGGAGGCGCCAGCGACGGATTACTCCCTCCCGGGGTCGGCGGTTCGGGGTTATTCACATCGAACGAGTCGATCGTATAGGTCGTATCGCTGTAGTCCGCCGGCGCTGCGCTGGCAGTGTAGCCCCGCACGACAATCCAGTGTGCCGAGCCGAAGACCATGGCGATCGGAGCAGCCTTATAGTTGTGAATTGTCCAAACAATCTTGCGCGAGATCAAGTCCTCAGTGTCCAGCGCAAACAGCACAAAGTCGTACGACCCGTAGTGCGGAGGCCCCGGCGGCGCGGGAGGCTCCAGGTTATGCATCGTCCACTGCAGACCGTCCGGCGCCGTGTACCAGCCAGCCTCCGTTGTGCTATGGGTGTGGTTGTCGTTGTAAAGGACATTCTGATCCAGCAGCCCGGCGCCCAGTGAATCAAGCACCATCTGCGCGCAAGCCGCTCCGCAATAGTAATCCGTGTCCTGCTGGTGATATGGGACCGCCAGGCTTTCATGCGTAGGCATGGTTCATCCTCCTTTTTCCACTGCACCTCCGTGCTTTCCGGGAAGCAATGAGGTGCTTAGAACTGGAACCAAACTCTGAGGACCTAATGAGCCCTCTGCAGCATTGATCACAACGTATTCATAGTGATTGTGAGGGCTCCGGCGTTTCATCCTTCCCCAAGAGACTCGCGGCGTCCGTTCCGCGTCGGACCTGCCTACGTTAGATGCTGCACATAAACCCTCGCCATCAGACCGCCTCATCATCCCGAAGTGCTTGGGGAAGCAGGTCGAAGATTCCGATTCCCCCTGGCAGCGCCGTTTTCCGAGATGCCAAACACTGCGGCCCGCCCGTCGGCAACGAACTCTCCTTCACATATTGATCATAGGCTTCCATGTTGGAACCAATAGACAAAGCGACTCACTGCGCGTTGGGTTATGGGCAATCCTTCGGATCACTCCCCAGAAACGGGCTTCGGGGAGATCGGGGAGAGCGAGCCGCTCAGGAGGGCAAACGGGCGTACAATTCTGCGGTCTGCGTTCGACGCTCGTGGGAAATCCACTCAATAACTCCGCGGTGTTCTAGTACTTCACATCATTCGTCAAGATCCACCCGCCGCCAGTTCTATTGACCGACATTTCCTTAATTTTGGTGTAAGTGAAACGTCCACATGATAGCAGTCACTAACTAAGTAGCAGTCAATAACTGATGAGTGCCCCCAACTCAATCACCTGAGTTCCGCGCAAGGCGTAGGGCAAGAGCTGTGGAGGACAATATAGCGACGAGGGAGACCGGACCATGAGAACCGTCAGCATTTATTTCATACTTCTGGGACTGATTCCGGGCGTGAACAGTGAGCAACGCGCGGTGCCCCGTGCTCATGCTCTTGTTTCCGTCACCCACGTCGATTACGCCAGCCGGTTGGCCGGAGTTGCTGTGCCCCAAGAGCCTTCCGCAGCGGTGCTGGCAAGGATCCTGACAAATCGTTCGCTATGGGGAAAGGATCTTGGGGCGGCGCTTTCCGGCATTCCCGCTTGGAACCAGAGCGGCGAGTCGGCGGTCGTGCTCTTTAGCGACCGCGTGATGGGGAACACCGGATACGAGAAGCGCCAGCAGGCTGAAACGGCATCCGTCAACTTGGCGAAAGCCATGAGCATGACACCAGAGCAACCCGTGCCAGCGTTTCGTGACTTGCTGGGAGTCTCGCAGGCGGTTCGGATGCATCCCGAGGTTCTGCCCTATGTCGAAGACGCTTTCCACGTCTATCTCGTTGATTCCGCGATCCAGATGTTGAACCCTGAACTCACCCCCGCAGGCGTGCAGGAAATTTTGGGAAAGCCCGAACGCGTGAGCAAACTCTCGATCGACGGTAAGGGGGATCGGCGAGGGCTGGTCTTAACCCTCTACTCCTACGCTGGTGGAAAAATCACTTTTGCTCAAGCCGATGTATCCAGCAGGCCAGGCCGGATTGATCGCGTCTTCCTCGACGTGCCGGCGGTGATGACTGCGCTGTTTCAGGAGGGGAAATGAAAACCTCGAAACCATCGAACGCGCTGCGATTGGTCAGTTGGGTACTGGTCATATCCCTGGCGGCCTTCTGTTTCGGTCTATCTCCAGCAGTGGCATCGGCACAGGCAACCCAGGTTGATATTGCAACCGACGCCACTGACCCCTCAAATCTAAACGACTTCGAGCCCAGTCTCGCAGTGAATCCTGCTAACCCTCTCCAGATTGCTGTGGTTACGTTCTCCGAACAATGGACTGCGGGAACCGCGCCGGTGTGGAGATCCGATGATGGCGGAAGAACGTGGCGTAAAGAATTCCAACTCCCTCAACCAAGTTCACTTTGCGGACCCGGTGACCAGAAGATTGCTTTCGATGCGTCCGGCAGTCTGTATGTCGCGGAACTCGGAGGTGATTGCATGACGGGTGCGCCTCAGGACTTTATCTATCGGCAGACGGGGGCTGAGAACGACCCGCTGACGATTGGCGCGTCGTATGGTGATGATCAACCCCATATCGACGTCGACAAGGCGAGTGGCACCGGCTGCCCGTCCCGGCTATATTCGCCGTGGTTAAACTTCAACGTTTCTAACGAGCGCTCTACGGTTTCGGATTCCACCACCGGGGGCGCGGCCATGACCGACGTGGCGGCAGGCAACAACAGCTTCCCCGACCGGACCACGCGTATCGCCCTCAGTTCGGACGGCAAGGCCTACATCATATATAAGAGCCGGGAAGGAACCGTCGCTGGCGGGTTTGAGAATGTTCACTTCTACGTGCGCCGCTCCGATGACTGCGGAGGAACCTGGACGGCGAATGGCGGCACGTCGGGTGTTTCGGTGCATGGCTCGGGAACAGTTCAGACGTGGTTCACGACTACCTGGGGCAATCCCTCGAAGGGACCAACGGCGAAGGCCCGCAGCAGTGACGCGTGGATAGCGGTGGATCCGACAAGCGGGGACGTATACGCCGCTTACGTAAGCAAAGACTCTTCAACTTTTGGCCAGATCTACGTTGCCCGCTCCACCACGCAAGGCACAAGCTGGATGACGCCGGTCCGAGTCACGGATGGCACGCACCATTCCGCCTATCCGGAGATTGCCGTGACCGCAAACGGCACAGTTGGCGTGCTGTACATCGACTATGACGATTCCGGCACCGATATCCTGTATCGACATCACTTCGCGAGATCCTTCGACCAGGGAGGGCACTGGTCGCATGAAACTCTGCAATCCATGGATCCGAATAGCTTTGCCATTCCCGCCACCAACCCGCCACTGTGGGGAGATTACGAGGGACTGACGGCGGTGGGGAAGATTTTCTATGGCATCTATACGGGACAGTCGACTGGGCGCAGCACAACCCAACTCGATCCCATATTCTTCAGTGAGAGCGGGGTGCCGGCTTCGTCCGACTTCTACGTTCGCGACTGGACAACCAATGCCAGCACGCACGACAACGGCGAAGAGCCCTCCACCAACAGCGACTGGTGGGACACCGGCGACGTGTGGAACCGCTTGACCAATACACCGGGCACGTTTGATCCCACCACCGATCGACCGGACCATCATAATGCACTGATTGGGACCAATTTCGCTTTCGCGCGCATCAGCCGCAAAGCGGCAGCAGCAATGGGTTCACCGGATATCGCGGTCACGCCAACGTTCCTCTATGCCGATTATGGCAATGGCGTGAACTACGTGAATCTGGGGTCGGCTCCTGCCGTCACCTTCCACGCCACGGACACGACTCCCGTCGTTACTTCGGGATTGTCCTGGACCCTGCCAGCCACCCACTCCACGCATGTTTGCATGGCAGTTGAGATCTCGTCACCCGGCGATCCTTTTTCTCCCGATCTGACAAACCGGGCGCCGGGGGTGAGCGATCCTCTGATACCCACGGACAACAACAAAGCGCAAAAGAATATGGATCTGGTTCTGGGAGAGCAAGGCGGCGATTTTTCCTTCTATGCGGTTATCCATAATCCTGATCTGTTTGTCCATGACGTTACGATGCAATACGATGCCAGTCCCGGAGTAGTGGAACGCATGGGCGGCGCGCTGGTCGAAGCGGTGGGCGGTGAAAGCCAACCATTCCGGCGGGGCGGCACGATCAATTTCGCGAAGATGCAACCGGGCGAAAACCGCTGGATCGGTTTGAGTTTTGCGCTACATGGCCAGGGTGGTGGACCGATGCCAGTAGCCTTCTCGGAGATCAACGGGAAGGCAGTCGTCAATGGGTTTACCATCGTCATGCATCCTTCCTCGAGCAGCGAAGTGATTCGCCAGAATCTTCAATCCCACCGGGATGTCTTTCTCCGTTTGTCTCGCGCGTTCCATATTCCGCAAGGAGAGACTGAGAGCAAGGCAGCCGCCGGCTTGCTTGAGCAAAGGCAGATAACGGCGCAGGAGTATGTGGGCTTTCTGCAACAGCATGCCCATCCCGTTTCGCTGGCCGTTTCGCAACTCCTCGCGATGGAAAAGATGCCCGACCAGTTCGGCATTCAGCAGTCAATAGAAAAGCTGGATGCAGCCCTGGGCGCGGGCCAGACAGGCGCCGTCGAATCAGCCCACGCTACCCTGCTGAACAAGCTTGACGGCTTCCAGACCATGCTGCAAAAAGCCCAGGGCGATCCGGCTGACATTCTGCAGATGGTGAGATGGCAAGTGCTTCTGTACTCAACTCTGCCGGAGTTGAAGCAACTCCCGGCTACTCGCTTTGTCGTGAAGGAGTCCAGGGAGTTCATTCAGGACTTCGGCAAACGCAAGCGCGGAGCCGACCACTATCCGGAACTCATGCGAGAGTTGCTGAAGAGCTTCCGCAGCACGGAAGAGGTGCTGGAGAAACACGGGCTTAACCTGGAACCGGAAATTGAACAGATCGAGGCCCGTTTGCACTCCGAACGCGGTCTTGAAAAGGCCCATCGCGATTACCTGCTGAAGCTGCAAAGTATTTTGCGATAGTTCGGATACGCCATAAACGGTCTTACAAACGACGAACGCGACTCCCATATGCTGATAAAGTCAAGCCACTTCGCCGAGTTCATCCGTTTATGATCGAACTGTGTTCGCCCGATGGAGTCGTTAAAACCGGACTGCCGATGGGCCCTTCAGAGAAAAAGCCGACCCAGCTTGCTTGGGCGGCAAGGTGGAACACTTTCTCCAGTCCGGTTTGAGAGCACGATCTGCAGGATTGCGCCGATTTCCAGCAGTTTTCGGAGTAATGCAGGCAGGTTTCTCTGCCGTCCAGACTGCCTGGCGGAGAAGGAGGGATTCGAACCCTCGGTACAGGTCTGAGTGGCGTAAGAGCCGACGTTTGCGTAAGTTACACGGAATCAAAGAGTTCAGAATTCTCCGGGAGACTGCCTGCCCCCCGTCGACACGCTAAACAGTCCGGTTTCGCGAAGCTTCTAGAGGCGAAGCGCTGGCGATTGTGTGGCTGAAAGTGGTCTCTGCCGACGCCTCCCAGGCGGCCAAATGGGTTCGCACGTGACTGCTTGCCTACCAGGCAGTCCGACGCGAAAAATCTCTCTGCAGGGTGTGCTCACAAGAAGCTAAATAAATGAAGGTTTTCAAAAGATTCTTGCTCGTGCGTTGTTGCTTTGTTACACAACTTCCGCCTCTTGGTTAGGAAGGAAAGACATCCCTCTGTCACCGAATCGGTAGCCGCCCGCTACGGCGCCTTGCTGGCGACCAGGCCGATGTTGGCTACTGTCTCTCCTTTCTTCATTGAGGGCACGGCGCAGACATACAGGACCACGCCGCTCGACGGCGCATGCGCTTCCCACACCGTCTTGCCGAACAGATCGGTGACGTAGCCGATTTTCATGCCTTGCTGCACGTACCAGCCGCGCTTGACCATGGGATAGAAAACGCCGGCGGTTTCGCTGGTGACGCTGGCAATGCGCTGGATCCACACTGGGTTCTGCACCGCAGGCGCATTGCCCGGCAGCATCTTCAGGTAGCGCATCACGTTCAGGCAGCCGTTGATCAGTGCCGTCACGTCCTCCGGCTCTACGGTGCCAGCGTGGCCCGCCTCGGCCGTGAGGGACGGCTTCCCCCGCAGGCTGGCGTTGGTCTCCAGATAGCGAGCGGCGTTCTGATCGCGGGGGCGATCGGTTGAGAGGATGATCGTGTCGAGCCCGAAGGCCAGCACCATGGCGCGCGAGACGGCATCCTGCTGCGCGTTACCGGTCGGCGCCCAGTAGGAATAGGGCCGCAAGCTTTCATCGAGATCGCCGCCGTGAAGGTCAATCAGGTAATCGGATTGTTCCACGACCTGCTTCGTCATCGCCCACGACGCGCGCTCGGTTTGCGTTCCGTTGGGATTGCCCGGATAGAACCGGTTCATGCTCTTGCCGTCCACCGGGTTCACGTGCGGCACCTTCTGTTCAAATGACGCGAGGTTCACCAATGGGACGATGATGACCGTCCCGGAAATATCCGCGGCATTGAGTTCTTGTATCAGCTTTTCCAGCGCAATGATGGACGCATACTCGGTGCCATGCGCTCCCGCCACCAGGGCGAGAGTCGGCCCAGGCTTCGGGCCGCGAATCACCGCAACCGGGATGTTCGTGCCCGCGTCGCTCCCCGCCGAAACTTCGATGAATCCGGTCACGGTCTGCCCGGTGACTGCTGTCGCGGTTCCCACGGTGAGCGCTGGTTGTTGTGCCGTGGCCGCCACGCACAGAACGCAACTCAAAAGAATCAATGCCAGCCGCTTGCGCATACTCGCCTCCTCCAGACCACGCTTGAGAGTCGGCAGAGTATAACGCCGCCGGTCGAAAGCTGCACAGGGCCCCACTGTTCTCGCCACCAACTGGCACGTTATCCGAGAGCTATCGATCATTTCCTGCAAGCCGACTTATGGCCCGCTTGCAGGTTGCCATTTCGAAGGGCAGGCCGTTTGCGTCAAGGTAGGTCGTTTCCGAGTGCGCGCCCGTGAGCCAAGCGCGATCGGCGAAGTGATCGGTGGACTAGATCGTTGGTCGACTTTGTTTGTACGAAGGCAAACCGCTACATTAGGCAGACTTAGAATGCAAGAGTAACTCAAGTGCCTTCAGACTCCGTGGCGGAGGGACAGGAATTCGAACCTTTTGTACGCTTTTCGTGAGCCTGCAAGAGCCGAGGTGTCCGCAACATACAGCGACTTCTGCAACATACACGTCTCGTCCGGAGAATTGCTTGAGCACCCAGATAGGGGAAAATAGTCCCCTTTCTCATTCCTCGGAAAGGCGAACACCTAGCGATTGTCGGACTGAAAGTCGCAAGTTTTGCGATCTTTTCTACTGCCACATTGGTTCGCGCCTGACTGCTTGCCTGCCGCACAGTCCAAAAACGAAAAATATCTCCGCGAGATGTGCTCGCAAAAAGGCAAATAAATGAAAATAGTGGGAGAGTCTTGCCTATGCTTTGTGACACGACTTCCAAGGAAATGAGGCATCTTCTCAGAGACCTCTGACACTATTTCGTTGGTATGATGATCGTTCTAAAAGGAGCAGAGAACAATGGATCAGGGTGATGAACTCAGCCTTTGGTTAGCAAGTGCTTGGTTACGCGCCAGCGGCGATGACGTCCAAAGCCTCGTCATTGAAGACCTGCAGGAACAAATTGAGCAGGGTAAATCGATGGCTGACGGCCTGGACGCCCTTTCGCACTCAGAGCGGCAGGCTGGGGATTTTGGTATGGAGATCGCCGGAACCTTGCTTGCCCCTGTTCTCATTGAACTCCTAAAGGATTTTTGGTCTGGATATCTCAAAAAGTTGGGCGAGAGCGCTGGCGGAGCACTTGCGGAGGAAACGACCAAGGGCGTGAAGGGTTGGTTTTTGTCGATTCTGCACAAGAAGCAAGATGACAAAGTGCTGAGAGATCTTAAAACCAAAGTTGATCAGTTAGCTGCTGAACGAAAGCTAACTGGAAAAGAGGCCGCCCGACTGCTAGAGGCTCTTAGTGGCCCTAAACTGGCACAAGAGCTCTCGGAACGGAAATGAATGGCGACTCGTCAGTCTGACCGAACCGCTCTCGTGTCAGCGTCGGCGTGTTCGGTTGAAATATTTGTCCACGCGCTCCTACTTTTGCTGATTTTGTTGCCGCTTACCACTCTCGTTTTTCCATTCCTCGCTTTTCACGTTGGCGTATCTTTACTAAATTCCAACCTCTCCGCTGATTGGCACCAATGGAAAAAAGGTTCGGCACCGCAAGAGCTCGCGGTGCTGAGCGATGGGCAGGAAATCGCTCTTGCGATAGGCTTTACCGTCTCAACTCTGGCCGCTTCGGTGCTGGGTTACCGGCGCCATGTAAGACAACCCGAGACCGGGTCTTCGGACACTCGGCGGTATCTCTCGCCAAAAGGAGAACGAGGCAGGGCGTTGATCGCCCGAATCGAGGCTCTTTGGTCAGAGATTGCGCTGCAATCCGCAACCCCGCCCGAAGTTCTCTGGTTCCCAGGGGCGGCGGTGTTGGCGCGGGCCATGACACGATCGAATCGGTTCGCGGTTGCTGTCAGCACTGGCCTTTGGGAAATTATCAATAGAGACGACTTGGTTGCCAAAGTCGTGGTGCTACACGAATTGGCTCATCTCTCTTATGGCGATCCGCTCACTTTCGTTCGGCTGAAGGCGCTTTTGGACGCGGGGACCCGAACATTGGCACGAATGTTTCGAGTATTGATCTTCACCATCCTTTTTCTCATTGCGCACCAGTTCATCGCCACCCATCGTGGTCATATGGGAGCGGCACCGATCATACGGCAGACGCTCATGATCGGTGGTATTGGCCTTTTGGCGCTCTCCATTTGTCCAGTTTCTGCTGCGATGATCAAACGATACATCGGATTGATTACATCCTTGATTGAGTTGAGAGCTGATGTCCGCTCGGCACAATGGGCTGGAGGTCTTGAGCGGTTTGCTGAAATTCTCGCAAATTATCCCATGGTGCACAGATCAACCTTTAGTGACAGAACACGATCCTGGTTCTCTCTTGGCTTAACCCATCTATCGGAAAGCGAGAGATTGCAAATTGTCCGTCACCCCGAACGTCTTCTCACCCCTAAAGTGCAATACTTCTTCTTTTCATTGATTCTGGTACTGTTGCTACCTGTCAACGGGCTGACTCCCTTGTTCGAAGGCGGAATCGTCGATCTTGCAGCGGTGGTGACGGTCGCATCCGCACTGACGATCACGGTGAGCACGATGTTATTGCTTGCCGGCGCAACCTCGATCCGAATTTCGCTAAGCCGCCTCTTCGCGCTTTCAATGTGTTCGGTGTTGTTTACCGCCGCTTGCCAAATAAATTTCTACACGCTTACCTACTCTCTTAGTACCGTTGCAGTTGAGATCGGCCTGCCTGGACGAAGCGCGACCCTGTCATGGAATAACGTTTCAGCGGACACGATCCCGGCGTTCCATGACATTGGCCATCAGTTGTTAATCATCTGGTCGGGCGGATGGATCATTTGCGGCGTTCTCATCACTATGGTGGCCTTCGGAGCCCTGCTAACCGCCGCTAGACGGCTGCGACGCATCAATCGCTCTAGTTCGTGGCCGCTGATTGTGATAGCCACCGCTACTGGAGTAGGAGTCTTGCTTGACGGATACGACCCATGGCGGACGTTCACGCTGGAGAACACTGTGCTCGGTCGCGCATTCGTGGGTTGGGCGGGTGTCACCGCGCACTTTCCGGGTATACGGTTTACCCTCGGCCCCTGGCTCGCACTGGCATCGGTAATTATTCTCGTCGTGATCGATCTTGGGTTGGGTGTGTATAGATCGGCAAACCTGAAAGAACTGTCGTGAGTCAATGAGGCGATTTCAGCCTCGACGAGACCACACAGGCTTCCAAGCAGTGGCTTGCCGACCAGAACGGCAATCGTGTCTGGCATGAAATCAAGGGTCAAAAAAACGTCCCGAACTGTGGACCCGCTGCTTCGTCGGTCGAAAGCTATGTCGCCGTATGGACGGCCTGTTAGAAACAGGGTTCGCACCTGGTAGCGCACCCAAAGTCAATGCTGTTGGATCTAAAAAACCTAAAGTGTTCGGTTGGCGACGCGATTTTCATCTACACGCCCGTGGCTCCGCGCCGATCGGGATTGCCGCTCTACTGTCCTAAGTGCAGAGCGTGCGCAGGGAATACGACCTGAGATTGCCCCTTACCCCATCGCACTTACCAAAAAGGGGCCAAGCCTCCCCCGACATGGCGGCTACGCAGGCGGTGATTCAGTACACCAAGATCATGCGGCAGGGAGATCGAGGAAGACGATCCCAACATTTATTACGGAGGAAGCGCACGCCGGCGGATTGCCTTGCTTGGCAAATCAATCTCGTACATCGGTCCACAAAAGCGCTGTCTCAATTGCGGCAAGCAGTGGGGGTGATACCGCCAACCTTTTCGTTTCCGACAAGGGCCGATATCCTCTCCGGTCGGTGCAGGCCATGAGCGGCCACGGAGCCCTCGTTTGGTAAATGCGCACTGTTCCAGTTTTGGAACAAGAACACCTGACCAGACTGCGTTTCCCTCACACATCCCCTAGTTTCGCAGAGAGCCTCATCCCTCACTGTTGCTTGCACCTTAGGTGCGACTGATCGTGACTGTCCTGTTCCGGTCTCGTAACAAAAGCAAATCTTTTTCTCCACACGAGGGAAACCGCGATACAAATGCAATCGATTTTTTCTCGCTACTACTTTCGGGTTCCCGCCAGAGACTATCGTCGGCTTGTTCGCGGACTTGATCGGTTGTAAAGACCAATCGCAATCCGGAGGTGACCAAATGAAGATCCCCGTAGTAAAGACCTCGCAGCTTCTGGCCGCAGCCTTGTGTGCATGCACCCTTTTCTTCCTTGCAGCCGCGGTCCAGGCCGAGCAGCGCCCCACCATGACGAGCCACGTTCCCGAAACAGTGTCCAGCGGAGTAGCGCCGTTGGTCGGCCACCTTCCCAGTGCGCAGCGTCTGAGCCTGGCCATCTCCCTGCCACTGCGGAATGAAGCGGATCTCATCGATCTATTGCAGCAACTCTACGACCCGCAAAGTTCCAGCTACCACCAGTACCTCAGCGTGCAGGAGTTCACCAGCAGATTTGGTCCGGCAGAAGCAGACTACGCAGCGGTGCTCCATTTCGTGGAAGGCAATGACTTGGCCGTAATCGACATTGCCGCCAATCGTATGGTCGTGGATGTCGAAGCGCCGGCGGCAAACGTTGAGAAGGCATTCCACCTGACGCTCGGCGTCTATCAGCATCCCACGGAGAGCCGCACCTTCTACGCGCCTGACCGCGAGCCCTCGCTTGATCTCGATCTGCCCCTGTTGCACATTTCCGGCTTGGATAACTTCTCTCTGCCGCAAGCCAAGAACACCATGTCTTCCGTGAGGTCAAACACCGCCACGGGATCCGGTCCTGGCGGCTCGTTCCTGGGGAGCGACCTACGTGCGGCCTACTACGGCTCGGGATCCCTGAACGGAGCTGGACAGTCACTCGGGCTCTTTGAGTTTGGCGGATACGAGATCAGCGACATCGATACTTACTTTAAGAACGCCAATCAGACGCTCAATGTCCCGATTATCGGCGTATCGGTCAATGGCGTGAAGCTGACTTGCCCTCCGCCGTCGTGCAGCGATGTCGAACAATCCCTCGATATTGAGCAGGCCATTTCGATGGCTCCTGGCCTGAGTCAGCTGGTGGTTTATGTGGGAAAAAACAATGTCTCCATTCTTAACCGGATGGCTACGGACAATACTTCCAAACAACTGAGCTGCTCCTGGGGCTGGAAGGAGAATGAGAATTCCCTGGACCCGATCTTTGAAGAAATGGCGGCGCAAGGTCAGACCCTGTTTGTCGCGACCGGCGACGATGGTTCCAATACTGCCGCCGACGTTGTCTGGCCATCGGATGATCCCTACGTCACCGCGGTCGGCGGAACGGTCCTGACGACTACGAGCGCAGGCGGGGCTTGGGAGTCGGAGACAGGCTGGCAAAATAGCGCGGGTATGCCTTCCAAGAACGATGTTCCAATTCCCAGCTATCAACAACTGGCGGGCGTCATCAACTCGTCCAATCAAGGTTCGGCGACTTTGCGCAACATCCCGGATGTCGCCTCGGAATCGAATCCCAGCCAATACGTCTGCGCCAACGGCGTATGCCGGGAACAGGGCGGAGGAACCAGTTATGCCGCGCCGCTATGGGCTGGTCTTACGGCAATGATGAATCAGCAAGCCCTCGCCAACGGCGGATCGACCGTCGGGTTCCTCAACCCGGCGCTATACGCCATAGGTACCGGATCGAGCTATGGCAGCGACTTCCACGACATCACCAGTGGCAGCAATGGCCTGTATTCGGCGGTCACAGGCTACGATTTGGTGACCGGCTGGGGCAGCCCCAACGGCCCCAACCTGATCAATGCCCTCACCGGATCAACGGCCGAGTAAGGCTACGTTAGAATTTGCCTCTGCTCATCTTTTGTACACCTTCCGGACAAGGCAGAATGGCTTGCCGAATATGTGCACGAGATGACCAGCTTCCCTAAAGGCAAGTTTGATGATCAGTGTGACTCGACATCGCAAGCCTTGGACTGGTCAAGAGCGGCCACACAGAGAACGGTTTTATGAAGTGGTTGGAATTGGAAGCAGCGAAAGCCAACTCCAAAGTCTTCGGCGTCGACCGCTCCGAATCATGTCCTGCGTGCCAGGGCAAATCAATCTCCTAAATCGATCCACAAACGGTGCCTCAATTGCGGCAAGCAGTGGGGGCAGATACCGCCAACCTTTTCCCTGCGGACAAATGCCAATATTCTTTCTGGTCGATTCACCGTGTTGCGCATCGTTCTTGTTCCAGTTACCCAAGCCTTCGCCGCCTCATCGATTTGTGATATCGCATTATGTTCGCCTCACGGAGTTCCTGAAACCGGACTGCCAATGGGCCCTTCAGAGAAAAGAGCCATAAATCTCGCATGCGGAGTAACGCCGAACACTTTCTCCGGTCCTGTTTGAGAGCAAAATCTGCGGAATTGCGGCCATTCCTCGTGATTTTCCGAGGAATACAGCCGAATTTCTCTGCAACCCAGACTGCGTGGCGGAGCGCGCAGTCTGGCGCTAACCTTTCTCCGGCCAAGTTCCCTGCTAACAGGGAAAATAACAGGGAATTTGCGAGATTTTGGCCTCCAAAATCGCACTTCTGTTCTCTAAACTGCACATTCTGCGGGAGAAGCCAGGTAGGGGCCCAAATCGGAACAGGGAATTAACAGGGGCGTATCAGGGAATTTGATTCCCTGATCAGGGACCTATTTTGCGGGGACGACTTACGCAGCCCGTCAGGCTATGAACTGACCCTCTCACAGCACGCCTCGTTCGGTTCCGCATCAGCGCCCCTTTTTTCAATCGCAGATTCGGAATCCAGCGACCTGACGACTGGTCGAACCCTCCCGCAGAAATCAGAATGTGTAGGTGACTATTGAATTTCAAGTCCCCTCCGAAGGTATGCGGAACTACCATCACGAGGACGCTGGCGCCATACTTGATTCTGATCCATTGCTGAATCACGCCGGCCCCCAGAACAGGCAGGTCGTGGAGAAGATGACGGTATCGTCTGAAAATGCTCCACAATTCGCGGGGCAACCATCCAAGCACAAAAGAAACACCGGAACACCATCCGACTCTTTGTTGCGTGCTGCCCCGGTTTGGCTCACACTTACGGACAAAAGGCGGATAGTTCATCATCCCGCAAGCGGCCTTAGCATCACTCGGGGCGGATTCTCATTCCACTCAGCCAGTCGATCGCCAAAATCGACCGGCGGAGGTGCTTACCCGTTAGTTCGATTATCTCCTTGTAACTGCTTACCCGTTTTCCTAAAAGCAAAGAGGGAAAGCAGGGCCGGGGGACTACGGGGAATGGAAGAGGCGCGCCGCGTCATTCCTTTTGAGCTTATCTCAAGAATCGATGGCCCATTCAATCCGGCTATTCCTGAATTCCCGAAAGGGAAAACCCCTCCACAACACCGTATGGCCGATAGAGCGTCCCACAGAGTCTTGAGTTGCGAAGTGGTATTCGCTTGGTGTCGGAGCGTCCCGTCCAAACTCTGTTGTCGGTTGGATTCTGGCCTGGGCTTAACTTCCTAGAACAGCATTAACCCTTGACAACTACGGTTCAGCGGGAAGACGCAAAACATTTGTGGCCCTTGGGTACGACCCTTAACTCGGCGCAAAGGTGCCGCAATCGATCCTGCGTGTCTGCCACCAGCGCGTCAAGTCCAGCAGATAACCGAATCCGCCATCCCAGAACCTTCGTTCATGAAGTCTCACTAATTTTGGGAAAGGAGCAACTGGCCCTGCCGATATCTTCAGCGAGAGATCGACAAAAGCCGTGCAAAATTATTTCCTTCTCATCAACCTGCTCGCGGGCTCCGCACTCAGCAGACAAGACCTCATCCCTGGTCCCTACGCCTTCCTCCGCCCTACTGAAAGGCTCCACGCTCGAAGACTTGGGCCTATACTCCTCCTATTCGCCCTTGCCCTCCCGTCGTACGCTCAGGAATTCGTTCCCGAGCAGGTTGTCTTTCCCATCACGGATTTCAAACCCGACATCAGGCATCCTGCCCCCTTCTCCATGAAATTCGGCACGGGGTTTTGCCTAGACCCGGACTGTCGCTTCGTGGGCACCAACTATCACGTCGCTAAGCTCATGGGCAAGTACGTCCGTATCAAGGGGGTGTTTTCCGCGCACCGCTACCTCGATTCCGACCCGGACGACGCGGGGGCGCAAGACATAAACCTTGCTGGGGGCGCCGGCTCGCTGAAGTACACCCCAGCTCACGATCTTGCTATCTACGAGATGCGGCATCCCGTCAAGAACTTCCATGGCATCGGGTTCGACGCCGACGATTTGGAGAATAGCCCCGAAGCGGAGATCTATGCCTACCCGTTCCACTGGAACCCGAAGCGCGGGCTGGTTCACTGGCACGGCAAATTCATAGGCAAGACCCACCAGGGTCTGCTTGCGTTCAGCTACGCGGAAGGTCGCGTGCGCGGCGGCGCCAGCGGCGGCATCGTGGTTGACAGCAAGACAAAGAAGATCGTCGGTATCCTGAACGGCATAGGCGAGGGCAAGGACCGCATCGCGCTCGCGGTGCCCGTCAAGGAGCTTTCGGACTTTGTCACGAGGGCGCAGCCCTACCTGCAAGCGACACTCTTTCCGAAGACTGTTTTCGTCTCTCCGGTCTCCGAGGACCTGTACCCGCTCTACATCTGGCCCCGCGCCGAAGGTCTTTCGCAGCGCACCGTGGAGCCGTCGGAGGTAGTCAAGCTGCGGCGCACGGCGCAGTTTCTCGCCGATTCGATGCGTAACTTCACCGCGACCGAAACATTCGCTTGGGGTCGTGACAACCGAGAGTCAGAGGTGACGGACGCATACGAAACGCTCATCGTGGACGGCTGGCAACGCTGGCGTCGCCTCGGCGACAAGAAGTTCTACGACGACGTTCCTTTCCCGCCGTTGGACGCTTCCATAGTATCTGGCCCTGAGTGGTCTCAGCTTCCTCGAATGGTCGGGACGGAACTTAACATGAAAATCCACCAAGCGCCGGACGCCGTCGTGGGTGGTCGAACCGTCCACGTGTTCCAGTACACCGCGAACGTCGAGGACAGGGTGTGCTCGTTCCGGTCTGTCATGAACTTCGTTTTCTTCAAGCGGAGCACGACGAGATTCTACGACTGCCACGGTGAAGTCTGGATGGACGAGTCGGGGATCATCTTGCGGATTTCGGAAGCCCTTGACCTTTCGGGACCATGGTATCTCTGGTGGGGAGTGATGACTTATGGCTGGCTGGAGAAGGACGGGATGCAGTACCTTGTCCCGGTCACCATTGCGACGCAAGCCGCGCACAATAAAACGTACTGGTGCCGGGGGCTGTTCACGGACTATAAAATGTTCCGCGTAAAATCCCGTTTGGTGATGCCGACTGAGCCGGAGCAGGCGCAAGAATCCGCGCTTGGCGCACAATGACTTCTCGAACAGTTGACCCCTTTTTAACATCTCGACTGTCCGATGGGGTTCTTCTTGCTCGCCAATACGGCCCAAGAGAGAACCGGCGGCGGAGTGTCTAGCGCAATGAGTGATTGAAAATGAGCGGCGAAGTTGGGAGGCACGCCTTTAGGTACAAGTGTCTGAAAAGCTATATGGAAAGGACACCAGCATCTGCGAATTTGCGACGATTAAATAAGCCCGAAGAATGCGTTCTCCACCAACTGAAAATTACCGCCCCATCACGTTTTAGTTGCAAGGTTTATTGGATCACAGGCGCAAGGACCGGCGGAATGAAGTGAGACGATGGTTTGTATTTCACCCCTCGCTCTTCAGTTGATTGGCTATCCGTCGGGTAGGTTCGTCATTTCCGAATCTCACACTTAGGCTGAACAGTCAGCATCAAACTTTATACTTTTCGAACTGGACGACGAAAATCTAGTAGTGTCCTACATCGTCTCGCGAGGCCCCGAGGCCGACATGCCGTCATCTGCCGACGTAGTCGGCACTCACGCGATGGAAATTCCAACTGAGCTACGACCTTTTGGTCAGGCGATGCCACCCGCTTTTGTTGTACCTGTCATCGTGTTACATCGCAGTCAGGCAACATAGAGCTAAACTGAACTCAGAACTTCAAAACGCCGAGCGAAGGGTTGATAGATTTTGAGTTTGAGTAGTGGTCCAATCAGTCAGGGGGGACTTTTCCTATTCCGACTTCGTGATTTCGCTTGAGATCTGAACACAAACCTCAACGCCACGAAATATCTGGCGCACGTCAGTGGCCACCTGCTTGACCTAGAGTGCCGCTCTCGTCTAAGGCTCCCGAAAGCTCTTTTTCACAACTAAGCCGTTTGCATCTGCGGTCGCCCAGTCGCCCTCCCTGAGGTCCGCCACAGACTTTGAGCAAAGTTCTCTATCCCTTCTGGTGTGGAGGAAACGATAGGGCAACGCCGACGCTCCGTGATTTGGATCAAGTTAGAGAAGGAGTCTTCCATCTGGTGGAGAAAATCAGCGCGTTCGGGTGACGAAAGCAGGCGGGTCCGAATATCAAGTAGCAAAGCTTCAAGCATTTCCAAGTCCGCGTTTCCGTCGAGACAGGACACTTCCTGTTGCCATTGTGGGGCAAAAACTACGCTTCTTGCACAATCGTGTTGAGCGCTCGAATCGATGATAACTACAGCAATCGACACCGCTTCACCGGTATCCACTCTTGGCGAATATCGCAAGAAGAAGTATTCGATTTCCGCGGGTCGATTCATCCCTGGCTTCCATTTGTTGAAGTATTGGGACTAATTATCCTCCACAGGAACACATCCTGAATAGCGTCATTCCTGTTTTGACGATGTTTTTCCATTTGGAAAGCCCATTTCGGGAATCGTCGCGGTTTTCCACAGGCACGACGTGACGTATGTCACAAACGCAATGCTTGAAGCCATGTGAGGATGTCCTCTCTGGCCTCCCACCAGAAGTCCAACTACATCAATACTGCGACGCCGGTTATCTCGCAGCCGAGCAGAACTATTTGAAATACAGCTCCGAGCTGCGAAACCTATTTTTAATAAAGAACCGAGGTAGCCTGGTGAACATCGCGGCTGTGCAACACATCAGAAGAATGCGCGGAGGAGCGCAAGGTCATCTTATGCGCTGCTCTGATAATCAGTTCTACGTAGTTAAGTTTCTCAATAACCCCCAGCACATTCGAGTGTTGACGAATGAGTATTTTGCCACAGGACTGGCGGAGTCTGTGGGATTACCAGTGCCTGCCACTGCGATCGTAGAAGTTGGCGAGTGGCTCATCAACCATACACCTGAGCTGAACATTCAAATGGCGCACAGAACAATCCGATGCGAACCAGGGTTGCACCTCGGATCTCGATACGTTGTAAACCCTCTGACGGGAAACGTCATTGACTATCTACCGACGGAAATGTTAGTCCGAGTGCGTAACGTCCGGTCTTTCGCTGGCATGCTCGCCTTGGACAAGTGGACTGGCAATGCCGACGGGCGGCAAGCGGCCTTTTGGAGGCTACTGCGGGAGCGGAAGTACACCGCGAGTTTCATCGATCAAGGATATTGTTTTAACGGAGGCGAGTGGACGTTCCCTGACTATGCTCTTCGCGGGGTGTTTTCCAGAAACGAAGTCTACGCTGAAGTTCAGAGTTGGGAATCGTTTGAACCCTGGCTCCCAAGGGTGGAAAACATCGATGGTCAATTTCTTTGGTTGTTAGCAGAAGAAATTCCACCTGAGTGGTACGGCGGAGATTGGAGTGCATTGGAGATGTTGATTGACAAATTGATCCTAAGGCGGGGAGTGATACGCGATCTGATCACAGCTTTTCGGCTTTCGCCGCGACGACCGTTTCCAGCTTGGGATAAGATCTTGTCCGAAAATATTTCAGAGATGGCCACAGAGCAAATATGACCTGCCCCTCATTTTCAGCCCAGGGACAATGAAACTTTCTCGGTGTTTTGTTGGCCCCGCAAAGCGTAGCGGGGATGGAGATCCTGGGGCAAAGGGCCGGCGTAAGGGACTTCCTCATAGAAGGGTCAAACCCTAGGGGTACGCATTGAGGGTAAAATTGCTGCACCCACTGCTTCGAAAGGATTATGCTGCTGCAATACTCGCCCTTGCGCTATCAGTTTTTTCACTTCGACATGGAAGTCTGTTAGCTCGATTCGTGACAAATCATTCATCAAGCAGACTAGAGTGATGTAACTCCGCTCAGCAGGATTCTCCTCCAGGACCCAATATGGACTGCCGCGTTTGAAGGTCGACCTACGGAGAAGAATCGACACCAGAAAAGTTTGACCTAATCAATAGCTTGTTCTACTTGGCAAGTCAGCGACTGTCGCTCTCTCAGGGAACAAGTCTTGGATCGTGCTTACCAAAATTCGTGGCGCTGGTGACGGCGGGCTGGGAGCAATGAGCGCCCGGCTGCTCTCTGTGCGTTAGAGAGCCAACACCATGCTCCGCCTAGTCGAGTTGCTGAATGCCTCCTGCTTGCAAGTTCATAAGACCGTCGGTTTGCGCCAGCAAAGCCCCTTTACTGGCGAAAATCACCGCTCGCCAGAGGAGGTCCTCATGCGGCCATACGGGTCCAGCCTAATCGTCTAGTGAGCATCGCCCTCACATCGACAAACAATCTCGGCCCACTTGCGAATCCACTGAAGACCAAAGTGCGGGCCTACGACCATTTGCGATCTATCTCATGAACCCATCGTGTCGCTACGGTTCCATTTGAAGTTGAAGAAATATCAAAGGAGCCATAGAAGTGTTTTCGACACACCTCCTCGCAAGCAATGGATCTCGATACACAGCAATTCGCATACTTTCACTTGGTGGGTTACTCGCTCTCCTTCCCATTGAGACAGCTTGTGGAGGGGCGTCTGCCAGCAACTCGGGTCCAAAGCTCCCAGTCGTCACCCCACAATCACACACAAATCCCGCTTTGACGCTCACAGCTAGCCCTCTGTCGGGACCGGCGCCTTTAACCGTCGCATTCGTAGCTGCTTGCTCGACCTGCGTCGCCTATACGTGGTCGTTTGGCGACGGGGGCACGGACTCAGTTCCAGGGTCGAACCAAACGTACACTTATAGGAGTGCTGGCTCGTGGTCCGCAATTGTGGCTGGGACGGACAAGCAAGGCAACGGTGCCACGGCTACAGCAATTATTACCGTTGCCCAACAAGTGGTTGGCAATCCATGCGGCAAACCTTTCTTTCCCTGCGTGAATCGCTCAACCGAATCCATTCCGGTCCCCGCGACCCCACCGAATGCAGGCGGTCCCGGCGGCGTTAACACCTACATGGTTGACCCTGACTTCAATAACATCGTTGTCAGAGCTACTGACTACGCAGACACGATTCTGCCGGGCTGGACACAATGGGACGGTAACTCATTTGTCGCTGGCTGTGCGGGAGGTGCCTTTTGCAACCGCGCGAATGCGGACAGGACGTTGTGGGTGTTCGAGGGTGTAGGGGGAAACGCTGTCATGCTACGCTTTGACCCCGTCGCCTTCGCCTCGGCTGAGGCTTTGATCCGCGCTGCAGGTAACACCATTCCTCCTGGTCTTCCCCAATCAGTGTTCGGGGTGTACACGACGCAGCCAGTCGGATACAGAGTGCCAGCGGGTAGATTCTCATGGACGCAAAAGAATCTCTATTTCGCCACTATCGGCACGCAGATCCGAGCCTACTGCTTCGGTGTGTCTTATGCAAACGGTCTCTGTAGTGATGCGCTCGACGCCGTGAATGTGCCGACGGTAGCAAATGGTCGCATCGTAACGCTGGTGGACGTGGCGCACGCAGGTCCGAACTGCCTCCCATCGGATTACAAGCCAACTTGGGTTGCCGACGGCGATCAAGACGAAGCCACGGACTCGCAGTTTTCCGTTGCGTACTCATCACTTAACGAAGGTTATCCCAGCCAAGTCAACGGCGGCCAGAACTCGGGTGTTCATGAAGTTATTTGGAGCCAAGCGAAAGGCTGCCAGGTACTGAACACGTACACGGGGATGTTCACCGCTGATCCCGGATGGGGCACGAATGGAATGTCACTGACTCTGCCAGATCGGTTCACTATCCATAGCGCGGCAAACCAGGACTTATCCGGGACGTACCTAGCTTTGAGTGTGGCAAAGTGTCTTGGCGTCTGCGGCAACGGAGTAAGCCCGATGGTTTTAGTCCTGGGAACCAACACAGATTTATACCTTTGCGGGGTTGGGTATGGCGATTGTGGGGGTCATGCAAGCTTCGGGTGGAATTATTGGCAAAACGCAGCCCAAAACACTTTTCTAGGACAACTCGACGTCCGTCCGCTGCCAAACACACAAGGGACATTCAAGAGAGTCCCGTCGGGTAAAGTCACCGGTGTTACTTGTCATGGCGATTCTCACATGAGCTGGATCGCTGATGATCCAGCTAATGTTACAGATTTCCTGTCCGTTAGTTCGGCAACATCTGAGAGCCAGCCTGCCAAGGTTTGCAGCGATTCGTCCCCTCTGCGAAATGAGATCAATCTGTATGATCCTGCTGGAGGCTCTATTGGCCGAGCTGGTCACACATTTAACTCGGGCTACTCTGGACGGTTTTCAGCTCAATTTGCGATTTTCGAGTGGACACAGGTTGGAGACTTTGCTGCCTTCTCATCCGATTGGTTAGAGACTCTCGGCGACGAGAATGGCAACACAGGCTGCCCAGGGGGATTCTTGCGCTTCGACGGTTGGAAATCGGATGCTCCGCTTGTGGCGGGCACGACAATTGCACCGCAAGCTGGCAACTCAGCCTTGTTTCTTTTTCAGGTTACGACGTCGGGAACCTCCGGGGCGAAGCATCCGAAATGGCCGCAGACCATCGGCGCCACAGTTACAGACGGCTCGGCTCAGTTGGTGAACATCGGCTCTGGGTGTCGCGGAGATGTATTTATCACTGACTTGACCTCGGCGTACTAGCAAAACGCAGAAAAAACGATCACTCTGTCGAGAGACGGTGGCTGTCCGAGGAAGGCACATAGTAAGGACCGTCGCCGTCAAAGGCAATCAAGCGGAAGGATGAAACGCTCGATCAGCATTTTCATGGCATTCCACCCTTTGGGGGGAAGGGATGATGAGCAGCTGAGTATGATTTCGTCGAAGGAAACGGGAAGTGGGCGCGTCGAAGCATACGATGTACGCCCCCAGGGAAAGCGAAGTACGGCGTCATTGACGTGAGTGAGGCGTAAGAAGCCGAAGCAGTTGCGGGACAGCGACGGCCTTCGTCTCAAAGGAAATGAAAAAGACTATGAATCCCTCTCGATGAAAAAGCCGCCAGTACAGGTACCAACGTCGCAAGCCCCCAAAAGACACGACGGTCTTTTGGAAGCCACCGTAGTAACGCAAAGAAAACAAAAGGGAGTACCGAAATCGAAAACCGCATGAAGCTTCCTCGCGCCCAAATCACGTAGTCGTAGCAAAATATCGCGAGAAGGTAAAAACCACAGAAAACCGCTTCCGCGACATTGTCTTTCCAGAACTCACGAAGATTCCGTGAAAACATCGCCGCTGCCCCGGCGGCCACTAGCGCTATCCATGAGAAGCTTAGTATCAAATTGCTCAAAGGCGCCGGATACAAGATCGTGCCAGCAATAATTCCGTGAAAGGGCCAGCCAAATAAATGTCCGTGAGGACCGGGCACGTTGGCGGCACCGAAGTCACGGGAAGTATAGCTACGAATGGTAAGAAAAGGGTCGCCGAAATAGTGCATCAACGGCCAAATGTACAGCAAGCCGACACCTACACTTAAGGCAGCAGCCAATACGAGCTTAACGTAGCGCCGTTCTCTCAAGAGGGCGAAGGCTATTCCCGCCAATATGAAGAACATGAGAGGACGAACAGTAGTTGCAAGCGCACCCAGCAGCGCAGCCAGGAGAGGACGCCCTCGTCGGAAGCTCAAGAAGGCGCCCATACCTAGGGCCACGGCAAGAGGTTCCGAACCGCCCAAAAATGATGTCTGTAGCCAGGCAAAATTTGTCAACGCAAAACAAGCCGCCACGCGTGTACCGAACAACCGGGCCACTAGAAAAGCGCTGACCGCCGCAGCTACTCCCGAGACGAGGCCGAGACTTGAAATTATGGAAAGATGTGTGAGTAGTGACACGCCGGCGATTGCATACGGATATCCCATGAAGTGCTGAATACCAACACCGCGAAAATCCCATTGCCTCAGTGCAGCTGCAACACGGCAATAGGCGTCATTGTCGCCGAAGGCAAGCGCTAGATAACGCCAGCCGCCGAGAAGAGATATCGCGACTCTGAATGACCCATAGCTCGTCGCCACCAGTGTCAAGAGTTCGCGTTCGCTCAGTTCTGCCTTCCACTGTTTACACAAGATCGGACGATGTTATCAGATCACAGTGTCTCGGGATTGCATGTGTTTTGAGAGTGATGTTCAGAAATTGAAACGGACACGTTGCTCCCGTACACCCTGACACTCTTAAAAGATCTAGCCGGTAAAGGCCGAAGCGTTTCCCCCGCTCCTTTATGCTTCCGCGAATGCCCGCGAGCACAAATGAGCAAGGAGCAGATAGTACAGCCGTTCGAGAGCACGCTTAATTCGCCGAGGAGAGCCTGTCACCGTGGTGCGAAATGTAACCGTGCAGACACCCTATTGGACTCTTTAGTCTGGTAAATATTTCACCACCACATTCAGCCGGCGCAGGTTATTTCCGCCATCGACCGTGACATGGTCGATTTTGGCACCAAGTACGACCTCATCTTTTCCAGGAGAGAAGGCTGAAGAATAGGTGCCCTCAGCACTGCACGCAAGATCCGACAATAGAATCGAAGAATTCTGGCTGCGCAGGTTTATCAGGGCGTGACCACTGTCGGATTCACAATAGACCTCGCTAATGTGAAACGTGGCGGCCCGATTAACGTATACGGATCGTGTGGTTGTACCGGGTGACAAAGTGCCGTCCGCACTTACTAACGTGTAGGTAAACTGCTCTGGAAGTTTTTTGGCAACTTCTCTAACGGGCCCGGCAACCTCGGATACGGACAGCCGGCCGTTGTTAAATCCCAGTTTCGACTCTCCTCCGAGCCCTGGCTGCATAGCGCTAGTGTTTGTCATGCTTGTGAGCTGTGGGGTCGTGCCGGCACACCCGGTGCACGTGCCGTTTATAGTAAGATCTCCGTTGATGGTTACCGGTACATTGAATATTTTTGCTCCGGCTGAGAGGCGCTCAAGCCAGCTCTTTCCATCGCCACTATTTCCTATGTAGTGACTTATCGACAGACTAGCACCAACAGACAGGCCCACGTTGGCCCCGTAGAATTGGTCTATGCCAATATAGGAGTCACTCGGGTCGTTATGGGGACGATTGTGAGCTGTTGCTATCGTTTTGTTGACGTTCGAGTCCACGAGAGTGATGATGTGGCCTGGTTGAGCACCGGCGTTAACGAAGTTAACCCTACCCTTGAGATTAGCGGACGCGGGCGCACCCCCATTAGACGGCTGGTTAGGAAGTAAAAGAGCCTCCTGTTGGTACACTGTGTTTGGCGGAAGGCTATCAGCGGTGCACGACACCCAAATCGGGGAACCCAGAGCGAGACCAGGGCACATAGTCGCGTAAATCGATGGTCCATTAACGCCCATGACAGAGTTTACAGTCATCGACTGGCCAAGATTAAAATTCACACTGACATTCAGGCTTGCTGGGGATTCTATCGAATTACTATCTGTAATAGAGCCCAGCACGACTGAACCAGGCCAGAACATCAAAAGAGGAAAATAAGTGGGCGGGGGAACCGTGTAAGGCCCAGGCATTGCGTTCGTAGCATCGGTGAAAGTGCATATCCCATTAGAACAGGCAGATGCTCGAGAAAGGCCAACGATTACCGCCCCCTCAGCCGGAGGCACCATTGTTCCGTTCGGGGCGTGCGGCAGTTCGCCCTCCACTGTCGGGGGCGACACCTTGAGCAAATCGAATGTTGTGGCACCCGGTATGTCAGCTGTTGTGACGGTAACTGGGGTCACGTTGTCCGTTTGGGCCCACCCAGCGTACAGAGCATTACCGGGACCCAATGAACTGTGTGGTACTACAAAGTAATACCAACGATTTGTGCCGCTATTGCTAAACTGGGGCATTATTCCCGCAGGCCCCTGCCCCCCGCTCCAAAAAACCGGCCCCCCATTCATGATGACCCCGGCTTCTCCAATGTTCCCGGCTGGATTAACACAGCCTCCAACCTCCTCATAGACATTGTTAAGTTGCACGTTGCCGTAGCCGCCAGACGATAGACCAGCACGTACTCCGTATTGTGGGTAGCCCTCGATTACGGAATCGGTGATGTCCACTGTATTGCCCGACTGCCAATCGACGCCGTTACCTCTGCATTGCAAGTTCAGAGCTGAATTCGTGATATAGCCGACTGCGGCATTGATTGCGAATGGTCCCGGCGCGTAAATTGCCGAACCACAAAATGCTGCATCGCATCTGAGGGCTGCTTGCCCATTCGTGTTGATGCGATCTAGTTTTGCTGACTGGTCATTGTCAACTTGTATCAGATGGCCAAATGTTTCTTTGCCAGTTGTGCCTCTTACTTGCGTTACAACGCTGATTTCCGAACCGTTGGAATTGTCTTCGATTGCGCTATACGTGCCACTGATCACCCCGGGCCTAAACGACAGCCCTTTTACCGTTGTTCGGGTGAACATATCAGTATTCGATGGGTCTCCTAGCATCACACACGTATCACCCATTGAACAATCCAGAGTCGCGCCGAAACTCGTCACAGACATATTACTGGCGCGAACTGATAGACGCGCTCTCAAGAGGTACTCTCCAGGATTGATGACAACCGGTCTAGGGATTGAGCTGAAACTGGAACCGGAAACGACCGCGTCAATGATTGCCTCCTGCAAGCCAGCTGTGGCTGTTCCAATCGCGTATCCGACGGGATGCGCCCCAGATGCTTGAAACTCAAGCGTTCCACTCTTGGCTCCTGATATACAAGTCCCGCCCGTTATGAGCACGACCTCTGGGCTCCCAGTTCCGGAGATATACATGAAGTGCCACGAATCCGAACCGTTGACACCGTGGGGGCAAGGAGAAAGTGTAACCACGTTCGAGCCTACTTTAACAGCGCCAGCGGTTGGTGTTTGCTGCCACGGATATAGGCTGGAGTACACGACGGGCTGAAGCGTCGGATCAGTACTCGTAGTGCCAATACTTCCTCCGTTCACAGCTTGAAATATTGCAGCCGAGGGGAACGTTTGACTGGCCGCAAAGTTAATGGTTCCATCTGGGTAGAAACCGAATCCCGTCTCTGCAGGCAAATTACCATCGCTGGCATACAAGAGATTGAGGAGAGCCGGGGCAACGCCGGAGCTAGCACCTGTGGGCTCAGCCCACCAACGGAACCTATGATTATGAAGTGCTCCAGTGCCATCGAGAGATATCGCAGTGAAATCGAGTGGAGCGGAAGAATGTGGCACTGCATTCTTTGGTAGCGGTGAGGGAAGGAGGGAGATACCACCGTTAAATTGCTGCGACGTAGAGAACAGGTTGCCTATGTTTAACTGAGCAAACTCCGACGCGTGTAGGCCCTGCAGGAATTCCACGTTGAGATGAGGTATGAGGTCAGAAGAGTTCACACTGATCGGTGGACCCGTTAAGGCGTCAGAGATGAAAGATGGACCTGAAGGACTAGTAGCCTCAAACGTCGGAGCCTGAGCTGAAACGGGCCATCTTCTGGGGTCTGGACGCGGGAGTGAAATGTTGCTGGACGAAGCAGCCGCATTTTGCAATAGGGACTGCAACTCATCTACAGTCACAAAACTTTGTGCTGTCTTGCCGCCCAACGTCTCTGCTTCAGCTGCTTTAAGAGCATAAGGAACGCTGGCAAGTAGCAGTCGTTGGCGTTCTACTCCGTCGTCTGGCGTAATACCAACCCAAACGGCTTCTCCAGACTCAAATAAATCTAGTGGAAGACCATGAGGGCTTGTCGCTCCGAACAATACTGTAAAGTGTCCTTGTGAGTCGAGAACAATGCTCTGCGTTTCCAGCCAAAAGGGTGACCCGCCAGTTTCGTCTTTGTAGATTGCGAACGTGAGCCCTTTGGGGCCGACTAGGATGTTGCCATCAAGGCCACGGAGGCTCCCGCTGAATTTCACCAGGGCTGGCACCGGCATGTTCCTGCCCGTATTTTCTAAACTAGGCAATGTGCTCAACGTGCGATTGCTTGAGGCTTGCCCCAAGACAACAGCTGAGGTCAGAAGATGAAACACCGCAACAAGAAGAAATCGTGGTCGCATTTGAAACCGTCTCCAAAAACTATTTATCTCGCTTGCATTTGGTGTTCCACAAAACTAAGAGAGAGCGTCGAAAGGCGTAGTGGGATTTAAAGTCTTCGCAGTGAGTGAGTTTCATTTGCGATCACGATTTGCGCACAGCAAAAGCAGAAGCTATTCAGCCCATAACGGGAGGGAGCGCGTTGTCCGCAGACCAAGTTGGGATTTTGGGTGCGGGTATACGGGTCGGTGCCAAGTGGCGGGAGCAATTAGTTGGTTCGAGAGACACAAACATATCGCCATGATGCGCAATTTACAGGCTGCTTGAGATTTAACCGTTTTGACATGCAAGGGGAAGAAACAATCAAACGAGATTTTGGAATTGCCTTAACGAAGTTTTGGCTGCTTTAGCCTTTTCGTGTTCTGTGAGGATGCGGTTGATTTCCGCTAACAGTTCTTCGAATTTGGCATGGTCGGTTTCGTGTCGTAGCTGTGAGCAAAGCTGTCGCCAGCGTGGAGGTTCTTGGTCGTCAGCATCAGGCATAGGGAATGCCCTCCCATCGCAATTGCGGAACCTTACAGCGAAAATAGAGCCCAGTCAATCTCCGACAAGTTCATGCTGGCGCAGGTGGGTGGGGTGGCTCCGGGGAATGCGTATTGATCTACGCATGACTATGAATACCTTGTCGAACAGAAAGCTGCAAGACTATGTTGGGGATTTCTAATATTTTTCCGGAAGGTAATTCTCAAAATGGGAGCGGGTGCCGCCGCTACGAAGACACGATCAAAAGCAGAGGCCGAATATTAGCAAGACTCAAAGGGAACATCTAGCAGCCAATGCGAAGTAGTCAAACCAATTAAGTTTGAGAACCGGCGCGGGGGTTCGGACAACGTATCGAGAAGCCATGCTTGCACTCTGGAGGGAGTGCAGGGAACAGAGAATAGCCTACTCGCCATCCTTGTCCCCTGCTCGGAACCTGTAGCAAAAGGAGTCCAGCGCTGGCGCGAGAGGGCTGTCTGTGACGGATGAACATACCAAGGCTGTGGAAGAGTCTTTCGCTTCCGGTTCAACGGTCCCGATCATTCATTCTGTTCCCACGCCATTCCCTTCCCGTGCGCGCTCTCGGGAGACTGTTCGGTTTGACCCGAGGCTCCACGCGGGGAACGGCCCGACGCGATGAGAGTCGAAAAGCGGTGATCATCTGTCGTACAATTCCTCGCCGGAGGGTGAGTTGCTCAATCAATCTCTCCAAGGCACCCCAATTCCCGGCGTACCACTCAGGGGGTATTTGCTCTGCCAGCCGCCAAAGAATCTGTTCATTCATTTCTTCTACTTGCGAAGAGCCACGGTTTGAAAAACCGGCCATTACCGCATCAAGGAGAGCGACAAATGTCAGCACCCCTAATCCCTGTTGCCCAATACTTGCGAATGTCCACAGAGCACCAACAATATTCGTTAGATTTTCAGTCCTCCACCATGAACTCGTATGCGGAGGAGAATAACTTCACGATTGTCCAGACATACACGGATGCTGGAAAAAGCGGCTTGGCGCTCAAACACCGAGATGGTCTCATGCAACTCCTGCGGGATGTGATTGCCGGGAGGCAGCAGTACAAGGCCATCCTCGTTTATGACGTAAGTCGCTGGGGAAGATTTCAAGATGTTGATGAAGCCGCCCATTACGAATTTCTTTGCAGGAGAGCCGGGATTCCCGTCCTCTATTGTGCGGAGACTTTCCCGAATGACGGCTCAATGCCAAGCACCATCATGAAAGTTCTGAAGCGCGTAATGGCAGCAGAGTTTAGCCGAGAGCTGTCGGCGAAGACTACATCGGCGATGAGCCTCATGGTCCGGAGAGGGGTGTGGCCGGGCGCTATGCCAGGATACGGCCTTAGAAGGTTGTTGGCATCTAACGACAGGACGCCGAAGTGTCAGATGAGGTTTGGTGAAAGAAAAAACCTCAGAACTGACCGTACCCTCATCGTCCCAGGGCCGCCAGAAGAAGTTGCAGTCGTGAAGGAAATTTTTCGTCTTTATAGTCAGGAAAAGAAGAGTTTCCTCCACATTGCAGGGAGGTTGAATGCTCTGGGTATTCCGCGCATTTGCAACGAATCCAACGTCCGCTGGACCTATCAGGCAGTCAGACAGATCGTCCTCAATGAGAAGTACACCGGATCGCTAATCTGGGGGCGGTACACTCAAAAGTTGAGATCGCACTATAGGCCAGCGCCCAGAGAGAAGTGGATTGTTGTCCCAAACGCATTTACGCCCATCGTAGACCGCGACACATTCGAGGCCGCACACTCAATTTGGTCGCGCAAGACACGCCGTCTTTCTGATGACCGATTCTTGGAGCGCCTGCGGTCAGTGTTGAAGAAGAAGGGAAGACTCAATGCAAGAATCATCAATGAATCATCGTTAACTCCTTCCTGTTCAGCCTATGAAGGTAGATTCGGAAGTCTTGACAAAGTATACGAACTCATTGGGTACAAGCGCACTGACACCTATAGGCTGAGACAACTTTCCCATACCCACATGTTGGATCTGTACCGTTCGCTGTACCGTCGCCTTCGGCGTTTATTTCCTGATCTTAAAGCGACACATCAGAGTCCCACTTCTCGCCCTAAGAAATTACGCTTCTCAACTGGAGTGACCATCGTTGTGGCAGTCTGCCCTGCTGAGAAAACTCTGACAGGCCAGAGGCGCTGGCGATTTGAATCGAAATACGCTGAAACGAGTGGGCTTCCGACACTGCTGTGCCTATGTCATGGATCAAACAAGAACATCGCTCGCTTCGTTTTGGTTCGAAATGCTTCACACATTCATTCCGTCGCAATGCTGAAGGAAGACGATGAGCGACTGAACGATGGAATAATATTGAGAAACCTTCGCGATTTCCGTCGAGCGGCTCATCGAATGGACCGGAACTAGGCTGGTCTCATGGCGAGGCTGACTATCTTCTCCCATCGAGACCTTTGACTTCATCGTCACCGGCGAGTGCCACCGCTCCATCTACAATCGGTGGCGGCAGGTGCTTGAGTATTTCAATTCGTTCTCATCATCGGCCTCACAGCCACGCCACCGAAGCAGACCCTGGGGTTCTTCACTCAAAACCTGGTGATGGAGTACAGCCACGACCAGGCCGTCGCCGATAGTGATCAAATGCATCATCAAATGCCCGACCTCCTATCGGACATCTCGCGGACAATCCCGCGCAACCTCTTGCTGCGCGGGGCATTTGGAGGGAACGTCTCGTGCATTACCAGGCGGGCCCCTGCCCGAACTCTGCCCAATGGCTCTTTGCGGGACTACATAGGACTGCACGGAACGCGCCGCATAGATAACGCCATGTCTTTGCAAGTAAAAGAAAATGGGCTGGATGGTAAACAGAAGGATCAGACTTAAAATCCGCAGGTCCGAAAGGACTGTGGGGGTTCGATTCCCCCTCCCGGCACCAACCAACCTAATTGAGGACACACTAGTTTAGGTGAGTAGCAGGGAAGTGGGAGGTCTGTTCGGTCGCCTCATTTGTAGTGCAGCCCCTGCCCAAACTCTGCCCAAACTGCAATTCCGACGCCTTCTGCTCTTGCGCGGCTTCTGCGTTGTCGCGTTGCTGTCCAGCCTCTAGTTTTGTCATCGCGTCGCGGATATCGGATAGCGAAACGATGGCGTAGCGCTCGAACACACTCCGTGTTTTCCAGCCGCCTATTTTCATAATCACGCCTTCAGCAACTCCGGCCCGTCGCAGGTTCCGCGCTGCCGTGCGGCGCAGATCGTGGAAGAGCAGTCCCGGCACCTTGAAGTATAGGAAAATCAAAAATTTCGTGCTGGGCGTGAATGGCGGTTTTTGGAGCAGGTCGGTGAGCGTCGTGCATTGAAACAAGTAATGCACGTTGCGTGGGCGAAGGTGGCTGCTTGGAGGTAGGCGACGGCCGCATTCTCCGTAGTGGTATCCCTGTTTCGCGGAATCGCGGCAGTCAGAGATCACCTTTTCAGCTATGTTCGGACTAGGCAGTAGCCTTCTCTTTTATCCGTCGAGCCCATTTCATTCTTTTGCCAATGTGGTCGAGGAGTGGATCCCGTCCGAAGTCTCGCTTTATGGAATCCGCCCAACGGCGAGGCTTGGGCCGTGGCTTTCGCTGCTGCCCCAGAATGGCAAAGATGGCTGCGGACGTTTCGCTGAGAGCGCGCGGAGCAAACAGCCCAAAGCTCCGAACAGCGTGCCGACGGCATTCCGGAATGTGCTGGGCCCAGCGGTCAATAAAATTCTTCCAGTGAGCACTGCACGTAAAACCGTCGATGCAGCTTTTTGTCTTTGTACCAAAACCTGACGCTTCGGTGCCCGATCCAGGTGATGCGACGCTGGGCAATGGGAGGCCGCCTTACGTAGCGACCGGCGTACTGCGGGAAATGCCATTTGTCCTCAAACGATTGAATCTTGATGCTCCACCAGCATTTCTCCAGATGAGTGAGCAGGTCGTCCATCTGGTCAGCGGTTAGCTCTGTTCGGAGCTGTCCCGCTCGCAGGGCTGTGCGGAGAAGCGCTATCACAGCCCTCTGCCAAGCGTCCATCAGCGCGTCACGGTCGTAGTAGACCCGAGCAACCCAGATGTCTGAGGACCCGTGCAGCCCTCCCCCGGTGACCATGGTGTGTACGTGCGAGTTGTACTCCAGGTTTCCAAGGCGCTGCCAGAAGTCAACTCGCTATGGCCGAATCGCAGGCTTGTCATCGCATTGCATTCGCCTAACACCTTACTGAAAACCGGACTGCGCATGTACCTTCCGGAGAAAAGCCAGGACGTACCGCATTCGATGCCGAGTGGTCCGTTCTCTACGGTCCGGTTTGCCTGAGAATAATCGCGAAATACGGCCATTATTCGCGCATTTCGGCGCAAAGCGAGTGGACTTTCTCTGCAGTTCAGACTGCTTCGCGCCGCTGGGCTACAACTGACCGAAAGCGTCAGAAGAGACGCTGCGAGGAAATACCGTTGGAGACGAGAGAATGGCGTCATAGCGCTGAGCGAATCGCCCAAGGGGGATCTTTGCAAGCTAGGGGACCTGGCTTGGGGAGACGGCGTTATTCTCTGCCCACAGGGTTGTGGTGTCAATAGCGCTTGGTGGCCCGTACGTGCTTGACGGCGTCACTATCGGGCCATTCCAACTACACGGTGTGAGCACAGTGCGTGCATACTCCAAAGGATGAAAGGCAGGGCCGAGATGCAAACTCTCTTGCAAATCAACTCCAGACTGTCACGTATAGTTCTGCGTTGTCTAATCTGGCTAGTGAAAGGAGAATGTTTATGTTGCGCCGATTCGTTTCAGTTCTCGCATTTGCAACCGTCTTACTGCCCTTGCTGTTCGCGCAGGCTCCTCAATCGCCAACTAATCAGCCAACTCAGCAACAGCAGCAACAGCAAAACCCTAAGCCAAGGTGCACGGATGCTGGCACCTATGTGAACAGCCAAGGCCAGACCGTGAAGCGACCGGAAAACTGTTCAGCAGCGCCTCAAGGCGCAACCGCACAATGCCGCGATGGAACCTACAGCTTCAGCAAAAGCCGGAGAGGAACATGCTCCCACCACGGCGGCGTTGCCAAATGGCTTTGAAATGCTTTTCCCGTTTTTCCACGAGAGAATGACCCCTATTCCGCAATTCCAAGAGTAATAATTAGGTGGTAGTTGAGCTTATAGGTTGAGCTTATATAAGGAGGAGGGGTAGCGGGAATTCTGTGGAAAAACGAAATTCGCGCTCGACCGCAAACGGCTCAACTGGGCACGGCAGGTGTGAAAGGACTTGTCTGGAGGGTCAAACGATGCGAGGGGATAGTTATGGGAGGGCGGGAAAATTGACGCACCCGCCTTTTGCGGTCAGGATATTTTAAGGCAATTGCGATTCGAGGTGTAGAATGCTTCCGGTTTGTGCCGTCACAGCCGACTTCAGGATATATGAGGACGACCTGCCATGCCATTCTTAGAGGCACTCGTTACCGAGACAGGCATCAAGGTTGCCGAGGCAGCATATCACAGCATTCGCGCCGTCAAACACCAGACTCCTTTCCTTAACTATGATCGTGAATATCTCATTGCCTGCTATCGGGATGAATCAGATCTGGCTGGGACGTTGCTGCCATATGTCGAAATCGAACACATTCTTCGTCCAACTTGGAATGAGTTTCAGCAGTGTGTTGACGGTCTACGTATCGTCAAAATGAACGAGCCTTTCGTCCTCGCTAAGCAGCCTCCGCCTGAATTGGCGGATTTTCAGGCTCACGCATATGATCATTTCACTCGGGAGACCAAAATGACGCGAGACGACCGAGTTGTACGCCTCGCCAACTACGATCCATCGACCAAATCTGTCACAGTTCAAAAGTGCGTCTACAATGACGGCATAAGATCCAACTATGCAATGGATTGGCATGGAGGTCTGACTTTCGCGAATTCTCCAATTTCCTTGCGGGGTCTCCTCCAGTCTCAGTACAACCGACTCTTACCGCCATGGTCTGACTGTCGCATGTCAAACGCGATTGGTCTGGCCGTTATCGTCTTCTTTAGGCATGAGAATGGAGAGATTTTGCCGTATCTACCACTTCGAGCCAAGCCAAGCTGGTATAGCGATAACCTGGGTGCCACGAAACGTTTGGCGGTCTACCCAGGTGGATTCCACTGCACAGCATCCGGTGAAGCGGCTTGGAGCGATAAGGCATTATCGTTCGACCAACTTTTTACGACAGATATTTGCAGGGAGCTTAAAGAGGAAGTCGGGCTGGACCGTTCCGACTTGGAATGGATTTATCCCATCGCCTTCTGCCGTGAATTCCTCAGAGGTGGAAAACCGCAGTTGTTTTTTGCTGCATACACGAGCCTATCTCCAAAGGAGATAGGTCGGAAACGACGAGAAGCCATTGAAGCTCAAAAACAGGACGGTCGCCAGGAGATCGAAGACGATGTTCTAGTCGTAAACACGCCTGAAGAATTGTTCCGACACCTCTGGGTCAACGGTACAATGGAAGCGGTGGCTAATATGGTATTTGCTCAAGAATGTGCCACTTTAGCTTATGCGGCTGGAAAGTTCACCTCGAAAAGAGTGAAACCGCAAGCACAGTAAGCATAAATATTGTTAACAAGGGGACAGTTCTAATGTCTGAGATACCACGGATGTTTGAGGCTTACTTTTCAATAATAGAAAAACAGGCGAAGAGACTGGAAGAAATTGCTTCGCAGCCAGAGTCCAAGGATCAACAAGCGACCCTGGCAGACATTGTTGCTGCTTTGCGCACGGAGGTTCAGGCGATGCGGGCACAGATTAAGCTGCTTGCAGATTGGTCATGATGAAATGGTCTAGAAATTCTAACAAAATCGAAATTCAAGCACGCTTACCCCTCATTCTGGGTAGCCGTGTGGGTTTTGTTGCCGCCATTCCCACGCACTTCGGATTATTTCTTCCAATTGTGCATGCTGCGGCTGCCAATTGAGTTCCCGTCTGATCTTCTCCGAACTGGCGACCAGAACTGCGGGATCACCAGCTCGGCGTGGAGTCTCCACTGCTGGAATGGGGTGGCCTGTCACTCGCCGCGCAACTTCGATTACTTCACGGACGCTGAACCCGCGCCCGTTCCCCAAGTTGTAGATCAATCGCTCCGGTTGGGCGGCCTTGCCCAGTCTTTCGAAAGCCAACATGTGGGCGCTCGCTAGGTCGCTGACATGAATGTAGTCTCGAACGCATGTACCATCCTTAGTAGGGTAATCCGTTCCGTAGATAGATAGGCTCTTTCGCTGGCCGAGAGCCACCTGAAGGACGATTGGAATAAGATGGGTTTCGGGGTTGTGGTCTTCCCCGAGGTGGGCAGACGCGCCTGCGGCATTAAAGTAACGCAAACTCGCAGACCGAAGTCCATGGATGCGATGAGACCAGTCTAGTATGCGCTCGGCGAGCAGCTTGGATTCCCCATAGGCGTTTGTCGGGTTCAGCAGATCCTCTTCCTCAATTGGGATTCGCTGCGGATTGCCATACAGTGCGGCGGTAGAGGAGAAGACAAGCCGCTTGACATCTTGTTCTTGCATCGCTTCGAGCAGGGCGAGAGTATTGCAAGTGTTGTTGCGAAAGTATTTTTCGGGTAGCTCCATCGACTCTCCGGCCTCGATAAACCCTGCGAAATGCATGACGCCGTCGAAGCGGTGTTCTCGGAATGTTGCCTGGAGGATTGCGGAATCGCTCAGCTCACCCACTACTAGTGTGGCACCCTTGGGGACTGCGTGAATATTTCCTTTGCTCAGATTGTCGAATACAACGACACTGTGGCCATTGTCTATGAGACTTGCTGCAACGACGCTGCCGATGTACCCAGCTCCACCTGTTACCAGTACTTTCAATTTAGCGGTCTCTCCCTTTTGTACCGAAGCCGGGGCAGGTTTATCCCACGGCGGCAAAGACTGGTCCTTGAAACGACTTCAACCATAGCAGAAAATCAAGGGGAAACTGAATAGCGTCCCAGCTACATTATTCAGACTGCTTCTTTGTGTGTTCTGTCGGAATTCACTTTGCGACTCATCGAAAACGGCAAGTGATCCAATCAATTCTCGTGATAGCGCGTGTGGGCCTCAGCCGTTGGAGCGCTTAGATCGTGATTACCTCGCCGCCTTCGTATTTGATTTTCAGGAAATTCAGATACTGCTTCTGCCACTGTTCGAGGTATTTACGCGAGAAGGCGGGCAGTTCTTCGTAGCGATATTCGTGAAGGATCTTTCGATACAGGTCCAGTGCAATGCTGACGCTGAATCGGAATACCGGCTCGAAACCGCCTAAGAAGCGAATCGGCTTAATCGTCAGCTTGCCGGCTTCAAACTCTACGTGCTGATCCTCGCTCGACGAGTGCATCACTTCAGACGCAACGGAGTACAAGAGGACGTAGAGTGCAGCGTGGCCCGTCGCGCGCGCAATAGCTGCGAAGCTCCTTGGGCCTAACGGAACATACCATGCTACCTCACGTGGCGGTTTCCGCTTTGCCCTGACCGCGTCAAAATCTGCATTGACAGACGCTAATTCTGGCAGTGCAAGAATGCGGTCAATCTCCTTCATCTGCTCCCGAGACCTCTCCTGGAGTTCAGTCGTTATGTTGAGGCTATATTTACCCATCTCTGCGGCGAATTCCGCGGCGTCGGGCGAGCCGATCTGTGTTCGGCTGGCCCACAGGAAGCAAAGAAACTGAAGGTGCAGCAGCCTGAAGACTGCGAGAAGTGGCGATGCCTGAATTGCTCCACTGTGCCGCTGACGACGAGGATAGCGTTCAGTTTTTTGAAAGCTCTGGATTTTCCGATGTTTGAAAGATAATGGCTCTCGGCAGAATGTCTCCTGCGGAACGCTGACAAGTGGGTGTTCATCGGCTATTCGCTGCCGAGTGCCGACTATGAGTTCAAGCATCTTTTGAAGCGGGTACAGCTCTCTCGCAACGAACGTCCTGAATTCGTCGTGATCACGGGCGGATCGGATTCAGACACTGAGTACGCATACCAGAACTATCAACGTTTTTTTGGAAGGGACATCAAGAAGGATGAGAACTTTATCCGTAATGGCCTTTCAGAGCGGGCAGTCAAAGCCACGACAGGCTAATCCAGTTATGCCTCTTTACTCGCCTCCACCGACACCTTCCAAGCCGTAGAGTTTCGCCCTAAAGTCCGAAACCCCATCCGAGCGTACCAGAACGTCCAGGTCGCGTACGTCAGATAGTTTTCATCTTGCTTGCGTTCCTTGGCTGCCCGTTCTCTTACGGCGTGAACGAAGTCGGTCCGCATCCTTTTCAAAAGACATTCCACGTCGTGGGCTGATCCTGGGCGGACAGGGGAGAAGCGGCCATCACCAAAACCAAAGCGACAAGTTGTCCCATAACGACAAACGTCCTTTATGGAAAGCACCAAACGCGGTTTCTAAAGTACTGACAAAAGTCAACTCGCCAGGGCCGAATCTCTGGCTTGTGATCGCATTGCATTCGCCTAATGCCCTCCTTGAAACCGGACTGCGCATGTGCCCTCCGGAGAAAACCAGGACGTTGACCGCATTCGGTGCTGAGCAGTCCGTTCTCTGCAGTCCGGTTTGTCGGGGAATAATCGCGAAATACGGGCATTGTTCGCGTATTTCGGGCGCAAAGCGAGCGGATTTTCTCTGCACTTCAGACTGCGTGGCGGAGGGAGAGAGATTCGAACCGTCAGTACGGTTTGAAAGCGTGTAAGAGCCGACGTATCCGTAACTTACAGCGAATCAACAAGTTCACTATTTTCCCAAGGGTCGCTGCTACTCGATTTGACGTGCTAGATGGTCCGGTTTCGTAATGCTCCCGAAGGCGAATCGATGGCGATTCTGTGGCTAAAAGTGGTCACTGCAACGCGGCCCAGACGGCCCAAGTTGGTTCGCACGTGACTGCGTGCCTGCCGCGCAGTCCAAGAGCGAAAAATCTCTCCGCAGGATGTGCTCACAAAAAGGCTAATGAGTGGAGATTTTCGGGATTCCTGCCCATCTTTGTGACACGACTTCCGCCCCTTGGTCCATCTGCAGGTTGTTTTGTCGTCGGAAAGCGTCAACTTCCTACAAACCGACTTCTAGACCGCTTTCCGCACTGCAAGCCAAGGGGTTGGCGAGCACGCTCAACTGGCACAACAAATTCCGAGTAGCCCGTGATCTAGGCACGATCCCGCATGGAGCCCGGAACACGGATGAGTGTGAATGTTAATACCAACTAGCTAACTTTGACCTTTGACCCCTCGAAGATGCTCAAGTAAAATTTGGGACCTAAGATGTAAAGGAGTGCTTCAAAATGTCCAGCTTGATCGATTCTGTGGGGGCCCCAGACCTGTTTGTTCCAGTAAACTCCGCTAGTCGCCTACGTCGATTGGACTCTGTTGCGGAGGTCATTCCTCAATGCGCGATCGTTCCTACGGACACGACGAAGGTTGCGAATACGTCCTACACCTTGGATACCGAACAAGCCGGGAAGCTCGGAATCACATACATAGGAACGGGCGACCTGAGTTTGGATCACAAAATGAAGGTCTTTGTCCGCGAGTACGTTAAGTACAACACTTGCGAATCCATGGACGGGAAGGCTACGTTGCAGTATGGGGCTGTGTGGCGAGCCACCGTGCTAATAGACGAAACTACCACCTCAGCGAAAGTCAACTTTGCTATCGTAGCCGCGAGTGCAACACTCAAGAATATCGCTGTCCAGGTTTCAATTACTCACCAAGGCTTTGTCAATCAAGAAGCGATCGATGAAGCAGGCCAAGCTGCGATGGAAGACACAGCACAGGGCCTCAATGTCGCCTCCTTCTTAAAGTTCAGTCAGGATGTTGAAAAAGCGATTCGTGCTGTGATTAGCTCGTCCGTCACTATACCTTTGCAACTGATCGGAATCAAACCGCATAATATTGACGTCCTGTTTGAATCTGTCGTTCGCACCTTCGCTCTCTCGTACATCGCCCGAGGAAAAGGATGCTTAGATCCGATCGCCGATTTTCCCGTGAAAGGCGAAAAAATCGACAAGATCATCCGTGAAACATACGATCTACTTTCGTCTAAGCCCTGCGACGCCGGGAGTGCGGTGACTCGCCTCAGTGCAAATCAATTACTCAACGGCATTAAGATTTCGCATGGTTGGTTCTAAGCTGGTGGGTAGGCCCGATTGGCGTCACCTCTGCGTGTTTACGCGGCGAATCGGAGATCCAACGATCCCATGAAGACAACATACCCCCAGAAGTGGGGGTGTGAATACGGACTTTGTGAAGCTGCCAGTTTCGACTGCGCCTTACTCAGACTGCTCGCGGCGTCAACGCCGCTCAACATCTTCGCGAGGATCGCATCCAGTAGCACCAGCGTGGGTAAATCGAGCAAAGGTCGGGACGCTGCAATAACTGCACCACACCCTGCATACAAGTGAGCCGCCGAGAGTCCCCTTAGCTCTCTATCAGAGTCCCATGTTCCTGCGGATACGAAGCCGCTCGAACATGATGCGAAGAGGAAGACCGAGTGTCCTGAAAAGAGCCGTTGCGTCGCTGCACGGTAAATCCCATCCGCGGTGACGGGCGCCTCCCGTCCTGAACCGTCGTTAAGTCTGAGAGCCGCTTGCTCGGCATGCTCTGGTCCGGCAATGGAGTGTCCGAAGTACACGACGAGATCGCACTCGCGAGCTTCATTTAGCCACGCGTTTGGAGTCGCATCTTTCCCATCGAACCGCTTGACCTCGAACTGGCGTTCTAGAAGGCGGGCACGTATCGCTGCGAACGTCTGTGTCACGGCGGGCTTGCCATTCGAAAGATCTCCGAGCGGATCGACAAAAAGTGCAGCACTTCGTCTCGTGGCGGTTCTCTCGGAGTCTCTCTGGACCCAATGCGCGAAGATCGACGATGAAGGCGCGTTGACGATCTGGAAGCCAGTTCGATCATTCGGAAGGCCGAGATAGGCTCTCTCACCGGCTTGGATCGGGCGCAAAGCAGCAAACGGCACATCGTGGAGATAAGCATCGGGCACGATTACGAGGCGACGATAACCGCGCGACCGCAACTCATCCAGCAAGCGTTCGGGGAACAGGATGTCCGCAAGAGTATCGAGAGCTGACATATATGTGTGCTCCAGATCCCCTGCAACAGCGCGGTTTTCCAGAACTGTCTTTTCGTAGTCATCGGCGACTTCAGCAAGCCGCTTTTGCGCCCCCAAGAAACGGTCCATGTCCGGCTCTTGCAAGGCAAGCCATGGCTCATTCGCGCCAGGCTCAACGACGAAAAGGACCCAGCTTCCTGGACATCCAGGGCTGGACGGTAGCAGCGCAAATTCCAAGATGGCAAGATCCTTGGCAAGCCGTGCCGAGATCTCCGCAAATTCCGCAGGGTATACCGAGACAACGCCTTCCGATTTCAACTCCCCGGTTTGCTCTGCGGCAATCGCATCCAACATTGCCCGCGAACGACCCGCCTCGATGTCGTGCCAGGCTTCGATCAATAGATAGCGCCGTGACCTATCCTTGGAGTACATCCGCAACGAATTCCTGGCGCTTCGCACATATGGGCGCCATCGACGCGACTGAAGGCCTTTTTTGTTCTCGGGGTCGCGCATCCAAGAGCGCGAACGTTCGAGCCGCTCGATAATTGCGCGGTACGCGCGCCGTGCGTCCTCTGCTTGATCAAGTCCTTCTAAAAGACAAGCTTTATCGCCCCGGACTTCGTCGAGCACGAGCACGGGAAGCTCGCCCTGAGCCATCATGTGTTCGATTAATTGCAATTGTTCCATTCGAGTTGCAGCAGCCCGCTCGTGGTTGCCCGATTGCTCAAACGACTCTGTAAGTTGTCCCAGCCTATTCCATACATAGAGTTGGGCATCAATACCCGCGTCCTCAAGGCTCAAATTCTTCAGTAGTCGGCCGAGTATAAAATTGGCCAAATCTTCACATCCCTGCTCTCCATATACTGCTACGAGGCGTGCCATGGCCTTCCTCTCAAAACCAGCATCCTGGTTTAACATCGCCACTGTCAGCGCGCGGTAGAGCAGTCGAAGTTGTTCGCTACCAGCAATCATTCGAATTGCAAGTTCGTCGTGGCCGTCGACCCGGACCGAAACGCGCATACCTCCTTTTTTCTCGAATGCTTCTTTCTCGAATGCGTCACGAATAGACTCAGCGATTTGCGGCGAAACATCCGGCCGAGTAGCACTATCGGAGTCTGCGATTGAATATCGCAGGTCGGCATCGGCCCAAGGATTCAGGCGGCGATAAACATTTGCCAGATTCATCAAGTCTCGAAACTCCTGTGGTGTTGCCGAACCTTGTGATGATTGAGCCGCCGTGCCGAATAATTCTTCGGCGCGTTCCAATTGTCCCAGATCGAGACAAATCGATCCCTCCTCTATGACAATGGACAACACACCATCGCGGGCTCCAATCTCCTCATACATTGCACGTGCGGCATGCAGAGCACCAATTGCATCTTCCAGCCTGCCGTATCGCAAATGAACTCGACCCAAACGCTCTAAGCAGACGGCATAAAGACGTGCTATCGATTCGTCGAATCCCCGTTCGTCAGCCTTACGAAGGCCTTCCAGTAGCTCCAGAGCAATCTGGAGATGGTGGATCGCAAGGCTCAGCGCGCCCTGTTCCGTCAACGAGTTCTCAAGTTCAGCATGTACAAAAGCTTGAGCAGCCGGCACGTCGGAGAGACGATCGAGAAGTTCGATGGGAATCCCACCGGTTTTGACGGCGGAATACATTTCTTCAAGTACTTCATACCCACGCTCCACCCACTGGGGAGTGGGGCCGAGCACCACCTTAGGTTTGGGCTCACTGAGACCTGTCTTGATTCCAGCCGGAATGGAATGAAGGAATGTTCTTACTTCGAACAGCATGCTGCGGTCGTTTTCTGGCAGAATACGGGTTTCAGAGCCCGTATTGCGGAGCAATGCTTCTAACAGACCCAACAGTTCAGGCTGGAGGTCAATTGTAGCGGCTATGTCAGATTGCAGCGATCCATGCGAGTTGTGATCGCATAAATGTGCGAGCCGCAATTGCAAAGTCTCCGCGTTAGCTGCCTCGACATGCGACTCGAATTCTTTCTGCGCCATAGCTGCGACGTTACTCGTCGAATTCAAGATTTCAGCGAGCCCTCTCATTTCGTCTTGTTCAGGAAGACTCTTTCGCAGGCCGACCAACATAGCACCCAGAAACGTTTCTACTTGCTCGAGGGTTTGCAAAACGCGTGGATCCTCCTTGCCGGTTAGACCAGCGCGGTATTTCCTAACCTCAGTAAGAAACTGAGGCTCCGCCTCCTCTCCCTCCAAGATAATCGCGCCGGTCTCGATCGCCGACTTTACAAGTTGCTCAACGCGAAGCGCGCCATGCAATTCTTCGCGTTTTAGATATTCGAGGATGGCCTTGTTTTCATGTTCGATCTGCTCAATGGGAGTTGTCGATGCATTAGCAATTTCACGATAGTCGTGCACAATTTTCGTATGTTTGAGTAGCCTATCTGGGTCCAAACCCCTACTTCGGATTTTCTTGCTCCTCAGGGCTTGACGCAGAAGGCCGAGTTCCTGTCCTGCATGCCTGAAAAATGCCACGCAGACGGCTCGATTACGTGCTACATCGACAAAAAGAAACATTGGGGGCCAAAGCCATCCACCCTCGAAATTGCACTTTGAGCAACGAACGTAATTAATAGTTCCGGCATTTACTTGTGCAACGAGGTCCGGCGGATCATCAGAAAAGACCAAGTACCATACCTCTTGACGTCCAAGGTCCAAACCACAGGCGCCGCACTTCGAGTTCTCATCCACATAGCTCTGTCCTTCCATCGGAATGATGTTGCCTCCTCCGCACTGGAATTCGTCCGTGATCGTAGCTGACAGCTGGCACGTGACACTGCAATACCGGCACAAAAGATAGGTCGGCGCCCAAGAACATATCTTATTCGCTGGTGTGCCAATTTGCTGGAACCTATTGGGTGCGCGCGAGATGAAAAGTGAGCTTCTTGAGAGCTTCATGTTGGCATAGATACGGCCTTCAACCGAGTACTTCGTCATCCGAGCCGAATCGCGGCGAACTCAGCCGGAGTTAAATTGCCAGCACTGGCATGACGGGATAGGAGGTAGAAAAAAAGCCCGTCCTCCATAGTAACGAACCAGTAAACGTCGGGAGGGGGCAGGGGTGGGGGAGGCGCGGGACGGCAGCCCGACTCGGTCAATGCGTGTAAGCCTCGAACGATTCCGCGGACCGCCGCAAACGGGGAACACATGACAAAGCTTAGGATTTCGTTGGGTGCCGGAGTACTGAATGGCTGTCGAAACCATGAAATTGCGATATTTCACCAATCAAACCGGCACGTCCGTCTTTTGTAACTGCCCTCGTTTGGCGATAGAATCAGTTGGTCTACCCAGCGCGAGGTGCTCGAACCGAGCCCCTCCCCACCTTGCTGGGACAGGAGGCTCCCATCATGAAATCACCACTCTCCGACCTCCACATGACTCGCCCAGTTGCGGTAATGTTCTGCACGATCATCGTTCTGCTCTCTGGCACCGCGAAAGCGGCGACCCCGATCAGCACATGCACGACGATTTCCGTAGCTGGCAACTACATCGTGACCGCCCCAATTTCCTGTGGCACGGACGCGATCCTCATCACAGTCAGCCATGTCACGTTGAGCCTGAATGGCTTCAACGTAACTGGAAATCCCTCCGCCATCCACGCGGTTTCCGTCAGCAACGTGGTCATCCTGGGGCCGGGCAGCGCCACAAACAGCGGCAGCAGCGGCATCCTTTTCGAGGGCGTTCAGGATTCGCAGGTGATCGGCGTGAACGCCAACCACAACCCCATTGGCATTTACCTGATAGCAGACGGAGCCGGAACCATTCCCGCGAACAATACACTGGCAGCAAATAAGGCGAATCAAAACACTACCGGAATTCAGGCTGATGTCAGCCAGAGCAACAAGTTCTTGGGGAACGAATGCAGCAACCAAGGAACCGGGCTGTTCATTGCGAGCGGCCAAGGCGACTTGATCCAAGGTAACAAATGCGACAGCAACACTACCGGCATCGAGTTCATAGGAACAAGCGAAACGGTCGTTGCTAATGAGGCGGATGCCAACATCAATGTGGGCATCTTTGTACTTAATGCAGGCGGCAACCATTTGAGAAACAACGAAGCCACCTCGAACGGAGTCGATCTTCTCGACGGCAATCCGTGTATGACGAACAACTGGAGTCTGGATGCGTTCGTCACCAGCAACTCCTCGTGCATTCACTGACAGCATCTGGGCGGGTGCGCTTGCATTTCGCTTCCGCAACCTATGTCGTTGACCGCCTAAATGGGGACCAACAACCTGGCCGGAGCAGTGAGTGGCTCCGGCCTTTCTGACGGTGGCAAGCCCCAATTAGCCAGCCAACACGTTGTTCTGGATCGAGTGCAATTCGCCCACGGGTGGCCCACAGATCAGCGGCCTCGCGCAAAGAATAAGGCAACAACTCGCATCGTCGTACCCAGGCAGCATATTCCGTCCTAACCATTTACCCAGCTATCCCTGTGCGTTTCGCGTAACCTTCGGTTCCTGATCGCATTGTGTTCACCTGATGGGGTCTTTGAAACCGGACTGCCAATTGGCGCTTCAGAGAAAAGGGCGGACAGTGACCCCCTTTGCTGCCGAGCAGTCCGTTCTCTGTAGTCCGGTTTGTCGAGGACTAATCGCGAAATACGGGCATTTTCTCCGTATTTCGGGGGAAGAGGAGCCGACTTTCTCTGCACTCCAGACTGCGTGGCGGAGCAGAAAGGATTCGAACCCTATGTACAGATCTGAAACCTGTAAAAGCCGACGTTTGCGTAAGTTACGCAGAGCCAAGAGCTTCAAGAATTCTCTGCGACTTCCTGCTAGCCGCGGAGACACCGCTCACCGGTGCGGGTTCTGAAGGAGTTCGAAGGCGAATCCTTGGCGATTCTGTGGTTTAAAGTGGTCACTTCGAAGCTCTGAATCGGCCTGGTTGTGTTGGCGTGTGACTGCTTGCCTAGCGGGCAGTCACGAGATCGAAACTTTCTCCGGTGAAAGGTCTACTTGAGGCGGGGATTCCCAATAATTTTTGACTTTCTTGCTCGCACTTCCTCGGCCGTCATAGCTTCACTTCCCACAAACCGACTTCTGGCCCGAAGTAGTGTCCCATCTCGCCGCGACTGAATCCGTATCGATGCTGCTTCTTGCTAGCGATGATCAAAGCGAACGACTCGCAAGATCAACCGCCCCGCACCCGCCCCAGCAAGGTTTGCTGTTTACGCTTTTCTACCGCGCTGTTTACGGGCTGAGTTTTCGTAAGGACGATCGGGAATGCTACGGGGGAATAACGAGGTAAAACCTCTGGCTGCCTGTTAGCCGCAAAGCCGCTCTGGGCCTACCCACAGTTGAGCCAGATCTCTGAGGTTGCTTTTGTATGTACGCGTTACCAAGTATTCCCTCCCACCTCTTACACGCAGCCTGTACTCCCCCGTCGGTAAAGGTTGGATCTCCTCCACGGCCGAAATATTCACGACGACCGAGCGGTGGATGCGAATAAAACCGTAGGGCTTGAGCTTTTCCGCCATAGACGAGAGGGACTCGTGCACCATATAGGAGTTAGTTCGGGGTCGCAACGAAACGTAATTACCTTCGGCGTGCACTGCCAAGATGTCGGCCAAATCCAAGAGTAGGATGCTACCCTTTGCCTTGAACGCGATTCGTGGCGCCTGTCGTTTTGCTATAACCTCCAACTGTCGCAAGACTCGCATGAGGTTTGCAGCATCAACTCGGACTACCGGAAGCAATGATGTATCTGCAGCTTCGCAGAACTCGTCCGCTGTCGATTCAAGAGTGAAATCCCGTCTACTCTTGGTGGAGCAAATCGTAGCTCCCCGCAGTGGGCTAGTCGAAACGTCCGCATTAGCGTGAGCAGCTTGTTGAACAAACGTCTCATGTGCAATGGCCTTCTGATCCTGAATCTCGCCGGCGCTCATGATGGACCCCCCTTGCTCTCCAGGCCCGTAGGTTACTTCTGCCCAGTGCTCACTGCCGACGGAAAGCTGGATTGCGCGCCGAAATAACACTCAATGGATTGCAACTTTCCGTTGCTGATTCGGAGATACTCCACGTTGCGGAACGATTTACCGTCCTTGGTGTGGCAAAGATACTTCACAAAAGCATCCTCCGCGCCAGTGGTGATGCGTTCGAGCTCAAAATGTCCAATGAAGTCGATCTGTGTTTCCCAGCATCGCGTTTTGAAAGTGCTCTTGCTGATGTGGTCGTCGCCGGCCGCGCTTGTAAAGGTGAAGGTGTCGGCAAGCAGGCTATCCACTGGGCCCCAGTCTTTTTTCTCCCAGGCGGCGTACCACTTCCGGACTACCTCCTCGTTTGTTAAGTTCTGCCCTCCCAATGCGCTGGCACTTGCCGGTCCCAGCAGGCTCATGGCACCAACCAGCGCGTAGGCTCCCGTTGCGAGCAGATTCCTGCGCGACACTGCGATCCTTGTCATTATTCGTTCTCCTTTTCATGATGTGGTTTGAAGCGCTTGCGCCCGATTCGCGATGCTGACTGCCTGAGCATACAAACCGGTTGGTATGTAATAGTGCCAACTGCTCCTTGAGACACCGATGCGATCAACCGCGTTTACGGTTGCCCGGCACACGCAGGGATCGTAGCCAGTCCACAATGTTTCTGATCCCCGCTTTCATCACTTTCGGATCCTGAGCATTCTTTGCCAGCGAGGCATAGCCTTCGACCATCGCGATCAGTAAGCCGGCGGCGTCGGCGGATTCCACGTCGCGGCGAACGCTTCCGTGGTTCTGGCCCTCTCGCAAAACGGAGGCAACGGCGTCGCGCCAGGCATCGAAGATTATCGCCAGCCGCTTTCGGAACCCCGCATCAAGCGGAGACATTTCCTGCGCCAGATTGTTCAGTTGGCAACCGCCCCGCACATCCGCGGGCCGAACGGGTATACCTTGAACAGCGCCGATCAAAGCGTCGATAGGGTCTTTGCCGCTCTGTAGAGGGCGCACCCACTTGCCGCGGACGTCGGGGGCGATGACCTCTTCGACGACGGCGTATCCCAAGGTTTCCTTGCTGTCGAAGTGATAGTACAGTGCGCCCTTGGTGACCCCAGCTACGGCCAGAATGGTGTCCAGGCTGGCGCTCTGGAAACCCGATCTGTAGATCTCGCGAGATGCCGCCTGTAGCAAGCTCTCCCGCGTGCGCTCAGAATTGCGCAGTCTAGTCGCTCTACGTTTCGGGCTCCTGCGTGCTGCCAACATACCAACCAGTATGTATGTTAAATAATCTAAAAGTCAATCCCAATTGAGCACTGCCTTTTGGCTGCTGACGTACTCGAATTGCGTAGCCTATCGCCAGTATGTATGGAAAGTTGGAGAAACAGTCGCTCTAGCCGTTTTGGGATCGTCCCAGGAGGTTGTTAGTCCGCCACTCGTTTTCGAACTCTGAAGTGTTGGGCCTGTTGTCTGACGTAATCGTTGTGAACGTGGAACACCACATGCTCCCTCAGTTCTTACTCAGCAGGAATTTGTGAGGTTGTGAGCCAATTCTGCTCTCGATTGCACACTAACTGTCAGAGCGCCGAGTGGTACCTGACGTAAACCGCCAGTCATCCCGGCACCACGACTTTACCGGAGGAAAAGAGGACATATGATCAAGCTTAGACAGTTGCGAAATTTCTGGATACTGTGGGTTACGACGATTGTTCTGGCTTGCTTCGGCAACGCATTCGCTCAAGCGAGCTACAGAGTTACCGATTTGGGCGCTGAGGGGAACGACAATCTGGGTTGTGCCATGTCCGTCAATAATGAAGGTTGGACGGAGATCATGGCTGGGAACTTGCCACCGGGGCAGCAGGATAACATTCTCGGGCAACTTCTAAACGGACGCGCACTGATAGACATCGACGGATTCAAGTTCGACCTCGGCACGCTCGGAGGAACGAACACTTGGATGAACTGGGGCGAGATCAACGACTTCGGACAGATAGTAGGTGATTCCGAAACGGCTGTCCTGGACCCTAACGGCGAAGACATTTGCGGCTTCGGCACACACCTTACATGTCGCCCGTTTTTTTGGCAAGTGTTCCACATGAGCGCCCTCCCGACGCTCGGCGGAAATAACGGGCAGGCGAGCGCGATCAATAACCATGGGCAAATCGTAGGATTTGCGGAAAACGGTACCGTGGACTCCACATGCTCGGCTGGCACAACTAATAATCGGATTCAGTTGCCGGTGTTGTGGGAACAGGGCAACCATAGGATATATAAAGCCCAGGCTCTTCCTACAGGTACCGATCCAGACGGGGACGCATTTTGGATCAACGATCTAGGCCAAGCCGTAGGCGAGACGGAAACTTGCGGCGGTGCGACGCTTCACGCTGCATCGTGGAAAAATCGCACTCTCACCACGCTTCAAGACCTCGGAACTTTCGCTCAAGCCTTCAGCATTAACGACCAGGGCCAAATTGTTGGGTTTGTCGGCAGTGCTGACAACACAACCCAATATAGCGCGCTTTGGCAGAACGACACGGACACGGTTACAGCCCTCGGTCTTCTGCCAGGAGATTTTGGCGGCATCGCCAGCGGCATCAACAACAAGGGCCAAGTCGTGGGAAGCAACTTCGATTCGAAGCTTAACTGGTCCCATGCTTTCATCTGGCAGAACAACGTCATGACCGACCTCAAGACGCTGTTTCCTGCTAGTTCCAACCTCAACCCAGTCATGGCTAACAAAATCAACGACAGCGGACAAATCTCGGGAATGGCAATCGTAATCCGTGGGCCGGATGCGGGCAACATCCACGCCTTTCTGGCAACCCCTGCAAACCAAAGCATGGGCAAGTCGGTTGCAGAGATCGCACCTACACGCCCGAAATCCAATTTGCCCGCGAATGTTGGCAAACAGTATTTGCAGAGATTCGGACTCGGCCGATTCGAGAAATAAAGAGTATTTTCGAAGCTTCCGCTCCATGCATTCCAGCCATATGCTGCGCGAAGGTGCATGGCCGGAGATTGTGCGGACAACATGGGTCACGCGAATATCGACGTGACCCAGATTGTTTACGGCAAGAGCTGATGGGAAAAGCGAGTGGATGCGGTCACCCAAGCTGTCGAAGCCGTAACCAATGCCGCTCAAAATGTCGAGAAAGAAGAGAAAAAGAATCAGCCTGAAATGGGCGGAGACATGCACTCCTGATCTGGAGTGCGGCGGCTCACCACCAGTATTGAATGGTTTGTGGGTCAAACTCCGGTTTCTCTAGCCTACTCGTTGTTGGCGTAACATCCCCCATTACTCATTGACCGAGGCGAGCTGCCCACGGCACGCGGTCCAGAAACAGGCTCCTGAGGAACTAACTGTTATTCTCCTGTTGCTGGGATGGGCAAGAGTTGGAAGCCGAGTCGAGCTGCTTGTTTGCGCAGGCGCATTTCAGCTCTCTGCTGTGCCTGTTCATCGCAACGGTGGAAGATGGTTTCTGTGTACGGTTCCTTGGTCAACAAGACGTGATAGAGAATCCGTGCGATTTTATGGGCGGTGGCGGTGATCGCCTGGGCAGTACCGAGCTTGGCCCGCATGCGCCGAAAGAACTCGCCGAAGTAACCTTTCGCACGGCACAGGGAGTTGGCGCCCATTCTGAGGGCAGTAGCAGCGCGATGCTTTACCTGGCGTGTTTTACAGGACAGCACCTTGCCGCCGCTGATTCGTTTTTCCGGGCAGAGGCCAAGCCATGAGGCGAAGGCAGAGGCGTTGCGAAACCTGCTGACATCGGTGCCGATCTCTGTCAGCATGACTTGCGCGGTGGCTGCGCTGATTCCGGGGATGTCGGTGAGATCGACGCCGGCAATGCGGTAAAGCTCACGCCGAAGATCGAAGCAAGGATCGTTGCCCTGCCGGTGATATGCCGTGGCCTTGGTGCGGGGTGGCATCGGATGCTCGGTCGCGCTGGGAAGAGCCTGCATCAGGCGTGCCGTCTCCTGATCCAACTCCAGGATCAGCTTCTGGTAGTAGCGGTATCCCTCCAGCGACTGCTTCAGGGTGAACAGATGTTCCGGTCGGTAGTCTCCAACCAGAGCCTGAGCCACCTTGTCCCGCGGGCTCTTCACCCGACTATGACAGAGTTGCGCCAGTTCGATGGGATCGCGCTTGCCCGAGAGGATGGCATCAAGAATCGCTTGGCCACTGGTTCCGGTAGTGTCGCCGAGCACATGGTGGAGTTGCAGGTTCATCTGACTGAGCGCCTTCTGCATGTGCAGAATGTGCTCAGCAGCCATCTCCAGCAGACTGCCACGATGCCGCCACAGGGTACGAATGGCACAGATCGCCTCGGGTGGCCGGAAGCTGGCCCGCAGCAACCCTACCGAGTGCAGATACTGGATCCACTGGCAATCGGATACGTCGCTCTTGCGTCCGGGTACACTCTTCAGATAGTGCGCGTTGACCAAATAAACTTTGAACCCGCGCTCCTCCAGTATCTGAAACAGCGGGATCCAGTACACGCCTGTCGACTCCATCGCCACGCTCTGAATCCGGCACCGACCGAGCCAATCGGCGAGGGCGTGCAGGTCGCAGGTGAAGCTGCTGAACCGGCGCGTCGACCCCTCCGCACGATCCGGCGGTACCGCGACGTAAATCTCCTCTGCGCCAATATCGATACCCGCCGCATCCGGCTCCAACACCACCGATCTGCGCTCTTGCTTCTCTTTTCGCTTCGCCATCATCTTCTCCTTGTAGCCGGAGAAAGCGGCCCGAAGTGCGAATCCTAGCAGTCTCCTGATCGAGATCGCTGCACTGCTCCGCAGTCGTCATCACTTACCTATCGCAACCTCAGACCCATGCTTTTGGGCGGGCTTATCAAGCACCAATGCCCGTTTCGGGCCGTAGCTTGCCGCAGTCTCCAGCACACCTATCATCGCTCACCTCCAGTTCCTTCCGTTCCTATCTGAACGAAGCTCAGTCGGTTGCTTATGGGAAGCGCGGAGCTCGGTTTCCAAGACTGACAAAAAGTCAACTCGCTAGGGCCGAATGCCAGGCTTGCGATCGCATTGCATTCGCCTAAGGCCCTACTGGGAACCGGACTGCAAATATGCCTTCCAGAGAAAAGCCGCCACAGGACCGCATCCGATGCTGAGCAGTGCGTTCTCCGCAGTCCGGTTTGTCTAGGAATAATCGCGAAATACGGGCATTAGCAGCGTATTTCGGCGTAGAGCGAGCGAAATTTCTCTGCAGTCCAGACTGCGTGGCGGAGCGGGGTGGATTCGAACTCTCGGTACAGGTCTGAATGGCGCAAGAGCCGACGTTTGCGTAAGTTACAGGGACTCAATCTTTTATCCGGAGACAGAGTGCTGGGCGGTGTTGCGGCACTGTGGCAAACCAGTGCGGTTTCGGCTCCCACTCGGGAGGCGAATGGCTAGCGATACTGTGGCTGAAAGTGGTCTCCACGACGCCTCTCAAGCGGCCAAATTGGTTCACAAGTGACTGCGTGCATGCCACGCAGTCCAAAAGCGAGAAATATATTCGTGCGGGATGTTCTCCGCGCGGAATCTTCGCTGCACAACCGCCGAAAAGGAAGTATGATGGCAGTCTGCTGATCGCAGAGGGGGGCTTAAGTCGAATCCACATTGGAGTGATTCGATGGGGTTGCGATTACCACGCTCGGGGAGGATGTCATGCCCTATCGGGTTTCCCTTGCGGCACTTTCGATTCTTGTTTGTTTCCTCGCATCATGCGGCGGGAATAGCGGGACTACCAGCGGGGTCGGTTCCGGCATCACGTCAGTCAGGGTTTCACCCTCCACTGCCAATTTACTAACTCAGGCCACACAGCAATTCTCCGCAACCGTAAACGGGACCGGTGCGTTCAACAGTCAGGTCTCCTGGTCGGTCAATAGCGTAGGCGGCGGCAACTCGACAGCAGGGACAATTTCCTCTGTCGGACTCTATACCGCCCCGGCTGTGCCACCTTCTCCAAATACAGTAACGATCACGGCCGTCAGCACACAGGACACAACCAAATCAGGCACTGCCAATGCCGCGGTTTCGAATCCCGTTCCCGCACTCTCTGCCATCACCCCTGCATCCAGTGATCAGGGTGTCGGCCCGCTGACAATCACGATCTCTGGTTCAGGGTTCAATGCGACGTCCTCGGTGACGGTCGCGGGCAGTTCCCGCTCCAGCACCCTCGTCGATACCGAACATCTTCAAGTCGCGTTGGCGACCACCGATCTTGCCACCCCAGTCTCTCTTGCCATTGCAGTATCGAATCCCATGCCCGGAGGCGGCACCAGCGCCTCGTTGCCTTTTTTTGTGCTCTACGTGCCAGGAAACAACGGAGGCGTGAACTACAGTGCGGCCCGCGACGCACACATCGGTGGTGAAGGCTGCTGCACAACCGTCGCGGATTTCAACGAAGATGGCATTCCGGATGTGGCCACCGTGCATTTCACGTTTGACATCTTCAATCCCACTCCCCGAGACGAGTTGCACGTCGAGTACGGTGACGGCAATGGCAGTTTTCGAACTAGCCAGGTATTTAAGACGGGCTCCGGACCGATCGCCTTGATTGCTGGCGATTTCAACAATGACGGCCACGTTGATCTCGTCAGTGCCAACACGCCGATCATCGGCGTCAGCGGGCCCTCGACGCTTTCCGTGTTCCTGGGAGATGGCAAGGGAAATTTCTCCCGTAAGGATATCAATCTCACTTTCGTCCCGTTCGGTCTGATTGCGGCTGACTTCAACAAAGACGGAAACCTGGATCTGGCAGTCGCCAGCTCGAATCAAACTTTCCTCTTCCTCGGCAACGGCGACGGCACTTTTCGCTCTGGCGTAACCCTGAATCTCGCAGGCTTCATGAGCGTAGGCGATTTCAATGAAGATGGAAACGTCGACTTGATCACCAATGCCGGTGGGGCATCCATCTACTTTGGGAAAGGCGATGGGACTTTTTCCGCTCCTCAGTCCTTGTCGATCGGAACCCCGCAGAACGTCGTTGCAGCAGACTTGGACGGCGACGGCCATCTCGACCTGGTACTACCCGTCCCGAATTTTCCCTCGCCAACGTTATGCATCGCGTGGGGCGATGGCAAAGGCAACTTCACCCCGCAAACGGTAACGATGCCGAACACTGACATCGTCATTGCCGTGGCCGACATGGACCTGGATGGCCGCAAAGATATTGTCTTCGCCTCGACCGGTGTCTTATACCAAACTGCAAGCCGCAGCTTCACTCTCGACACATCGATCACTGACTTCGGCGCCAACATTGCGATCGCCGATCTGAATAACGATGGCATGCCCGACGTGATTGGCTATGAGCAAGGAAATGTCAGAGCTTATCTCGGCCGCGGTCCGAACGGACTTCTGCATAGCCAAGTCACCGCATTTTCAAGCGGTAAGGCAGTCGCGGCGGGAGACTTCAATGGCGACGGAAAACTCGATGTCGCCGTGGCCACGGCCTCAAACGTTACGATCCTTACCGGCGATGGCACCGGCAAGTTTTCCCAAGGCGTCACCTTCGGCAACTTTTCCGACAAGATTTGGGGCATCGCCGCAGCGAACCTTGCTGGCGACAGCACCCCGTACATTGTTGTCGGAGCCGATGACCTCGTCATCTACCAGGGCGACGGCAAAGGCAACTTCACCGAATTCTTCACGGTCCCGCAAGTAGCTCCGGGAGATTCTGGAGCAGTCGGAAAAATCGTGGTCAGGGACATTAATGGCGACGGAAAGTTAGATCTCGTCCTGGCCGGCGCCGGACCAAACGTTGTGGTCTTGCTGGGAGACGGCGCTAGTCACTTCACGAACGCATCTGAGATCGCTCTTGGTGTCACTAGCGCTGTCGTCGGCGATTTCAACGAAGATGGTAATCCCGATCTCGCGCTGGGGGATTTGACCGCAAATGCAAACGTGATGTGGCCGTATTTGGGAGATGGTACCGGCAACTTTGTTCCTGGTACATCCGTCCCCGGTGGAATTTCTCCCCTTGATGTTGACACCGCAGATTTCGATCACGACGGTCATCTCGATGTTGTAATCGCTGACTTTCTCTTCGGAAGCCTGTTGACCATTCCCACCACGTCCCTGGTTTTGTTCGGAGACGGCCACGGAAACTTCCCTCGAAACCTCGTCCTCAACGCGGGCAACCAGACCAACAAGGTAGCGGCAGTAGATGTAAACGCCGACGGCTGGGCCGACATCGTGTTAATGAATGATGGAAGCAATGACTTCGATGTGTTTCTCAACGACCAAACCGGTACCTTCCGGGTGCCGTACACATTCGGAGTCGGCATTTCGCCGGCCACTTTCCAGATTGCCGATGTTGACGGCGATGGCCGTCCCGATCTGATCTCCGTCACTTTTACTGGGATCGAGGTCACGCTGAATCGGACCAAGAAGTGAATGGCTTCGGAATCGCTGCCTATGGAAGCACATCTCCTCGGGTTCGTTCCGGTTCGGGGAGGCGCTTCCGGCATAGTATCCCTCTACACCCTCACACCTGCCGGCGCCGCTTGGTCTGAAGCCACGATTTATTCTTTTGGCGGGGGCTCGGATGGCGGCGAACCGGCAGGCACACCCATCTTTGGATCTGACGGCACCCTGAACGGCGTCAGCGGTGCCTCTATATCTTTACGCTGCCGTAGCTCGATCTTCAGTTAGATTCGAAGACCAAGGTGGAAGCACCGGAATCGCTTTCCAGGATGCCGACAAAAGTCAACTCGCTGTGGCCGAACCCCTAGCTTCTGATCGCCTTGCATTCGCCTAGTGCTCTACTGGAAACCGGACTGCGCATGTGCCTTCCGGAGAAAAGCCGCCAGAGTACCGCATCCGATGCCGAGCAGTCCGTTCTCCGCAGTCCGGCTTGTTCAGGAATAATCGCGAAATACGGGCATTTTTCGCGGATTTCAGCACATAGGCCCGCAGGTTTCTCTGCAGTTCAGACTGCGTGGCGGTGGGCGCAGTCTGGCGCTAACCTTTCTCCGCCAAAATTCCCTGCTAACAGGGAAAAATACAGGGAATTTGCGAAATTCTGCCTTTCAAAATCGCACTCCAGTTCTCTAAAGTGCACATTCTGCGGGGAAAGCGGAGCATGAGGTACAAATCGGAACAGGGAATTAAGAGGGGCGTATCAGGGAAATGAATTCCCTGATCGCGCTAAACAGCTGTGAACACGCTGACGGAAATATCTGGTGCAGTCCGCTCACAATGAATTCAAGAACTGCTGTAATCGATGCTTCTCGGTTGGCGTCAGGCGGTCGTAGCTGTGGCGGACAACGGTAGCCTCTCCGCGGTGGCGGGCGATGGCTGCATCGGTGCCGGGGGAGTCGCCATCATGCATCAGGTCGTGGCGGAATCGGAGGCCCCAAAGCGGGCTGAGCGGAACTTGTTTGCGGTGGACTGGTCCATGTATTCGGGCTTGGCGGCTTGCGGGATGCCGTCTCCGGTGCCGACATCGTGCAGCAGGAAGTCGCTGTAGGGATGGATGACCTTATTGCCCAGGAACTTCGGGATTTTGTACGTGCCGCCGTTGATGCGCGTGCCTGGCGGCAGGGTCTTGTAGGTTGGGACGTGGCAGATCGCACAGCCGACCTGGGCGAAGAGCTTTTCTCCTGCCTGGGCCTCGGGGCTTTTGGCGAGTTCGGGATCGCGAGCCGGTGGGCTTGTGTGGCGGATTTCATCTACCAGACGCTCCAGTTCGGTCTTGTGCGTCTTGGCGTCCGGGGTGTCGAAAGGTGTGGGGCTGTCAGTGGCCGCGTGCGTAGGATATTCGTCCGGGTAGAGGCGGTTGCGCATGCCGAGTTCATTGCGCAGCGAATCGGCGCAGGAGGACTGCAAGCTGCTGTGATGGCTCTTCCAGCCGAAACGGCCCACCTGCATTTTGGTTGGGGACCCGCTTGCTTCGAGCACGGGAGAGTTGATGACAGCACCCACGATTCCTAGATAGGATTGGCGTTGTTGTTGCCCGTTATTTTCAATGTCGCGGCCGTCGATAGCTTCATTCGCACTTTCCGGCGAGCCCGGTCGAACTCGTCTAGTCTTTACTCCTTTTCCTCCGTATCGCTGCTTTCCGTCCACCACTACTTCAAGAGCAGCAATAGCTCGGTCCATATGACGACGTTGAGTTTTCAACTCCCTCAGGATTTGGCGAAGATTAATCTCAGCCACGCTGCATCTCCATGTTTGCCTTCGGGGGAAGACCACGATGGATATGGCTTGAGGCGAGTCAATTGTAAGGTCAGTCGTACTCGTCTGAGAGTGGCTCTTGGGTGCCATTCCCGTAGCAATCTCGTGCGTGTCAGTCATGCCGCGAAAGGTTTTGACGGATGCTCTGGTGTAGGGATACAGAAGCAACCCCGCAACAGCTAGCGTTGGCCTTGTAGTACACAAAACAAAGAAAGCAAACTTGCCTTGAGGACAAGCGTGAGGGGAGCGGTCCGCCCCTGAACAAAAGGGTACCACCGCAAGATGAGAAGCCCGAACGGCAGATGCAAGCTCAGCTCACAGGAAAATGTAAGCGATGTTGCGATTCTGGCACTGCCGTGCCAAGCGAAGAGGGCGTCAAAAGCGTTGCACCACACCGAACGATTTCTTGTTGACTAACCCAATTTCCGATAGCACAATCTTGAGCGTTTCAATGAATCGTTAAGCGTTGAGGCATTTCAACATGCTCCGGCAGAATAACCAGAGTGGTTGGATGGTGGAACGCCCTGGGGACCCCAGCGGAAGATTAGAAGCCGTAGCGGTGTGCTCACCGCCCCGCCGCGGCCTTACACATTTTTGGCACGATCATAGCTTGTCCTTCTACCCTGGGGAGATATGGAACGCTGGAGATCGAATCCGTAGCTCTGGCTTGACTGGACCCTTTCGAGGCGCTGCTTTAGTCCTGACCAATTATGGAAACCTCCAACTAGTTGCAACACAGACTGATGGTGCCCTTGCTCATTTCTGGTTCTGCGAAATCTGCGGGTGGCAAGATGAAACATTCTTGCCGGGCAAAGCTGCAGGGCCCCCAGCCTTCATACAAAGCCGCTTCGGGCATCGCGGCAACTTCGAAGTGATAGTTCCTCGCCCCGGCGGCGGTCTCTCCCATTTTTGGCGTGACAACGATGGGATCCCGATCTGGCATACGGCGCAACCACCGGCTACGACGGGGACTTGGTCGGGCGTCGGACTGAGTCACACTTCTTTTGGGAATCTGGCGGCCGTCGGAGTTAGAAATGGCATTCTCAACTTTCTGTGGCAGGAAGAACCAGGAGGCTCGTGGTCGATTCACCCGATCACAATCGCGCAAGTTGTGTGCGGTCGACCCGCGTTCGTGCAGAGTAGCAACGGTGTCAGGGGCAATTTCGAAGTGGTGGTTGCCAAGGCGGCAGGTCGCCTTGCTCATTACTGGCGCAACAATGACGTGCAAGGCTTTCCGTGGCTAGGGAGCAGATTTCTGCCACCGTCGGGCAATCAGGGTTCGGTTTTCGATGATGTAACAATGATCGAGAGTAGTTACGGTCGTCTCGAAGTACTCGCGCGAGAGGCTACGGCCTCGGCCTTCGTGCACTACCGTGCAGCGCTGGGCCAAGCCTGGGAAGGTCCAGTTTGGGGACCACCGATGCCGTACGATCCGTAGAGGAACTGTCCCGGAAAGAGAGCGGTTGGTTTCGGAGGGAACGGTGATCTTTATATGATGGATTTTTTTGGCAAGATCTCGGGCCAGATTGCTGGACCACTCATACTTGGTGCATTCTTCCCAGTGGTTCTATTTGTATTGGCAGTCACCGTTGTCGTGCTGCCGATTACTCCGTATAAACATGAGCTTATGACTGTGGTCACGGATCAGAAACTGTGGCAACAAGGCGGACTAGCTGTCATCGTGATTACGTTCGTAGTTCTAGTGTTGTCGGTGGTGTTGTACAACATGAATACTCCGATTATACGACTGTATGAGGGGTATTCCTGGCAACACTCACGGTTTGGGGAGTGGCTGGCGAAGCGACAGCGCAGCCGGTTCGAACACGCCACTCGATGGCGCCGTGTTATTAAGAAAATGCGCCTTGAGGTTCGTCTTGCAGGATTTGAGGAACAATTGAGAGTGGATGATCTAATCGGGATTCAACGCGAGACAGCTCGCATGCTCAACGACCAGTTTCCAGACAGCGTCGGTCTCGTCCTTCCGACCAAGCTTGGCAACGCAATCCGCTCGTTCGAAACATATACCACACGTCAATATGGAGTGCCGGCGATCGCATTGTGGCCGAGATTGCAGGGCATTCTTGACAGCACTTATGCACAGGCTCTCGATGGAGTTAAGACCGCCTTCGATTTCATGATAAATTCCGCTTTCTTGGGGGCTCTCCTTGCGGTGCTTGTTGTTGTCACCGGAATGATTTGGCAGAATCCGGTAAAGCGGGGGAGCGATCTGACTTGGATGTGGTGGGGCCTATTTTTCGCGTCTATCTCGTACTTGTTCTACTTAGCAGCAATCGTCCGAGCGGCTGAATGGGGCGCACAAGTTAAGGCAGCGTTTGATCTTTATCGCTTGCCTCTTTTGCAAAAACTGGGGATCGAGCAAAAGCCGGCCAACCTCACCGAGGAGCGCCGTATGTGGAATATCCTGAATTACAAGTTCTCATTCCCGGACGATCCCAGCTACCCGGACTTGCCCTATCGCGCCCCACAGACGTTTCTCACTGTCGATCCAGTGTCCACAGTTGTAACCTATACGCGCACGATGTTGCCGCTTGAAAGTAAGGAGATTCAGATTAGAGTTGTGGTGTCGAACACCGGGTCGACGCGACGCGACGCAACGCGAGTCGTGCTGCGCGATGATATTCCGTCTGGAAAGGTATACGTGAACGAATCAGCCACCGTGAATGGCGGCAGGCCGATATTGCTCGACATCAACCCGCTGACGATCGATCTTGGACTGATTCGCTACTACGAGACACGGACCGTCGTATATCGAATCCAATCGCAGACTGCGTAAATACGCCGCCTGCAAACAACGAGACTTCTCCATGTTTACCAAACTAAGAAACAGGCTTGGTCGACTGCCAACGATTAGCGCCCAGGAGGTGGCTGACCTCCAACGCGTGAATATCCGGGACCAGAAAATCTTGCTCGACAGGTTTGACGGCGCCCCAGATTCGGGCATTCAGACTCTCGCTGACATTCCACGCATCAATATTGCAAAGCCGCGAATTGCCGAGCTGTTGTGCGATTCGGTGCTCGTAGCATCCAAACCGATGGTGCGCCCTTTCATGCGCACCTATTGGTTGGACATTCTTCTGGGTCTTGCAACTATTTCGATCCTTTTGGGTATCGCCTTTCCGTTGAGAACCAGACTTAGGTCCCAGAAGACAGAGCCCGCGCCACAACCCCGTGCAATCGCCCTGGTTCCTATTCCTGTATTCGGGATGATTCGAGAAGGTGACATTAGGATTGAGAACATATCGGATGAGTCAAAGCGGCACTCCTTCTCCCAAGGTTTCGTCGGGCACTACGTGACTTCAGCGATTCAGAAGGGAAAGGAGATTACGAATGGTAGTGTCAGCAGCAAGGCAATTGACCTGGACACGCTGCACATCGCCCAAGTCACAATCAGCAATACGCCTCCGCTTGGGGGCCGCGACCTTCCGGAGCGTGTAGACCTATTGCTTTCGCACAGGCAGCAGCCAGCGTTGAGTATGAGGATCCCCGCGCTGCTGCTGGCGCTAAATTCGAGCGGCACCGTGACCAGCGCAACGTTGGCTGTTTCTCAGGACGCACTGTCGGAGCTCGGCAAGCATGTTGGCTCGTGCGACGCCTACTTGTCATTCCCCCCGCTAGCCGACCGGATCAGTGGGATCTTTGCCGGGCAAGGCAGCCATCACTGAGTGTGTAATCTGCCTGAGTGTCGAATTCCTTGTGATTCCTATGGTGCGAGAGAACTCTCCGAGACTTATGGGCTTTGCTGTGCTTGCGAGGGCCCTGTAAATGTCGGTGTTGACTTCGGCTAAATCCGCTTCGTCTGGGTTCAGGTAGCCGGCGATCTCTTGTTCGGGCAGGATCTCGATGAATGAATGGTCTCGCGTCTTTTGGGCAAGGATCGCCCTGACGACCACTTCTACTAGATTCGGAAACGACGGGTCGTCGCCAGTCAGAGAAAATGGCCGCGTTCTCAATTGCGGTACTGCGTTGGATAGATGCTGACTGACTTCATTGACTGTCAAGGAGGGCTCAATTGCGAGAGCTTGAACAAAGCTTTCAAAAGAAGTAATCGTAGGCCCCGAGAAAGCCCGGTACAGGCGAGTCTGAAATTCGGCTATGTCTGTTTGTCTTTGAATTCCGAGGTCCTGGAGGCGTTGGTTCTCCGTGATTTCGTAAACGGAATGCTTGCCGGAGACTTGGGCCACGATAGCCTTTACCAGAGTGAGGAGTATGCGATTATTTTCCACGATCTACTCCGAGATTAAGTTTGGCTTTCCTGTTTCTTGACTAAGAGGACAATTGGAATCATCGTGGGGCGAGTTGGCGCGCCCGGAGCGCGACTGACGCTAGCCGTTGGGAGGAGTAGGATTGTCTCCGGGCAAATCCCCGGGAACCGGATTCCTCGGCCATCCCGGTCCAGAAGGCGGCTGCGGCCCAGAGGGCGGCTGCGGCCCAGGCTTCGGAGGGGAGGGTGATGGCCCACGAGACGACGTTATGCCGACAGGCAGAATATCGGTAGGCTGCCAATGTAAGACGCCACCCTGACCTCTCTGAATTGGGATCCTCTCCCCCGTCCCCTCAAGAATGTGTTGAGCGGCCACCCCCTTGGTAGCGAGGCGGACAGCGTCGAACAACACTGATTGAACCTCAAGACTCTGATTCCGGGCATGCCGCAGAAGTACTCGCAGTAGTTGCAATTCGCCTACACTCAAGTCTCCTTCCTGGCCCTGTGTTTCAAGAATCCGGGAAGGTATCTCATGTCTTGTCATCCGCTCCTCCCAAAGGGCACCTTAGTAATTCGTTCCTCCCGCCTTGTGAGCATCTCGATGTTGCTAACGCATCCGTGCCGATCAATCCAATCACTGATAAAGAACCTAGGTGCTTGATCCGAGACCCCGCTGCCAACGTGAATTAGCCGCTAGCCATAAGGCTCTGTGGGATTATCTCCAGAGACGCTGTCAGCCACATTGATGGCGTTGTTACCGATACCAAGATCGAAGGTTACCCCTACTGAACCTGGTGGGATTGTTCTGCCCCTCAGTATGTCCTGTAGACTTGGACTGCAGTCCCATCGGCTTACAACGTGGACGCCGTTGCCATCCTCAGTGATCAAGCCCCGTCCGAGTCCGTCGTCCCATTCTGTAATTGCGCCAGTCGCCATGGATCACCTCTTGCGGCCAGTGTAGCTCTAGGTTGCTGAGGTTTCAGCCTGCGGCGGTACTTACGGTTGCACGGCGAAACCAGACATCGCGCCGCATCTCCATGCTGGAGAACGACACGTTTGCATACTAGTTTTAGGGAAGTCGGCGAGTAGAAGCCCCCTCCGTGGAACCCAAGGCACGGGTCTCACTCTCCGTTCGCCGAATGCCAGCAAACATATACGTGCCGTTCTGAAATGTCAATGACGAATCTGCGGTTGAAACAACTTGCTCGACGCTCACTGAACGCAAGAGTTCCGGTGACCAGCTGATCAGGAGCTTCCTGACGAGGGTGTTACTTGCGACATACGCGAGAGTGACTCCCCGTTCCGGTCTTGCAACGAAAGCAATGACGATGCGCCGTTACAGAACCAAGTTGAGACTTCGCTTGGGTCTTTTAGCCCACGAACAGCCATCGAAAGAATAGACTCCGCAGTCTCAACCGCCAGGGAACCAAAGCCGATGGCCAACTCACGATGATTGGATCTCACCTCTGGCAGGAGGCGGAGCCGAGTCTTCGACGGGGATGTCGACTTGCTTCTACAACCTCCTGATCTCAACCGCGAATCCACCCTGGACCGCGAACTGAACTGACACCCTCCCTGCCCCCACCCCAGGGTCGCCGAATGGCGCACTCTGCTGCAGCCACACGGAAAGCTCGCCATCGCTTACGCCGCCTCCGTCAAAGGGAAAAACATCCCCGGAGGAACTCGTGACTGCGTCGTTGCCAAACTTCCAGGACGAAATATGACCTGTCATAGCCTAGTTTCCTGTCTGCAAGAGTTCGACGATGCTACCAATCGTTGGATAAATGGCGGTTTGGCCGAAGATCACGCTCTGCTGCACTTCCGCATTGCTTCCCCCTCGGCGCACAAACCAGCCGATTAGTGGTATCGGTTTCAGCCCTGGGATGTCGGTCAATATCGGAATTCCACCGGAGTATCTAGTCGGAATGCCGAGTTTTGCGCTGGACTCGTAACGAGAGATCTCTCTGATCTCTAAATTGGACAACTGAACCTCTGTATTCACTGTATGCCGGATGGAGGGCATGCTGGGATCGACGGTTCCCTTCGGATTCCGCACGAGCGAGTTGCTGACGTAGTCGAATTTGAAGCGGAGCGCCTGGCCGGACGGATCAAAGATGGGAGTGACTTCGAACTTATTTCCGCTCGTCACTCCGTAGATATGTTGTTCTTGTTTTTGGTTCAGAGAATTCAGCGAGCCGAATGCGGCAAGGGGTCCCCCCGTTTGTGCTGACATGTAGATGGATGCCAGCTGTCCGATACCCGCAAGGAGATCCTGCTGCTCTCCGACGCTCAGGTCGTACATTCCCTTGGGATCGACTCGGGCCTTGAGCCTGTTTGTCGCTAATACCGATGTGCGTTGAACGATCCCCACAGTGAGTCCTTGCTTCACTAACTCTCTGCGCACATTCTTGAGCATTGGCTGGATGTATTCCCCGTCCAAGTCGTCCTCCAACCTTCCCATCATCACTTTCAGCATCTCGTCCGCTGCGGCTACACGCGGACCGGCTTCGGCAATCTTCTGCCACGCTTGCGCTGACTGAAGTTTGACATGAATCGCGAAGTCTTCACGGTCCGGCACCAATTGAAAATCCCTAAATTCAGTCGGATATAAAATGCGAAAACGTGTGTTGACGAGGCGGTTGTAGCGATTGTAAAGGCTCTCTATTGCCGAAACCCTTACTTTGCACTCCCTGACCTGCGAGCTTGTGAAATTTGCAGAAGACCTCTGGCTCCTGAAATTGTGATAGTCCTCCTCCGGCTTTCCAATTTGATCTCGCAGGCTTTGCAAGTCACGCAAGATCTTTTTGGTCGCACCCGCTCGCAGGGCGCGCACAATTTCCAATTGCATGTCTGTGATGCCCTCGCTCACGATCAAAACGGGGTTGGGTTCATCTATCAGTCCAAAATCGCCGTTGATCTTTGGGTCAGAACACTGCTCCATCGACGTGGGCTGGGCGCCGCTGGCTCCCAAATGGTCTTGACAGTCCTTGAGTTGACTCTTGCAATTCTCGGTTAATTCGCTCCTTTCTTTGTCAAACTTGCTTCTCTCTTCCTCGAGCTTCCTTGTTCTTTCGTCCAGAGCCTTCTCCCTTTCGTCCAGTGCGTCCCTCTGTTGGGCCGTTGTATCTCCCTGGAGCGAACACGCCGGTGGAACCCCAAGGACCTGAGCTGTTCCTTTAAAGCACTTGCCGGTCTGTGCCTGAAAATTCCTGTAGCTACCGTTGCGATTCTTCTCACACGAAAGCGCTAAGACCATGAGGGCCTCGCCGACGGTAGTCGTTGCAGCCGGATCAGGTAGAACCGCGTTCTTAAACGAGTCAGCGCTCCACATATTCACTCCTGCTTGGATCAGTGCTGCCGGAGTGTAATATCGAAAACGCCGCCATCGCGCCTGCTCCGACGGGATCAATCTTGCGTACAGTTCCTGAGGCATATCTAGCTGTGTACAAACGCTAGCTGCCGTGATGCCGCCTGTTTCAGCCTCTGAAACGCCCTTATTCACACTTTCACGAAGGCTGGTTTTCGCGTCAGCGATCTGCGTGCGAGTAACGCTCAATGAGTGATCAACGATAGCTGTGGCATCATTCAATCGATCGGCAGGCTTCTTGAACCACAGAAAGCCCTTGCTCAACTCGGCGCTGATCTCGAAAGACCACAAGGTTAAGCGGGCTTGCGGTGCCGGTATGTCGAACGCAGCGATGACACGTTTGACCACAGCGATATCCTCGGGTTTTCCCCGCAGCAGGATAAGATTGCGGTCCGGGTATCCACGCATGATCACCCGCTTGACCGGGTCAGGACTCGTAGACAACGCCGGCCCATCGAGGTAGGGGGTTTGATCTCGCGCAGCGGCAAAGGCGTCAGACTCCGTGAGTGCCGCCCTGTAGGCACTCCGCTGCATTTCTTCCATGTTCCTCTGAGCATCCCCCAGCTTGCTCGTTGCTAGGTCGATTCGCGCCGTAAGGCTGTCCTTATCGGCGCTCGCCGCGGTTTGTTGGGCTTGGGCATCCGAGACTTTCGTCTTTGCATCGGATTCCTTGGCGGTGGCGTCCGTAGCCTTGGCCGTCGCCGTGTTTTTCTTTTCCGTAGCCTTCTGAAGCCGTGTGCTTTTTGCGGCATTTGTGGGATCTGCCTCGGACTCAGCTTGAGCTTGGTTGAACTCGTCCGTGGCGTGAGTCAAATTGCTATCGGTCGACTTCTTGGTCACGCTTGCTTTTTGGCTTTGCAGTGCCAGGAGACTCGTGGCGGCATCGGCCTGCCGCTTTTGCTCCTGTAGTTTGGCCAATTCGAATTGAAGGTCGGCCACCTCACCTCGCGCTTGTGTCACGCGCGACTCCGCATCCAGTAAGAGCTCTCTCTGAGAGGCAGCCACGGTCGCGGCGGCGCTATTGCCCCCAGCCCAATCAGTCCTCTCATTCAGCGACCGCATCAGCTTTTCGACTTCGGTGTAGAAAAACAGAGGCACTGCCTCTTCCGTGAACTGGTTCGGGTCCCCGACCAAAGCGTCGTTGAGAATCGAGAGCTTCTCCTGCAACGTTGCCTTCGAACTCTGCAGGGCTTTTATCCCTTCCCGCAGCTTGGCCAGGTGGATCAAATCTCCTCCCCCACATGACTTAATGTCCGCTTCTAGATCGGGCCAAGCGGTCAGTGCCGTCACCATTCCCCGCACAGCCTTGCTCGCTTCCGTCGCCGCATCTGATGCTGCTTGCGCGGACGCTATCGGAGTCGCCGCAACGGCGGTGACTGAGTCGGATACTTTTTTCGTTTTATCCTCGGCCGTCTTCTGAATGGCCACGAGTATCGCGTCGACCTTTAGTGACTCCGCCTTTAGTTTGTCGCTTAACGACTTCAGGACCGTGTCCACATCACTGCTGGTAGTTGTGTCTGCCTTCAGCGTCGTGAGTAAAGCGTAGACGCTACTCTTCAACTGGGACACGCTCATGAAGGCAGAACAACTCTTGGTGAACGTCGGAATGGATGTTGCGAAGACGTCTGCAGGAAGGTCGTTCGGCGAAGACCACATGGTATCGAGTTGGTCCAACTGTTTGCTAGGATCATCCAGGCTCGTCTTGAAGTAGGGGCCAATTCCGTTGAGCGCATCCCCAAGACTGGTCTTCGAACCATCGAGATCAGACTGCCTCGTTTGCGCATCCGCGGTCGCCTTGGTGCACATTTCGGCCACGTCACTTCCTAAAGTCGTCTTATCGCAGGTGGGCATTGCATCGGTAGCTGTTTTGATGGCCGCGCCGCGATCCGCTAGTTCTCTTTGCAGATTACTGCCAATGATGGTCTTCAACTTTTCATTAATCGTCTGCGCCCGAGCTATGAAGTCGCCTTTGTCGGAACTGGGGTCTGCGAGCGACTTGAGTTCCGAGGCATAATTGTTGGCAAGATTGAGGGCAGATGTGCTATTGATCACGGCATCATTCAGTCTCTGGATTTTGTCCCGAGCATCCTGTACCTTGGCTGCGTCGGGTGCCGGAGAGGCGTTTTGGCATAGAGAATCCCAGGGATGGACGGCTGCAAAGAGAAGGACAAATCGGAAAAGGCTCGCAAACCAACGACGAGCGCAATAAGGCGTCAACGAAACCCTCCACGGCCACACGGCATAGTTTGAAATACTAGAATTCACTTCGTAAGGGCATAGTCCAACTCACGCTGAGAGCACAACACCCACTTTGATCGCAAAACATCCTGATTGAACCAATGCCACCCTCCTGCGCATCCGTCCCGGTGAGGAATTGGACATCGTGCGGCAATAGGAATTCGGCTAGGCTGTGGCCCAGATTGTTTTCCCCTCACGTCGGTGAGCGGGCGAGGCTAAGTACTGCATCCCTCGCCTGAAGCGAAGGCGCGCAGTGGGAAGTACCTTGGCCGAACGAATACCCGAATGCCAATAGAGACGTTCTGCTTCTGCATTGGGTACCGCAGGCGGAGGAGCCAATCGAAACTGACTCACTAGTAGCCGTAGTTCGAAACGGTGCACACAAACTGTTAACCGCGTCGGAATACGCATTGGCGCGGGCGACAACTGTGAATGCCAGCTGCCTTGATGACGATAAGATGTGTTTCTTGGTCCTTTGTGCCGATGCATCAAAGAACCAGAACCTAGAGACTAGGCTCACGAAGCCCTGTCGGCGTCGTACTGCTTTGGTAAGATCGGCGAGTATAGGCATATCTTTCCCCATCCGCGATCAACATGCAGAGCTAAACACTGTTGCGGCCCATCCGGTGGTTCAGCGGCGCGGCGATCAACCGGATTGCCTATTACATTGCGTAACTCGAACACGTAGTATCAAAAGTACGATAGGGGAAGACTAACGATTGGACTGCGTCGGACAATCTAGCGCCGATTGGAGCATCGGCGGTTTTTCTCCCATTCTTGTTACGATTTCAGGAATAGCAGCCCTATTTACAAGGCTTTGACCGAATTCCTGAAATCGCGATCATGTCGCGTCACTATCGTGCAGCTGAAGATTGTCTCTAAAACCCTTTATCCACACCGATTCTCACTTGTTACGAAATCAGAACGCTTGACCAACGAGCTGGATTTCCAGCACCGATCATCGAGGAATGTCGGTAGATTTTCGTAACCTAGGTATCACTCAGATAGAACAGCTATGGAATCACACGGAGGAGAATCGACAGACCGTGGCAAAGCCACCGTCAGTAGGATCTTCACGAGAGACAGAAGAATAATATTGGTTATCCCACGCGAACTTGCTGTTGATATCCAATAGCCACAACAAAGGGGCACCCCAGACACGGAGCCTCCGACAGATTCGGGACTCTTAAGACGAACGCGCTCTGCCTACTGTTAGATTCGCGCTTCAGCGCGCAGACCAATCGATGGGTGGTGCCTTTGGAGAACGCCCACGAGATGCTCCTTGGCAATATGGGTGTAACGCTGTGTCATGGCGATTGAACTATGCCCCAGAAACTCCTGCACTACGCGGATGTCTGCGCCGTTGCGCAGCAGCAACGTCGCTACTGTGTGACGGAGCATGTGAGGTGTTATATGCCGGTCGATGCCCGCTTCCCCTCGCAACTGCGCAAGGACTTTCGAGATCCCCTGTGTCGATAGTCTTCCGCCGGCTGCATTGAGGAACAGCGCGGGGCTGTTGGTTTTTATTGCTATCCTGAGCTCTAGGTGCTTGCGCTGTATACGCAGGGTTTCAGAATCCACAGCAAAGGCCAGACGATTTCTTCCTCCTTTCCCCTGCACCTTGAAAACGCCTTCTTGAACGGCGAAATCGCCTACGTCAAGAGTCGACACCTCTCCGACACGCATCCCTGTCGCAAAAAGCAAATCTACAAGCGCCGGATTTCGGGCTAGCCGATAATGGCGAGAGGAATCCCTCTGCGAGACGGTCACCCCTTTTGCGACAGCTGCACCGACCGCGGAACACTTTCGGCCTGCCTGTTCGAGAAGAGAACGCATCTCTACCTCCGTTAGCGTTCGCGGGAGCTGCTTAACTCGCCCAAAGCTCAATTTCACGCGCCAGAATGGTGACTCCACCATGCTGCCTTTTCTGATCCAATAACCGCAGAACACTCTCAGTACGGCCATTTTCCTTCGTATGGAAGAGGGAGCGTATTCGTTTTGATGTAGATGTGCTGCCCATCGTTCGAGGACAGCCCCGGACAACGACTGCAGAGGCAAATCTATACCGCCAAATGCCTCGAATTGTTTCAAGTCAGAACTGTATGCGGCCTTGGTCTTGCTTCCACGGTCGTTTGTGGAAAAGTATCCCTCCAGGAAGTCGACAACCGAGACATTCAAATTCATCGGGGAACCGGCTCTCTGCCACCCAACGGGCTGGCGTCTTTAAGTTGACAGAAAGAAAGGATTTATATGGTACAGGACTTTGGCCTGCTGAACATAGGCGTGTAGACCGGGTGGGCCCGATGATCAGCTTCGACTGGTACGGATAACTAAAGATTATGCGTACCGGTGACGCAGGGTTCTCTGTTGTGGACCTGATTAGCCTTTCACGGCTTGTCGCAGCACTTGTATTTACACTGCTTGCCTTCCAGAGTGTCCCCCTGGCTCTCTTGGCAGCGCTATACGGGGTAGCGATCGGAACTGACCTAATTGATGGTTACCTGGCTCGAAGACTCGACGCGGAAACGCATTTTGGCAAAGTTCTTGATCTGGTCAGCGACAAGTCGCTGACTATCGTTTCCTTGTTGTATGCTGCTGCACGCGGAATCAACATTTTCCCTCTCGCGTTGGTCGCCGCTCGGGAGATTGTCATGATCGGGGCTCGACTCATTACCGTCAAAGGCAGCCAACTTTTGCCAACAAACAAGATCTTCGGCGGGATGATGGCAGGTTTGCTTTGGGGGAACACACTGTTCCTGCTCCTTGGCCGCGACACTCGCTGGACCGTAGGGATAGCACAACGTATCTATTGGGCTTGCGCCGTTGTCTTTATGTTAAATCTGGCTGCTCGACTATACGTCAGTGCACAACGCATCAAGGTCTCTTTGAGAGAGAAGTGATGATCAGACTCAAGTGATCGTACAACGAAAGGCAAATCGAGATTATGGAGGGCGTCAGCGCTAGTCCAGTGAATTTCAAAACACGCTTCAGGTGCGGATAATTAGAGATGGCCTCTACTCTCGCGCTCACTTTTCCAAAATAGTCGAGCGCCTCGTTTCCCTTTCTCAAGGTGTCAAAATCGAGATTTGGGCGCTCGATAATGCTTGAGTAATACGCCTGTTGCAATGACATGAGCCTATCCGCGAGGTCGCGCTTGAGCGCAACGATATCCGATCTGAGAAACAATATCGGCACAACGTAAGCGACAGCGGCAGACCCCACGACTACTGTCAATCCCAAAAGCGGAGTCACATCCAACGCCCTATGCACTTCGAATGCTGCAAACAGTGAAACCGAGCAAATGAGCAGCGTCACGATTATGGGCGTTGTGACCAAAGTTGGAACAAAGCCCAATCCGCCGACGCCGTCGGGATGAAATGGCAGCAGTGTCAACTTTCCAGTTTTGCGATTGCGTCTTACAAAGCGAAGAACGACTATGAGTATTCCAATGTGAACTAGGGCGATGTATGGTAGAAGCCACGTAAACAAATAGAGCTTGTAGACCCTAGTAACCCAGAATCCCCAAAAGTAGTTCTTGGAATCCCAAAAATCGTACGGAACGACGATGCCGGGCAGCTGATTTTGGTAGGTGTTCCAGACGAATGCTGCCAACCCAACACAATAAATAATCGTGGCAACCAACTTACTATCAGCGTCCTGCAGACGCAGAAATCTTTGTAGTGGTTTCACCGTCTGCTGGGTGAAGCCTTTCTCCGATTTCAATACTGCTCGGATCCTCGCTCGGTTTTGCACCACTTTGTTGAGCGAGCTTCGTAAGGAAAGTGGGAGAGCAATTTGGAGCCCGATAAAAGTCCAGATTGTCGGGTGCTGGAACAACCCAACATTGCGACCACCCAGAATCAAACTGTGGTCGATGGTGCTGGCGATCAACACAGCGACCGCCGAAAGTATGGCAAGTACAATGCATTGGCTGCAGAAGCCAATCCGCAACAGACGTCCCACGTAGTCGTGCAACGCAAAGCCACCAGCCCGCAGCGGTGCGCTGATACCGGTACGCATAATCTTTAGTTATCCGTACTAGGGACAGTCTACCAAACGCTGGCAGCAGACCGCAGGCTCATCAGGATCGCTTTTGCCCGAGCCCCTGCAACGGGTCCCTGAGCCCGAACACTCCCTCACCATATCTGTACTCGGCCGCGACCAGTCTCGCAGGCACTCAGCTACATCTAAAAATATTTGGATTATCAAGAGTTGGCCTGCCTTTGGTGATCCGGTGGCCTCACTCAGCGGAAATGCACGACTCTCCGCACGGGAGGCGAATGCGTTTCCAATCCTTCCGTCTGTTCCTCATAAATTCCTGGCATCTCGACATTCCTTGCACAGTGCCACGACGGCACTACGCCTCGTTCGTAAGTTAGGCGCGACGCTAGAAAGCAACTTCCGTTTCGGAGGTCGTGGGCACTCGAGTCTTTTCGGAGGGCTATAAGTAGGTGGGGTTGAGGCAGGCGTGGCCGCAATCCCATTTACGCCAGAAGGGGAGGAGGCCATGAGTCCAGAATATATCGACCTGACCCGCCCATTGTGGCGTGTCTTGGCGATCGCCGTTGGGTTCCAGGCGGTGATGACACTCGCGACAACAGTTGCGATACTACTGGTATAACCAGCGGCGTTGGCGGGGCGCTAGAGAACAAAGCCCGACCTAGCGCCCCCAAGAAAATCTTACGTGTTCGAGAAAGTTTGGGCAATAGAGCGCGTTCCGAAGGCTATAGTATAGGGGTCTGAGGTCGAACATGGATCTCTTGGCCCGCTTTCTCAGGGAGCTCAACGGGGACGGGTAGCCTGTGGAGTATTCCTCTCGTCCCAATACTTCGTTGCCTTCTGACGTCGGTGGCATTCTCCCTGACGTCAGCGGGAGAACAGTTCCTGCCTTGCTGGCAGGTTAGGTGTCCTCGATGAATATCGCGGATATGGGTTACCGCGGCATCATCCGGTGGTTGCGGAGCTTCTTGCACTTCTGTGCCCCGGACTTCGTTGGGTGCCTTATTGACGGCGTAGAGAATAACTTGGGCCAGCATGGGATCGCCAACTCCCACGAGCTAGCAATAGTCTCCGTGAAGGAAGTTCTTCTCTGGGCCGCTCAGTGGTATGAAATGCGGCGAATTTTCCTAGTATTTCTGCGCGAGTGTACAAAGCCGCAAGCAGGCCAGGCCATATGTCGGGCCGAGCTTCAGAGAGCTTTCCGCATCTGGCGGAAGGGACGAAGCGTGGATTTCTCTTCGAGGGCTTTTGGCCTATGGTTGCGGTGGCCGCTTGTGAACGAGCAATTGGGAGGTCGCGTTTTATTGTCACCGAACAAATGGAAACGCCCGGCCGACTGGGTCCGTTTCTCCGGTTTTCCAACCCTTGGTCCGTGGCGTCGGCAAGACTCACATGCCCTTGAGCCTTTGTTCACAGATGTGGAATTCGACTTGATCACGGAAATCACTTGGCAGTGTCTGAGCAAGCTCGATCGCCCGAACAGTAAAGAATTTGCGACTGACCCCACCCGTTTGGACCGGCTCTTGCGTCCCTGGGGACTTGACCGCACTGTGAACGGGGGAATGGCATCTGATCATGGGAGCCGCCCTTCAACGCCTGGTGAGGATGCGATACCCGCATGGGGAGCGACTAAGGAAGCGGGGCTAATCAACTTGACCCGCGGAATCTTCGACAATCCTTCGAATGCATTAGTTACTGATCTGGTCAGCGTGCTAGGTTGGTCTCCGAAAGATGCCGTGGCGGAAGTGGAACGTCAGGGGTATTCTCCTTCCTGGCGTAGTGCAGAGGAAGTGAATCGCGGTGTAAACGAGATAACGAAAAGAACCCGCAACTATAAGAGACTTGGGGATGTACTGGTCCGCATCGAAGTCTGGTGGCAGGAGCGCACTGTTCAGGATGCGATACGGGTGGTAGGCAAGAGCGGATTCAAAACCTCCTCCAGGAAGACTCATTTTCGTTGGTTCGAAAAGACGATGCCCGGGTTCCTTCGCGGTAATCCGAAGGAAGGCATCCGTCTAAACGCACGGAGCTCCGCCCGTGTCAGCTCGCAGGCCTCTGTAATCGGCCCGAGCCCCGTCCTGGGAGACTAATAATCATGAACAAAAAAGAGAAATCGAAGTCGTACATCAAGTGGAGCGGCAGCGTCACGTTTAAAGAGCTCTTGCTTTTCCTCAATTCAGCGAGTAACCAGAATGAGAGCCACGTGGACTACTGCCGCGAAATTGCCGAAGCCCCGAATCTCAAAGCGCTTCTACACTCCCGAGTAACGGGATATAGACTGACCTTCCATGCTCTTGAGTGTCCAGAGTGTGCCGCTCGGATGCGTCCGTACTGGAATGCTAGGATGCAACAACTGTCACCCAGTCGTCGTGGCGATTTAGAGAGACTAGAAAGCGCACTAGCCGAAGGCTGCGCGAAGTGGTTGGCAAACCCGCAGCGACGACTGGGGCCCGCCAGGGATCAGCCAAAGCCAGTAGCGGTTAGTTACCTATCGATTCCTCAACTTGACGGAACGGCTTCCGTCATCCGCCGCGGCGCAGTGAACTCCCCTTATCCATCGATTGAGAGGGTAAGACAAATTGCTGACGAAGTCAGGCGTGATCTCGGGGCGAGTTCCTGTACGTTTTACGTTCGGGACCCTTATTGGGAAGACGAATTGCGCTTGGTCGCCTGCCCCGGTGTCACGCATCCGGAGACGATGTTTGGATTCCTTAGTCCGGAGACTTCGAGAAGAATAGTCATGGGGGAAGGTTGCACATCTTTTTCTGAGGATGCTCAATGGGAGCCATCGCGACGAAACTCATCGTTCATGGTGCCGCAAACTATTCCGGATAGCAAAAGGCATCTTTTCGGTGATTTCATATCCAGGGAGGGGGTTGTCTCTTCGGCGCGACTGTCTTACCGAGACAGAGGCGTTTTGGAGGCAGTTCTCTTCGTCAACTACACAACCAGCACGACATTTGACGAACCACTCAGGGCCCGAATCCAAGAGCTGCTACGGAGGCTAGCGGCCCATCTCCCGGGCATCTCCGAAGACCTGCAATTGGGGGATGCCCCCACGTTGCGGCAAATGATCAGCATTCTAAAGCCCGCGCAACAACTGGCGGCGATTGGCCTCAATGAGGAAACAAGCCTCGAGAGTTATTTCAAATCGATTCTTGATGCTGCGATGGACGCAACTGGTCTCACTCCTGAGACCGGTGTGGGCACGATTCACCTTTATCAAGAAGACGCGCAGCTGCTGTTCCTAGCGGCGTACCGCGGCAACGCAAAGTGGATTGAGAGATCGCAGTTTCAACAGGTCAGCCGCGGCGTGGGGGTAATTTCATGGGTCGCCCTTGGGCGAAGGCCTATCATCATTCGCAACCTCGAGTCCTCGTGGTTTGGGGAGATCCACGTTTCTCTAAAGGAAGGCATCAAAAGTGAACTTGCGGTACCGATGCTTGCTGGAGAGCATCTTCTCGGAGTCCTTAATCTGGAAAGTGTCGAAAACGGGACCTTTGCATATCACCATGCACGCACCGTCGCGTATGCCGCGAACAACGCGGCAGTTGCAGCTCGATTGTTCCGAGAGGTTGATAACAACCGCCAGCTCAACTCGTTGACGAAGGCTTTGCTGGCCTGTTTTCACGAGGCCACTGAGGCCGCAGAAGGCGCAAAGGCAGCAGTCCACAGCCTCGCCGGGCTCGCGGCGGAGTGGCTCAAGGCTAGCGGGTGTAATGTCTGGTGCTTCGATCCAGAGAGGAATCCACCCTTCTACAATGCCGGTACCACCTTTTCTGACTTTGATCAAAAGGAGCGGCCCAGACTGGAAGGTTGGAGCCACTATATCTGCATTAACAAGCGGTTCGCTTGGCTTACCAACATCCGGTCCTGTGACGAATACGACGTATTCTTCTGGGATGCTCCGGCGCGTATCTGGAAAACGAAGGACACCGAATTTGGGTCTGTGCGTAAGGGGCTGCACAACAAGGTTGTCAGACGCCACGTGCAATCTGAACTCGGAATCCCAATCGTTGTAAAGGACCGGTGCCTTGGCCTAGCTTGGGTCGAATATGACAAACCAAGTCTGTTGCCGCCCTACCCGGACCAGATGTCTCTGGCTCTCGGATTTGCTGCCGGGGCTGGCTTGATCCTTCAACTTCAGCTTGCGGAGATGCCCGGCGAACCGGAAGAAAGGCTTCGCGTCAAAACTGAATTGGTTAGCTTACCGCTGCGTCTCTCGGAACCGATCGCCAGCCATTACTGAGGTCGTGTAAACCTCAATGCGATCTAAATTCCAGCTAGGTAGGGTGCCAATCTCTAAAATCCTCGACAATAAAGCCTTCGGCAATCTCGCCGGAGCACTCCAGGTGAACTCTTACCCTGGCGGGAGCGGGTGAAAAGAGTGGTAACGAATGGTACACTGGGTGGCTCTCAGGATTGCTGAATCTCGATAATTCCTAGTTATCCAAACCAACTCGCTCTACCGGAACGCCCCCATCCATTCGCAAATGTGGCACACACCTAGCACTCATAGGCCGGACAACATCAGAGAGAATTGGCATTCTGGCGGTCCGACAGTCAGCCATTCTTTCAGCTTTTCCACCCATAGCAAAAAGATTGACTTCTTAAGGGATATCCGAACCAATCGATTGTAAGCATCGCTCATTTGCGGTTCTGGCTGGCATCGCGAATCGTACGCTCAAGCGATCGCATGCTGCTGACGCCTCGATTCGCTGTTGCTTTGAACCATTTGAGATGCGCGGGCAGGCGGCTGGCTTTCAGGAAGGAGTCGATCGGCAGGCCGTGCAGGATGCCGAAGCGAGCGAAGTACACCGCGACGCAAGTGATCTTTCCGCGACACCCATCGATTCCGCCGATGCAGGAGAGGCAGTAGTAACCGACAAGTTGGTTGAAGATGTCCCTGCCCATCTCGAGATTTTTGTTGACCTTGATGTCGATCAGAGTGCCGTCGAGGACGAGGTCTCCGGCCGCGCCGACTAGCTCTGAAGCCGCGCCGAAGGTCGGGTTCAACACACACGTTCGTTTGGCGCGGAAATCGTCCGCTCGCACGAGCGCAAGCATGTTGCCGATATCTTCCACCATCACGTCGTTGACCGGCTGCAGGTCCAGCAGGCCGATCCGATAGACCAGATCGAGTTGCGCGAGGTCCACGGCTGCGCGAATCAATTCGCGGCCAGGCTTTGCGTCGCGCTTGCTCTTGAGATACGAGTCCAGGCAACCCTTCGCGGTCTCGACGATGCCGAGAGCGCGCTTCATTGTGCGCGCGCCCTCGCCGTGGCCCGCTCCCAAGGTCGCAACGCTCTCTTCCGCGAGCCAGCGCCTCGCCTTGGCGGACGGATTGAGCTTCTGGAGATAGAACCTCATCGCGTAGTCGAAAGCGGTTCCGGTCCAGACATAGCTCGTCGTCAGCGGCGGGGCCTTGATCTCCGCGCGCACCTGGAACCAAGGCTTCGCGACGTTGAGGCGGAGATACTCCTTCACGTCCTTGCGGTCTACGACGTCGAGAGACTCACGGTTGATAGATACCGCAGAACGGCGTCCAACGCTAGTAACCGTGGTGTCATTCGCTGTCGAAGCTCGAAAACGCGCTCCGACCGGACACAGAGCAGACACCAGTCTCCTGGCGGCGGGAGGTATGTCGCGGACCGTTGATTCTGCTGCGTTCGGAGCACCCTGCCGGTCACCGTGCCACTGACTAGGCGTCAGTTCGGCGGCACCACCACAGAACGAGAGCTAGTAAGTTTCGACCCATATAATTGAAGATACGCAAAAGCGTCCAACCGATGGCATACAGAACCCAGATCGAGCTGGCCCTCGACGAGATGATCTCCGACGAAACGGGAAAGAAGTTTCAGGGCCTCGCTGTCGTTCACGCCAAGCAAAAGTGGCCGCAACTCGTGGCGTGCGAGCGCAACTGGGACGGAGGACTCGACGCGTACGCGAGCGCGGAGTTGAACTCGGAGAAAAAGTGCATCGGGCTCGCCTGTTCGATCACGGCCACGTCGGCGAAAGTGGAGGGCGACGCCAGAGAAGCAAGGAAGCACTATCCCGATCTTCGTGTCCTGATTTTTTCGACCGCAAAGGAAGTCACCCAGCACACTGCGAACATCTGGGCAAAAGACGTGCTGGAAAAGTTCGGGTTGCAGCTCATCGTCGTCCCGCGTGAAGAGTTCATCACCTGGCTTCTCGATCCCGCAAACGCCGACATTTGCAGACACCAGTTGGGGATCACGGAGTCGTCCGCGGCGGAGATCGACGCACTGATCGACCAGGCCCGCGAGCGTATCAACCCGCGCGAAGCGAAGATCGCCATCTACTTGCTGGAACAGATCCAGCGCACCAGGGGCGGCAACCTGTCGAGTTGGCAGCGCTTCCGCATTTTGACCAACCTGGGATGCGCCCACCTCGCGCTAGAGGAAAGCAAGATTGCTGCTCGTTACTTTTTGGACGCGGCTCCGCTCCAACCCGACGACCAAAAGGCAGTCGAGAACGAAGTCGTTGCCTATCATCTGCTTCTCCAGGAGAAAGAGACTCGCGAGAAAGCGGCTGCGGCGGTTGAACGATTTCCGAACTCGACGCGCATCCGCTCGTTGTGGCTGCTTCGCGGTTGGTGTCAGGTGGTCATAGCGTTGGCGAACTGTGGTTGCTTCTCCGCCATGGCGGGCGATGGCTGCCTCGGTGCCGGGGGAGTTTCCGTCGTGCATCAGGTCGTGGCGGAATCGGAGGCCCCATAGCGGGACGGAGCGGAATTTGTTTCCGGTGGACTGGTCCATGTATTCGGGCTTGGCGGCTTGCGGGATGCCGTCTCCTGTGCCGACATCGTGCAGCAGGAAGTCGCTGTAGGGATGGATGACCTTATTGCCCAGGAACTTTGGAACCCTGTATGTGCCGCCGTTGATGCGCGTACGTGGCGGCAGAGTCTTGTAGGTCGGGACATGGCAGACCGAGCAGCTGTCTTATCCAGAAACGGGCTTCGAGGAAGTCTGGCCTGCGTCGGCATTCAACGGCGCCACGCTTCCCCCAAGCCGACTCCTGGCCCGGAATAACTTCGGTCAGTCCGCAGTCCGCCCTATGCGGAAAAGAAGGGCCCGACTTTCCGTAGGAAAACGTCTCACCTCGGACCTTCGCAGTTTGTCAACGATGCGCGTGCTTGGTCTTTGGAAGTTGCCCAGCATCGGCATTGGTGTCGTCAAGTCATGACTCTAGCCCTCTTTGAGGTCTCGATCCAGATCAGAATTCCCCACGCGAACGATAACACCAAAATCAAGACGACGCGCCATGACCAAGCAACGGATAAAGCCGGAGTTCCAATAGGAGGAGTCCCCTCAAGAAATGAGATCATGGTGACGGACAGGGATAGACCGTAATTCCCGATGCGAAATACTATTCGACCCCAATCTTTGTATCCCTTCCGAGCCTTTGCGTCACGACATGTTTCCCAGCGTTCCTTCGGTAGCGGCATCTCTCTCTCAACGTGCTCCCTAATGTATGTACCGATCTCACGAATGTTGAACGATAGTCCGTAGACCATGCAGTCGAACATTAACGCAACGAATGGGCAAATGAGGATTGTTGGGGCACCTTTGGCGTCTTGAAGAAAAAACCCAAAAGGGTCCCCAAGAAAACCGTCTTCGCCAGCCCGACCTGGACTCGTAGCTTCTGAGCTTCAATTATCTCAGTCCTGAGAACGCGAAAGTATTCAAATAGGCTAGCCAAAGAGTCGCGATTTTCCTGCATGCAGACCCACCAGTGAGGTCAACATAGTCTCACACATCAACCTCGGTGCTGATATATCGAAATGCGAGTTGGCAGGGCGAAAGACGAAGTTCTGGACGATTGTCGGCAACCTTTCACACCATCCGCTATTCTTCTCCTAACAGACTTCGAGTTCGACTGCGGCTTTTTGCTGATTCTGGGCGGATTGTCTGGCAATGCGGTTGAGACGCCCGTGTGGCGACATTGATGCATTCCCAATGCCTAATCCTAGAAGAGAAAGCAGCATTGTATATCGGGTCCGAAGATCGCTCGTATCCTCGCTGATAGCATACGTGCATTGTCCCTCCTCCGGTGACTGGTGCACCGGAGATTAGGTTATGGCCGCAGAGCAGTCAGGACGGAGACTCTAATTCCGAGTCCGCGTGTCGCACGGGCCGAAGTTTTTGACACGGTAGAGGTCAGGAGTTCGAGTCTCCTCGTGCCTACCATTTCTTTTGATCACTTAGCAGGCACGACGCAAAGACTAATCGAGTGATCCTCAATGCCCCTGGTCGTGGGGAACGGTTACGACCGTCGTCGCTGAACCGATGTTGCCGCCGAAATCCTTGGCACTGACGGTGATCGTGTACTGTCTCCCGTCCTTATCGTTCCCATTTCGTGACGCCTGGAGTGAGACTGTGAACGAGTAGCTTCCCCCAGACCCCAAGGTTAATGGCCCACTCGGTTGAACGCTTCCATATTCGTCCACGACCGCAAAGGCGGCGGTGCTGGGGTTGACCCCTGACAAGTTATCCGTGATTGTGCCGGAGACGGTGACAGGAACCATCTTGCCGTTGGGCGGCCAGATCGACGAGGGGCTGGCGGAGACGTTCACTGCCGGAGGCATCAAGTCAATGTTCACCGGCTGGCTCACCAGCGAGCTGATGTTGCCGGCGTTGTCGAGTGCGCGCAGGCTCACGGAGTTCGTGCCCTCACCGCTGATTTGCGTCGAGGCGCTGCTCCCCGCGACTACCGTCACCTGACCGTTGTTGATCCAGTAGCGGAGTTGTTGCACGCCGCTGCCGGAATCGGTGGCGCTCAGACTTACGGTAACTGGACTGGAGTTGATCCAGCCATTTCCGTTGGCGGAAGGGTTAGTGGTGATCGCCCCCACCGGCGGTACGAGGTCCACATTCACCGGTGCAGGCAACAGCAGGACTCCTGTGTCGGCTGCGAGGGTAACTGCCACGTTGCCTCCGCTCACAGAGTACGTGGCACCGCTGATGGCATCCTGCAGTTGCGAGCCATCGCTGAACAGGCCGCCCACCGGGATGGTTGCTACGTTGCTGGCCGAGCCATTGTTCAGCGCGACCACCGCTGTTTCGTGGCCATTGAGCACACGCGCATAGGCATAAGTGTTCGGCGCAGTGGCGGCCTCTTGCGTGTCGCCGGTCAAGAGCGTGACAAACGAACCATCCCGTAGCGCCGGATACTGTTTACGCAAGTGCGCCAGCGTCGTGTAGTACGACTCTACGGTGGCATCCGGCGGTCCATAGATGGTGGGATCTCCCGGCTGGTCGGTCCACGGGTATGGCGGACGGGTATAGGGATCTCCTATCGGCCCGTTGCTGCTGCTGGCCAGGGAAGGCGAGTTCACAGCGACCTCGTCGCCGTAGTACACCATCGGTGCACCGACGTAGGTGAACTGGAATAGCGCCGCCAATTCAAGCCGCTGCTTGGCTTGGACCAAGCCAGTGTCGCCGGTTTCCGTGATCACGTACAGCGCGCGATTCACGTCGTGCGAATCGAGCAGGTTCAGCATCGCGGCCGTGGCTTGCGGAGGATAGTCATCCCGAACCGCGCGAATGGCGTTGTCGAACAGGCTCGGCGTTAGGGCCGGAATGTCGTTCGTGCCGTTGTTGTTGTCGTCATGCCACTCAGCGTTGCGCACAAACCCAATGATGTTCTTGCGGAAGCGATAGTTCATCACTGCATCCATCTGGTCGCCCGCCAGCCACTGGCTGGCATTGGGCCAGATTTCGCCGATGAGCGGGCCGTTACTGTTGTAGGACTTGGCGTAAGTGCGATAGTCGACCCACCAGGCGTGGGGGAAATTGCCATCGTCGGCGACGTCAAAGCGCCATCCCGATGCACCCTGGTTGTACCAGTATTGGGTCACATTGCCGGGAGCGCGGTAGAAGAAGTCCTTCACAGCGCCGATCGTGTGGTTGAAGGTTGGGAGGCTGTCGAGTCCGAACCATCCAATGTAGTCGGCGGTCTGGCAGGGTACATTATTATCTGTGAAGTTGAACCACGTTCTCCACTGCGAGCCGAGCGATAGACAGGCCCCGATATTAGGAGCTATGCCTCCGTAACGGTTGTAGCGGTCGAAGTACATGCCGTCGGAAGAGGCATGGTTGAACACGCCGTCGAGGATGAGCTGCATGCCGCGCCGGTTCGTCTCGGTAGCAAGCGCAGTAAAGGCGCCATCTCCGCCGAGTGCGGGATCAATGTGCAGGTAGTTGTCCGTGTCATAGCGGTGGTAGGAGCGCGCCGAGAAAATCGGGTTCATATAGATCGTGTCCATGCCCAGCGACTGAATATAGTCCAGTTCGTTTTGAATGCCGAGCAGGTCTCCGCCGTAGAACTGGTTGCTGTACTCGCCGAAGCAGCCGGAGCTGGAACTGCGGGGATCGCAGATCTGGGTATTCCACTGGTTATAGGTGAAAGCCTGCTGGCTGCCGTAGTAGGTCGGACATCCTGTCGTCGATCCCGCGCGGCAGTAGTCGTTGGTCTGGTCGCCGTTGCGGAAGCGGTCAGGCATGATGTGATAGACGTTTGCGTCATGCAGCCAGGCCGGTGTTGTGAAGGCCGGATTGTAGACCGTGACCTGAAACGAGGGGAACGGTTCGCCGTCGCTGGCCGCGCCGGTGCCGTCTTTGTGGACGTTGTCGTTGTCATCCAAATAGTCGTCGCTGTACCAGCCGTTGGTCGTATTCCGATTGATCTTGAATTTGTAGTAGTAGACCGTTGGGGCGGATGGCATCGTGAGAGTTGTTTTCCAAACGTCGTATTCGGTCCCGTTGAGAGTGATGTTCTGGTCAAACGGCATTGCCGTATCGACCGGCCCAGTGGTTGTGCCCGACGCGGTGTCGAACAGGTAAGCGCGGAGCATTAGACCCCAAATGCCGCTGGAGTGCAGCGTATGAAAGCGCAACGTGACCTGCGTGTTCTCGGGGACTGCGCCTTCTTGATCGCGATAGAACGGGTCAAACGTATTATGGTAGAAACCGGCTTTATCGGCGGCGCTGAAACCCGCCGGCTGCTCCATCGAGAACGGCGGCGTGCTCGTCCCATTACCCGTATTCACCACGTCGAAGTATTGCGTGGCCGTGGCACTGGTTCCGGCGAATCCGCCAATGTTGTTGTCGGTCGGGACCTGGCCGTAGATGTAACCGCCGCTGGAGGTCAGATATCCGAAGAATACAAAGGTAGAGGGTATTCCCCCGCCGCTTGTGATGGCGTTCCAGGGGATCGCGACCTCGCGGGTGTTTTGGTTACTGCCGTTGTCTGCATAGCTGCCGTAGTAGGAAACGGGCGAAGTCCATCCCCCGCCGCCGTCAGAGTTACGGTACTCGCGGTAATTGGTCTTCACATAGGTTACGAATTTCGCGCGGAAGGGCAGCGAGGCGAAATCGGTACCATCATAGTTAAAACCCGTGAGATTTCCATCGGAGTTGCTGCAGCAGGTGGGTGGATTCTGCGGATCACCCGCGATGTAGATCACCGCGGCTTCGCTAAGATTCGCGTTCACAATCCCGACGTAGAGATTCGTGGCATCCCATGTCATGTACCAGGTCTGGCCGGTGTTGCCGGCATTCGCCAGCGAGTTATTCGATCCATACTCGCCCGATGCGATGTAACCATCGATGGTCGGAGTATTCCACTGCGCCCAGACGGACTCCGCAGCGACAAACACGATAGTGAGAAGGAGAGCAAGTCTCAACCCAGCACGCCGCATATCACACCTCGCGAATTGTTTGGCGATTGAACAGCTAGAAGTTACTCGGGATTTCCCGGTTAGCTCTCAACGGGCCTACAGTATATACCCGTCGGGGTATTCAGGAGCCATTTTGTAGGGCCGAAAACTAGCTAGCTCTGCGGCTTTCATTGAATATGCAGGTGTTGTGCGGTCAAGTTCGCAACCGGCCCTCGACCATTCCGAAAGAAAGCCTCCAGCATTAGTCCCACCTGCTAAATGAGTTCCTCTCGCCTGATCGAACCAAGTCCTTCGACCCTTGTGTCAGTCGCCCAAACGGAAGCTATCCACAAACGGGGTTCTGGGAAGCGCCGATCAGGGTTCCAGGGGGATGGTCGGCAAACAGAAGACTGGGCAAATTACTTCATTATGACCACCGAACCCGCTTGAAAACGGCATAACACAGTCCACTACGAGATGCCTCTCAATAACTCGGCAGGTTTGACTTCCAGAACGTTGGCAAAGGTTACGATGGCATCGAGACTCGCAGCGTAGTGTCCGTTTTCGACAAGGGAGACGTAGCTTCGTGAATACCCGGCCTTCGCCGCGAACTCTTCCTGGGACAGCCCACGCTTGAGCCGTAACGACATGATTCGTTGACCAAACAGCCCGCGGGGCGTCTGTCGCAAGATGCCGTAAATTTTTCAGGATGGACATCGCACTGTCTGTTTAGTACCGTGAGACATAGTTCTGACAGAAATCGACCAAGGCTGGGCATTCTAGGCAAGACGGACCCAGCAACAATATCTGCTAATCTCCTCAATCACTTAGCGCTGCGCCCTCAGATGCGGCATTGACATCGATCGCAGTTACGGTCTAGCGTATGTAGCGAACAAAAGGCGAATATCGCTATGGCCTCTACGTCCCAAATCCGAGCCCAGGTAGAGGCGCGCCTCGCCGATCGCATTCCCTCCGCGTTTGCGCAACGGTCGCCAGTTGAGATGCTGACGATGCCAACGGGTGTGAGCACTGTGGACGCTGCGATTGGCGGGATTCCTTGTGGCGGAATTACCGAGATCGTTGGTCCTCCCTGGTACTCCGTCGGCCGAAAAAGCCTGCAAGCGCAACTGCTGGCGCACGCCGCACGAGAGCGATTCTGTGCCTTGATCGATGCGAATGATTCGTTTGATCCACGGTCTGCGAAAACTGCCGGCGTCAATCTTGAGAGGGTCTTATGGATACGTGGCGGGGGACATGGTGTCAAAGCACTGGAGCAGGCATTTAAAGCCTCCGATCTGTTGCTCCAGGGGAGCGCCGGGTTTGGCCTCATCATGGTTGACCTTGCGGGAATATCGGAACGATTGGTGCGCAAGGTTCCCCTGACTACCTGGTTCCGTTTCCGCAGCGTGGCGGAAAAATTCGACTCTCCGCTCGTATTTATAACGCCGTGTCCGGTCTTAGGCACTTGTTCAAGTCTGACCCTGACTCTATCGGCAGCGGAGGTTCGCTGGTCTTTGCCGACGCCAGGATCTCCGGCGCACGCGCGCCTCCCGGCCGGTTTGGACTTTCATCTGGAAGTTGCGACGCGGCGTGCGTTCAAGAAACCTTCCCAACCGATTCGCACCTTCTCGGCACAGCGGCGATGGGCCTAATCATGCTTTTCGCCTGCATCTTCGTGCCGCGCTTTATTGTGCAAGCATCGCTCCGTTGCGAGCCCGAAGAGAAACGGCAGGCATGGAGCCACCGGCCAATTGCTGTTCTCGATGGGCCCGAGTCTTTACCGCGGGTCATCGCTTGCAATGAGCGCGCGCAGCTTGTTGGGATCGATCCAGGAATCACCAAGGCCCAAGCGGCCGAGTGCCCTGACATTATTTTGCGGAAACGAATACCGAAGCAGGAGCAGGCGGCACAAGCCGCGCTGCTCGATTGCGCTGCCGAGTTCTCTCCCAAGGTGGAGTCTACCGCGCAGGGCATGGTGACTCTCGATATTGAGGGAACCGAGCGAATCTTCGGTCCACCGCAAAAGCTCGTTCGGGCACTTGCTCATCAAGCGAGCCGAATCGGGTTGGAGGCGAACGTCGCCGCGGCTGCGAATCGTGATACAGCACAACTTGCGGCTAAGGGTTTTACCGGCACAACGATCGTCCAGAAAGGCCATGAGGCCGACTGCCTCGCACAACTGCCGATTGATGTCCTGCCGTTAAGCGAAGCGCAGGCTGAAATTCTCGACGCTTGGGGCATTCGCAGATGCCGGGACTTGGCTTTACTGCCACCGGTACCGTTGATCGAGAGGCTCGGGCAGGCAGGTCTTCATCTGCAACGGCTCGCGCGCGGCGAAGGAACCGTCGTCCTGGTACCGGCGGATGCGCCACTGAGGTTTGAAGAAAGTCTGGAGTTGGAAGATCCGGTTGAGGACCTGGAAGCGCTGGTCTTCATTCTGAACCGGCTGTTGGAGCAACTCGCAGCGCGATTGACAGCACGTTCGCTTGCGACGGATGAGCTGACTTTGCTCCTTGATCTGGATGTACACCAAGACCGGGATGTCCGGAACGAAGCGGCCAGCGAAGTTCCCGATTGCTGGGTTCGCACACTCAGTCTTCCGGTCTCAATGCAAAACACCAAAGTGCTGCTGAAGCTTTTGCAACTTGACCTGGAGCAGCATCGCCCGGGCGCAGCGGTCAAGAGCGTGGCGATTGAGGCGCGCCCCGCCAGACGACGCCACACGCAAGGTACTTTGTTTGCTCCGGCCGCTCCAGAACCCGAAAGCCTGGCAATCACTCTGGCGCGTATTCGCGGACTGGTTGGCGAAGTCGATGAGCGGGGCCGGGGGAAGGTTGGCGCAGCGGAAGTGCTGGACTCGCATCGATCGGACGATTTCCGAATGACTGTTTTTACGCCGGGCAACAACAAGCAAATGAAGATTGGAAACGACACAACCAGCCCGTGTGTGACCATGAGCATGTTTCGTCCTCCGTTGCCGGCAAACGTCCGCTGTCGGAACGGCAAACCAATCCGTATCTCGTTTACGGAGGTGTCATCGGAGATTGTCTGTGCCGGTGGTCCATGGAGAACGTCGGGGAATTGGTGGAAGAGCGAAGAATGGCGCTGTGAAGAATGGGACATCGCAGTACAACTCGCGGGTGGCATCGGCCTGTATCGAATTTTCCGCGATCTTCGCCAGGACGCCTGGTTTGTGGAGGGCCTGTACGACTGATGCAGTTTGTGGAATTACACGCGCGGAGTGCGTTCAGCTTTCTGGAGGGAGCCTCCGTTCCGGAAGCTTTGGCCTACGCCTGCGCCAATAAGCAACTCCCAGCCATGGCGCTGCTGGATCGCAACGGCCTCTACGGCTCTCCGCGATTTCATCTGATCGCCAAATCTAACAAGATCAAATCGCATATGGGCGCCGAATTGTCTGTCGGGGAGACCCAGGGGTCGAAATCGTGCTATTACCCGTTGCTCGTCAAGAATCGCGCTGGATATCAAAACCTCTGCCGTCTCATCACCAAAACCAAACTACGAACCGACAAGAACAAACCCACCGCGGCCACATTGGCGGAGTTGGAAGAACATGCTGAGGGCTTAGTCTGCCTCACCGGAGACGAAGATGGCCCACTCGCGCAGGCATTGAAGTCGGGAGATAAAGACGAGGCCCGGCGTTTGCTGGATAGGCTCCAGTCTATTTTTGGCGAAAACAATGTCTACGTCGAACTGCAACGGCACTTCCGCCCGGAACAGGAATACCGAAATCATGCCGCGATTGACTTGGCACGGGAATTCGACCTGCCTCTTCTCGCCAGCAATGGCGTCCGCTACGCAATACCTGATGACCGCCATTTGCTCGACGCGCTAACCTGCGTGAAACACAAATGCACGCTCGATGAAGCTGGAGATCGCCTGCAAATCAACTCCCAGCGCCATGTCCGCTCAGGCGCGGAGATGCTGAAACTTTTCTCCGACCTTCCCGACGCTGTCGCTAATACATCCGAGCTGTCGTCACGGTTGGAATTCACCCTGGAAAATCTGGGGTATGAGTTTCCGCGCTATCCGGTGCCAGATGGAGACACCGAGATCAGCTATCTCCGCGCTCAAGTCTCCAAAGGGTCGCTTGAACGCTACCAGCCTGTGACCGACCGGGCGCGGCGTCAATTGGAGCGCGAACTCAAGCTCATCGAGAAGCTGAAACTGGCGGGCTATTTCCTCATCGTGTGGGACCTGGTGAAGTTCTGCCGAGAGAATCACATCCTTGTACAAGGAAGAGGCTCGGCCGCCAATAGCGCGGTTTGCTACTCCCTCGGCATCACCGCCGTGGATCCGATTGCGATGGACTTGCTCTTCGAGCGTTTTCTTTCCGAAGAGCGAGGGGAATGGCCGGACATTGATCTCGATCTGCCGAGCGGGGGCGAACGCGAGCGTGTGATCCAGTATGTGTACCAACGTTATGGCGAGCGGGGCGCCGCCATGACGGCCAACGTGATCACCTACCGGTCGAAATTGGCGGCGAGAGAGATGGGCAAGGTTTTGGGTTTTGAACCGGATTCCCTGTCACGCCTTTCTGCGGTTGCAGGGTCGTGGGAGTGGAAAGGGACCGAAGATAACTTCGACGAGTATTTTCGTAAAGCAGGATTTGACCTGAATCATTCGCGGATCGCTTGCTTCCTGGGTTTATGCAAACGGGTGATCGATTTGCCTCGCCATCTCGGACAGCACTCAGGCGGCATGGTCATCTCTCAAGGCGCGCTCGATTCAGTGGTTCCACTCGAGCCAGCGTCCATGCCGGGCAGGGTGGTCGTGCAATGGGACAAGGACGATTGCGCCGACCTGGGGATTGTCAAAGTCGACTTGTTGGGACTGGGAATGATGGCCGCGCTCAAGGAATCGATTGAGTTGATCGGCGAACACTATCACGAAGAAGTTGATCTCGCCCATCTCCCACCGGACCAGTCCGACGTGTACGAAACGATTCGCAACGCCGACACGGTGGGTATGTTCCAAATCGAATCCCGGGCGCAGATGTCGTCGTTGCCCAGGAACAGTCCGCGACGATTTTACGATTTGGTGGTCCAGATAGCGCTGATTCGTCCCGGCCCGATCGTCGGAGAGATGACCAACCCGTATCTCCGGCGCCGGCAGGGTAAAGAACTGGTGACCTATCCCCATCCATCGCTGGTACCTGTACTCGAGCGGACGCTCGGCGTCCCGTTGTTTCAAGAGCAACTGCTGCGAATGGCCATGATCTGCGGCAACTTCACCGGAGGAGAAGGAGAGGAACTCAGGCGCGTGCTGAGCCACAAACGATCGCAACAACGAATGCTCGAGATTGAGGCAAAATTGCGCGCGGGCATGAGGCAAAACGGAATCCCGCAGGAGGCTCAGGATGCGATCGTCAAGTTCGTATCGTCGTTCGCTCTTTACGGGTTTCCGGAATCGCACTCCGCGAGTTTTGCCCTGCTCGCCTATGCCAGCGCGTTCCTAAAAGTTCGTTACCTCGCGGCCTTTACTTGCGCGTTGCTGAATTGCCAGCCCATGGGCTTCTATAGTCCCGCGACGCTGGTCAAGGATGCGCAGAGGCATGGACTGAAAATTCGGCCGGTGGATATCACGCGCTCGCATTGGAATTGCACGCTCGAAAGCGAAGCCAGGGAAATCGTTCTGCGGCTGGGATTGCGCTATGTGCGTGGACTGCGGCAAGGCGTAGCGGAATCGGTTGTCGCGAGCCGCGATGCTCGACCTTTTGTTTCCATTGACGATCTGACGGTACGTGTGCCGCAGTTAGCCAAACCGGATCTGCGGATGTTGGCCACTATCGGAGCGTTGAATACGATTGCGACCTACAACGGCACCGAGTCTCATCGGCGTGATGCGTTATGGCAGGTCGAGAAATACGGTTCTCGCGTACCGCGGCTGCTGGAAGGATTGGTTGAACAAGACAGGTCGTTGCCATTGAAACCAATGGAAATTGAGGAACGGCTGGTGGCGGATTTTCATGGCACGGGCCTAACCGTTGGTCCGCATCCCATGGCCTACCGGCGCGAGCAACTGCGGCGGATGGGCATCGTATCCGCGATCGAGCTAAAAAAACTTCAGCACAACAAGTCTGCCGTGGCAGCCGGTTGCGTCATCACCCGTCAACGCCCCGGAACTGCCAAGGGTCTAATTTTTCTGACACTTGAAGATGAAACCGGGCACACCAATGTGATCGTGATGCCAGACGTCTACAGTCTCGATCCGATGGTGGTGCTGCACGAACGTTTTGTTCAAGTGAAAGGCCGAGTGCAGAACCAGGACGGGGTTGTGCACCTTAGAGCGGAACGCATCTCGCCACTCTCGGTCAGCGCGGCCGCGACTCAGTCCCACGATTTTCATTGATATCGATGCAGGAAGTTTCGCCATGTCCAACGGTCCCCGATACGCCGCGATGCTGCGCCGCGAGCTATGTGCTCGGAACGTCTCCTACGCTGCGCTCGGGCAAGTGCCGTATGTGACCAGCTACGGAGAAGTACCCGTAGTGGTTTACCAGGCGTCTCCATGCGGCAAGAAGCATGGCAACTTCATTTCGGCCAGCTATGAGGCAGTTCTGAAACACCCAGAATGGAGACGAAGACTCGACAAAGTTCACAGCAGCGCGGACCGCGCACTGCCGAAAGGCGATCGCGTCTGGAAGGAACTCGATTCGTCGATGAGTTCCGACGCCCTGCTGATGAACATATTCTGCTATCCGGGAGTAACGAAGAGAAAAGATCTCAGCTCGATCTTGGGAACGGGGATCGGCGATCTGCCGGAGTTCGGATTCAAGCCTCGTATTCCTCTGATCAGCGGTTTCGTTGAGAGAACCGAAATCGACATGAAGCTCGGCTCCGTGTTGTTTGAGGCGAAACTCACCGAGGCGGATGTTCAAACCCAGAATGCCGCGATCGTCGAAGGATATCGCGATCTCGAAGAGATCTTTGAAGTCGGCGATCTGCCACGCCGTGGGCAGAAATACCGCTCTTATCAGCTCTTGCGGAATGTGCTCGCGGCGCAAGCGCTTGATCTGTCTGTCTGCCTGTTGGTTGACGCGCGGAGGCCGGATCTGATCGAAGACTGGTATGAGATTCTGCGATGTGTGAGAGCTTCCGAACTCAGAAGCAGGTGCAAGGTTCTGACTTGGCAGGGACTCGTTCCGTACTTACCACCACGCTTGCGAAAGTTTCTTGGTCTAAAGTACGGCATCGTGCCTTCCGCAGTTACGACTTGCTGCGCGGCGACCGCATTTTGAGCGCTGGGTGAGCAGCCCAAGTGCTGCGTCGTTGCGCAAAACATATCTGAGTGCTAGGATATGTAGCGAACAAAAGGCGAATTTCGTTGAAATCGCCGAGTCGCGATCTGTTTGAGGGGTGAACCAACGCCCAGTCTTTTCCCCTTGGCAATCGCGGCGCCGTCACAGGTGAATCCGTGCGGATGAGAGTCATACAATGAACACAGGTTTTTCCAGAGGTTCTGTGATGAAGGGCTCGTATGTGGATGAAGCTTCCCAGGCAGGCCGATCTCTAAACGCTGTGGCTTTGCAAAATGCGGTTCTGTGTGCCGAGTGTGACGTTGTCAGCGACAGCCCGCACGACCGTTGTTTGGTATGCGGGAGCCGGTCGCTGTTCAAGATAGCCCGGATGTTCGGCGGCAATCTTCCCAAGGACCGCGCAAGCCTGCTTGCTTCAGACTCGCGGGAATTCACGCCATACGAAGTGGTTCTGAGTTTTCCGGAACCCCATCGACTTCGTGCGAAGGCGGCGGGCTGACTCGTTTCGCCAACATTTGACTGTGCGAAAAATCATCCACGTCGATATGGATGCGTTCTATGCTTCGGTCGAACAGCGCGACGATCCGCAATTGCGCGGCAAGCCCATAATCGTGGCCTGGAAGGGCAAGCGCTCCGTCGTCTGCGCTGCCTCGTACGAGGCGAGGGCTTTCGGGGTGCGCTCGGCGATGCCCGCGGTCAGCGCAGAACGCTTGTGTCCCACTGCGATCTTCGTCGCTCCCGATTTCGTCCGTTATCGAGCCGTCTCACAGAGCGTCCGCGAAATATTCCAACGTCATACCGACTTGATCGAGCCATTGTCGCTCGACGAAGCCTACCTTGATGTCACCCAGAACAAGACCGGGCTATCCACCGCAACGCTTTTGGCGCGCAAGATCCGCGAGCAAATCCGCGAGGAGTTGAACCTGACTGCCTCGGCCGGAGTTGCGCCCAACAAGTTCCTGGCAAAACTCGCCTCGGACTGGCGTAAACCGGATGGGCTGTTTGTGATCCAGCCCGCGGATGTCGATGTGTTTCTGCAGCCATTACCGGTTGGTCGGCTGCCTGGCGTGGGCAAGGTTACGGGAGAGAAACTGGCGAGACTGGGAATCCACACGGTGGGAGATTTAAGAAGGCTGGATCTGTCGGCACTCGAAGGGACTTTCGGTCGCTATGGCGTACGGTTGCATGAGCTAGCGCGGGGCATCGACGAAAATGAAGTTGTGCCGGATAGGCCCACGCAATCGATCTCCGTCGAGGATACATTTGAAAGCGATGTACTCCTCGGAGAGACCGAGCCCATGATCCGACGCCTGGCAGAAAAGCTTTGGCAGGCTTCGCGCCAAGAATCGCGGATAGCTCGTACGGTCGTGCTGAAGTTGAAAACAAGCGAGTTCAAGATTCTTACCCGCAGCTATACTCCGAATTCCTTTCCCTCTTCGTGCGCAGAATTGACGGATGTGGCTCTGAAGCTGCGAGAGCGAGTGGACCTGCATCCGGAACAACGCTACCGGCTAGTCGGTGTCGGTTTGAGCAACTTTCGGGATCCTCAAACGACTGCATCGCAATCAGATCTCTTCGCGTAGCCACCGGCAATTGAGAGTTCGTCCAAGAATCAGACCGGTTCTTCCCTGGGTTCCCACGAAGCACCCCGCGCGCGATTGTGCGGGTCCGATTTGGAGGGACAGGATTCTCGAGAGACGCGTCCTGGATTCAGATTCAGAACAACGTCGGGATGGCGCCTGCGATTGGAACCTCTTGCGCACACTCCGGGTCGTCGTTCTCGGCCCGGCTGACCCGTGAACTGACCGGCCATTTCTTCATCAATCGGGCGTCGAACGGCTTAAGAGCATCTACAACGAGACCCGCATTTGTCACACCTGGGTCTAGCCACAGCTCGTAATCGTCAGGCTTCAGGATCGCGGGCATACGATCATGGATACCGGCAACCAGCGAATTCGGCTTGGTCGTCAGAATCGTGAACGTTTCGATGAATTCGCCTGCTGGATCTCGCCAGCGTTCCCATAACCCTGCGAAGGCAAACAGCGCGTCATCTGCCATGCCAAAATTGTAGGGCTGCTTCACTTTGGTCCCCAAATTTTCCCATTCGTAGAACCCGTCCGCAGGGATCAAGCAACGGCGTAGTTTCATGGCGTCACGGAAGGCAGGCTTCTGCGCAGCAGTCTCAGACATTGCGTTGATCGTCTTGAATCCGATGGACGCGTTTTTGGCACAGAAAGGAATCAGCCCCCAACGGAGCAGTGCAAAGCTGCGCTTCGGCTCTTTTCTGTCCTGACGGACAACTGGAACCTGCTGTGTAGGCGCGATATTCCAGCGTGGTGTCCAGGACAGATCTCCGTCCAGTCCGAAATGATCGCGGAGATAACGTTCTTTCGCGGTAAGGCGATAACGCCCACACATGGGCAATAGTCTAACAAGATCCACGTGACGTTCCAGGGCGCCTTCAAGGGCTCGCAAGGTCGCCTACCGAAGATTAGGTCGATGCCCTTCGCCAAATCAGAAGAGCACGGGCGAAAGACCTTTCCCAGAGGGAGTCTTCGTCCGACTGTTCTCGGTTTATTGACTTGAGAGCACCGGTTCATGGTGGGCCAAGCCAATCTTCTGGACTCGTTCTTCGGAAACCCCTAGTGCTCTGCAGACTGACTGCCGTTTGCCTACAACATCCGCGGTGTCCCAAGCTCTTTCGACATAGCAAGCTTGTACTTTGTTCAAATGCCAAGAGAGGGGATCGGATTCATCTGGCTGCAGATACGCCAAGGGGCCCGGGCTGCAAATCGATGCCTTTGTCGTATAGAGAAAGCTCACCGGTCGACGGTCAGCGATCTGAGCCTGCCTCAATTCAAAAGCGTCTCGCGCTGTTTGCGAATTGGAGCGCACGCTCAATAGAGTCCCGACCGGGCCGATGAGCTGCCGCTGCCAGGACCAGGACTTGGCGTCCTTGTTTCCTCCGGGGGCTGAATCGATCAAGACGAAAATCACTTTATAGCTGCTAAGAGTACCCTTAGACTGAGCAATCCACTCCAGCGCGCTCAATATCCCCGAGTTGTCGTAATAGCCGCCATCGCCGACGTGGTATCGCAGCTTTTCGGGGCCCTCCGACGCACGACCTTCTGGTGAAACATACGGGAAAGACGCGGAGAGCCGGGCCGCGGTAACGACGGGCAGATCCAAACCCGGGTAGTCACGAAAGAACCTGATAGCATCGTCTTCGTCTGGCTCAACATCAGTGGATGCCACGATGAACCTTTGCCCACTCTCGGCGGCAGTGGCATTGAAGATCACCGCGGGCCGCGTGCCTCGGCCTGTGTCGGCCCGCCAATCGCTCATGTTCGGCGGGTTCTTCCAACCGCTCGTCCAGGCGTTCTCGAGGGCCCATCCTCGATCAATGTCCTCTGGGGAAAAGATTGCTCCCAGAAACGGAACAGTACGAGCTAGATCCGGATAGAGCAATCCCCATCCCACCGAAGCCAGGGACGACCTACCGGCGTCGAACCGGACCTGTTTGAGATCCGTATCTTTGGCCGGGAACAATCGGTTCGACGGATCGTAGGCGGCAAGAGCGAACATTGAGCCAACACTGCCACCGGAGACCGAACTGACCAGCAGTAGAGAGGATCCGAACTCGGGTCCACAGTCTTCCTCAAGTCCTGCCAATACTTCTGCAGTCCATGCCGAAGCCCGAATCCCACCCCCGGCGGTAGCGACGATAATGACAGTCTTAGGATCAGACGCATTCTGACGTTTGTAATGGTTGGCCCAGGCATTTACAACGGCATCCGGCGGCAAGCGATTCACGGGCTCTTGGCGGGTGACTTTGAATTGATGATCGGTTCCACCCAACCCCGTAAGGACAGAGAACAATAAAACTGAGGTAAATACGGGAAGGCGGAGACGATCAAGAAAGAAGGCTGAACCCGACAGTAGGCAGGTGAGTGCCATCAGAAGGAATACTAGGTAAAACAGTGCGGCCGGTTCCTTTTCGGGCCGCACCAGGTCCGGCCGATACGCGAATCCTAAAACAACGTAGACCACGCCCAGTAGAGCGAGAGAGAGGCTAGCCATTTCGTGTCCAGAACGCAGATGATTGTCCCGAACAATGCCGGCTTGTAGATACGGTGGAAGTTTCGCCAACAGAGAATCCACGAAGGACCAGATCGCGGAGCGGTCGCCGCCGCCGCGATGTTGCAGCGAACCGAACGTCGGGAAAATCTTATTCGCCGTGTCGCCAGTATCGTCCTCGATGGCAAAATGCAGCTTCGCCGTTAAGTAAAGCCCGAGCAATGCAGCGACGAGTCCCAGCGCGAGTGCTACAACCTTCCCCGCGGCTCGCATGTCCAGGGTGGCAAGACACGTGGTCGTGAGGAAAGGCACGGCAAGGAGAGCAAAAAGGGTTACGATACGGGCGCCAACCGGGCGCACATTGGTGCTTCCGGCCGTTGTAAAACGTTCGGGTCCATAGACGAGGACCAAACGGGACGTGACCATGATCGTCCACGCGAACTGAAAGACCGCCCACGCCACGAACATGAGCGAAACGAACCCACGGGCGTCGAACAGTCCTACAAATATGCCCGGGACCAACCAATAAGCAGCGGGTAAACCGACGGCGAGTAGAAAGGCAAATGTAATCTGAAAACGAAGCAGGTACACGTACTCGATGAACTGCAAGACACTCGCCATCGGAAAGGGAAAGTAAGCGACGCCGGCGATCAGAAGTACGGCGAGAAACCCAAGTCCCGCAACCAGCATGGCAATCGGAAACACCAAACCCGCCGCCGTGAGAAGGCCAGAGAGTGCGAGCGCGACGGCGAGGCTTTGGCTGTGCTGGTCGCCAACTTTTCGGATGTACGGCGCCAAAGCAACCAAAGCCGCCGCGAATAGAATCCACTTTGTATATCCGAAGGGCGCCGGAGCGAGCCCAGCAATCGATTTTGTCCTGACTAGTTCAGCGAGGCACGCCAGAAGTCGCTGATTCTCCCCCAAGTCAGCGATAGCGGCCGCCGAGATGAGAAAGATCACCAGCCTTGAGACGGGCTTCTCGAGTGAAGCGAAAACCAGAAACAAGCTCCAATACAATGCGATAAACACAAAATCGAGGTACGTGTTCAGTTGAATTACTTTGACGTTGTGGAGCTCATCTCCCTGGTCAAGGATTTGTTGAAAGGCCCGACCGGATGAAGCGAGCTCGAGAGCGACAAGAGGTTTTGTGGTTGTGTACCAGGCTGCTTTCGGGGCATGCGTTCGATCAAATGCCGACACTTGCATTTGCACGATCGCGCCGCACGCAATCACCGCAAGGAGCAGATAGAACAATCCAGGACGGAGGCGGTTACTCATAAACAACTCCATTCCGGGGAAGATCGTCCCACAGTATCACACGCAGACAATCGAAATTATCACGACTCATGTCAAAAGCCAGAGCCGAACATTAGTGTGACTCGTAAGCGTGTCCGTGCAATCGCAAAATAGCGACGGGAAATGAATGACTTCCGTTGACACCAGAATAGTCCTGCCGTACAGTTCCAAGCATCAGCGAGTTGGCTAGGCGAAAAGAGTAGGATCTTTTCGACACGAGGGGGCTCCTTCTCGCTGCTTCCCTGGAAATCCAAGCTGGAGTATGCCGCCTTCTGTCCATGGCATCGCGGGAGTGTTGTCTCTCGCGACCAGGAAAGAGAACAAGGCAAACTTCGATCCCAAAGGAGTTGTTATGAAGCGGATAGCGATCGGTGCGGTCCTTATTGTTTTGTTACTGGTTGGGGGCGCGTATCTATATCTGCATCAGCCTCAGTTTCAGGTGAACGTTCCTGAGTACCAGAAACCCCCGGAACAATTGGTTCGGGTAGAACAGGGATGGACCGACGATCAGCGGCTTCACTTCCATCACACTCCGCAGGGAACTCGGCTCATTCCTTACGACTGGTTCATGGCACTCGAACAGCCCTGCTTGTCGCTATTCGGATGTGATCTGTTTACTGACAAGACTTATTTGGCTCGTTTCGGCTTTCTGTCCAGCCAGACGGACTCGAAGCTCAATCCAAATGAACTGCCGGTCGGCTTCGCACGACAGGAAGACTTTTATGATCCAGAAACCAAGACGACCTACCCGGTTGTGGGGCTAAGCTGCGCGGCTTGTCACACCGGGGAATTGCACTACGGCAAATACGCTGTACGGGTCGACGGCGCGCCAGCCATGATCGAAGTCACTGAATTTCAAAAAGCGCTGCTGCTCGCTGTTGGCTTTACGCAGAAGATCCCCTTTCGCTACGGCCGTTTCGAAAAGCGAGTACTCGGGCCGAATGCTACCGAAGATCAGAAGACTGATCTGAAGCGAAGCTTTACTGCATTCATTGACAGCGCCCAGTTTGAGCTTGACAACGCGGGGCCAGGAAAAGGTATCTACGACAATCAGGCGGGTTTTAATCGCACGGACGCACTGACCCGCATTGGTAATCAGGTGTTCGCGGTAGACATGCTCAAAGTGGAGAACTTCGCGCCCGCAAATGCACCAGTCCGTTTTCCCCAGGTTTGGGATGCTTCCTGGTTTACCTGGGTACAGTACAACTCGTCGATTTCGGATCCGCTGGTCCGCAATGTTGGCGAAGCGCTCGGAGTGCGCGCCGCCGCTAAACTCCACGGCGCAGATGCCCAAGACTTCGGAAACAGCGTTCACATTGAGGGACTGAAGGAGTTGGAATGGCTACTCTCCGGTCCTGCACCCTATCAAGGCCTGCGTTCACCGAACTGGCCATCCGTTTTTCCTGCGTTGGATGACAAGAAAGTTGCTCGCGGCGGGGAACTGTATAAGTTGCATTGTGAAGCCTGTCACCTGCCCCCTGCCGAAGAGCTTGCTGCTGATCTCCTGAAGCCCCAACCGATCTACTGGCGGGAGAACAGTCAAAAGAAACGCTTCCTGATTGTGAAAGATGTGAAGCAAAGCTTTGTGGGCACAGATCCGCACGAGGCAACTGACTTCATGAATCGCACAGCGGATTCTGGCGACCTTGGTAAAGGGCGCGTTTCGGCAGGAGTTGGCCTGGAACTGGTGACCAATGGAATCGTTAACAAGTTCTTTGACAAGATGAAATTCACTCCGGAACAGCAAATCGAGTGGAGAGGATACCGTGACCCTCATGATCCAACGGTGCGCGCGGAGCCGATCTACAAAGCGAGGCCGCTGACCGGCATTTGGGCAGTCTCTCCTTACCTACACAACGGATCAGTTCCGAACTTGTACCTGTTACTTTCGCCGCAGAGCGAGAGGCCCGATAAGTTTTGGACGGGTAGTAAGCAGTTCGATCCCGTCAAAGTAGGCCACGATACTTCCGAATTCAAGGGCGCATATCCTTACGATGTCACGAAGCCGGGCAATGATAATCATGGTCACGAGTTTAAGGATGGGCCTCGAGGAAACGGAGTGGTCGGTCCAGCGCTTTCTCCCGATGATCGTTTCGCCATCATCGAATATCTGAAATCGCTCAAGGCTCCGGACGTGCAGTCGAGTTCGAAAGATAAGTAGTTTGCAGTTTGAAACGGTCCGGGCCCTGGTGGAGTATCTGAAGTCGATTTAGTCGTCGAGCACGGTGCCAATTTGAGGAGTTCAGTTATGCGATTTTGTCTTGCCTTCGGAGCCTTATCTGTGCTGACCGCGGCCCTGCTCTGTAGTGTTGCCTGTGAGCACGAGGATGCTGAATCAGCGGCCTCCAGTAAGTCATGGCAGGACGAAGTGCAAACGCGGCGGGCACAAATTGAGAGAGTGAAGGAGGAGAACAGAGCTGGCTTTGAGGCCATGGACGCAGGTTCGCTCGGTAACGCCACACTTGAAATGATTCCTTACGTAGTGTTTCGGGTGCTTCAAGAAACAGAGCCAGCGACATTCGGCGATGACGCGCTGAATGCCAGCGGCTTTTTCCCGCGCAAGGAGTTGCCGAGCGGCCATAACGGCATCATCTGGACCGATCCGACGCAGGCAGAGGGCACATTTCAATTGCGTTATATGACGCGCACATGCTCGAGTTGCCATACTGGGCGGGTACGGCTTGACGATGGGACAATGCGCTTGATTGTCGGCGGTTCGAATACTGAGATCAACCTTCACGGTTTCATCGGGCGCATCACGTCTACGCTCAAAGCGGACCTGGGCGAATCGGCGGATGCACCGGCTTACAAGGCGTTTCGCAAACGAGTTCTGGATGGCTTAGCCAGCCATGAGCCGGGCTGGTTCTTCGGTGCCGGCAAGGTCGCTCCGGCGGATGCAGCCAAAGAGGTTGCTACAGTAGCTGCGAACATCGATGCGGTGCTCGGGTTGATGCGGACCATGAATGATCGACGACTGCAAAGCATCGCTTTGCTGCAGGCGCACAGTTATGCAAAAGTGCCAAATCCGCCGAGCCTTACCGGCGGCGCCCCGGGTTTGATTGAAACCTCCGGTCTAGGAAGCGTGGGGTTGGTTCGTCTCGTTGGCGCTGACAAGGCCGATGCTGTGTTGCCGCCCGGGCCGTCGAAGGCAGACATACCTGCGATTTGGCAGATCGATCCCAATGGGTACGCGAACTGGGACGGAACCATACGAGGTTTTGCCCGAGCGCTAACTTCGTCCATGGCGGTTGTGGGCGATCCGGCGAAGATTGATCTTACTGCCAATGCGAAGATCCAGGGATTCCTCGGGAAGTTGCCGGGGGAACCTTATCCATTCCCGATCGACGAGGCTCGACGGCGCCGGGGGGAGGCAACTTACAAAGCCAATTGCGCCGGTTGTCATGCCATGCCCGCCGGAAGGCCGCGGAATGATCTGGTGTTCGACGTAGGAACCGATCCGTTGCGTTCACAGGCAATCGGTACCTTGTCAGGCGCACTACTGGCGAAAGTGGTGATGAAGATTTGCCCGCAAACGCAGGCTGAGTGCGCGTTCGGCGCAGAAGGGCCTATTGTTGATCCCTCGGCACACAGAGGATATGTGGCGGGTCCGCTGATCGGAGTGTGGGCGGTTGCCCCGTATTTGCACAATGGTTCAGTACCGACATTGAGGCAATTGCTAGTGCCCTCGTTGCGGACGAACACAGCGTTTTTGCGGGGGAGCACGTCGTACAACCAAACCGACGGAGGCTGGGAGTGGGAACCATCAAAGGAAGCCGACTTGCGAGGGAGGGGTGACACTGCGCTAGCGCTCCATGATCTTCGGGAAGCCGGTTTCAGCCCAGTTGGACATGGATCCGCGGACAATCCGATGCTCGTCGATGGTCACGGAAATTCTGTGCGGGTGGCATGGTCGAACAATGCTGCGGACAAACGCATCGTTGATGATCTCATCGCATACTTGCTTTCGCTATAGCCATCCGCGCATCCGGCTCACATCTCCAGCAGCGAGAGATTGACGAAGTTCTCCGCATCAACGACGAAAGCTTCCCCGGGCGCGGTCTGGGCGACTCATACCGTTGGGGAACAGCACTCAATCTCTGGAGTAATTTTCTGGAACCGGTTCAGCTTCTGTGGGCAATTCCATTCGGAGGGACTATCCACGAACGGCTCCAAACTCGACGTGAGCGACTTTGACGTTAATAGTTGAAGCACCTGTGGGTGCGGAAACTTGGGGCCACGGCATTCCCTCAGTTTCCTGTATTTGTGATGAAGTTCACTTTTGTCTTGACTTGGAGCTTCGCTATAAGACAATAGCGAGGTCCTTTCGGTATCGTTCCCTTGTTCTTCGAGGCTTTATCTTGCGATGTGGTTCAATCGACATCCGTTGAACAATTCACTCGTGGTGTTTGTGCATGGGATCTTTGGGGATAAGTGGGGCACGTGGCACGGCGTGCCAGGGATCATCCAAAATATGGCCGAGTATGATCCGTGGATTCGCAGCTACGATTATTATTCCTTTCAATATGATTCGACCGCGTTCCACCAGCCGCCGGTAATTCCTTTCGCTGTAGATGGTTTGCGACAGTTGCTTAGCAAGATTCAGGGAAAGTACGAAACCGTAGTTCTCATCGCGCACAGCCAAGGTGGATTATTGTCAAAAGCCTATATCTTGGAAGAACTGCAGGCAGGAAACGGTTCCGCTATGAAAGTGGATCTTTTGGTCACGCTTGGTACACCTCATGCAGGCCGAAAGGTCTTGAACCCGTTGCACCTTATGAGAAAGTTGCCAGGCGTCAGAACGTTTGGACAATTGGCGCAACTGGCTTCACGCAGTGAAACGATTGGATTTATTCGCGAACATTGGAATGAGAAACACATACTGCGACGACCCGGGAATCCTTCGAGCAAGAGACGCCACATTCGATCGGTAGCCGTGGTGGGGGCATACGACATATGGGCCGGAAGCGCCGGATCCGAAGGATACCCCGTTGACGTGCGGCACTATCTTGAAAAGAGTCATCCGGCACTTGCGAAGCCTCGTTCTGAGGGCGAAGCACTGAGTGAACTGATCGTCGGGGAACTGCGTGGTCATCGGCGACCCGATGCCGCTTTGAAAGAAATAAAAGAAATTCGCAGCGACCCAGAAAAAGTGAAACAGTTTGTCGTTCGGAATAGCGAAGGCGTGGCCCAGATCATAAAGGTGAATCGCGTAGACCTGCCCGTGGAAGGAATTCAAACGAAGACGGCCACGGTGATTCTGGATTTCTTGATCGATTGCCCGCGTCGACCGATGCGCTGCCTTGCTTTGGACAAGATGCTTCAGGTGTACGCCGACCGAATTACAGGGGATTGGCAGTGAGTGATAATGCAGCGGCAGTGAGGACGGCAATTGGCTTGTGTTTCTCCGATCCCAAGAATGAATCTCACTTGCGAGGGTTCGACGAACTGTTTCGTCCTCGGGTGATGGCGATTTTGGTTTCTCTGTATCGAAAGGATTCCGCTTTCGTTGAAGACGCCTACCAGTCAGCGTTCATCAAATACATCGAGATTTTCAGTAGTGGGAAAAAAGCTGGTGTCGTCTACGACGCCTACTTCGTTGCTATCGCCAAGAATTCGCTGGTCGACGAGCTAAGGAGGAAAGCCAAAGAAGTGCCTTTGGACGAAATATTAGCCCTGCCGACATTTACTCGATCGTCTGAACTCGGCGAACAGGAGGCTGGGATCGCGTTCTTTCAGGCACTTTCGGGGCTGGATCGACGCTGTCAGTTCTTGATCGAAAGCTTCTATGTAAACGGAATGTCCGGCGAGGAGTTGGCTAAGCGACTGAAAATACAGAGCCAATCGGTTCCGGTGCTGCTGTCCAGGTGCCGAGAGGCTCTCAGGAACCGTCTGAAAAAGTAGGGCGGGCTGTTATAAAGGCCCCTCTTTGTACGTCTTGTATATGAAGGAGAAAAAGATCGTGATGAAAGCAGCCGCAAGCCCAGGAATCGACGTTGGCCGAATCGTGGAAATCGCCAAGGCTATCGCTCCCGAGGTCTCGGTATTTGATGCCTCTTTAGGCATTGATGATAAGTGTTTGTCTGCCGAGAAGCTGGTACAACTCCTCCATCAGGGAGTGCACGGGGAAGATGCTGCTCACCTCATGGGTTGCAGCACTTGTGCAGAGAATGTCAGAAATCTCCAGAATGTTTCGTTGAAGTCAAACAGGGACTTCGTGGGAAACGCTCTGAGGAGAACGGTTTCGCAGAGAGAGGCTCCTTTCAAAGATGAATTCCTTCCAGTGATTCTTGCCATTCCTGAGGAGATGATCGGGGTCTCAACGGAGGAGGGTACGGGCTCTTTCGCTTTCACTTGTGGTCTATTTCCGGTGAGTTCCAACCTCGACGAGATAGACGTCTCAAGTATTCAAGCAACCGGCGCGATCGTGAGCCAGGGCATGCCGACTGTTGAACGCGTAGACCTGAACGAGGATGGAATCGTCGACTTCATCAAACTGACTTTTGCGAAGGGACATCTGGCAGCTCGTGTGCAAGAGGCTATCAGAAGCCATCAGAACGTCGTTGATACTGTGCGAATAGACGGCAGCATGCTTCGTGAAAAGGGAAAGAAGCGGCTCGTGGGACAAGCCCGTATCGAATTTGCGAACCGCGCTGATCTTTTGCATCCCTGATGGAAAGATTGTTCTTTTGCGATAGCGGATTCTTTACGAGTACGGTGGGCTTCGTTCAGCCCACTTTCGGTGTTCGGGGTTCGTGGAACGAAAAACCAAAGAGAGTCGCCCTTTACTTTTTCCGCCTGGCGGCTTTCCATTTCGCCCAACGCGCACGCTGAGCCGCGGCAATTCGTTTACGCGCTGCCGCTGACATCGGGCTTCGCTTCTTGGGCGCCCGAATCCCCGTAGCAGCCTTTCCACCCAGATTCCCGAGACTTCCCAAGGCCGCCAACGCTGCGTCCAGTTGCTTCATTTCTCCGTGCACGCGCTGTCTTTCCTTCTGCAGTTGCCGGATGACTCCATTCAGGTTCGTCATGGTTGCCCTCGGACAGGCATTGCAGCAGCCCATCTGAGACCGGATACCCAAGCCCGATTTTACCGATTCCCAAAGGAGGAAGCGTTATGAGGCTTCGTCGCAATGACTACTGTCCGATCCACAAATCGATTTCTTGCTGCGGTCGAGAACTCATCCCTAAGCCAAGGATGATACGGCTGGGTGTGCAGCGGATCGAAGATCCGCATCACCCCAGAGGATACCGGGAACTCCGGTCACCGGCCGAGATGAGAAAACTGCTGAACCGGAAGATCGTGGAGCAGGACAGGAAATGTGCCATCTGCCAAGAAGAGTTCACGGACTACAACGACATCGTTCCGGATCATAGAGATCCTAAAGGGATGGGAGGAGCGTGGAGAGATGACCATCCGGACAATATCCAAGCAACCCACTGGTGGTGTAACGGAGAAAAAGGATCAACCAGAATGGACGACTGACGGCCCATCAGCCCGCTAAAAAGGGGAAGACTCGCATAAAGATTGATTGATTCTGATTGGCTGTGTGCCGGTGTTTCAGGAATGACACGGCTGTCAAAGCTCGTTGGCCTCTGCCACCCAACCCAAGTCGGCAGCAAAAGGTTCGGACGGGGCGTAGGTCTGGCTCAAAGCCTTGAGACGGTTGGCAGGAGAACCTAAGCGAGTATATTACTGGCGCAAGGAGTTGCTGCTGCAAACTAGGGCATGAAGCGCCTCAGATCACTGGCGGACGTTGTTCGAAGCCATGATGCCGTAGTCTTTCTCGGCGCTGGAGCATCTTGGGATAGTGGCCTCCCGCTCGGCGATGCAGCCGCCGCGGGCATTATTCGTGCCTGCTTCGAAGTGGCGGGTTTTGGGAAGGTCATGGCGAGGATCGACCGGGCCACCGCCCACAGCGTCCAATCCATCTGGCCGCGAGTAGAGGTCGTGCTTGACGTTCTGGATAAGTATTTGCCCGGTTCATCCTCCGAGGTCATCGAGACATTCTCTTCGGTCGGCGTCTCTTCCACGCAGCAGGTATTAGCGGGCTGTTGCCTGGAGTCATGGCTATGGCTCACCACAAACTTTGATGACCAAATTGAGCGGGCTCTGGATTCACTTGGAAAAACCTATCGATCCATCGTGAGCCGGCGGGCGATGATGAAAATATCGTCACCGACCAGAAATCAGATAGTGAAGCTTCATGGTGATGCTTCGGCCAGCGCGAAAGATCTCGGCGCAACAATGGACCAAATCCTTCGGACCTTTCCCGATTCCGCCCGACGGGCGCTCGTTGATGTGGCTAAGGGCAGGCCCGTCATATTTATCGGCTATGCGGCGCGCGACCCCGATCTGCTGCCCCTTGTGAAGGACATTTTCATTAACGCGAGCCTCGTTACTTGGATACTTAAAGGCGCGACGCCGAGAGGTGTATCGGAACTTGCAAAACTGCAACCGCGATTCCAAGCGTTTTCCCAAGGTGTGCCAGATGTCTTTGAACTGGAGATGGGCATTCTTCCGCCGAAACCAATTCTTGCGGGATCATGGAAAGAGAAAGTTCGGCATTGGGCTTTATCTCAGGTGGCAAATGAGAGCACACGGGTTCGATTGGCCCACGCACTAGCGTCGCTTTGTGTCAGCAGGGGAGTGCCCGTGTGCCGGGATGCCGCTAAGAAAATCCTGGACGCGATTCCCGAGCGAGGCGAGCAGGATCGCCGATGGAGGTTTGAGACAGAGTTCAAACGGTTGGAGCAACTTCCAACCTATGGGGAACCTCAGATGAGGCGCCTGATTCGGGATTGGCGCACTTTGATCCACAACCGCAGATCAAGGTTGGAGAAAACTGCAATCTGCGAATCGTACACGCTTTTGGCGAACTATTCGCGCAAGCACGGAGACTACGAAGGCGCTCGAGTTAGTGCGGACCTCGCGGTTGGCATGCATTCCGACGTGCCGGAGGCACGGGCGAGAATCAACGCGCTACGGGCGTTGGGCATGGCCCAGGTCTATTGCGGGGCAAGCTGGCTGAAGGAAGGCCAAAGGAATTTGCGCAAGGCAAAGGAGATTGCTCACGCTGCGGGCGAAATCCAATTGGAGGCGCAGGCGAAGGAGGAGTTGGCAGTCGGGTACATTCGGGGAAATCAACGGGAGAAGGCGGCTCAACTCCTGACCGAGGCCGATGCGGTATTCGGAGAAGTGGGCGATCCTCGCCTACTGGTGTCGTGCCACAGAAATCTTGCGGAAACGATCCGAATGGCTGGCAAGGTCACGGAGGCTCTAAAACTCAATCAGGAGGTGTTGGAATCGGCGCGGCTCCTGGAAGACTACGAGGCCAAGAGAAAGACCATCAACAATTTAGCCATTTGCCTCGCTCAGGAGGGCAGCCCAAGTGAAGCCGACCGAGCATGGATGGAGACGATTGCTGAGGCAAGAAGGAAGGGCAGGCTAGAGTATTGCGTCGACCCCATGCACAACAGAGGTTGGTTGCGCGTGATGCTCGGAGAGTGGAGCGCCGCAAGCCGCTTGCTTACGCCAGTTGTAAGGCTGCAGTTGAAACGCGGCTCCAAAGAGCGAGCGGGCGGAACGCTCTGTTTGATTGGGTGGTGCGCAATCCACTTAGGCGACACCAGTTCCGCCGCGAAGCTTCTAAGGAGAGTCGAGCAAGAGGGGCTCGTCCCGGCCGGCCCGCCAAGGGGCTTTCTCATTATTCTTAGACTCGCACTGAGGGGACCCGGGCGTGACATCGCAGCATTTGTGAAACATGCTGAGCAGCAACTCGCCGGCCACGATGAACAGAAATTCCTTCTTTTCTCATGGCTGTTGGAATCAGAGCGGAAGAGCATCGACCCCAAAACAGCCGCCGTATTAGTACATCTCTGCCTGGCAGCGATTGTGGAGTCTCGGCAGTTCCTTCTAGCGAGTGTTCTTGACGACATTCTAACGACGTTGAAGATTCCGGTGACCGCAACAACAACCAGAGCAATCAAGCGTTTGAAGAAAGGGGAAATACGGGACCTCAGGAAGCAGCTCGTGCGTTAACGACGAAATGCCGGTACTTATTTGTGCGTAGCGATGCTCATCTGGAATGCCTGTTCCCTGACCCAATAGCGCAGTGACTTTGGCAGTAGGCCCCACGGCTGATCGTCGAGTAGTCGCAGCCGCCATTCGCGGTCGTCCGGCTTGAGTTGGGTAAGTTCAGATTCCAGCGAGTTCTTGAGGACGAGATCGGATTCCAGGTTTTCAATTGATTCCAGGGGGAAGTCTATTTTGACTTTCTTCAGCGACTCTAAAATCTGCCTCGCGCCTGCGTTGTAAGAGACACAACTGACGGCTGAATCCCGGATCTCTGCGTTTGCATGGGTAAGTAACGCCAGTGTCTTATCCGCTGAATCCTGCATAGCAAGAACACACGCTGCCTGGCGCTGTTCCGGCACAGAGCCGGACAATCGGGAACGCAACGTGCGTAAGTCCTGCTCGGTCAGTGGCGTTCGTCCAAGGAGTTCGACATAGAATTCATCGGCTCCACCGATCCTGGCCATCAGTCGTGGTACAAGCCCGACGGTACCTCGTCTCCTGATCAGTTCAAAGATCGCTCGCCGGACTTCCAGATTATTCGCATCGAGGAGGTTTTCGTCCACCGGGCCAGTGAAGCCCAGCAGCAACAGGCTGTGCAGCGCCCTTTGTCGCACATAATCGTCCGTTATTTGGCCGGCGATCTGGGCCAGAGAATCGGTGACGTCGCTGCGACGATCTGTCTCGGATACGTTAATCAGAAACTGGAAAGCGCTTCTGTAGTCAGATTGTGCGGGATTTAGGTCGAGGTTCCACACTTCTTTGCGATTGTTCTCCAGAGCAAACTGCAGCTCTCGGAGAGTCGTGTTCCAGCTCATCTTGAGCGAATATCCAGAGCAAGCTCGACTGATTGCATATGCTCCTTCTAGTCGCACCCACCATGGTCCGTTCTTGATGGCGGCGAAGAACCCTTTCGCACACGGTGGCGCCGGCAGAGAGGCCAGTGTGCCTATGACTGATTGTTGTCTGACAACATCCAAATGCCCCGAACTCAATCTCTCAACCAACGATTGCCCGAGTTCCCCGGCTTCTCCCTGGAGCGTGGCAAACCTCGCGATGTCAGTCTCACCCCACATTTGAGGACGAACAACTCCATTCATCAGCGATGCAATCGACAGTCCGCATCCCGTTCTTAGAGCTGTATCGATCACTTGCTTTGTGCTCGGAGTATTGCTGTTGATCGACAAGAGGGAGTCTAGGTAATGCTGCAATGGCGGATTGCACCTGCCTCGCACATGACGAATGAAATCCTCGTGGGGAAAGCCCTCGCCCGATGGGAGATCGCGTTCAGCAATCGGATAGATATACTGCGGATTGAGAGCCGCAAGGCGCTCAGCTGCAGCAAGCCTGATCTCGCTTCTTTGGGAATCGAGTAATGCGTGGAGATATGGCACATCCTCCGCTGTCGCCACGACACAGAACACGAGCGTGGCATTTAGGACCTCTTCGGCAGAGTGCTGCGGCGGATGACTGATGATTTCTAACGCCATGGTCCGGGCTTCGATCGTTTTTCCTTCGTGGGCCGAGCGCGCAGCCAGAAAGTCGCTTCGGGTAGCGGCGTCTACGACCGGAAGAACAGGCTGGCCCAGGGGCGCCCGCCATGTGAGTTCGCCAGGTCCTGCAGGACGATTTGTTAAGCGTTCCGCGCCATAGCCCAAGGTCCACAGATGGACGGGATACCCAGGCGCTCCAAACCCTGGATAGCCACGGAAGATTGCGATCTTGTCGCCGACGGTTGAAGCGTATTGCGAGTTGCGGAGGAAGCCATAGTAGGCCGTGATAAGAAAGTACGTCGCCGCTGCAATTGCGAGGATCCAGTTCCGCACCTTTCGCCTTACGTAGGCCGGTGAGTACCTTGCGGTTACCAGCTTGACCTGCTGAAGAGTGAGTTGGCGATGAACGAATAACAGTGGATCCTGTGTGTATACCCCGGCAAAGACCGGCTCTTGCGCTGGGATGTTTGCTCCCAAGGTCTCCCGCTGTTCCTCCATCCGGTCCTGGATTGTCTGCAGCAAGTCGGAAAAATAGATCGTGCCCGGAGAACCTCCTGCTGACAACCTGCCGCTCACAATTTCGATCAGATTTCGCGAAAAGAGCGTGCCGCGTCCGTCCGGCATCTCCCACGAGCGCTGGCTCACACGGGAGGCCGCGAGCACAATTCGATATTCACCTGTTCCCAGGGAGCGAAAACTGTCAGGGGCATTCTCCGCGAATCCCGCACTCTGGCAGCAGTCCAATATCAAGAGGACTCCGCGGGCACGTGAAGGTTTGATACACCCGTCAATGTCCCTTCCGAGGATTGTGGTATTGGCTGAGTTCGACCAATCAAGACCGGCCGGGCAGAAAACAAATTCACCGTCTCGCTGAACCGCGTGACCAGCAAGGAAGACTACTACCGCTTCTTCCGTCGTAGCCTTGTCGGCGAGAGTTCGAAGGACGTCAAGGACGGAGCTTCGAGTCGCATCTTTTCCCGTCAGGCATCGAACTTGGCCTGGAGGGATTGCGCATCCACCAGCATCCAGAAGAGTAGCGGCAAATTCGCGAGCGTCACTCTCTGCCGTGCCCAACACAGGGAGTGTTTGATCGCCGGGATCGTTTACTCCCACGCAAAGGACGTGAGTCAACGATGAAAACGAAGCGACGCTGGTTCGCATGGACTAGAACCAAGGCGACAAAAATCGGCGTTGCACTCTGCCAGGCTGCGGATTGGCGGCGTCGCCAGCGCCACGCGCGATCGCCTGCCCGCTCCCTCCACTTACCGCATGAGTCGCACCGGCAGCGGTGCAGAATACAAGGAAGCCATTGATCACGGCGATGAAATAATCCACGCCGCTTCCACCGCTGAGATGGGTGCCAATCAGCACGATCACCTGCGCTACGGCCAGCGCCAACCAGCGCGGGTTGAAGTTGAAAGCTGTTTGGAGACCGTTGCAAATGACAAACGTCGCGCCCGTGGCGCCACTTAGGGTAAGCATGCTTTGGAGTGTGAAGAATTCTTTGGGCACCATGCTCATAAGCCTCAGTCGTTATGGTGACGAATTGTAACCCGAAGCCCGCCAAGGCTCTAGATGAAATTCTCCCCTCCCAGATTACTAACTATGGCTAAATGCTCGATGGGAGTCCAGCCGATACCTGGGTTGGGCAGAAGGGGCGGGGTGACCATAGGCTGAAAGCCTGCTTCTCGGCCCAGCCATCAAAAGCTGAGCACATCAAGATTGTCCCGACGACTACTGTCTGATATCTCCGGCATCGTCAATTTTGGTAATTTGGTGCCCGCTTATCGTCAGCTTGTTGTCGGCAAGCAAGGAGAGCCAACCTTCTTTGGTTCCAATATTCGTGCGCGACAGCAAACCACCCCTTTCATTGCTCACTTTGATAAGAGAATCAAATCTGTAGCAGAGGAGCAGGTGAGAATTTGCAGCTTGGCGTCTTCGCTGTACGACAGTAACGCCCCGCTCAACCGTACTTCCGACCCCGGTAACAACTGGTCAAGCACCACAAAATCTTTGGGCGCCCAACGCAACAATACCGTGCTTCCTACGGGCACGTGGTTCGACAATCGGCATTCTGCCGACCACGCGTTCTGCCCTTTGCGGGATCGCAGGCTAAGTTGTATGTCATCGATGTCAACTCTCTTCGTACCAGGGCCACCAACACTGGCAAGCCGGTTTCCCGTCCAATAGTCAGAACACAGATGGCGAACATCGCATTGCGGGCATCGCTCGGGGTCGAGATTTGCCTGAGATTCAGGACCCGATACTGCTCTGCGGACAGCATTCGTTCTCGCCTGCAACTCATGAGCAAGCTTGCTGCCGCTCTTCTTATCGTAAGGGACCATCCTATCGCCATTGGGGTAACAAATAACCAATTTGTCGACGGCGGTTTTCGCCGGATTGAGTTCGTCGTCGTGGCTCCAAAGGAGCGCGTATATCTGAAGCTGCAATAGATGATCGTCCGACGGTTCTCCGGATTTGAAATCTTCGATTATGCAGAAGTCATCATGAAGCTCGATCAAATCCGCAAATCCGCGCCACTTGATCCCAGGATGCCGCAATTCAACCTCAAAATGTGTTCCTTGCTCCAAAGCCAGCCGGTCGCCTGCAACCGCATCGGTTTCCAAGTCCTCAATCGAATCGACGGGCGGAGGCTGTAACTTCCATTTCAATCGTGACAGTTGTAGCTGTACCTGCTCGCGGATAGCAGGAAGGCGGTTGTTGAGTCTTAACAACGACGACGACCGCACGAGTTCAAATCGCGGGTTACCCCCAAAAGACTGAAAGACGTCTGTGACGGACTCCGCAATCACCTTCGAATAGCCACCGAGGCTCTTTAGGATTGCGACGGACCGGGGATCTTCAAACGAACCGATGCCGCTGTCCGCCAGGGCCCCGACTATTCGAGCGATTGCCCGGTGCATCACCATGCCAGAAAGCGCGCCGAGACTGGGCTTATCTGGATAGCCCCTTCGGTTCCAGAGTTGTGAGTATTTCGCATGGCGAAGGGCCGCAGAACGAGGGCATTGTTCCGCACGGACCAGGTAATGAAAATTCATCCACTCTGGCGGTGCCTGCCAATGAGTTGGGGTCACAGTCGTAAAAACCGCCGAAATCTCCACCTGGTCTCCCTTCCTAGTTTGTTATGCCGGCCAACTCGAGCAACTCGCTTGTGGCACGCGGAAGATTCCGGCGGACCACCAGTTCCTCAACCGGCCTAATCGCGACCGGCGAATAGTCGACAATCTCTCGTAAAACGTTATCGGCAGGTTCTTTTGGAGTAAGAGATCCGCTGACATCAACGATCAATCGCAAGCCGCCGGTGTTTTCGATGAGCAAGGGCGCCTCGATTGTCCCAATTCCGGGAATCTCTATTGGCTCTCGCCTGAGGATTGTGAGACCCTCGACCGATTGCCTCTTCAAATCGTTGAATAGCAGGTCGCGTGAAGCTTCTATCCGCCCGGGTTCCCAAAGGGGCGGTGCGCCAGTCAAGAGATAGTTCAGCAAGACGGCGCCGACCTTCCGATCGAGCAAGTCGTGTTCGAACTTGTTCTTGCAGCTTCGCAAACACCGGTAACAGGAGCGATCGCATTTGTCGGGACAGCCTTCAAGAATGGCAAGCGCCTTTTGGAGGACTTCCAGCCCCCTTGCACCAATTTGCCGGGCAAACCCAGCACCGCCGGGAAGAGTGTCATAAACGTAGATCTCGATCTGCTTGCCGGCCTTTCCCAGCGCCGTGAGAGCAGGACGATATTCCGCTTGCAATTCGCTCGGTTCCAACTCCAGAAGCAGGCAAGCAGCCTTTGAAATCGCCTCACTGACCGTGCGTAGAGCTATGTCCGTAGCAAGAAAGGATGGGGACAACAAAATTGGCTCTTCGACCGTGAGGGAAATAAGGAGGATGTCAGTGATGAAATCTGTTCCAAGAACTATTCCGCGAGTGGTCGCACCTTCGCAGTTGGGATGACGGTCGTCTGGATACGGCTTTTTATGCGCAGCTCCGAGTTGCGATGTCGGTAGTACTGAGGGTTCAATGCGGCCACACTTCGTGCAATAGTCGTAGCCATCATTTGCGGGACCGCGATTGGTAACCAGGAGATGCTGTTTCAAGTGATGCACTTTCAGCTTGTCATTGACGACGATCCAGGGTGCGTCTTCTGGAGGGGTTGGAGCAACCAGCTTCGCTCTGGTTGCGTAGCTCCGGGCAGGCATGTCGTCGGGCGAGGTTTCCTCATCCAGAAAAACGGGATGGGCAAACCCAGGCGGACGAAGCCAGTATCTTGCATCGCCAAAGGTCTGGACCTCACCACAGGCCGGGCAGTCCAGGCGTTCACCTCGCTCGCCATCTTTCCTTTCAATGCTCTTAGCGTACTTGCATACGGAGCACTCATAATAGAGGCGCCTGTTTTCCCATGCCTCATATCGATCTTTCCTTATGGGCGAATAAATCGCGCCGGAAGTGTATTGCTTTCCTGCGATCCATATCTCTTTTCCCGGTGCATATTGGGACAGAGCGACGGGCAGGCCCTGCGAAGGAGAGAACAAGAATTCGGGGTGCGAACCAGAGGATTTCTCTTTGTCAAACACATAGAAGGTCGCGACGTCAGTAGGAAAGGCGTACCGAGGTAGAACACCCTTATACAAAAGCCTGTCGAGAAGATTCGCCTTGCTGGGATCGGTCTGGGGCAGCTCTTCGTCTGGCTCGGCAGGTATTTCCGTCGCTTCGTCTGTTGCATCGCCTCCCGGCTCTTCGGCCGTTCCCCATTCAATTGCCGCGTCAAGCTGTTTCATGGTTTCGGAAACGAGGGAATCCAAAAGGCGGTCGCGATCCTTCGCTGAAATCTCTTTTGGTATCCATTGAGAGACCTCATCTCGCAATTCGCCTTCATTTTCTGTTAGCCACTGATTGAGATCTTCTCTATTGAGCAGAGATTCTGAGCTCTTGAAGGCAGCAACACTACCCAGAACGGCGAAAAGGTGAGGCTGGTCCGCCGGCGCAATGTGAGGCAATCGCACTTGGTGGTAACGCTGTAGCAGGAACGCCGTCACGTGGCGACGGGTAATTTCATAATTATCAAGATTCAGTTTCGGATCATTGACTGCGCCCCGGATCATTTGGTCTGGACTCGTGAAGTAGTGTTCGTCGTGGCTATCGGCACTTCCAAATGCTGTGACGGTTGCCACGGCGTTGCCACGGCGCCCAGCTCGACCTGCCCTTTGTTGGTAATTGGCCCGAGCGGGGGGCATATTTCGCAGCGACACTCCTGAAAGCGTCCCTATGTCGATCCCGACTTCCATTGTCGTGGTGCAGGATAAGACATCGATTGACGGACGTTCGTGCCCCTTTTCGTCCGGGCCGAGATCAACATCCTGAAATAACAGTTCAAATTCCTCAGCTTTGGAGAATACATCCTTGGCTTGTGCCGCGTTCAACTGCGCGGTGTGCTCGGCAGCAATCAACGACACCGGTGGCGTGGGTGGGTCAGACATTGCTGCCACGGTCGTCGACCGGTAGTACCCTTTGCGAGCAAGAAACACAGCGTCACTATTTGGGTCGATAATATGCACGGTATCGCGACTGCAGTTTATGCAAAAGGTCCTTTGTGGGAAGGGGCGTTGCGCTGTTTGGCATGTCACGCAGTACGCCCATGCTCCTCCAATGGCGAGGGTCAGGTTACCGCCATTCAACCAGAACCTGCCTCCCGGAATCGGATTGCAAAACCATTCGCGTAGCTTAGGCAGCCAATTCTTATCGAACTCGCTCCGGGCCGGTTTCGTTGGCAAGACCGATCGCATCCCAGCGAAACTACCAGTGTGCGGTTTGATCCGTATCTGTCGCCACGCCTGGGGCATTCCATTCAGAAGGAAACCATTTTTTTGCCACTGTCGCAGCCAAATGCGTACGATGGCCATTTTCTGCTCTGCGGATTCGGCGACGTCTGGAAGCGCCGGAAGTCCCACTATTTTCTCTGAGAACTTCTCGCGTTCGACGACTGAAGCAAGGGCAAGCGCTTCCATTCCGTAGTAGCGGTGAAAAAGGGTGTCAATAATCGAGGCAAGCAACGACTCCGGAGGCGTGGACCGGCCCACCTCCGTAAACAATTCCAGCATTTTTTCCGAGTCCGCGAGAGCACCCTGCTTGAGAGCTTGCTCGACCGTCACGTCTTCAATAAAATCCTCCCCCGCGCGGAGTTCCGGTCTCAGTCGTACCTCCAACTGCTTGGAACTGATGAGCACTGCCAGGTAAAGATCTTGCAGCGACAGTAGTTTTCGAATCGATGCTTGTTCCTGTAGTACTCGATAGCCAACGCAAATAAGCGGCCTGAGGGCATCTTGAGTCGAATACTTTTGAAGATTCGGCGCCAGTCGCGCTGCGATCTGGCGGGAGTCGGAAAAAATCAACACCTTTCGACCGCGAAGCGGGGCGAGACGAGTTGCGGGTACATTACTGGGAGGCTGAATTTGCAGTTGCTTTGTAATTAGGGCCTGGAAAGGCTGGTCACCTTTTGTTTGGTGGTCCTGCACCGAACTTTTTCCAAACGAGGCGGTCTCGCCGCAAACTGCGCAAGGTTTGAACTCGCCAGGCTTGGAATCGACTTTTTCGCCCTGGTCAGCATCGTCTTTGTACGGTATCGAGCGGTCTTTTCGGAGAAATACGGTTCGCACGCGGGGGCTCGGATTCTTGGGATTGAGTCTTCCCGTGATCAAATCGTAGTCAGCCGGCTCGACCAAGCCAAATACCGGCTCTTCCAGGAGTAAATCAATAGGCTCAAGTTCCTTCTTTTCTCCGCTGGCAGATCTGACAATGGTTCCTGCCTCCCCCCATAGAAAAGTGGGGACCTGAACGTCGTCGGTGTAGGCGCGTGCATAGGCTGTGCCGCAACTGCGGCATGTGTACAGTTCGAGAACTCGTGAACCGCAATCGCACAGATCCCTTGGTTGTGCAAACATGCGCCCCACAGGCCGCGTTGCTACCTTTTCTGCAGCCGAGCAATTTGGATCCATGCATACCCAAAGGCCGGGCAGACCGCGGTAAAAGGAGTGAACGCGGCAAGGGAGCAAGCCGGGCTCATGCAAAGCACGCCGCGCCAAGCTGCCGAGCCGGGTGAGCGCGGTCAACGCTCTTGCAGCGACGTGGGGAGTGGAATCCTCAAATATTTCCTCACCCAGCTTTTTCACAGGCAACGCCTGTTTCATCGTCTGGTTCACCAGCAGGTTCAACGGCGGATAGCCAGACAACGCTTCGAAAAGTGAGCGTTGCCAGTGAGCGGAATCGAAGGCTTTTCCGTGGGCATGGCAGAACCCTGAGAGCACCTCATCGCGGGCTGAGGCCAATTCTGAATCGAGCTTTGCCAGATCCAACCCGGCCAGAAGCTCCGCATCCGCCGGGGTAGCCACGCGCTCAGGTCTTCTTAAATCGAGGTCCCCCTTGATCGGGCGAAAATCGTCGGCATGTTTGCCTGTGAGTTGAGCACCGAAGAACGGAGCGTCCTCATGTTTGTGAAAACTGGCTGTAGTGCAAATGACCTGAAGCCGATGAGCTTCAATCCCCAGCCGCTGCCGCAATCTCCTGATAAGCAAAGCGACTTCGGAACCCTGGGCACCACGATACAAATGGGCTTCATCGATAACAAGTAAGAATGATTCCTTTGGATTTGCTCTCAGCCACTCGCGAGTCTGATCAAAGATTGGTCGTTCGAGCGGTCGCATGAGCATGTACTCCAGCATGGAGTAATTTGTGACGAGAACATCGGGAGGGGCAGCCTGTACCTCATGTCGGGTGAACAACTCCTGGTCGTGAGGAAGAGTCACGCAACGCTTGAACGCTTTCGTTTTGCTGTCTTGCCATCTGCTACTCGGCTTTCCATACCAGGCCAGCAGATCGGGCTTAGCAGGCCATTTGCCGCGACTCTTCAGTTCTCCTACGAGCACCTTGGAAGAAGAGTGATTGGGTGACGATGGATCAAGCGAGTCCTGCAGATGTTTGACGTAGTATTTGCCAATTGGAGAAAGACGGTCGGTGTCTTTGTTGGAATCCCGGACCCCTGGATAGAGCGTCCGGCTCGTGTAACGAGCAAAACGAATTGGACGCCCTGCCCAGGTCTCAAATTGTTTGCTGAGCCGGCTGTTCCCAAACAACAATCTCAGGCGCCCGAGTTGATCATTTACGAGCGCATTCATCGGATAGAGGATCATCGCCCGCACAGCGGAGTGATTGGCAAATGAAGTCGGTTGGTGCGCGGCTTCAAGAGCCAGTTTCCCCAAGATAGGCAAAAGGAAACTTTCTGTTTTTCCTGACCCAGTACCAGTCATGATCATCAGGCTTTTGTTCAGCACGAGTATTCCCTCGATGGCCTGAGCCTGATGAAGGTAGGGAGGGTTGTAGAGAATTGGTTTTCCCCCGTCCGATTTCGAAAGCGAAGTAAATAAGGATGCGACAGCTGCATCAAGGCTTTGAATATCGGAATATTTTGGCCCTGCTACATATCGAGGAGTGCTTTCGAGGTATGGGCGCTGGTGGATCACGCCTGGCTCTAAGAGAAGTGCCGCCCTCTCCTTTACCATTTGCGGATCAGAGATGTGGTAGGCAGCTTCGATGTATTCCTGAAGCGCGGCATGAAGCTGCATCACGGTCTGATCTATCGTGGCGAAATTCGTCTGGACATCCTTGTTCATAGGCGTTTAAGCCACATCCTCTCGGCGGCAAACCTGCATTCACCATCGATCTGTGTTTCAGGAAATATGTATGACATCAATGAAGAATTGGGCATTGTCCTGAGACCGACAGCATCCCACCGGCGAATCGCCCAGGTTGGGACCGGAGAAAATAAATCCATCGCTGCCATGCCTTTTTGACTCGTCTTGCGAACACGGAAACCTTGAGGCTGGCCCGAGACCGCGTCCATCGCCTGTAAAAGGTGCCAGGCTTCATCGAACGCTCGCCATTGGGCTTCGAATAGCGGAAAATCTAGCAGCCGCGTGACGAGTCCATTGCTGACTTCGAGGTAACACCACAACTGTGCGCCATATGTCTGGGACCGCCGGCCAATAAACCTTCCGGTCTGTTTCTTTAGCTTCGTCCATCGTCCGCAGAGCACGCAGGTACAAAAAACCGAAGAGCTGTTTGATTTTTCTCGGGACTCCAGCCAACCCGCCTTCGGTATTTCCGGGGCCATCTATAAAAAATGTCTGCGCCTCGAATTCATCTTCTTCGGCGCTGTACGTTGCTATCGTTTTCAGCCTCAGACACTCGCACACATGCGGAGTGTCAACAACAGCGACTTCACCCTGATCTAGAGCTCTTTTATCGCCCAAGTGCCAATGATGCGTATGCGGCGCGCACTTATTGGCAACTTCCTCGGAGAGCTCTGTCAGGGTAACTTCGATCTCAATCGTAATCGGCGTCTCGCCGTCTTCCTCGAGATAACGCGCATTAAAGAAGTCGAATTCCTCCACCGGAGGGGTTCTTGACAACCGGTCCGGGCCCAGCACCAACTCTAGCGCCTCACAGACCGTGGATTTCCCCACATTGTTCATACCGAGCAACAGGGTGTGGCCATCAAAATCAAGCCGGGCACTTTTGATACCGCGAAAATTCTTGATTTCCAGCCGAGCAACTCTCATCTCTGTACCTTCAATGATTCACAGGCTAACGGCACAAATTCTTCCTCCTGACAGGATCTCTAACTCTACTGCACGTTAATGAGAATTTGGATCACTGGTCGAGAGGTTCCAGTTGGGTCTGGTAACGCTGGGCAATTCGATCGTATAGTCCAGGCACCTGGCGAGCAATTACAGACACAACAAACGCATAAGGGATTGGTTTCGCACTGACGTACTGATAGCCTCCTTTGCGAGCATTGTAGTCGTTGATTCTTCGCCTTGGTCCGAATTTCCGACTAACTGTCGGTCAGTAAATATTGGCACGCATCAGGGCGTTGTGTCCTTATTATTTATGTGCCAGATGTGTGCGGGTAGTCCGGTCCAGGAAGGCGATTTCTAGCAGTGGAAGTGTGAGCCTTACTTGAGCTTGCGGGCGATCTCAAAACGCTCTGCGAATTTCACGATGGACATGTTTAGGGCCTCACAAATGGCCACAAGATCCAAGAAGTCGAGCCGACGCTCTCCAGTTTCATACTTGCTGACAAAAGCTTGCTTTGTTCCGATAGCCTTTGCCATCTGATCTTGTGACAGTCCCTTTTGCCTCCGGAGTTCACGCAGGAGGCCGAGAAGGATTGTTCGCTCACGCTGTTTTCTGCTCGACCTTTGTGCTGAAGACGCCATCGGGCGCCAGCATAGGGAGATCGTAAGCGGTACTCCAAAATGGATTATTTGCCTATGTTCTGGCGGGTCACCTGCAGCCGTCCTCGAATCGCCTTGAAAATTCGACCAAGGGCAACCTGATGGCATCGCAGATCCTCTTCAACTCCAACATATCTATTCGTCTCTCACCTTGTTCGTACTTGCTGATACGAGCCTGCGTGACCCCGAGCATCTTGGCAAGCTCCGCCTGACTCAATTTTGCTTCGATTCGGATACGGCGAAGGAGCTGCAGGAAAACCTTTCGATCGCGCTGCCTCTCGGCAGAGTGTCCTCCGATACGCTCCATATCTCTGGAGCATAGGAAGTAGTTGACAAATACTCCAAAATGGATTATTCCAAGACGGATTGGAACTTGATTGCGTCATTGAATCCTCGTTGTTTGAGATGTGCCTTCGGAAGACTCATTCAGGGGCCGCGAAGCTCTTGTTACTGAGGAAAATCGACGACGCCAGGCCCGGTTGGGGAGGACCCATGCCTTTATCCGATGAAGAACTGGCAGCCGTCTTTCTCTCTCCCTCTCGCCTTCGAACCCTTGCCGACGAAGACCTAATGCAAGCGTTGCGTATGGGCTACGACGATGCCCTGGCCGTTCTATTTGAAAGACATAGTCCTCTGGTCTTTCGGATCGCCCGCGCAATCCTCCACGATGATGGAGAAGCAGAAGAGACGGTCCAAAAGGTGTTCTTGGATATCTTCCGGGCGGCAAGCCAGTTCAATCCTGATCGAGGAACCTTCAAAACCTGGCTGCTTCAGTACGCCTACCACCGCAGCATCGACCGAAGGCAGCACCTGCAATCAAACCGGTTTTACAGTCGGGACGAACTGGACGACCTGATGCCGGCCGAACTGTTTAACGGGCCCGGACATTTGCTATGCTTGCCTCCGCAGGAGGTCACCTGCCTCGTGGAACAGGTCCTCGCCACTCTCGAGAAACACCAACGGCGCGTGATCGAGCTCACCTACTTTGAGGGACTCACAGCGGAGGAGATTGCCAAGAAAACCGGTGACACGGCCTCCTCGGTGCGGCACAACTTGTATCGGGGCATGGCCAAGTTGCGCAGCGTTTTGCTGGAAACCAGCAAGGCCAAAGGAAATGAGAAGACAGCCACCGAACCGGCGTTGAAAGGGAAGAGGATCCTCGTTGAATACCCATGAACAATACGAGGAACTGTGCGCTCTGGCCGCTAGCGGCCAAGCGTCGCAGGATGAGTTAAAGGATCTTAGATCTCACCTCGAGACCTGCCCCAGCTGTCGCAGCGCTGCTTACGACTTTAACCAGATCAGCGCTCAAGCGCTATCAAGTCTGGCCGCGAAGCGCCTGCACTGCCAAATTCCCTCTGGCATGACCCAAAGATTTGTCGCCCGTGCCAGGTCCGAGGGCATTGAACTCAGCCGCGACAATGTGCCGCAAGCCGCACCGTCCAATCGCCTTGCCCGGTTCACCCTGCTCGCCGTCGCCGCAGCGCTGATCTTGGTCGCTGCCGTTCTGATCATCAGTAAGCAAAGGGCCTCTACAAGGGCAAGTAATGTTTCGTTGCCGGTTCTGCAAACCCCTGTTTCTTCTCCTCGCACAGAAAACCAAAAGCCACGAGTCGAAGACACCCATCTAAGGCAGGAACTCTCGTCCACACGTGCGGAACTAAACTCGGCGTCGTCCACGATTCAATCGCAGCGCACCGAACTAGAAGCCGCGAAACAGCGAACGGCCGACCTTGATGCCCGGCTCAAAGAATCGGAGCAGCGAAGTGCACTTTCAGCTTCGGAACGATCGCAGCGCGAAACTCGCATCGCTGAACTCGAAGGAGAACTGGAAAAGGCGCGATCGGACAAGAGTGCGAGCGATACCGCGGTGGCTCTGGAAGAAGCCGAAGTTCGTGAGCTTCAGAAACAGCTCTCTGATGACGCTGAAGCCCTGCGGCAGCAACAGCAAGTCGCCGCAACCGGCAGCGACGTGCGTGATCTTGTGGTCGCCCGCAATCTCCACATCATCGATGTCCATGACCGGGACGGAGACGGAAAGAACCAGCGCGCGTTCGGCCGGATCTTTTACACTGAGGGAAAGTCCCTCATCTTTTATGCCTATGATCTCGCCGACCCACGGAAACTGGATGCGAAAGTCTCATTCTATGTCTGGGGCGAGCGACTCGGAGCCGAGAAGCCGATCCGCAGCTTGGGTATCTTCCACGACGATAACGCGAAGGACGGACGCTGGGTCTTGACGTTCGATGACCCTCAGGTGTTGGCACAGATCAATTCGGTCTTCGTAACCGTGGAATCCTCCAAGAAAGCGATAAAAGAGCCCGGTGGACGACGGGTATTGTTTGCCTTCCTAGGGGACAAGCCGAACCACCCGTAACAAAAGCCCCACTTCGTGCTGTCGCACCACCTTCCCGAGACGTGATCGCGCTGGATTCCTCGTAGTCAAGCATCATGACAATTCGCACGAGATTCAATCAACGCAAAACGCATAATTCAGGACTAATCGCTTCCGAGTATGCGAGCGGTGCGCCCCAACGCAACACAACATCTCCGTAGGAGGTTGCTCTGAAGAGAGGTAGAATCGCCGATATCATAAATGACAACCGCCGTCAGCTAGGTATTGAGTTGGCGCCAACCGTCATCGGAAAAGGAGCCGGCTATGATCATCGAGGGGGGCTACGCAATATTTGGAATCGGTTGCGCAGGCGGTTTGCTTGCTGAACTTCTCCACTGGTGGAACCTCAGGGAGTCACCGCAGCTGCCCGCCTATTCCAAGAATCCGTTCTATTGGGGCGTCACAGCTGCGATGATATTGGCTGGCGGCCTAATAGCATGGATTTATTTCGGCGCTAGGGCCGAGGCGATAATTGCTGTCCACGTTGGCGTTTCGACGCCTCTCATCCTCCAGAAGCTCGTGACCAGCGTGCCCGATACCAAGGGTTCGAAGAACATCATCGTCACGCCAGCACCGACGGTTCGCCGATTCTTTACCTGGTGATCGATGCGATCCCTCGGTGCCATTGTCGTAGGAATCGGCGCCTATCGCTATGACCCGGTCCATTTCCAGCGGCTTCGATATGCGTCGAGTGACGCCGAGGAGGTTGTCCAGTATCTCAGGACCTGCTGGCCGAAACCAGATGAGGCTACGCTGATCCGCATCGCTGACGGGGATGCGACGGTGGAAGCGATCGCGGAAGCGTTCCTTACGCTCGAGCGGGAGGGTCCCTATGATCTCCAACTGATCTTCCTCTCCGGACACGGTTGGGTAGACTCTCGAAGCGCGGGCTTTGTAACTCAGCCGCCTACCGGTTCGTCCAATCTCAGCCTGCTTGACTATGCTCGCCTCGACCGACTACTCGAATCCGTGTCGGTAAAGCGGACAATTCTAATTCTAGATTGCTGCTACGCCGAAGGTATCACTCGGCGGATGAGTTTCTTTGGCGGGCTCGGTGAAAGTGATGCGCGCCTTTTCATAGCCTCGTCGCGCGAGCGGCAACTCACGTGGGAGGATGAGCGGGTCGGCCACGGAATCTTTACGGCGCACCTGCTCGACCTTCTCAAGACTGGAAGTTCGGCCAAGCTGAACGGGGTTCGGGATCAACTCGACGTAGACGGCGAACTGTTTCCAGTACTGTGTGATCAGGTCCCGCTGTATGTGCTTGAGCACAAGCAGCAGCGACAGGAGCCCGTCAAGGGCGGCATTTCCATCCGCTCGGTTACACTGCCTGTTGCCCGCGCGGCGCGGCGCATTAAGGAACGAACAGCATTCGGCACGGCGGTTCGCCGGCTCCGACAGATCATTGTCGGGGCCTCTCTGGCCTGCATGGTTTTCCTCTTCTTCGCATTCACCCTCGCTTATTATGCGGAAGCTGACCGTAATGGGGATATCCGCCTGCGTCATGGGACGAAATGGCTGGCGCCGATCTTCCGATTTCTCCCGACTCTCCGCGCCGACACGGGGATCTCCTCCACTGAACTCTCGGACGATCCGGCCAATCGTTATGCTGTACAGTCAGGCGAGACGTCGGGCTTCTGGACGCATATGTCCCGGCAAGGCTATCGAGCCTGGTACGACAATATCCGCCCAAGCCTCGATGACCGAGCGGTCGCAAGATACGACGTCCTGCTTGCGACTGGCGCCCCGCGGCCAGTTTATCGTTTGAATGATGAGTCCCGGCCGTCTGAAATTCGGTTCGCTGCCTGGGCTCTCCTTGACAGCTCGGATCCCAATCAACTGAACACGTTGCTGGGCCACATAACTGGGGCCGATCGCACGACTCCGCTGGTGTCCCCTTTCTCGCCAAACGACCTTGATTTCAACATACTGGATCTGCCCCAGCCAGAGCTTGCAAGCTTTGCCGACGCGTTGCGATCGGCGGCGGCCGTCGACCCGGATCGCACGTTCATCGCCTATCTCGGCTTCCTGAAAGCCAATCAAGTCTGGCTCGCTCACAGCTCACCAGAGCAGCACGGGGAGGAGGCGCAACGCCGGGCCGCGGACGATGTAGCTGATGTCCTTGCCGTAATCGCGAAAGCAAGGATCGATCGAGGTCAGCCCGCGCTGGACCCAAAGATGATTTCTCTGTTAAACGAGCTTGGCAAGGTGGGCTATCGCCCCCTTGTGCAGATCGCGCTTAGCAGGGTCGCTGCAACTCCGGTAGACAGGAAATCAGCGGCGTCGAAAGCGCTCTCGGCCTTCCACGGAAATTCAGCCGAACCGGCAGAGGCCGCCGCGATCCGCCAACTGAGAGACTCCCTGGACTCCTCGGTTTCTTCACAGGCGATTGTTGAGAAAGCTTACAAGCGTTTTGTCGCGGTTGCGGGTCCAGAGCAGTCCGACCTGACTGGGTTTCTGATCGCGGCTGCTGACAAGAAGGCGATTCCGCCCTCCGTGATGGAGATCCTCCTCGACAAGGCGCGAGAAGCGATCGCCCGGCATGGCGGCGAATTCGTGGACACCGAATATGCGCGTATTCTCGCTCACGCGATGGGCCAGGTGCCTCTGGAATCACGCCCACTGGCATATCGGTTGGTCGAGACGGTGGCAGCAGGCGTGACACCGATAGCGAGCAGCACGGCCGAGATGTATACCGCTTTGGGTCGGCAGGGGTTGGAAACGCCGGCTATGTTCCGGGAGATTGTTGCGGAGGCGAGAGCCGCGCCGCCTTATCAGCCACAGAACCCGGGCGTGGTCGCCGAGCCGCTGCCAGGACTGTCGATTGTTGTAGGCCATGGGCCGTGGCTTGAGGGTCTCGCTGTGCTCGGTGCGGATAGGCCCCTTACGCCAGAGGCCATCAAGATCCTTGAGAGCCATGCCAACGATCCATCCCTGCGCGACGTTATCTTTCGCGCTCTGGTGCGCCAGCCCCCCTGGCTCAGCCAGCAGTGTTGGAAGACCGGCTGCAGCCGGATGCTGAAGGCTTTTCCGGAAGATGGGGAAAAGCGCCAGCTCGCCTCGGATCTATTGGCAGAAAAGCTTGCCAGTTTGCCGCGCGGTGAATTCGTTGTGGCACTGGATCAGCTCAGGAAAGAGCGGGCCGGCGAGAGTGAGCCTGAAGTTCGAATTGCGCTGGGACTGGCGACGATCAATGCGCAGTTGGCTCGCGTGCGAACCACGCCGGTCGGTAGCCAACTATTTGAGTGAACCACGACGGGATTTCTTTGGTGACCCGATGCGCGTTCAGGCTTCGGCGCGATAGGAGTTGTGTCAAGACGATGCGGTTCGAATCAGGAGGTTGGTGGCACCCTAGTCGCTGTGAACTGTTGTCGGTCATATACACGTTCCCGTGGCAATCGATCATGACTGCCAAGTTACTCTGCGGAGATGGTAGCCCATCAACCATTGGTCGTTGAATTCGAAAGATTCAGTTCCAATAACGGTCGTCCTCAAACGCGTGTTCCGGCCCCGTGGGAACCAGGTTCAGAAACAACTGAAGAAGTCGCGCGAATAGCGGGTATTGAGTAGCTCTAAAGTGCTTTCTCCAGGAACGAAAATATTGCATTTTGTTGCCCGTCCCGCGGAAGAGCAGGATCCAGTTGAGCTTCCAGGCTTCGTGATGCCACCCGTAGTGTTCGGCTTTCGCGATAATCTCCAGGGCCATGCGCTCTTTTTCTGGATTGAGTCGCCAGTGTCCGGATCGGATCCAGTCGCGCTTCATGATCACATCCATGGATACCAACCCTAGACTGCGATATCCCCGCCGCGCCGGCAGGGGAAGCCCATCCGCTGTGGCAACGCCGATTCTCTCTGCATTCTGTTGCAGCGCTTCCAATCGCCCCCAAGCGCCCGATTCCTGGAGAATCTTTCGGACTTGGCGATACAAGGGACTAGCCTTGCCCTGAATGTATCGAAGGATCGACGTGAGGCGGAATGCACGCGCAATCTGGGCAGCGCGCATGTACATAATCATCCTGGCCTCTGTTGCGGCAGCACGAAGGTCACCCGTTGCGGACGCGTGATCGAGGAGTTCTTTGTCGATTCGATTGAGCATCGTCCAGGCTTTGAGATGTTGCCCATAGATGACTCTCGCACAACAGAGATCGATCATTCCCCGCAATCGTTCGTCGGGGGAACCCAGTGACCTGGCGACCTCAGACTTGAGTTCCTGTACCGCGTCTCGATATAAACCGCAATGTCCAAGGAGCGACTGCCTCAGGGCCGGCTTGTCCCCGAGTTCGGAAAATGATTCATAGAGAAGCGTGGGGCATGCAATCCAGTTCAATATCTGCAAACGCCACTCCCCTGTGAGAGCGGGGTCGAAGTCATCAAGATGAACGGTCTGCGGCGACGGGGCCGAAACCGTTAGGTCGGGATCGAGGAGTATCCTCAGGAAATCGAGCAGGTCGCCCTCCACCACTACGCCTCGCTTTTCGCTCAAAACACGTTGAGCATTCGGCTGCAAGGCCCGGCGATGCGGTTGCAGCCATACGGTGTGAGCCTGTTTCGTGTAGTTGACGAGTTCCGGGCAGATGTCAAAGTCGCGGCCGCTATATCCGATGATGATCAAGGTTCGATCTCTGGTCATCTCGAGCAACAGATCCCGCTTCCATTGGTCCAGCCAGCTTTCGGCCTGCAGGTCACAAACAATCGTCGCTTCGGCACCGGGCGCTGCCGTTCCGTGAATCTTGAAGTAGGCCTTTGGCGATGAAGAAGATCCCGAGCACAAATTCCGGTAATGCTCGAAGCTCCGGGGATCAAAAACGGTAACGACGTCTGGATCGCCTTCGGCGAGCGAATCAAACGCGAGATCGTAGTTTGTCGTGACTAGACCTTTCGCCAATCCGGATTTCAACGAGGAGAACAAACAATGGTGAATCGGGTTCGGCTGCCTTTCGCAGAAGAGTCTCTGGATAATGGGCCGAATGGCCCTGCGATTCGGGTAGCAATGCATGACGGCTTCAAACGGAATGTCGTCGAGGTCCTTCCCCAGGAAGGACAAATCAGACTTGCGCAGGATTCTCTGCCACAAAGCTTGGGTGATGTTCCACCCTGCAGGCAGGTTCGTAGGCGGGAAGATAGAAATATAAGAGCCAACCAGGTAGACAACACCGGGCGCGCGCCACATCTCGAGCGTCGCGTCATCGAGATCAGAGATTGCGATGCACGAATAAGGCAGATGCACCCTCACCGCAAAGGTCGTGATAGCCGCTAAAACGCGGATTCTCGCATCTCGTGCGGTCTAAACGCAACCCTATCGCTCGATGTTGCCGTTACGAGAATTTTCTCTTGGGCAAAAATCCGCGATCAGCCCGCATACGTTTGTAGAGGAAATCTGAATCAATGTTCGGTCTCCGTTGTAGGCCTTTGGCAAATTGCCTTTTCTCTTGGTTGCTTTTCTCCCTCGTCGCCAACTTTATCTGGGCACAATCCGAAACTGCGACGGTTTCCGGTCAGGTCGTGGACCCGTCCGGGCTGAACGTAAAGGGTGCCCAGGTAAAGCTTGTAGACATCGATCGTGACACCTTCACCAGTGTGACCACGAACCCTTCCGGCTTGTACACGTTTCCGAGCGTTAAACCTGGGCGCTACCGGATGGAGGTTTCAGTGGCGGGCTTCAAAGTAGTCAATGTCACGGGTGTCACGGTAAATGTCCAGGATCATCTCGAACAGAATTTCAAACTAGTGGTGGGATCAGTTTCTGAGTCGATAACGGTGGAAGGTGGAGCGCCGTTGATGGACACTGAATCCGCGGCGGTAAGTACCGTCGTTGACCGGAACTTTGCGGAAAACCTTCCCATGAATGGACGGAGCTTTCAATCGTTGATTCAACTCGCGCCGGGAGTCGTCTTGACGCCTGGCAGTGGCGAGGATAACGGGCAATTCAGCGTCAACGGACAGCGCGCCGCTTCCAACTATTGGATGGTAGACGGGGTGAGCGCCAATATTGGGGTGGGTTCAAGCAGTACGGGTAATGGGTTTGGCGGTGCGGTCGGTTCTTTTAGTGCTCAGGGTGGGACCAATAGTTTGGTCTCCGTTGATGCCATGCAGGAATTTCGTATCCAGACTTCCACGTATGCTCCGGAATTCGGGCGCACACCGGGTGGGCAGATTTCAATTGTCACTCGCTCAGGCACGAATCAGTTTCACGGGACAGTGTTCGACTACTTCCGAAACGATGTGCTTGATGCAAACGACTGGTTCAACGGTTACTACAACCCGCCACTCCCAAAGTCCGAGGAACGCCAGAATGATTTTGGTGGGACTTTCAGCGGGCCGATTCTAAAAGACCGAACGTTCTTCTTTTTTTCCTATGAGGGCCTCCGGCTTCGAGTGCCACGGACCGCACTTACGACTGTACCCGATCTGGTGGCGCGGCAGAACGCATCGACGGCCATGCAGCCTTTTCTGAATGCATTCCCACTGCCTAATGGTCCGGAAGACCCGGCAAACCCCGGTGCCGCCCAGTTCAACGCTAGCTTTTCGAACAGCTCAACACTCGATGCCTACAGCCTTCGGATCGACCATCATCTAAGCAACAGGTTGACTTTGTTTGGGCGGTACAACTACTCCCCTTCCGAAATTTCATTGCGCGGTGGAAACGGTACATTCGATGCCTTAAGTGTGGTTATCCCAACCCGAATCACGACACAGACAGTAACAGTAGGGACTACTTGGACCATTTCTCCCTTAATAGCCAACGATCTGCGATTCAATTACAGCAGGACAAATTCCTCCAGCGATAGTCGCCTGGATACGTTTGGTGGTGCTGTTCGCCCGACGTCTCTGCCATTTCCAAGTCCATTCACCGCCCAGGATGCGAACTTAGCGTTCGACATCGGGTCACTGCGGAATGGGTTTCTTAGTGTGGGGAAGAGTTCCCAGGCGCTGCAGCGCCAGGTCAATATTGTTGACAACTTGTCCGTGCAGAGAGGCTCACACAGCCTGAAGTTTGGGGTTGACTTTCGTCGCTTGACGCCGGTGTTTGACCCACTACTGTATGGCCAAGCCGCTTTTTTCGGTGATGTCGGATCCGCCGAATCCGGGAGTCTCTTGGAGGGTGATGTAACCGCTCAACGCGGTAGTACATTCCTATTCCGAAATCTGGGCGTTTTCGCACAAGACACGTGGCGGATGCTCCCGCGCCTAACGCTCACCTACGGCCTCCGATGGGATGTCGATTTTTCCCCCTCCTCCATAAACGGTCCCAGCCTCCCTGCAGTCACTGGCTTCAACCTGAGCGATTTGTCGGAACTCGCTCTGGCGCCCAATGGAACCCCGCCGTTCAAGACGCCGTACGGCGGTGGAGCGCCTCGACTCGGAGTCGCCTACCAGATCTCTCAGAGTCAAGACTGGCAAACGGTGCTCCGCGGCGGATTTGGTGTTTTTTGTGACCTTGCGACTTCGGAGGCGGGCAACAACACAGCTTTGGCCACCTACCCGTTTTCTGCATTGACCTTCATCTTTGGCGGCACGTTTCCCTTTGACCCCGCTACGGCCGCACCACCCCCGATCACGGCTGCTGGCCTAGCTCCGCCTTTCGGTGAATTGACCGCGTTTGATCCCAACTTGAAGCTGCCTTACACCCTTGAATGGAATGTTGCTCTTGAGCAAGCTCTCGGAAAGCGGCAGACCATCTCTATGTCGTACATTGGCGCGGCAGGAAGACGGCTAATACAGTCAGCTTCTATAACTGCACCGAATGCGAATATCGGGACCGCACAGTTGGTAACCAACGCAGGTACATCCGATTACAGTGCGCTCCAGGTTCAACTCCAGAGGCGATTGTCACACGGCCTCCAAGGGCTCGCTTCCTATACGTGGTCGCATTCGATTGATACGGGTTCTGCTGGGTCAATCGGGGTCGGGTCCAATGCGCTTGTACCATCGGCCCTCGCAGGGTCGAACCGTGGACCTTCCGACTTCGATGTCCGCAACGCGCTTTCTGCCGGTGTCACCTACGACGTCCCAGCACCGAAGAGCAATTCTTTCACGAACGCAATTCTGCGTGGGTGGTCGCTACAGAATGTGATCCAGGCTCGCTCCGCGCCGCCCGTTAACGTCTATTACTCCCTCTTAGCGCTCCCTAGCGGGTTTCGAACAAGTGTGCGACCCGATGTAGTTCCAGGACAACCCTTCTACACCTACGGATCGGCGTACCCTGGAGAAAAGGCATTCAACCCAGCCGCATTTACTTCTTCCCCGCTTAATCCAACTACCGGATCTCCCCTTCGCCAAGGTGACCTGGGTAGAAATTCTCTTCAGGGCTTTGGCGCTACCCAATGGGATTTTGCAGTGCATCGCGACTTTCTGATTCACGAGTCGCTCAAGTTGCAGTTCAGAGCAGAAATGTTCAATGTCCTGAATCATCCCAACTTCGGCCCACCGATTGGGGACCTTCAAAGCCCGCTATTTCCCAATCCTCAATTCGGCTTGTCAAGCCAGACGCTGAACAATAGTCTCGATCAAAATCCAGGTGGCGGAGGTTTCAGTCCCCTTTATCAGATCGGCGGGCCACGCTCGATCCAGTTCGCACTCAAATTGATGTTTTGATGTGGGAACAAGCCGTTGACACAGGGCTCGCAACGCCATCTGACTCGTCGGAGGTCGATAACCAGTGAGCGCTGAAAGGAATCTCAGCGATTGGCTCTCCCCGAGCGAAGCAACGCCAATATTCATTCTTCGTCTGAGTCTCCTAGATGCAATCAAAGGTGGTGAGCTGAGTGAGTCGCCCTTCCATTCCGTTTATCCAGCAGCCCAGCCCCCGCCATTTTCGCGAGTACTGCCAATGCAAATGAGTCGTCAAACGAGTTTTGCGGCATTTTCTCGTTATATTCTTCAATGCAGTTGGGTATGCGGCTTGTGTCTCGCTTTCGTTACTCAGTCGGGGGCAAAACAACGGCACCCGACGGGACCAATTCAGGAAGCCAAACGACCTGTCACCGTCGCCGATGCCGTCCGGATGGCTAAGGTGTGGGACAACGGCTACGACGCCGCTGCGGTACCCGGCCAGGACGTGGGTCAGGTATCTCCCGATGGCAAGAAGATTCTCATCATTGTGAAAAAGGGAAACCTCGATCAGAACACCAATGACTACTCACTGCTGTTTTGGTCGACAGCAGGAATATTCCATCACTCCGCGCCGGAAACCCTCTTGACCCTGTCATCCTCTTCAAACCGGGAGGCGATTAAAGACGTCAGATGGTTTAGCGACGGCGAGACTGTTGCATTCTTGGGAGCACGTCTAAAAGAGCCATCGCAGGTTTACGCGTTCAACACTCGAACCCGCAACCTGCGGAGGATTACCAAACACCCGACAAATGTCATTTCTTACAGCATAACCTTCAAATCGGACCACGTTGCGTATATCGCCGAAGCATCGACCGAAAGCATTTGGAACTCGGCCACCAGACGGAAAGGGATGTGGATTACAGGTGAGTACTTATCAGACCTCATACGCGGTGTTGAGAAAGGTCATCAGCCCGAGCTATTTTGTCTGTCGACCAAGCTCGGGAATCGTCCCAAGAAACTCCCCATTACGGTTTCAGGTGTAAGCGCACTCTCCTTGTCACCGAACGGCAGATACATCGTTGTATCCGATTTCTTTAAGGACCAGACTCCCGAAACCTGGAAGGAATACACTGACCCGAGAATCAGTCAAGCGATCGCTCAACCCGCAATAGGAGGCTTTTCGCGTCTTCAGAGGTATTTGCTGATCGACACACGCACAGGGCAAGCTCGGATACTCCTAAATTCTCCAGTCAAGCCAGACCCCAGTGGCTCGGAGAAGTTCTGGTCACCGGACGGCACCTCTGTTGTTCTTACGAATACCTACCTTCCTCTTGAGGGTACAGAAGGTGTCGAACGCAAGGAAAGGCAAGTTGCCCCTTTTACGTTTGAGGTACAAGTTCCTGGTGGCAAGATCACGAAGATAAGCCAGGAAGATCTCAGACTATTAGGGTGGAACCCAACAACGAATCGTCTTGTGTTCGAGGTCGGTAGGATGGAGCGGGAGCCTGGCTTTGCAAGAAAGGTATTCTTCCAAAAAGAAGGCGGCATCTGGAGGGAAGTGAGCGGAGGTTCCGAAAGAATTAGTGCGCCAGAGATCGCGTTGAAACAGGACATGAACACCGCGCCCACTATCGTCTTGAAGGACCCCACGACCCATAAGGAGGTCGTGTTGCTGGATCTGAATCCAGAATTCCGGGACTTGAAGTTTGGGAGGGTCGAACAGATTCAGTGGAAAACCACAGATGGGCAGACCGAAAAGGGCCGTCTCTACTATCCCGTGGACTATGTGCCCGAAAAGCACTATCCACTCGTCATTCAAACGCACGCCTATGACCAGCCTTATAGATTCGAAATTGATGGGCCCTTCACGACCGCCTTTGCCGGGCAGCCTTTTGCGGGAAAGGGCATTATGGTGTTGGAAACGCAGATCCATCACAGTCCCAGCGAGGAGAGTCCACGAGAGGCTGATGAGGCACGGATGGTTTACGAGAGTGCCATTGAATATCTTAGCCGCAAAGAGCTCATTGACTTAGAGCGCGTTGGCATCATTGGATTCAGTCGTACATGCTTTCACGTAAAAGCGGCGCTGACCTCCTCAAAATATCATTTCGCCGCCGCAGCGGTAACGGACGGCGTTGACCCCAGCTATGTTCAGTACATCGTGTATGGCACTCCGGACTTTGACGAACGGTTTAATGGAGGCGTTCCACCCTTTGGAGACGGCCTGAAACTATGGTTGCAGCATTCACCTGGGTTCCACATCGATAGCGTTCACACTCCGCTCTTAATTACGGCAATAACTCCTGACTCCTTGTTAGGGGAGTGGGAGTGGTTTGCAGCCTTACGTCGGTTGCATAAGCCAGTAGAAATGCTTTATCTGGAGGACGGATCACATATCTTGGAGCGGCCTTGGGACCGGGTGGCTTCCCAACAGGGGAATGTTGATTGGTTTGTCTTTTGGCTGAAGGGCGAAGAAGACCCTGATCCTGCTAAGGCGCAACAATACGCACGCTGGCGGCAAATGAGGTGAAGTGAATTAGGTATCTGCCTCTTCTTAGCAAAATGACTGCTGCCGGTTCAGGCTGGAACCTAAGCTAAGTGAGTTGGCAAGTGGTCCGACGCCAGGAATCCTAGTTATTCATGAAGATCATATGCCGGGTCGCTGAAGTCAGACGGGCAGCTAAACTCTATTCCGTTACCCTTTTTGTCTGGAACAAACTCGACCACTGCACGAACGGTGCTGAGAATGTTCACTTGCGCTTGTGAGTATGTCATTGTTTCGTGCTTCTTCGTCCAGTGCAACTGGAGAAGCATTGAAGTATCAATATTGACTTGTCCGAAGACGTGCGCAACTTCCAGTCGGATTACTCATCCAAATCGTACGCCGGGTCTTGAAAGGATAGCCACTGGCCGGGGTCTATCGCGCTACCAATTGTGAAGAAAATAAAATCGATCACGGCACGGGACGGTGCGAAGAATGCGCAATTCCGGTTTTGAGTACTTCATTGTTTTGTCCTCCTTAATTCTTGGAGCTATTCACGACTTCGCTAAGGTTACAGTCAAGCCAAGGGTATCGTTTCTCTGAGCACCGAAACACCGGGAGCCATGAATTGAGGTCTGGCTTCTGAAAAAAACACTATGTTGAACTTCGCCGGAGTGTGTATATATGGAAGTGCCTTCCCGGTCGTAAGGAGCAACCGGGAAGGCGGCGAAAGAAGATGCCAGTGCTTGCCAGAAGAACTAGCATCTTCCGTTTGATTACTCATCCAGGTCATACGCCGGATCTAGATAAGGCGACGAATGACCGGGGTCAATGCTGGCACCCACTTTGGTTGGCTGGTTGAACTCGATCACCGCACGCGCGGTGCCGAGAATGCTCAGTTCCGGTTTCGAGTATTTCATCGTTTTGACCTCCTTTTGGGATAATCCACCGCTCCGCTAGCAGGCGTGGTGGAAACTTTGTGCGCAACCGGCCGGTCAAGGGCCCGCCTGTAGCAAGACCGCTGCTAGAGGTCGCGGTAGGGGTCTCGGCGTGTGTAGCAAGCCTCGTGACACCAAATCGCGCAACCAAAATTCAAGCGAAACTGTTCTCAGTAGTCTTACGGTGTGAACCATCTTCCCGCTTCTGGCAGCATGGATGGTCTCCAGCAACTGAGCTGGGTCGACGTATCCAAAGACCGAGCTAAGAGGCGATTCGAAGGCGGCCCGCACCTGTTCCAAATTGTTTTCTAAAGCGATTACCGGGGTCCGTGCGGCGGTTCCTTTTGTGTGCCGTGACAACACTTCTGCGGGTACGATACCAACCAGAGAGCGGCGCATCAAAGACCGTCTTTCACCTGGACGAAGTAACTGGCTAGCTGGAACGGACAGGATAAACTCTATGAGGGTCTGGTCGAGAAATGGGTATCGAGTCTCTTCAAGAACGGTAGCATGACGTGTGCGCTTCGCCATTTTCTTTGCTTCGAGCAGGACGCCACTGATATAGGAGCGGCGTGTGGGTAACCAAAATCCGAAGTGCTCGTCGACGTCCAACTGCCTGCTGGCCAACCTTGTGCGTTTTGCAAAGTCTTTCTGTATCCAGGGTTCGACTTTAACCTGTTTGATCACGTACTGTCCCAGAAAAGGAGGTACGAGACCCAGGAGCCCCTGCCACATGAGATGCGGCCAAGGTTTTCTCTTCACCAGACTCCATGCCATCAGCTGTTTGGCTAGTCTGACCAGCTCTAGTTGAACGATGAGGTCCGCCAAGAGCGCAGTGGGATTCGGCACACCTCCCAGGAACTCGTCACCTCCCACGCCAGAGAGGACCGCTCGGTAGCCTCCGTTTCGCAGCACATCAGCCCGTTCGGCCTCAAGCTCTCGTGCAGCGCCGAGATAGCCCGGCAAGGGGGCAAAGTCGGGATATTCAAGCGAAGCAGAAGACCTTCCCAGCTTGCTTGCATCAATGTGAGCGCCTACCGTCCCGCGCTTCTCCTCGATCTTCTGGAAATAGATCCAATCATCGCCATGGGGCTCGGTCCTGTCGTAATAGGAGAGCGTGTCGAGACGTGATGTTTGAGCACCCTCTTTCGCGAGAATGTCGTCTGCCATGCAAACGATCGACGACGAATCTAGTCCACCACTGAGTTCAGCAAGCACGGGGGAATCGGAGCGCAGTCGACGGCGAACCGATTGTCGGAAGACATGTCGGAAGTGTTCTTCGTAGTCCTCGTCGGTTTTGTAGCGAATTCTCGATTTCGGACTAAACGACCAGTACCGATGGACAGAAGTCTTTCCGTCGCTATGAATACGCACGAACTTCCCGGCGTGGACTTCGCGAATCTCACGATAAGGCGTCATATGAGCGTCAGGATCATTCGCGAAGTATCCGGCGATGTAGTCATCGTCGATGTGAAACTTATCGCCCGAGAGCAGCACGAGCGGAGTGAGATCAGTCGACCACCAGATTCGGCTCTTCGTCACGGAGTAGAAAATATGCCGGATTGCCATGTAGTCGACGGCGAAGATGAGTTCGCGCTGTTGGGGCTTCCAGATGCAAACGGCCCAGTCACCGACAATGCGTCGGAAACAGTCAGTCTCCCAACGGTCGAAGGCGGCAGCGACGATGGCAATATCGGTCGGTTCGCCTTCGAGATCACGACGCAGTTCCTCAATGAGATCGTCGCGGTTGTCTAGTCGGCCGTCGCAGGTGACCACAAAACCAGTACTTGAGATGTTGGGTTGTTTCTCACGGCGCGACTCGAGAGTTGTATGGAAAGGGCGATAGAGAAGCGCAACCGGACCATCCACATAGCAGGATTCGCCGTCTGGACCTGCATGCTTCAAGGATCCCGTAAGGTCTGCGAGCAGTTTACCGTCAACCGGCCTTCCGTCGAAGTTCCAAATGCCTGCCTGTACACTCATGCCGGTCTCCTTGCTAACACCGATCCCAAACGGCGTAGGTCGCCTGGACGTTCGATCTCTCATTGATGGCTCGCCCTTCGACCTCGACCCACGAGTGAGCCTTGAAAGGCAGTTTCTGGGCTCCCAAAACCATCTGCGCAGAGATGCCGTGGTTCCTGAGCAGGCAGGTGGTCACGAAGGAGCGCTGCAAACAGAGAACCTGTTTCGGGTACCAGACGCAGGCGTAGTTAACGGCTGTGCAGATGCGATCGATGGTGTCGGAATCAGTAGCCTTCTGAGCTACCTTCCATCGTTTGACCATCAAGTAGATCGTTTCAAAGCTGCAAACAGCGCTCAGAACGTCGTAAACGAGAAGCGCGAAGACGGCTCTAAGAAATGGCATCAGGCACTCCCCCGAGCCGAACGTGAATGCCAAGTTCATGGCAGATGAAGGCGAGTCTGTCGGTCAAAGCCTCAATCTTGCTGGAAAGCGGCTGAACGGGTGTGTGGCCCCAGGTCGGCCTGTAGTCGAGCAGGATGGGATGGCCGGAGGTGTTTGCGGCCTGCAACCGCGCCGCCATTTTGCGCGCGTGCATCGGATTGCATCGAGTGTCTGCATCTCCGGAGATGAGCAACACAGCAGGATAAGCAACCGTGTCCTGGACATGGTGGTAGGGCGAGTAGGCCAACAGGGATTGGAAGTCGTCTTGATCTTCTGGCAATCCGTATTCGTCAGCCCATCCCGCGGCAAAGTCGAAAAGGTGGTATCTCGTCATGTCGAGTAACGGGCCAAGGCAGATGGCAGCCCGGAATAGGTCGGGGCGTTGCGTAATGGCAGCGCCAACGAGCAGGCCTGCGTTAGAGCCACCGCCAATAGCGATGCGACCGGATATCGAGCGTTTTTCTCGAATGAGCCACTCAGCCGCCGCCACAAAATCATTGAACGAGTTCTGACGGTTCTCACGCTTGCCGGCGCGATGCCACTGCTCGCCCAGTTCGGACCCACCGCGCAACGCTGGCACGGCAAAGAGAAATCCCTGCTCTATGAGGAACGAGGCGAACGCAGTGAAGCGAGGAGTAACGCAATTCCCGAAGCCGCCGTAGCCGGTTAGGAAGGTTGGGAGTGGACAGGAATGTAACAGGTCTTTGCGGGCAGCAAGAAAGAGCGGAACTGAAGTTCCGTCTGCGGAGGTGTATATAGTTTCTTCGACTGCGATCGCCGAAGGATCGACTGCGGAGTTCACATCGTTCCAAGTGACGGATTCTTCTAAGCGCATATCATAGCAATGAACGCTAGGCGGTCTGGAAATTGAAGTATGGCTGTAGAACAATTTCTCCGTTGCGTTCATTCGATTGAGCAAGTCGATAGTCCCGCGAAAAGGGAAGTGCGGCACTTCCCTCCGTTCTCCGCCAAGCCCGAACACTTCAACCTTCGTGGAAAAGCGATCGATCCGAGTGACGAACACCTGGTCGCCCGCGACGGCAAACTGCTGAATGCGCTTGTCGGACTCGGGCACAACATCGTTCCAACTCGAGGGATCAGGATTAGTTAGATCGATTCGGACGACACGGAAATTCGGCGCTGCGAAGTCTGTGTAAGCAAACAGTTGACCGCGCAGGAAGAATGGTACGAAGCAGCCCTTGATTTCCTTGACTACGAGCCTGGCCTCAGATGATTCGGATGACATCGCCTGCAGATAAATGGAGGTCCGAGGTGACTTGCTCGTCGAGAAGACGGCGTAGGCTAAGAAATTGGATTCAGGGGAGCTGAGAATTCTGAGGAACAAGTTCGGCTCCTCTCCGGCAAAGAACATCGCCCGATCCTGAGATCGGTCTGTGCCAAAGCGATGCCAGAAAGCAGCTCGATAGCTGGGATGGAGATCGCGCAGTTCGCGATGGGAGTAATAGAAACCAGAGCTATCAGGTGCAAAGACGAATCCGGTGCAGTAGCCTTCCGGAAGACGATCGGGAAGCACGACGCCCCGTTCGACATCGAGGATTTCGAGAGACGAGTGATCAGTGCCGCCTTGCCGTACCGAGTAAGCGAGGAAGCGACCATCTTGAGCGATCGCAGCAATGGAGACAGCGATTGAATTCCCGCTTCCACGCTGGGCCGGTTCGACCAGAACAGTTTCCGGCCCAAACAACCCGTCCCTCATGACTATGGCGGGCTGCTCGCTGTCTTCCTGGCGCTTGAGGAAAAAGTAGCGGTCGGCGACGTTCCACGGTTCAGAGACGATTTCTTTCAAGGCCAGCAACTCTCTAACCCGGGTCCGAATTGGCTCTCGGTTTGGAATCGCAGCAAAATATGCGTGCGTGTATGCAGCCTGCCCTTCGAGCCACTTCCTCGTTCTCGGTGAGTTCTGATCTTCTAGCCACCGATACGGGTCTGTGATCTCGATGCCGTGTAGGATCTCGGTTACGGGCTCAATTTGGGTCGGCGGAGGTGCATCCACTAAGTGAGCCATATGCTTACGCTCCCGAACCTTCAGGGCTACGGAGGTAGCAGCTCTACGACTGGGCTCAATCCCACGTCTGAGCTAGACGATGCGTGCACAATAAGGCCACAGCGGAGTCGTTCTTAAAGAACTTTTTTCATGCGCGAATTTCTGCAGATGACCTCTATCGGAGGAACGCTTGAAAAGCATCACTTGGAACTGCAGGGGCGAGATTGAAACATGATGAGCGCTAAGCAGTTGACTAAGCTGGCGAACACGTAACTGATCGCGTCGCAATAAGGATCAGGCGCTTTAGGTGAGCATAGCGGTTTAGGTTCGCACACCGTAATTGCACAAAATTGTGCAAACCATGGCACAATCTACTGGTTACGATACGTTACTAACTTCTATTACCGTCTTGCCATTGTGGGGTGGATGGTACGAGCCTATCTTCAGGCCATGACCTCTCGTAGCGGATCTCCGGTGGCAGCCATGTCTGCCCAGCGCTTCTCAAGGTAGATTTTGAAGTCGGTTACGCTTCCGCCCATGAGCGATCTTAGCGGGATATAGATTGGGACGACCGCATCAGGATCATGCTCCAAGCGCCTGGCAAAAGTCAGAGCGGCCCAGTAAAGGAGTGAAGTCTTACCTCGGCCTGCCGGGGCGACAACGACGAGCTTACGGTGAAGGTTCAAAGCGTCAAGGAATTCTCGGTCATAGTGAGTGTGCCTCAATTCGATTCCCCCAGCCGCACGAACCTGCCCTGTCACGGTTTCGCGCAGTTGCTTGTGTATATACGTTGTCTCCTTCAAATCATTCATCGGGCTGCCCCTGAACGTATGCTCGAAACGGCCACACCGGTCAAGAATCATCGCTATGTAGGTGCTCTTGGAGGCAATTGCGTCGTTGGGGGGAAAGCGTCGCGGCTCCTTCAGCTCTTCCCTGATCTCTTGAAGTGCTCGGGCCTCTGCATTCGCCTTCCAGGCTCGGAGCGACGTCTCAGGAAACTGTTGGGGATCGTTGTCTATGAGCTTCGCGCAGGATTGGCAGAGCCATATTCCATTTTCAGCCGACTGCCGTTCATCAGAAGAGAGTTGGAGCACGAATCGGGGACCGCGTGGAGCGGCAGCAGTAATGTGAGCAGCAACGCCGATATTCAAGACTCTATTAGGGTTCTCCTGCGGCCCGGTGGTAAGCTTGCCGCATCTCGAACATCGCATTCCCACACGTTTGGCCAGCGTTTCCTTGACTGAAAGTGAGAAGTCGTCTCGCATAGGCCCAACAATCGTGAGTATTAGGCTCGACCCCACGTGTCTTGAATTGCCATTCTATAGGATGGAAAGGCACGAGGCAGACCGCGCCGATTGGGAAGCCTCGGTTACGCGCACCCATGTCACATACCTCTGGCACAAGACTAGGCCCTATGAAATTCAATCTCCGCTAGGCGCTGGTGGCATGGGCGAGGTCTATCGGGCGCGCGATACGCGCCTGGATCGCACCGTGGCGATCAAAGTTCTTACTTCTCATCTTTCTTCTTCGCCGGAACTGAAACAGCGCATGGAGCGCGAGGCTAGGGCCATTTCTTCGTTGAACCATCCACGCATCTGCCATCTCTTATGACATCGGGTCGTAGGACGGGACCGATTACCTAGTAATGGAATTTTTTGGATGGCGAGACTTTGGCATAGCGGCTGCGAAAAGCCGCGCGGTGTCTCTCAATGAGTTGCTAAAGATGGGAATCGAAGTCACGGAAGCATTGGAGACAGCGCATCGCGGTAAACACGGTAGACCACCGCGCCAACCGCTTCGATCAGTCCCTAAGGGAAATAGCTTAGTATTAGAGCGTCGTTACATGGTCCAAACGACGCTCCTTGAAAGTTACAGAGAGATAAAGGCGTTCCATTTGTGGAACAGAGTTTCTGCTTGCGCCTTACGTAAGTAGGCCGGTTTAGTATCCTCCCGCCTACAGCAGATGCCGCTTTAAAGTACATCAGTAATCCACACAATTTACTATACCTTATGATGTTAGGTCGCCACCGTGCATCCTCCCACTGCGCTCACAGATGTTCCAATTGCGTAACAGGAAAACTATTTTTGTTGCTCTGCCTAACACATGTTGTACAACCCTGTACTGCAGCGCCCTTAAGGCAGCGAGTGGGTCCTTGCCTAAAGGAGTGACAGCTCCGGAAAACTAGAAGAGGCAGACTACCGGGCAAGCGTCTGCTGATTTCGCGGCGTTCGTCAATCTTGCAGCGTGCGATCTCTCCTCATAGGCGCTGACACCAACCGAAGGAGTGCGAGTCATGTCCGAGGAAACTCTTAAAAACCAACCACTAGACAGCCAAGTTGAAGCGCAGAAACCCAAGACGGAGATGAGTGAACTCATGAAATCTCACTTGGATTCAATCACAGGTGCCGCTGACGCATCCCACGATAGCTGGCGGTCGACCAACTAAGCAGCTGCCAGAACGCTGTTTAGGACGTCGGTGCGTCACACGCATTGACGAGCAGTGGAGCGTCATGAGACTCATTACACCGAAGATGGCTGACCGTCAACTCTTTGTGGGCGCAAAGCTCGCGGAGGTCTGCAACTTGGCGTGCGGATATTGCTATTTCTTTGAGCAAAATGACGACAGCCATCTTTCGGCTCCGCCCTACATGTCGGCGGATATCATCCGGGCGGCGGCTCGCTTCCTGGGACGGGGAGCGGAGGACCTGAACATTCGCACGATCAGCATCGCGCTTCACGGCGGCGAACCGCTGATGCTGGGAAAGAAGCGTTTCGTTGAATGTTGCCGACTGTTTCGCGAGGGTATTGAGCCACACGCCAAGCTGAACCTCATAGTCCAGACCAATGGCGTGCTTCTGGATCGGGAGTGGGTAGAACTTCTTGCCTCTGTGAGTTGCCGCATTGGCGTGAGCATCGATGGACCTCAGCACATTCACGATCCGGCTCGTCCCGACAAACGCGGCAAGGGATCTTACGAGCGCGTGGTGAACGCTTTGCAGCTGCTGAAATCCTGCGTGCAGGAAGGGATCATTCCATCGTTTGGAGTCTTGTCCGTGATCAGTCCTGGCATTTCCGGAAAGGAAGCCTACACGCACTTAATCTCACAATTGGGAATCCAGCGGGTCGATTTTCAACTTCCGCTATTGCACTGGGACACCTACGATGAGAATACCGTGCGGCATGTAAAAGACTTCTACAAAGAAGTTATCGACTGCTGGCTGGCGGCCGACGACCCCAGCATTATTATCCGAACACTTCACAGCATGTTTCGTCCGTTTCTGCACGACGCGGGAGTAGAAGCACGGCTGAACTATATTACGGACCTCATGGAGGGGGTGAGTATTCGGAGCAATGGAGATGTATGCCCGGATGACGCGCTACCACCCATAGCGAAACAATTTCGATACACCGGCTTTAACGTTCAGCGCGACAGTCTCAAAGACTTCTACGAGTCGTCGGTGTGGAAAGATATACGTTCCGCTCTGCTAAATCCGCCCGACACATGCAAACGGTGTGAATGGTTTGGGTTGTGTGGCGGTGGTCCGGTGGAAAATAGATACTCGTTTGCGAACCAGTTTCACAATAAGAGCATCTATTGCGATTTGTATAAGTCGCTCTTCGGCTCGATTCGTGAGTACATGCGGGATTACATCAGCGATGAAGTAATTCAAGGACGACTCGAAAGAGCAAGTCAAACTCTAAGGAGTGCTTGTGTGCACAGCGACTAATGGGTTGTCCTTTGCCCCGTTCTTCAGTCCCCACGATTGTTGTGGGGAGTTGAATTTCGATGAACTGGCGATCGGCTACTACGATGCGGTTGTAACGGCTGTTTTCGAAACGGCCTTTCGGTGCGATCGGCATGTCGAGGAAAAGGACTTCCGACTGGAAGACAGGCTGCTGGCTGCGAACGGTAGCCGCTGCTGGGCTCCCGAGCTGGGTTACACTTTTCAACTTACACATCAAAAGGGAGCGCTGGTGGACAATTCCCTGGCTCAGTTGGCCCTCTACAATGCGCGACTGGGAAAAGTACAGGACCTGAGAGTGAAAGCTGCTCGAGGAAGCTACCTTATGGTGGCGGGAGTGACCATCGGAAGCGCGGGATCCATTGAAGTAAGAAGCAACGAAAACGAAATAGAAGTAAGCAGTGAAAACATTAACCTCGAGTTTGAAAAGGTCGAGAGCTATTGGGAGTGTACGAGCCATCCCGGTGTGTGGCGGAAGCGTGCATTGGGAACAAACGTCGTTGTAACTGGAGGCAACTGTCTTGACCCTGAATTAGTGTATGCGGTGGATCCGCCGGGCGACACTAATGGATTTGAAATTGCGATTCGTAATATCGAAGAAGCTGTCTCGTTAATTCTGGCGTGCGTGCCCGAGTATGGGCCGTGGTGCGAGCGTGTCTTGCGTCATGTCCACGTGATCGGTAAGACCCGCGAAGATGCGAGCTTCAGCCGGAGCGCCGCCTCGCGTCCGGGATATGTTGTCGCCAGCGCGCCAATGCCGGTTGTGCTCCAGGCAGAGATGCTGGTGCACGAGTCCACACACCAGTATTATTTCCTGCTAGAGCTCCTAACACGCGTCCCGACAAATCCAGAGGCGAAGGAAAAATTCTTTTCGCCGCTTGTGGGCCGGGAGCGGCCGATCGAGCGCTTGCTGGTGGCCTACCACGCCGTTGCCAACATGTTGATGTTTCATGACGCACTGCTGCGCAACTATCCAGAGCACGCCGACTTAGCGCGCGAGCGCTTGGGAGTCTTGAAGCCGGCTGGTGCACATTTACTGGGAACGATTAGTCAGAACGCGCATCTCTTGACTGCGGATGCCAACGCTTTCTGGCAGCCTTCCCAATCGTTGATTGAAGGATTGTGCCAGTAGGGCGCAACATCTTCAATGGATATGAGTACGGTGAACAGCAAACCAGAGCCCGATCTCTTTCGTCCCGAAGCTGTGGCCTATCGCTATCGCGCTCGATGGGGATACGTCCGAAGAGGGAAGATGTTAGGCATTGTTGAGTGTGTCGCCGCGTTGCTTCTATTGTGTGTACTGGTGGTGATAATATTTGAAATCCTGGTACCAGGATTTCGGTTAGGCATCCGATGAATTTGCCTCGGCGCTACCGACTGAGAATCTCTCCTGTCTTTCAGGCAAGCTATGCAGAGTGCGGCCTTGTCTGTGCGGCGATGGTGCTTCAACATTTCGGCAACCGGGCGAGTCTGGCAGAACTGCGAACCAGGTGGAATGCAGGTTTGCGGGGATTAAATCTCCGGCAAATTATTGCCATTCTGGAGTCCTATAGTCTTGCGGCCCGCCCTCTTCGGGTGGAACTGTCAGACCTGGCGCATCTTAAGTATCCCGCCATTCTGCATTGGAACTTCGATCATTTCGTTGTCCTCGAGCGTGCTGATTCCCGCTTTGTTCATATCATCGATCCGGCTATCGGCCGCAGGCGGCTGACCCTCTCAGCAGCCTCTAAGCACTTTACCGGGATTGCGCTGGAAGTGCAGGAAGGGCGCGCCTTTGAGGCGAAAGCGCCAGCCGAAAAGCCGATCTCTTTCCGTGATTTACTTCCGTCCCGTGCTGTACTGGTGCGTTCCGTAAGTCCGGTTGCGTTGCTCACTCTTGGCGTCAACGGCTTAGCGCTCTTATTGCCCTTCTTTTTGAAATTCGCCTTTGAGAAAGTTGTTCCGCATCACGATTATCGCGCCCTTACGACCGCCGTGGCCGCCTTTTTGTCGGTAGTTCTCTTGCACTATGCGATGCAGCTTCTTCGCTGTTTAAGCTTGTCTCATTTCCGCAGAACGCTGTCCTCCCATATATCGACGAAGATTTTTGACAGCATGATATGGGCGAAGATGTCTTTTTTTGAAGTGCGTAATCCCAGTACTATTGTGAATCAATACGGTTCTGTGAATAATATCACCGCTGTGGTCAGCGAACAGTTCGTCTCGAAGGGAGTGGATGTGCTTGCGGTGGTGGTAGGAATGGTCTTGATAGCGGTATTTAGTCCTCTGCTTGCGCTGATCCTGGTCGTTTCGGTGACCTTTTATTTCCTCATTCACAAGTGTCTCAGTGGCGAACTACGATCGCGAATGACTGAAATGATTCAGTCGGAAGCGAACGAGCACGCTTATTTCGTTGAGACGGTCAACTGTATGACCGCCATCCGGCTTGCCTCGAAGGAGAGCCCACGAAGCGTCGCGTGGAAGAATATTCGGGAAGAGGTCGAGGGTGATTATTCTTCGTATGGCACCTACCGCAATTTCCTGAGCGCATCTCAGGAATTGACCATGAACGTGACATGGCTTGCTATCGTTTACTTCGCTGTACGCCAGCATTTGGCTGGGCTCTTGACAATTGGACTAGTTACAGCCATCGTGTCGTGGGTTAACCTGGTCATTTCCCGGTCCCGTGATATTGCTCAGAGCATGCTGGAATTCGAACTTCTCCAGACTCATGTTGCACGCCTTGACGACATCGTACGTTCCCCGAAGATGCTGGGGCGAAGCGCTGAAGTCCGTCCTACATCGCATCTGGGAACAATCGGCATGAACAACGTGTGGTTCCGGTATAGCGAAGGCGGGCCGTGGGTTTTAAAAGGATGCTCCTTCCGCCTCGAACGGGGCAGTTTTACTGCTGTGATTGGCCCGTCTGGGAGTGGAAAGACGACTTTCCTAAAGTTGTTTGTCGGTCTTCTGGAGCCGACGGAGGGCACGATCGTTGCGGGCGAATCGTTGGCAGGCACGGAGGCCACCGATGCGATCTGCCGCCAGTCCGCCGTAGTTATGCAGAACGACACACTTCTAATGGGATCGATCGGAGAGAACATATCGTTCTTTGATGTCGAACCTGACCTCGATCTGATCCGCAATTGTGCGAGCATTTGCTGCATCCACGATTTCATCGAGTCCCTGCCGATGAAGTATGACTCGATTGTCGGGCGTTGCGGGCAGGGATTCTCCGCCGGACAAATCCAGCGTCTGCTGCTGGCCAGAGCGCTGTATAGACAACCCTCGATTCTCTTCCTGGATGAATTTTCTTCCAACATGGATGAGGCCCTTGAAAGATCTCTGCTGGTGAATTTGAGACAGCTGAATATCGCCATCTTGTCGATTGCTCACCGGAGGCAAGTGATTGAGTTCTGCACAGACCTATACAAATGTTCATTCGGACTGATCGTGCCCGTGGACCCCAATCAGAGCAAATCCTGGCTGGATACCGTCGATTTACCGGAGGTAAAAGCTGCTGTTCCGGCAAACGGCCGTAGAAGTGTAGTGAGTCTATGAATGGCCCCTCTCATTGCCCGAGTAAGACGAAATTCATCGTCGACGAGAGCGCCGGCAGTGAGATTGCGAAGGCGTTGCAGGAGTGTGGGTACGATGCCAAGCGTTTAGCAGATGCAGGGGTTCGCGTCCAAAACGACGATGACTTGTTCACCGCAGCCTGGAAGGATAATCGCGTTATCGTTACGCATAACCAGGACTTTCTGGACAATGGCCGATTCCCGCCGACAACAAATCCTGGGGTTATTGTCATTCGCGCTCACAACACAAGCGAGAACGGTGTGGCGCGTTGCCTGGTGAAAGCTCTTCGCCTATCGGGCGACGATGCCGCCTGGTTTCGGGCTAAGAAACTTGATTTTGCTTCGGACCAGGCCCTGACGATTACATCTCCGGGCAGCCGCCATCGATACGAATGGAAAAGACATAAATAACCTTGCTGAAATGGGTTGCAGCGTTTTCGTATGAAGAATGTAGACAATCCGGTTTACTTGTTGCCTCCCCGCGAAGAAAATACTTTTCGGGGCGCACGTCAATTCATGCACCGATGGGATTTCTTCAAATCCCGTGAAGCGCCATCCGCTCGCGGTCTGATGCGAACAGATGTGAAAGTTTCACCGGTAGGAAACATCAATATTGGTGGAACCAACCGAGCTTCCCTCAGCATGATATTTGTGGCGTCGCAAGACGGGTTCTTCGACGCAATCGAACCATGTGTGCGGAATCTGGTCAGATTCTTTGCGGTCGATCTCGATTTCATTACCTACACAAGCTGTGAAGGCCATCATTATCGGGACAGAGGCGAGGCGGACGAGCGGCACGTCGGTATTCTGCCGCGAGATGACATCGAAAGGGCGGCTATCTGGAACGGCTTTGTCGAGGCTTCGACCGAGTGGAATCAAAGGTGCGCGGATCTTCCGATAGCGGTTGGGTTTATGGACGGGACGGTAAGGGACGATAGCGCTTTATTGCCAACAGTCGATATCTACCTTACTAAGCGACCCGACGCGACGTGGGACTCATACTTCATTGCCATCGACTTAGCCACTGTCATTCTGATCGACATCCTAAGTTGCTGCCATCGGAGTGGATTCTTTGATATTGCAAGGCAAACGAAAAAGCGGGCGACTCAAACGCCGACAGGAACGGAAGCAATGAAATATCGAACGATTTAGCCGGGATAGCATTATGTGGAAAAACTACGAGTCTATTTACATCGTGCTAAAGGTTGCCGAGGTTTGTAATCTCGACTGCCCTTATTGTTACTTCTTCTATGGAGGCGACGAGAGCTTTCAGAGAAGGCCCAAATACATATCGGGACAAACACTGGCGGATGTCGGATCTTTTGTTTCTCAGGGGATTGGTGAGTGTGGCACAAATCACGTATCAATTTCGTTTCATGGAGGCGAACCGCTGATGCTCGGCAAGAAGCGGTTTGTGGAAATGTGCGACACCCTGCATCGGCACATTTCGCCTTTGGCGCGGTTGACCCTTTCCATGCAGACCAACGGCACGCTAATCGATTCTGAATGGATCGACATCATCAGCGCATATGAAATCGGAATCGGCGTCAGCCTGGACGGACCTGCGCATATTAATGACCGGATGCGAATCAATAAGAATGGCAAAGGATCACACGCGGCGATCGTAGAAGGCATTCGTCTACTTGGCATGGCTCGCAATCGTGGATTGATCCGCGGCTTCGCGGTGAACTGCGTGATCACGCCGGATTCAAATGCCAAAGAGGTGTTCCATCATTTTGTCGACGAACTGGGAGTCAAGGTGTTTGACCTGGCGCCGCCTATAATGGATTGGGGGAACTACGATGCCAAGCAGGTTCAGTTTGTCACGAAGTTCTACGAAGAACTGCTGGAACTGTGGATAGCCCGGAACGACCCGTGCCTTCGCATTGGCGCTTTCAGTGGAATGCTGACGGCTCTGTTAACCGATGGAGGGGCAGAGGCGTATTCGCGCGCGCGCTCGCATTCAATGCCAACCTTTACCATTCGAAGCGACGGCAGCCTTTGTCCGGACGATGCGCTTTCGCCCAAGTCGGAAGCGTATCGAAATACCGGCCTGGGGGTACAAAACAATACCTTGAAAGAGTTTCTGCAGGCGGATTTCTGGCGCGAGATTCACGTCGCATACGTATTACCTCGCGGTGATTGCGAAACGTGCAAATGGGCGGGGCTTTGCGGCGGTGGACTCGCGGAGCACCGCTTCGCACCCGGAGAGGGTTTTGCCCGAAAATCAACCTATTGCGATACTCGAATGGCGGTCTGCAACGGGTTGTACGATTATGTGCAGTCTATTCTTCCTGTCGACTCTGTGGAGCGCCGGATCCAAGCAAGTAACCAACGGCAGTTCTCCAGAAGGGCCGCTTGAAATTTGAAGCCGGGGGTTTTTGCCCAACCCCCGAAAAGGAGCAATTCAAAATCCTGATGCCATTTTCGCTATGGTTTACAGAAGGTTGCCGGCCCCCCCTTCTATGCATGCACTGAGCCCGCCGCGACCGGGTGCTGGCGTCTTTGCCAGCCGTTCAAAAAGGCGGGCAAGAGCAATGCTGGCCATGCCCCCCGAACGGATATCGGCGACCACGCAAGGCATACTCCCGGCAGTTCCGGGTGCGTGGTCTAACCACTTGAACATGCTTCCAACAACAGATCGATACGTATGATATTTACGGGATAGATTACGCAACTTCCGGTTCCTGGCGATATGTTTTCAGGCGCGTGTTTTTGCTGCTTTGAACGCAGCTCCTCACGAAGCGCGGGATCGCCTCCGCTGCTGCGGAGAGCCTGTTTCCTAGCGGGTTTCGCAGTGGGAACGACAAAAATCCCGTTTTCTCCTATCCGCTGTGTTTGTACAAACCGGCTTTAGGGGTTTTTGGCATAACTCTGAAATGACGCTTTTCGGGGCTTGGGCAAAAACCCCCAAGCCGGAAGTTCCAAATTTTAGGAGACCGCTCCACCAGGGGCTGGCAATTGACGTGCTATGCGAGTTCACTGGGGATCTGCGCACATGAATGGGCTAATCCAAGACCTTCGCTACTCATTACGGCAGTGGCAAAAGAGCCCGATGCTTATGGCGGTGGCGGTTGTAACTTTGATGCTGGGCATTGGGGCGAACACGGCAATATTCGGGTTGCTGGATCAAGCGCTTTTGCGCGCCCTGCCGGTGAAGGAACCGGACCAGCTTGTGCTGTTGAGCTATTCCGGCAGCAGTACCGGCCACGTCAGCGCTCGCGCAGAGGAGAAATTTTACTTCTCCTACCCGATGTATCGCGATCTGCGGGATCACAACGCGGTGTTCAGCGGCGTCATCGCGACCGACTGGACACACGCCGGTTTTCAATGGCGCGATCAACCAGAACTTATCTCGACCGAATTAGTTTCGGGCAACTATTTCGATGTGTTGGGCGTCCGGCCGGCAGTGGGCCGTCTGTTTGTTGCCGCTGACGATTCGCAACCCAACGCCCATCCCTTGGCGGTGTTGAACTTCAGCTATTGGCAACGCCGTTTCGACTCAGACCCGAAGATTGTGAACCAGACCCTTCTTATAAATGGCCATCCTTTCGTGGTGATCGGTGTCGCCCAGGAGGGCTTTCACAGCGTGGTGGTGGGAGATAAGCCCGACCTGTTCGTGCCGATGACGATGAAGTCCCAGGTAATGCCGGGAAGTGACGACGTCGAAGACCGCGGTTCGAGTTGGCTCAACATTGTCGCTAGGCTAAAACCAGGAATTAGCCGGGAGCAGGCAGAGGCAGCTATTAATCCGCTGTGGTATGCAATTCGAGCGGACGAACTAAAGCAAATTGGGCACAGCACGGAGGTTTTCCGCGAGAACTTCCTTGGGAAATCCCACCTGTCCTTGATGGATGGGAGCAAAGGGTTTTCACCACTGCGCCGCGATATAGAAAAACCGCTTTTCATTGTGATGGCCATGGTGGGACTGGTGGCGCTTATGGCTTGTGCAAACGTAGGCAGCCTTCTGCTGGTTCGTGCGGCGGGCCGGGTGCGCGAAATGTCCGTGCGCTACGCCCTGGGTGCAACGCGGAGACGGATCATTCAGCAGCTCCTGATGGAAGGACTGTTGTTGGGACTCGTGGGCGGAACCCTGGGGGTTATCCTTGCGCCGCGAATCTCAACTGTACTGATCAGAATGATGTGGGGCAGCACCGGCATGGAGCTTCCATTCTCGGCGCACGTCGATTTGAGGATTCTAGTTTTCACCTTCGCACTGACGGTGGCGGCAAGTCTACTTTTCAGCCTCGCCCCGGCTGTCCAATTCTGGCGGCCCAATATTGCGCCTGCTCTGAAGCAACAAGTGATCACTGGAGGAGGGCCGTTGCGTTTCCGCCGGGTAGCGGTTGGGGCGCAGCTGGGATTGAGTCTTTTGCTTCTTGTTGGCGCTGGCCTCTTCATGCGCACTCTGCACCGCCTTAAGTCACAAGATCTGGGTTTTGCTACCGATCATATGGTGGCATTCAACCTCGACCCGCCCCTGGCCGGCTATTTGCCGAGTCAGGATCTAGAAGTTACATCACGGGTGATGCGTACTCTGTCAGCGTTGCCTGGAGTACGTTCGGTAGCTGGCACCACAGACCCCGAGTTGGCGGACAATAACAGCTCCAATAACATTACGCTCGCGGGCTACAACCCAAGAGAAGGGGAGGATATGAATGTTGAGCATCCGAGCGTCAGTCCTGGATACTTTTCCAGCATGGGGATGCCGCTCATCGCAGGACGGGAACTGGGCGATGGAGATCGCGCGGGGACACAGAAGGTTGCAGTGGTCAACGAAAGTTTCGCACGTCATTTTTTCGGCCGCCCGGATGAGGCACTGCAGCATTATTTTTCCAACGGCAGGAACTCGAAGCCGGACATCGTGATCGTCGGAGTGGTCAAAGACGCCAAGCATACGGGGGTTCGTCAGGAAGTCAAACGCACGGTGTTCTCACCCTATCTTCAGGAAGCCGATCCCGGTCCCATGAGCTTTTACGTTCGTACGTGGCAGACACCGGAAAGCTCGGAAAATACAATTCGGCAGGCCATGCGGGCATTGGATTCCAAGCTGGTACTCGACTCCCTCCGGACCATGGAGGAACAAGTCGATGATAATTTAACTGCCGAGCGGGTCGTGGCGTTTCTAGCGGTGAGTTTCGGAGTGTTAGCCGCTGTTATGGCCACCATCGGTTTGTACGGCGTACTGGCGTACTCAACCGCTCAGAGGACATCTGAGATCGGCATCCGGCTGGCACTGGGAGCCAGCCGGACATCAGTGATGCGGTTGATTCTGGTTGAGGTGCTATGGATTGCAGGAATTGCGACTGCCATAGCACTGCCCATGTCTCTTCTACTGGGGAAGGCTGTGCGCAGCCAATTGTTCGGCATTTCGAGCAGCGATCCGGTCACCCTTTGCCTGGCCACCCTTTTAACTCTGGTCGTTGCAATTGTATCGGCGCTGTTGCCAGCAGGACGGGCGGCAAGAATCGACCCAGTCGTGGCAATGCGGTACGAGTGATGGAATTGTTGAGAGAAGTGCATTCTACAAAGTCTCACTTTCCGCTTATCGGACCGCGGCCCGCCGTCCGATTACGGAGAGCGATTTGTGCAAACGGACACTTGCGGGTTTCTTTCCCTGTGTTGGGCTCAAAGCCTGGTTGTTGAACGGGATCGCTTCTCGAGTTGGCCCGACGAATGCATCTGTTTGAGCGAATGGGATATCGCTCGACCCGAACTAAAGCGGCAGAAGCAGCGACGAAAAGTAGCATGACTGGCAGCAGTGATCGTGCTGCTGGTAAGTGTCACGATCGCTGTATCACGGCTGAAACCCGCCGCGCCCGAGGGGCAACGCAGCACCGTGTGCACCGACGCGGTGAAACGCGGTTCCATGCTCCGCCAGGTTCGCGACTTGACATATAGGAAATACAAAAATCGATTTCGCTTCTCCCGAGAGATATCCCCGGAAGCTATCGAGGCGATTAGGGAACACCAAGTATGGCAGAAGATGCGAAACGAACGGATGGGAATCGGTCGAGTTCCGCGGACCAAGGGCCCTAACAGGATGGTCGGATTATTTTCTGAAGGTCACTTCCCGGAAGGGCCGCTGCGTTGGGATCGGCCCCGGCCGGACTCGACGGGTAGCAACTTTTGTAGATCTTGTCACACTGACAATGGGCGACAAGCTTCCCAGACTCTAAGCAACCTTTTCGCTCTGCAAGCGGGTGCAACTGGAACATCGATGTCGCAGGATTCTCGTCGGCAGTCCATGCATCTGCAGCGAATGGTTTTGGTAACGTCCCCGCCGGCTACTTCAATGGTCAACAACCGGCGTTATCAACCAGTTCATCATCGGGAATCTCACTTGATAGTGGGTTTTCCCAGACCCACACGCATAGCACTTAAAATCCGTCGAAATCATCCTGTCCTAAGGTTCCCCGTTGCGCAGATTCTTGCAAGAGAAATAGTTTTTGATGCTATCCAGAAACAAACGATATTGTGGCCGGTATTCTCCGACAAGACTGTACGACTCTGTCGCAGGACGGCAACATGAGCGAGCCATCAACGATCACAGACTTCACGATCGCACCAGGCGTCCGGGAAACAGCTTCAGAAGATGGGGCAGTTCTCTTGGATATTGAACAGGGCATCTGTTTCAGTCTCAATCCAGTCGGACTCAGAATCTGGGAGTTGTTGAAGAAGCAGCGTTCCCTCGATCAGATTGCGGATGCTTTGGAACAGGAATTCTCCGTGCCCCGAGATCAGATTCTCTCAGACGCAAGCGAATTCATTGAGGCACTGGAAGCCAAGCATTTGATTTGCCGACCGAACGATACCGTGCCTAAAAAATCTTGGTTCTCCAGAATACTGGCGCGCAGGGAGCGGTCGTCAGCCCGCTAGACCGGGGCTGAACGGGGTCCGTTCAACTTGGTTTCTGGATGATGAGAGGCGGCCAGACGTGAATCACTCGGCCGATAATCGAGGCCGCGCGTGGTGTCTTGAAAATCATCACCGGTTGGTGTGACGTCGGGTAGGGCACGATAAACAGCGTATCCCGCGCCATGTAACACCAGGAGCAACTGAATCCGTTTTCGTGCCACACGAAATAGATCGGTCGTTCCCGGATGCTTTTCCACCCACCCATCTCGACGGTGTTGTGGGATTTATCGATGACAACCACCGAACCGGGCGGGACTAGTTCACCCATCGTATCGTCGGTTACTCCGATGACTCCTAATCGGAAGTCGCCCAAGTCCAAGCGCCGGCGCACGGCCGCGGGAACTCCTAATTCCTCTGGGCTCTCTGTAACCAGGCGGGTTTCTTCGAAACTGATATTGCTGCGAAATGTCGGGGGAAACAGTCGACCCGCATCGGTGTGAGACCATTGTTTTGAAGTCGCATCGGCCTTCGTGGGGCTTTCCGGCACGCTTCCGGACTCGCCCGATTTCATCCCGAAGGCTTGTAATACAGCAGGGTAGGTTACTTTATAGCACTCGCAAAGACTCGCTGCCTCAAAGATGTCCGGTGCGCTCCGACCTGCCTCAAGGTCAGTGAGGCGGCCGCGCCGAATCCGATACCGTTCGTCTGCAGCTTTGTTTGCGGACTCGCCCGTAAGCCGCTCTACGCCGCTACGCGTGAGGTGGAGCTCTTCCCGGCGTTCCCGGAGCCAACTCCCCGGATTAGACATCGCTACTGCTCCGTCGTGACAGATTTGACGGTGAGGGATTTCCTCACAAGGGGCTCACGGTTGATTGCTGCCTGAGCTCGACCACCAGTTCGGATTTCCTCCGATCCTGTGGCCGTTCCTCAAGAGCATCCAAAAATCCCGGAGAGCCCCAGACAAAAACGTGTGAAGCGAACCCCCTCAGATTTTCGCCCCACCCGATCTGAGCCTTTTCTTAGTTCACTTAGTACTACCTCCAGTGCATTTCTAGATTCTGCTCGCCGCGTAAGCGATCCGCGGCCTAGCGACAAGTCGTCGCGGAGAGCTAGCGAGATCACCGCAATGATGATCAGAGTGCTTTCAACCCGACAAAGCCGCTAACATAGCACCTATTGGAAGCCGGTTCGGTTGACACTGTAGCTGTGCTACAAACTATGAAGTAAACCGCAGATCGCCTGCGGACTTGGCCGGATTTCTGCTTGAACGGTCGAAATCCTGCTAAATTCGTGCTCCCGAGAGAGAGAAATAGAGAAAACCAAGGACTTACACCTGAATCTGGGCTTTTACCTGTTCACAATCTAACCCTTTCTACGTTCTCTTCATCGTTCACGCTGATGGTTTTCTCCTTGTTCCGACAGTGTGCTGCCGTCTAATATTTCCACTTTCGCAGGGTGCCGCAACAGTCACTGAATGCCACGGTGGGTAGCGGGGAAGGTTGCGTTTGGCCGAACCTCGGCAAGCAGGGCGGTTAGATCCGATACCTCCAGGGTGTCGAGTTGCTCGACTGCTCTAATGATCCTGCTCCGAAGCTCCTCATCAGCGAATGCCTGCGCCAGCCAGTGGAATTTCTCTACTGTCCGTTTCCACGACATCGGATTAGTCAACCCTCCTTCGTAGCCGTTCTGCTCCTTCACAAAGACACATTGGTCTTTGGTATGAATCGTGATGCGCGCGCTCAGCTCATGGGGATAGCGAGCGCTGAAACTATCATCAGAACGAATCTCCACACGCTTCAGTAAAGCCTGGACATCTGGAGCTTGGATACGTGCCTCGTCCAGTTGTGCGGGGCCCAGTTGATCGTCGAGCAGCGCCGCTGCGATGAGGTACCTGATGTTGTAGTCGCCTTGCTCTTTCATCTGAGGGTGGTTCTTTGGACCGAAGGCTCCGCCGCCTGCGAAGTCGAAGGCGCCCTGGAAGACATCGCAGCGCACGTCCTCAACGTCGTCCCCTGTTAACCCGTTACGACGCTTCAGATCTAACACCGCTTCCAATATCGGTTGGCCATGAATCAGTGAGCAATATTTCTTCATGACTGTCTGTGTGATGATTTCGAGCGAGGGCTGTTCCCAATCCACAGAGATCGACTGCTTGAATATGAATTCCAACCCAAAAGGACCTTCAAACAGGCCTTTTGGACCTGTGAAACCTCGCCTGGCTAACGAGGCAGCATAGACGGCGCGCATCCCGGTCATTCCGGGCGAGAAGCCCTTCCATTGCGATACCGGTTCGGCATGCACACAGGCGAGCGAAACGTTGTCGATGGTCGCGATCGCGATCGCATTGGCGATTTCGTCCGCAGAGAGTCCGAAGAGTTTCCCTGCGCCGGCAGCTGCGGAGATTGCGAGCTGGGTGGCGTGGTTGAAACCCTTTGCCATCACAGGCACGGCGGATGTGAACCTGCATTGGATTTCATAGGCTACGGCGAGTGCCAACATAAACTGCTCGCCTGACGCACCTACTTGTTCGGCGGCTGCAAGGATGGCCCCAAAGTTGTCACTTGGGTGGCAAAGACCGCCAACCGCCATATAGCTATCCAGCAAATCGACATAGCGCACCAAGCTTGAGTTAAAGAGCGCCGCTTGATCTGCTGATGTTTTGCCTCCCCCAATCAGCGTGCAACGACCGGGAGCTCGATATTCCTCGAACTGTTCGCGCAGCGCTTGAAAGGGCCTGCCTTGGAGCCCTGCGATGGCACAACCGAGGCTGTCCAGAATATTGCGTTTGTAGAGTTGCCGGATGTCGGATTTTAAGTGCTCTCGTCGAGTTGCAGCGGCAAAGGTCGCGATATGCTGGACTGCGGAACGCACCTGCACCTCCTGCGGGGTCGACGTGAGTTGCGGCATTGTTCGTTCTCCTCAGTTGAAGCATCCATCTGGTTGAATTGACCGGAATGGGTTAGGTGCTTACGGTCGTGTCGTCATCTATTTGCGTCTCTCTTGGTGGTTGTAATAGGTCCATTCAACAACTGCCTCCCCACCCCGTACAGAGCGGGGAGGCGAAAGTTGTTTCCTACCGCCGTTTACTTCGGCAGCTCGCGGCCGGTGCCCGCTGCGTGACTTCCTGGACGATCCACGCGTTGCCATCGGGGTCCTGGAAGGCAACGTAAGAGCTGTAGCTCTTGCGCTCAGGATCACGACCGCTGATGCGTGCCTCCGGGGAGAACGGCGAGCCGTGGAAGACCTCGGTCGCCTCGATACCGCTGGCCACGATCTGCTTGTGAGCCGCCACGATATCGGAGACGATCAGCTCGCCACGGAACGACCCGGGCTTGGCGTCCGTTACTCCTTTGCCAAATGTGACCGAGGCCCCTGAGTTCGGCGGCGTAAGCTGAACGGCGCGAAAATCGTTGCCGTTGACGATATCGTCATCGACTCGCCACCCGAGCTTTGTGTAAAACGCCTTTGCGCGATCCACGTCCGAGACGGGAACAATAGCGACTTCGAACTTCATATCGACTTTCATGTGAAACTCCTTTTCCCTGTCATTTCGTCCCACGAGCCTATGCGGCTCGCGGGTTTACTCGAACCTCGCACACAGCCTCTTGAGGAGGTGCTTGCAAGAATCTCCATACGTCTGTGCTGCGCAGGAGCCGGCACGGCACATAACTCGCAGGTCCAGCGTCGTGGGCAGCACGTGACTATGCCTTGAGAAAGTCGAGCAACAAGGCGTTGATCTGATCCGCGTGTGTGGTGCACAGGCCGTGGGGAGCGCCGGGGATCACCTTCAACGTCGCATTCCTCACAATCTTGGAAGAGAGCTCCGCCGAGTCGGAGATCGGAACGATCTGATCCGCGTCTCCATGAATAACCAGTGTGGGAACTTCAATCTTCTTGAGATCTTCCGTGAAATCTGTCTCCGAAAAGGCCTTGACACACTCGTAAGTAGCGATGATTGAGGATTGCATTCCCTGGCGCCAGTACGAATCGCGAACACCTTGCGAAACCTTTGCATCCGGTTTGTTATAACCGTAAAAGGGAA